>JAESFP010000038.1_pt1 | contig 427549 bp, 393 predicted proteins | sample 9266181 | NCBI WGS metagenome assembly JAESFP01 (sample SAMN14502547, study PRJNA617102) | algae metagenome | isolation source: Pegethrix bostrychoides GSE-TBD4-15B and co-occurring heterotrophs from... | place: USA: Grand Staircase-escalante National Monument, Utah | collected 2006-08-15 | reverse complement strand
TGTCTTAAGACACGGGAGAGTAGGTCGCTGCCAGGTCCTCAAACCGCATAAAAAGAATCAAAAATCGCCCCGAGCGATAGCCAAAAAACATCAACACACATCACAATCCCTCAAAAACACACATCACCAAGACATAACGCGCTCAAGTAGGCGTAAGCCGGGAGCGCAAAAAATAAACGTCCTCAAGTAGCGCAAAGCGCGCTAGGACAAAACACATAACGCGGGGTGGAGCAGCCCGGTAGCTCGTCAGGCTCATAACCTGAAGGCCGCAGGTTCAAATCCTGCCCCCGCAACCAAACAAAAAACCCCGGCGATCAAAATCGACGGGGCTTTTGCTATTAGCCGAACGCCGAAACACCACAAACCTCGCGAACGCAGCCCCGGAACCAACGATGCGCGGGGTCAGCCTCGTGCCGCGGGTGCCACAGCAGCGAAATCGTAATGTCCGGAATGTCTAGCGGCAACGGAAAAGGCTGCATCCCGACCTGGAGGGCGGCGGTATGGCACGCGGGCACCGTGGCGATGAGATCGGACGCGCGCGCTAGCGCGAGGGCGGCTGAAAAACTGCCGACGCTGATCTTAATCGAGCGCTCGAGCCCGAGCCGAGCCAAGGCCTCATCAATCCCACCTTTATCAGAGCCCCGCCGCGACACGCCGACGTGCAGCCCCGCCGCGTAGCGCGCTGGCGTCATCGCGCCCTCACAAAACGCATGCTGCGCCCGGACAACGCCGACAAAGCGATCGTGAAACAAGGCTTGCGCGCGAATTTCCGGCCCAATCGATCCATCCAGGATGCCGGTTTCAAGATCGACGCTACCATCCCGCAGCGGGCCGCTGTCTTTATCCGCTTTCGGCACAAAGCGCAGCCGCACACCCGGCGCTTCCTCATTGATCCGAGCCATCAGAGCGGGGCCAAAAGTTTCGGCAAACCCCTCCCGCGCGCGGAGCGTGAAACTGCGCGTGAGACGCTTGAGGTCGAGGGCGTCAGTTGGTCGCAGGATTGTTTCGGCGGAGTGGAGGATCGCGCGCACCTCAGACTTCAGCGCTTGCCCACGCGGCGTCGGGACAAGCCCCCGCCCCGCCCGCACTAAGAGCGGATCACCCATCACCTCCCGCAACCGTGCCAGGGTTCGGCTCATTGCCGACGGGCTTAACCGCAGGCGTTGGGCGGCGCGGGCGACGCTCTCTTCCGCGAGCAAGGCATCGAGGGCAATCAGTAAATTGAGATCGGGCATCACCATGGCGCTAGCCTAGCACGCGACGCGCGGAAGGAGGCGTTTGATGCACGAATAAACTGCAAATGCTGCGCGTTCCGCCTTATCCGGCTGCCCCTTAGGGTTAGGCAACGCCACTTAGGGCGTTCTCAAACAGGGGAGACCGGCGTGCACCAAACCGCGTTCCAATCATCCGGCCGCTGGGCGTTGGCCAGCCTATGTCTTTCCATTCTGCTGGCGGCCCTCGGTACAAGCATCGCCAATGTCGCCCTGCCGACGCTGGCCCAGGTTTTTCAGGTATCGTTTCAGGCGGTACAATGGATTGTGCTTGCGTATCTTCTCGCCATAACCAGTTTAATCGTCGGGGTTGGGCGGCTGGGCGATATTCTGGGCCGCCGCCCGCTTTTGTTGGCGGGGATGCTCCTGTTCACGGTGGCGTCGCTCCTCTGTGCGCTTAGCCCCAGCCTGTGGCTGCTGATTGCTGCACGGGCAGTTCAGGGACTGGGCGCGGCGATTATGATGGCCCTGACGATTGCTTTTGTCGGCGAAAGTGTCCCCAAAGCGAAAGCGGGGAGCGCGATGGGCCTGCTGGGAACCATGTCGGCGATTGGGACGGCCCTCGGGCCATCCTTGGGCGGGATCTTGATTGCCGAATGGGGCTGGCGGGCAATCTTCCTGGTTAGCGTTCCCATGGGGGCGCTGACGCTGGCGCTGGCCTATTGCGCGCTCCCCGCCCCGCCGCGCTTGCCGCAAGCGGGGAAATTCGAAGCGCTCGGCATCCTTGCGCTAGCTCTGACGCTGGTGGCGTATGCGCTCGCGATGACGCTTGGGCAGGGGCATTTCGGTTTCAGCAATGGAGCCTTGCTGTTGGCGGCGGGCGCGGGGCTTTGGCTATTCCTGCGGGTTGAGGCGCGGGCCAAATCGCCCATTTTTCCCCAGGGCCTCCTCCGCGACCCTAATCGCCGCGCCGGGCTTATCGGCAATGGGCTGGTGTCGACCGTCATGATGGCAACGCTGATTGTCGGGCCATTTTATCTCGCCCAAGCGCTGGGCCTGAGCGAGGCCAGAGTAGGCGCGGTTCTAACGCTGGGTCCGCTCCTCTCGGCCCTCAGCGGCTTTCCCGCCGGCCGACTTGTTGATCGGTTGGGCGCGGCGGTTGGAACGCGCGTCGGGCTTGCGATCATGCTTGTGGGAGCGCTCGCGCTCGCGCTCCTGCCGGTGCCGTTCGGGGTGATCGGCTACAGCGCCGCTATCGCCCTCCTCACGCCGGGGTATCAACTCTTCCAAGCCGCCAACACGATTGGGATTATGGCGGAGGTTCCCGCCGATCAGCGCGGCGTTACATCCGGCATTCTGACTCTGTCGCGCAATCTCGGGCTGGTCACGGGAGCGTCGGTTTTGGGGGCCGTTTTCGCCTTTACCGCCCAAACATTTGGTCAGTCGGTCTCGCTACCCGACGCCGTGACCCTTGGCATGCAAGTAACCTTCCTCTTGGCAGCGGTTTTGATTTTAGCCGCGCTCCTGCTGCACCTCGCGCCGTTTCGCCGCGCCTAATCGCCTGAGATCCATAAGCTTAGGACCGTCGCGCCCGGCCCATGGTTTTGGGAAGAGCCTTGCGTTGGGGCGGCGCGTGGCTAAGGATAGTGGCTCAATTTGTCGGACAAGAGGCCCTCCTATGACCCAATTCGTCTTTTCCCCCGCGCCCCAAGCGTCGGTTGCGATTGCAGGGGAGGCGGCGCGGTTTCCCGTGCGGCGGATTTTTTGCGTGGGGCGCAATTACGCCGAACATTCGCGCGAAATGGGCCATAATCCGGATAAAGAAGCGCCGTTCTTTTTCTCCAAACCCGCCGATGCGGTCGTGGCGAGCGGGGCCACGATCCCCTATCCGCCGGATACGCAGAATCTGCACCATGAAATCGAACTCGTGGTGGCCCTGGTAACGGGAGGGGCTGATATTTCCGCCGAGAATGCTTTGTCCCATGTCTTTGGCTATGGCGTTGGTATCGATCTGACGCGCCGGGATTTGCAGGGCGCGGCGAAAGCCGCCGGGCGGCCCTGGGATCTTGCGAAAGGCTTCGATTTATCCGCGCCGATTGCGCCGCTGCATCGGGTGGATAATGGCGCAACCGCCGAGCAGGGCCGGATCTGGCTTTCGGTGAATGGAGTCGAGAAACAAGCCGGCGACCTTGCCGATATGATTTGGCCGGTGGCGGATGTTATCGCGTTTCTGTCGCGCTCGGTCACGCTGCAACCCGGCGATCTCATCATGACGGGAACCCCGGCGGGGGTGGGTCCGTTGGTGCCGGGCGACCAAGTGACGGGCGGCATTGCCGGGCTGGGCGAGATCAGCCTAACCATTGCACCGCGTTCATGAAACCGGAATTTTGTTGAAATGTGGCGGCGCCCGGTGAGGTCCGTTTGACCCAGGGCAGGGGCTTAGCATAAACCTAGCGGCGTGATGCATTCCTCTCCCCCTCCGCACGATGGCCTGTCGGCCGATGTTCTGGCGCAGGTCGCCTGGCTTTCCCGTCCTCTGCCCGAGGATGTAAGGCCCGAGGGCGACCGCCGCGCCTTTGTTCCCCTTGTCCGCTGGCTTCTGCTGACGCTAGCGCCGACCGAGGTGACGTTTGAGGGGGCGGCGCAGGCTTTCTGGCTTAGGCTTGCAGGGGAGACGCGCCCGGCGGAGGGCGCCCCCCTCCACCTCGTCGATTGTCTCGAGGGGAGCGATGGGGCGCGGGACCGGGCGGGGCGAACGCTTTGGCTGCTGCCGCCCGCGCGCGACCTGCCCATCCCGGGCTTGGTATTCGATCTGGGCGCGGCGGGGCGCGCCGTTCTGACGGGCGCGCTTCCCGAAGCGCTAAGCGCCGCGTCTGACGCCGATCGGTGGGCTGCATCGCTCCTCTTCCTGCAGTTGGGGCGCGGGTTGGCCGCCCCAACCGACGCGGAGACGACGCGCTTACGCCAGCGGATTGATGAGCTTCTGTTAGATCGGCAGGAGGAACGGCGGCGGTTCGAGCGGACCCTTGCCGAAATCTACGCCTCCCGCTCGTGGCGCGTTACTGCGCCCTTGCGGTTGCTTCATGGGGCGGGCGTCAAGCAGCGGGTGAAGCTGTGGCTGCGCGCAAAAATATTGGCCCTGCCGCTGGGGGCGGCGCTTTTGGCCCTGCGGCGGCGGTTCCTGCGGACGCAAGGCGGTTCGGCCCAGGCCCCCGATCTGCTCGCCGCGAAAGCCGCCTTTCGCGCTCAAAAGACCGCAGCTTTGACCGATTTTATGGCCGGCGACGCCCCCCTTCGGCTGCCCCGTGCGGCGCGGCCTGAGGTTTCCATCGTCCTGGTGCTGTGGAATCAGGCCGAACTCACCTATGCCTGCCTCACGGCGCTGGCGGCGGAGGCTGAGGTGCCGCTGGAGGTGGTGATCGTCGATAATGCCTCGACGGATGCCACCAGCGCGCTGCTGGCGCGAGTAGAGGGGGCAACCCTGCTGCCGCAGAGTGAGAATCTTGGGTTTTTGCGGGCAGTCAACCTCGCCGTCCCGCAATGCCGTGCCCCGCGGGTGGTGCTGCTGAATAATGACGCGGTGATGCGCCCCGGCAGTTTGGCGGCGGCGCTGGCGACATTGCAGAGCAGCCCGGATATCGGGGCCGTCGGCGGGCGGATTGTACTGCCCAACGGCCGATTGCAGGAGGCGGGCAGCATCATTTGGCGCGATGGCAGTTGCCTCGGCTATGGTCGCGATTTGCTGCCTGAGGCCGGGGAGGCGATGTTTCGCCGCGACGTGGATTATGCCTCGGGGGCGTTTCTGCTGTTCAACCGGGACGCATTTGAGGCGATGGGCGGGCTTGATGATCGCTTCGCCCCGGCCTATTACGAGGAGACCGATTTCTGCCTGCGTTTGTGGCAGCGCGGTCTGCGCGTGGTCTACGAGCCCCGCGCGGTTATAGATCATTTCGAGTTTGGCAGTGCCCAAAAAAGCGAAACAGCGCTGGCGCTGCAACAGCGCAACCAGGGGCTGTTTGAGCAAAAGCATCGCAGCGTCTTAGCGGGCCACCGAGCCGCAGGGCCGGGGCAAGAGCTTTGGGCGCGGATGCGGTCGGGGCCCTCCGTGCCCGAGCCTGCGCGGATTTTGGTGATCGACGATCAAGTGCCACTGCCCTCGCTGGGGGCCGGATTGCCGCGCGCCCGCGATATTCTCACCCATCTCGCCGGAACGGGCCGCCTCGTAACCTTCTATCCGATGGCGGTGCCGACGGAGGATTGGGACAAGACCTATGCCGCGCTGCCGCCGACGGTGGAAGTGGCCATGGGCCGGGGACGCAGCGGCCTCGAAGCGTTTTTAGAAGCGCGGCGCGGCTATTACGACGCGGTTCTGGTCAGCCGCCCGCATAATATGGCCGAGCTTGGGCGGTTGATGGCGAAACATGCGGGCCTGCTGGGCGCGGCGACGCTGATTTATGATGCCGAGGCGGTGTTCGCGCTGCGGGAATTGACGCGCGCACGCCTTTCCGGTGCAACGCCCGCAATTCAACAGGCGGAACAGGCGGTGGGGGCGGAGCTTGATCTTGCCCGCCCCGCGCGGCGCGTCTTGACGGTTTCCGACGGCGAAGCCGCGCATTTTCGGGCTGCCGGGTTTGCCGATGTTCAGATTTTGGGCCATGGGCTCACCCCCAACCCCACGCCGCGCCCCTTTGCCGAGCGCCACGATTTGTTGTTCGTCGGGCGGTTGACCGACGATCACTCGCCGAATGTGGATTCGCTGCTGTGGTTTGCGCGCGAAATTATGCCGCGTCTCCGCGCCCTTCTGCCGGATCGGATTGATCTGCTCGCCTGCGGCCGCGCTGCGGCACCAAGCTTGCGCGCAATCGCCGGGCAGGGGATAGGGTTTATCGGCGAGGTCGACGATCTTCGGCCCTATTATGATCGCTGCCGCGTTTTCGTGGCCCCAACCCGTTTTGCGGGCGGCATTCCCCATAAGGTGCATGAGGCGGCGGCCCATGGCTTGCCGGTGGTGTGTACGCCGCTCCTCGCGCAGCAACTCGGCTGGTCCTTGGAGGATACACTGCTCGCCGCTGCCGATCCCGACGGATTCGCGGCGGCGATTGCCCGCCTCTATACGGATACAGACCTTTGGAACCGTTTGCGCAGCCATGCTTTGGCGAGGGTGGCGGAAGATTGTTCCCCGGCGCTTTTTGCCGAGCGGGTCGAATCCGCGCTGCGCTTCTAATCCTTCGAAGCCCATAAATAACCCCCAGACGCAAAATCTGGGGGTTATTCATGTTTGCAAGCAGGATCTAAGGCGGTCTGCCGGTCTGATCGCAAGACCGGACCTGTAGGCTAACAGAGGCAATGTCGCTCTACAGGCCTTTTCAGCATACGGTCCGCTTCGGACTCTGACAATAGGATTGACGTTTGAAATATCGGAGGGGCGGCATTTTTTTCCGGTTTCCTCGGAGGGCCGGACGCATTACCTTGCTAACGTCACGTGCAAAGGCTGAGCGGGAAAATAGCGCTTTGTCTTACTGCCATGAGACACGCTAGTTCGCAAGTGTTTTGTATGACACGTGCGGTATGTTAGTCCGGACTCTGCTAGGGGCGTGCGACCAATGACCATCCCGTATTTTGATGAAGCGTATTACCTGCGCACAAACAAGGATGTCCAAGCCGCGGTTGCCAGTGGGACCACGACGGCAGAAGCGCATTTCACCAAATTTGGGGCTTCCGAGAAGCGCAACCCGAACGGGTATTTTGACGCAAATTATTATTTGGCAAAATATAGCGATGTCGCAACCGCCGTGACCGCAAAAAAAACCACGGCTTACGATCATTTTATTAATAATGGAATTAAGGAAAGTCGCGATCCTAGTGCATTTTTTGACACAAATTATTATTTAAAAAACACCCCCGATGTTGCGGTGTTGGTATATCGCGGTGAAATTAAACCGTTTGAATATTTTGCTGCCGTCGGGAGTGTCGCGGGGCAAACTCCTAGCCCCTATTTCAATCAAACCTCTTATTTGAGCGCCAATCCCGATGTGCGCACGTCGATTGCCTCCGGGTTATTTTCCAGCGCCTATGATCATTTCGTTAACTTCGGGATTGCTGAGGGCCGCAATCTGGGGAACGGGATCAATCTTTCCGCCTTCAAGTCCGATAAGGTTTTTACGGATGCGATTTTTGCGGGCAAGTTTTCGACGGCCTATGCCCGCGTCGCGCAGATCGCGCCGTTCTTGTCGACCTTTACATTGCCGAGCAATAGCGGCGTCGATGTGTCGAAGCTAACTGTTCCCACCGATTTTACGCCCGTGAGCGGGCAGCTTCTCTACATCCCGGTTGGGCTAGACACAACCGGGAAGACCTTGCCGGGCTATTTCATCAACGTTAACTCGCCCAAGATTACATCGTCGGTGCCGCTGGATAATGCTACGGGCTTTGATCCCAAGGCCGATCTATCGATTACGTTTAATAAGGAAGTTCAGCTCGGTACCTCGGGTAATTTGTATCTTTACAAATCCGATGGCACGCTGGTCGAGGTTTTTACTGTTAAATCGACGCTTGTTAAAACAACGACGACAAAATTGACGATCAATCCGACGGACGATCTTCTGGCGAATGGCTCCTACTATATTAAAATGGACGCCGGATATGTAACGGACAAAGACGCGAATAATTTTGCGGGTATTGCGGATAGCACGACGCTGAATTTCGGCGCGGGTCAGAGCTTGAGCATCACGAATACCGGCGGGCAAATTACGGTAAGCGGCGTTGCCACAGCAACGCTCACCGCCGACCTGACGGCGCAGACGATCAATAGTTCCGCCATCGGTGGAAACGCGGCGAATAACATCAATCTTTCGGGCGTGACCAGCTTCGGTGCCAATGTGACCGGGAATATCGCGGATAACGTGATCGTCGGCACGCAGCTTTCCGATACGATTAACGGCGGCGAGGGTTTCGATACCATCACCGGCGGGGCCGGGGCGAATAGCTTCGTTTTCACCACGTCGTCGACCAAGGATGCGACATCGACTAAGTTCGACACCATCACCGATTGGCGCGCGGGGACGGATAGCAAGATCGATTTTTCGTCCGATTTGATTTTAGGGACGCAGGTTTTCGTTGCCGGTGCGGGCGTTGCCACGATTGGCGCAAAAGGCGTTGCTACCTTCAATGCCGCTGATAATACCCTTGCACTCCATCTTGCTGCGGCCGAAGCGGCCGTTGCCGGGACGAGCCGGGCGACGGTTATCTGGCAAGAAGGTTCTGACGCCTTCCTCTTCATCAGCGACGGCACGGCGGGTCTGTCCACAACCGACGTTCTGATCAAACTCACGGGCGTTTCGGTCGGTTCGGGGATCACGATTGCTGGGGGCGATATTACGCTGATCGGTTGAGCGGGGGGTGGCGTTGCAAATTTACGTCACCGTATCCAAAACATTCGGGCTGGCAGTTGTGCGGGGCCGAAAAATTCTGTTAGGCTCTTTGCCGAAACTAGGAGGCTCGTTACCCCGTGAACTATAGCGGTCTCGCCAAGATCATCCCCTTCGTTCCTCGCGCGCAAGTGCGGGTCGGCCCCCCTTGGAATACCGCCGAGCTTGGGGAGCTGTTCCGCGTTGCGCACGTGCTGCGCCAATCGGGTATGACGGTTGAGACCGATATGGGGCTGTCGGACGAGGGCGATCCCTGGTTCGTTTTCTATAATACGCAAACCGAAGATGTGATTGCCCATTTCGCCCGCATTAATGGCGAAATCTTGGTCCATGGTCTTTCGGTCAATGGTCTTGTTTCCGGGGTCGATCTGACCGACGTGATCCGGCGCTTGAAGCCGGTGCAGGCGATGGAAACTCAGCAAAAGAGCCAGGGCGAACGCTCGGTTGTGCTGCATCCCTTCATGCTTTTGGTTGCTTTCGTCGCGGCATCGTTTTTGGCAACCGAAGAAAGCCAAGCCGCTACCCCGTCGTTCAAACAGGCTGAGAGCGCCGAGCATCGGGCGGCGGACGCGGCCAAAATCAAAGCCGATTGGATTGATCGGGCGTTAAACCTGCTGCAGAGCAAAGGTAAAGATCGGGCGGACGGCGCGGCATTAGATACGACCGGATCCCGAAAAATGTCGGTCGGCGAGTCAACGACGCAGCATTCCATGGCCTTGGCGATGTTGGCGGCTGCGATCACGCAGGCCAATCAGATTGACGGTACGGAATTTAGCGGCGATGCAATCGATCAAGGGATGGACACCAAGAATGCACCGGTGGCCCATCAACTTGTCGCCGATAATGTCTCGGTTCAGAGGGATGCGCTGGTTGGCGTTGATGCCGTCAAAGTAAATTCAATCCAGGGACACGCGCCCCTGTTGGCCCATGATGTCGATCAGCCCACGGCCGATTACAATTCAAACGCGGCAACGGCAGTTACAGCGACGCTGTCCGGCGCGGCGGAGGCGATGACGGGCTTGCAAGGACTTGCTACGGCCCCGGTTTCGGCGCTGATGCCCGCTGCGGCGGATACGTCCAACGCGCCGTCGCAAGGGACCATGTTGGCGCAAGACCAATATATGGTGCCGGAAATCGCTCCCCTCGGCGGGGTGTCGACGACAACCGGGGCGATAACGACGATTGTCGGTAAGGCTACCGTTTCGACCTTATCCTCTGCGGCGACAGGGCCGGCAAGCTTTGATCTTGTTCTCGATGGCGGAACGTTGCAGTTCCATCAGAGCATTGTGGATATTCGCCTGCTCGATCTCATCGCCTGGCAGGGCACGCTTCAGGATTTGGGTGCCAAGGGCGACACGGGCGCCGACACAATCACTCTTCTCGTTGCAGCAGAGGACGGGAAGATTCTCACACTCACCGACGCGCATGAGAGCGTGATGGTTGGCGAGGGTGATCTTCAAATTAAGAATTTTACTTTTGGTGTTGATCAGCTTGTCTTAGAAGATTTAGACATGATGACAAAAGCGCCTGAAGTATTATTTAGCTACACCGGTGATATTATCATTAAATTCAATGATACAACGCGCGTTACCCTCATCGGGGTGTTCCAGGCCTCTGAGATGGTTATGGGGGTTGCTTCGGTTAATGTTGGGGGTGGGGGATCATCCCAATTTGGTGAGCCGATTCAGCCTTTGCTATGAAACTTCTGTTTGTTCATCAAAATTTCCCAGGCCAGTTTAAATCGCTCGCTCCGGCTTTTGCATCGATGAGCGATGTCACGGTTGCTGCCTTGTCTATGCAGGCGGGCAAGAGTTTTCCGGGCATTCAGGCTTTCAGCCATGTATCGACACAGGGGACGACGCCGAATATCTCGCCGCTGCTGCTCGATACGGAAGCAAAGCTCATTCGGGCGAGCTCAGCCGTAAAAACGGCGTTGGAGATGCGGGCCCAGGGCTTTACTCCTGATGTGATCATTGCCCATCCCGGTTGGGGGGAGAGCCTATTTTTGGGCGAGGTTTGGCCTGCGGCGCGGCAACTGCATTTCCTTGAGTTTTTTTACCATAGTCGGGGCGTAGATACTGATTTCGATCCGGAGTTCGCGAGCACCGATTTCGATAATCAGCTACGGGTTGCCAGCAAACAGCCAACCCCACTGTGGGCGCTTCATCAGATGGACTGGGGGCTATCGCCAACCCAGTGGCAAAAGGAAACCTATCCGCGGTGGGAATGGGATCGGGTTTCGGTGATCCATGACGGTGTGGATACCCAGGCAATTGCACCACGGAGCGGACTCAGCATAACCTTGAAAGAGGCGGGGGTTACGCTCAAGTCCGGCGATCCGATTGTGACCTTCGTGAACCGCAATTTAGAGCCTTATCGCGGTTATCATATTTTCATGCGGGCCTTGCCCGAGATTCTCGAACGCCATCCGACCGCGCATATTATGATCGTTGGTGGCGAGGGTGTGAGCTATGGCGCCGCGCCGCCTAAGGGCGGCCCGTCGTGGAAGCAGCGGTTTTTCGACGAAGTTTCCGATCGGATCGATAAGCGGCGGGTGCATTTTTTAGGGAATGTGCCCTACCCCAGCTTCATTGGGCTTTTGCAGATGTCGGCAGCCCACGTCTATTTAACCTATCCGTTCGTCCTCTCCTGGTCGCTGCTCGAAGCGATGGCCTGTGAATGCCTCATCATCGGATCGCGCACCGCGCCGGTGATGGAAGTGATCGACGACGGCAAAGAAGGGGTCTTGGTTGATTTTTTCGATCCGGCAGCCCTGGCGGCGGCGGTTTTGGACGGTCTCAATCGCCCCGAAGCCTATCGGGCGATGCGCCAGGCCGCGCGTCGGCGGGTTGTTGAGACGTATGATTTAACAAAGGTTTGCCTGCCCGCACAGGTATCGCTCGTGCGCTCCCTCTATGAGCGAGGGCGGCGTTCATAGGTGTAGCATTCCAGTAACGCCCTGTTTCTGAAAAGCCCTTCATCGTCGCAAGACACTTGTAAAATAGCTCTATTTTCCCATCTGTTGCCCTGCTGTCTTCGACAGGGGATTGTGACGGTTATGCTTGTACGTGGCTGGATGGCATGTCAGGTTGACCGGATAGATTTTGTCGATTAAGGCTTACGCGCTGCACAGCATACAGTAACTTGTTAACGGTCTGTGGGGGCTGATCCTACCGAGGATCGCTCGGCGAAGGGTCGCCGGCCGTTCAAGAGAGGCGAGAAGGAGTGCACCTCGGTGACTCGGGTAAATAACGGATCTGCGAAGCTCAGTGTTCTGAAGCAAGCCTTGCGCTCCTGCCGGGGGGCATTTTATGCAACGGCAGTTTTCAGCTTTTTCATCAATTTGCTGATGTTCGTGCAACCGCTTTATATGCTGCAGGTCTACGACCGCGTACTGGTGAGCCGGAGCGAGCAAACGCTTGTGCTGCTCACCGCGATCGCGGGGGGGATGCTGCTACTGATGGCCCTGCTGGAGCTTGTTCGCTCGCGGGTGCTGGTGCGCGTCGGCGCGCATTTAGATCGGCAGCTTAGCTTGCGCGTGTTCCGCGCGGTGTTCGATCCGGCGAACCGCAAGGCGGGCGTTGGGCCGCAGGCTTTGTCGGACCTCAATACCGTCCGTGAGTTTTTGACCGGGGCGGGGTTCATCTCGTTCTGCGATGCGCCTTGGACGCCGATCTTTCTCGTTATCGCCTTTGCAATTCATCCTTGGCTTGGCGTGCTCAGCCTCGTCGCGATGATCATTCTGGTGATTCTTGCGGTCCTCAACGAGATTTCGACGCGTGAAACCTTGCAGGACGCCGGTAAAATGTCGGGGGCGGCCTCGCAATATGCGCAGAACAGCATGCGCAGTGCCGAAGCGTTGCAGGCGATGGGCATGATGCCCGGCATTGCGGCGCGGTGGTCGCGCAAGCATGGCCGGATGTTGGAGCTTCAGGCTCTGGCGAGCGACCGTGCCGGGTTGATCGTCGGCCTCAGCAAATTCACCCGAATTTTCGTGCAGGTGATGGTGCTGGGCCTTGGAGCCTATCTCGCCATCGAGAATCTGATTACCGCCGGTATGATCATCGCCTGTTCGATCATTCTGGGCCGCGCGCTTCAGCCGGTGGAAATGGTTATCGGGCAGTGGAAGTTCCTCATTAATGCGCGGGCTGCCTATGGCCGCTTGAATGACGCGCTCAGCGCGGTTCCGCAAGATCACACCAATATGGCCTTGCCGCGCCCGGAAGGCCGGTTGGTCGCCGAGCGGGTGATTGCGATGCAGCCGGGAACGCAGGTTGCGATTCTCAAGGGCGTTACTTTTGCTTTGGAGCCGGGCGAGGTTCTGGGCGTGATCGGGCCGAGTGCTGCCGGGAAATCGACCCTGGCGCGCGCGTTGATCGGCATTTGGCCGATCATGGGCGGGGCGGTGCGCTTGGATGGCGTCGACATTCACCAATGGTCGCGCGAAGAGGTTGGCCCGCACTTAGGCTATCTGCCGCAAGATGTGGCGCTTTTCGATGGTACGATTGCCGAGAATATCGCCCGTTTTGGTGCGGTTGACTCGCTCGCCGTCATCGAAGCCGCCCAGAAGGCGGGGGTCCATGACATGATTCTGGGCTTCCCGGCGGGCTATGATACGGTGATTGGCGACGGCGGCCACGTGCTGTCGGGCGGGCAACGGCAGCGGATTGGCCTTGCGCGCGCGCTTTACGGGCGTCCGGCCTTCGTGCTGCTCGACGAGCCGAACTCGAACTTGGATAGCGTTGGGGAAGAAGCGCTGATGCGCGCCATTCACCAAATGCGCCAGGAAAAGACGACGGTCGTGGTGATCAGCCATCGCATGAATATCCTCACCGGCGTCGATAAGATTATGCTGCTGACCGATGGTCAGGTGGCGCAATTCGGCCCGCGCGATCAGATTATCAGCCAGTTGACGCGGCCCGTGCCGATGCAACAACAACAGCAACCTGCGCCCCGACCGGCAACGCCGCCGACGGGAACCGTGACGCCGCTTCAGACCCCGCCCCAGCCGGGCACGGTTGCGCCGGGAACGCCGCCGGGTGGCCCGTCCCCCACGCCGCCGCCCCCGTCCGACCCCTCTTTGGGAACGCAGGTTGGGACTGAAGGTCAAGAAAGGAAATCGACATGAGCAATGGGACGCTAGCACCCCGCCCCGCGTCGGGTGAGCCGGTGCCGACGGATCAGAATCCAGTCGTAACCCTTCAAGGCGTTGAGTTTCACAGCGCAAGCGACTCGTCGGTTGCGCTCAACTACCGCACGCCGATGCGGGTTGGTTTGCTTGGGATTTTTCTCTGCTTTGCCGTGTTCGGTACTTGGTCGGCCCTGGCGCCGCTCGATGCTGCCGTGGTGGCCCATGGCACCTTGGTGGTGGAAAGCAAGCGCAAGTCCGTACAGCACCTCGAAGGCGGCATCGTTCGCGAAATTCTTGTGAACGATGGGAGCGTTGTGACCGAAGGGCAGCCGCTGCTGCGGCTAGACCCCACGCGGGCCCAGGCCAATCTCTCGGTCGTTCAGGGGCAATTGGATGCGACGATGGCGCTTGATGCGCGCCTTGCCGCCGAGCGCGACCGGGCGAAGGAAATCGTCTTTCCCGTCGAGCTCACCAGCCGGGCCAGCGACCCCCAGGTCAAACAATTGATGGACGCGCAGCGCCGCCAGTTCATCGAGCGGCGCCTGTCGCTGGAAAACCAAATCGCCATCAACGATCAGCGCATCGAACAGTTGCGCGCGCAAATCGGCGGTTTCCGGGTGCTCGAACTCAGCAAGCTCGAACAGATCCAGCTTTACGAAGGCCAGCTTGTCGGCCTGCGCGATTTGGAGAAGAAGGGCTTCTTCCCCCGGTCGCGCTTGCTGGAAATGGAGCGCGATCTTGCCCGGATTAAAGGCGATCGGGGTAATGATGTGCAATCTATCGCCCGGTCGGAAATGGCGATTGGCGAAACCCGCCTGCAAACCGCCCAGTTGCGCCAGAAGTTCACCGAAGATGTGCTGGCCCAGTTGCGCGAATCGCAGAATCAGATTTCCGATTTGCGCCAGCGCGTGGTCGCGGCTGCCGATGTGATGACCCGGCTGGACGTGCCCTCGCCCCAGTCCGGCATTGTTCAGAATATGAAAATTGCAACGGCGGGCGGGGTTATCCAGCCGGGGCAGCAGCTTATGGAAATCGTCCCCGTGGACGACCGGCTGATCGTCGAAGCCCAAGTAACGCCGAACGATATCGAGGCGATCTATCTCGGCCAACCGGCGGACTTGCGGTTTAGCACGCTGAACGCCCGCCATACGCCGGTGATCGACGCCAAGGTTATCGCCAAAACGCCAGATCGGCTGATCGATGAGCGCACCGGCGCGCCCTACTATATGATCAAGCTCGAAGTGGTGTCGGGTCAGGATACCAAATTCGGCGACCTCAAGCTGCAAGCCGGGTTGCCGGTCGACGCCATGGTGAAGGTCGCCCCGCGCTCGGCCCTCGAATATATGATCCAACCCCTGACGGATCATATCGCCCGGGCGTTGACGGAGCGGTAAATCCCCGCCCCGCCGGTGGAAAGGTCTGCGAAAACCCTGGGAGATGATCCCAGGGTTTTTCGTTTTAAATGCCGACGGGCGAACGCCAAACCGCTGCTTGACGACCGGCCCGGCGCGGGGTATACATCAACTTACATACCCCGCAAGCGTACGGCGTTAACCGTGCGCAGGTGCCGGGGATGGTCTCAAGCGATACGGTGCGTGATGTATAGTCATCCTCAGCAAGGCAAGTCGCCGGAAACAGCAGAACTGCGCAAGCGCGTCGGCGTTTGGCTGCAAACCCTGCGGGATGCACGCGGCCTGTCGCAGCGTCAGCTTGCGGTAGCGCTTGGGATCGATTATTACACGTTCATCTCCCAGGTCGAATCGGGCCGGGGCCGCATTCCGCCGGATCGGTATGCAGCCTGGGCGCAAGCGCTGGGGGTGGAGTTGAAACCCTTCGTGCGGGTGTTAATGCGTCACTACGATCCCATGACATACGAGTGTCTGTTCGACGATATCGATTCCGAACTTCCGTCCTTCGATGCTCTCAAGACTATCCGCCAATAGCTTCTATTAACTAAAAAATTACGACTCCCTCTTGCGAGCGGGGGGATCGTATGCTAGTTACGCTACGGTTTGTTCCCGTCATACGGAACAAGCGTGTCCTGGGTGCGTTAGGATTTAAAGGGAGGCTTCGGTTTCCCGGTCGATACGGGGCTTCTGTATCGGCAGCTTTTTGAAGGTTGAGGGTTCTCGGTAATGAGCCGATTTAGTTCGGCTCTTTACCCGGCACCCGCAGATTGCCTCCCGCCCCTACGCGGGGGCGGATGGGTTGGTGTCGGCGTGGCAAGCACGCGGATCACTTTGGAGGTCTTCCCAAATGGCTATTACGTTTAATGAATCCTACTATCTGCAAACGAACCCGGACGTCGCTCTGGCGGTTTCGCTGCGTCAGTTCGCAAGCGGTGCAGATCATTTCAACAAGCTGGGCGCGAACGAACTTCGCAACCCGAACGCTGTGTTCGATTCCAAGTACTATGCCGCTCAGAACCCCGACGTTCTGACCGCCGTTTCGGCTAAGACGTATGCAAGCGTCTACGCCCACTACCTCGCCAATGGTATGAAGGAAGGCCGTGCTCCGAACGCCTCGCTGAAGGGCTTCGACGGCGCTGATTACATCGCCAAGAACCCGGACGTTGCGACGGCTGGTTTCACGGCTGCCACCGCCCTGCAACATTATGTGCAGTACGGCGTTGACGAAAACCGCTCGTTCACCAGCTCCACCGCTGGTGCCGTGACCGGTAACGTCTCGGGCACGACCGGCGACGACACCGTCACCCCGGCCGGTGGCCAGGCTTCGACCGTGCGTGTTGAAGGCGGCCAGCAAGCTGCAGCCGGTGATACGCTTGTCATCACCTCGGGTTCGGCTTCCTCGTTCCAGGTTATCGACCTGTCGAACAACGGCGGCGATCAGAACCAGACCCGCGACAACACCACCAACACCAACGCTGGTGCGAAAGTTGGCCCGGTCGTTCAGGGTTTTGAAAACGTTGATGCGCGTCAAGCCACCATCAACATGAACATCACTGCGATTGATCGTACCTCGGTCACGAACACGGGTTCGGTTGCTTCGGCTCAGACCGGTTCGGTGCTGCAGGGCGGTACGGGTCGTGACACGCTGGCTGGTAACGCTGGTAACGACAGCATCGTCGGTAACGATGGTAACGACCAAATCACTGGCGCTGCTGGTAACGACAGCCTGTCGGGTGGCGTTGGCGACGACAACATCGGCGGCGGCGCTGGTGCAGACGTCATCTCCGATGGCGCTGGCAATGACACCGTGACCGGCGATGCCGGTGCCGACGTGATCACCGTTGATGCTGGCACGAACAGCGTCGATGCCGGTGCCGATAACGACACCATCACCCTGTCGGCCGACCAAGCCACCTCGACGACGGTTTCGACCATCTCGGGCGGTTCGGGCGATGACACCATCACCCTCAGCGCAACGGCCATCACCGCAGCCAGCCGTTCGTCGGTTTCGGGCGGTTCGGGTAACGACACGATCACCGCCGGTCTCGGTGTTGAAACGGTCAATGCCGGTGCTGGTAACGACACGGTGAAGTTCACGTCGACCAACCTCGGCGCGACCGATGTGTTCAATGGCAACGACGGCCAGGACATCATCCAACTCGAAATCCCGACGGGTTCGGGCACGAACACCTTCGTGTTCGCACCGGTTGGCACCACGAATGCCACGACGCAGTTCGCTGGCTTCGAAGCCATCGCGCTGATCGATAGCTCGGGCAACACCAATGCCAAGCAGTACAAGATCAACCTGACGGATACGTTCGTTGCGAACAACCTCGTCAATGGTTCGTTCCTGATCGATGCGCGCGGCCTGCCGGGCGGCTCGAACCTCGTGATCGACTTCTCGGGTCTTACCGCTGCGTCGGCTGCTCGCTTCACCGCCGGTGCCTTCCGCGTTCTGACCTCGCCGAGCACGGACGTTCGCGACCAAAACAACGTCACCATCACCGCTGCTTACTCGGTGCAAACCGGTAACTCGGCTCTGAACAACGTGACGGGCTTCAGCGTTTACTCCGGTGACACCACCATCACGGCTGGTACGGCGGCTGCCTACAACACGGATCGTACGGTTAACACCGGCACGGGCCAGGCAACCTTCACCACCACGGGTGGCACGGCTGAAGTTACGTCGGGTACGACGACCTACAACTTCACGCAGACCACTGGTACTGCGGCGACGTTGACGACGGCCCTGAACAACGGCTTCGGCTCGGGCTTCCTGACCACGGGTGCGGATCTGATCAACTCCAGCACCTTCCTGTCGGCGACGACGGTGGTCTTCGATGCTACGACCGGCGACGGCGACCGTTTGGATGCCACGCTGACCGCAGTTGTTGCGGCTGGTACCAGCATCACGAACATCGAAACGCTCAACATCAGCAGCTTCGGCGGCGGTATGTCGTTCGCAGCAGTGACGGGCGCGACCGCGATCAACATCACGGGTACGAGCTTCGCGGCGACCGGCGTTGCTTCGGGTTCGACTTTCAACCTGAACAACATCTTCGGCGCGCAGTCGTACACGCTGGGTGCGAACGCTGCTTCGCAGTCCATCACGTTGAACCTCGGCACCATCGCTTCCGGTACGGCTTTCAGCTTCTCGGATAGCGTGGGCGCGATCGAAACCGTCAACCTGAACCTGTCGGCGAACACCACGGCGACGCTGACCACGCTGACGGCAGCTTCGACGGTGAACCTCACGGGTACGGGCAATATGACCCTGACCTCGAACGATGCGACGGCGAGCACGTTCAATGCATCGACCCTGACGGGCGTTTTCGCCTACACCCAGGCCGCTGCAGCGAACGTCTCGATCGTCGGTTCGACCGGCAACGACACGTTCTCCTTCAACTCGACCGGTACGCTGACCACCAATGACACGATCAACGGCGGCACGGGTACGGATACGGTCAACTACTCGGGTAACCTGGCTGCGAACGGCCTGGATAGCGTCTCGAACGTTGAAGTTCTGAACCTGACCGGTACGGGCGCTAACACCTACACCACGGTGGATGCGCTGGTTGCCTTCGGTCAGACCCTGACCGTGAATGCAAGCGGTGTTGGTTCGTTGACCTGGAACGGTGCGGCCGAAACCAACGGTGTGTTCAGCATCACCGCTTCGGCGGGTGCCGATGTGATCACCGGTAGCGCCAACGCGGATACGATCGTTGCCAATAACGGCGCTGATACGATCAGCGGCGGCCTCGGTGCCGATGCCATCACCCTCACCGAAACGACGGCGGCGACGGATATCGTTATCCTCACCACCGGCGGCGCAGTTGCGGTTGATAGCGTCACCGGTTTCGCAGTTGGCGCAACCAACGGCGACCGGATCGATATCGATCTGTCGGATCTGAACGCACTCGTCGGCGATATGCGCTTGGCCGGTACCGGTACGGGCGCTCTTGCCGCCGATGCCACCCCGACGGTTACGATTGTTACCGGTGCCTACGATCTGGGTACGGTAGCAGCGTCGGACATCCTGTCGATCTCCAGCGGTACCGCTTTCACGACCACGACGCTCGCTCGTGCGCTGGAAACCGGTGGTGCTTTGGCTCTGACGGTGAACGCCGCTTGGGCTGCCGGTGACGCCTTCACCGTGGTTTGGGATGATAACGTCAACACGTATATCTCCTACGTGACCACGACTGCCGGTGCTGCTGACAACGCCTTGTTCACCGCGAACGACCTGACCGTGACGAATATCGCCACGCTGGTCGGTGTTGCCGATGCTTCGACGTTCTTGACCAACAACGTCACGATCATCGCCTAACGAACCCACGGCCTTCGGGCCAAAGGGTTAGCGCCTAAAAGAGCCGCCCCAGGGGAAACCCTGGGGCGGTTTCTTTATGGGGGTGCCAGCCTGTGCTAACCTGTTCGGGCGCGGGAGGGGGGGGCGACAATGCCGACGATTAGTATGTTCTATGGAATGCTCATTTTGATGTTCTACCGCGATAACCGGCAGCATAACCTGCCACATGTTCATGTGCGGTATCAGGGGCTTGAGGCGGTTGTCAGCATCCCGGACGGTCAGTTCCTTCAAGGAGATTTACCCCCAAAGCAGACAAAGCTTCTGTTGGCATGGATGGCGCTCCACGAAGAGGAGCTTATGATCGATTGGGGGCTTGCCGTAGAGGGGCACGAACCCTTCCGCATTCCGCCATTGCAATAGGAGGTCCGGTGATGGATGTCGTTCATGTTTCCGTTTTGCCCGATTTCATCTTGCGGCTGGACTATGCCAACGGCGAGCAGCGGCAGTTCGATATGAAGCCCCTTCTTAAAATGTCCCCCTGGCACCGCATTGCCACCCCGGCCCGCTTTGAAAAGGCCTATATCGATTACGGCACCGTGGTTTGGCCCGGCAATATCGACATCGCCCCCGAAACCCTCTACGCCGACTCACTCCCACTCCCCCGGCCTTCGGGCCAAAGGGTTAGCGCCTAAAAGCGCCGCCCCCCGAGTCTCCCCCGCGCGGAAACCCTGGGGCGGTTTCTTTATGGGGGTGCGTTGTGGTACGCTCCACAGCATAAGGAGGGCTAGAGGAATGCCAACGATCAGCCTGTTCTTTGGAATTACGATTTATCTCTATTTCTTTGATAATGAGCGGCATAAGCTGCCGCATATTCATGCAAAATATCAGGGCGACGAGGCGGTTTTTTCGATTGAAACCGGCGAGGTTCTCCAAGGAAACCTGCCCCCTTCAAAAGCAAAATTGGTCGTAGCCTGGATTGAAATTCGGCGGGAGGATTTGATGGCAAACTGGGAACTCGCCGTGAATGGCTTGTCGCCCCTACCCATCGATCCCCTGCGTTAGGAGGGCGCTTTATGGAAAAAGTTATCCGGGTCATTCCGCACCCCAACTATACGTTGGAACTTTGGTTCGACACGGGCGACCATCGATTGTTCGATGTTACCGCCTACCTCAACCGGGGCGTCTTTCAGCGTCTTCAGGATGTGTCCCTGTTTCTAAAAGCCCGCGTGGCCCTCGGCACCGTGGTGTGGCCGGGCGAAATCGATCTTGCCCCCGAAACCCTCTACGACCTCTCTGTCCCAATCGACGCGCCTTCGGGCCAAAGGGTGAGCGCCTAAAAGCGCCGCCCCCCAAGACTCCCTCGCGCGAAAAACCCTGGGGTGGTTTCTGTATCGCCTGCTTGCCTTCGCACTGGGAGCGCGGTTAGGTTTGGCGCAGTTCTTCTTCTGCCCTTTTAGGGAAAACCATGCTCAAATTCATTCACGTCGGCTGTGGGCCGAAACGCAAAGACCGCACCACGCCGGGGTTCAATACGCCCGACTGGCAAGAGGTGCGGTTCGATATCGATGCTTCCGTGCAGCCCGATATCACCGGCACGATGACCGATATGTCCGCCGTGCCCAGCGGGTCGATGGATGCGCTGTTTTCCAGCCATAATATCGAACACCTCTATCCGCACGAAGTGGCCGTGGCGCTGGCGGAGTTTCGCCGGGTGCTCACGCCGAACGGCTTTGCGGTGATCACCTGCCCGGACCTAAAATCGGTCTGCGCGCTGGTGGCCGAGGATAAGCTCACCGAAGCCGCGTATAATTCCCCCGCCGGGCCGATTGCGCCGGTGGATATTCTCTACGGTCATCGCGCGGCGATGCAGGCGGGGAACCTCTATATGGCGCACCGCTGCGGCTTTACCGAAAAAGTGCTGGTCGCCTGCCTCAAGGAAGCCGGGTTTGCGATGGTTGCGAGCCGCGCGCGCCCCGGCCCCTATTTCGATCTTTGGGCCGTTGCGACGGTTGCCGAAATCGCGCCCGAAGCGTTGCGCGATTTTGCCGCTCAGCATATTCCGCTGAACTAGGGGAAGATCATGACCGATATCCGCCGCCTTCACCCCGAAACCCGCTATAGCGACGCCGTGATTCACGGCGGCACCGTGTATCTGGCGGGCCAAGTCGGCGACACGCTGACGGGCTCGGTGACGGTCCAGACGCAAGAAGTGCTGGCGACGATTGATCGGCTGTTGGCAGAAGCCGGCACCGATAAATCGCGCCTGCTCACGGCAACCGTCTATCTCACCCATATGTCGGATTATGCCGAGATGAACGCGGTGTGGGATGCTTGGGTTGCCCCCGGTTGCGCCCCGGCGCGGGCTTGCGTTGAAGCGCGCATGGCCCGGCCGGAGTATCGCGTCGAAATTCAAGTGATTGCCGCCCTTTAAGGGTTAGCTAAACGCCTGAATCCCGGTAATCGCTCGGCCCAAAATGAGCGCATGGATATCGTGGGTGCCTTCGTAGGTATTGACGACTTCCAGGTTCACCAAATGGCGGGCGACGCCGAATTCGTCGGAAATCCCGTTCCCGCCCAGCATATCGCGGGCGGTGCGGGCGATGTCCAACGCCTTGCCGCAGGAATTGCGCTTCAAGATCGACGTTAATTCCACCGGCGGGTGCCCGGCCTCTTTCATCCGCCCCAAGCGCAAACAGCCTTGCAGCCCGAGCGCGATATCGGTCAGCATATCGGCCAGCTTCTTTTGTATAAGCTGATTGGCGGCAAGGGGGCGTTGGAACTGATGGCGATCTAAGACATATTGCCGCGCCGTCGTGTAACAGGCTTCCGCTGCGCCCAAAGCACCCCAAGCGATACCGTAGCGGGCCGAATTGAGGCACGTGAAGGGGCCTTTCAGCCCTTTCACGTGCGGCATCAGCGCGGTTTCCGGCACAAAAGCATCCTCAAGCACGATCTGCCCGGTAATCGAGGCGCGTAAGCCGACTTTGCCGTGAAGCACGGGAGTTGAAAGCCCCTCGGTGTCGCGGTCCAGAATAAAGCCGCGAATAGCACCGTCTTCGGTTTTGGCCCACACAATAAACACATCGGCAATCGGCGCGTTGGTGATCCAGGTTTTCGAACCGGTCAACCGATAGCCGCCGGGCACCGCTTTGGCGCGCGTGGCCATACTGCCGGGGTCCGACCCGTGATCGGGCTCGGTGAGGCCGAAGCAGCCGATCCATTCGCCCGAGGCCAGTTTGGGCAGGAATTTTTGCTTTTGCTCTTCCGAGCCGAACTCGAAAATCGGCACCATCACCAGCGAGGATTGCACCGACATCATCGAGCGGTAGCCGCTGTCGATCCGCTCAATCTCGCGCGCCACCAGCCCATAGGCGACATAGCCCAAGCCCGCGCCACCATATTCAGGCGGCAAGGTTGGCCCAAGCAGACCGAGCGCGCCCATTTCCCGAAAAATCGCCGGGTCGGTTTTCTCATGGCGGAACCCATCCAGCACGCGGGGGCTGAGATGATCGCGGGCATAGCCGGCGGCGGTTTCGCGCACTTGGCGCTCGTCGTCGGTTAGTTGGCCGTCCAAATCAAACGGATCGGCCCAATTAAATATATCTGCCACCGGCCTTCTCCCCCCTTAGGCTGTCTGTCTTGTGCAGACGCTAGCGCGCGCGGCCGACGAAGGCTAGTTCGACGACAGGCCCGCCGTTTCTTTGAGAATCGCGCTGATGAGGTCTTTGCCGACGCGGGCTTCCATCGCCTGCCGTACGGGGGCGAGGGCGGCCATCCAGGCTTTGCGTTCCTCCGGCGTTTGCGGGTGAAACTCGGTGGTGCCCGCAGCTTTCATCGCGGCAATCGCGGCGTCATTCTCCTGCTGGGCGATTTCATTGCCATAGCGGGTGGCGTCGCGCAGTGCGGTTTCGAGCACGGCCCGCAGGTCGGACGGTAGACTATCCCAGAAGCGCTTGTTCACGATGACCGCATAGCCGAGGTAGCCGTGATCGGTGAGCGTGGCATAGGGCTGCACCTCGTGCATGCGCTGGGTAATCATATTGGAAGGCGGGTTTTCCGTACCATCGACCACGCCGGTTTGCAGCGCCTGATAGACTTCGGAGAAGGCCAAGACCTGCGGCAAAGCCCCCAGCGCCCGCATCTGCGCATCGAGCACGCGCGACGATTGAATGCGCAGCTTCAGGCCCTTCACGTCCTCGGGCAGCCTGATCGGGCGCTTGGCGCTCATCAGCTTAAAGCCATTGTCCCAATAGGCGAGGCCCTTGATGCCCTTGGGTTCGAGCTTGGCCAGCAAGTCAGCGCCGATCTTGCCGTCGGTAATCTTGCGCAGGGCGGTTTTGCTGGGAAACATATAGGGGATATCGAAAACTTCGAACTCGCCGACGCCGAGCGGTGCGAATTTCGCCAGCGAGGGCGCCAGCATTTGCACCGCGCCGAGTTGCAGCGCTTCGAGTTCCTCCTTATCCTTATAGAGTTGGCTATTGGGGTAGACCTGCACAAATACCCGGCCCTGCGTTGCTTGCTCAGCGAGGTCCTTGAAGCGCAGGGCGGCTTTGCCCTTCGGCGTATCGTCGGCGACGACATGGCTGAAGGTGATAACGATGGGTTTGGCGGTTTGCGCGTGAAGGCTGGGGGCGAGGAACCCCCCCATTAGCAGGCATGCGCTTAGGAACGCGGCACGGCGTTTTATCATAGTCTCTCTCCCAGAGGATTTTAGCGCTTCACCCGGTGGGCGGCGTTTTTTTTTCTGCTTTCAAGTATGCTAGCTTTGGCGCTTGCCTCTATTGTGGACATCCGCAAGCGGAGAAACATCCGCAGCGGGAGGGGGAAAATGCGCTTTACCATCCCGCGCCGGGATCTCATCCAGGCGCTTCCGACGCTATCGCTGGCACTGATTGCCCTGCTGCTGGGCTTCATGCTGTGGCTGTTCCAGGCGCACGAGCGGGAGAATGAGCGCCATACGCTGATTATGGACACGCTGTGGGCCGAGCAAGCCTTGCGCTTTCAATTAGGCTCCGCCGAAGAAAAACTTCGGCTTTTGGCCGACGATCTGGGGCGGGGTGCCATAAGCTCACCCCTTGGTTTCGAAGCCAAAGCCCGGCAGATGTTGGCGGGCAATCCCGACTTCACGCGGCTGCGCTGGCTTGGTGCGAGCGGGGCGGTGAATGCCACGCTTCCGCCTTTTCCCGAGGGCGGCGGGCTGGATATTGGCAGTCTGCCGCTTACCGAAGTGCGGGCGCTGGGGCGGGCGGCCTATGGCGGTATTACGCAGTCGCCAGGGCGGGGAGCGCATGATTCGGCCCATCTGCCGCTGGTCACGCCGATTTTCCGCGATGGGCGCTACGATGGCGCGTTGGTGGCGGATATTTCGCTGCAAGCCTTGCTGACCCAACATGTGCCCTGGTGGTTCACGGAGCGCTACCGGCTGAGCCTGCTCGACGCCAACGCTCAAACGCTGGCGGCAAAGCCCGAGGCGTTGCCCGACCCCAGCCAGTTTCTGCCAGACCGGGCGACGCACCGCATGCCGCTCGACCCGCCGGGACAAGGGATTACGCTGCTGGTCGCCCTGTATCGGGCGGGGCCGTGGGAGGCGCAGGCGGGCATTCTCGCGGCGGTCTCCGTGCTGGCCTTGGTGGCGGGCGCGAGTCTCCTCACGGCGCGGCGGCAGATGCGGCGGCGCGTGCGCGCCGAGCAAGCCTTGCGCACCGAATATGCCTTTCGCCAAGCGATGGAGGATTCGCTCACCGTGGGCATGCGCGCGCGCGACCTGACCGGGCGCGTCACTTATGTGAACTCCGCCTTTTGCCAGATGGTGGGCTTCGAGGCCGAGGAGCTGATCGGCCAAGATCCGCCGATGGCCTATTGGGTGCCGGAGGATTACGAGCGGACCCAGGCGGTTCATGACTCGGTTTTGGCCGGAACCCCCTACCCCTCGGGCTTCGAGCTGCGCTTTCAACGCCGCACGGGCGAACGGTTCGACGCGTTGATTTACGAGGCCCCGCTGATCGATGCGGACGGAAAACACACCGGCTGGATGGGCTCCTTCGTCGATATCACTGCGCGTAAACGCGCCGAGGAAAGCCAACGCCAGCAACAGGAAATGCTGCAACAGAATGCCCGGCTGATTACGATGGGTGAAATGGCCTCCACCCTCGCCCATGAACTCAATCAACCGCTCTCGGCCATCACGTCTTATGCGACCGGCAGTCTTAACCGCCTACAAGCGGCGGGGGGGGATGCGGAGTTGGAGCGGGCGCTGACCAAGCTCACCCTGCAAGCGCGGCGGGCGGGAACGATTATTCGCCGCATTCATGATTTCGTTCGCAAGCGCGAACCCCGCTTGAGCGCCTGTTCCCTGCCCGAGATCGCCCAGGATGCGTTGGATTTTCTCGCCGCTGAGGCGCACAAGCTGGGCGTTGCCATTCGCACCGACCTGCCGGACGATCTGCCCTTCGTTCACGCCGACCGTATTTTGATCGAGCAGGTGATCTTGAACCTCGCCCGGAATGCCTTGGAGGCGATGGCCGCAGTTCCCCGGGGGCAGCGCTTCCTATGGCTTTCGGCGGAAGCGCTGGAGGATCGGGTGGAAGTGCGCGTGCAGGATAGTGGCCCCGGCGTGGCTGCCGCCCAGCAGGAAACTTTGTTCAATGCGTTTTTCACGACCAAGCCCGATGGCATGGGCATGGGGCTGAACATCTGTCGCTCGTTGATCGAGTTCCATCAGGGGCGGTTGTGGTACGAGCCTGCAACGGGCGGGGGCGGGCTGTTCATTTTCACCCTGCCGCGCGCGCCGGAGGAGGCCCCTGACCGGGAGAAAGCCGCATGAGTTGCGTTCATATTATCGACGACGATGAGGCGATCCGCGACGCGCTGTCTTGGCTCCTCGGCTCGCGCGGCGTGGCGGTCCAGACGTGGGAGTCGGCGGAAAGCTTCCTTTCCGCCTATCGCGCCGATGTGCGCGGCTGCCTGCTGCTGGATATTCGCATGGGCGGCATGAGCGGGCTGGAACTCTTCGACCGGCTGCGCGCCCAAGCTTGCACTCTGCCGGTGATTTTCCTGACCGGCCACGCCGATGTGCCGATGGCGGTTTCCGCCCTCAAACGCGGTGCGCGCGATTTTGTCGAAAAACCCTTCAACGATAATGATTTGGTCGACCGGCTCTTAGAAGCGCTCGCCGCCGAAGCCGAGGCCCATGCCCGCAGCGCCAGCAAAGCCGACCGGCTGACCCGCCTCGCCACTCTCTCCAGCCGCGAGCGGCAGGTGATGGACCTTATTCTGGAAGGGCTGATGAACAAGGTCATCGCCGACCGGCTCGGCATCAGCATGCGCACGGTCGAAGTGCATCGGGCGCGGGTGCTGGAGAAAATGGGCGCGAAAACCGCGGTCGATCTGGCGCGGCTGGTGGCGGGGGAGTGAGCGATACAAACCCTGAACCCCGCCATTTAGCCGTTAGGGGTTCGGAGGCAGAGCCCCTTACTTGTGCTCAACACCTCCCAGATTGCTGGCGTGGTCTTCGAGCGCCTTGCAGGCGTCTGTCCAAGTGGATTCATTCTCGAAAAGGGCCGAGCGCAAATAGGCCCAGGTCATGCGCTGCGTCATGGCCAGCCGATCGGGATCCTCGTCATCGGTTTCCTTGGCGTCATATCCCGCAATTCCACCAAGGCCATGCTTTGCACCGAAGAGGGTCAGCAGGCTGTCGGCTCCCGGACTCAGGTGATAGGGGTCCGCGTGCCAGTCGGCTTGGCGGACGGTAATATGGGGGTTCACGTCGCTATCGCCGAAAACCACCAGAGTTTGAGTCGTCATGTGCGCGTAATCGGGGTTCAGGGCGGAATAATGTTCGGCGGCAAAGGCGCTGAGATTATCGCCGCCATTGCCGGGAGCGGCCAGGAGAACCCCGGCCTTGATGCGCGGTTCGATCAGGTTCACCGCCGTCGCAGTTGCGTCTTTGGGATCGGTCAGCCGTGCGCCTAGGAGCATGGCAACTGTCTGCCCGCCCATCGAATGCCCAACCGCCGCAATTTTACTTTTGTCGAGGCGTCCGGCGAGCGCGGGGTTCGAGGCTTCAATGTCGTCGAGGTGATCGAGAATGAGTTTCATATCGTCAACGCGCGACCGCCAGAAGAGCGGCCCGCCAGGCGCTTGGGGGGAAAGCCCGGCGACTCTTGAATTTGCATGAGTGGGCTGAATGACAACAAAGCCGTGTTCTGCGTAGAAATTCACGAGGGGGCCGTAGCCATCTTTCGACGGAATATAGAGCGATGGTCCATGCCCGTGGGAAAAGAGAATGACCGGAAGGTTGTTGCCGCTCGCGGGGGCGGTGATGCGCAATTCGAGCGGTGCTCCCCGGTTGGGAGCCGGGAGTGTTACAGGGCTCAGGGAAATGGTAGGCTTTGCCGGGCTGATAGGAAGATTGCGGGCGTGGCTAATGAGGTTGTTCACAGAAGAAACTCCTGGCACTTAAAGGGGCGCTTCGGTGGGGTACACCGACCATAACGGCGACAAGAAGTAAACGGAACATTGTTCCGTTTAGCAAGTGAGGAAATTGGAGCCGAGTCCGCTCCCCTTGGGAGGTGCCTTTGTCCACAGAGCCGGAAGAGTTGGAAAAAAGCGCAATACCACCCCAGCGCCGTGCCCGCGCCGATGCGTTGCGTAACGAAGATGCTGTGCTTGAGGCTGCAAAGGAGGTCTTCATAACTTCGGGCGTTAACGCGCCGGTTCGAGAAATCGCGGCCCGGGCGGGGGTGGGGGTCGGCACGCTGTATCGACGCTTTCCAACGCGGTCCGATTTGGTGGCGGGCGTCTTCCGCCGCGAAGTCGACGCTTGCACCGCCGAGGCCGCGACGCTGGCCGCCCAGTATCCGCCGGGCGAAGCGGTGGTGCTTTGGCTGAAACGTTACACCGGCTTTCTCGCGACTAAAAAAGGCCTTGCGGCGGCACTGCATTCCGGTGATCCGGCGTTTGACGCGCTTCCCGGTTACTTCCGAGCCTGTTTTGAACCAGCGCTGACAGCGCTGCTCGAAGCGGCCGTTGCGGCGAGAGAGATTCGAGGGGATATTGACCCTTATGACCTCCTACGTGTGATCGGCAACCTATCGTTAACGAGCGGTAGCGATGGCGGGGCACATGCTGAACGTATGCTGAACCTGCTGATTGACGGGCTGCGACATGGGGCAACCCCTTCAGCAAAAGCGCCTGAGCGCCCGGACTAACGATTCGGCAAACGCCAAGCGCCCCTCTATCGCGCCCCTTCCCAATCCCTTAACGCCCGTGGCATACAGGAAGCATGACCAGCACCCCGCCCTTGCCGATTCCCGATTTCCGCACGCCGCTCAGCGTTGCGCCGATGATCGATTGGACGGATCGGCATTTTCGCTTTTTCCTGCGCCTTATCACGCGCCGCTCGCGGCTCTATACCGAGATGATTACCAGCGCGGCGCTGAAATATGGCGATAAGGCGCGGCATTTGGATTTTGATGCGGCGGAACATCCCATCGCCCTGCAACTGGGCGGCTCTGATCCGCAAGAACTGGCGGAAGCCGCGCGGATGGGAGCCGATTGGGGCTATGACGAGATCAATCTGAACGTTGGATGCCCGTCCGACCGGGTCCAATCGGGCAAGTTTGGCGCATGCCTGATGGCCGAGCCCGAGCTTGTTGCCCGCTGCGTCGAGGCGATGGCGCGGGCGGTGCCGCTGCCGGTGACGGTCAAGCATCGCCTCGCCATCGATGAGATGGACGAGGAAGAAACGGTGTTTCGCTTCGTCTCAATCGTCCGCGAGGCGGGCTGCCAGCGCTTCATCGTTCACGCCCGCAAAGCCTGGTTGAAGGGGTTGAGCCCCAAGGAAAACCGCGATATTCCGCCGCTGCGCTATGAGTTGGTCCACGCGCTGAAAGACCGTTTCCCCACCCTCGACCTATCGCTGAACGGCGGCATTCGAAGCCTCGACGAGGCGGCGGCGCATCTGCCCCATCTGGATGGGGTGATGATCGGGCGGCTGGCCTATGAAGACCCGTGGAGCTTTGCCGAGGCGGATCGGCGCTTCTTCGGCGCGGCTGACGCCCCCGAAAGCCGCGCCGCCGTAGTGCAGGCCATGCTGCCCTATATCGAGCGGCGGATGGGCGAGGGCGTGCCGCTGAAAGCCATCACCCGCCATATGCTCACCCTGTTCAAAGGCCAGAGTGGCGGGCGGGCGTGGCGGCGGTATTTGTCGGAAGTGGCGCACCGCCCCGGCGCGGGGCCGGAGGTGGTGGACGCCGCGTTGCGCATGACCGAACCTTCCTCCCTAGCGGCCTAACCCTCCGATGCTCGGCTATATTCTGCGCCGTCTGTTGCTGATGGTCCCGACCTTATTCGGGATTCTGCTGGTGAATTTCCTCGTCATCCAGGCCGCGCCGGGCGGGCCAGTGGAGCGCACGATTGCCGCCTTCCAGGGGCGCGGCGGCGGCGATATGGACCGGTTGGGCGGCGGCGGCTCGGAAACCTTGAACTCCGACCCCCAAAAGCGCGGCACCAACATCACCCCGGAGCTTCTGGCCGAAATCAACGCGCTCTATGGGTTCGACAAGCCGCCGATGGAGCGGTTTTTCACCATGATCGGCAATTACCTTCAGTTCGATTTCGGCAAAAGCTTCTTCCGCGATCGTAGCGTGATCGATCTGGTGATGGATAAGCTGCCCGTTTCGCTGTCCCTGGGGCTCTGGACACTGCTGCTCACCTATGGCGTGTCGATCCCGCTCGGCATCGCCAAAGCCGTGCGCGATGGCAGCCGGTTCGATGTGGTCACGAGCGTCGCCGTGATCGTCGGCTATGCCGTGCCGGCGTTTCTGTTTGCGGTGCTGCTGATCGTGCTGTTCGCGGGCGGCTCGTTTTTGTCGATCTTTCCTCTGCGCGGGCTCGTGTCGGATAATTGGGCAAGCCTGTCGCTGGGCGGCAAGATTCTCGACTATTTCTGGCATCTCACTCTGCCGCTCACGGCGATGCTGATCGGCGGGTTCGCCAGCCTAACGCTGCTGACTAAGAACAGCTTCATCGATGAAATCGGCAAAGCCTATGTGCTGACGGCGCGGGCGAAAGGGTTGCGGGAAAATCAGGTGCTCTACGGGCATGTGTTTCGCAATGCCATGCTGCTGGTGATTGCGGGATTTCCAGCGGCCTTCATTGCGACGCTGTTCACTTCCTCCCTGTTGATCGAGGTGATTTTCTCGCTCGATGGCTTGGGGCTCTTGGGCTTTGAGGCCACCACCAGCCGCGATTACCCGGTGATGTTCGGCACGCTCTACGCTTTCACCCTGCTCGGGCTGTTGCTGCAACTGCTGGGGGATCTGGTCTTCACCTGGATCGATCCGCGCATCGATTTTAACCGGCGGGAGGGGTAATGCGCCCGATCACCCGCCGCCGCCTGAGTGCGTTCAAAGCCAATCGCCGGGGCTTTTGGTCCCTGTGGATTTTCCTTTCGATCTTTCTGCTGTCGCTGGGCGCGGATCTGATCGCCAACGATAAGCCGTTGCTGATCCGCTACGATGGCGGCTGGTACGTGCCGGTGCTGAAAACTTATCCCGAAACGACTTTCGGCGGCGATTTTCCGACCGAAGCCGACTACCACGACCCGGTGGTGCAAGAGCTGATCCGGGAAAAGGGCTGGTCGCTCTGGCCGCTCATTCCCTACCGCTACGATACTGTCATCAAAAATCTCGACCGCCCCGCGCCGGTGCCACCGAACCGGCAGCAGTGGTTGGGGACCGACGATCAAGCGCGCGATTTGGTGGCGCGGCTGCTTTACGGCCTGCGCGTATCGCTGCTGTTCGGTCTGATCCTCGCCAGCGTCAGCGCCACCATAGGCATCGCGGCGGGGGCCGTGCAGGGCTATTACGGCGGGCTGACCGATTTGCTGTTCCAGCGCTTCATCGAAGTCTGGAGCGGCCTGCCGGTGCTCTATTTGCTGATCCTGCTCTCCAGTCTCGTGCAGCCCGGTTTCTGGTGGCTCTTGGGCACGATGATGCTGTTCAGTTGGATTGCCCTCGTCGGCGTCGTCCGCGCGGAAGTTCTGCGGACGCGCAATTTCGATTACGTCCGCGCCGCCCGTGCCCTCGGCGTTGGCGATGGTGCGATCTTGCGCCGCCATGTGCTGCCGAACGCGATGGTGGCGACCGTCACCTTTCTGCCGTTTCTGCTGAATAGCGCCATCGGCGTGCTCACCAGTTTGGATTTCCTCGGCTTCGGCCTGCCGCCCGGCTCGCCCTCCCTGGGGGAGATGCTGGCCCAGGGCAAGAATAATCTACACGCGCCCTGGCTGGGCATTACCGCCTTCGTTAGCCTCGCGGTGATTATGACGCTGCTGGTGTTCATCGGCGAGGCGGTGCGCGACGCTTTCGATCCGCGCCGGGGCTTGCGATGAGCGACGCTTTGCTGGCCGTGCAGAATCTTGCCATCACCTTCAACCCGCCCGGCGGCACCCCGGTTGCGGCGATGCGGGGGCTGAGTTTTTCGCTCCACAAGGGGGAAACCCTGGTTCTGGTCGGCGAAAGCGGCTCGGGTAAATCGGCCTCGGCCTTGGCCATTCCGCGCCTGCTGCCCAAGGGCACCGATGTTTCCGGCTCGATCCGCTTTCTCGGCCAAGAGCTAACGCAAGCCAGCGAAGCCGATCTGCGGGCATTGCGCGGCAACCGCATCGGCATGATTTTTCAAGAACCGATGACGGCGCTGAACCCGCTGCATCGGGTGGGCGAGCAGATCGCCGAAACCCTGCGCCTGCATCGCGGCCTGGGGTCCGCCGAAGCGCGCGCCCGCGTGCTGGCGCTGATGGCCGAAGTGGGGATCGACCGGGCGGAGGAGCGCTTGTCCGCCTTCCCGCATCAACTTTCCGGCGGGCAGCGCCAGCGCGTGATGATTGCGGCGGCCCTTGCGTGCGACCCGGCCTTGTTGATCGCCGACGAGCCGACGACCGCGCTCGACGTGACCCTGCAAGCGCAAACCCTGGCGCTGCTAAAACGCATCCAGGCCGAACGCGGTTTGGGGATTCTGTTCATCACCCATGATTTCGGCGTCGTGCGGCGAATGGCCGATACGCTGGCGGTGCTCCGGCGCGGCGAATGCGTCGAAATCGGCCCCGCTGGCCAGGTTCTCACTCAGCCGCAGGCCGCCTATACGCGCGAGCTTTTGGCGGCGGAACCCGCGGGCCGTCCTGCGCCCGTGTCCGATACCGCACCGATTGTGCTGGAAGGGCGGGAACTCTCGATCCGTTTCGGCGCCCGGCGCTGGTGGGGCGGGCAGGGGGCGGGACATATCGCCGTCGATCATGTCTCCCTCAGCTTACGCGCTGGGGAGACGCTCGGTGTTGTCGGGGAAAGCGGCTCGGGCAAATCCACCCTCGGGCTGCGGCTGTTGCGTTTGTTGCGCGGCGGTGGCCGGGTCGAACTGCTCGGGCAGGATTTGGACGCGCTGCCGCGCCCGGCCTTACGTGCGGCGCGGCGGCAGTTGCAGGTGGTGTTTCAAGACCCCTTCGGCTCGCTCTCGCCGCGCCTGTCGGTCGGGGAAATTATCGGCGAGGGGCTAACGGTACATCCCGATGGGCGCGACCCGGCCAGCGCGGTTGCCGAGGCTTTGGCCGATGTCGGGCTCGATCCCACAATGGCCGACCGCTATCCGCACGAGTTTTCCGGCGGCCAACGCCAGCGCATTGCCCTTGCGCGCGCGCTGATCCTCCGCCCCCAAGTGCTGATTCTCGACGAGCCGACCAGCGCGCTCGACCGCTCGTTGCAGGGCCAGTTGATCGAGTTGCTGCGGCAGCTTCAGGCCAGCCGGGGCCTCGCCTATCTCTTCATCAGCCATGATCTGGCGGTGGTGCGCGCGCTCAGTCATCGGCTGATGGTGCTGAAAGACGGGAAGATCGTTGAAACCGGCGATACGGAAACGGTGCTGACCCGCCCGCAAAACCCCTATACGCAAGCCCTGCTGGCCGCCGCCGATTTGCGTTAGCGCTTGAGAAAAATTTGACGCCCACTCTCTAAAACCGCGCGTGACCGGGCTGGCCCGCCGCGCCATGCTAAACCCATGTGGATCATCGTCACCCTCGCCGCCGCTTTTTTTCAATGCGTGCGCACCTTCCGGCAACGGGCCTTAAAGGGCCTGCTCAGCACCAATGGCGCGAATTTCGTGCGCTATATCTATGGCGCGCCCCTCGCTTTAGCGGCGCTCGCACTGTTGCTGGCGACCAGCGGCGCGCCCCTGCCCTCGGTGCCGGGCGGATTCTGGATTTCCGCTATCTTGGGCGGCCTTGCGCAGATTCTGGCGACTTCCGCGCTTCTCTTGGCGATCACGCGCGATAGTTTTGCGGTCGGCACCGCCCTGTCGAAAACCGAAGCCCTGCAAGCTGCCATCATTGCCGCGCTGTTTTTCGGCGAGCATGTGGGCTGGGTCGGGGCTTTGGCGATTGCGGCGGGGTTCGGCGGTGTAGCGCTGCTGACGCTCAAAAGCTTGGATCGGCGCGCGCTGATGGGCAGCGGCGGCGTCTATGGGCTGATCTCTGGGTTCTTTTTCGGCTGGTCGGCGATGTATATCCGCGATGCGGCGCTTGCGGTGCCGACCGATCTGCCTTTATTGGCGGCCCTGGTGACGTTGGCCTCCGTCACCTCGCTCCAAACGCTCATGCTGGGGGCGTGGCTGCTGGTGCGCGAACCGGGGATGGTGACGAAGGTTTTCCGGGCGTGGCGGGTCAGCGCGCCGGTGGCGATCCTATCTGTCCTCGGCTCGGCCTGCTGGTTTTTGGCCTTCACGCTGCAAAAGGCCGCCTATGTGCGGGCGCTGGGGCAGGCGGAACTGGTCTTCACGGTTGTTGCTTCCACATTCCTGCTGCGTGAAAAATTCGGGTTCCGGGAAGCTTTGGGAACCTTCATCATCACCGGGTCGATTGTCGCGTTATTGACGTTAACCCGGTAAAAAAGCGCCGTTAAGGGCCGCCGGGGGAGAGAGTCCTACCCCCATGGCCATTCCGATTCCGACCGTTAAAACCGCCTCCGCCGATGCGATTGCCGCCCTGGTGGCGGGGCCGGCCCTGGGTGCTGTCGGGTTGATTTTCAACCGTGCCTCGCCGCTCGGCCCGTCGGCGACCGCAGGGTGGCGTATGCTGTTTTCGCTGCTGCTGACGGGGTGGAAAATCCGCAGTTTGCCGCCGCGCCCGCTGTGGGGCTGGATGGGACTTGCGGGGCTTTTCTACGCCGCCGATCTCGCGCTTTGGTATGGGGCGATTATGCGCACCAGCCTGATGAGCGCGACGCTGATTATCAATATCTACCCTGCCATCGTGGCCCTGCTCGCGTGGCCGCTTTTGGGGGAAAAGCCGACGCGGCGGCTGATGATAGGCCTCGCGCTCACTCTCTGTGGTGGCGCAGTGGTTGCCCTGCGACCGCAAGCGGCGGGGGGCAGCGCCTTTACGCCTGAGGATGCCTATGTGGGCGCGATCCTCACCTTCTGCGCCGCCTTCGTTTATGCGGGCTATACGGTGGTGACGAGCCGGGTAACGGGCGAACTCAGCAGCACCACGGCGACTTTCTGGACCAATCTCATCGCTCTGCCGATTCTTTTCGTCATTGCCTTTATCAGCGGGGACAAAATCCAGATTACCGGCTGGGCGGCGCTTTGGCCGGTGCTGGGGCTCGCCGTTTTTGGCGGCGTGGCGCAACTCAGTTTCGCCTATGCCCTGCAACGCTTACCGGCGGCTTTTGCCGCGATGGGCAGTCATTTGTCGCTCATCTTTACCGGGCTGGTCGGCTGGGCCGTTTACAGCGAGCCGATCACGTTGGAGCATCTGATCGGCGGTGGGCTGATTATCGGCGGGCTTGTTTGGGCGAAGGAAAAGCGGAAGCGGGCCTAAGCGCGTTTGCGATCCGGTAGGGTTGCGCGCGGCGGGCGAATGGCATTGTCGAGCCATTGCGTTGGCGCGGATCCGCTCTCCAAGGCGGCGGCGCGGAAGAACTTCAGAATGACGACGCGCACCGCCGACGTCAGTGACGATTGCTGCCGGAAAAGATCAATTTCCGTCATCACTTGCGCAAGGGTGCGCCCGGTTAATCGGGTGATCGTCTCCAGCGCGTCCCACATCTCGGGCTCTAGTCGCAAGGACGTGCGTCGATTTCCAATGCGTACCGTCTGGCAGCGCAAGGTTGAGTCGGAGAGCGGGGGCGAGGCCCGGTGAGAGGGGCGCGTATCCGGATGCAAAGGCATATCTCCATATTCTATATCGTATGGAAATATGCAACCGAATTTATGTAGAGCGCCGCCAGATTTAGACGAACTAGAAGGTGAGGCTTACCTTCTGCCCGTCCGATAAGCTGCACTCGCCAAAACCACCCCCGAATGGCCCCGCGGATGCTTGGGCAAAAGTTAGCGTACAGGTCAGCGTTCGCGCTTGACTGCCCAGCAGTAGCGCCTGGCCTTTCGAGCCATATTCTGTGCGCGGGCCGTAATCGTAATAATCATCGTCGGGATAATACAGCCGTCCGCGCCACACCACTGGCGGGCGATAGACCGGGCGCTGCGGATAGCTGGTGCGGGTTTCTTGGATAAGATTGCCCGTAAACTTCTCTCCGCCCGGTAGCACCGTGGTGATTTGGACGGCGGCTTCGCCGGGGTAGCGGCTGGCCGTCATGGTAAAGCGTTCGCCCTGCCGCCCATCCGTGCCGATAAGGGCGGCGTCCAGGCTGCGGAACTGTGGCTGCGGTGGCGTGCAAGCCGCCAGCCCCACGAGAGCCAAGGCCAAAATTCCGCGCGAGACAAGCGTCGCCATCATCCAAAACTCCTCGGTCCCCCGAAAGGGGGTTTGCCTTATTTAGGCTTAGCCGATCCGTGCGGCAAGATTATGCCGCCGACACCAGCAACCGGCCGGTCTGCGGGTGGCGCAGAACGGCGACGGGCGTGTCATAGGCTTCGGACAGCGCCGCCGGTTCGATGACGTGGGCGAGCGGGCCGCTGCGCAAAAGCTGGCCGTGGTGGAGGAGTAGCGCGGTATCCGCGACCCGTGCGGCGAGGGTGAGATCGTGAAGAATGGCAACTACGGTCACGCCGTCCTGAACCGCCAGATCGCGCGCTGTTTCCAGAATCATGATCTGATGTTTAAGGTCGAGGGCGGCGGTGGCTTCATCGAGCAGCAACACGCGCGGCGGGGCGTCGCCGGGCGGAAACCAAAGCTGGGCAAGCGCGCGGGCGAACTGCACGCGCTGCTGCTCGCCCCCCGAAAGACTGGCATAGGGGCGCGTCCAAAACGCCTCCAGGTGAAGCTGATGGCGGATCGCCGCCAGCGCTCTCCGGTCGAAAGTGCCGTTCGGGTGGGGTAAGCGCCCCAGCGCCACTACCTCCTCCACCGTGAAGGGAAAGGCGAGATGGGTTGCCTGGGGCACCAGCGCGCGGTGACGGGCGAGATCGCCCGCCGACCAGTCCGTTAAGGGTCGGTCGAACCAAGTCAGGGTCCCCGCTGTGGGCGGTCGGTCGCCGCCGAGGAGGGCGAGCAGGCTCGATTTCCCCGCCCCATTCGCCCCCAGTACCGCCGTCACGGTTCCAGGGGTGAGGCTGAAGGCGAGGTTTCGCAGAATCGCTTTGTCGCCGAGCGTAAGGCCGAGGTTCTGGGCGTGGATCATGCAATCCCTCCGGTCCGTTTGCGCACCAAGAGCCAGAGGAAAAAGCCGCCGCCAATGAGATTGGTGAGCAGCCCCACCGGCAGTTCCGCCGGGGCCAGCAGCGTGCGCGCGCCGATATCGGCCAGCACCAGCAAACCCGCACCGATCACCATCGACCCCGGCAAAACGAAACGGTGGCCTGCCCCGAGCAGCATCCGGGCAAGATGCGGGGCGAGTAGCCCGAGAAAACCGATCACGCCGCAAAAGGCGGTAGCGGCACCAACGCCGAGCGCAGCGGCGATCACTAAAACCCGGCGCAATCGGGCGACATTGACCCCCAAATGCGCCGCCTCGCGCTCGCCCAAAGCAAGGGCATCAAGCTTGCGGGCTTGGGTGAGCAGGCCGCCGAGGCAGAGAACCGCCGCTGGAAACACCCAACCCACGGCGCGCCAGCCGCCGCTTGCCACACTGCCGAGCGACCAATAGGTGATGTCGCGCATTTGCCGATCGTCGGACAGATAGGTCATGAACCCAACCCCGGCCATCGTGATGACACTTATCGCCAGCCCCGCAAGCAGCAGTCCCGCGACACTGGAGGCGCGCATGCCTCCCGTCTGAAAGCGCTGGGCCAAGAGCAGCACCGTCCCCGTCGCCAGCAGGCTGCCGATGAAGGCGGCGAGCGGCACCAGGGCCGGTCCGGCGAAAAATGGGAAATGCCCGCCGAAGACAATCGCCGCGACCGCCGCGACCGCAGCCCCGCTGGAGACGCCAATCAGCCCAGGATCGGCGAGCGGATTGCGGAACAGCCCCTGCATGGCCGCCCCCGCCCCGGCGAGGCACGCCCCGACGAGCGCCGCCAACAGGGTGCGCGGCAGGCGGATGGCGTGCAGCACCAGGGCCGCGCGCTCGTCGGCCTCAGGCGCGAGCAGTCCGCGCACCACCTGCCAGGGCGTGAGCTTCACCGCGCCGATGCCTAGGGAGAGGATCAGCAGCAGGGCGAGCAGAAGCCCCAGTCCCAGCAGCACGAGGGGCCGCCGCAATTTTCCGGTCGGCAGGGGCAGGGCAAGGGTCGCGTCGGTCATCGTAAGGCGGCGAGTTTTGGTAGCCCGGCGGTCGGGTGCAGCGCGCGGGCGAGGTCCAGGGCGGCTTCCCCCAGGCGCGGCCCGAACCCCAGCAGGAAGAGACTATCGCGCACAATAATCCGGCCTTCTTTGCCTGCCGGGGTTAGGGATAGGTCGGGGTGTTTGGTCAATGCCTCGATGCTCCCCAGGGCCGTCACCACATGGCTTGCGGTTAGAACCACATCGGGGGCGGCGGCGAGCACGGCTTCGGGCGTGAGCGGCTTATAGCCGCTGAACCCGCGCACGGCGTTTTGCCCGCCCGCAAGCTCGATCATGGTTCCGGCGGACGTGTTTTCGCCCGCAACCACCAGCCCGCGCGCCGCACTAAGGACGAACAGCACTTTCGGTCGATCCTGGATTGGGGCAAGGGCGGTTCGCACCGCGGCGAGATCCCGGCGTACCGCCGCCTGTAGCGTCGCGGCTTCGGGGGCTTTGCCGAGCGCGTCGCCGATTTGGCCGATCCGCGTGAGCACCGCGCTTTCCGTGAAACCATCGGCCAGCGTCAGCACCGGAATTCCGGCGGTTTTGATCTGGGCGAGAATCGGCGGTGGCCCGGCTTCGGCAGCGGCGATGACGAGCGTCGGATTGAGCGAGACGACGCCTTCTGCCGAGAGATTGCGCACATAGCCGATGCTGGTCAGGCTTTGCGCTTCGGGCGGATAGAGGCTGGTGGTATCGGTGCCGACCAGCCCGCCGTGCGCGCCCAGGGCATAAATAATCTCCGTCGCGGTGCCGCCTGCCGAAACGAGTCGGGGCTCGGCTGCCAGTGCGGGCAGGGCGATAAGCCCCGCCAGCAGGGGAAGAAGCGCCCGTCTCATTGCGCACCTAGGGTCGGCAGGGCCGCCACCAGTGCGCGCCACGCCGGATCTTCCGCCTGGCCCGGCTTGCGCTTGCCGAACAGCGAGGCGACCAGGGTTTCCGACGCATCGAACAGTTCAAGCGAAGTGACAGTGCCATCGTCGGTCGGCTTATAGACCACCCAGGCGTGGGTAATCGTCGGCTCCAGAATATGCAGATTAAAGGCGGGATCCATCACGTTGAACCAAGGGCCGGTCGCCATCAGTTTGGTGACGGGGCCGGTATGAATCTGGATGATTCCCGGATTGCCGACGAAGACCATAATCGGGGTTTTGGCGATGGCCGCACCTTCCAGCACCGCGCGCAGGCTGAGCGGCGCGACGGGCCGCGCGCGCGCCTCCCCGGCAAGGCGCAAGGCCTGCTGCCGCGCGAGTTTGAAGCGCATCAACAGCCCGTGGAATTCGTGCGTGTCTTTCAGCCCGTCCCATCCGGCAATGAATCCGGCTTGATCGATCTCACGGTCGGGCAACGGAACCTTCGCCGGGGCGAGGGCTTCTAAGGCCAGCGGGGCCGGGTCGGTAGTGACGAAAGCCGCAACCAGCGCTTGGAAGGCGGCCTGATCGCTGCCCTCAACCAGATAGATTTTATGCAGCGCGCCGCCCGCTTTATCGAAGAAATGCAGGCTGTTGCGGTCGCCGCGCGGGCTGCTCTCGGTCACAGCGACGGCGTGCGCCCAGGCCCACAGGAAGATGCGCAGGTCGATCTCGTCGCCCAAAACCAGCCCGACCATGCCATCGAAGGAGGGGGCGTTATAGGGGCCGGTTTTTTCGTGAACGATGCTCTCGTTCCGCGTCAGCACCATCACCGGGCCAAGGCTGGGGACGCGCCCCAGAATCTCCTTAAACTCCGGGCGCAGGCGCGTCGCAACCGCCCCGTCGCCGCCCGCGAGCAAAAGTTCCAATTCCGAAACGCCCAAGCGCTCGGCGGCATTGCGGCGGCGCAGGCCGGTTTCCTCGGCCAGAAGCTCGGCATGGCGGGCCGCGAGCGCCTCAGATCCGAGGGGGCGCGCGGTAGGGCTGGCGGCGGGGGCGGTAATAGCAGTCATGGCGAGGCTCCTTGAGGGAAAGATCAATTCAGCGTGAAACGGATGGGCACTTGCACCCAGGCGGCGAAGGCGATGCCGTCGCGCCGATAAGGCTCGAACTGCCAGCGGCGGACAGTGGCGAGCGCGGCGCGGTCGAGCAGTTCGAAGCCGGAACTGCGCCACAGCAGAACCTCCTCCTGATTGCCCTCGGGGCCGACCCGGACGCGCACCAGCGCCTCCCCCTGCTGGTCGAGCGCGGCGGCCCGAGGGGGATAGGCGGGTTTCACCGGCGGTTCCCGAAAGCGCGGCTCGGTAATCAGCGGGACGGCGGCTATCTCCGGCGCGGGCGGTGCTGGTGTTGCAGGAGCCGGGTTCACTGTGGGGGTGGAGGTGGGTGCGTTTAAGAGACTTGTCGATATCTCCGCAGCCGGTGAGGCGGGAGCCACCACCGGCGCGGGAGCTTTCTTAACTGGCTTCGGTTTCGGCGGCGTCTTTGCTGCCGGGGGCGGCGGATCAAGCCGGGGCAAAGCCTCGGGCGCGGGAGCAAGAGGCGCGGCAGGAGGCAGCGGGGCGGCGGCAACCCGCACCGGCTCGGGAGGGGGGGGAGCCGGGATTTCGAGAGGCGGTGGCGGCACCATGATAGGCTCTGGGGCCGCCTCGGGGAGCGAAGCCGTGTCAGGAATCGGTGCCGCAGGGGCGGGCGTCGGTTCCGGTACGGGCGCGGGCAGCAGCGCCAGCAGTATCGGCGTGGGTTCGGGGCGGGGCGGGCCAGAGTGCACGGCCGGAAAGCTGGCAACGCCCGCAATCATCGCCCCATGCACCAGCAGGGAGGCCAAAAAGGCCCCGCCTGCTTTCGATTCGGCCCGCGCCCCGAGCATCGGATTTACCAGCGCGCCGACAGGCCGACCATGAAGGTCCGGCCCGGTTGCGTGTACCGCTCCAGATCGGTGCGGTTGGCTTGGAAGCCCGACACGTCCAGCGCGTTATAATATTGCTTATCGAAGAGATTATACACACCGGCGGTTAAGCCAAACTGCTCGGTAATGTCCCAATAGCCCGACACGTCCAGGATGGTTGCCGAGGGGACTTTGTAGAAGCTGGGGTTGCTCACCCGGTCCTTCTGGGCGTAGTGGCTCGCCATCAGGCTTGCGCCCCAATTTTGAGTCGGATGATCGTAGGTTAAGCCCGCACGCAACGTGAAGGGCGCGATGTTATCCAAGGGCTGGTTCGTATCGTCGTTGGTGCCGTGGGCATAGGCGAGGCTGCCGTGTAGACCCCAATCGGGCATAAAGCGATATTCCCCGCGCGCCTCAATCCCCCAGATGGTGGCTTTCGAGACATTGCGCGACTGATATTGGGTGATGCCGTCGCGCGTCGTTCCGATCATCGTGCTCTCGATGAAATCGGTATAGGTATTGTAGAAGCCCGAGGCGCTAAAGCTGCTGCCGTCCTTGAACTTGCCGCGCAGCCCCGCTTCCACGCCGTCGCTTTCTTCGGGTTTCAGATTGGCATTGGGGAGAATTTCATAGCGCGATGGGCCGTTGGTGAAGCCAATATTGGCATCATCATAGGGCGGGGCGCGGAAGCCGTGGGCATATTGCCCAAAGACCGAAAACCGTTCGTCGATTTTATAGGTCGTGCCGAATTTCGGCGAAACGGCCGTGTCCGAAAACTCGCGGATTTGGAAATTACGGTAATTGGTATTGGCGAAGGCCTGATCGGGCGAGGGGGTGAGGCGGTAATAGTCAAACCGCACGGCGGGCAGGAAGGTCCAGGGGCCGGTTTTGATTTCATCCTGCACATAGGCCCCGGCTTGCAGGGTTTTCGTATCGGGGAAAGTCTTGTTCGGGAAGACTTCCGAGGGAACCCCCGGCCCGCCGGAGAAGCTCTGCGTGATCGCCCCGGTCGCCAGCGTCCGCTCGTAGCGATTGCGCGGGCGTTCAGTCTTGGTTTGGTCGAGCGACAGGCCGTAGGTGAAGGCATGGCTCAGCCCGAACCAAGAAGCGGAGGATTTCGCCTGCACTTCGCCGCCGTAAATATCCTGGGTGAAATCGAGATCGCTGTAGCGGTAGCGCGCAAGGCCGGTGGTCAGGCGCTGCTGTTCGGTCACTTCCTCCCGGCTGGCGCGGGTATAGAAGAGTTTCGTGTCGATCTGATCGATGAAGCTGAGCGGGCGCGCGTAGCTATGGTCGAGGCTCACCCGGTAGCGCTGCGTGGTATCCCGCCCTTGGGAATTGAGCACCGAGGCGCTGCGGTCGGTCAGAACATTCGTATCGGTTTCGCGCTTCAGATACTCACCGGTCAGGCGCAGGCGGTTGCCCTTTTCGCCAATGGCGAGTTTTCCCAAGAGATTATCGCTGGTGTAGTCCTGCGGATTGGCTTTCAGCGCGCCCTTGTTCTTCACCTCATGTCCGTCGCGGCGGGTGTAGTTCAGCAAGCCTTCCACCGGCCCAACGCGGCCGGCGGCGGTGGCCGCCTTGCCGAAGCTTTTATCCGAACTATCGTAGGTGCCGCGCCCACCGATGTACCAATCCCGGCCCACCTCGTTCAGATAATCCTCCGGGTCCTTGGTGACATAGGCCACCACGCCGCCGAGCGCATCGGACCCGTAGAGTGCCGAGCCGGGACCACGCAGGATTTCGAGGCGCTTCAGGCTGTCGAACTCCACCGTATCGCGCGTATAGGCGGGGTTTGAGGCCGGGAAATCGGGCAGCTTCACCCCATCGACCTGCACCCGCACGCGGTTGCCGCCGATACCGCGAATGGTGTAATTCCCCTGGCCCGCGCGCGTTGGCTGATTGCCGACCGCAACCCCCGGCTCGTAGCGCACGGCATCCTGCGGACGATGCACGCCCCGGCGGCGCAACTCCTGCTCCGGGATGACCGTTACCGTGCCGGTTTCCTCGCCGATGGGTTTTTCAGTTCGGGTGCCCGTCACCGAAAGCGTATCGAGTTGCGTGATCGGCGCGGCGGGGGTTTGCCCAAGGGCAAGGGCCGGCATTAGGAGCGCGGGCAGAGCGGCGGACAGGGAAAGCGCGCGCAGGCGCGAGCATCGGAAAGCAATCATCACAACTCACCAACAACAGGGCAGGCGAAAGCCTGGGAGGAAAACCCGGTGCTGGCGAAGGACGTGGCTGGCGGGGGCGGGGAGGGGTTAGGCGGAGGAGCTTTGGGCGCCCGCTACTTCGTTAGAATCAGCTTATTCGTTGAGGTTAAGCGCAGGCGGTAGTGATCGGCGCCGTGCTGGATGAGCACCTCCCGCTGCGTCGCAAAAAGATCGCGACTTTGCAGAATCGGCAGATCGCTCGGCACGGTTCGGGCGGCGGGCTGGCCCAGGGTGCTGGAAACGTCAGCAAGGTTCGACATGGCAAGAGACCCCTTAGGATTAACAGGGGGAAGCCTAACGCCCCTCACTTGCGAATGCAATCGATTCTTAATTGCGAATATCGAGCGCGCTTTTTTGGCGGCGACGGTCGTTTTTTGTGCTGTGCACCCTAAAACTCGGTTTAAATGGCCTGCCCCGATGGGCTCGACGGGGCGGCGCAAGTGCCGCCGCGATTGACAATCGGGGCGAACATAGGCAGGGTCCGCCCGCCTGATAGAGCCGGGGAATGCCAGTCAATGCGGACTTTTCTCGATTTCGAGAAGCCAATTGCCGATCTTGAAGCCAAGATCGAAGAACTGCGGCATCTGACCTCCGACGATTCGGTGAATATCGCCGAAGAAGTCGGTCGTCTGGAAGTCAAAGTCGATAAGCTTTTACGCCAAACGTTTGCCAAGCTCACCGCCTGGCAAAAGGTGCAGGTCGCGCGCCATCCGCAGCGCCCGCACGGCGTGGATTATATCGCGGCCTTAATCGATGATTTCACGCCGCTGGCGGGGGATCGGTCGTTCGGCGAGGATGCGGCGATTATTGGCGGGCTCGGGCGGTTTCGCGGGCAAAGCTGCGTGGTGATCGCGCAGGAAAAGGGCCATGACATGGCCACCCGCATTAAGCATAATTTCGGCATGCCCAAGCCCGAAGGCTACCGCAAGGCCATTCGCCTGCTGGAGTTGGCCGGGCGCTTCAACCTGCCGGTGATTACGCTGGTCGATACGGCAGGCGCTTATCCCGGCATCGAAGCTGAAGCGCGCGGCCAGGCCGAAGCCATTGCTCGCTCGATCGACGCCTGCCTTGCCGCGCCCGTGCCGATCATCAGCACGATCATTGGCGAAGGTGGCTCGGGTGGGGCGATTGCGATTGCCACCGGCAACCGGGTGAACATGCTGGAGCATTCCGTCTATTCGGTCATCAGCCCGGAAGGCTGCGCCTCAATCCTGTGGCGCTCCTCGGACAATGCCCAGGACGCGGCAGAGGCGCTGCGCATCACGGCGCAAGACCTCGAAAAGCTCGGCGTGATCGATGCGATTGTGCCGGAACCTTTGGGCGGCGCACACCGCGACCCCGGCGCGATCATCGCCGAAGTCGGCACCATGATCGAAGACCAGCTTCGCCCGCTGCTGCTGCTCGATGGCGCGGCGCTCAAGCAGCAACGCCGCGAAAAATTCCTGGAAATGGGGCAGAAGGGGCTTTAGCGGCCCTTTCTAACCTTCCGCCGTCGTAAGGCTATTAGCCTCGCCCGTATAGAATTCCGGATAGTGTTTCGCCACGACCGGGCTGTCGGACGCAAGCGCGTGGCAGGTATCGAGAATCGGCGGGCGGCGGCTGCCAAACCCCGGTTGCAGTGGCGACGCCGAATCCTTGTCGGTCGGCTCGATCATCCCGCCATCGTCACCGCGCTTGAGGGCTTTCAGCCGCGCTTTGCCGGGGGCGATGGTCTGGAAGGCGACCGTGGCGACCGGGCCTAAGAGTTCCACCAAATGGGTGCAGCCCTGCGTTCCACCGACACGCTCCTTCACCGCCTTCGTCCAGCCGGGACCGATTTTCAGCCCGATGATGCGCTGAAAATTACCAACAATGGCGGGGCACATTTCGAAGGGGGAATGGTCGGTGACGGCTTCCACCGCTTGGACGGTAAAACTATCGTCCACAGTCAGGCGCAGCCACATTTCATGCACGGGAACGCCGGGCTCGACGCGGCCGCGCCAAGCGTTATCAAATGCATAGGCTTTCACGTCGGTCAGATGGGCGTCGATATCCCACAGCCCATCGGCGCGGTGGTAGCCGTTCAGGGTAATCTGGCGTGTGTGAAAAGGCTCGCGGGCGACGGCGGGCGATAGGGGCATCGGAAAACCAACTCACTAAAGTTTACCTTAACGGAAACCTCAGCGTGCGGCGGGTTGGAAAACTTGGCAAGGGTGCGCCGGGGGCATAAGCCCGCCCCCGGCGCACAGCAGCTCTGCGTTAGGCAGCAACCGCCTCATCGGCCAGCACCGCCTGATAGGCGGGGAGCGTTAGGAAGGCTTCGAAGGTCTCGCTGGTCACAAGCGTATCCAGCAGGGCCGCGGCTTCGGCGAATTTACCCGCCTTGAAGGCGTCATCGCCCAGCTTGACCCGATAGGTTTCCAGCTCTTCCGCCGCAAACGCGCGCACCAGATCGACCGTGATCTTGCGCCCGTCCTTCAGGGTGCAGCCGTGCCGCAGCCATTGCCACACTTGCGCGCGGCTGATTTCGGCAGTGGCGGCGTCTTCCATCATATTATGCAGCGGCACGCAGCCAAGCCCGCGCAGCCAAGCTTCGATATAGCCGATACCGACGTTGAGGTTCATGCGAAGGCCGGCTGCGGTAATATCGCCCTTGGGGGCCGTCACCAGTTCCACCGCGTTCGGATGCACGTCCTGGCGCTGGCGCGGAATCTGATTGGCTTCCTTCATATGCTCATCGAACACGGCCTGCGCGGTGGGGATGAGGCCGGGGTGGGCGACCCAGGTGCCATCGTGCCCATCGGTCACTTCGCGCAGCTTATCGGCCTGAACTTTTTCCAGCGCGGCGGCATTGGCTTCGGGATTGTCCTTAACCGGAATCAGCGCCGCCATGCCACCCATCGCGTGCACTTTGCGCTTGTGGCAGGTCTTGATGACCAATTGGCTATAAGCGCGCAGGAAGGGCGAGGTCATCGTCACCGAGGCGCGGTCCGGCAGAATGGCGTTGGGATCGTTGCGGAATTTTTTGATGTAGCTGAAAATATAATCCCAACGACCGCAGTTGAGCCCGGCGGAATGCTCGCGCAGCTCATAGAGGATTTCATCGACTTCGAAGGTCGCCAGAATGGTTTCGATCAGCACCGTGGCCTTGATCGAGCCCTGCGGCACGCCGAGCAGCGTTTGCGCTTCGACGAACACTGAATTCCACAGCCGGGCTTCGATATGGCTTTCGAGCTTGGGCAGGTAGAAATAGGGGCCGGTGCCGCGCGCTAGCGCTTCCTTGGCGTTGTGGAAGAAATACAGGCCGAAATCGACCAGGCTGCCCGAGACGATTTCGCCGTCGATGACGATATGGTTTTCCGGCAGGTGCCAGCCGCGCGGGCGCACGAACAGCACGGCGGTTTCCTCTTTCAGCGCATAGGCTTTGCCATTGGCCGGATCGGTATAGGCGATGCTCTTGCGCACAGCGTCGCGCAGGTTGATCTGGCCTTCGATCATATTGGTCCAGGTCGGGGTGCTGGCGTCTTCGAAATCAGCCATGAACACTTTCGCGCCCGAATTCAGCGCGTTGATGACCATTTTGCGATCCACCGGGCCGGTGATTTCCACGCGCCGGTCCAGAATATCTTTCGGCAGTGGGGCTACGGTCCAATCGCCATCCCGGATGGCGGCGGTTTCGGGAAGGAAATCCGGCTTTTCGCCCGCATCCAAGCGCAGTTGCCGCTCGTCGCGCAGGGCCAGCAGGCGCAGCCGCTCGGCATTGAATTTACGGTGCAGATGGGCCACGAAGGCCAAGGCCTCGTCCGATAAAATTTCCTCAAACCCCGGCTTCATTGCCCCAGTCACCTGGATACCCTGCGTCACACTCATCACTCAATCCTCACCTTATTTATAGGGCGCGTGTTGTTTGCTTTGACGGGGCCGGGGCGGCGGCGCTCGCACTGCACAGCAAGGTAAGGGAATTGGGGCCGCTCGCCAAGCCAGCAGACGCGCTTTCTGGCGTTGCCTAATTTTGTGCGCCTGCGAAGAAGGCAGGGCGCACCAAAATTGTGCAGCGCACACGGGGGTGCCTGTTTCGGGAGCAAGGGTTTCTGCCGATTCTAAAATGGCATGGTTGTTGCTAATTTGCGTCTACGGTGCGGGCAAGGGTCGGTTCGCGTCGCAAGGGGTCTCGAACAGGGGGGCTTCAGCGCGGCGCACGATGGCTGCAACAGCAGGTTGGACGGGGAGGCTTCACCAAAATATCCCGCAAAACTGCTTATCCCTTGCCCCACCGCTCACAAGAGCCCCCGACTGGGGGCTTTCTGTTGCCTCGATTCGAGTTAACGGCCTTTCAGCCCGCTGCGACAAATGCCGCAGGGGGGTTGACAGGGCTTTTGCATGTGCGCGCATTTTTTGGTCGCATCGGCTGTATTTCGCGTTTGATTCTTGCGCGGTGTGGCGAAAATTAGAATGAGCAATGCCGAATAAGGTATTGATTTGTCACTATGCAGCCGACTGGGGCCTGCCATTCCATGCGGCGCGCGCAAAGCTGGCGCGGTCTTATTGCGCTGCACAATGGGCGGGGTTGGATGTAGTTTGGTTTCAACAAAACAACAAACACACCTCCCCGACCTGAAAGGAGCTACATCATGGCTCGTATCTCTGCCCTAAACACTGGTTTCGCCGCTTCGGCCCCCACGACTTCGCTTACGGACACGCTGAATGCCTGGTACGTGCGCTGGCAAGAACGCCGCGAACTGGCCTCGCTCGATCAGCGCGCGCTCGATGATATCGGCCTCAGCCGTGGCGATGTTCTGACCGAAGTCAGCAAGCCGTTCTGGCGCGCGTAAAGCCCGCCCTAACGCCTTACTCTACTGTTGAAGATGCCGCGCCCCAATTTGGGGCGCGGTTTGCTTTTGGGGGAAGGCTGCGGGGCTTCGAACGTTAATCCCCTATCCCGCCCACCTTATATATAGCGTCGGGAATTATGCGTGGCGCCGTCGGCCCAGACGCAAAAATACCCTAAAACGCCGCTCCTTTTTTAGACAGAATGATGACGGATGGAGCGGATTTGCCGGGGCATCTGGGCAAATTTAGCCCGGTAAAATGAATTGAGAATCAAGGTATTACCCCAACAACGTCCGATAACCTTGTGTATTTAATGGAAATTTCCCCGCCGCCGGAAGTGTTGTATCTTGGCCACATGAGGGTAAAAAGCCACTCCTAACCTGCACAGCAGGCTTGCTACGACAGGGGGCAATGGGGTTTTATACGCCTGTCCCGAGCGGGGAGGGTCAGTTGATGGTCCCCCGGAAGGGCTCGTTTTAGGTTGAGTACCACCAAGGGGTATTGACAATGAAAAAGATTCTTCTGGGCACGTCTGCCCTCGTTCTGTTGGCTGGCGCTGCTTCGGCACAGCAAGTCACCACGAAGGCTCCCTTCACCGTTACGCTCGGCGGCTCGATCCGTTCGGACTTCATCATCGTCAATGATGATCTCGCTAACGCCGAATCGCGCGAAGCCCGCATTGATTATCGTCTGACGCTGAAAGCTGAAGCCAAGGCCGAAAACGGTCTGACGTACGGTTTCAGCGCGCGTCTGCGTAATAACCAGAACAGCGTCGGTCAGGATGTCGTCGGGGCCGATACGAAGTTCATTTATATGGGCGGTTCGTGGGGTAAGGTTGAGCTCGGCGATACGCTGGCCGCTGACACGAACCTCGAAGTTCAGGCTCCGACGGTTGGTATCGGCCAAGCCGATTACGCTTTCGGGACCTCGACGGGTAACTACAGCTACTACCATGCCAACGAAGGCGAGTTCCACACGAAGCTGGTGTATTACACCCCCGTGTTCTCGGGCTTCCAGGCTGGTATCAGCTACACCCCGGAAAAGGGTTCGGCTGGTCGTGACGCTACCCGCTCGAAGTTCGTGACGGGTTCGGCTAACGACTACAACGATCTGATCTCTATCGGTGCTGCATATACCGGTAAGTTCAGCGACATCGGTTTGAAAGTCGGCGGCGGCGTGCAATTCGGTGATGCCAAGGATATTTCGGCAACCTCGAAGAGCACCAAGGGTGACTACTCTGTTTGGCACCTCGGTGCGCAAGTCAGCTATGCTGGCTTCACCTTCGGCGGTCACTACTACGACAACGGCGACACCGGCCTGACGAAGGGCACGGATCAAATCGGCTGGCAGCTCGGTCTGACCTACGTGGTCGGTCCGTGGGGCGTTGGTGTCAACTACGCTCGCACCGAAACCGATGTGAAGTCGGGTAAGGACACGACGGATTACGTCGTTGGTATCGGTGGTGCTTACCAGTTGGCCCCCGGCCTGTCGCTGCAAGCTGACATCGTGAAGTTCGAAGCCGAATCGCAGACCACGGGTCTCAAGTCTGGCCAGACGAAGAACGATGGTACGCTCTTCACGTTCCGTACCCGCGTCGATTTCTAATATCGCTTCACAGCGATATGGGATTGGAGAGCGGCTCGCCGCTCTCCCGACCAACGAAAACCCTCGCTTCGGCGGGGGTTTTTGCTTTTATCGGGTCAAGATGCTTGGGCGCGTAGCGCACCCTTGCTAGGCTGGTGGCATAATTTAGCCAGAGGGGCGTTCCTATGAGCAAGAAACCAGCCTATCTCATTGCGGGGCTTAGCCTGCTCGGGGCTTGTGCGGTGCTGGAGCTTGAGCCGTCCGAGGACGAGCTTGAGGCAGCAATTGCGACCAAATTCCGCGACGTGCGCGCGCTGGCCACGCTCTTGCCGGGGCTCGAACCCTTTGTTGGGCTGCTCGATGTTCAGGGCGCGCGCAAACAGGGCTGCCAAGCGACCGACGACGTGCGCCGCACCGGCTATCGCTGCACAGTAACGCTGGACGTGAAAACGCCGCTGACAATGCTTCACCCAACCCTGGACCTGCGGTTCATCAAAACCGCCTCGGGCTGGGCGGTGGCCGATCTGTCCTAAACGCTTCACCCCAAAAAAAACCCCCGCAAGCGCGCGGGGGCTGGGGGAGTTTGGGTAGGCTTCAGATCATTGCGGCGGGCTCAGGCAAAGGAGCGCCGCCACTTCTGCCCCAGGAGCGGGGACAGGTTGGGCCGGTCGGTCGCCGGTTGATAGACAATGCTGAACTCTTGCAGCGCGGCGGCGATATGCTCGGCGGCATCCGCCCGATCAATCTCGAAGCTGCTGATGCCGCAGCGGCTCATGTAAAGCAGTTGATCGCGCAAAACTGCGCCCGTCGCCCGGATTTCGCCGGTAAAACCATAGCGGCCCCGCAGTAGCCGGGCCTGGCTATAGGCCCGGCCATCGGTAAACTTGGGAAACTCCAGCGCTACCAGCGCGAGGCGCGGCAATTTATCCGAAATCAACGCTGGATCGAGCGTATTCGGCAGGCGCAGACCCAGCGGGCCGGTATGATCGGCCACCTGATCCCATTGATCCAAGCTCACAAGAACCGCGCTGTTCGGCGCGGGGGCGCGCCCCTCTTCCAAAATCTGATAGGGGTCGTCGAGCAGGCCTTCGGCATTAACCAGCGGCATAAACGCGCTCCTTAAAGGGCGTGGTTCCGACCCGGCGCACGGTCTCGACAAACGTTTCCTCCGGCGCGGCGCGCAGGGCGAGGTAGGCGTCGAAAACCTTATCGATGCCATCGGCCACCGCGTCTTTCGAGAGCGACGGGCCGAGGATGGTACCAACGGCGGCGCTGCGGGCGGGATCATCCCCGGCGTGACCGCCGAGAGTGATCTGGTAGAATTCCTCGCCGTTCTTATCGACGCCGAGCAAACCGATATGGCCGACGTGGTGATGCCCGCAAGCATTGATGCAGCCGGAAATCTTGATCTGCACGGGGCCGATTTCCTCTAGCCGCCCCGGCTTTGCCACGCGGGCGGAGATTTCCTGGGCGATGGGGATCGAGCGAGCATTCGCCAGCGCGCAATAATCAAGCCCAGGACAGGCGATGATATCGGCGGCGGTGTTCAAATGAGCCTCGGCAAAGCCGATCCGCTGTAACTCCGCATAAATCACCGGAAGATCGGCCTTGCGGACGTGCGGCAGAACCAGATTCTGTACGTGCGTTACGCGGATTTCATTCTCGCTATACCGTTCGGCGAGATCGGCCAGCGCGTCCATTTGGTCGGCGGTGGCATCGCCGGGAATCCCGCCCGCAGGTTTCAGCGTCACGGTGACGATGGCGTAACCGGTCGCCTTATGGGCGGCAGTATTGGTCTTCACCCAGGCGGCGAAGCCTTTATCGGACGCAAGCGCTGACTGATACGCTGCCGGTTCCGCCGGTTGCGGCGCATAGGCTACCGGGGCGAAATGGCTTTCGATACTGGCGATCAATTCGGGCGGCAGGGTGAGCGGATCGGCGCTGCGCGCGGCAAACTCCGCCTCCACTTCCTCGCGCATTTTCTCGATCCCGATTTCCTGCACCAGAATCTTGATGCGGGCTTTATAGATATTGTCGCGCCGCCCGTAGCGGTTATAGACGTGCAAAACAGATTCGAGATAGGTCAGCAACTGGGCTTTCGGCAGAAACTCCCGAATAACCTTACCGATGATCGGCGTGCGCCCCAGCCCGCCGCCAACGATAATCTCGAAGCCGGTTTCGCCCCCCCCATTTTCCCCGGCATTATTCTTTACCAAGCGAATGCCGATATCGTGAATCTTCACCGCCGCCCGGTCGCTCTCCGCACCCGTGATAGCGATTTTAAACTTACGCGGCAGGAAGCCAAATTCCGGGTGTAGGGTAGACCATTGCCGAATGATCTCGCCCCACGGGCGCGGATCTTCGATTTCATCCAAAGCCACCCCGGCGAACTGGTCGGAAGTGACGTTGCGAATGCAGTTGCCGCTGGTTTGGATGGCGTGCAGATCGGCTTCGGCCAAGAGAGCCAGCGCATCAGCGGCCTCTTCCAGCTTCACCCAATTATATTGAATGTTCTGGCGCGTGGTGAAATGGCCGTAGCCCTTATCGAACCGGCGCGCAACCTCCGCCAACACCCGCATTTGCCGCGCGTCCAGCGTGCCGTAGGGAATGGCGACGCGCAGCATATAGGCGTGAAGCTGAAGGTAGAGGCCGTTTTGCAGGCGCAAGGGGCGGAACTGTTCTTCCGTTATATCCCCAGAAATCCGTCGCGCGACTTGGCCGCGGAACTGGGCAATGCGTTCGGCCAGAAAAGCTTTGTCGAAATCGTCGTACCGGTAAAGCTGGCCCATGTTACGCGGCCTTGGCTTGAGTGAGGCTCTCGGGATTGGTGGGAATGGCCACCGTCGGCCCGTCGCCGCGAATCCGCTCGCGCATCGCCAGCGGGCGCGGGCCGTTGGCGGTAGCTTCCGCTTCCACCAGATAGGGGCCGACCAAGGCAGGGTTTTGGGCGGCGATGGCGTGCAAAGCTTCGGCCTCGGCAAGGCTATACAGCGGGGCCTCGGCAATCGACAGCGACCAGGCTGGGCCGAACCCGTCTTGCGTCAGCGTCGCGAGATCCTTGCCGGTGAAGAAAATGACGGCACCGTCGCGCAGGCGATTGGCGGTCAGCAAGCGCGGCGCGGCAGACGTGACTTTACGGGGCGGGACGGACATGAGCTGGACCCTTATTCGGCAGCAAGAGCGGAGATGGACGCAGTTTCGGGGACATCGCCCCAATAGCGCGACAGGCGCACAACCGAGCCGATGATGAGCAGCGTCGGGCCGGTGCCGTGCTGGAGCGCAAGGCGCGGCAGATCGGCTAGAAGCCCGGTCGAAACCTTTTGATCGGGCCGCGTGCCGTTTTCGATCAAGGCAACGGGCGTATCATTCGCGTGTCCGGCGTCGATCAGCTCTTGCGTGATGCGCGGGGCTTGGGCGAGGCCCATATAGATGGCCACGGTTTTCCCGCCCGCTTGCGGCACGCCCGCGCTCGAAAACGGCACCCCGTCGCGGCCATGGCCGGTGGCCAGCACCAGGGCAGAGGCGTGATCGCGGTGCGTTAGCGGAATTTCGGCACTGGCAGCGCAGCCGAGGGCGGCGGAAATGCCGGGAATAATGGTGATCGGCAGGCCAGCGGCGCGCACGGCTTCCACCTCTTCCCCGCCCCGCCCGAAGATAAATGGATCGCCGCCCTTCAGGCGTACAACGCGCTTGCCCGCTTGGGCAGCTTCGACCAGCAGGCGACCGATTTGGTCCTGGGGCACCGAATGATGGGCCTTGCGCTTACCCACGGGCACGCGCTCCGCATCGCGGCGGATGCGGTCGAGAATCGGTTCGGCGACCAACTCGTCATAGAAAACGATATCGGCGTCGGAGAGGGCGCGGAGGGCTTTCAACGTCAGCAACTCGGGATCGCCAGGACCCGCGCCCACAAGGGCGACCGAACCGCCTTCGACGGCTCCGGTTTCTAGCAGTTGAGCGGCGGCTTCATCGGCGGCACGGTCCTGGCCGTTCAACACCAGATCGGCAATCGGGCCATCGGAGAATTGCTCCAAGACCCGGCGGCGCGCCGCCGGGTCGCTCACTCGCCCCCGGACGGGTTCTTTCCAGCGTTCGATGAAGCGGGCAAGACCACCGAGCCGGGCGGGCAGCAGCCGTTCCAGGCGCTCCCGCACGCGGCGGGCCAAAATGGGGGCGCTGCCGCCGGTGCCGATGGCAACCAAAACCGGGTCGCGGTCCACAATCGCGGGCATGAGAAAGCTGGAGAGGGCGGGCTCATCGACGATATTAACGGGCACGCCGACATCTTGAGCGCGGCGGGAAATTTCCCCGTCCTGATCGTCGTCGCCGGTTGCGGCGAATATCACAGCCTGATTGCGAATATCGTCCAGGCGGAAGGGACGACGCAGCAGAATGATCTCGTCGGTCACGGCGGCGGCTTCGATTTCCGCCGAAGGATCTTTCGCCACGACCGTAATGCGCGCGCCGGTGCGTTTCAGCAGGCGCAGCTTCTGCGTTGCCGCTTCGCCGCCGCCGACAATCAGGGCCTCGCGTTGGTTCAGCGACAAGAAAATCGGCAGGCTGTGCATCGACCCTTCCCCTTTTTACAATCCCGCGCGGGGATTGCGAATTAACAATTCCACAGGTAGGGCTTTCCTGGTGGGGAGTCAATGGAATTTTACAATTAACTGAGGTTTTATGTTCTTTAGCAAAATGCCGCGAGCCGCATGGGGGCAGCGCATTTTAGCCTTATTCTCTGATACACTGTTAACCGGGCGCGATCTGAACCAGCCGCCTGGCTGATATAACAGGGGCGTCGAATGGGTTTGAGCCAGTCTTTTGGGAGAAAAATCGATGGTTAAGGTCATGGGTCGGGTTGCGGTGGCCATTGTCGCGCTCGGGTTGGTCACGCCGGTTGCAGTCTATGCGCAAGACGCCATTAAAAACCGCAAGGATGATATGCAGATCCTGCGTAAAAGCGTCGGCGCGATAAAAGGTGTCGTCGATGGCAAAGATGCCGTCGATACGGCGGCGGCCCCCGCTCAAGCCGTTGCCGATGTCGCCAAACGTTTGGCGGCGGGTTTCCCGGCGGGTAGCGACCAGGGTGATACCAAAGCGCTTGCCGCGATTTGGACCGACAAGGCCGGCTTCGATGTCGCCGTTGCCAATTTTAACACGGCGGCGGGCGCGCTGCTGGTGGCTTCGAACGCGAAGAACCTGGATGGGATCAAAGCGGCCTTCGGCGAAGTTGGTAAATCCTGCGGGGCGTGCCACGATAAATATCGCGGTAAATAAGCAAACGGCGCGCTTTTTAGGGCGCGCCGATGCGGGATGATAAGGGGCGCTGCGGGAAACCGCCGCGCCCTTCTGATTTAGTCGATGCGGACGGCAACGAAGCGCGTATCACCCTTGCTGAACAGCGTGAGCAAAACCGTCTTCTTTTTCGCCTCGCGCGCGGTGGTGACTTTGGCGGCAAGATCGCCCGCCGACTTCACCTCTTCCTGATTCACCTCCGTCACCACATCGCCGGGGCGCAGGCCTTTTTCAAAGGCGTTGCTGTCGCCGGTCACGTCGGTAATCACGATTCCGGTTTGTCCTTCCGGCAAGCCGAACTTCTCACGCGTTGCCGCATCAATGGCCTGAACTTTCAGCCCAAGGCCGCGCACGGTTACGGCGGGTTCGGCGGCGGACGGTTCTTTCGAATCCGTGGCGGTTGCGACTTCTTCGTCCTTCAACTCGCCGACCGTAACCTTGAGTGCTACTTCCTTCTTATTCCGCCAAACGACCATATCGACCGGCTTGCCAATAGGCGTATCGGCGACGATGCGCGGCAGACGGTCTGATTCCGGCACGTCCCGACCGTCGAACTTCAAGATCACGTCGCCTTGTTTCACTTGGGCTTTTGCTGCGGGGCTGCCATCGGTGACGGCGCTCACCAGTGCGCCGCGCGCCTTATCGAGCCCGAAGCCCGCCGCGACGTCGTCATCCAAACGTTGGATTTTCACGCCGAGCCAGCCGCGTTTCACCGCGCCGCCGTTTTTGATCTGCTCGATCACCGGGCGGGCAAGGTTAGAGGAAATGGCAAAACCGATGCCGACGCTGCCGCCGTTGGGGGACAGAATGGCCGAGTTCACGCCGATGACTTTGCCGTCCATATCGAACATCGGGCCACCGGAATTGCCCCGGTTAATCGAGGCGTCGGTCTGCAAGAAATCATCGTAAGCGCCCCCTGTGGAGCGGTTGCGCGCCGACAGAATCCCCGCCGTGACCGTACCGCCCAGGCCGAAGGGATTGCCAATTGCCATCACCCAATCGCCGATGCGGGCTTTATCGCTATCGCCGAACTGCACGGCGGGCAGCGGCTTGCTGCTTTCGACCTTGAGCAAGGCCAGATCGGTTTTCGGGTCGCGGCCAATCAGTTTGGCGGAAAGCTCGGTATTATCATGCAGCTTCACGCTGATTTCATCAGCCCCGTCGATGACGTGGTTATTCGTCACGATAAAGCCGGTGCTATCGATGATGAAGCCGGAGCCGAGGGACGTTTGACGGCGGGGCGCTTGGTTCTGCCCACCACGCTGGCGGTTCATGAACTCGCGGAAGAACTGTTCGAACGGCGAGCCGGGCGGCAGTTGAAAATCGGGCTCCGCCCCGCCGCCGCCGTTCCCTTGCGCGCGGACCGGCTTGCTGATCTGGGTGGAGTACACATTCACCACCGAGGGCAGCAGCTTCTCTGCCATATCGGCGAAGCTTTCCGGAGCACTGCGGGCATAGGCGGGCGGGGCGAGGCTCGGGACCAGAAGGGGGGCACCGGTAACGGCCAGGGCGAGCCCCGCGACGGCAACCGCGCGCCGCAATGGCGAGGAGGAGCGGGGAACAGAAGAAAAGGGTGCTGTCATGGCGCAAAACCGTTGTTTGTCGTTGTGTCGAACAGGAAGGTGGGGGCGAGGCCGCCCAAGATAAAGCCCGTTCGCTCTGTCTTGCGGACTATCACGCCCGATCATGGCCGAATTTCGACTGTTGTGCTACGGCAACAGACTAAAAAAACTTTTTAGACTGGGAACTTTAGCGGGCGGGCATCGCGGTTTCGGGGCGCTTGGCGTATTGGCCGCACCCGTCGGTCGGCATCGTGAAACGCTTGGTTTCCCCGCGGGCCTTCTTCTGATCTGGAGCGGCTTTGGCCGTGCAGCGCCCGTAGCCATTATCCTTCGCCCATTGAATGGCGCGCGGCGAGGGAACCTCGCGGCTGGTAATCTTATCGGGCGCAACCCAAAACCGGCAGGCCGAACAATTGTTGACCACGCGCAGCCGCGGAACGGGAATCCGTTCCTGGATCATAAAAAAACTCACCAATCGGTGCCAGAAACTTGCCATAACCCGATCACCCTGCACCCGATTCCCTAAAATAATCCTAAAGCTTAAGGGATCGGGGGGGAATGGCTGTGATACATGGCCAAGGCACTATTGATACAGGGCGGGTTTATTCACCCGAGAAAATAATACACGTCGTCGTGGCATGGGCGAGAAGGCGGCCTTTGGTGTCGGTGATCTTGGCCTCCGACGTGCCGATACGCCGCCCAGCCGACAAAATCTTGCCTTCGACCGTAAGCAGGCCGGAATCGGGCAGAATGGCGCGCACGAAATTGGCCTTCACCTCCAGGGTCGTATAGCTCTGACCGGCGGTGAGCGTGGAATGAACCGTGCAGGCAAGCACCGTATCGAGCAGGGTTAAAGCATAGCCCGCATGGATCGTACCCATGGGGTTGAGGAAATCGGCTTTCGGCGTGGAAGTGAAAACCACGCGGCCATGCTCGGCCACCTCTGGGTACATGCCCATCACCTGGGCCATTGGCGGCATCGGCAACTCGCCGCTTTTCATTCGATGCAGAATCTCGAGGCCGCTTAGCGCGATTGCTTCGGCGGGCAGCGGGGCAAAGATCGGCTGGGTCATCACGGGGGGGGGCTCGCAGAAAGCTGTGTATGCAGCTATCATGACGGCCTCTTTCCGTTGTCGTCAAGAGGCGCGTTCCTGATGGCCGACCCCAATTACCGCAACCTCAACGATTGCCTAATGCTCCACCTCCGCAAAGCCACCCGCCGGGCGACGGCGGGGTTCGACCGCGCGCTCGCGCCGCTGGGGTTGACGGCGACGCAGTTTGCCATTCTCGGGCATCTCAGTTGGGCCCATGACCGGGGGAAAAACTGGTCGGTCCATAGCCTCGCCGACGCTTTGGCGATGGAAGCCAGCAGCCTGACCCGCGCCCTGCAACCCCTGCAGCGGCGGGGGTTGCTGACGCTCGATCCCGACCCGGAGGACCGCCGCGCCAAACGCCCGGCAGCGACCCCGGCGGGGCGGGCGCTGTTCGTTGAAGCCTGCCCCGTGTGGGACCGGGTTAACGCCGCGCTCCTGGCCCAGGTAGGTGATCCTGACGCGGCAAAACTGCTTGGATTGCTCAAGCAGACGGTTGCCGCCGCCGATCTAGGCTAAGCGGCGGCCCGCGCTGCTCAACCCAGCGCGGGGTAAGCCCCTAGAGCGCCTTCGTCTCCGGTACGCTCGCGGGCGTGGGGTCGGGCGGTTTCGGCAACCGGCCTTCGATGACGGTTACTTTCGTGCCGACATCGACCAGTTTGAACACGGCTTCGATATCTTTCGGCAGCATGCGGAAACAGCCGGAGGAGGCGGCCCGGCCAATCGATTGCGGCTCGTTGGTGCCGTGGATGCGGTAATAGGTCCAGCCCAAATCCAGCGCATACAGCCCCATCGGATTACGCGGGCCTGGCGGGACGGAGACGGGCAGCGTCGGGTCGCGCCGCCGCATTTCCGGCGTCGGCACCCAGGTGGGGTTACGGCGTTTGCGCAAGACTTCGGTGGTGCCGATGGGGATGAGATCGCGCGACCGGCCCACGGCAATGGGGAAGCTGCGGCTGCTGCCATCGGCGAGCAAAACGCGCAGTTTTCGGTCGGCGACAGAAATCAGAATCGCCTCGGCGGGGGCGCTCGCGTCGGGCGGCGGGGGCAGTTTGGGCACCGGAAGGGCGGCGGGTTCTGGCTTCGGCTGCGCAGGTTTGGCTACGTCAGCCTTCGGCAGGCCGGGTTTGGGGGCGATTGCAACCTGAACCGGTTTTTCTGGAGTCGGCGGCAGGGCGACCGGTTCCAGTGTGGGGAGTGGCGCGGGAACCCCGCGCCCCGGCGATGGGCCGAACTCGATCGGAATCACCACGGGCGGGGCCGCAGCGGTGGCGAGCACGCCGAGCGGGCCTGTTTCGGGCTGTAGACTTGCGGTACTGGTCAAGGCGGTGGGCGGATTCGCCTTAGATGGCGGCGAGCCCGCGAGCATCCCCTCGTGATCGGCCAGAATAAGGCCCAGACTGGCACCGCCGATCACGCCAGCTAGTGCCCAAAGTCCGCGCGTAACGAGACGAAAACCCCGATTCATGCTAAGAATTTTAGCAAGATTGCCGGTGCTTTTCTATCGGAAGTGCGGATTATAGCGCTGTATGACGTATTTTGTGACGCGGAGGCTGGAAAGGGTGCCGCGCCCGTCAAACCCCCTTGCCAGGGGGAAGGGATTCCGGCAGGGTTTTCGTGTTGCGCCGCACAAGCGAGCACGATTTTAGCCGGGTAAGATATTGTCAAATGTCGAGCCGGTATATGTGGGAGGGTCACAAAAATGAACAAGGCGCTCGAAGAACTCTACACCAAAGCGTCGGCGGTTTATGAGAAGCACCAGGATCAGGAACTCTATGATTACCTGATGACTTTGGCGCGCCACTTGGAAAATGCCGATATGATGAAGCATCAACTCGGTTATTTGCTGATGCATGCCCGGTCCACGGTCGCTGCCCCCGTTCGCACGGTGCATTTTCAAGAGGCCCTGACGCGCGCGGCGCGGTTTCTTGAAAAAATTGAACGGGATGATGCATAAGCACCAGTCTTAGGCCACAGGAGCGCGCCCGCCCGCGCGCCTCCGAGCTTTTATGACGGCCCCCATCCCTCAAATTTCGGCCTTCCGGCAGGCCTTGCCCGGCATGGCGGCGTTGATCGTCGGCCATGGGATCGGGCGTTTTGCTTTCACGCCGCTGATTCCCGCGCTGGTCGCCGCCGGTCTCTTCACCGGCCCGCAGGCTGTATGGTTGGGCGCGGCGAACCTTATTGGCTATTTTCTCGGCTCCTTGATGGCGCTGCGGCTCTCCGATCGCTATGGCGTCGGCTTCGTGCTGCGCGCCTCCGTTGGCGCGGTGCTTCTGGCGACGCTGGCGGGAATCCCAAATTGGGGGCCAGACTGGGGCCTCATTTGGCTCGCGCCCTGGCGGATGCTGACGGGCATCGCGGGGGCGCTGATTCTCATTCTCGGCCCCTCGGCCTTGCTCAGCCAAGTGCCGGTTACCCGGCGGGGTACGATCAGCGGGTTGGTGTTCTGCGGCATTGGGATTGGGATTATTCTGGCCGGGACGGTCGTTCCCTGGCTGGCGCGGATCGATATTGTCGCAGCGTGGCTCGGCCTGTCGGCGCTGGCGCTGCTGCTGTGGATTCCGGCTTGGTCCGGGTGGCCCGAAAAGCCGCCGGTGGCTGCCCTTCCCAGTGGGCCGGGGCCGCGCTGGACGCTGCCGTTGTTCGCCCTTGCCGCCGCCTATGCCGGGGACGCGATGGGCTTCATTCCTCACACGGTTTTTTGGGTCGACTATATTGCGCGCGGCCTGGGACATGGCGTCGCGGTGGGCGGCTATTTTTGGGTTTTGTTCGGCATCGGCGCGGCCTTGGGCGTGCTGCTGCTCGGGCGGTTGGCCGATAAAATCGGCTTCGGCGCGGCCCTCACGCTGATGCTGGGGGCGAAAGCCCTGGCGATTGCGCTGCCGCTGGTCTCCTCGTCGCTCCCTGCCCTGGTGATTTCCAGCCTCATTGTCGGCGCGGCAACCCCCGGTGCGGCAATGCTCACCTCTGGGGTTGCCCTAGAATTGGTAGGGGCGAACGCCCATCGCGGTGCGTGGCGGAAACTCACGCTGATTTTCTCGAGCTTCCAGGCGGTGGCCGGTCAGGCGTTTGCCGCGCTCTTTGCCGCAACCCATGCTTATGGGGCGATTTTCGCCATTGGTGCGGGTTTGTTGGCGCTTTCGACCCTGGCGGCTGGCGTCGCGTGGCGCGGACAGCGACTCCACAAGAAAAACTAGGGGAGCCCCCCAGTTCTTCCGTCTTGTTCTGTCACGGAACCGGCGTACACTCGCGCTTCGGAAGGGTTGGGTTCGTCTGAACCCCCGCAACTAATACGGAGAAATCCCGTGACCGTCGGAATCGACACGCTCAAAACCCGTCGCACGCTTAGCGTCGATGGCGTTTCCTTTGATTATTTCAGCCTCGCCGCCCTGGTGGAAGCCGGTCACACGAATGTGACCCGCCTGCCGATGTCGCTGAAAGTGCTGCTGGAAAATCTGCTGCGCTACCAGGACGACCGCACCGTTTCGGTGGCCGACGTCACGTCGCTGGCCGACTGGCAGCCCTCGGGCGAGGAAAAGGAAATCGCCTACCGCCCGGCGCGCGTGCTGATGCAGGATTTCACCGGCGTTCCCGCCGTGGTCGATCTGGCCGCGATGCGCGATGCGATGGTGGCCCTCGGCGGCGATCCGCAGAAGATCAACCCGCTCTCGCCGGTCGATCTCGTTATCGATCACTCGGTGATGGTCGATAATTTCGGCACCGGTCATGCGTTTGCCGATAATGTGAAGCTGGAGTTCGAGCGCAATCACGAACGCTACGCCTTCCTGCGCTGGGGCCAATCGGCCTTCAACAACTTCCGCGTCGTGCCGCCGGGCACCGGCATTTGCCATCAGGTGAACGTCGAATATCTCGCGCAAGTGGTGTGGACCGCGACGGAAGACGGCAAGACGGTGGCCTATCCCGACACCTGCGTCGGCACCGATTCGCACACGACGATGGTCAACGGCCTCGCGGTGCTCGGCTGGGGCGTTGGCGGGATCGAAGCGGAAGCGGCCATGCTCGGCCAGCCCGTCTCGATGCTGGTGCCCGATGTCGTCGGCTTCAAGCTCACCGGCAAGCTGCCGGAAGGTGCGACCGCGACCGATTTGGTGCTGACCGTGACGCAGATGCTGCGTAAGCTCGGCGTCGTCGGCAAGTTCGTGGAATTCTACGGGCCGGGCCTCGATAACCTGTCGCTGGCGGATCGGTCCACCATCGCCAATATGGCCCCGGAATATGGTGCCACCTGCGGCTTCTTCCCCATCGACGCCGAAACCATTCGCTACCTGAATTTCACCGGCCGCGAACCTGCCCGCGTGAAGCTGGTGGAAGCCTATGCCAAGGCCCAAGGCATGTGGCGCGATGCCACGACGCCGGACCCGGTGTTCACGACGACGCTGGAACTCGATCTCGCCTCGGTGCTGCCCTCGATGGCCGGTCCAAAGCGCCCGCAAGACCGCGTGCTACTGAGCGATGCCAATACCAGCTTCAGCAAGACCCTCACGGATTCGGGCGTGCCTGCCGTGCGCAAGGTGGCCGTGGAAGGTTCGAACTACGAACTGACCGATGGCGATGTGGTCATCACCGCCATCACCTCCTGCACCAATACGTCGAACCCGAGCGTGCTGATTGCCGCCGGTTTGCTGGCGAAAAAGGCGGTGGAACTCGGCCTGGAGCGGAAGCCCTGGGTGAAATCCTCGTTGGCCCCCGGCTCCCAGGTCGTCACCGACTATCTCGATAAGGCGGGCCTGACCCCCTATCTCGATAAGCTCGGCTTCAATCTGGTCGGCTATGGCTGCACCACCTGCATCGGCAATTCCGGCCCGCTGGCCGATCCGATTGCTGCCGCGGTGGAAAAGGGCGATCTCACCGTCGCCGCCGTTCTGTCGGGCAACCGCAATTTCGAAGGCCGCATCAGCCCGCACGTGAAGGCGAACTACCTCGCCTCGCCGCCGCTGGTCGTCGCCTATGCGCTGGCGGGCACGATGACGGTGAATGTCGCCACCGATCCGCTCGGCACGGGCAAGGATGGGCAGCCGGTTTACTTGAAGGATATTTGGCCGTCGAACGCCGAAATTCAGGCGGCGCTCGAAGCCAGCCTGACCTCGGAAATGTTCAAAGCGCGCTACGGCAACGTCTTCCACGGGCCGGACGAATGGCGCGCCATCGAAACCACCACGGGCGAAACCTATGTGTGGGACGGCGGCAGCACCTATGTGCAGAACCCGCCCTATTTCGTTGGCATGGCCAAGGAGCCCGGCGCGGTATCGGATATCCGCAAGGCGCGTCCGCTGGCGATCTTGGGCGATTCGATCACGACCGACCATATTTCCCCGGCTGGTTCGATTAAGAAAGACAGCCCCGGCGGCGCGTATCTGCTGGAACATCAGGTCCGCCCGATCGACTTCAACAGCTACGGCGCGCGCCGCGGTAATCATGAAGTCATGATGCGCGGCACCTTCGCCAATATCCGCCTGAAGAACGAAATGGCCCCCGGCACCAGCGGCGGCGTTACCGTTTTCCAGCCGACGGGCGAGCCGATGTTCATTTATGATGCGGCGCAAAAGTATAAGGCCGAAAGCACGCCACTCGTTATCGTTGCCGGTAAGGAATATGGCACGGGCTCCAGCCGCGATTGGGCGGCCAAGGGCACCTTGCTGCTGGGCGTGAAGGCCGTTATCGCCGAAAGCTTCGAGCGTATTCACCGCTCGAATCTGGTCGGCATGGGTATTCTGCCGCTCCAGTTCAAAGACGGCATGAGCCGCCAGACCCTTGGCCTCGATGGTACGGAAGTCTTCGATATTTCCGGCGTCGAAGCGGGCCTGAAGCCGCGCCAAGACCTGACCGTCACCCTCACCCGCGCCAATGGCACGGTGGAAGTGATCCAGGTTCTGAGCCGCATCGATACGCTCGATGAGGTCGAATATTACCGCCACGGCGGGATTCTGCCGTATGTGCTGCGGAGCCTTGCTTCGTAAGGCAGATAGGTAAGAACAGTTGGGAAGCGGCTCGCCTGAAAGGGCGGGCCGTTTTTCGTTCAGGCGGGTTCGATATCCGTTTGGGCGAAATCCCCGCCCTTATAGAGCAGCGGCACCCGCGCATGGCGGGCGCAGGCATAGGCGAAGCAATCGCCCATATTGAGGGCTGCGGGGTGCCGGGATTTTCCGAAACGATGATAGGCGTCGACGGCGAGACTGGCGGCTTCGGCAGGAATTGCGATCAAATCGATCTGCATTTCCTTTCTGAATAAAGTCACCCGTTCCAGGGCCTGAAGCGGCGATACTTCAAGCAAACGGGCAATAGCAATGCTCGTTTCCAAAACAGCAATCAGTGACGTCACGAGACGGGATGCGCGGCTGAGTTTCTCTAAGAAAATGATGTAATCAACTTCACGGGCAAGAATTGCAGTTAGGGCCGAAGCATCAACAAACATGCTCGCTTACTCGTATAGACTGTCTATAAACTCTTTTGTGATTGGTAGCCCTTTGCTAGCGGTGTTTTCAGCCCAAAGTGCCTCTACAAACGCTATCCCCCTTTTCACATATTCAGAACGCTGTTCTTCAGAAGTTTCCCGCGCCGCCTCATGCCGAAGCGCTTGGCGGATCACCTCGGTCTTGCTGATGCCGTGGCGACGGGCCAATTCTTCCGTCAACCGTTCGACTTCGGGATCTGCTCCAGAAAGCGGCATTCTTGCCATCCTTTGCGGCTATACCGAGGGTCACGCAGGTTTTAACGTATGGAGTCCACCCGTTATGGTCAAGTTCACTGCCTTAGCCCTCGCCCTGCTGCTCCCCGGCGTGGCCTTCGCCCAAACCCGCATCGGCGAAGTCTCGACCACGTTCCGCTTCGTCGGCCCGAACGATAAGGTTCTGGTCGAGCGCTATGACGATCCGAAGGTAGACGGTGTTGCCTGCTACGTCTCGCGCGCCGATACGGGCGGTCTTTCCGGCGCGGTGGGGCTGGCGGAAGACCCCAGCCGCTTTTCCATCGCCTGCCGGGCGGTTGGCCCGGTGCAGATTCGCGGCGAGATCGATAAGGGCAAGAAGGGGGAGGAAGTGTTCACCGAGCGCACGTCCTTCATCTTCAAATCCATGCGCGTTACCCGCTTTTTCGACACGCAAAAACAGGTGCTGGTCTATCTGGTGTGGTCGACCAAGTTGATCGACGGCTCCCCCTATAACGCCGTCTCGGTGGTGCCGCTTCAGCCCTAGGCGGCTAGCGCGGCGTGGGCGGCGGCGGCGAGGAGGGGAAGATCGTCTTCCGCCTCCTGCACCAGCCGGTCGATCAAGGGCAGGGCCTCGGCCCGGTTCCCGGCAAGGCAGGCGGTGGCGAGGCGGCGGGCGTGGTGATGCAGCCGCGTGAGGGCGAAGTTCCCGAACAGCGAGATAAGCTGATGGGCGGGCGCGTGAATCTCCCGCACGTCCGGGCCATCGCGGAGCCGCTCTAAATCCACCAGCCGGTCGGTGACGGCGACCATGACGCTATCGATCAGATCGGTCAGCGCCTCGCGGCCAACGGTATCGACCAACTCACTAAACCGGCGATGGTCGAAGCGCTCCTGTTCCGGCTCGATCGCGGTGACGGCGGCAACTTCCGCCAGTTTCTCCGGCTTTTCCGCCCAGCGTTGGAGGGTATGCAGCAGTTTTTCCCGGTCGATGGGTTTAGCCAGCGTATCGTTCATACCGGCGGCAAGATGGGTTTGGCGGGATTCATCCAGCGCGTCGGCGGTGAGCGCGATGATCGGTATGCGCGCCCAGGGCTGGTTACTGGCGCGGATAAGGCGGGTGGCCTGAAGCCCGTCCATCTCCGGCATGTGAATATCCATCAGCACCAGATCGAAACTATGCTCTTCCAAGGCTTCCAGCGCCCCACGCCCGGACGCGACGCAGAAAACCGCGTGCCCCGCCTTGCGCAGCAAAGCAATCACGACGCGCTGATTGATCTCATTGTCTTCGGCCAGCAAAATCGTGAGTGGCCGGTTCAAATCGAAGTTGGCGGCGGGTTGCGCCGCTTTCTGGGCCAAAACGGCAAGCGCCGCGTCCGACAGGCGCGGCAATGGCAGCGCGACGGTAAAGATGCTCCCTTCCCCCGGCGCGCTGGAGAGGCTCACATACCCGCCCATAAGCTGTGCCAATTCCCGCGTAATCGCCAATCCCAGGCCGGTGCCGCCGAAACGGCGGGTAATCGATTGATCCGATTGCGTAAAGCGGTCGAAAATCAGCCCCTGCTGCTCCGGCGGAATACCAATGCCTGTATCGCGGACTTCGAGGACGAGTTGTACGCTGTCGGGGGCCGCCGCGCCCTCGGTTAGGGCTTCGGTATAGCCGCAGAGGGTGATTTCCCCAGCGGGCGTGAATTTCACCGCATTGCCAACCAGATTGACGAGGATCTGCCGCAACCGGGTCGGGTCACCCTGGTAGACGCATTCGAGCGACGCATCGGTTTGGAGCCGCAGCGCCACGCCCCGCTCGGCCACGCGCGGGGCGAACATCGAAACAATGGAGCGTAGCAATTCGCTGGGCCGGAATGGCACTGATTCGAGCGTCACGCGCCCGGCTTCGAGTTTCGTAATATCGAGAACGTCATCGATGATGCCCAGCAGGGCGGTCGCCGATTGGTGGGCGGTTTCGGCATAGTCAACCGCTTCGGCGGGCAGTTGTACCGTGCGCAACAGGCCGAGCATGCCCAAAACGCCATTCATCGGCGTGCGGATTTCGTGGCTCATGGTGGCGAGAAACGCCGATTTGGCGGCACTCGCGGCCTCGGCGGTCTGCCGAGCCTCGCGCAACTCGTGCACCAGCCGGTCGAGATCGGCATTGCTCTTTTCAAGGGCTTTCGCCGTGCTGATATCGAGCCACAGGGTTTGCAGATAGCCGTCGAACAGTACGCGCTCGCGCAATTCCACCCAGCCACCATCGGCTTTCCGCAGTTGCAGCGGGCGGGCCAGCGGGGTGCGAATGGGGAAAGGCCGGTTCAGCAACCGCGCCATCGTTTCCGCTTCATGGGCAGCGAGCGTGGTTTCGGCATAGGCGCGCAGGTGATCGAAATAGGTTGTGCCGGGATGAAACAAATCGACGGCGCGGGGAAAAATATCGCCCATGATGCGGTTGGCTTTTTCGAAATGCCCGTCCGCATCGAACAGGACGACGCCGCGATCCGTGCCCTCCATAAAAAGATCGGTATTCGATTTACTGTGCTGGCGGGTCACATCCTGCCAAGTTTTCAAGCAAGAGCCATCGGAAAACCAGTAGACTCGGCTGTTCAACCAGCGGCCATTGCGTTTTTGAAATAGGGACGAGTCGCGCATCATGCGATGACGCTCGATTCCAGCCGCGACGGTTTCTTCAAACAATTTGGGATCGGTAATTTCGGCGTTGGTGCGGAAATAATTCTGCATATTTTCGAGATACGACCAGCCCCGGCGTAACAGACCCTCGTGTTCGGGAAAAAACGCCTCGTAGCAGCGGTTCCAGCCCATGATGTTTTCGGCAGGATCGATCAGGCAGGCCGCGGTTTCCATCGAATCCAGCAATGCCCCGACGAAGGGAATATCGCTATCCTCCTGCTGGGCGAATAGGCTAGGCGGGGGCGAAAAAGCAGCAGACATGGCGTCCCGAACCGGCAGAATAATTAACGGAAATACTACACTAAGTTAGCTTCAAAAACGGCAGGGAAAATCAGCATGGCCCCCGCCGCCTGTCTCGCCGCCTTTACGGATGGCTTGCACGCCCCCATGTAAATTGCATTCCCGATTTTGGAGTCCCGTCCATGCCGCTGCTGATCGATCCATGGTCTTTGCCCGACCCCGACCAAGATTTACCCGCCGACGTTGGCGCGGCGCGCACCGCAATCTTTGGCGGGGGCTGCTTCTGGTGTACCGAGGCGGTCTATACGGCAGTGGCGGGGGTGCTTGAAGTGCGCCCTGGTTACGCCGGGGATAGTTCGATTACGGCCGATTACCGCACCGTTTGCACGGGGCGCACCAATCACGCCGAGGTGATCGAAATCACGTATGATCCGGCGCATGTTACGTATGGGCAACTGTTGAAGCTGTTTTTCGGCGTCGCCCATGACCCGACCCAAAAGGACCGGCAGGGGGCCGATGTTGGGCGTCAGTATCGTTCGGTGATTTTCTACGGGACGCCGGAGGAACAGGCGGTGGCCCGTGCTTATATACGGCAGTTGGACGCGGCGAAGATTTATTCCGGCCCGATTATGACCGCACTGGAGCCGCTAACGGCCTTCTACGTGGCCGAGCCGGAGCATCACGACTATGCCGCCCGCAATCCCGGAAACCCCTATATCGCCGGGGTTTCCGCGCCGAAAGTGAAGAAGCTGAAGCAGTATTTCTCCCATTGGCTCAAGGCCGGGAGTTAGGGCGGCGGCGTATCGACATCGCCGGTAACATCGACATGCGCGGCGCTGCTAGCGGCGGGAAGATTTTTCTCGGAAAAATGAAGCGCCAACAGGCGGCCATCGTCGGTCATCAGCCGAACATCCTTGCGCCCGAAAATTTCTTCGAGCGCAAGGGGCGGAAGTTCGATTTCGCCGCTGCTGGTGGTATTGTTCGGAGGCTGGAAAAAACGATCAAACCGATAGGAGGCCCGGCCAACCGTTTTACCATTGCAGGTAATGGTTCCGGTTCCGGAGAGTGATCCGAGATATTTCATTGTTTTCCGCCAGGGTTGTTCTTTCATTTTTTCTTGGCGGGGGTAAGGGGTTCTAGCGAGCCTTTGCTCATGAACGACGTGGGGGCGGCGGCTGTTACCGTTTTGGTCGCTTTTGGCTTTTTGGCTTCACGACTATTTCGTTTCTGAGATTTCGCCATAGGGGGGTCTCTCCTCATACACTTAAAAAAATGGGGCTCATAGCGTTAGCACTGCAATAGCCGGGTGGGGAGGTTCGGAAACTACTCAGGCTAAGCGCAAAATCGCCGTTGCGCCGGTCTGCGCCCGCGGTGACGGAGCGAGAATATGAAGAGGTTCTCCAATTTATCAGAATAGTCTTTAGTGCAATTAACGAGTGAGTATTTTCCGAGCCTATTTATAAGACAATTTATATTGTATATTTCTGACCATCTCCGAAAAGATGATCTTATATCTCAATTCATTCGCTGCGATCAGCCTATGGGAGAGCTAATAACATCATCTTGAGAGATGTTTTAAATCTTTTGAAAGGAAGTTCTATGTCCAATCCCATTTCCGGGCCGACCGAAGTCGCCACCTTTGCCGGGCCGACGCTTATTCTGACGGCCATAGCCCCTAGCCGCCTAACCAGCGGCCATCGCGCCTCGAAAGTAATCGGCAGCACGGTGGTCAATGAGCTTGATGCGACGATTGGGACGGTCGACGATCTGATTGTCTCGCCCAGCGAAAAATCGGCGTTTGCGGTTCTGTCGATTGGGGGCTTCCTTGGCATTGGCGCCAAATATGCGGTGGTGCCGCTCAGCAGCTTGGAAGTTCAGAAAACCAATACGCACCTGCTGCTGCGCGGGGCGACGGAAGAATCGCTGAAGAATCTGCCCGACTATAACTACGCCGCTTGATTTGGGGGGAGGGAGGCCCAAGGGAGTGGGTCTCCCTCTGTCAGTTTGCCGAAGCGCGCAAAATAATTTTTCCTGTCCCCAATAAATATGGGGAACTCAATAAGCCTCAGCGCGTTTATTCTGAACCCATACGAACGATGAATGTTGTGATGGGCTCGTTTTCGCAATAGGGGGTTATTATGAGTATTGGTCTGATTTTACTCATCATTTTGGTATTGATGCTAATCGGGGCGCTGCCCCGCTGGCCCCATAGCAATAGCTGGGGTTATTACCCAAGCAGCGGCTTGGGTGTCGTTCTTATTATAGTGATTATTCTCGTTGCGACCGGGCGCGTTTAGTGGCGCACGTTGCCACGCCCGGATCACCAAGTTTAACGCCCTCTTTTTGAAGGATCACCCCATGACCCAAGCAAAACCTAGCATGCTTCTGCTGTTTATCACGCTGCTCGCCGGAACGGCGCTTCTGTCGGCCTGCAACACGGTTTCTGGGGCCGGGCAGGATATTCAGCAAGGCGGGAAAGCGATTGAAAAAAGTGCCGATAAACACGCCCCATAATATTCGAGCGACGAAAACAGCAGTTTTTTAATTTACTCAATGGGTCATGCAAACTGCATGATCTCATGGCGCGCCCGGAAGGACTTGAACCTCCAACCCCCAGATTCGTAGTCTGGTGCTCTATCCAGTTGAGCTACGGGCGCCCGCCGTTGAGGTGGCGGAAATTAGCGAGAGCGCGCGGGCTGCGCAAGAGGAAAAATGAATGGCGCTCCCAATCGTTCTTCCTCAGGCCCAGGGGGATGCCGCCGCCCGCGCAAATCCACCCGAAGTGTTAGGATTCGGTGCGGTGCGGTGCAAGGGGGGCTTGGAATGGGCAAAACCTTCCGATAGTATCCCGACCCATTAAGGTATCTTCCGTTTATCGAGTTGGTGCCGTTTCAAGAGCGCGATTCTGGTAGCAGGGTTGCGTTCGAAACGGTTCAGGGTCGCAAAGGGGGTGCCGTTGTATCTGTCCGGGGAAGGTGCTCCGACCACATGCCCGTGTTTATGGCCGCTCATCCGTTCCGCAAAGTAGCGCTTTCGCTGCTTTCCGTCGCGCTTCTCACCGCTGTCTCGGGCTGCGGCAGCCTTAACGGCTCATCGGGGTCTGCTGCCTCCGCGCCCGCGCCGTCCAGCAATCGGGTTGCGGCGACCTTGCCGCCCGCGCCCACGGTGGCCGTGCCGTCCTCCACACCGGTTGGGGAAAAGGCGGCGCAACTGCGGGCCGATCTGACCCGGCTGACCGGCCAGTTGGATGATCGCCAAAGCCTGTTGGCGTCGATCCGCAATGGCAATATGGAAAACGGGCAGCTTTATTATGCCCTGGTCGCGGCGATGAATGCGCGTCTCCAGGTCGGCACCACGCCGGGCAATCCAATTGTCACCCAGCAGTGGGACCAGGCGCAAACCACGCTGGACCGGCTGAACGAAGACGTGGGGCGCTTGAATAAGCTGTCCACCGTCGTTGCTGCCGATGCGGCGCTGGCGGCCTATATCGTCGATTCAACGCGGGCGGCCTTCGGTATCTCCGGCGCGCTCGACGAAGACCATCAGGCCTTGGCCAAGCTTCTCGACGATTCCAACCGGGCCCAGGTGGCGATTGACCGCATGCTGTCGGATATTTCCGACGATGTGGCGCGGCAGAGCACCTATATCGCCAACGAACGGCGCAATCTCACGGCCCTCTCGGTGGCGGTGAAGAATGGCCAGCCGATTGGCGGCGCGCTCTCGGGCCGGGTTCAGCAGGCGGGCCTGGGCTCAGCCGTTCCGGCGGCGACGCCCTCGGGCCTCAGCAATGCGGCCGGGGTAGTCCGCCCCGACGGTCGCCGTCCGCTGGTGGTGATCCGGTTTGACCGCCCGAATGTGGTCTACGAACAGGCCCTGTATAATGCCGTGTCCCAGGCGCTCGAACGCCGCCCGGATGTGAGCTTCGATCTCGTTGCCGTCAGCCCGACGCGCGGCGGGGCGGGGCCTGCGGCTTTGGCGGCGAACCAAGCCCGGCGCAGTGCGGAACAGGTGATGCGCTCGCTCACCGATATGGGGCTGCCGCCGAACCGTCTCGCGCTGTCGGCCAGCAATTCGCCGACCGTGGACGCCAACGAAGTTCAGCTTTTCGTTCGGTAATCTTTCTTCCCACTGGAAGAAGCCTGAAAACGCGCTATCCTCATGAGTCCTATCCCCTCATGAGGAGGCGGTCATGGTCTTCTCGGCGCTAAAATCTCGTTTCTTCCTGTTGCTTGTGGCGTTGGGCCTGAGTTTTTCTGGCCCGCTCCACGCGCAAAGTTTCAGCGAGGCCGACCGGACGGCGATTCGCGGCGTGATCCAAGCCCAGATGGATGCTTTTGCGCGCGATGATGCGCCCGCCGCCTTCGGCTTCGCCACCACGGCCCTTCAAACGCAATTCGGCTCGCCCAGCCGTTTCTTGGCTTTGGTGCGCGAAGCCTATGCCCCCGTCTATCGCCCCGGCTCGGTTTGGTTTGGCGCGCTGAAATCCTCCGATGGCACGCCCGTGCAAATGGTCCATCTCACCGACAGTAAGGGCGCGTCGGTGCTCGCCATCTACTTCATGGAACGCCAGAAAGACGGCGGTTGGCGCATCGCCGGGTGCCGCCTGCTGCAAGACCCCGGTTTGGATAGTTGACCAGGGCGGGGCAGTATCCCGCTCCAAATCATTGTCGGCAGGCATGGGATCGGTTACACAGGCGGCTTCTTTTTGATCGTCACGCCTAAAGGAGCCCGCCGCGATGGCCGATTCCAATCCGCCCGCCAAAACTTTCCCGGTTTCGTGGGAAGAGTTGCACCGTAACGCCAAAGCGCTTGCCTGGCGCTTGATCGAAGGCCGTTCTTGGCATGGTATCATCGCGATTGCGCGCGGTGGCCTTGTGCCCGCCGCCATCATTGCGCGCGAGCTCGACCTGCGCGTCGTCGATACGATCTGCATTAAAAGCTATTCCGATGAGCATACGCGCGGCGAAATCCGCATTCTGAAGAATATCGTGAACCCCGGTGATGGCGACGGCTGGCTGATTATCGATGACCTCGTCGATACGGGCTATACCGCCAAAGCCGTGCGCGAACTGCTGCCGAAAGCCCATTTCGCCACGGTTTACGCCAAACCCGCAGGGAAGCCGATGGTCGATACCTATATTACCGAAGTGAGCCAGGACACCTGGATCTACTTCCCCTGGGACGTGGAGCCGCAGTTCGCGCAACCGCTCGCCACCCAGCGCCGCGGATGACCCAAGCCCCCGAACTGCCCGTTCTGCGCCTGCAGGAAGGCCGCGACCGCCGCGTGCGCAATGGTCATCCCTGGGTTTACTCGAACGAAATCCAGATGACCCCCGCCGCCAAAGCCCTGCCGCCCGGCCAGTTGGTGCGGGTGCAGGATGCCGGAGGTACCAACCTCGGTATCTTCGGCTTCAATCCGCATACGTTGATTGCCGCCCGGCTGATGGCGCATGATCCACGCGTCGTCATCGATACCGGCTTGCTCGCCACGCGCTTGCGCCGGGCGTTGGAGTTGCGCCAGCGCTTCTTCCCCACCCCGCACTATCGGTTGATCCACGCGGAAGCTGACGGGTTTCCGGGGTTGGTGGTCGATCGCTACGGCGATGTTTTGGCGGTTCAGCTCAATACGGCGATGATGGAAGCCCTGCGCGCGCCCCTGCTCGTGGCCTTGCAGGAAGTGTTGCAGCCGCGCGCCATTGTCCTGCGCAACGATAGTTCCTCGCGCACGCTGGAAGGTTTGGCGCTGGATACCGAAATCGCCAAAGCGGATCCGGATCTGGACCTGACGAAGCCCATTGAGATTCTCGAAAACGGCGGGCGCTTCCTCGTCGATGTGCTCGACGGGCAGAAAACCGGCTGGTTCTACGATCAACGCGACAATCGCGCCGCCGCCGCCCATCTGGCCAAAGGCGCGCGCGTGCTGGACGTTTATACCTATGCAGGCGGTTTCGGCGTGCAGGCGGGGCTTGCGGGCGCGACGGAAGTTGTGCTGGTCGATCGCTCTCGTCCGGCGTTGGACCGCGGCCTTGCCGCCGCCGAACTCAATGGCGTCGCCAATGTCAGCGCCATGCAGGGCGATGGCGTGTTCGTCATGGATCAGCTTTTCACCGATAAGGAGCGCTTCGGCCTCGTCATCGCCGATCCGCCCGCGTTCGTGAAGTCGAAAAAAGACCTTAACGCGGGTCTGCGCGGTTATCGCAAGATGATCCGCTCGGCTGCCTCCGTTGTCACGCCCGGCGGTTTCCTGCTCGCCGCCTCCTGCTCCCACGCGGTCGATACCGAAGCTTTCGCCAACGAATTGCGCGCGGGACTCGCCAAAGCCGGGCGCACGGGCCGTATTCTCCGTCAAGCGGGGGCGGGGCCGGATCATCCGGTGCACCCGTTCTTGCCGGAATCGGCGTATCTCAAGGCGATTCTGGTGCAGTTGGATTAGGGAAAAAAGGTTGGGGACGCTGTCCCCAAACCCCTGGTGAAGGGGCTTGCCCCTTCACAATCCCACTTATTTTAAAGACTAAGCCCGATTGGGTGCAGAAAATCGGGTTTCCTAAGGGGCCGCTGCCCCTTAGGCGGGAGCTCGGGGGCGGAGCCCTCGACCTTTACTCGACCGCCAGTTCCGCCGCTGCGAGATCTTCAATCGCGGTGCCGACCGATTTGAACAGGGTGATGGCTTCGGGGCTGGAGCGCAGGCGGGCGGTGCCGCGCACCAGATCGAACAGATCGCCACGAATGCTATCTTCCGAAATCAGCCCCGCGCGCAGGGGCTGGCAGAGGTCGCCCGCCTCATGGAGCGCGCCCGCGCGGGTATCGCAATAAAGCTCGGCGCGGGTGATAGCCGCATCATCGGCCTCGCGCATCGTGGGCGTAAAGCCGCCAACCAGATCGACGTGGGTGCCGGGGGCGAGCCACGCGCCGTGGATCACGGGTTCTTGGGCGAGGGTGGCGCAGGAGACGATATCGGCGCTCCGCACGGCGGTGGCGATATCGGTGGTCGCATCGAGGTGGTCGGCGAGCCCGTGCAGGCTGGCGGCGGTCTGCTGCGCTTTCGCCAAATCCCGCCCGACGATGGTGATATGGGTGATTTTGCGCACGCTGGCATGGGCTTCGGCCAGATGCGGGGCGAGCGCGCCGGTGCCGATGACGGTCAGGCGATGGGCGTCGGGCCGGGCCAGAGTGCGCGCGGCCAGCGCCGAGGCGGCGGCGGTGCGGCGCACGGTGAGCATCGGCCCATCCAGCAGGGCGACCGGCAGGCCGGTTTCGCCCGAGAGCAGCAGATAGACGCCCATGATCGAGGGCAGGCCGACGCGGCCATTTCCGGGGAAAACCGTCACCGACTTCAGGCCAACATGCTTGCCGGTGCGCCACGCGGGCATCAGCAGCAACGTGGCATCGGGGGCGCCGGGCACCGGAACCGTATGATGGTGGCGGACGGGCACAACCATATCGGGGTCGGCAAAGGCTTCGGCCAGACGGTCCACGAGGGCCGGAAAGCTCAGGCGCGCGCGAACGGCATTGGCATCGAACCAGCGGGGGGCGGTCATATCAGGGGGACTCGGTGGTTTTTTGAGAAAGCGTCTGTTCGAGCTTGTCGATTTTGGCGCGGGCGCTGGTGAGGGCCCGGCGCGCCAGCAGCAGCGGCAACCAGGTGAGCAGCGCGCCCAGGAGGCAGCCAAGGGCCAGGGTTCCTAACGCAAGACCGTAAAGCGGCACATCGACGGCCAGCGCAAAGGGCCAGAAATCGACCGTCACGGGGCCGCGATTGGCAACGGCGAACACCACCACCGCCAGCGTAACCGGCAGGGTGATGAGCAGCGACAGCAGCCGAATCAGGCGGGGCATGAAACGGCCCGCGCGCCCGATTCAGCGGCTTGGTTAAATATCGTCGTCGTCATCATCGTCTTCAGGCGTATCGACGCCGCCGTTTAACCTGTCGCGCAACTGCTTGCCGGTTTTGAAGAAGGGGACGTATTTTTCCGCCACCTCCACCGCTGTGCCCGTGCGCGGGTTGCGACCAATGCGCGCATCGCGCCGTTTCACCGAGAACGCGCCGAAGCCGCGCAGTTCTACCCGGTGCCCGGCGGCGAGGGCTTCGGTAATTTCGTCGAAGATCGTCGAGACAATCCGCTCCACATCCCGTTGATAGAGATGAGGGTTGAGGGCTGCTAGCCGTAGGATTAATTCTGATTTTGTCACCCGGGTGTCTCCCTTTGCGCCCGCGCCCACGCTGCGCCCATACCGTGCCCGGCTCCTGCCCCTCCGTCAAGGGGCAAGTCCTTTGGTTTATTAGGCTTTTTATGTTTTAACGCCGGATCGGCCAGGGCGGCAGACGGCTGTCGTGCGCCGGTAGGCTGTCGAGCCGCGCATAGAGGTTTTGGCCGATGGGGCAAGAAACATCGTGCGCACCCGGTAAAATAGAAAGTCCCATCAAAAATTCATTAACGATTTCGCCGCCGGTGAAGCGGAAATGCTTTTTGAAGAGCTTCACCCAGGCGTCACGATCTTTCGGGCCATCGGGGGCCAAGGCCCAGCGCCCCAGCCACGCCGCAAAACCGCCTTCGGCCCGGAAGGCCTGAATTTGCCGGGCATTGTGCGCATAGGCTTCGAGCTTGAGGCGATTGCGGATGACGCGCGGGTCCTGCATGAGCCGGGCGATATCCTCCGGCCCATAGGCGGCAATCGTATCGATATGGTAGGCGTGGAGCGCTTCGCGCATGCTGCTGCGGCGTTTTAGCGCGGTTTCCCACGATAGGCCCGCGTGGGCGATTTCGAGGCACAGGCGCTCGAACAGGCTTTCTTCATCGGTCACGGGCAGGCCGTGATCGGAATCATGAAACGGTCCGTGGACCGGATGATCTTTTGAAATCGCGCAATAACCGCTCATCCCCGGCCCCCAGAAGCGCGGAGGCGGACGAGCGTGTTAGGCCGCGCGCCGCGTTTGACGCTCTTTATGCCAGCTCCGAAAGCGGCGGCTGTCGCTAACATGCCGAGCCCGCGCCCGAACCCGTCCGACCATCCCGATAATCGTTTGCAGCTTCTGCATGATCTGACCCTCACCGTCTCCGGGCGGGCTTCGGCGAAACCCGCTGAATGACAATAGCGAGGCATGCTTATCACTGACTCATGACAAAGGAATGACGGCAGTGCAGCAGAATGCTTACAGTCGCGCAGCACGGGCCTAGAGGCCGCCCATCTTACACAGCAAAACCCAGGCGTCGTCGGGCACCGGGCTGACCGAGAGGCGCGATTGCCGCACGAGGGGTAACTCTGCCAGCGCCGGTTCGGCTTTGATGGCGGCCAGGGTTACGGGAAGGGGAACACTGCGGCGCGGGGCGACATCGACCATGCCGAACTTCCCGGCGGGATCGGAGGGGTCGGGATAATATTCCTTAACGATTTCGACGATGCCGACAATCGCCAGCCCTTCGTTAGAATGGTAAAAGAAGCACTCGTCCCCCAGGCGCATGGCTTTTAGGTTGTTACTGGCCTGATAATTCCGCACGCCATCCCAATGGGTGCGGCCATCCTTTTGCATCTGTTCCCAGGAATATTTAAACGGCTCGGATTTCATCAACCAATGGGCCATGCTGCACCTTGCAAATTAGGTCTCGCGCTTCAGCGGGCGGGCGAGGAGTTTGGCGATAACATCCTCGACCCCCGCGTGCCCCGCAAGGATCGAATCCACCGCAGCAACGATGGGCATGTCAACATCGGCCTTCAAGCCGATGCGGTGTAGGGCGGCGGCGGCATAGACGCCTTCCGCTACGCTGCGGCGCTGCGCCAGAATATCGGGCAGCTTCATGCCCTCGCCAAGGGCAATTCCCAGGGTGTAATTGCGCGATTGCAGCCCGTTGCAGGTCAGCACGATATCGCCGAGGCCCGAGAGGCCCATGAGGGTTTCCGTCTGAATATCCAGCGGTTTTGCTAGACGCATCAACTCCGCCATACCGCGCGTAATCAGGGCTGCGCGAGCGTTGTCGCCCAGGTGACGGCCCTGGGCGATCCCGCAGGCAATCGCCAGCACATTCTTGAACGCCCCACAGATTTCCACCCCGAGCGGATCGGACGAGGCATAGGGCCGGAAACTGGCAGAGCCGATCTGTTCGGCTAGCTTTTCCGCCAGCGCGACATCCCGCGCGGCGATGACGGCGGCGGCAGGCAACCCCACGGCCACTTCCTTGGCGAAATTCGGCCCCGACAGCACGGCAACCGGATGCGCCGGGATAAGGTCTTTCACCAAGCCCGACAGCGGCTGGTCGGACTCGGCGTCAAGCCCCTTGGCGGCAACTACCAGCGGTACCGCCCGGTGTGGATCGAGAAAGGGCGAGAGGTGAAGGCAGGCGGACCGCAAGCCCTGGGCGGGCGTTACCAGCAGAATAGCATGCTGGGCTTCGGCGATTTCCGAAAGGCGGTCGGTGAACGAGATACCGTCGAGCAGCGGAATGCCGGGCAGGTAGCGCGTATTCTCCCGGCGGCTGTTGAGAATGCGCACGAGGGTTGCGTCGCGCCCCCACAGCAGGACGGAGCGTCCGGCGCGGGCGAGGGTTTGCGCCAGCGCGGTTCCCCAGGCACCAGCCCCGACGATGCCAAATTCTGGCGGTGGTGTTACATCAGGTTCCACTAAGCGGCCTCATCTAGCGGCCAGCGCGGGCGGCAGGGGGAATCGAGCCCATGGCTCTCCCCCCGGCGCAAATGCTCTAGCCCGGCCCAGGCAATCATCGCCCCATTATCGGTGCAAAGTTTCAGCGGCGGCGCGACAAGGGTTAACCCCTGCTCCGCAACGGTCGATTGAAGCCGGGCGCGCAAGGCCTTGTTCGCCGCAACCCCGCCCGCAATCACCACATGCTTGCCGCTGGGGTGAGTGGCGCGGAAGGTGGCGAGGGCATTCTTCAGCCGGTCCGCCAGTACATCGCCCACGGCGGCTTGAAAGCTGGCGGCAAGGTCCGACAGATCTTGGCCCGACACCGGCGCGGGTAGTTTTTCGGCGGCGAGGCGCACGGCGGTCTTGAGCCCCGACAGCGACAGATCGGCGCCAGGGCGTCCGACCAGCGGGCGCGGCAGGGCAAAGCGCGTGGCGTCCCCCGTCAGCGCGGCCTGTTCGACCGCAGGGCCACCGGGAAAACCGAGGCCCAGCATCTTGGCGGTTTTATCGAAGGCTTCGCCCACGGCATCGTCGAGCGTACCGCCGAGGCGCGTATAGGCCCCAACATCGGCGACAGCGAGGAACTGGCTATGCCCGCCCGAAACGAGCAGCAGCAGAAACGGAAACGGCACATCGTCGGTCAGGCGGCAGGTCAGCGCATGGCCTTCGAGGTGATTGACGGCAAGGAACGGCTTGCCGTGGACCATGGCCAAGCTTTTCGCCACGGTCGCGCCGACGATGACGCCGCCGATCAGCCCCGGCCCGGTGGTCGCGGCAACCCCGGCGAGATCGCCAAAGCCGACGCCTGCCGTCTGCATCGCCTGGTGAACGACGCGCTCGATATGGTCGAGATGGGCGCGCGCGGCAATTTCGGGCACAACGCCGCCATAGGCGCGGTGATCCTCAAGCTGCGAGAGCACGATATTGGAGAGGATGCGCCGATCCTCGCCGACAACGGCGGCGGCGGTTTCGTCGCAACTACTCTCGATCCCTAGAACGATACGCATGGCATAGACTTAGCGAGCGATAGACAGGGGAAACAAGGGAAAACCCATTCTAGGCTTGGCTTTTTGAAGGGGAAACCGTTTCCCTGGCGCGGTTCAATTGCAGCGTGGCGAAGAGGCTGCCGAGCGCCGCAACCGCTATCACTGTCATCAGCGGTACTTGATCGGCACGGTTGATATGGGCCACCAAATAGGACAGTACGGCAGACATAGCCATCTGCGTGAAGCCGACGAGGCCCGATCCCGCTCCGGCCAAATGGGGGGCTGCGCCGATCGATCCGGCAAAAGCAGCGGGCATCAAAATCCCAAGACCCAGCAGGAAGGTGAAAACGCCGGAGATAACGCCCGGCACGGTCAGAATGTCACCGACCGCCTGGGCCAGCAGCCAGCCGCCGCCGACGACTGAAATGATCGTACCGAAGTTAGCGAGGCGCGCATTGCTCCAAGCCCCGGCCTTCCGGCGCGCAATCAAGCTGCCGGACATGAAGCCGAGGGCGTTGAACATCGTCAACATGCCAAACTCGGCCGGGCTCAAGTGAAAGGTGCGGATAAAAAGAAATGGCGAGCCGGTGATATAGGCGAACATCGCGCCAAACCCGAGGGCAATGGCGATATTATAGGTCATAAACGTCCGATTGCGGATCAATTCATGGTAGCTGCGGCGCATGACGCCGAAATTGAAGACGTGAACGCCCTTCTGGGGGTTGGTTTCGGGCAACCAGCGCCAAATGATGAACAGCAACCCCACGCCCATCACGGTGAGCAGGGCAAAATTCGCTTGCCAGCCGAAGGCGGTATGGAGAAGCCCGCCGATGGTCGGTCCAATCGCGGGGGCAAGGGAAATCCCCGCGGCGACGCTGGCCATCACCGTCGCCGCCCCGGCAATGCCAAAGGCATCGCGCACAACGGCGCGCGAGACGACGGGGCCAACGCAGGCCCCGAGCGCTTGCACGATCCGCCCAACGATCAACTGCTCGATGCTCGTCGCCGTCGCGCAGATCACATTCCCGACGACAAACACGCAGAGCCCGGCCAAGAGCGCCGTGCGCCGCCCTTTCACGTCCGAGAGCGGGCCGTAGACCAATTGCATGACGGCGAACCCGATCAGAAAAGCCGTCATCGTCACCTGAACCATGGCGGCATCGGCCGCCAGGAAATGTTCGAGGTCGGGCAGGGACGGCACGTAAATCGAGGTCGAGAGCGCGCCTAAGGCTGCGAGCATCGTCACCAGGGCCGTCATCATCCCGCGCGAGAGCGGCAGGGTCCAAGAAGCGGCGGAAGCACTATCCATAACGGTGTAATCCTGTTCCGTAAGTCTTCAGCCAGTGCCGGGCCGTGTCGGGATCGGGGTGCAGCCGGGCAACGAGCGCCCAAAAGCGGGGGGAGTGATTGAGTTCAACCAGATGGGCTGCTTCATGGGCCGCGACATAGTCGAGAACCGTCTGAGGCGCGAGAATCAGCCGCCAGGAGAAATTCAGGTTGCCCCGCGCGGTGCAACTGCCCCAGCGGCTCCGCGTGTCTCGAACTGTAACCGATGTTACGGTTTTGCCAAGCTCAAATGCATAGGCCTCCGCCGCCTGGGTGAGATGCTTTGCGGCTTCACCGTGCAGCCACGCCTGGATGCGGGCGGGCACGCGCTCAACGGGGCCGCCCACCCACAAGGCTCCATCGGCGTGACGCGGTTGGCGCAAACCCTCAGGATCATGGCGGATCAGGCAGGGGGTTCCCCGAAACGGAATCTCCGCGCCCGGCACGAAGGCCACCCGCTCCGCCGCCTGCTGGGCTGCGGGCCGCGCAAGGCAGGTCTGCATCCAGCCCCGGTGCGCGTCGAGAAATTCCAGCGCGCGCGGCAGCGGAAACTTCGGCGGCAGGGTTAGGGTGAACCCCTGCTCGACGGCGTCGAAGCGCAGGGATAGGCGGCGCGCGCGCGGATTATGGCGCAGGGTGACGGGCCGCATCCGCCCGCCAACCTCAATTTCAGTGGCGCTGAGGGTGATTTTTTGGGGCGCGCGCATTTTTTCGCCCCAACCGAAAATCAGGATGCGGCCTTCGCCGCTTCGATCTCGGCGGCTTTGCGTTCGATCAATTCGGCGAGATGCTCGATGATATCCGGGTCTTTGAAGCGATGGTTCGGGACGCCCGCGATATAGACCTGATGGGTGCCCGCGCCGCCGCCCGTAAACCCAATATCGGTTTCGCGCGCCTCGCCCGGCCCGTTCACCACACAGCCGATCACCGACACGCTCATCGGCGTGGTGATATGGGCGACACGCGCTTCAAGCGCCGCCACTGTGTCGATCACATTGAACTGCTGGCGCGCGCAGGAGGGGCAGGAGATGATATTGACGCCGCGATGCCGGAGGTTCAGGGATTTCAGCATCTCGAAACCCACCTTCACCTCTTCCACCGGATCGGCGGACAGTGAGACGCGGATCGTGTCGCCAATGCCCGACCACAGCAGCATGCCCATGCCGATGGAGGATTTCACCGTCCCCGTGCGTAACCCCCCCGCTTCGGTAATGCCGACGTGCAGCGGATAGTCACAGGCCTCGGCCAGCGCCTGATAGGCGGCAACGGCCAAGAAAACGTCGGAGGCTTTCACGCTGATCTTGAAATCGCGGAAGTCGTTATCTTCCAGAATGCGCGCGTGGTTCAGGGCGCTTTCCACCATCGCTTCCGGGCAGGGCTCGCCGTACCGCTCCAGCAGATCCTGCTCCAAGCTGCCCGCGTTAACGCCAATGCGCATGGAACAGCCGTGATCTTTGGCGGCGCGGATGACCTCGCGCACTTTGGCTTCGCTGCCGATATTGCCGGGGTTGATGCGTAGGCAGGCGGCCCCCGCCATAGCGGCTTCAATCGCGCGCTTATAGTGAAAGTGAATATCGGCGACGATGGGGATTTGCGCCGCGCGGACGATTTCCTTCAACGCGGCGGTCGATTCCACATCGGGGCAGGAGACGCGGACGATATCGGCCCCCGCCTCTTCAATCCGGCGGATCTGCTCAATGGTCGCGGCGGCGTCGGCCGTCAGGCTATTGGTCATGGTCTGCACCGAAATCGGCGCGTCACCGCCGACGGCCACCGATCCGACCATCACGGTGCGGGCTTTGCGGCGTTGAATATCGCGGTAGGGGCGAATGCTCATGACCATCTCAATCCATAGAACGACATAAGGCGACACATAAGAGTGTCGCCATCGAAAAGCTAGGGTTATGGCAGGCGGAGGGGTGTTACTCCAACGTGCCTTGCTTCAGCCGGTCGGGATCGAGCGGCACGGCCCGGCGAACCATCCCCGTCGGCCCGAGGGCGGGGGCGGGTTGACCGTCGACGGTGACTTCCAGCGCCCCGGCATTGCCGGTCATCAGCGTTAGGCCGGGACGGTTCGGCACCCGGTACTGATCGCCCGCGCGCAGCACGCGCGTCATCACGGCCTGATTATCGGCGTCGCGGACCTGCACCCAGCTTTCGCCCTTCGAGCGAATGATAACGCGCACCGTATCATTGACGGCACCAAACACACGCCCATCGGTTGCCGGCGCGGCGACCGGCGGCGGCGGCGGCGGGGCTGCGGCGACGGCCGGACCGGCCACCGTATCTTCGGGCGGCGGCGGCGGTTGATCTTCCGGGGCTTGCGCCACCGGCGGCGGAATTGGCGCGAGATGCCGCACGGGTTCCGCCACGGCGGGGATCGGCGGTTGCGGCGGCACCGGTGGGGCAGGCACGGCGGCAGGGGGGGCACTCGCCACCGTCGGCGCGCTCGTCACCGCTGGGGGAAGGGCGATGCTGCTGCCCGCCGTTGGGGCTTGCGCCGAAACGGTCGGCGGCAAGATTGCGGCACCGCCTGCCGGGGCCGGTGTTCCTTGCGCCTGGGGCGGCGTTTCGGCCCCCGGCCCGGTCACACTCTGCACGAGGGCCATCAGCCGTTCGGGCACTTCCGGCACGCGGGAGAGCAGGCTTTGCGCCTCGCTCCGCCACAGGAACCAGGCACCGATAATGGCGGCCGCCGCCAGAAGCGCAATGAGCAGCGGCATCACGCCAGGCACACGCCCGCGCGGAGCTGGGGAGGGGAAAGTAAGGGTCGAGCGCGGACCCTGACCCCCGGTGGATTCGGTCTTGAAGCGTTGAACAGCATCAGGGCCGTTCAGGCCAAGATATTCCGCGTAGGTGCGCACAAACCCAAGGGCGTAAGCGGTGCCGGGCAATTGTTCGAACTGCCCGACCTCCAAGGCGGCTAAATAGGTGGCCTTGATCCGCAAGGTAGCGGCAACGTCATCGAGCGAAACCCCATGGGCCTCGCGGGCTGAACGCAGCGCCTGTCCTAGGGTTAACTGCCCATCCAACGAACCGGAATTGGGGATATTAGAAGCGGGCGACACGATCCCTACCGATAGTTCTAAAATCTGACGAAAGGCCAAACGTGATGCCTACTGTATCAGCAGCCGGGGATCGCGGGGAGTTTTTTACGTATTTTCTAACGCCCGTTGATCGTACCCAAACCGGAATGTTCTTCTTACAGAACGATTCCCCGGTCACGGGCGTAGCTGCGCAGCGTGCCGCGCAGGGTTGCGACCGGGTGATGCATGATTTGATCGAGCAGCGGGCGCAACTGCCGGGCATCAAGCGAGCGCGTCATCATTTTTACCGGGCCGATCGAGGCGGCGGTCATCGAGAGCGCGCGGAAGCCGAGGCCGATCAGCATCATCGCTTCCAAAGGCCGCCCGGCCATTTCCCCGCACAGCGTGATGGGGACCGAGGCGGCGCGGGCTTTGCGCACCAAATCGTCGAAGAAGGCCAGCACGCCGGGGGTTAGCGTGTCGTAGCGGTCCGACAGGCGCGGGCTGCCGCGATCCCAGGCGAAAAGGAACTGCAAAAGATCGTTGGAGCCGACCGAGAGGAAGTCGACCCGCGCCAGCAGTTGCGGCATCTGCCACATCAGGCTTGGCACTTCCAGCATCGCGCCGACTTTGACGCGTTCGGGCATCGCCTCCTTCAGGTCTTCGGCGCGGGTTAGCTCTTCGTCCAGGAGCGCGCGGGCGCGCAAATATTCTTCGACCGTGGCGACCATCGGGAACATCACGCGCAACTCACGCTCGGCGGCGGCCCGAATAAGGGCGCGCAGCTGCTGGCGCAGCATGATCGGCCGGTCCAGCCCGATGCGGATGGCGCGCCAGCCCATCGCCGGATTCTCATCCTCGCCCGCGTCGAAATAGGGCAGGGCCTTATCGCCGCCAATATCGAGCGTGCGGAAGGTTACGGGGCGCGTATCGGTCGCCTCCAGTACTTTCCGGTAAATATCGGTTTGGGTCGCAACATTCGGGTAGGAGGAGCGGACCATGAAGGGAATTTCGGTGCGATAAAGCCCGATCCCATCCGCGCCGGTTTCCTCCAAATGCTGAAGATCGATCAGCAGGCCCGCGTTCAGGAGCAGCGAAACCGACTGGCCGTCGCGCGTCATCGCCGGCAGGTGGCGGGTGGCGGCATAGCGCAGTTTTAGGTCGGCTTGCGCCTGCATCGACACGCGCACCGCATCGAGCACATCCTGCCCTGGGCGGATGAAGACCTGACCATTGTCGCTATCCAAGACCACTTGATCGCCGGTTTCCACCCGGTCGAGCACGTCCGAGACCCGGCCCAGAACCGGAATATCGAGCGCGCGGGCGACGATGGCGACGTGGGAGGTGGCCGAGCCTTCTTCCAGCACCAGGCCCTTCAGCTTGGTGCGGTCATAATCCAACAGTTCTGCCGGTCCCATGGCGCGGGCGAAAACAATCGCATCCAGCGGCATTTCGGACGTATCGAGCACCGCGCCCGACAGATGGGTGAGCAGGCGGCCCGTGAGGTCTTCAAGGTCCAGCAGCCGTTCGCGCAGGTAAGGATCCGTCACTTCGCGCATGCGGGCGCGCATATCGTTCTGGACCTTCTGCACCCCCGCTTCCGCCGTAAGGCCGGTATTGATCGCCTCGCGGATGCGCCCGAGCCAGCCCCGGTCTTGCGCGAACATGCGGTAGCTTTCCATCACGTCCTGCAACTCGCCGCTCGCCATCACGTCCGAACCGGTGAGGAGCGTATCAAGTTGAGTGTGCATATCGGATACGGCGGTTTTCAGGCGCTCCAACTCTTCGACCGGATTTTCCGCCACCATTTGCCGGATGGTAACGCGCGGCGAATGCAGCAGGGCGGTGCCGATGGCGAGCCCGGCATTCAGCCGCAGCCCATCCAGGCGGCGCGGCACAATCGCGGTGGCATCGGCCATAATCGCTTCGGACGGGTTCACGAGATCGCCGGACGCAATCAGTTCGGCCAGCACCATCGCCACGGTTTCGAGCGTTTCCAGCTCTTCTTCGGTATAGAGCCGTTGTGCTTTGTTCTGGACCGCGAGAACCCCGGCCACGCGCCCGCCGCGCATGATCGGCACGCCCATCAGCGAGCGGAACAGATCTTCGCCGGTTTCCGGGCGGTAGGAGAAGTTCGGATGCGCCCAAGCATCCGACGCGGCAATAGCGCGCGCATGGGCGGCAATATCGCCGATCAAGCCTTCGCCCACCCGCATGCGGGTTTTATGGACCGCGTCCGGGTTCAAGCCTTCGGTGGCGAAAAGCTCCAGCACTTCGCCCGCGCGCATAATGTAGACCGAACAAACTTCGGCCACCATGTCCGAGGCGATCAGGCGCACGGTTTGGTTCAGTCGCTCTTCCGCCGCCGTGCCCGCCGCCATCAAATCGCGCAAGCGCCGCAACAGGCGGCGCGCCCCACTCCAGCCAGGGGATGGGGGCGTCTGCATGCTAACCTCCCAACGCGCGGGACAGCGACCGCGCCCGCAAGGCGGCATCGGCCTGATCGATCAACTCGGCGATAATCTCGGCGGTGGCCTGCTCCTTATTGACGAAGCCGACGCTTTGCCCGGCCATCAGCGAGCCGTTCTCGACATCGCCCTCGACCACGGCGCGGCGCAACGCCCCGGCCCAAAAATGTTCGATATCAAGCTGCGCCTGCTTTTGATCCAAGCGCCCGGCATCGACCTCGGCAATCACCTGGCGCTGGCGCTCCTGAAACGCCCGCGTCGCGTGGTTAATGAGCGCGCGCACAGGAATGACCGAAAAACGCGGATCGAGCTGAACCGACGGCTGCGCTTCGCGCGCGGTGGCCCGAATAAAGGCTTTCTTAAAGTTGGGATGGGCGACGCTTTCGGTGGCGCACACGAAGCGCGTGCCAAGCTGCACCCCCGCCGCGCCCATTTCCAGATACGCCAGCATGGCTTCGCCGCGCCCAATACCGCCGGCGACGAAAACGGGAACCTCGCGGATAACCGGCAGAATCTCCTGCGCCAAGACCGAGGTTGAGACCGCCCCGATATGGCCGCCCGCCTCCGAGCCTTCGATAATCAGCGCGTCCGCGCCCACCCGCACGAGCTTGCGGGCGAGCGCGTAAGTGGGGCCGAAGGCGATGGCTTTGGCCCCGCCGTCTTTGATCTGGCGAATCGTCTCGCTGGGTGGAATACCCCCCGCCAGCACGATATGCGACACGCCTTCTTCCAAACAAACCGCCGCCAGCGCCGACAGTTGCGGGTGCATAATGATTAGATTAACCCCAAAGGGCTTATCGGTTAGCGCTTGGGTCGCTTGAATTTCGGCGCGCAGTGTCTCCGGCGGCATCGAGCCGGAGGCGAGGACGCCAAAGCCCCCCGCCTCCGAAATCGCCGAAACCAAATGGCGTTCCGATACCCAGGTCATCGCCCCGCCCAGAATGGCCGTCGGCGTGCCCAAAAAGGTGCAGCCGTCCGCCCACAGCGCCGAGAGCGCTGGCGAAGGATCGCGGAAGAGAGAGGCGAGACCGTCCTGCATTAAACCAACCGTACCTTGTTACGCAGTCGCATCAAGCCCGAACACAGTATGCAGGGCCCGCAGCGCCAATTCCGTATATTCCTCGGCAATCAGTACCGAGACTTTAATTTCCGAGGTGGTAATCACCTGGATGTTAATATTCTTCGCCGCGAGGGTTTCGAACATTTTTAAGGCAACGCCAGCATGGCTGCGCATGCCAACGCCGACCACCGATACTTTAGCCACAGCCGGATCGGGAATAAGCTGGGAATATTCGATGGTTTCCTTGGCATCGCGCAGAACCTGCAAAGCGCGTTCCAGATCGGCGCGGCCAATCGTAAACGTAAGGTCGGTGGTTTTACCGTCGGCCGAGACGTTTTGAACGATCATATCGACGTTCACGGCAGCGTCGGCAAGCGGGCCGAAAATCGCAGCGGCCACGCCCGGCCGGTCGGCCACTTTGGCGAGGGTGATTTTGGCTTCGTCCCGGCTATAGGCAATACCGCTGACCAGATGTTGTTCCAAGATCTCGTCCTCATCCACAACTAAGGTTCCGGGCAGGTCGGCAAAGCTGGACAGCACTTGCACCCGCACCCGATGCTTCATCGCCATTTCAACCGAGCGCGGTTGCAGAACCTTAGCGCCCAGCGAGGCCATTTCGAACATTTCTTCGTAGCTGATCTTATCGAGCTTCCGGGCTTTCGTCACGATCCGGGGATCGGTCGTGTAAACCCCATCCACATCGGTATAGATATCGCAGCGGTCGGCCTTGATCGCCGCCGCAATGCCCACCGCCGACGTGTCGGAGCCGCCGCGCCCGAGCGTTGTGATCCGCCCGTCGGGGCTGACGCCCTGGAAACCGGCAATCACGGCGACTTCGCCCAAATCGAAGGCGGCATTCAGATTATCGCCGGGAATATCGGTAATGCGGGCTTTGCCGTGCACATCGTCGGTATAAATCGGGATTTGCCAGCCGAGCCACGAGCGGGCCGGAATGCCAAGCTCTTGTAAAGCCAGCGCGGTCAGACCGGCGGTCACTTGCTCGCCCGACGCCACAACCGCGTCATATTCCTTGGTATCGTGCAGCTTAGAGATACCATTGACCCAGGCAACGAGCTGGTTCGTGGTTCCGGCCATGGCGGAAACGACAACGGCGACCTGATTGCCAGCGTCCACCTCGCGCTTCACGCGCTGGGCCACATTGCGAATACGGTCGAGATCGGCCACCGACGTGCCGCCGAACTTCATGACGATACGGGCCATAGTGGCCTGCTTCCTTTCTTCTTGAGGGCCGACTTCTCCGCCCCCTGGCTTCGAAGGAGAAACCTGGGGGGAGGGGTTGCCAGCGCTTGGGCCGCTATTCATACTCTGTGGAATGGGCAAGGCCAAGCGCTGACCCCGCATCGTCAAGAGGAATCTATGTCTCATCCCCAAACCGCGCCCGCGTCCAGTATCGATGCGCGCGAAGTGGCCCAATTCGCGGCCCTTGCCGAAACCTGGTGGGAGCCGACCGGCCCGATGCGGCCCCTGCACGCGCTCAATCCGGTGCGGGTGGGGTATATTCGCGATCAAGCTCTAGCCCGTTTCGGAGGCGAAACAAATTCGCTACGCCCGCTTTTGGGTAAGCAGGTGCTGGACATTGGCTGCGGTGGTGGGCTTGTGGCTGAGCCCCTGGCGCGGTTGGGTGGTCAAGTGACGGCCATTGATGCGGCTGCTGAAAGCATTGCGGTGGCCCGCACCCATGCGGAGGAAGCGGGGCTGAAAATCGATTATCGCGTAACGACGGCGGAAGCTTTGCTCGCCGAGGGAAGGCAATTCGATGTCGTAACGGCGCTTGAGATCGTTGAACATGTCGCCGATCCAGCCGCGTTTCTCACCACCTGTGCCGCCCTTGTCGCCCCTGGCGGGCTGTTGATCCTCTCGACCCTCAACCGCACGCCGCAAGCGTTCGGGCTCGCCATTGTCGGCGCGGAATATCTGCTGCGCTTGCTGCCACGCGGCACCCACTCGTGGCGGAAATTCCGCAAGCCCTCGGAACTTGCGGGGCCGTTGCGCGCGTCGGGCCTTGCGGTGACAGACGTGAGCGGCCTCGCCTTCAGCCCCCTCACCGGGGAATGGTCGCGCTCCCCCTCGCTCGCTGTGAATTACATCCTCTGCGCCGCGCGCCCCGCGCTCGCTTGATCGCCGAAGAAGGAGGCCCCCAATGCCGCGTTTTGAAATCGCCGTCTATAACGCCGAGGTTGCCAATATCGTCAGCCGGGGCGAGCGCCATAAGCGCTATGACGATGGTTGGGCCGAAACCCGCTATGTGGAAATCAACGCCCCCAGCCTCAGCGAAGCCCATTTGCGCGCCCAGTCGAAATACCCAACCAGCGCGGGCTTTGTCGTGCAGAGCGTGACACCCCTGGAGCAGGACTAAGGCGACAGTTTGAGGGGCGCGGCCCCCGAACGAACTTTAACCGATCCCCAACAGCCCATCGAGCAGCGGCCCCAGCCGGTCGCGGTAATGACCCCAGGTGAAGCCGAGAGCGCGAACGCGGGCGGCGCGGCCCAAGGCCCCGCGCAAATCGGCGTCGTTTTTCAAAGCTAGGATCGCCTCGGCAATCGCCTCCACCGACCGGATCGGCACGATTTTACCTTCGATGCCGTCGCGGACCATCGAGCCGGAATTGAGCGTGGTAATCACCGGCAGACCCGTCGCCATACCCTCGAAAATCGCCAGTGCCGAGCCTTCGTGCAGGCTGGGGTAGACGAAGACATCCGCCGACTGAAACAGGCTCTGGACTTCGTGATGCGGCACATTGCGCACATGCCGATACCAGCCCTCATAGGGCTTCAGTCCGCGCCCCTCGCCGACGAGCCCGCCGACGAGGACCAGTTCAATCGAGCGGTCGCCGATTTGCTTCACGGCTTCCAGAACATACTTCAGCCCCTTGCGCTGGCTGATTTGGCCGACGTAGAGCAGGCGGAAGATGCCGTCATCGCGCGTGGTTTCGGGCGGTTTGAAACGGTCCACCCGCACGCCGAAGGGCTGGAGATGAATGCGCTCGGGCGCAACGCCAATTTCGATCAAGGTTTGCGTGACATAATCCGAGGGCGATAGAATCGCATCGGCCATCCGCGCTTCGGCAAGGCATTGCTCGATTTCCGCCTGCGGCGCACCCGCGTGCAGCGAATCGGCCCAATCGGGGTGCAACTCCGCCTCTTCACGCAAAATCCGGTCGCCGACCGCTAAATGCCCGATCATCTGGTTGAGCACCGTCAGCGTGCCGCTCGCCTTCGCCGCCTCGAAGCTGCGCAGGGCCGACGTATCGTGCCCAATAAAGAGGCGCGGCCTTTCCCGGCGAATCCGATTAGCAATCGCGCTGTCGATAAAGCGGTTCCGCCACGCCATCACCGCCTTCGGCACGGCTGGCCGGTGATTGGCGAGGCGGGCGGCGGCCACATAGGCGAGTTCTGGGAACGGATGCACCAGCACACGGCGCGCATCGATACTATCGAAGCTGCGCCGCTTTAACTCGCGTTCGATCTTACCGCGCTGGTGTGCGGGCACCAGCGCCAACAGCCGCGCCCAAAGCCCCTGGGGATCATAGTAAAAGCCGGTCTCGAACCGCGAGTCGAACCCCAGACCTTCCACAGCGGCGACCATTTCATAAATGAAGTGGGCGGCCCCTGGATGGCCAATTAGAACCGGCGTTTGCGCGCGCATGCCGCTCACCGATTATGCTGGCGACGCGCCCAGGCGGCAGCGGTACGAACGATCGTTTCGATATCGGAATGTTGAGGGACCCACCCCAGCACGTCCTTGGCTTTCTCGGCCAAGGCCACCAGACTGGGCGGATCGCCCGGACGGCGCGGGCCGAACTGGTGCGGCACGGGCACGCCCAGCACGCTTTCAATCGCCGTCAGAATTTCCCGGATCGAAAAGCCCGCCCCGGTGCCGAGGTTGATTTGCGTCGTCGCCCCGCCCTGTTCCAGATAGCCGAGGGCGCGCACATGGGCGTCGGCCAAATCGGTGACATGGATATAGTCGCGGATACAGGTGCCGTCCGGCGTCGGGTAGTCGTTGCCATTCACCTGCAAGGCGGGACCGAGGCCGAGGGCGGCATTGATGGCGAGCGGCAGCAGATGGGTTTCCGGGTCGTGGTTCTCGCCAATCTCGCCCTCGGGATCAGTGCCGCTGGCGTTGAAATAGCGCAACGCGACCGAGCGCAGCGGCGTGACCGCGCCGACATCTTGCAACATCTGCTCCACCATCCGCTTCGACCGCCCATAGGGGTTGATCGGCACCTGCGGCGTTTCTTCATCGATGGGCAGCACCTTCGGCACGCCGTAGGTGGCGCAGGTGGAGGAGAAGACGAGCTTATCCACCCCGGCGGCCAGGGCGGCTTCGATCAGCACCAGCGCGCCTGCGGTATTATTGCGGTAGTAGAGCAGCGGATCGGCCACGCTTTCGCCAACATAGGCCATGGCGGCGAAATGCAGAATGGCGATGGGCTGATGCTCGGCCAGGGCTGCATCCACCGCCGCCCGGTCGCCGATATCGCCGATCACCAGCGGCCCGTACCGCACAGCATCCTTGAAGCCGCGCGTCAGCGAATCATAGGTCACCGGCGTATAGCCCGCTTTGGCGAGAGCTTTACACGTATGGCTGCCGATATACCCCGCGCCGCCCGTTACCAATACCGTCCGCGTCATGGCCGAATCTCCACGCCCGTCACCTCGCGCAGGGCGCGGCACAGGCCGTCAATATCTTGATCAAAGCTCCACGCATTAATGCGCTCTAGGCTTGCCCGCCCCATGGCTTCCAACCGCTCGGAATCGATCAAACAATCCCGGAGCGATGCGGCCAGCGCCTTATCGTTCCCGAAGGGATAGATATGGCCGTTCAGGCCGGGAACGATCAAATCCGGGGCCGCGCCAATGCGGTCGGAACAAACAATTGCGCGGCCCGCATTCATGGCTTCGTTGACGACGAGGCCCCAGGCTTCCCGTTCGGACGGCAGCACAAAAATATCGCACAGGTCATAAAGCGCGGCTAGGTCCGCCTGACTTTTGAACCCCAGCACTTTTGCCGAAGCCCCAAGGCCCGAAACGGCGATGGTTTTTTCCAACGCCCCGCGCTGCGGCCCGTCGCCCGCGTAAATCAGATAGGGGTTGCGCGCGTCGGCATCATGCACCAGTTCGGCAAAGGCCCCCAGCAAGGGCAGCGGCTGCTTGCGGTCGATGAGCTTGGCGGCGAAGAGAATGATCGGTCGGCCCTGCTCCAAACCGAGGCTTGCGCGCAACAGTTCCCGTTCGGGGGAGAGCGCGGCGATCTTGCCCTGGAAATAAGCGTTATCGACCGCATAGGGCACGGAGATAAGCTTATGGGGGGCAATACCGAACCCGCGATAATACTCGGCATTCAAAGAACCAATCGTCAGCCACCGATCGACAAGCCGGTTCATCGTGGTGAAGAAGATTTGCTTGGCGATCTGTTTTAACGGCGAGCGCTGGGCGGAAATATCGGTCGATTCATCGCGCATCAGCACTTTAATGCCCATGGATTTGGCCGTCGCGGCCGCAACCCAGTGGGAGGCGCGGTTATAGCCGTGAATCCACAGCACATCGAATTTCCCCTCACGTAGCTTTTTGGCGAGCCCCGTGGAGAAGGGCCGCCAGACGGTGGGAATCTCGTTTGTGCCCAGCGGCGCGCCCCATTGGCCCAGCACTTCGGAGGCATAGCCTTCGAGCAGCGGCACATCCCACTGAATCGCCCGGCCAAAATCGGGGTCGACAAAGGCGCGCGCCGAAAAATCGGACCCAAAGAACGCTTTGAACTCCAACCCCGGCACCGCCGCCACTCGGCGCAGCAGCGGCGCTTGATATTGAATCGGATGCGTAACGAAGTAGGCGAGCTTGAGGCTCATCGCGCTTCTCCCAGCCGTGCCGCCAGCGGATCCAAGATCATGCGGTTCACGCGCTCGTTATACGCTTGCGCGGAGAAGGTTTCGAGTCCTACCGGCGGTTGTCCCCGACCTTGGGCCAGCGCTGTTTCGATACCGCGCGCGAGATCGCCAGGGTCTTTCGGGTTCACCACTGGGCCGAATTTACCGTCGAGCACGGCTTCCGCGCTGGCGTCGAGGTTGGAGGCGATGGCCGGAATGCCGCAGGCCAGTGCTTCGATAATGACGATGCCGAACCCCTCGCCCCAGCCCGCCAGCAAAAACACATCGGCGAGCCGGTAGGTATCGACCTTTTCATTCTCCGGCACATAGCCCGCGAACACGACCTTATCGGCAATGCCCAGGTCGCGCGCCTTTTGCTCCAGCCGGGGCCGGTCGGTGCCTTCGCCGCAAATGAGATAGGCGAGGTCGGGGTAGCGCGGCAGCAGGCCGGGCATGGCCTCCATTACCTCATCGAACCCCTTATAGCGCTCGCGCGCCTCAAGCCGCCCCATGCCCATCAGCACGCGCTTATTGGCAAGCCCATAGCGGGTAAGCAAATCGGCGCGCTTCGGGCCGGGGGTGAAGGCGGCGATATCGACCGCATTCGGCACCACGAGGCCCTTCGGTTCCGGCAGGCCGGTCCATTCCAGAAATCGATCTTTAGTGAATTGGCTGACGGCGAGGAACCAGTCGAGCCGCCCAATCTGCCGCCGGGTTTCCGCCCCACCGACCGGCTGCCACGCTTCCACCCCATGCAGAATAAGCCCCATCGGCACGCGCTTTCGGAGTTCTAACAGGCGCATCAGTGGCAACAGATTCACATGCCCGCAGATGACGAGATCGAACCCGCGCGGATCGGTGAGCGTCAACAGCTCGCCCGCCAGAAACGCGGCTTTGCCGTGGCGGGTCCAGGTCCAATAGGTCAGCTTCTCCGGCAAGCCTTCGACCGGATCAACGATCACGCGCGGCAACGCCACAACCTCCGTCACCGAAGGATGCGCGCACAGCGCCCCCAGCAGATCGCGGTTGAACTTGGCAATGCCACCCCGGCCGCCAAACGCATCATGCAAAAACACCAGAACGCGCATCGCGCTCCCACCCTTGGGCTATTCGTCCGAGACCGGCTGTCTAGCACAGGCGCGCGCGGGCGGGGGGTGAAAACTTGGTAAGGGTTAGGGAAGCTCCGCCTTTCGCCAGAGCGTGCCCAGCCACGCGCTCGGGGCTCCGATGCCGATGCCCTTGTCGAAGGCGTCCGCCAAAGCCTTGCGCGCCTCCGAATGCCCAGCCTGCGCGGCGGCATAGAGGCGCATCAGGCTGCGCCGCTGCTCGCCGGGGGTTTGGTCCCGCGCTAGTTCAAATTTCGCCAGATCATATTGAGCGTATCGAGCGTAAGAAAAATTCGCGTCGGCGGCGGCGGTTAAGGCGTCTAGAGCGGCTGATCGAAGCGAGGCAGGGGCCCGTCGGGACAGACCTTCTTTGGCAAAGGCATAAAGCAATTGCGGATCGCGGGTTTCGGCCGCCTGTTGCAGCAGCTTCCAGCCGCGTTCTACGTCCTCGGAGGAGCCCTTGAGCAGCCGCGCGCCAAGCATTGCCTGGGCGGTTGGGCTATTACGCATAACCCCTTTCTCCAGCAGGGGGCGAATAGGCCGGGGAAGGCATGATTCGATCACTTTCCAGCCAGAGCACAAGACTTCTTGTGTCGGATACGCCTGCCCGTCCCTCGGTGTGGCTACAGCATAGATGACCACCCGGTTTTGATAGAGGTTGGCAAGATCAGCATAAGCGTCGGCGATATCGCCATCGACGGCTTGTTCCAGCAGCGCTTGGCGTCGTTCGTTGCTGAGCGGCGCGATCCCCGGCGCGTCGTCGGGCAGGCGGGTAACGGAATAGGCGGCCTCTGCCGATCCAAGCTCTGCCGCGCGCAAGAGCGCGGTTTGCGCGCACTCAGCCATTGCACGGCGACCGTCGCCACTGATGACGCCGGTCAAGGGCGACCAGTCGACTTTAAAGGAAAAACGGAAATTAGTGGTAATTTTTGTTTGAAATTTAAGTTGGTCTTTTGCAGTTTCTTCGTCTTTATCTTTTTGATATTTAAAAAAAGTATCGAGACAGGCTTTGCCGCCCAGGGTTAGATCTGCGCGGGCCTGTACCTTGTCGCTCAGCGGCCCCTCGAGATCGAAGATCATGCCGCGCATCACACGAGGGATGTCGTTCGCTGCATTCTTCGCCAAGGCCTGATCAAGATGGGCGAGGGCTGCTTTCAAATCGGCGGTGCGCCCAAACCCGAAGCGCGCTGCTCCAGCCGCGAGCAGATGGTAGTCGCTACCCAAAGCATTCTTATGCTCCTCCAGCAAAGCCAATCCATCGGGCGGGGGGCGGCTTGGAAGTTTGCCGGTTATGCTGCAACTGATGAAACCCTTCATCTGTCCGGGACGAAAGAGCGACTCGTTGCTCGATGCGAAAATTGCAGTCTCATCTGTCGCAATGCCAGTCATGCATCGAGCGGTTGCCATTGTTCGAACCAGCGTAGCGGTTTCTCCGCGTAAGGCCGCTAGATCGACGCGGACCTTGGATGGACTGTTTTGGAGCAAGGCTGCATCGAAAACAAAGTTTCGGAAATCCAGGAATCCAGGAGCAATTCCTTGATTTACTACGTGGATGCGAGAATGGAGATTGCGTAAATCATTTTGCCAAATCCACCCGATGTTTGCCGGATTGAGAAAAGCTGGAATGCGATAATCTCGCAGTGTTTCGATGGGTTTTACAAAAACTTGGTAAGAAAGAAGAAATGGCGGTTGATTTGCCTTGCGGAACACGGGGAACAGCCGGACTGAGGCCTCCATCGCGCCGGGGGTATTCTGCGGGAGGCCGGTGCCTTGATCGAGCGCGACAATGAGCGTTTCGAGGGCTTCCGGGATTTGCGCCTGATAGGGGCGGCGCAGCAGGCGCAGGCTTTCAAACAGATTGGCTTCCACCCCTAATCCTTGGCGGTAGGCACGTGACAATACGAGGTCGCCCAAAGCATCCTCGCGGGGCCGCGCCCAAGCGATGGCCGCTAGGGCAAACTGAGTTTTGCGTTGCTGTTCCACCTCACCCGCCGTCGCCGGAATGGCTTCGGCGGCGCTCATCAGCGCCGGGCCGTATTTTTGCTCGGCGAAAGCGTTGAGCGCGGATTTATAGGCCTCGTCGCCGAGTCGCCCTTGCCTGATATTGCTCTGAAAAGCGCGCCATTTGTCGTCAATCTCATCGGCACGAGCCGGGGCGCTCAGCCCCACGAAAAGCACCAGCGGAAGAACTGCCAAAGCGCGCATGCCAAAACCCTAATCGAGCGAAGCCGTTGAGAGATCGGTAGTATTTCTGAGGGGGAAAATCAATCAGCGTTCGAGCCAGCGCCAATCGGGCTTCGGTTGTCCTGATTCATTCTGTCGCCACGACGAAGACTAACCTACTTTTCGACGGCTGCACAGACTCCTACCTCCTATGGTAACGTTGCCCGCAATGTGATATCATCCGCAAATGAGGCTCGTGATTGACACCGATGTCGTGGTAGCTGCCGTCCGCAGCCGCAAGGGCGCGTCGGCGGCGCTTTTGGCCCGTCTGATCGACGGCGACGCAGTGATGTTGGTCAGTGTGGCGCTTGCGCTTGAGTATGAAGCGACCGCGCTCTTGCCCGAACATGTCATGGCGGGCGGGACGACACTGGCTATCGCCAGCAATTTTATCGATACACTGCTGGGCACGGCGGAGCCGGTGGAGGTTAGTTACCAGTACCGGCCACAATTGTCCGACCCCGGCGACGAAATGGTGCTGGAGGCGGCGATCAACGGGCGGGCCGACGCGATTGTGAGCTTTAACCAGAGCGACTACCGGAAAGACGGGCGGATCATCGCCCATCAGTTCGGCATTGCCGTCATCAGCCCCGCTGACGCTTTACACCAGCTTCGGGCGCGGAACGCCTAACCAGGGAGAGTAAACCATGACCACCCGGTCAACGACTTTTTCACTCCGTCTGCCGCTCTCGCTCAAGGCGGCGGTCGAGACGCTGGCCGCCGCTGACGGCACCAGCATGAACCAGTTCCTCGTGATGGCGGCGGCGGAGAAAATCGCGGCGCTTCAGACCGCAGACGCTTTTTTCGCCGCCCGCAAAGACCGGGGAGACAAGGCGCTCGCCCTAGCGTTCCTGCGCGACGGCGGCGGAGAGGAGCCCCGCGCGGAAGACCGGTTGCCGTCATAGGCCCGTCCCCGCCTTACCGGCCCGTTATCCCCTCATACACTTCCCGCAACCGCGCCCCATGCGCCGCAAAGGAATAGAGCCCCAGCGCCGTCTCAAACGCTTTTCCCGCCATCGCGTGCAACCGCTCACGGTTTTGGTCTAGGTCGCGCAGGGCGACCGCAATCGCGTCGGGCCGGGGCGGAATGATGATCCCGGCCCCGGCGGCTGCAATATCATCCGCCACGCCAACGGTGGGGGAGAGCAGAACCGGGGTGCCTTGCACCAGGGCTTCGGTGGCCACCAGCCCGAAGCATTCGAACTGGGAGGGCACGGCCAGCAGGTCGATGGTGCGCAGAAACTGGGCTTTTTCCTCCCCGCCGATGAACCCCAGGAAGCTGACGCGACCTTCGATCTTGCGGCGGGCGACGCGGGCGCGGAGCTCCGCTTCCAGCTCGCCGCCGCCCGCGATTTGAAGGCGCACGCCGGGGGCGTCGGCAACCGCGTCGATCAGCAAGGCGAGGTTCTTCTTTGGGTGGAACCGCCCGAGGAAGCCGACCGTGAGCGGCGACCAGTCGGGTTCCGGCCCTTGCAGGCGGCGCAGCGGTTGCGGTTCGGTTTCATCGAAGACCGGATGGGGGATGATTTCGGTGCGCGGGTAATCGGCCAGCAGCGAATCGCGCGCCTCTAGGTCCGACGACACGATAATCTTATCCAGCCGCTTCACGTACCAATCGCGCAGCAGCCATTTCGCCCAGCGCAAGGGGGTGGAGGAGGCATTGCCGATATCGAAGCGCGTTAGGCTTTCGTGGGGCATGAGCACCACTGGCTTTCGGGCGGCCCGCGCGGCGCGGACGGCGGCAACCGAGGTCCAAACCCAGCAGGAATGGGCGTGGATCACATCGTAAAAGCGCGCGTGTTTGAACAGCCAGGCGTTCAGTTCCGAGGAAATCCCCCAGCGCACGGCGCGCTTGTACCCGCTGAAGGGGAAGGCGCGCACGGTCACGCCTGCTGCCGCGAGCAGCGCCACGGTCGGCCCCAGCAAGGGCTCGACCTCCCGTTCCACCGGGTAGAGCAGATCGACCTCCAGCCCCGCCCGCCGAGCAGCGAGACAAACGGAAACCGCCGCCGTGGCCGTTCCCCCCGTGCGCGGATCGAGCCCGCTGGAGACGAATAGAATACGCATGGGCCGACACTATAAGGGGCAGCGTGGTCGGCTCAAGCGGGCAAACTTAGTATTTCTGCAAAATCGCGTCATACAGGCCGGAGGCTTTGATGGCGGCAAGCCCGGCGTTGAAATCCTCGGCCAGCGCCGGATCGCGGAAGATGGCGCTATAATGGGTTGGCGCAAACAGCGGGTGCTCGACCGTTTCGATGGATTTATTGATCTCGGTTGTCGGATCATTGATGAGGTGGCGAAAAATCCGCCGCTCGCCGATAATCAAATCCGCGCGCCCATTGAACAGAACCTTCACCGAAAGCTGCTGGCTCGATTCTTCCCGGTAGCGATTATTCTGGGCGATCGCTGCCGCAAACTCCGGCCCCAGGGCGTTGCGGGCATTCTGAAAGGCGATGATTTGGAGATGGGCAAGGTCGGCCAGCGTGGCAACGTTTAGATGCGCTTGGGCAAGCGACAGGCCGATATTGCGATAGGTTATAAAAGGCTCGGTTAGCGTGCCCGTGAGATTGAAGCGCGGTACCACCGGGGCTGCGGCTTCGATTTCCTTATTATCGTTGAAGGTCGCAATCAGTCGGGCAAAAGGATAGAATTTTACCGCGAGGCGATGGCCGCGTTCGGCTAACGCCGCCGCAATGATTTCAGTATCAAGACCCGCAGCACCAGTTTCGGTTTTAATGGCGTAGGGCGCAACTTCGCGCATGCCGAAACTAATCTCTTTGGCATCTATAGGTGTGCAAACAATAAAGCTCAGCAGGACTGAGAAAGGGGCGAAAGAGGCGCGGTTTTTTGGCATTTCTCCCCTCCGGTCCGGCGTTTCTTTTAAAAAGATACGGCATAATTTTTCCATAATCGAGATGGTCTTTTGTATTCGCTGGAACCTTTGGTAGGCGGGCGCGCTATGCCCTGGAGGTTCCGCCGTTTTGCGCTTTAGGCAAAACATGCTAAGCGTGCGGCGTTTTATGGAAGAGAGCCTGCCCCCCGTGTCTGCAACCCGCCCCACCCCGCAAACCAGCCGCGCGCTGCTGCTCCGCCTGATGCGCGAGCATGTGCGCCCCTATCTGCCGCGCTTCGCGCTAGCGGTGTTGATGATGATGCTGGTGGCAGGAACAACGGCGGCGCTGGCGAAACTCATCCAGCCGGTGCTGGACGATGTGTTCACCAATAAAGACCGCAGCCTCTTGTGGGAAATCGGCGGGCTGATTCTCCTGACCTTTTTTGTCAAAGGGCTGGCGAGCTACGGCGAATCGGTGGTGATGAACACCACGGGGCAGCGGATTATCTCGGATATCCAGCAGCGGCTTTTTGCCCATGTGGTCCACGCTGATCTCGCGTTTTTCCACGGGCACCCGACCGGAACACTGGTGAGCCGCTTCACGAACGACGTTGGGCTGATGCGCAACCTCGTCTCCTCCACCCTCACGGGCTTGGGCAAGGACGTGCTGGGCGTGATCTTTCTCGTGGCCGTGATGGTGCAGCAAGATTGGGTGCTGACGCTGGTGGCCTTCGTCGGCTTCCCAACCGCCATTCTCCCCATCGCCCGCCTGGGCAAGCGCATGCGCAAAGTGTCGGCCAATACGCAGGTGGAGATGGGGCAGTTCACCACCCTGCTCGAACAAGTATTCATGGGCGCGCGCCACGTTAAATCCTATGCGATGGAAGGCTATGAGACGGGCCGCGCGGCGACGCTGATTAATCGGCTGCACCGCTTGATCGCCAAAGCCTCGCGCGTGCGGGCGATTTCGAGCCCGGTGATGGAAACCTTGGGCGGCGTCGCTATCGTTGCCGTCATCGTCTACGGCGGCAGTCAGGTGATCGACGGCACGCGCACCACGGGCACCTTCTTCAGCTTCATTACGGCGCTCTTGTTGGCCTATGAGCCGATCAAGCGCCTCGCCAATCTGAACGTGTCGATGCAAGAGGGGCTGGCGGCGGCGGACCGCGTCTTCACCTTGATCGATACGCCCCCCGCAATTGCCGATGGCCCCGGCGCGACGGCGCTCGCGGTGGCGCGCGGTGAAGTTCGGTTCGAAGGCGTGCGCTTTCATTATGCCGATCCCGAAGCCTCACAGCTCGACGGGCTGGATCTGGTGATTCCGGCGGGGCAGAAGGTGGCCTTGGTTGGCCCCTCGGGCGCGGGCAAATCGACCATCCTCAATCTCATTCCGCGCTTTTATGATGTGACGGCGGGGCGCATCCTTATCGACGGGCAGAACGTGCGCAGCGTAACGCTCGGCTCCCTGCGGCGCTCGATCGGGCTCGTCAGCCAGGAAGTCAGCCTGTTCGACGATAGCGTGCGCGCCAATATCGCCTATGGCCGCCCCGAGGCGAGCGAGGCCGAGATTATTCAGGCGGCGCGCGATGCGGCGGCCCATGAGTTTATCACGGAGCTTCCCCAGGGGTACGATACGGTGGTCGGCGAGTTCGGGGTGAAGCTCTCGGGCGGGCAGCGCCAGCGGCTTTCCATCGCCCGCGCCATGCTCAAGAACGCGCCGATCTTGCTGCTGGACGAGGCGACTAGCGCGCTCGATACCGAATCGGAACGCCTGGTTCAGGCGGCGCTCGACCGCCTCATGCAGGGGCGGACGGTGCTGGTGATCGCCCATCGCCTCTCGACGGTGGTCGATGCCGACCTTATCTATGTGCTGGAGCGCGGCAAAGTCGTAGAACGGGGTAGCCACGCCGAGCTTCTGGCCCGAACGGGGCTTTATGCGCGCCTGCACGCGCTGCAATTCGCGGAGCCCGTGGCCGGATGAAGAAACTCGCTAAATCGGCCATGGTGCAACGGCTGCTCGTCAGCTTCGCCTTTGCCTATATCCGCTTCGTTTGGTGGACCAGCCGGACCGAGCGCGATTGGCACCCGGAGGCCGATGCGCTGCTAAAAGCGGGCCGTCCGTTCATCGCGGCCTTTTGGCACAGCCGTATTCTGCTCATGGCCTACCACTGGCCGCAAACCGGCGCTTTGGTGCATGTGCTGATTTCCCAACATCGCGACGGCGCAATGATCGCGCGGGCGGTGCGCCCGTTTGGGATCGAGGCGATTTCGGGGTCATCCCGCCGGGGGGGCAAGGAGGCGCTGCATGAAATCGTGCGCCTGCTCGAAGCGGGAAAGATCGTCGCCATTACTCCAGACGGGCCGAAAGGGCCGCGCCAGCGCGCGAAATTCGGCGTTGCCTATGCGGCAATCACGGCGGGCGTGCCGGTCATCCCCATCACCTACAGCGTGAAGCGCCGCAAACTGATGGGCAGTTGGGACCGGTTCGTCCTGGCCTTGCCGTTCAACCGCGTCGTGTTGCGGGCCGATGCCCCGATTTCGGTGACGGGCCTCTCCATCGAAGCGGCGCGGGAGCGGATCGAAGCGGCGATGAATGCGCAACTGGAGGCGGTCGATGCCCATTTCGGCTTCTCCCCCGTGCCACCCGGCCCACCGCTTGAAATCGACGGGCGGCCCGATATGCCTCCCTCCCCAGAAATGGCCTCCGGGGCCTAGCCTATGCACGCGCCTGGCTTTTGGCAGCGGGACGGGGTTTTGCCCCGGCTGCTCGCCCCCCTTGCGGACCGTGTCGCGGCGGTAACGGCCCAGCGGCTGGCGACGACGCCGGGGTTCGACCCTGGCTGTCCCGTGGTCTGCATTGGCAATCTCACCGTTGGCGGGCAGGGCAAAACGCCGACTGTGCTGGCGGTGGCCGAACGGTTGCAGGCGGCGGGGCGTCAAGTTTTTTGTCTGACGCGCGGCTATGGCGGCGCGCTACCGGGTCCGGTTTGGATCGATCCCGCCCAGCATACGGCGGCGGAGGTGGGGGACGAACCCCTGCTGCTCGCCGCGCTTGCGCCGACGATTATGGCGAAAGACCGCGCCCTCGGGGCCAAAGCCGCGCGGGCGGCGGGGGCGCAGGTGATCGTCATGGACGATGGCTTTCAAAACCCGGCGGTCTGCAAAAGCCTGTCGCTGATCGTCGTCGATGGGGCGACGGGGTTCGGCAATGGCCGCGTGTTGCCTGCCGGTCCCCTACGCGAGCCCATTGCTGCCGGGCTGGCGCGGGCACAGGCGGTGGTTTGCGTTGGCCCCGATAGGGTGGGCTTGGAAAAGCTGCTTCCCCCCGGTCTGCCGCTTCTGAGCGCCACGCTGCAACCGACACCGGAGGATGCGGCGCGGTGGCGCGGGCAAAAGCTGGTGGCCTTCGCCGGAATTGGCCGCCCTCAGAAATTTTTCGAAACGCTGGAGGTCCTGGGGGCCGAGCTTGTCGGCACCCGCGCCTTTGCCGATCATCGCCCCTATCGCGCGACCGATCTTGCCGCGTTGCGCCAACAGGCGGCACGGGCGGGGGCGACGCTGATAACGACATCCAAAGATTGGGCGCGCTTGCCGTTTACCGACCGGGCGGGGATTGCAACCTTGCCCGTACGCCTTGTGTTCGAGGACGGGGCCGGGCTCGACGGGTTGCTCGCGCCGTTTTTGGAGTCCAGCCGATGAGCCGGTCGCGTCTACGCCATCTTCTGCAAGATCCTCTGGAAGCGGGTTTAGCCTGGGGCCTGTATGGGCTGCTGCGGGCCTTGCCGCTCGATATAGCCTCGGGTCTCGGCGGCGGACTAGCGCGGGCCGTGGGACCGTGGCTACCGGTGCATCGGGTGGCGGAGCGGAACCTGGACATTGCCTTTCCCAACCTGCCCGCGCCGGAGCGTCGCCGCGTCCTGCGCGACGCCTGGGACAATCTCGGACGCACGCTGTTCGAATATCCTCATCTCACCCAGATCATGGCGGAGCGGGTGGAGATTATCGGCGGCGAGCATCTGGCGGCCTTCCGCGACGATGGCCGCCCCGGAATCGCCTTTTCCGGTCATCTCGCCAATTGGGAGATTCTCCCCGCCGCCGCCGGCGTGGCGGGGGTTCCGCTCACCAATGTCTATCGCGCGCCGAATAACCCCAAGATCGATGCGATCATTCGTCACGCCCGCCGCCTCAGCGGGCCGCATCTGGTGCCAAAGGGCGCACCGGGAGCGCGAATTTTGCTGAAAGCGCTGAAAAGCGGCGCGCATCTAGGGCTTCTCGTTGACCAAAAAATGAACGACGGCATTTCGGTGCCCCTCTTCGGCGAGGCTGCGATGACGGCCTCGGCTTTGGCCGATTTGGCCTTGCGCTTCAAAACGCCGCTATTGGCGGCCCAGCCGATCCGGCTGACGGGCGCGCGGTTTCGCTTGATTATCAGTCCCTTGATCGAGCCCGAGCAGTTCGCTGATGGCCAAACGGGCCTTTCGGCGCAGCAGGCTTTCATGGGCGCGGTCAACCGGCAGTTGGAAGCGTGGATCCGCGCGAATCCGGCGCAATGGCTGTGGTTTCATCGCCGATGGCCGAAATCTTAACCAAACCCCGCCTTTCGGCCCCCCTTATTCTTGACAGGGGGCGGGGGTCTTTTTATGGTGCGGCGCAATTTGCCGGTTCGCTTGAACCGGGCGATCAAGAAAGGCCGTGCCTATGACCGGGCCTCACGAGGGGGAAGACACGCGCGACGATGCGTTCGCGCAGCGCCTCGCCTCCTTGGAAGCCGAGCGGCAGGGGAAACCCGCCGCGAAAGGGACGGGCAAGGGTGACTTAGGCGTTGGCGCGCGGGTCGGGGTCGATCTCGTGTCAGGGGTTCTCTTAGGGGCGGGTCTCGGGTATGGGATCGATCTCTACGCCGGAACCAAGCCTTGGGGCTTGATCGTCTGCTTCATGTTGGGCGCGGCAGCCGGGTTTTTGAATGTGTATCGGTTTCTGAATGGGCAGGATGCAGGCGTCGGTTATCGGCGCAAGACTCCCGATCAGCAACCGCCGAAGCGAGAGGAATAGGCATCGTGGCAGGTCCGCTGGCGCAATTTGAAGTCCATTCTATCGGCCCGGAACTCTCGCTGGCCGGCTTCAATGTGCCGTTCAACAATTCCGCGCTATGGATGGTGATTGCCGTCGTCGTGGCAACGGGCTTGATGATCGCTGCTACGGCGCGTCAGGCGGTTATCCCCGGTCGGCTTCAGTCCTTGGCCGAAGTGCTGCATGGGTTCGTCGCCAATATGGTGCGCGAGAATGCGGGCCAGGAAGGGATGAAATATTTCCCCTTCGTCTTCTCGCTGTTCATCTTCGTGCTGTTCGGCAATCTGCTGGGCATGATCCCCTTCAGCTTTACCTTCACCAGCCACATCATTGTTACCTTCGGCCTTGCGGCGACGGTTTTTGTGGCGGTGACGGTGATTGCGCTGATGCGCCATGGCCTGCACTTCTTCAGCTTCTTCCTGCCGCACGGCACCCCTTGGTGGATGGCGATTATCGTTATTCCCATCGAAGTCCTGTCCTATTTCGCGCGCCCGGTAAGCCTTTCCATTCGTTTGTTCGCCAATATGATGGCGGGCCATACGATGCTGAAAGTGTTCGGCGGGTTCGCCGTGTCGTTGGGGATTATCGGCGGTCTGGCGCCCCTGGCGCTGATCGTGGCCCTTACCGGCTTCGAAATTCTGGTCGCGTTGCTGCAAGCCTATGTCTTCAGCATTCTGACCTGCCTCTATCTCAAGGACGCGATCGAGCTTCACTAAGCCCGGCCAACTTCTGAGACTGTTTTCAACACCACCACTTAGTTACCGCGAAGGATCCTAACATGGACGCTCAAGCCGCCAAGTTCATCGGTGCCGGTCTCGCCGTTATCGCCCTTTTTGGCGTCGGCATCGGCCTTGGCAACATCTTCTCGACGCTGATTGCTTCGATCGCCCGTAACCCGGCCGTCGAATCCAACCTGCGTAGCGTTGGTATCCTTGGCTTCGCACTGACGGAAGCCGTGGCGCTCTTCGCGCTGCTGATCGCCTTCCTGATCCTGTTCTCGTAAGCCTTATCCGTGCATTCTGGGCGCGCTTCCCTTAGGGGAGGGGCGCCCTTCGGGTTCCCGGAATCGGGCACCCAAGATCGGGGACTCCAATGCCACAACTGAACCCCGGCGTTTTCTCGATGCAGCTTTTCTGGCTGGCAATCACTTTTGGCCTTCTGCTTGTGCTGATGGCGAAAGTGGCGCTGCCCCGTTTGAGCCGTATTCTGGACGCCCGCAGCAGCCGCATCGACGGTGACATCGCCGCTGCCAAGGCAGCCCGGGCGAGCGCCGAAGAGCTTCAGGCCGCTGTGCAGAAACAATTAGCCGACGCGAAAGCATCGGCGGCTGCCACGCTGAAAGCGGTGCAGGATTCTGTTTCGGCGGAAGCCAAGCAGCGTGAAAGCGAACTGGTGCAAAAACTGACGGCGGAAACGGCGTCGGCGGAAGCCCGGATCGATGCTGCTAAGTCTGCCGCGCTCGCCAATGTGCGTTCGGTCGCGTCCGAGGTTGCCCAAGCGGCCGCCTCTAAGCTGCTGAACGTTGCCGTGAGCGAATCGGACGCACAGGCGGCCGTTGCCGCGACCGCGCAAGGAGGGCACGCCTGATGGCTACCGAACATCACGGCGGGTTCCTTGAGAATCCGGAAAACTGGGTTGCGATTGGCTTTGTCGTCTTCGTTGCCTTCGCGGGCAAGAAGCTGTGGACGGCCCTTGGTGGCATTCTCGACACGCACGCCGCAACGGTAAAACGCCAAATCGACGAAGCTTCCGCCCTGCGCAAAGAAGCCGAAACGCTTCTGGTCGAGGCGAAGGCGCAAGCCGATAAAGCGAAGGCGGATGCGGCACAACTCACGGCGGATGCCCATGCGGCAGCCGAACGCTTGAAGGTCGAACTTCAGGCCGAGTTGGAAGCAACGCTGGCGCGCCGTCAAAAAGCTGCGCTCGATAAAATAGCGCAAGCCGAAGCCTCGGCTTTGGCCGACGTGAAGAATGAGACGATCCGCATTGCCATTCAGGCAACCGGTGCCTTGCTGGCGGCGAATGCCACCGGCGATGCGGCGGCACGGCTCATCGATCAAGCGATTGCCGATCTGCCTAACCGTTTGAACTAATCGGGCGGTTTGAAAGACTAAAAAACCCCGGCTCGTCTGAGCCGGGGTTTTTGTTTTGAGAGATTTTAAGGACGGGGCCGAAGCCCCGTGCCTCTGAAGCCCTAAACTTCCAGTGCAGCGACACCCGGCAGGGTTTTGCCTTCCAGCCATTCCAGGAAAGCCCCGCCCGCCGTGGAGATATAGGTGAATTTCTCCACGACACCGGCAGCACCAAGGGCCGCCACTGTATCGCCGCCACCCGCGACCGAAATAAGCTTTCCAGCCTGGGTTAGCTCAGCAGCAGCTTGGGCGAGAGCGACCGTCCCGGCGTCGAAGGGCGGAATCTCGAACGCGCCCGCCGGGCCGTTCCAAACCAGGGTCGAGGCGGCTTCGAAGGCCTTGCGAGCTTCAATAACGCTGGCCGGGCCAATATCGAGCGCCATTTTACCATCGGGAATGGCATCGGCTGGGACAATTTCGAAAGCGGCCCCGGCTTTGAATTCCGAAGCCACAGCAAGGTCAACCGGCAGAATGATCTTACAGCCGACGGTCGCGGCTTTCGCCAGGATCGACCGGGCCGTCTCGGCCATATCCTTTTCGCACAGGGAGGCCCCGACCGGATGGCCTTGCGCGAAGAGGAAGGTATTCGCCATCGCCCCGCCGATCACCAGCGCACCGACGCGGGCGACGAGATTGGTGAGAATATCGAGCTTGGTCGAAACCTTCGCGCCGCCGACCATCGCGACGGTCTTCGCCTGTTCGCCGCCGCCGAGGGCCTTGGTCAGCGCTTCAAGCTCGGCCTGCATCAAGCGCCCGGCGACGGCGGGGAGTTTGCTCGCAAGCCCTGCCGTGGAGGCGTGGGCGCGGTGGGCGGCCGAGAAAGCGTCATTCACCCAAAGATCGCCCAAGGTGGCGAGTGCGGCCACAAACGCCGGATCGTTCTTTTCTTCGCCCGCGTGGAAGCGCAAATTCTCCAGCAGCAGAACCGAAGCCGGCTGAAGGGCGGCCACAGCGGTTTCGGCTTTCGGGCCGATGCAATCATCGGCAAACGCCACCGGACGCCCGCCCAAGGCTTTGGCCAAGGGAGCAACGAGGTGCGACAGGCTGTTTTCGGTATCCGGCCCTTTTGGGCGGCCGAAGTGGGAGAGCACAATCACCTTCGCGCCCTTATCGGCCAATTCGGCCAGGGTGATCGCGGCACGCTCGATGCGGGTGGCATCGGTCACGACCCCGTCTTTCATCGGGACATTGAGATCGACGCGCACCAGAACGCGCTTGCCCGAAACCTCAACCTGATCGAGCGACCGAAATGCCATAGCAGTTTCCTTTCTAATAAATGCGCAAAGCCAGCAGATTAGCCTGCGTAATCGCGTTCATCGTCAATTGATTGGCTTTTGCCGCCACATGGGCGCGGCGGACGATGGTGACGAAATCCTCAAGGCGCGAATCGAAGGTAATTTCGCGCGTGCCGGATTTCACCGTGAGTTCCATCCAACCGTTCAGCCGGTCGCGGCGCAAGGAATAGTAATTGAGGTTGAAGCGCGATAGCTCGGTCCAACGGAACGAGACGGTATGGAGGCCACGCATAAAAATGCCCTCGTCGTCAATCCCCACTACCGTGCGGTGCCGGATATAGGTTTGGGTGACGAAATAGAAGCAGAGCAACCCAATGGAGCCCAGCATCATGGCAATCGGCCAATCGGGGCGCACAAAGGCGATTGGGGCGATTGTGGCAACCATCCCCAAGCCTGCCCGGATGTAATCGCCATAGAGCGCGCGAATATCGTAGCGATGGAGGCTCACGCGGGCACCGTTAAACGCACGAGGACGGGAACATGGTCGGAGGCCTTCTCCACCCCGCGCCACGGGCGCTGAATGTCGGTCGAGAGCAACCGATCTTTGAGGGGCGGCGTAACCCACACATGATCCAATCGGCGCCCCTTATCGGCAAGGTCCCAATCCTTGGCGCGGTAAGACCACCAGGAGTAGAGCTTTTGATCGGCGGGCACGAAGTGGCGGACAGCATCGGTCCACTGCAGCCCATTTTGCCACGCGGCCATCCGCGCTACTTCGATGGGGGTATGGCTCACCACATCCAGCAACTTCTTGTGCGACCAAACATCATGCTCAAGTGGCGCGATATTGAGGTCGCCGACGAGCATCAACGGATGGTCGGGGCTGCGGTTGCGCCCAAACCAATCCGTGACTTCGTCCAAGAAACGCAGCTTATGGGCGAATTTTTCATTCTGCTCGGGATCGGGAATATCGCCGCCTGCCGGAACATAGAAATTATGCAGCTCAATCCCGGCTACTTCGGCAGAAACATGGCGGCTATCAGTCCGCTCGCACCAGTCCAACGTTTGGGTGCGGGTAAGCGGCAAGCGCGAGATAATAGCGACACCGTTATAGGCCTTCATGCCCTTGACCGCCTGATAAGGATAGCCTGCCTGGGTAAAGGCGGCCCCAGGGAAAAACGCATCCTCGGTTTTAATCTCCTGCAAACACAGAACATCGGGCGCGGCTTCGGCCAAAAACCGCAGGACGGTCTCCAGGCGCAAGCGCACGGAGTTGATGTTCCAGGTTGCAACGGTCAGCGTGGTCATGGGGCAGTCCGACAGAGGGTCAGCGGGCGAGCGCAAGGAGAGAAGCCGGACATAGCACACCAACGATGCGTAAGCCCGTGATCTTTAAGGAACCTATGCCCAGCATACGGCCTACCCCCAATGCGGGATTGTCGAGACGCTAAAAACACCTCTTTATGGCGCGTTGCACTGCATCCGTCCATAGCGGTGAGCGCGTTTTGCTCTTATATAGAGGCAGATACTGCGCGGGGTCGCCGCCCCCACTGTACCTTGTTGACAGAAGGAAGCCGAATATGTCCCAGCGCCCTGTGATCCTGTGCATTCTCGACGGCTGGGGCCTGCGGTCCGATCTTGATAATAACGCGATTGCTCAGGCCAATACGCCCACCTTCGACCGGCTGATGCAGACGTGCCCAACCGGGCGCCTGAACGCTTCGGAGCGGTTCGTCGGCTTGCCGGAAGGCCAAATGGGCAATTCCGAAGTGGGGCACATGAACCTGGGCGCGGGCCGCATCGTTGTGCCGGATCTGCCGCGCATCGATAATGCTTTGCTCGATGGTTCCTTGGCGGCAAAACCCGGCCTCAATCAGTTCATTGCGACACTGAAAGCCTCGGGCGGCGCAGCCCACCTGCTGGGGCTGATGTCCGATGGCGGGGTGCATAGCCATCAGGACCATATCGTCGGCGTCGCCAAGTTGATCGCGGCCCAGGGCGTGCCGGTCGTCCTTCATGCTTTCACCGATGGCCGCGATACGCCGCCGCAAAGCGCGTTGGGCTTTTTGAGTCAGGTTGAGGCGGCCCTGGGCGGCGTTCCGGGGGTGCGGTTCGGCACGCTCAGCGGGCGTTTCTTTGCCATGGACCGCGATAAGCGCTGGGATCGGGTCGAAGCCGCCTATCAGGCCATCGTATCGGCGCAAGGCAAGGTTGCCGAGAGCCCGAAAGCGGCGATTGAAGCTTCCTATGCCGCCGGTGAATTAGATGAGTTCCTGCAACCGACCGTGATCGGTGCCTATGCCGGCATGGCCGATGGGGACGGGTTGATGATGGTCAATTTCCGCGCCGACCGGGCGCGCGAGTTGCTGACGGCGCTGGTCGATCCGGGGTTCGACGGGTTCGCGCGGAGCCGGGTGCCGACCTTCGCGGCGACCCTCGGCATGGTCGAATATTCGAGCGCGCTGAACGCTTTCTTCCCAGCGCTGTTTCCGCCCGAAGATATTCCCGATACGCTCGGCGAAGTGCTGTCGAAGGCGGGCAAGACGCAGTTGCGCATTGCCGAGACCGAGAAATACGCCCACGTCACTTTCTTTTTCAACGGCGGTGTTGAAACCGTGTTTCCGGGCGAAGAGCGCATTCTGGTGCCGAGCCCCAAGGTAAAAACCTACGATCTGCAGCCCGCCATGTCGGCGGTGGAAGTTACGGATAAGCTGGTCGCCGCGATTGAGGGCGGGACGTTTGACGCCATCGTCGTGAACTACGCCAATACCGATATGGTCGGCCATTCGGGCATTCTGAGCGCGGCGATTGCGGCGGTGGAAACTGTCGACGCCTGCCTGGCCCGCCTGGAGGCCGCCGTGCGCAAGGCCGGGGGGGCGATGCTGATCACCGCCGATCACGGCAATGCTGAACAGATGATCGATCCGATCACGCGGGAGCCGCATACGGCCCATACGCTTAACCTTGTGCCGACGATCCTCGTCAACGGCCCCGCAGCGGTCAAAAGCCTGCGCGAAGGCGCGCTCGCCGATGTTGCCCCAACGCTGCTCGCGTTGATTGGCTTGCCGCAACCCGCTGTCATGACAGGCACGAACCTGCTGTCCGATGTCGCCTCGGCCCAGGCAGCGGCGGAGTAGCATGAACGGGCGGCGGGGCCGATGGGGATGGGGCGGGGCGGGGGCAGCTATGGCCCTCACGCTGGCTCTCGCTCTGCCGGTGGCCGCCCAGCAACGCAGCGCCGAGGAGCAAAAGGCGCTGGAGCTTCGGCGGATCGAAAGCGAGCTTGCCGCGACCCGCGCCAAGCAGCAGCAACTCGCCCAACAGCAGAAGGCAATCCAGGCCGAGGTTGAGCAGTTGCGCGCCCAACTCACCGTCTCGGGGCGGTCCGCCAGCGAGAATGAAAAAGCGCTGACCGATCTTGAAGGCGCGCTGCGCGATCTCGAAACCGACGCCGAGGACAAGCGCGTCACCATCGCCCTGCGCCGCGCGGAACTGGTGGAACTGCTCGCAACAAGCCAGCGGCTTGCGCAGTTTCCCCCGGTGGCGATGCTAATGCAGCCGGGCGACCCGCAGGATGCCATTCGTGCCGGGCTGATTATCGGCGGCACCGTTCCGGCGGTGCAGGAGCGGCTGCAAGTTTTGCGGGGCGAGTTGGATGAGCTGGCGAAGGTGGACGATACCATCCGCCGCCAGCGCGACCGGGTGTCGGCGCAGGTGCGCGGCTTGTCGCAAGAACGCACGCAAATCGCCGCCCTGCTAAAGCGTAAAGAGGCGCTGGAAGAGCAGCTTGATACGGAAGCCGATAAATCCGGCGCAAAGCTAAAACAGCTTGCCGGATCGGCGAAAGATCTGCGCGATCTGCTGGAAAAACTCATTGCCGATCGACAGGCCGATGAGCGCCGCCGGGCCGAAGAAGCGGGCCGAACCGCCGTGCGGCGCGAGCAGGCGGCGGGCAATATCGATCTCGGTGACGCGCTTATCACACCCAAGGCCGGGCGCACGTTGCCGGTGAGCGGCAAGATCACCGGGGCCTATGGTCAGGCCACCGATGTGGGGGCCACGTCGCGCGGCCTTTCTATCGAAACCCGCAAGGGTGCCCTTGTTTTGTCACCGGCGGCGGGCAAGATCATTTTCTCTGGCCCCTTCCGGGGGTACGGGCTGATCTTGATTGTGGAACATAGGGATGGCTATCATAGCTTGCTTGCTGGTTTAGGCCGACTTGATGCGACCGTTGGGCGCGCGGTCGATCCCGGTGAGCCGATTGGGGCTATGGGTGAGGGTGGCGACCATGCGCCGGTGCTCTATTTCGAACTGCGTCGCCAAGGGCTGACTTTGAACCCGCAGACCTGGGTTTCGGCGCAACGAGCCAATTAGGAGTGGTAATGGAACGACCTGGCCCCCTTTCTTCCGTCCCGCAAACGCCAACGGCCCCGTCGCGGCTGCGCTATCTTGCGCGCGGCGCGGCCATCGGGCTGCTGATCGGCGCGGGCGTGGTGATCGGTCAGGCGATCAGCATTCCCGAGACTTTGGCACAAACCAAAACCTCCGATACGTACCGGCAGCTCGATCTGTTCAGCCAGGTCTTCGAGCGTATTCGCGCGGATTATGTGGAAAAGGTTTCGGATCAAGCGCTGATCGAAGCCGCCATCAACGGTATGCTCACCTCGCTCGATCCGCACTCCTCCTACATGACCCCCAAGAGCTTCGAGGAAATGCAGGTCCAGACCAGCGGCGAGTTCGGTGGTTTAGGCCTTGAGGTCAGCCAAGATCAGGGCGTTATCAAAGTCGTCTCCCCCATCGACGATACTCCCGCCAGCAAGGCCGGGTTGAAGCCGAACGATCTGATTACGCATATCAATGGCGAAGCGGTTCTGGGGCTGACGCTGCAAGAATCGGTCGAAAAAATGCGCGGGCCGGTCAATAGCGACGTGCGCCTGACCATTCGCCGTGAGGGCCGCGATGCTTTCGACGTGACCCTGACCCGCGCCGTCATCAAGGTGGAAAGCGTGCGCTCGCGCCTTGAGGGCGATGATGTCGGCTATCTGCGCATCACCAGCTTCACCCAGCAAAGCGATGCGGGTGTGCAGGCGGCGATGAAGAAATTCAAGGAACAGTCCGGCTCGAAGCTCAAGGGGATCGTTCTCGACCTGCGCCGCAACCCTGGCGGGTTGCTCGATCAGGCGGTTGCGGTTTCGGATGATTTCTTGGAACAGGGGGAAATCACCTCCACCTCCAGCCCACGCCGTCCGGAAGGGGCGACCCGTTTCAACGCCAAGCCCGGCGATCTCGCGGGCGGGTTGCCGATGGTGGTGCTGATCGACGATGGCTCGGCCTCGGCGTCGGAAATCGTCGCGGGCGCGCTGCAAGACCATAAGCGCGCGGTGATTATGGGCCAGAAATCCTTCGGCAAGGGCTCGGTACAAACCGTAACGCGCCTTGGCCCCGGCAACGGCGGGATTCGTCTCACGACCGCGCTTTACTACACGCCCTCGGGCCGCTCGATCCAGGCGAAGGGGATTGAGCCGGACATCGTCGTTCCTTTAGCGCGGGTTGAAACGCTGAACGCCGGGGAGCGCCGCAGCGAAGCCGCCTTGCGCGGTGCGATCCGCAATCCCAACGAGCGGGCCAATCCTAACGCTCCTGGCCCCGTCGCCCCTGCCGCGCCCGCGCCGGCCGCCAATGGCGAGCCCGCTCCGCTGGTTTTGGGCTCGCCCGACGATTATCAACTCGCCCGCGCCGTCGATCTCATTCGCGGTATTTCGCTTTACGTCAACCGCGTGCCGAACTGAGCCGCGTCTCCAGCAGCAGAGGTATTGCGCCCGCCATGACCAGCATGACCGATCCTCGCGGCTCGCCCCAGAACCGGGGCGGCGGCATTCTCGCAGCCGCTTGGCTGCTTGTTATAGCCCTTTTCGCCGGAATGGGGGCGTGGGTTTTCGCCGTAACACGCGGGGTCGATGCGCCGCCGCCCGCGCGCACCGTTGCCGCGGCCACGCTGGCATTGCCTGCGGCCAAACCGCAGCCGACCCCGACCGCGCAAACCGCCCCGGCGGTCGCGCCCTCCAGCCCGGTTGCCGCTAAACCTCCGGTGGTCGCGGCCAAGCCCGACCCCGCGCCGGTGATCCAGCCGCCGAAGGTTATTCCGCCGCCCGAGCGGTTGGCATTGCCTGGACAGCCGCTTGCCGCCGTCGAACCCGGTTTGCTGCGCGATAGCCCCTATGGGCCAATTCCGCGCCTGTCGGCAGACCGCAAGCGCGCGCCTTGGCAGGTCTATGCCGCGCCGTTCGAGGCACCCGACGCAAAGCCGCGCCTGTCCGTGGTCGTGACCGGCCTCGGCCTTGCCCGCGACGTGACGGAGCGGGCGATTGCGACCCTGCCGCCGCAAATCTCGCTCAGCTTCAGCCCCTATGCGGCGGAAACGCCGAATGCGGTGGCCGCCGCCCGCCAGCGCGGGCACGAAGTCTTGCTCGATCTGGCGTTGGAGCCGGAGAGCTATCCGCGCATCGATCCCGGCCCGGCAACCCTGGTTGGGGCCTATTCCGGGGCCGATAATGTCGCTCGGCTCGATTGGGTTCTTGCGCGGGCGCAAGGCGCCATCGGCGTTGTCGCCCAATACGGCCCCTCTTTCGGCGCAAGCGCCATGGCGATGGCCCCGATAGCCCAGGCCTTGCGCGAACGCGGGCTGATGTATGTGGATAATCAGGCCAGCGACCATCCGGCGATGATGCGCCTGTCGCGCGATTTCGCCGTGCCCTGGGCGTTTGCCAATGCGGCCTTCGACCCCGGTAGCGCCGACGAGGCGGCTACCCTGGTGGCAACCCTCCATCAACTGGAAAAAGCCTCCACCGTTCAGCGCTCGATGCTGGCGCTGGTGCCGGTCAGCCCGGTTGCGATCCAAACGATCGCCAATTGGGCGAAGACGGTCGAGCCGCGCGGCTTTGCCCTTGCCCCCGTCAGCGGCATCGCCAGCCGTCAGGACGAGCGGGACGTAGGCCGGAAATGACCGCAACGCGCGAGGTCGATGGGGCGCGTTATCGGCTCGGCGTTGGGCTGATGCTGGTGAATAGCGCCGGGCGAATTTTTGTCGGCGAGCGCGACGATACGCCGGGGGCGTGGCAAATGCCGCAGGGCGGGATCGACGAGGGGGAAGACCCGCGCGAGGCCGCCCTGCGCGAGCTTGGCGAGGAAATCGGCACGAGCGCCGCCACCATTGTCGCGGAAAGCGCCGACTGGTTGCGCTATGACTTTCCCGATTTTCTGGCCGGAAAAGCCTTTAAGGGCAAATACGCCGGGCAGATGCAAAAATGGTATCTGCTGCGGTTTGACGGCGAGGATAGCGATATTCGCCTGGATGCCCACGAACAGGAGTTCGTACAGTGGCGCTGGGCCGCGCCCGACGAGGTAATTGCCGCCATCGTGCCGTTCAAGCGCGGCCTGTATGCGGCGATTTTGGCGGAGTTCGCGCCAGACCTACAGCGGATCGCAGGCGTTTAGAGGGCCGCTTTCGGTTCGCCTAATCGATCAGCCGAAACGGCACATCGACTTCCGCCCATCCGGGAACCGGCTGCCCGTCTTTTTCGGCGGGGTAGAGGGTCCATCCTAGCGCTGCCGTCATCGCTGCCTGATCGAGGGGGCGATGACCTGAGCTTTTAAGAACGCTCGCGTCCAGCACGCGGCCCGTCGGGCTCACGAAGAGCTTCAAGCGCACAACCCCCTCAATCTCGTCGCGCAGGGCTTGCGGCGGGTAAGTCGGCGGGGCGCGGTCGCGGAAGCGGGTCGTGCTGATCTGAACCGGCTCTGCACGGGGAGGGGCAGCCGTGGCGATTTCAGTTGGTGTCCCGGTGGCGGCTGGGGCGGCGGTTTCGCTCGGCGGTGCAACGGGGGCTACCGTTTGACCCAGCGCAGCGGCGGGCTTGGCTTTCCGAGGGGAGGGCTTCGGACGGGGCGGCGGCGGAACGGTCGCGGCGGTTTGCGCCAGGCGCGGCGGCTCTGGCGGGGCAGCTTCGGCGGGTAGGGGCGCGTGCGCTTCGGCTGGCGCGGGATCGGCGGCAGCCTGCGGGGGCGGCACTGTCAGCAGCGCAACCGTTAGGGCGGGCGGAACGGGGGCGGGGGCGCTTGGCCGGGTCCCCCCAGCCTGCACGAGCGCCGCGAGAACGACCCCATGCAGCAAACACGAGCCGATCACGCCCAGCGGGCCAAGGCCGCGCGCGAGGCGACTGGCGGGCAAAGCAGGGATCATAGGCCAACGTCCGGGGCGATACTTGCGCCGCCGAGTGCCGCCTGTTCCCACGCCTCCAGGGCAAGTAGCCCCTCCCGGTGTACGGCCCGCAGAATCGGAAGATTGGTGCGATCTTGCGGATCGGCCTCCAGCGCGCGGGCGAGGGCGCGGAGGCGCGCAAAACCATAGTTACCCGCCGCGCCCGCGAGTTTATGGGCGGCGTCGGCGCGCGAATCGGCATCGAGCGCGTCGGTCAGGTCACTAAGATAGCGCTCCAGTACGTTGCGACAGACGGCCAGAAGTTTGCGCGTTTCCTCTTCGCCCAAGGCATCCCAAAGCTCGTTCAGCGGCTGGGGGTCGAGCAGCGGCGGGCCGGTATCGGCGTCGGCGGGAGCGGGGAGATCGGGCTGCGGCTCGCTGCGCCAGGCGGCGGGCATGCCCGCGCCCTCCTGATCCCACAGCATTTCCCCCGACGAAATCATTGCCAGCGCCCGGTCCAGCCGCGTGGAATCGATGGGTTTGCCTAAGACGCCAGACATGCCCGCGCGCCGACAGGCGGCAAAAATATCGGGCATCAGATTGGCGGTGACGGCCAAAATCGGCAGTGGTTCGGCCCGTTCGGTGGCGCGGGCGAGCAGGCGGCGCGAGACCTCGTACCCGTCCATCCCGGGCAAGCGCAGATCGACCAACACAGCATCGACCCGGTGGCTTTCGAAGGCGGTCAGCGCCTCCGGCCCATCCTTGGCGATAACGACGCGGTGGCCCGACCGGCGCAGCAGGCCGGAGAGCACCTGTCGGTTAACTTCCTCATCCTCGACCAAGAGCACCACCAAGGCGGGCGCGCTGCGCGGGCGGCTGGCGGGCCGGGCAGCGGGCGCTAAGGTCGGAATGGCAAAGCCAAGGTCGATCCAAAAGCGGCTGCCGGTGCCGAGCTGGCTTTCGACCCCCATGCGTCCGCCCATGCCCTCGACCAACCGTTTCCCGATGGCGAGCCCCAGGCCCGACCCCCCGAACCGCCGGGCGGTGCCGCTTTCCACTTGATAGAAGGCGTCGAACAGGCGCGGCAGCGCGTCGGGCGGAATGCCGATGCCGGTATCTTCCACCGTGAAGCGCAGAATGATCTGCTCGTGCGCCGATTCTTGCACGGGGGCGCGGGTCACGGTCAGGCGCACCGCGCCGCGCGGGGTAAATTTCACCGCATTGCCCAGCAGATTGAACAGCACCTGCCGCAGCCGCGCCGGATCGCCGCGCAAATGCGGCGGCAAATCCGGCTCCAAGGTGAGATCGATCCGTAACCCCTTCGCTTCCGCCGTCACCCGCGTGAGATCGACCAACCCGCGCAGGAGGGTGCTGAGGTTAAAGTCGCGGTTATCAAAACTGACGTGCCCGGCTTCGATGCGCGAAATATCCAAAAGATCGTCGAGCAAGACCGAGAGCATTTCGCCCGACTGGCGAATGGTCGATACATAGGCGCGGGCGGTGGCGGAAAGCTGTTCGGCTTCCAGCAATTCCGTGAGCCCAATGATGCCGTTCATCGGCGTGCGTAACTCGTGGCTCATTACCGCCAGAAACTCGGTCTTGGCGTAGGTCGCGGCTTCTGCCTGATCTTTTGCGGACCGTAGTTCGGCGGTACGGTCGTCCACCATCCGCCGCAGGCCGGTTTGGTAAGCGTAGATCTTACCCGCCATATCGTTGAAGACTTCGGCGAGCCCCGCCACTTCCCGGCTACCCTGCACCGGCGCGGGCAGGGGCGCTTGCGTCCCGCCCAGCGAGCGCGCGGCGTGGGAGAGGGCGGCGAGCGGGGCGGCAATGCCCCGCGCGATCAGAACCGTCGTCAGCAGGGTCAGCAGCAGCGCGCCGATCATGGTGAGCGTGCCCGCCGTTTTTAACCGCTCCACCGTACTCAGGGTTTCGGCTTGATCGGCCTTGACGATGAGGCCCCAGCGGAAGGTCGGCAGGTAGCGCCAGGCGGCAATCACTGGCTCGTTGCGGTAATCCAGCAGAATATCGGTGCCGCGCTCGCCCGACAGCGCTTTAGCCATCGCCCCGCCGAGGGGAGTATCGAAATAGAGCGACCCCAAGGCCTCCTGGTGCCGGGTTGGGCCGAACAGCAGCGCCGCTGCCACGCCCTTACCGCCGACAATGGCTTCGCCGGAACGCCCCAGGGCGGCGGTATCGCTGATGATATCCAGCACCGTGCGCTTATCGATTTGCAGGGCGACGACGCCGATCAGCGTGCTGTCCTCCAGCACCGGGGCGGCGACGAAGGCCGCCAAATCGCCCGAGCGTTCGAGATAGGAGAAATCCGAAACTTCGGCTTCCAGCAGTGTGCGCGCCCGGTCGAACACGCCGGCGAGCACACTCGTGCGCCCAGGCCCACGGGCCAAATTAAGGCCAACCGGGAATTTATCGACATCGCCGAACATCACCCGCCCGTCGGCGGCGATAATGAAAATATCGGCGGCCCCGAGCGCGGTGCGATACCGGCCCAAATCGGCCCGATGCTTTTCTTCGGCCCCTTGGCGGCGCAACAGGCTACTGAAATCCGATACGGCGGTGATCACGGCGGGCATGCGCGCGAGCAGGCTGACTTCGGCCAACCGGTCGCGGGCGAAGCTTTCGATCCGGGCGGCTTTCTGGTCGGCTAGGGCGGCCATGCGCGCCCGCGTTTCGGCCTCCAGCGCGGCCTGGGTTGCCGTGAAATAGAGCCAGACCAGCGACATCAGCGGCAGCACGGCGAGCAGCAGTGTGCCGAGGGCGATTTCGGCGGCGAGGGGAAAGCGGGCGCGCCGCCATCCCCTGCGGCGGGTGGGGCGGAAGGGCTGAAACTCGCTCATTGGCCGTTCCGGGTATCGGAGCGCGGCGGCTCCCACCGGCGGCCCCACGCCGTGTAGAGAAGATCGACCGAACGTTGCCACTCGTCGGCGCTTTTCAGGCCCGGAAACGGCACCGGACGGACGGGACGGCCGCTCTCCCAGGTAATATCGATCTCGCCATCGTCGGCAATCATGCCGATGCGCACGGTTTTCCAGGCGTAGAAGGTCACAGGATCGACCGAAATTACCCCGCCGGGCGCATTGAACGACAGCCCGCCCAGGACGGGACGCATGTCTTTCCAGGCGATCGACTGCGCATCTTGCACCGCGCGGGCCCACAGATGAATACCGATATAGGCGGCCTCCATCGCCGCCGTCGCGGGGACATCAAGACCAAAGGCGGCGCGCAAACGCTCCTTGAACCCCTGGCTTTCGGCGGTCCCAATACTGCCAAAATAGCTTTGCACGACATAGTCGCCCGACACGATCAGCGGTCCTATCGCGCGGATATCGTCTTCGCCCAGCGCAAAGGACATGACGGGGGTATGGGTCGACATGATCCCCGCGCCGCGCAAGGCGACCATGAAGGCCCCGTTGATCGTTCCCGTGCCGAAATTAAAAATCACATCGGGGCGGGCGGCTTGAATGCGGGCGGTGATCAGGCCGAAATCCCGCGTGTCGGCGGTCATATATTCCTCGCCGACCATCTGGCCGCGCAGGGCGGTGATTTGGAGGCGCGTCAGTTGGGCCGCAATCCGCGCGTTCACGCCGTCGCTGCCGATAAAGAAAATGCGCCGCCCGAAAGTGTCCATCGACCATTTGATGACGGGGATGATCTGCTGATTGGGCGCGGCCCCGAGCGAAAGAATATTCGGCGATTCTTCCATTCCCTCGGTGGGATAGGGGTAGACCAGCACCGAATCGGCGGCCTCCACCAGCGGGCGCAAGCTTTTGCGGCAACCGGAGGTGGCGCAGCCGAAGAGCGCCGGGACTTTCTCCCGCTCCAGCAACCGTTGAGCCCCCGCCAGCGCAACCGCGCTATCGGACTCGGTATCGACGACAATCGGCTCCAGCGGCCGGTTCAGCAATCCGCCCGTGGCATTGATTTCTTGAATGGCGAGGCGTTGGGCTTTTTCCACATTGCGGTCGGCTACGGCAAGGGGGCCGGTGCGCGCGATGAGCAGGCCGATGCGGATGGGGCGATGGGTCGAGGGCGGCCCTTCGAGCGAAATACGCACCGCCCCCATCGCCGCCAGCGTCGCGAGGAGGGTGACAAAAACCCCCACCATAAACCCATTACGCCGCCGCTGTGCCATCGCCCCCGCCTGTGTTGCGCCGCCATTCTGCGGCAGGGGCGGGGAGGCGTCTAGGCTTACAAGAGATCAAGACCGATAAGGCCGCGCCAGAAGAAGTTCGCCGCGAGCCCTAAAATGACGAGCCCGGAAATCAGCGGAAGAATTTCGGCAAGCCGCGCGAAGCCCGACCAGCGGCCCGCCGCATGACGCACGCTCAGGCTCGCGGCAAGGCCGATGCCGACCAAAGTAACCGCGAGCCCGAGGCTGAAGGCCGCGACCATGCCGATTCCAAGGGCAACGGCTTTCACTTGAAGGCACACGATCAAGACGGTAATCGCTGCCGGACAAGGGGTTAGACCACCCGTAAAACCGAACCAAATGACTTGCCCCCGGTTGATCGACCCTTTTGAGCCGAAGCGTGTGGCAATCTGCTGCGCATGAGCCGCCGCGTGGGCGTCGTCGCCATCGTCGTGCCGGTGATCGTGCCCGTGCCTATGATCGTGCCCATGATCGTGCGCAGGGTGATGGTCGTGGTCATGGTCGTGGTGATCGTCGCTATGCGCGCGCCGGTGTTGAACCGCCCCCCAAACTAGGTGCCCGCCCAGCACGAAGACAATGGCGCCGGAGGCCAGCAGAAGCCAGGGTTCGACCCTGTCAAGAATAAGCGCGTCGCCCAGGCTAAGGCCGATCATGGCGATCACCCAAACGACGAGCGAATGGCCAACCGCCGCCGAAACGCCTAATAGAATCGCCTGCTGCGGCGTGCCGCGAATAGTCACGATAAAGGCCGCCATCAGCGATTTCGAATGCCCCGGTTCGGCGGCGTGCAGCGCCCCGAGCAGCAGGGCTACCGGTAAATAAAACCAAGGTGTATGGCCGCTAGCAGTAATGAGTTGGACGAGATCAGGCATGACGGCGGCTCACAAAAATTTGGCGAGTTGTTTAAGCTCGCCGATGACGGCGCGGCCCTCGCGGTCCGCATCCTCCAAGCAATGCTCGATATGATCTTGGATAAGCTCTTTCTTGGCCTTGGCAACGGCGGCTTCGACCGCGTGAAGCTGCTGTGCAAGCTCTAGACACGGCTTTTCCGCTTCGATCATTCCGATGACCGCGCGTAAATGCCCCTCGGCTCGGCGCAAACGCGCCACGATTTTAGGGTGAGATTCATGCATCTCCCTATCCTATCCCCCTGGAGAGGATAGGGGAAGAATGGCCAAGGTGCCTAAAGGCTATTATTTTGAAAAATTGGCTCGTTACATCGTGCGCGCGGCACGCAACGGGTCGGGAGCCGCGTGCCCGAGCCCCTCTACGGCGTCGTTGCCAAATCGGGCGGATCGGCGCGATAGGCTTCCCAGCCCTTGGCGCGAAGTTGGCAGGCCGGGCAGGTGCCGCAGCCATAGCCCCAGGGGTGCAGGTGCTCGCGGTCGCCCAAATAGCAGCTATGGCTGTCGCGGCGGATGAGTTCGACGAGATCAACGCCGCCAAGGTCTTCCGCAAGCTCCCAGGTGGCGGCTTTATCGAGCCACATCAAGGGCGTGTGCAGCACAAAGCGCCGATCCATGCCGAGGCCGAGGGCGACTTGCAGGGCTTTGATCGTATCGTCGCGGCAGTCGGGATAACCGGAATAATCGGTCTCGCACATGCCGCCCACCAGATGCCGCGCGCCGCGCCGATAAGCCAGCGCAGCGGCGACGGTGAACATCAGAATGTTGCGGCCTGGAACGAAGGTATTCGGCAGCCCGGTTTGGGAGAATTGGATCGCCGCGTCCGAGGTCAGCGCGGTGTCGCTGATCGTGCCGACGACGCCAAGATCGAGCAGATGATCCGGCCCCAGTTTGCCGCGCCACTGCGGAAACTGGGCGGCGATTTCGCTCCGCACAATATCGCGGCACTCAAGTTCGACCTTATGGCGCTGGCCGTAATCGAAGCCGATGGTTTCGACATGATCGAATCGATCCAAGGCCCAGGCGAGGCAGGTGGCGGAATCTTGGCCACCCGAGAAAAGCACTAGCGCGGTTTCGGGAATTGCCATGGTTAAGCCTCCTCACGGGTCGAATCGGGGCCGAAGTAGGTGCATTTATCGCCGCTCGCCTGCCGCCAGACCGATACGCGGTTCAGGCCGGGCAGGCTGGGGGCGAGGTTTTTCCAGAGATAAACGCACAGGTTTTCCAGCGTCGCGGGACCAAGCTCCGGCACTTCATCGAGAAACCGATGGTCAAGCTCGGCGCGCACGGCGTCGAGCGCGCGGGTGAACAGCCCGAGGTCGAGAATCATGCCGGTCGCCGGATCGGGGGCGCCGCGCACGGTGATTTCGGCGTGATAGGTATGGCCGTGAATGCGTCGGCTGCTCTCGGTTTCGATGCTCCGCTCCAGCGTATGGGCGGCCTCGAAGTAAAATTGCTTGGAGAGTTCGAACACGGCTACGGAATCCCGATCATCTTGTGCGTTTGCAGGCTAAGCCGCCAGCGCGGGTGCGCTTGGCAATAGGCGACGGCGGCGGCGGTATGGTGGCTGCGCATCACGCCGCCATCGTTCAGCCCGTCCATCGGCTGGAGCCAATAATGGCTGAAAGCGTCGGCGTCCAGCCCGTCGAACGTCTCGGGCGTCAGGGCGGTTTGTGGGAAGATCAGCTTTAGCTCGTGCCCGCGCTGCTGCACAAAGGGTGCGCCTGCTTTCGGGCTGACGCAAATCCAGTCGATCCCCTCAGGCGCGGGCAGGGTGCCGTTGGTTTCAACGGCGATAGTGAAGCCTTCCGCCTTCATCGCGGCGATCAGGGGAGCGTCCAGTTGCAGCAAAGGCTCGCCCCCTGTGAAGACCACATACCGATAGGCGCGGTCTGGACCCCAGAGCGCAGCGAGATGGGCCGCGAGGGTTTCCGCCCGCCCGAATTTGCCGCCGCCGCTGCCGTCGGTGCCGACGAAATCAGTGTCGCAAAATTGGCAAACGGCATCGCTGCGGTCGGCTTCCCGACCACTCCACAGATTGCATCCGGTAAAGCGGCAAAACACCGCCGCACGCCCGGCTTGAGCCCCTTCCCCTTGCAGGGTTTTGAAGGCTTCCTTGACGCTATAAGACATGGGATAATCCTTTATCCCTGCCTTATAGCGAAGCGAAGGCTGGGAGGGCAGAGGGCTGCTGTGCAGGCTGCCATGCTTGACGCTTCTGCGTGCCCAGCTTATGTGAACCCCATGGCTTTACTTCCCATTCTCACCGCTCCAGACCCGCGCCTGAAGCAAAAAGCGCTCCCCGTCGGCACCGTCACCCCCGAAGTGCGCCGATTGATGGACGATATGCTCGAAACCATGTACGTCGCCCCCGGTATCGGCCTTGCCGCGCCGCAGGTTGGCGTGCTGCGCCGAGTGATCGTGCTCGATATCTCGCCTGAGGCGGAAAAGCGCGCGCCGCTGCGCATGGCCGATCCCGAACTTGTGTGGGTGTCGGACCATGATGCGACCTTCGAAGAAGGCTGCCTGTCGGTCCCGCAACATTATTCGGACGTGGCCCGCCCAGCGGAAATCCGTGTGCGTTACAAGGACGAGAATAATGTGGAGCGGGAGTTAGAGGCTAAGGGCCTGCTCGCCACCTGCATTCAGCACGAGATGGATCATCTCGATGGCGTGTTGTTCATCGATCATATTTCGGCGCTAAAGCGGAACATTATTCTGCGCAAATTGCTGAAAGTGAAAAAATCCGGCACCTCCGCCGCGCCCGTCGCGTAAAGGCTTCTCCATGCGCCTTGCCTTCATGGGAACGCCGGTGTTTGCGGCCCACGCGCTGGCGGCGCTGATCGCGGCGGGGCACGAGATCGTCGCCGTCTATGCCCAGCCCGCCCGTCCCGCCGGGCGGGGGCAGAAGCCGCAGCCCTCGCCGGTCGAGTGCCTGGCGCGCGAGCATGCTCTGCCCGTCTTCACGCCGGTCAGCTTGAAATCCGCTGAAGAGCAAGCGGCCTTCGCGGCCCTCAATCTTGATGCCGCCGTGGTGGCCGCCTATGGGCTGATCCTGCCGCGCGCCATTCTCGATGCGCCGAAACACGGCTGTTTCAATATCCACGGCTCGCTGCTGCCGCGTTGGCGCGGGGCCGCGCCGATCCAGCGGGCGATTCTGGCGGGCGATTCTGAAACCGGCATTACCATTATGCAGATGGAAGCCGGGCTCGATACCGGCCCGATGCTGCTGAAGGAAGCGCTGTCGATTACGGCGGAAACCACGGGCGGTAGCCTGCACGATGATCTGGCGGCGATGGGCGCGCGGCTGATGGTGCAGTATCTGGAAAACCCCGACGCCTGTCCGCCCGAGGTTCAGCCGGATGACGGCGTGACCTATGCCGCGAAGATCGACAAGGCCGAACTCAAGCTCGATTGGTCCCTGCCCGCCGCGCACCTGGACCGCGTCATCCGCTGCTTTGCGCCGCGTCCGGGCGCGTGGACGGAGGTTAATGGCGAGCGGGTGAAGGTGCTGGCGGCGGAGGTTGTCGCAGGATCGGGAGAACCCGGCACCATACTCGATGCCGCCCTAACGGTGACAACAGGGGAGGGAGCGTTAAGGCTCACCCGCCTGCAGCGCCCCGGCAAAGGCCCGGTTTTAGCCGAAGATCTCTTGCGCGGCTGGCCCGTTCCGGCAGGCACGCGCCTTATTTAGTCCTGAAAGGATCGCTGAATGTCCTCCCCCGTCGTTCTCATTACTGGCGCCGGTCGCGGCATTGGCGCAGCCACGGCCAAGGTTTTGGCCGAGCAAGGTGCGAAAGTGGGGGTTCTCGCCCGCCGCAGGGCCGATGCGGAAGCCGTGGTGGCGGCCCTTCCGGCTGGGTCTGCCCTCGCTTTGGGGTGCGACGTGCGCGACCGGGCGGGGCTGCGCGAGGCTCTTGAGGCGCTCGAAGAGGCTTTCGGCCCGCTGACGGCGCTCATCAACAATGCGGCTATTATCGGCCCGCTCGAAAATCTCCATGAGGCCGACCCGGACGTGTGGGCCGAAACCATCGACGTGAACTTATCGGCGGCGCTGTGGGTTATTCAAGCGGTGCTGCCGGGGTTCTTGGCGCAGGGGAGCGGCACTATCGTTAATATTTCTTCGGGCGCTGCCCATAAGCCGATTGCGGGATGGAGCGCCTATTGCGCCAGTAAGGCGGGGCTTGCGATGCTCACCCAGTCGCTGCATCTCGAATATGCGGCGGCGGGGGTGCGGGTTTTCGGGATTGCGCCGGGGGTGGTCGATACCGGCATGCAAACCGCCATCCGCGCCTCGGGCCACGCGCCGGAGCGGCTTCGCGACCGCAGCAATCTGGCACAGCCCGACGCGCCCGCGAAGATAATCGCAGCGCTCTTATCTTCGGCGGCTGAGGAATTTCGCGGCCAAGAACTCGATGTGCGCAGTGAGCATCTGCAAAACATTATAAAATAGGGAAAGCATCGCCCCGTTTTATTATGGTCGGCTGGACGTTTCTCGCTGATGTGGGATTGTCATAACCCCGTAAAAGTGGCACGCTCTTTCACCTAACAGGCCAAAACGAAAAATAGCCTGAGAAAAACGAAAGCGCGCGTAGGCGGCGCTTCGGGGGAGAGAATGATGCCCAACCAAACGGCCCAGTCCCGCTTTGGGATCAAAACCCGTCTGTATGGAACCTTTGCGCTCATCGCGTGCCTGACGGCGTTGAACGGCGGCGCATCCTTCGTGTCGTTGACCGATACGGTGCGCGGGATCGGCGATCTTGGCGGCACGGTCCTACCGGCGGTCGTCTCCTCGCTCGAATTGGCCCAGGTGACGGCAACTTTGCGGGCGGAAGCGCCGGGGCTCGCCCGGGTTGAAACCGCCGACGAGTTGAAGGCCCGCAGTGCCACGGTGAACAATTTGGTCGCGAGCCAAAAAGAAAAACTCCAGCGCATGACGGAGATGATGCGCAGCGCGCCCGCTGTTGAGAAAATCACCACGCTGAGTGCGGAGAATGAAGCGCTGATCGCGCGCCTAGCTGAGTTGGGCGCGCAGCGCATTGCGGTTCAAGAGCGGCTGGACAAAATTACCGTCGATACGATGTTCGACTTTGAAGATTTCAATGATTACGTGCGTCCGCTGATCGAGACCACGGAAATCGATCTCAAGCGCACAGTGCGGGCGCTCACGGAAGGCGGCCCTAAAACTGGCGAGTCGGCGCAAAAACTCTCGGCAACCGACCTGCCGACCCTGCGGGCTTTGCTCGAGATTCAATCGAACACCAACCTTGCCATTGGAATGATCACCTCTGGCGCCAGCGTGCCGCTCGGCAGCAGCTACGACACGTTGCAGCAGCGCTATAATTGGGCCGAGCTTCGCATTAACACTGCCGTCGCTGCCTACCCAGACCCCGCCGACCGGGAGAAGCTGACCGCGCTGACGGGGACGATTTTAAAACGCGCGCAAGGGGCCGACGGCGTATTTGAGACGCGCGTGCGCCAAGGAAAGTTAGAAGAACAACTAACGCAAACCGAGGCCAGTTTGGTCGCGGGGTCGGCGGCGCTGGGCCAGATCGTTGCGGCGTTGGTCACGGAGCAGCAGGCGACGGCGGGCGATACCGCGACGCAAACGGAGGACCAGGCAACCCTGTCGCTCAGCGTGCAACTGGGGTTAAGCGTCGTGATGATCGTCTCGATCTTCCTGCTGGCGTGGCTCTATGTGGGCCGGTCGGTAATGCGGCGTTTGCAGCAGTTGGCCGAAGCGATGCGGCGGATTGCGGGCGGGCAGCTTGAGACCGATATCAACACGCGCGGTGGCGACGAAGTGGCGGCCATGTCGCAAGCGCTTCTCGTGTTTCGTGATACCGCGCGGGAGGTAGCGCAAGCCAATGCCCGCGTCGAGGCCGAGCGCGCCCAGGCAAGCCACGAGCGGCGGGACGCGATGCTCTCCATGGCCAATATGTTCGAGGCCGACGTTCAGCAGGTTGCGACGCGCGTCTCGATGGCGGTCGAAAAAGTTTATGGCACCGTGCGCGCGATGAGCGATTTGACCGAACAGAACCGCAGCAAGGTAGATCAGGCGGTGGAAGCCGCCCATCAAGCCAATCACAGCGTCGGTCAAGCCGCAGCGGCGGCGGGGCAATTATCGCAGTCGATTGCTGAAATCGCCCAGCGGGTCAGCGAATCGGCCCATATGTCGGGCTCGGCGGTGCAGACGGTGACGGAAACCCGCGCAACCGTTGAGGGGCTTTCGGCGGCGGCGTTACGCATCGGCACGGTGGTCGATCTCATTCATCAGGTCGCGGCGCAAACCAATCTGCTGGCGTTGAACGCCACCATCGAAGCCGCGCGGGCGGGGGATGCGGGTAAGGGCTTTGCCGTGGTCGCGGGCGAGGTAAAATCGCTTGCCACCCAAACGGCCAAAGCCACCGACGAGATTTCGGCCCAGATCGGCCAAGTCCAAAGCATTGCCGAAACGGTGGCGCGGGCAATCCAGGACGTCCAGTCGGTCATCGTTGGTATCGAAGGGATTGGGGCCACAATTGCGGCGGCGGTGGACGAGCAAGACGCCTCGACCCGCGAAATCGCGCGCGGGTTGCATATCGCCGCCGAAAGCAGCACGGAAGCCGCGACGATTTTGGGGGATGTGACCCAAGCCGCCGCCGTTGTGGGGCGCTCGGCGGGGGAAAGCCTCGCAGCAGCCCAGATTCTCCGCGACGATACAGGGCATCTTTCAACCGAAGTGGATCGGTTTGTTTCGAAAGTCCGAATGGCGGTATAGGCTCATAAAGCGCAAAAAGCGCGCGTCAGAAAAAGAAGATTGAACGGTGGGAGGGAACCCTATGGCGCGTGCCACGCTGCAAGCAATTCGCCCCGATCTGCGGATGCAAACCGTTACTAACGATCGGCAGCAGGAGATTCTGAAGCAGGCGCGCGCCAATGGCCGGGTAACGGTGGAAGATCTGGCGGCGCGCTTCGAAGTGACACCGCAAACCATCCGCAAGGACCTCAACGATCTCTGTGAGCGGCGCTTGCTGTCGCGCGTGCATGGCGGGGCGATTATTTCGTCGGGCGTTAGCAATCTTGCCTATCAGGCGCGGCGCTTCGTGGCGCAGACGGAAAAAGAGGCGATTGGCCTTGCGGCGGCCCGCCATATCCCCAACCGCGCCTCGCTGTTCATCAATATCGGCACCACGACCGAAGAGGTGGCGAAAGCTTTGGGCCAGCACGAAGATTTGCTGGTGATTACCAATAATCTCAATGTCGCAACGCTGCTTTACCCCAACCCCCATATCGATGTGATCGTTGCGGGTGGCCCGGTCCGGCGGGTTGATGGCGCGGTGGTGGGCGAGGCGACGGTTCAGTTCATCCACCAGTTTAAGGTCGATTATGCGGTTATCGGCGCGTCGGCGATCGACGATGAAGGCGCGCTGCTGGATTTCGATTACCGGGAAGTGCGCGTGTCGCGCGCGATTATCGAAAACGCGCGCCATGTGATCCTGGTGGCCGATAAAATGAAATTCGAACGAACCGCGCCGGTGCGGATCGGCCATGTGTCGGAGATTGATCTCTTCGTCACCGACCGGCTTCCTGACGGGAAGATCGGCGATATCTGCCGCGAACATTCAGTCGAGGTGCTGGAAGTGGGCGGTTCGGAAGAAGAGTTAACGGCTTAAAGAAGGTTTCGGCGGCACGAAACTGGCTGGCCGTATATTTGTATTATAAATGAACGGGCGATATTTCGGCTCGATCTCGGTGGTATGGCTGAGGCCCTTAATATTTATGCAAAATATCGCATTGCAGCACTGTGAATCTCTCTTGAGTTCGGATTGAGGCGCGAATACGATCAAACGAAATAAGGAAACGCGCGGGCGAAGATCCTGCGGTTGGGGGAGGAAAGATGGAGCAGGTCTACGACCTTGCGATCATCGGCGGTGGGATCAATGGCTGCGGCATTGCGCGCGACGCGGTGGGCCGAGGGCTGAAGACCTATCTGTGCGAGCAAAATGATCTGGCCAGCGGCACTTCGTCCTGGTCAACCAAGCTCATTCACGGCGGTTTGCGCTATCTGGAGCATTACGAGTTTCGGCTGGTGCGCGAAGCGCTGATTGAGCGCGAAATTCTGTGGGCGCTGGCCCCGCATATTATTTGGCCGCTGCGCTTCGTGCTCCCCCATCACAAGGGCTTGCGCCCGCAATGGCTGCTGCGCCTCGGGCTATTTCTCTACGATCATCTTGGCGGGCGGAAGCTGCTGCCCGGCACGCGCACGCTCGATCTGCGCCGGGATGCGGCGGGAGCGCCGCTGAAGCCGGGGTTCGCGCGGGCGTTCGAATATTCCGACTGCTGGGTTCAGGATTCGCGCCTCGTGGTGCTGAATGCGATGGACGCAAAAGCGCGCGGTGCGCAGATCGAAACCGGGACGCGCTTTATCTCCGCCGAACGAAGGGCGGACCGGTGGCTGCTGGAGATGGAGCATCGGGACGGCACCCGCCAGCAGATCATAGCAAAAGCGCTGGTAAATGCGGCGGGGCCGTGGGTGGCGGACGTGCTGACCCAGCGCATCCGCTCGAACGGCACGGCGAAAGTGCGCCTCGTTCAAGGCTCGCACATCGTTGTTCGGAAACTCTTCGATCACGACCGCTGCTATATTTTCCAGAATGGCGACGGGCGCATTATTTTCGCCATTCCCTACGAGCAGGATTTCACCCTGATTGGCACCACCGATCAGGATTATACCGGCGATCCGGCCAAAGTGGCGGCGACGCCGCAGGAAATTGCCTATCTTTGCTCGGCAGCCTCGGAATATTTCGCCCGCCCGGTGACGGAAGCCGATGTGGTCTGGACCTATTCCGGCGTGCGCCCGCTCTACGACGATGGCGCGTCGAAGGCCCAGGAAGCGACGCGCGACTACGTGCTGACGCTCGACGCCCCCGGCACCGCCGCGCCGTTGCTCTCGGTTTTCGGCGGCAAAATCACCACCTATCGGCGCTTGGCCGAAGCGGTGTTGGAGAAGCTTGGGCCGCATCTGCCGTCCGCGACGAAAAAGCCGAAGGGATGGACGGGCGGTGAGCCACTGCCGGGCGGCGATTTTCCCGTGACCGGGTTCGATGCCCTCGTTCAAAACCTCAAGCAGCGCTACCCGTTTCTCAAAGCGGCGCACGCCTGGCGGCTCGCCCGCACCTATGGCACGCGCGCCGATCTTCTTTTAGGCGGGGCGAAGAGCCTTGCCGATCTCGGCCAAAGTTTCGGGGCCGATCTGACTGAACGTGAGGTTCTCTATTTGATGCGGGAAGAATGGGCGCGGACGGCAGATGATATTCTCTGGCGACGCAGTAAACTCGGGCTGAAACTCGCCCCAACCGACGTGGCCGCGCTGATGCGCTTTATGGCCTCGGCAGGCGGTGCACCATGAGTCTCAGCCTGAAAAACATCTCCAAGCGCGTCATGGGCGAGGATCACATTACCGATGTGACGCTGACGCTCGATCGCGGCACGGTGAATGTTCTCCTCGGGCCGACGCTCGCGGGTAAAACCAGCCTGATGCGCCTGATGGCCGGGCTCGATAAATCGACCTCCGGCACGATGAGCTTCGACGGGCGCGATATTACCGGCCTTCCGGTGCGCAAGCGTTCGGTGGCAATGGTCTATCAGCAGTTCATCAATTACCCGACGCTGTCGGTCTTCGAAAACATCGTTTCGCCCTTACGGGTGGCGGGTCTCGATAAGGCTGAAATCGAAAAGCGCGGGCGGGAAGCGGCGGCGCTGCTGCGGCTGGAGCCCTATTTGCAGCGCACGCCCTTGCAGCTTTCCGGCGGCCAGCAGCAGCGCACGGCGATTGCCCGCGCGCTGGTAAAAGGGGCCGATCTGGTGTTGATGGATGAGCCCTTGGCCAATCTGGACTATAAGCTGCGCGAAGAATTGCGCGAGGAACTGCCGCGTATCTTCGGCGCGACCGGCAGCATCTTCGTCTATGCTACAACCGAACCCACGGAAGCGCTGCTGCTTGGCGGCCATACCGCGACGCTGTGGGAAGGGCGGGTAACGCAGTTCGGGCGCACGGCGGATATTTACCGCGTGCCGCAGGATCTGAGGACCGCGAAAGTTCTGTCGGACCCGCCGCTGAACACGGTCTCCGTCTGGAAAAGCGGCAATACCTATCGCCTACCCGATGGCAGCCAGTTCGAAACCGGGCGGTTCGCCGTGGCCGATGGGGGCTATATTTTCGGCTTCCGTGCCCATCACGCCGCGCTCACCGAGGGCGGGCATGGGGCGTTGACGCTGGCGGGCCATGTGGCTGTGTCGGAAATCACCGGGTCGGAAAGCTATATCCACGTCGATGCCGGGCAAGACCGCTGGGTTGCCCTGGCGCGCGGTGTGGTGAAGGTCGATCCCGGCGCACCGATTCGCCTGTCGCTGGACCCGAAGCGGCTCTATCTCTTCTCCCCCAACGGTGCGCTTGTCGAAGCCGCCGATGCGGCCCTGGCAGCGTGAGGCGATCATGGCGCGCATAGACCTGCAAGACCTCGCCCATTCCTATCACCCGAACCCGGCCTCGGACGCGGATTATGCGCTGAAGCCGATGACGCGGACGTGGGACGACGGCGGCGCTTATGCCCTGCTCGGCCCCTCCGGCTGCGGCAAGACAACGCTGCTCAACATCATCTCAGGGCTGATTATCCCGTCGCGCGGTAAGATCCTGTTCGATGGGGTGGATATTTCGACCCTGCCGACCGAAAAGCGCAATATTGCCCAGGTGTTCCAGTTCCCGGTCATCTACGACACGATGAGCGTTTACGATAATCTCGCCTTCCCTCTGCGCAATCGCCGGGTGCCGGAGAAAGAGGTTGACGCGCGGGTCCGCGAGATTGCCGGAATGCTGGATTTGGGCCGCGATCTCTCCCGCCCCGCAACCGGCCTCACGGCGGACGCGAAACAGAAAATCTCGCTCGGGCGCGGGCTTGTGCGCTCGGACGTATCGGCCATTCTGTTTGATGAGCCGTTGACGGTGATCGATCCGCATCTGAAGTGGGAGTTGCGCTCCAAGATCAAGGAATTGCATCGGCGCCTGCCGTTGACGCTGATTTACGTCACCCACGATCAAACCGAAGCGCTGACCATCGCCGATCAGGTGGTGGTGATGTACGACGGCGGGGTGATGCAAAGCGGCTCGCCGGAAGATCTGTTCGAGCGGCCCGATCATACCTTCGTCGGCAAGTTCATCGGCTCGCCGGGGATGAATATTCTCCCCTGCCGCCTGGAGGGTTCCACGGCCTATGTGGGCGACCAGGCGATTGCCGCGCCGCATATCGGTCGTCCCACGGGGAACGGCCCGCTCGAACTTGGCATTCGCCCGGAATATGTCACCCTTGCGCCGGTTGGCACGGGGTTGCCGGTGCAGATCAAGCGGGTGGATGATCTGGGGCGCTTGCGCATCGCGCGGGTGGAACTGGCGGGGCAGCCGCTGATTGCCACCGTGCCGGAAGGGGCCGCGATTAACGGCACCGAGGCGAGCGTGGTTCTCGATCCGCGCGCGCTGCATCTCTATGAAGGCGGCTTCCGCCGCGCGCCGACCGAAGAGGTGCGTCATGGATAAGACGGAAAATAACAAAGCCTGGTTACTGGTGCTGCCGGTCTTCCTGGTGGTCGCCTTCAGTGCGGTTCTGCCGCTGATGACGGTCGTCAATTATTCGATGCAGGATACGTTCGGGAATAATCAGTTCTTCTGGAACGGTGTGGGCTGGTTCATCGAACTCTTGGACCCGAGCACCGACCTTGGCGGGCGTTTCTTTGATGCGCTGTGGCGGAACCTGCTGTTCTCCGGGATCATTCTGGCCATCGAAGTGCCCTTGGGAATCGCGGTGGCACTGGCCATGCCGCGCCAAGGGTGGTCCGTGGCAGCCTGTTTGATCGTCATGGCGCTGCCGCTACTTGTGCCATGGAACGTTGTGGGCACGATTTGGCAGGTCTTCGCTCGCTCGGACATTGGTCTGTTTGGTGCGGTCGTGAATGGCCTTGGCATTCCCTATAATTATTCGCAGAACGCCCTGTCGGCCTGGGTCACGATTGTGCTGATGGACGTGTGGCACTGGACCTCCTTGGTCGCCCTGCTCTCCTACGCTGGGTTGAAGTCGATCCCCGACGCCTATTATCAGGCGGCGCGCATCGATGGGGCCTCGCGCTGGGCCGTGTTCCGCAAGATCCAACTGCCCAAAATGCGCCGCGTGCTGCTGATCGCCGTGCTGCTGCGCTTCATGGATAGTTTCATGATTTACACCGAGCCTTTCGTGGTGACGGGCGGGGGCCCTGGCAACTCCACCACTTTCCTCTCCATCGATTTGGTGAAGCTGGCGCTGGGGCAGTTCGACCTTGGCAAAGCCGCCGCCGTTTCGATTGTCTATAACCTCATCGTTCTGGCGGTCTGCTGGGTCTTCTATACCGTGATGACCCAGATGGATGCCAAAGGGCGGAGGAGTTAAACCATGCTCACACGCCGCCTTGTCATGGGTTCCTACCTCGTCTTCCTCATGCTGCCGATTTATTGGCTCATCAATATGAGTTTGAAGACGAATGCGGAAATTATCAGCGGGTATACCCTCTGGCCCCATACGCTGACCTTCGCCAATTATATCAAGATTTTCACCGATTCGTCCTGGTACTCGGGCTATTTGAATTCGCTGCAATATGTGGCGATCAATACGGTGCTGTCGATCTCGCTGGCCTTGCCCGCCGCCTATGCCTTCTCGCGCTATCGGTTCTTGGGCGATAAGCATCTGTTCTTTTGGCTGCTGTCGAACCGCATGGCCCCGCCTGCCGTCTTCGCGCTGCCGTTCTTCAACCTCTATTCGGCGATTGGGCTGTTCGATACGCCGTTTGCGGTAGCGCTGGCCCACTGCCTGTTCAATATCCCGCTCGCCGTGTGGATTTTGGAAGGCTTCATGTCGGGCGTGCCGAAGGAAATCGATGAAACCGCCTATATCGACGGCTATTCCTTCCCGCGCTTTTTCGTGAAGATTTTCATGCCGATGATCGCCTCGGGGATCGGCGTGTCGGCCTTCTTCTGCTTCATGTTTTCGTGGGTGGAACTGCTGCTGGCGCGCACGCTAACCAGTGTGGATACGAAACCCATTGCCGCCACGATGACGCGCACAATCTCCGCCGCCGGGATGGATTGGGGCCTGCTGGCCGCCGCCGGCGTGCTGACCATGGTGCCCGGCGCAATCGTGATCTGGTTCGTGCGCAATTACATCGCCAAGGGCTTTGCCCTGGGCCGCGTTTAGAGGAGTTTCCCCATGTCGCATTTCGCCTGGATGGCCTGGACGTGGCAAACCGCCCTCTTTTTCGGCGGGATTGCCACCCTGCTGATAAGTTTAACTGTTTTGGCCGTGCTGCGGCCTGAGATTGAACGGGTGGGGGTCTTGCGCATCCCCACCACGCGGGGCGACCGCCTGTTCATCTCGCTGCTGGGCAGTGCCTTTATCCATCTCGCTTGGCTCGGGCTGATTTCGCCCGATGTCTGGTGGGCCTCGGGAGTTTCCCTGATCTATGCCGCAGCGGTGTTCCGCTGGGTCTAGGGGCGACTTCGCTTAGAAGAAGACCGGATAATCCGGCGGACTAAAACTCAACAGGAGGAAGCCGATGACCCGTAACTTAATCATCTCCGTCTCAGCCGCCGCGATGCTGTTCGCAGCGGGCGCGGCGCGGGCGGATATGGAAGCCGCCAAGCGCTGGATCGATGGTGAATTCCAGCCTTCGACGCTCTCGAAAGACGAGCAGATGAAGGAAATGGAATGGTTCATTAAAGCCGCCCAAGCCTTCAAAGGCATGGAAATCAATGTCGTATCGGAAACGATCACGACGCATGAATATGAAGCCAAGGTGCTGGCCAAGGCCTTTACCGAAATCACTGGGATTAAAGTTACCCACGATCTCATCCAAGAAGGCGATGTGGTCGAAAAGATCCAGACTCAGATGCAGTCGGGCAAGAACATCTATGACGCCTGGATCAACGACTCGGATCTAATCGGCACCCACTTCCGGTATCAGCAGGCCGTGCCGCTAAGCGACTGGATGACGGGCGAAGGCAAGGACGTAACGCTGCCGACGCTGGATATTAACGATTTTATCGGGAAATCCTTCACCACCGGCCCGGACGGTAAGCTGTATCAGCTCCCCGACCAGCAGTTCGCTAACCTCTATTGGTTCCGGTATGATTGGTTCAACCGCGCCGACTTGAAGGAAAAATTCAAGGCGAAATACGGTTACGATCTGGGCGTTCCGGTCAATTGGTCGGCCTATGAAGATATCGCCGAATTCTTCACCAACGACGTGAAGGAAATCGACGGCGTTAAAGTCTATGGCCATATGGACTACGGCAAGAAAGATCCGTCCCTGGGCTGGCGCTTCACCGATGCGTGGCTCTCAATGGCTGGGAACGGCGATAAGGGCCTTCCGAACGGCAAGCCCGTCGACGAATGGGGCATTCGCATGGACGGTTGCCGTCCCACCGGCTCGTCCATCGAGCGCGGCGGCGACACCAATGGCCCGGCTGCGGTTTACTCCATCACCAAATATCTGGAATGGTTGAAGAAATACTCCCCGCCGCAGTCGCAGGGGATGACGTTCTCGGAAGCGGGTCCGGTTCCGGCGCAAGGCAATATTGCCCAGCAGATGTTCTGGTACACCGCCTTCACCGCCGACATGGTCAAGCCGGGTCTAGCCGTGATGAATGCCGATGGTACGCCGAAATGGCGCATGGCCCCCTCGCCGAAAGGCTCCTATTGGAAAGAGGGCATGAAGCTTGGGTATCAGGACGCCGGTTCCTGGACCCTGCTGAAATCGACCCCGGTGGATCGGCGTAAGGCCGCGTGGCTCTATGCTCAGTTCACTGTGTCGAAGACCGCCAGCCTGAAGAAGAGCCATGTGGGCCTGACCTTCGTGCGTCAGTCCGACATTTGGGATAAGAGCTTCACCGAGCGCGCGCCCAAACTGGGCGGCCTGATCGAATTCTACCGCTCGCCCGCGCGCGTGCAGTGGACGCCGACCGGGAACAACGTGCCGGATTATCCGAAACTGGCCCAGCTCTGGTGGCAGAACATCGGCGATGCTTCGTCGGGGGCCAAAACCCCGCAGGCCGCGATGGATGCGCTCGCCGCCGCTCAGGATTCGGTCATGGAACGCCTGGAACGCTCGGGCGTTCAGGGCGATTGCGGGCCGAAGCTGAACCCCAAGACCACGGCGGAAGATTGGTTCAAGAAGGCCGAAGCGGCGGGCACGCTCGCACCGCAACGCAAGCTGGCCAACGAAAAGCCGAAGGGTGAAACCATCGACTACGACACGCTGATTAAATCCTGGCCGGCGACCCCGCCGACCAAGGGCTAATCATCTTCCGTTGCTAAACGGGGGGCGCTTCTCGCAAGGGAAGCGCCTTTTTTCTTTAGGGCTGAGTCACCAACGATTGCCACAGCGCGATAAACCCCTGCTGGTGCAGCGCGTCGGAATAGGCCAGAAGGGTGGCATCGAGCGCGATGGGGCGTAAGGGGCCGGTTGCCTGCTCCTTAATCGTCGCCGGGCTAAGGCCAGGGGCGGGGATGGGGAGAATGGCCGAGAGATAGGTTTCCCGCGCCAGAAGGGTTTGTGCGTCGGGCGACAGCAGAAAATCGATGAAGCGCGCAGCGGTGCGCGGATGGGCCGCGCTGCGCAGGATCATAGCGACGCGGGCGATGACCAGGGTGTAATCGGCGGGATAGATCAGATCAATTTCCGCCCCCGCCGCTTGGCGCTGGGTGGCGTAAGAGCCGAGAACATTGAAGGCAAGGCTCACATCGCCCCGATCCAACGCGTTCAGCATATCGCCTGAGCAGCAGTAGGTTTTCAGCCCGTGCTGGGCGAGGCGGGTGACGAAGGGGGCCCATTGGCTATTGGTGGCATGGTCGATTTTCCCCAGGATATTGCCAAGCCCGCTGGTGACGGGGTCATAGGTCGCCACCGGGCCAAGCTCGCCATTGTTCTCGGCTAAGAGCGCGAGCAAAGCCGCTCGGCTGCCGGGTAGCTTGCGCCCGGCAAAGGCGCGGCGGCTGGCGACGAAAATCAGCGGCTCGTAGGTGAAGCCGAAGGCGGAATCGGCAAAGCGCGCCCAGGGTGGCAGCCGCGCGGTCACCGCCGAGCGATGGGGCAGGGCGTAGCCGTCATTGGCAAGCCGGAACTGCCGGTCAATCGCCGAACTGATGATGATATCCGGCGTAAACGGCAAGGTTCCGTCGAGAACCGCCTGATGCAGCGGCAACGAATCCATTTCGTGATAGGTGACGCTGGTGCCGCGCGCCTGCTGCTCGAAGGCGGCAATCAGCGGGGCGAAGGCGGCGCGGTCGGTGGAGCCTACGATGATGAGGGGTTCCGCCTGGGCGATTCCTGTAAAGAAAAACAATAGGGCTAAAATACGCATCATCTTTGCGGCTCCCCCACGGGCAAAAGCGGAAAGCGCAAGGTGACGGCAAGGCCGCCGCCGTCGGCATTCGATAAATCGATCTGGCCGCCGTGGCCGCGCACGACGCGCTGAACGATGGCGAGGCCCAAGCCGCTGCCGCCCAACCGATCGGCCGGAAGCCGGGAGGTACTGCGCTCGAACCGGCGCAGCACGCGCGGGCGGTCTTCCGGCGCAATCCCCGGCCCGTAATCGCGCACGCTGACGCTGAGGTGGCTGGTATCGCTATGCAAGATAACCTCGACCGGCCCGGCGGCGGGGCCGTATTTCAGCGCATTATCGATGAGGTTGCGTAAGGCGTCGGCCAAAGCGCCGCGATCCCCCAAAATTTCCGCCGTGGCGCTGGCGTCGTCGGAAATGAAAAGCCGCAGGCTGGTATCGCCCGCGCCGCCTAAACGGTCGTTGATGACATCGGCGCAGAGCCGGGCGAGCGCCAGCGGGGTGCGCGGACTGAGTTCCAGCCGATTGCCGATGGTCGCGTCGGTCAGCAGTTGATCGGCAATGCGGGCGGCGCTGCGGGCATTGCGCAGAATGCGCTGAAGCTGCTCCTGCTGCGCCGGGGTGGCGTCGCGCAAGGCCACCTCCGTTTGCGTGATGACGCTGGCGAGCGGGGTGCGCACTTGGTGGGTGGCGTCGGCGAGGAAGTTCCGTGTTTCGGTGAGGGAGCTTTCAAAGCGCGCAAGCAGGCTGTTGAGCGCCCGTTGCAGCGGCTGAATTTCCTCCGGCACCGGCTGGCGCAGGGGGGTAAAGTCGCGCGGGTCGCGGTCGGCGATCACTTGCTTTAAATCGACAATCGGGCGCAGCGCTTCCGTCACCGCCAGCCCGATCATCGCGGCGGCGGCCCCAGCGAGCACCAGCAGGCCGAGCACGGCATAGCCGCCCATCTCAAGCGCCTGGGCTTGGCGCTGCACCAGGGTTTGCGCCACCAGCGTCACCGCCCAGCGTGGCCGCTCGCCTTGCGTTAGCAGGCGGCGCACGGCGACGAGGCGGATCGGCATTTCCTTATAGGTGGTGGTGACGAACTGGGGCTCGCTCGCGTCCTGGCGCGCATCCGGCGCGGGAGGCGGTAGCAGATCGGGGTAGCCGGTAATCGTGCGGCCATCGTCGTCGAGCAACCGATAGAAGACGCGATCATCGGTCAGGCGGGCCAGCATGGCAAAGGCCGAGGGCGGCACATCGGCGCGTAAAGCATTGTCTTCCAGCCGGAACCCTTCGGCCAGGGTGAGGGCGGAAGCCGAGAGAAGGTGATCGAAGGCCCGCTCGCTCGCGGTATTGGCATAGCGCCACGCGAGCGTTCCCAGCAGCCCGAGCAGCACGATCAGCGCGGCCCCTAAGCGTCGATACAGCCGCCGCCGCAGCGCGCCCGGCTTAGGGGGAGGGGGGCGGCGTAAGTTCGGCCACATAACCCAAACCCCGAATCGTGCGAATGGTAAAATCGCTCGCCTCCAGCTTCCGCCGCAGGCGCGAGACGTAGAGTTCCACCGCGTTCAACCCCACCTCCTCGTCATGGCTGAACAGGCGCTCCAGAATCTGATCCTTGCTGACGATGCGGTTGCGGCTGGCGACGAAATATTCCAGTAAGCGAAACTCCCGCCGCCCCAATTCGAGCCCAACCGGCCCCACCGAAGCCCGTTTGGCCGCGCCGTCGAAGGTGAAATTACCGAGGCGGATCACCGAGGCGGCAAGCCCGCCGTGGCGGCGCAGCAGCGCCTGCAAGCGGGCTTCAAGCTCGCGCAGATCGAAGGGCTTGCTGAGGTAATCGTCGGCCCCCAGGGCGAAATGCTGCAACTTATCCTCAAGCCCCGCCCGCGCGCTGATAATCAGCACGGGCGGCGCGGGTGTTTGCTGGCGCAAATCCTGGAGAACATGGCTGCCGCTATCGTCGGGCAGGCCAAGGTCGAGCAGCACGGCGTCATAGACCGTCACGGCCAGATAGTCGCGCGCGGCGGCGGCGGTTCCGGCCAGATCGACCGCATGGCCCTGGTCGGCGAAATGGCGGCGCACGGCAAGGGCCAAATCTTCCGCATCCTCGATGACCAGCAACCGCATCCCTCCCCCTTTCCGCATCCTGCGGGCGTCTTTTTGCGGCTCCGACAGCTTGATGACAGTTCCCTGCTCTATACGAGAAACAGGGTCGCTAGAATACCCGTCAAAAATTTAGGGAGAAAACCATGCGTACGTCCTCCGTCCGTCTGCTGTTGACCTCGAGTGCTGTTAGCCTGCTATTTGTCGCGGGCTTTGCGAATGCTGCGGAAATTCCCGCAGGCTACCCCGCCGATTACAGCAAAACCATCGAAGCCGCCGTGAAAGAAGGCAAGGTTTCGATCTATTCCACTACCGATTCGGCCCTGGCCAGCGGTTTGGTGAAGGATTTCGAAGCGGCTTTTCCGGGGATCAAGGTCGATTACAGCGATCTGAATTCGACCGAACTCTATAACCGTTTCATCGCTGAAGTCGCCTCGGGCCAAGGTACCGCCGATGTGACTTGGTCGTCGGCCCCCGATTTGCAAGTAAAGCTGGCCTCGGGCGGCTATGCGATGGCCTATCAATCGCCGGAAGCCAAGTATCTGCCGAGCTGGGCGATTTACCGCGATATGGTCTATGGCACTACCGCCGAGCCGGTAACGATTATCTACAACAAGCGCATGCTGCCGGAAGCCGATGTGCCAACGTCGCACGAAACGCTGCTGACGCTGCTGCAAACCAAAGGCGCGAGCCTGAAGGATAAGGTTGCGGCCTATGATCCCGAACGCTCGGGCGTTGGTTTCTACTTCTTCAATCAGGATGAATTTTTCTGGAAGAAGGCCTGGGATCTGAATAAAGCGCTGGGCCAAGTCTCGCTGAAAACCTATACCTCGGCGGGCGCGATGGTGGAAAAAATCACCTCGGGCGAGCATTCCATTGCCTATGGTATCTTCGGCTCCTACGCCCTGTCGCGCCAAGCAAAAGACCCGAACCTCGGCATCATCATGCCCAAGGATTTCACCCTGGTGACGACGCGTGCCGCCTTTGTGCCCGCGAAAGCCAAGAACCCGAACGCGGGGAAAGTCTTCCTCGATTATCTGCTGTCGGTGCGCGCGCAAAAGCTGATTGCGGGCGAAGCGCAATTGTTCGCCGTGCGCGACGATGTGACCGAAGGGGTGACGATCAAAACGGTTCAGAACGCCGTTGGTAAAGCCGTCACCCCAATTGCGCTCGACGATGCGCTGCTCGACGGGCTCGACCAAGTCAAACGCCTGCGCTTCTTGAAGCAGTGGCAGCAGGCCATGAAGGGCCAATAAGCCCCTTCCCTGCTTCTTTTCTGTGTATCGAGACCGGGCGAAAGTCGCCCGGTCTCCTCTTCTCTTGCGAGGGCGCGGCTTCGGGCGCGCCGGAGATGGCCGTGCTATGCGAAATTTTCGCTGGGCGACCTTGGGCCTGACAACTTTGGTTGTTCTCGCCCCCGTCGTCCTCATTCTCTACCAAAGCTTTCTCAGCGGGCCGTTCTTTGAAGCGCGCACCCATCTGACCTTCTCCGCCTATGAATTTATCTGGGAGGATGATGATTTCTGGGAAGCCTTGCGCGTTTCGGCGTTTTTGGCGGGCCTGATGACCGTCATCGCCGTGCCGCTCGGCGTTATTCTCGCTTTCCTGATTACGCGCACGAATGTGCCGGGGCGGCGGATTCTGGAGCCGATGGTGCTGGTGCCGGTGTTCATGTCGTCGGTGGTTCTAGCGTTCGGCTATGTGGTGACGCTGGGGCCGGTGGGGTTCGTGTCGCTCTTCGCCAAACAGCTTTTCGGCTTTGTGCCCTGGTCGATCTACTCGATCACCGCCATTGGCATCGTCGCTGGGCTAACCCATGTGCCGCATGTGTATCTTTATGCCGCAGCGGCGCTGCGCAACTTGGGGTCGGATATCGAGGAAGCGGCGCGGATTGCGGGGGCGAGCCCCTGGTACGTCGCCGTTTCGGTTAGCCTGCCGATGATTATGCCGGTCGTGCTCTATGCCGCCGTGCTGGTGTTCTTCTTAGGGTTCGAGCTGTTCGGCCTGCCGCTGGTGCTGGGCGACCCGCAAGGCGTGCTGGTGCTCTCCACATATCTCTATAAGCTCACCAATAAGCTCGGCGTGCCCTCCTATCAGTTGATGGCCGTTGTCGTTGTGGCGATCATCCTTATCGCTATTCCGCTGATTGCTTTGCAGCGCTGGTTGCTGCGCCATGCCAACCGCTACGTCTCGATCAAAGGCAAGGCGAGCCGCCATCAGCCGATTGATCTGGGGCGCTGGCGTTGGCCTGCCTTCGCGGTGATCTTCCTGTGGTTCTTCGTGACCGTCGTCATTCCGCTGGCGGGGATTCTCTTGCGTTCGCTGGTGAGCCGGTGGGGCGAGGGGGTCGATCTTTTCTCGGTGCTCACGCTCGACCATTTCCGCGAGTTGGCGAATTATCCAAACGTCACGCGCGCAATTATCAATACGCTCGGCATTGCCTCCATCGGCGGGGCGATGGCGGTGGCCGCCTATGGCGCGATTGCGATTGCCATGCACCGCTGGCCCTCGCCCTTGGCGAAGCTGGTGGATGCGATAGCGATGGTGCCGCGCGCCATGCCGGGGCTGGTTGCCGGGTTGGCGATGCTGTGGATCTTCCTGTTCGTGCCCATCCTGAACCCATTCCGCAGTACGATGCTCTCGATCTGGCTGGCCTATTCGGTGGTCTGGTTCGCCTATGGGCTGCGGATCATCTCCGGTACGTTGATGCAGCTTGCGCCGGAGTTGGAAGAAGCCGGGCGCACCGTTGGGGCCTCCGCAGGCCGCGTTGCCCGCGATGTAACCCTACCGCTTGCCCGCCAAGGCATGTTTGCCGCCTGGCTGCTGATCTTCCTGATTTTCGCGCGCGAATATTCGACGGGGGTTTATTTGCTGGGGCCGGGGACGGAAGTGATCGGGTCGCTGATGGTCTCCCTCTGGGGGACGGGCGCGATCGATCTCGTCTCGGCGCTCGCGGTGGTCAATACCCTCATTATCGTGTCGGGGCTGGCGATTGCCCTGCGCTTCGGAGTTAAACTCAATGGCTGATATTCAGATCGACCAACTCCGCCTGCGCTATGGCGCGGTGGAGGTGCTGAAGGGCGTTTCCTTTACCGCGAATGCGGGCAGCATTATCGCCCTGCTCGGGGCCTCCGGGTCGGGCAAGACGACTTTGCTGCGCGCCCTTGCTGGGCTGGAGCAACCATCGGCGGGTAAAATCATCCTGTCCGGGGCGACGCTTTATGACTCCGGGGCGAATGTTAATCTCGCGCCGGAAGCGCGCGGCCTGGGGCTGGTGTTCCAATCCTACGCGCTCTGGCCGCACAAGACCGTGGCGGAAAATGTCGGCTATCCGTTGAAGCTGCGCAAAATCGGCAGGGCGGAACTCGATCAACGGGTGAAGGACGCGCTGGACGGCGTGGGCCTCGGTAAGCTCGCCGAACGCTACCCGCATCAGCTTTCCGGTGGCCAGCAGCAGCGCGTCGCCTTGGCCCGCGCGCTCGTCTATGCGCCGAAGGTGATCTTGCTCGACGAGCCGCTGTCGAACCTCGACGCCAAACTGCGCGAAGAAGCGCGGATTTGGTTGCGGCGCTTGATTAACGAGCGCGGCCTGTCGGCGATCTGCGTTACCCATGATCAGGTGGAGGCGATGGCTTTGGCGGACCGGATTCTGCTGCTCAACGGCGGCCGTGTCGATCAAGACGGCAGCCCGCGCGAGATTTATCAGAAGCCCGCTTCGCTCTTCGCCGCTGAGTTCATGGGGTCGAACAATCACCTACAAGGGCGCGTAACCCATGTGGAGGGGGGGCGCGTTACCATTGATGTCGCCGGGCAAAGCTTCACGGGCCGCGCTCAGCAGCCGCTGACGATGGGGCAGCCGGTTGTGGGGATTCTGCGTACAGAGAAAATCGGGCTGCTTCCTGCGACCGCCGCCGAGGGCATCCTCGCACCGGTGATCGATTCGCTCTACCTGGGCGAACGGCTGGAAGTCGTCTGCCAGCTAGGCGACGTGCTGTTGCGCGCCTATAGCCAAGAAGAATCCGAACCCGACCGGCAGGTGCGCCTGCATATCCCGGAAGAAGCGCTGTGGGTCTATCTCGCCCCGGAAACCAGTATCGACTGAGGTTTGCGACGGGTGCGGTCGCTTGGCCGACCGCACCCGTCGCTGCGATCTATCCCCCTACAGGGTGCCGATTCGCGGCAAAGCCTGCTCGTTGCTGTCGAACAGGTGCGTTGCGGCAGGATCGATCCAGGCGGAAACCTGACTGCCGACCGCGAGCGCGGTTTCGCCCGGAGCCTCCAGCGTCACCCAGGTCCCATCGGCGAGCGTTCCATAGAGGAAGGTCTGACTGCCGAGGCGCTCGACCGCTTGAACATTCAAGGTGAGTTCAACGCCGCCCTGCGCGATAAGGCTCAAGTGCTCCGGGCGAATGCCGAGGGTTACTGCGCCGTTCGCGGCCAGCGCGCCTTTGGCCAGGCGCGGCACCAGCAAATGATGACCCGATCCCAAGGTGACGGTAACGCCATTCGCCGCGACCGAGGCAACCTTAACCGGGATAAAATTCATGGCCGGGGAACCAATGAACCCGGCGACGAATTTATTGGCGGGGGCGTGATACAGGTCCAGCGGTGCGCCGACCTGTTCAATGCGGCCTGCGCGCAAAACCACGATTTTATCGGCCAGCGTCATCGCTTCCACTTGATCGTGGGTGACATAGACCATCGTGGCGTTTAGTTCGCGGTGCAGACGGGCGATTTCGATGCGCATTTGAACGCGCAACGCTGTATCGAGGTTCGACAGCGGCTCGTCGAACAAAAACACCTTGGGGTCGCGCACAATGCAGCGGCCAATCGCAACCCGCTGGCGTTGCCCCCCCGAAAGCTGGCGGGGGCGGCGATCTAGCAGCGGCTCGAGCTGCAAAATGCGGGCGGCTTCCGCCAAGCGCCGGGCAATATCGGCTTTCGGCATTTTCGCCATCCGCAGCCCGAACGTCATATTCTCCGCGACGGTCATATGCGGATAAAGCGCGTAGGACTGAAACACCATCGAGGTGCCGCGCTCCACGGGTTGTAGATCATTGGCGCGCACGCCGTCGATCATCAAATCGCCGGAGGAGATTTCCTCAAGCCCGGCAATCATGCGGAGCAGGGTAGATTTTCCGCAGCCCGAGGGGCCGACGAAAACGACGAACTCGCGCGAGGCGATGCTGAGATCAATCCCGTGCAAAACATCAACATTGCCGAAGCTTTTGGTCAGCCGCGAGAGGGTTACATCAGCCATTATTCTACTCCCTCGGGATCATGAGACGCAGACCGCTCCCAGGCGGCAACCTGCTGCGGCAGAACACGCGCACTGCCGATGCGATAGCGCACCCCGGCAATCCCCTCGGCGGGGCCATGCCAGGGGTCGGAACCATAGTTGAAGGCGAAGGTGAGCGACCCTCGACGGCGCAGGCGCACCGTTTCCGGAACCGGGTGCAGCGTTAGCCCCACCGCTTCCGCCCACGGGGCCAGCACCGCGCGCAGAAAATCGCCGTCGGGCAAACCGTGCCAGCTATAGACGCGGCCCGCGCCGTGGCGCTGTTCGCGTAAGGCGGGCCAGCCGTCGCTAAACGTCGCCAGAACTTTGGCGCTACCGTCCGTCGCCTCGCGCCAGCCGCGCGTTTGATAGGTCTCGCCGTGCAAGGTAACGGGTTCGGCAAAGGCCGGATCGAGCGACTCCACCCACTCCACGCGGAAGCCCGCCAAATTGGCCAAAGTCCCCGGCGGCAGATTGGCGGGAATATGCAGGTTTTCGGTTTTGGAGCCCGCGCGCGGCCCGAGCACCAGCGTGGCCCCACCAGCGACGACCTCGGTCAAGCGCGCGGCCAAAGCGTCCGACACCATCGGCGCGGCGGGGGCCAGGATCAGGCGATAGCCGCTCAAATCCCCGTCCGGGCTGACGAAATCGACATCCAACCCCAAGCGCCGCACGGCCTGATACCAGTCGAACACCAGATGCTTAAAGGAATATTCCCGCCCCTGCGGATGGGCGGTCAGCAACCAGTCTGCGGCGTAATCGAAGAGAATGGCAACGGGGGCGCGGGTAGACTCTGGCATCGGCAGGCTGGCGGCTTCAACCGCAACCGCCCCGGCCTCGGCATAGCCCGGCGCGGGTTCGCTATCGGGCCGCAGTAGCCCCGCGTGCATTTGCTCCTGGGCGAAAGGAACCTGCCGCCAGCGGAAATAGGTCACGACCTCCGCCCCATGCGCGAAGGCTTCCCAGGTCCAGAGCCGAACCATGCCGGGGAGGGGCGCAGGGTTATGGAAGGCCCAATTCACCGGCCCTGGTTGCTGCTCCATCACCCACCACCGGCCTCGGCCCACGGCGCGGTAGAGATCGTGATGAAAGGCGGCAATATCGGGGTGCCCCGTGCGCTGCCAGCGTTGGCGTTCCTCCGGCGGCAGGCGCAAGAGCGTATCGGTAAAGCCAAGCGGGTAGGAATCCCAAGTGGCGAAATCCAAATCGCCCGCCACTTTGAAATGATCGAACTCGGTAATGAAGCCCATATAATTATGGCTCAAGTCCTGCCCCGGCGCGTGGCGGCGCAGAATATCGGCTTTCAGCTTATTGAAGCTCACCACTTGGTCCGACGCAAAGCGGTAGAAATCCAGCCACGCGCTTGGGTTGGCTTCGGTTACGGTCAGGTTCGGCAATTCGGCTTCGTCGAAATCCCGCAGTTCCATACTCCAGAACACAGTCCCCCACGCCTGATTGAGCGCCGCAATGCTGCCGTAGCGCGTGCGCAGCCAGTCTTGAAACGCCCGGCGCGCCACCGGCGAGTAGGAGCGAATCGTATCGTGGCAGCCATACTCATTATCGAGCTGCCAAGCCATGATATGGGGGTTTTGCCCATAGCGTTTGGCCAAGACTTCGGTAATGCGCGCCACTTCGCGCCGATAGCCTTCGTGGCTGAAATCATAATGCCGCCGGGAGCCGAACCCGCGCGGGCGGCCCTCCCGATCATAGGCGATCATATCGGGCATCCGGTCGATCAGCCATTTCGGCGGGGTCGTCGTCGGGGTGCCGAGAACGATTTTGAGCCCGGCCCCGCCTAAGGTTTCAATCGCCCGGTCCAGCCATTCGAAGCGATACTCGCCCGGCGTAGGTTCCAGCCGCGTCCAGGCAAATTCCCCGATGCGGACAATGCGAATGCCAAGCTCCACCATGCGCCGGGCATCGTCGGCCCATTGGCTTTCGGCCCAATGTTCGGGGTAGTAACAAACGCCTAAGGTTGCCGTGCGGGTCATGATTGGGGCTCTAGTGCGAAGATTAGCGCCTGATCGGGCGCGCGGAGGTCAAGAAGCAGGCCGATGTGCTGAAGCGCCTCGGCAGAGAAACTTTGCCCCGCGAGTCCCTCCGGCACGGCGAAGGGGGCTTGGGTGCTGAGGCGATAGGATGATCCCGCCCGAAGCCCCGGCAGTTTGACGGTCAGGGGCACTTGGCTATAGCTGCGCGAGATAATGGTAACGCGCGCGGCGCCCGTTTGCGGGTCGAGCAGCATCCAGCCGATGGCGCGCGCGTCTGGCAGGGGCAGAAAATGGGTTTCCGCCCGCTGCTGCATCGCCCGGTCAGCCTTAAAATGCGCAATCAGCGCTGTAAGCGTCGTGCGCTCCTCGGGGCTAAGGCCGCGAATATCCCATTCAATGCCCAGATGCCCCGCCAGCGCCACCGCGCCGCGCGTGAGCAATGGTAAGCGCCGCCCGCTGGTGTGGCACTCGGTAGGGCCGATGTGGCTGCCCATCACCTCGGGCGGGAAGAACAGGCTAAAGCCGCGCTGAATCGCCGCCCGGTCGTGGGCGTCGTTACTGTCGGAGGTCCAGACCCGATCCGTTCGGCGCAGAATGCCCCAATCCGCCCGCGCGCCGCCGCTGGCGCAGCTTTCGATTTCAACGGCGGGATGGGCAGCGCGCAGCCGGTCGATCAACCCATAGAGCGCGCGGGTTTGCGCGGGCGTCACCCAGCCGTTGACGGGGCTATAGGCGGGCGCAAGGTCGCGGTTCATATCCCATTTCAAATAGGCAATCGGCGTTTCGCGCAGCAGCTTGTCCAGATGTGCAAACAGATACTCGATCACCTCCGGGCGGGTGAGATCGAGCACTAATTGATTGCGCGCCGTCGGCTGCCCTGCGCCGGGCACATGTAGGCACCAATCGGGATGGGCGCGGTATAAATCGCTGTCGGGATTGACCATTTCAGGCTCAACCCACAGGCCCATCGCCATCCCAGCCGCCTGGATTTCCGCCGCGATGGGGCCGAGACCCTGGGGATAGAGCGCGGCATCGGGCGTCCAATCGCCAAGGCCCGCGCGGTCCGACCGCCGCCCCTGGAACCAGCCATCATCAAGCACAAAGCGCTCCACCCCAACGTCCGACGCCGCCGCAATCAGCGCCGAGAGCGCCGCGCGGTCGTGATTGAAGTACAGCGCTTCCCAGGTATTGAGATGCACCGGGCGCGGGCGCGTTTGGGTGGGTAGAATATGGGTGCGGGCGTGCGCATGGGTTTGGCGGCGCAGATCGTTGAGCCCATCGGCGGTAAAAATAACCGCCTCCGGGCTGCAGTAGGTTTCGCCAATGGCAAGCGTAAGCGCCCCGCCCGCGAAGGCTTCGCCAAGCTGCATCATTCTTTGCCCATCGGGGAGCGCATCGATGCGCAGGCTATGATCCCCGGACCAGGCGAGATGCGCTGCCGTAAGCCAGCCCTTCTGATCGGAAAACCCCGGCGTTCCGCACATAATCGCCGGAAACCCATCGTGACCGGGCCGCCCGCGCCGACTGGTGCGCTCGAAGCTTCCGGCGGGCAGCGTGAGCCGGGGCGTTTGGAACTCGTTGCACCAGGTGCCGCTGAACGTCAAAATCTCGCTGGCGTCGCTCGGCAGCGGCAGCGTAACGGCAGCGCAGCGCAGCAGTGTAAGCGGTGCCTCCCCCACATTCGTCACCCGAACGGAAACGGTAAGGCCGCCATTTTCGACCAGCGTGAGCGTTTGTTCCCACCGAAGACCAGCGGCGACCAGTGTCACCTGCGCGCTCGCCCCGGTTTGGGTCAGCGTTGCGTCGCGCCATTGGATCGGCGGAAGCCCGGCGCAGGCGAGCCCCGGCGTGCCCCAAAATCCCCAGCCTTCCACGGGGCAGAGGGGAAGGGGCGGCGGTGCGTCCAGCGAAGCATTCGGAACCGGGCGGCGCTGAAGCACCAGGGCGGCGTCAGCATCCGGCAGCAGCGGGCCGAAAGAGTGCCAGCGCGGCACCTCCCCGCCGGTCAAAACAAGCTGGCGCAGCCCGGCATTCAGCGACATCGCCGGGGTCATTCCTTGGTGGCCCCCAAGGTGAGCCCGGCGATGAAATGGCGTTGCATCATAAAGAAGATCGAAACGGGCAGCAGGGCGGCGATGATCGAGCCCGCCGAAATCAACTGCCACGACGATACCCACATGCCCTTCAGCGACTGTAAGCCTGCCGTGACCGGGCGCACCGCATCGGTTTGCGCCAGCACCAGCGCCCAGAAATAATCATTCCAGACGAAGGTGAAAATCAGCACCGCGAGGGCGGCCAGCGCCGGGCGTACGAGGGGCAGAATAATGCGGAAGAAAATATTCACCTCCGAAACCCCCTCCATCCGCGCGGCCTCGATCAGCGCATCGGGCAGGGCTTTGATGAAGTTCCGCATAAAGAGGGTGCAGAAGCCGGACTGGAAGGCGATGTGAAACGCCACCAGCCCGCCAATCGAATCATACATCCCCAGACCGATCATCAAATCGCGCACCGGGATCATCAAAATTTGGAACGGAATGAAGTTCCCGGCAATAAACATGGCAAACAGAATGATATTGCCGCGAAATTTATACTTTGCCAGGGCAAACCCCGCCATTGCCGCCAGCGCAATCGACCCGATCACCGTGGGGACGGTAATCAAGACCGAATTCAGCAGAAAGGTGGCCATCGGCGTGGTGGTGAAGACGGCGCTATAGTTTTCGATCAGCAGAAACTTGGACGGCCAGCCCCATAGATTGCCCTTACTAATATCTTCCAAGGATCGCACCGAGGTCAGCGCAATTGCCAGCAGCGGAATCAACCACAAGATAAGAGAAATAATGACCGCAACCCGGTAGCTGACAACCGCCCAGGGGCCTTTAGTGTGAATGGGTGCTGGGAACATTATTCGGCCTCCTTCCGCAGCATGGAAACCAGGAAGAACGCGATGTAAATATCCATAATCAGGAACAGAACCGTGGCAATCGCCGCGCCATAGCCCATGCGATAGGCAAAGATCGCCTGCTCGTACATGAAGTACCCAAGCACCGTCGAGCTATCGTAAGGGCCGCCGTTAGTCATAATGGCGACCAAATCGAAACTCCGCAGGGCCCCAATCACCGTAACAACAACCGCAATGAAGGTAGCGGGCCGGAGTTGCGGCAGGATGATATTCCAAAACATCGGCAAGCCCTTACACCCATCCATTCGGGCGGCTTCAATAAGTTCGGGGTTAACGTTATTCAGCCCCGTCAAATACAGAATCATACAGTAAGCGATTTGCGGCCAAAGCCCGGCAACGATAATGGCGTAAGTGACCATATGCTCATCGCCCAAGGGGGCGATACCCGGCAGGCCGACCGCGTGCAAAACAACATTCAGCAAACCGAAATTCGGATCATAGAACCATGAGAAGATAACCCCAACGACGACCTGGGAGATCACGAAAGGGAAGAAAAACAGCGCTTTAACCAGCCGCATCCCCGGCATTTGCTGATTGAGAAAAAGCGCAATCAGCAAGCCGCCCACGGGCGCGAGCAAGTAGAGAATGAGCCATTTAACGTTATTGGACAGCGCAGTATAAAATTTATCGTCCGAAAATAATTCCCGATAATTATCGAGGCCAATAAAAACCTTCGGGCCCAACCCATCCCATTCGTGAAAGCTGATCCAGACACTGGAGAGAATCGGCCAGACAACAAACAGCAGAAAGGCGGCCAGCGCCGGGCTAAGAAACATCATCGGCGCGAGGGTTTTTTCGTGCCGACGCCAAAAACTGCGGCGCGGCGCGGGCCGGGTTAGGCTCACGGGAGATGTCATGATCGCGTCCACGGGGCTAGCGCCTCTTCAGAATGCCCGAAGAAGCTCGCGTTCTGAAAAAGGGAAGTTTGCCCGGAAATCACGCACGGGCGTCAAGCCCCCCCCGGCGGGCCGAAGCCTGCCAGGGGGGAAGCATCGAGATGGTCGCGTTTACTGTTTGAAGACTTGCTTACGACGGGCTTCCAGGCGCGTCAGAATTTCATCCCCCCGGTCCGGGATAATCATGAATTCCTGGAAGGCTTTCATGCCTTCTTGGGCCAAGCTGGGGTCCGTATCGCGGTCGTAGAACTGGGCCGTACCGGCGGCTGCGGACAGCATCTTATACCCAGCTTGCAAGAAACGATCATCGCTCGGCTTAGCGTCTTTATTCGTCGGGATTTGACGCAGTACAGCGTTCAACTCGGTCTGCACATCGGCCCGCATGTAGAAGGCCAGGAATTTTTTCGCGTCAACCTTGTTCTTCGCCCGCGCCGGAATATGGACCGTATCCGTCGGCGCATCCTCGAACATCGGCTGATCGCCAATTTTCGGGAATTGGAAGAAATCCATCTTGTCGCGCACATCCGCCGGGAATTCCGGCGTAATGAAGTTGCCGATCAAATACATCGCGCCCTTGCCCTGGTAGAACAGCGGCTGCGATTCCTGCCACGTATAAGAGGCGTGATTTTCGATGAAGTAACCGGGGCGGATCAACTCGGCCCACTTATCGAACACATCCTTAACACCCTTATCGGTGTAGGGGACTTGCCCGGCCATCAGCTTCATATGGTAGTCCATACCATTGACGCGCAGGTTGAGGTAATCGAACCAGCCCGCCGTGGGCCACAAGGCCTTCGAGCCGATCACGATGGGCGCAACGCCGCTGGCCTTCAGCTTCGCACAGGCATCGAGAAACTCGGCCCAAGTCTTCGGCGGCTGCTGAATACCGGCCTTCTCGAACAGGTCCTTCCGATAATAGAGGCCCCAGTTATAATAGGTGTAGGGCACGCCATATTGTTTGCCATCGACGGTCACGGAGCCGACGGTTGAGGGCATCGCTTCGGCGGCTTTATTTGCCTTCCAGACATCGCTGACATCTTCGAATAGTTTGCGGTCGACGAAAAATTTCATCCGCTCGCCCGCATACCAGTACACAACGTCTGGCGACTCGCCTGCAAGCCAGTTCCGGATAGAGGTTTTATAGCTTTCTTTATCGAAGACATTCAGTTTGACGTCGATATCGGGATTTTCTTTTTTGAATTTCTCGATAAGGGCTTCCATACCCTTACGCGGCGCGGGATCGGACTGATCCGAGTTAATCACCAGCGTGCCCGCCAGCGCGGTGGTGCTGAGGCCGACGGCAAAGAGTGCCGTCGTGGCAAAACGCAAAAACTTAGTCATGGTGTCCCCCTAAAGCTTTTTTTCAGTTTGTTGGCTGCCTGCACCGGAGACGCGCTTTGATATCGAGTTTCTCCGAACCGAACGCTGCATCCGATTTGTCGAGATTTGCGACTTATTGCCGCATTTTGGCCGACGTTCAAAAGCTAGCAGATTATTGTATGATGAATAAAGGATAATTTTGATAAGTGATTGAGGGGGCCGCGCGCGCCACAACCCGCGCCATCCCACCCGTATTCCGGTCGTGCCATCGCCTACAACGCCGACGGAGTCGCCGGTCAGACGTTTTGCGTTTCTCTACTCCGTCCGTGGCATCAACCGGCTACGCTGCTTCTCTCGGTTTGCGAGGTAAGACCGGGCGACCTGTTGCAGCAGGCGGTCCGGCACTTTTCCGTAAACGACGGTCTTCGGTGTGCGGCCCGGTACCGGGCGCACGTCCGGCCCCGGCCAGAGGAAGGCGTTTGCTTCCGTGGTCACGATCCACGAAGGAGCGTCGTCGAGCCCCAAGGCGCGTTTCATGTCCTCTGGAAAGGTAACGGCGTCGGTCACATCGGCAGGCGGAGTATGGGTGACGGCCAGGACGAGAACTTCGGTCTTACCATCGGCTTGTTTGACAGAAAGGGCGAGGACCAGCGCCGGGCGGTCCTTGCGGCCTTCCTCGCGTCCTTGTGCGCTTTCATCGGCCCAGAGGTAGGCGTACCGGATAACCGATCCCCGTTCGGGTCCGGCAGAAATCAATTGCTGTTACCGGCGGCAAGCAATTCGATATCGGCGAGGAAATGCTCCGGCGTGTCCGCCGCCGTGAAGGCTTGCTGGTCGCGCTTCTTCAGCCGCTCATATTCCTCGACAGAGAGAAGGACGTTTCGGGGGCGGCCATTGCGGGTGACCACAACCGGCTGCCCAAGTGCCACATCGCTGTAGTGCGAGAAGTGCCGTACGAGGTCGCCCGCCGTCGTCGTGACGTGCCCATCTGCTTTCATGCCCGGCTCCTTCTCTCGTCAGAGGATGTAGAATAAGCAAAATATGTAAAATATGCAACGCCGCCCAACGCTGGCGCGCCGGAGGTGCGCGGCAGAATCCCAAATTCTTTGGGTAATTTTTGGGTAAATGGGACGGGAAAAAGAGGGAAAACAGGGGAATAAGAGAGAAGCCTGTCTTCGGCTTTCAATCCCTAAAACGCTGACTTTCCTTTGAAAAATGGTGCCGACTCGCGGAATTGAACCGCGGACCTACTGATTACGAATCAGTTGCTCTACCCCTGAGCTAAGTCGGCATCGTCATTGCCGAGGAAACCCTCAGGCGATGCGGGGCGCACATTATCGCCGAGGGGCGGGGGGTGCAAGGGGGAATTCGTGGCGAGTCCCGAGAAAGTTAGGCCAGGGCGTTAGGCGCGCCGATTGACGCCGTCGATCCGCCAGCCGGGGCCGATGGCGTCGATCCGGGTCAGCGACCAGGGATCGATGGTAAAGCTCTGGGCGGCTCTGAGCGGCGGCGGCGTGCCCGTCTCAGTGAGCGCGAGGGCGAGGGCGGCGCGCACTGTGCCCGCGTGGGCGACGAGGACGAGATCGAGTCCCGCATGCTCCTGCGCCAGCGCGCCGATGGCGGTAGCGGTGCGGCGGAATTGATCGGCGAAACTTTCGCCGCCGGGCGGCGCGAGGCCGACCGGATCGGCCCAAAACGCGCGGTAACTCGCCTCGCCACTGTCCCACAGATCGCTATGACGCTGGCCCGTCCAGTTCCCAAAATCCTGCTCGGCCAGGGCGTCGAGCACCAGCGGGCGGGCGTGGGTGAGGGCTTTCACCGTTTGGCGGGCGCGTAAGGTGGGGGAGGAAATCCACAGGGCGCGATCGGGCAGCGCGCGGCGCAGGGCCTGGGCGCGCAGCAGGTCCGAAATATCGGCTTCGGCACCGATATCGGGGATGGTGCCGTCGGCGGAGGTGGGAACGGGGGCGTGGCGCAGCCACCAGAAGCGGGTGATCGGGGTCATCGGGCGACCAATACGCAGAGAAGAAGAATTTCGGCAAGCTGCTGGCTCGCCCCCAAAGTGTCGCCGGTGAAGCCTTGAACTTGCCAGCGGCAGAGCTTTCGAACCGCCGCCCAAACGACCAAGAGCCCGAGGGCGACGGGCAGAAGCGCGCTCCAGCCGAGTAGCAGCAGGGGAAGCAGTAGCGTTGGCAGGGTTGCGCGCAATGTGATCGGCAGCGCGTCGGTGGCGGCAACCGACGCGGTCAGGCCGCCGCCGTCTTCCACGGCGCGGGCAGGGGGAAGCCCGATGCGCAGGGCCGACAGCAGCCAGCGGGAAGCGCCTTGGGCGACGGCGAGCGCGGCAATCGCTTCCTCCGGCGGCAGCGCCGCGATCAGCCCGGCGCGGGCGAGCAGGGAGAGTATCAGCGCCGCGCCGCCATAGGTGCCGAGGCGGCTGTCGCGCATAATCTCCAACTTCCGCGCGCGGGTGAAGCCGCCACCGAAGCCATCGGCCATATCGGCCAACCCATCTTCGTGCAATGCGCCGGTGAGGAGCAGTTGCGCGGCAAGCGCGGTCGCGGCGGCGACCAAAGGCGGCAGGCCAAGGCTTGCGAGCCCCCAAAACAGGGCCCCCGTTGCAGCCCCAATCAGCGCGCCCACCAGCGGAAACATATCCCCGGCTTCGGCGATTTCCGACGGTTCCGGCGCGGGATCGAGCGGCACGGGCAGGCGCGTGAGAAACATCAGGGCGAGGCGGAAGCGACGCGGAAAAGAGGGCATCACGATGGGCGGACGGCTTCCCAAAAAGAGGCTAAAACGGGACAAAGACACTGGCGGACAATCGGGCGCATGGCAATCGCTTGTGGTTGGCGTCCGGCCCGGCTATAGGGGGCTAAGGCATGTCCCAGTTCAGTGTTATTCGTGTTATTCGGAAAGGTGCGTTCGCATGAGTTCCACGCCGTCGTCCGGTCGTCCCGCCAATGATACGCCTGCTCCCGATGCACCGGTAACGCTGGACGAGCTGCGCGCGCTGTTCGATAAATTGCCGGGGCCGGATTTGGCGGCGGCAAGCGCGGTGGCTACCCGCGAGGTGCAACTCACGAAACCGGCGGGGGCTTTAGGGCGGCTTGAAGATTTCAGCCAGTGGCTCGCGGCCTGGCAAGGCCGGGCGACGCCTAAGCTGACGCGCCCGCGCGTCGCGGTCTTCGTGGCCAATCACGGGATTGCCGACCGGGGCGTTTCGGCCTATCCCGCGTCTGTTACCAAGCAAATGGTGGAAAATTTCGTTCAGGGCGGGGCGGCGATCAATCAGCTTTGCACGCTGATCGATGCGGATTTGCGGGTTTATGAGTTGGATCTCGATGCGCCGACGCAGGATTTCGTCGACGCCCCGGCGATGAACGAGCAGGAATGCGCCCGCGCGATGGCCTACGGCATGATGGCTGTGGAACAGGGGATCGACGTTTTGTGCCTGGGCGAAATGGGCATCGGCAATACCACCGTTGCCGCCGCCCTGTGCCACGGTCTCTACGGCGGCAACCCGTCCGATTGGGTTGGCCCCGGAACGGGCGTCACCGGAACGGCGTTCGACACCAAGCTGCAAGTGGTCACAGCGGGCGTCGCCCGGCACCGCGACCGGCTGACGGCAGCGGGCACGGACAAGGACCCGATGCAATGGCTGGCGGCGGTTGGCGGGTTGGAGATTGCGGCGCTTTGCGGCGCGATTCTGGCGGCACGCATGGGCCGCACGCCGGTTCTTTTGGATGGCTATGTCGTCACGGCGGCGGCGGCGGTGCTGCATAGGATCGATCCGCGCGCCATCGACCATTGCCTCGTCGCCCATCTGTCGGCGGAACCCGCGCATCGGCTGCTGTGCGAGAAAATCGGCAAGCGCCCGGTGCTCGATCTCGGTATGCGCCTCGGCGAAGGCACGGGCGCGGCGCTGGCGGTGACGATTTTGAAGGCGGCGGTCGATTGCCACACGGGCATGGCGACCTTCGAGCAGGCGGGCGTGAGCGGCCCCGTTTAGAGCAAATCCCGAGCGGGTGGAATCACCCGCGACGACGCATTTGCATAACAAAACAATAGATTAGAGCGGTTAGCGTGAGCCATAGCGAACGGAAACCGCTCTAAATAATTTTCAAAAAAATCGCGATGCCTGTCGAAATCGGGCAGGCTCGCGGATCATGGGTTCGAGGGGGAGCACTTCCTCCTCCTCCTCCTCGGGCGGGGCTCGGGGGGATCATCGCAGGATGGAGACTTCCCCCATGCAATACATGATTATCTTCAGCGAAACCGAAGCCCAGTTTGCCCAGCGCACCGACCCGCAATTGAGCGGGGCCTATTGGGGCGCGTGGGGGGCCTATATCGGCGCGCTTCAGGCGTCGGGGATCGTGCTGAGCGGTAACGGCCTTCAGCCGCCGCATACAGCCACCAGCGTGCGTGTGCGCGACGGCAAACGCCAGGTGCAGGACGGGCCGTTCGCCGATTCGAAAGAACAGCTCGCGGGCTATTTCATCGTCGAGGTGCCCGATCTCGATGTCGCGCTCGATTGGGCGGCGCGCGCGCCTTCGGCCAGCTATGCCTCGGTCGAAGTGCGGCCGGTCTTGCCGCCGATGCAAGCGCCGGGCGCGTAAATTCCGGCAATGGAGGCGCAGCGCACGGCAGAAACGGTCGCCCGCGCCTCCTATGGCCGCCTGATTGCGCTGCTGGCGATCCGCAGCCGCGATATTGCGGCGGCGGAAGACGCGCTGGCCGAGGCGTTTCGCAAAGCCCTTGAACTTTGGCCGGGGCAGGGGGTTCCGGAGCGGCCCGAAGCGTGGCTGCTGACGGTGGCCCGCCATCATCTCGATCACGGCTATCGCCACGCCCAAGTGCGGGCCGGAGCGGCGGCAACGCTTGACCTTCTTTATGAAGAAGCGGGGGAGCGCGAACCCTCGGCTTTTCCCGACGAGCGGTTGAAGCTGCTCTTCGTCTGCGCCCATCCGGCCATCGATCCCGCCAGCCGCACGCCGTTGATGCTGCAATGCGTCTTGGGGCTCGATGCGGCGCGGATTGGCGCGGCGTTCCTGGTGCCTGCCGCGACGATGGGCCAACGCTTGGTGCGGGCGAAAGCGAAAATCCGCGATGCCGGGATAGGCTTTCAAACGCCCGAGCCCGCCGATCTGCCGGAGCGGTTGGAGGCGGTGCTTGCCGCCATTTATGCCGCTTACGGCACAAGTTGGGATGCCGTTCCGGGCAGCGACGGCGCAACCGGGCTTGCGGAAGAGGCGCTGTATCTCGCGCGGCTGATGGTGGGGCTCTTGCCGGGCCAACCGGAAGCCTTGGGGCTGCTGGCGCTTATTCTCTATTGCGAGGCGCGGGCAGGCGCGCGGCGAGACGCGGCGGGGCGTTTCGTGCCGCTGGCGGAGCAAGACCCGGCGCTGTGGTCGCGGGCGTTGCTGATCGAGGCAGAGGGCGCGCTGACCCAGGCGGCGCGCTTCGGTACCCTCGGGCGGTTTCAGATCGAAGCCGCCATTCAGTCCTTCCACGTCCAAAAGAAACGTCTGGGCTTTGCGCCGCCTACGGCGTTGGTTGCGCTTTATGATTTGCTGATGCAGCACAGTCCGTCGATTGGCGCGGCGGTGGCGCGGGCGGCGGTCCACGCCGAAGCCTTTGGGCCAGAGGCGGGTTTGGCGCAGTTGAGGGTGCTTGTGCCGGAGGATATCGAAACCTACCAGCCTTATTGGGCGGCGCTTGCGCATCTAGCAGCGCTTGCAGGGCACCGGGGCGATGCGGAAACCGCGCAAGAGCGGGCAATCGCATTGACCCATGATCCTGCCGTCCGCGCCTATTTGCGCCGTTTGGCGATTTCCCGGTAAAGCGATTCAGGGCTAACGGCAAGTTCCGCGGCAAGTCGCGACCAGCCGCCTTTTTCAGGCAGATCGGTATTTTGCCACTCCAGCCAAGCGTCGAGCCTGGTCGCGACGGTCGGGAGCGCCAGAATTTCAGCGCGCACGCGGCTTTGTTGAATTTCACGGGCAAGATGGGCGGCCCATCGATCCGCCCGTTCCGGCGTTGCGCTGAGATAGGCACGCAGCGCGGGGCGCGGAACGCTGAGGCTTTCGCCCGGCGTTAGGGCGCGCGCAGAGCAATGATAGGTGCTGGCATAGAGCGACGCTTCAGCAAGCATTTCTCCCGATCCGGCCCTGTGGAGAATCAGCGCTTGGCCTGAGGCTTGCGGCCGCTCCAGATGGACCGTTCCCAAGGTGAGCAAATGCATTCTCTCAACAGCATCACCGGCCGCGAACAGCCCTTCCCCCGCGCAAAACCGTCTAGGTCGTGCGTCGAGCGCTTGCCAGACGGTTTGAAGAAACTCCGACATGATTTCTATCATGTCCTAACCGAGGCGAAGGGTGCAAGGTCGCCCGACGATTACCGCCGGGAGCTTAACGTTATGAAAATTCTTTGGATTGCGCTGGCTCTGACGTTTCCCTCGGCGGTGGCCTTGGCCCAGCATGCCCCCTATGCCGGACAACAAGCGCGTGCCGTGAAAAGCTTCTCCGATGATGAGCTTCAGGAGTTGCGTCGGGGTGGGGGCATGGGGTTCGCGAAGCCCGCCGAATTAAATGGCCTGCCGGGTCCGGCGCATGTGTTGGAACTGGCGGACACGCTAGGCCTATCGCCTGCGCAAAAAGATAGTATGCAGCAGCTTTTCAAAACCATGGCCGCCGAGGCTATCGCCGTAGGCGAAAGACTAATCGCAGCCGAAGCCGTCCTCGACAAAGCCTTCCAGAACCGCGCGCCGAGCGACGACGAGCTGCAGCGCCTGATTTCCCAGGCCGAAGCCCATAGGGCGAACCTCCGCTACATCCATCTCGTCACGCATTTGCGCACCCCCACGATTCTGACCCCCGCGCAAATCAGCCAGTACAATGAGCTGCGCGGCTACGGTAAATCGGGCTGTCCTGCGGCCCCCGCTGGTCATGATCCGGTCCTGTGGCACCGTCATCAGGGCTGCTAAGAGCAGAGTTTGCGCCGCACATGGCAGATGTGCGCTGTTGCATTGCAACATCGCTTGACAAGAGCGCGCCGGAAGGTCAGGTTCCCAGACACTTTTTGACAGCGCGTGATCGCCCGAGATCGTGTCGGCTCTTCTTTTTGAAGAATGCGGCAAACCAGCGGCGACCTGTCATTATCCAATCCCGATAGGGCGGCCCGGACACGCGGGGGGCGTCTTTACACCCCCGCTCCGTTCCCGGCCTCACATGATAGGCCGGGCTGAGCCTGTTTGTGAGAATTTCTCCACATGACGTCTTTTGCTGACCTGGGCTTGAACCAGGCCCTTCTCGATACTTTGATTAAAGAAGGCTATGAAACGCCGACGCCGATTCAGGCCGGTGCGATTCCCATTCTGCTGTCGGGCAAGGATTTGCTTGGGATTGCCCAAACGGGCACCGGCAAAACGGCGGCTTTCGCGTTGCCGATTCTGCACAAGCTGAGCCTGACCAACCAACGCCCGTTCAAGCGCTCGGTGCGCACGCTCATTCTGAGCCCGACGCGCGAACTGGCGAGCCAGATTGCCGATAATATCCGCCAATATGGCCGCAATCTGCCCCTCTCGGTGGCGGTGGCCTTCGGTGGTCAGCCGATTTTCCGCCAGATCCGCGCGCTGGAACGCGGTGTGGATATTCTGGTGGCAACGCCGGGCCGTCTGCTCGATCTCGTCAGCCAGCACGCGGTTTTCCTCGATAAGGTGGAAACCCTGGTGCTGGATGAAGCCGATCAAATGCTCGATCTCGGCTTTATTCATCCGATCCGCCAGATCGTCAGCATGATCCCGCGCGAACGGCAAACGCTGCTGTTCTCGGCAACCATGCCGGAGAGCATTGCGCGCCTCGCCAAAGACCTGCTGAACCAGCCGGAACGCGTGGAAGTGACCCCGGTCGCCACCACGGCGGAACGTATCGTTCAGAAGGCCATTTTCGTGGATCGTGACGATAAGCGGGCCCTGCTGGCCGATCTGCTCAATGATCCGGTCATCACCCGCTCGCTGGTCTTCACCCGCACGAAGCACGGTGCCGATAAGGTGGTTCGCCATCTCGATAGCGTTGGCATTCGCTCGGAAGCCATTCACGGCAATAAGTCGCAGCCGCAGCGTGAACGCGCTCTGGCCGCCTTCCGTAACGGTCACGTAACCGTGCTGATTGCGACCGACATCGCCGCGCGCGGTATCGATGTGGATGGCGTTAGCCACGTCATCAACTTCGATCTGCCGAATGTGCCGGAACAATATGTTCATCGCATTGGTCGCACCGGTCGTGCAGGCCGCGAAGGCGAAGCGATTTCGTTGGTCGAACATGAAGATCGGTCGTTCCTGCGCAGCATCGAAGGCCTGATCCGTCAGCGCCTGCCGATCGATGACCGTCGCCGCGAGCCGCGTGACGATCATGATCGTTCGTTCGGTGCGCCGAAGCGCCCGGTGGGTCGTAGCGGTGGCGGCGGTGGCCGTCCCAGCGGTAATGGCGGCGGCTATGCCGGTCGTGGTGGCGATAATCGTTTCGGCGATAATCGCGGCCCGCGCTCGGACCGTCCGGCGGCTGCCCGTGGCGGTGAAGAGCGCTCGCGCTCGCTGGGGGATCGTCCGCAAGGTGATCGCCCCTATGCCGACCGGCCGCGTACCGACCGTCCGCAGGGAGATCGTCCGTTCGGGGATCGTCCGCGTTCGGATCGCCCGCAAGGTGAGCGTCCCTATGGCGACCGCCCGCGTGCCGACCGTCCGCAAGGCGAGCGTTCCTTCGGGGATCGTCCGCGCGGCGACCGCCCCCAGGGTGAGCGTCCGCATGGCGACCGTCCGCGCTCGGACCGCCCGCAAGGCGAACGCGCTTTCGGTGACCGCCCGCGCAGCCAAGCCGCTGCCGGTCGTCCTGCCGGTGGCAAGCCTGCGGGTCGTGGCCCGGCACGTCGCCCCGCCTAAGGTAAGCCTTTCGGTTTAAAAGCTAGAGAGCCGCCCCATCCTCAGCCGAGGGTGGGGCGGTTTTCGTTTGAGATGCCCTCTGCCAATATACTTGACTTAAGCAAATAAAATAGGTGCTATAGTCATATAAATGGGAAGAGAGGGACCATGCCAACCGAACCGGACCTCGGGCAGATCGATGCCATCCGCGCCTTCAATCGCTTTTATACGGCGAAAATCGGCGTGCTGGAGGAAGGGCTGCTGGAGAGCCCCTATTCGCTTACGGAAGCGCGCGTTCTCTATGAGCTTGCGCACCGCGAGGGGTTGACGGCGACGGATTTAGGGCGGGATTTGGGGCTCGATCCCGGCTACCTCAGCCGCCTGCTGAAGAAATTTGAAAGCCAGGGGCTGCTCGCGCGCCACCGCTCCCATAAGGACGGACGGCAACAGATGCTCGCGCTCACCGAGGCGGGCCGGGCGCGCTTTGCGCCGCTGGAGGAAAAATCCCGCGCCGAGGTGGCGGACCTACTGCGCCCGCTCGCAACCGCCGACCGCGCCCGCCTGGACGCGGCGATGAAAACCATCCGGCATTTGCTCGACCCAGGTCAAAGCGCCGGTGATGCCGTCATTCGCCTCTACCAACCCGGCGATTTGGGCTGGATCATCCATCGGCAAACGCGGCTCTACACGCAGGAATTTGGTTGGGACGGCAGTTTCGAAGCCATGCTGGCCGAGATTGCGGCGCGCTTCATCGCTACCGTTCAACCTTCGAAGGAAGCCTGCTGGGTGGCCGAGCGCGCCGGTGAGATTCTCGGATCCGTGATGCTGGTGGAGCATTCCCCCGGCGTTGCACAATTGCGCATTCTCTATGTGGAAGCTTTCGCGCGCGGCCTCGGTCTTGGCGCGCGGCTGGTTGAGACCTGCGATGATTTTGCGCGCGCGGCGGGGTACAGCAAAATCATCCTCTGGACCAACTCGATTCTACTTCCGGCGCGACGTTTGTATGAGGCGGCGGGCTATAGGCTGATAGAGTCGGAAGCCCATGAGAGTTTTGGACAGAAGCTGATCGGCGAGACGTGGGAGAAGCGGCTGTAGGTCATTCCCCCGTCTGCAACAGTTTCCCCGCCTTGCGCGCCGCGTTGAAGCAGCGGTGGAAAATGAAGCCCGCCCCGATCATGTAAACCGCGTTCAACCCGATGGCGGCGAGCAGATGGTTCCACGGTACCGGTTTGCCGAACATCACCGCGCGCATGCCTTCAAACACATGGGCGGCGGGGAGGGCGTAGGAGAAGGGTTGAATCCAGCCGGGCAGGCTATCGACCGGGTAATAGATCCCCGCAATCGGCGCGAGAATGAACGTGCCCATCCAGGCGAGGTTTTCGGCCCCCAAACCGACGCGCAGCACGACACCCGAAAGCGCAATCCCCATTGCCCAGCCCATCAGAATGAGCTGACTAAAAAACAGCAGCAGAATCGGCCCCATCGCAAACACCGAGTAATCGTAGAACAGCAGCGCGATAATCGCCGCCGGGCCGACGCCTAAGATCACGCGGATCAGGCCCATGCTGGCGAGCGAGGCGGCGAACTCCAGGGGGCGTAGCGGCGTGACGAACAGGCTGCCGAGGTTGCGCGACCAGATTTCCTCCAAGAACGCCAAGCACACGCCGATTTGGCTGCGCACGGTGATTTCCCACAGCAGCACGCCCGCAATCAGCACGCCGAAGGCCTGTTCCAACCACGGGCTGCGGCTGGTGAAGAAATTGGTAAAGAAGCCCCAGATACAAAGCTGCACCGTGGGCCAATACACTAGTTCCGCCATCCGCGCCCAGGAGCCGCGCAGCAAATACATATGGCGCAGAATGAGGGCGGTGATGCGGGTGAGGGAGGCGGTCACGGCCCTCATGCGGGTTCCGTCCGGCCCGCGCGGGCGATATCCAAAAACACTTCCTCCAGGGTCGTGCGGCCATACTGGGCGATCAGGCCCGCCGGGGTATTGTCATCGACCAGCTTGCCCGCGCGCATCATGAGCACCCGGTCCGCCAGCCGTTCGACCTCACCCATATTGTGGCTGGCGAGTAGCAGGGTTGCGCCGGTCTTCGCCTGGAACTGGGCAAGATAGGTGCGCACCCAGTCGCCGGTATCCGGGTCGAGCGAGGCGGTCGGCTCGTCCAGCAACAGAAGTTCGGGCTTATTGATGAGGGCTTTGGCGAGCCCGGCGCGCGTCTTCTGCCCGGCGGAAAGACTGCCCAAGGGCCGGTCGCGCAAAGCGGTCAGGCTTAAATCTTCCAGCACTTCATCGATGCGCTCTGTGAGGCGCGGCACGTTATAGAGCCGACCGTAGACGGCGAGATTCTGGCGCACGGTGAGGCGAAACGGTAGTTCCACATAGGGGCTGGAGAAATTAAGGCGCGGTAAGGCGGCATAGCGGTTGCGCACCATATCGATGCCCAACACTTCGATCTGCCCGGATGTCGGCGTTAGCAACCCCAGTAGCATGGAAATCGTCGTCGTCTTGCCCGCGCCATTCCCGCCCAAGAGTGCGGTGATGCTGCCGGGGGCAATCGTAAAGCTCAGCCCGTCCACGGCGGCGGACGAGCCGGGGGGACCAAAGCGTTTCACGAGGTCGGTGACGCGCAGCGGGGTCACGCCGCACTCTCGGTGGCAGGGGCGGGACGGCGCATATCGACATGGGGAATACCGTCTTCGAGATACTCCTCGCCGACCGGCAGGAAACCGAAGCGACCGTAGAAGCCCTGCAAATGGGCCTGAGCGGAAAGCTGCATTACATGTGCGCCGCGCGTGGTTTCAATCTGGCGAATGGCTTCGGTCAACAGCATGCCCCCGAGTTTGACACCGCGATACTCCGACGCGACGACAATGCGCCCGATGGTCGTGGCCTCTTGGGGGAGCAGGGTCGGCAAGGAACTGCCGTGGGGAGCGCCGGCCCCCGCCAAAAGGCGTAGGGTTCCTACCAGCGCGCCGCCTTTGCGCGTGGGGTCGAAGGCGAGCAGGTGTTCGGCGGTGGGGTCGCGCCCATCAATGTCGGGGTAGGGGCAATTTTGTTCCACCACGAAAATATCCTGGCGTAGGCGCAGCAGATCGTGAATTTGGCGGCCCGTGAGCCGATCGAATTCGGCCCAAAGGAAATGGGGGATCATGGTGACGTTCCGTCGCATCGTCTCGGAGGGGCCGATGGTGCATGGAGTTACCCTATGCGTCCAGCCCCGATCCGTCCTATATCTCATGTCATGCTGGGATTTCAGGCGTGGAAACAGAATAGGGCAGCCGCGCGTGCGGTGGAGGCGGAGGATCCCGCTTCCCGCGCTTCGCCGTCTGCCGCGCCGCCGCTAGATCGGCCGTCGCCGGGAGGGCTCGCCTCGCCCCGGTTGCCGGGACGCGCCCACCGCTCGCTGCTGAATACCGAGGAACTGCCTGCCGCGCGGGGAGCCGTGCGGGTGCGCACGCTGCTCTATCTGCGCTGGATCGGCGTGTTCGGGCAGTTGTTGGCGATCTATGTCACCGAAGTTCTGCTGCATCTGAATACCCCCCTTGCGCCCTGCCTGATAGTGATTGCCGCCTCGGCGGTGGCCAATCTGCATCTGCTAAACAACCGGCCCTCGTCGGCCTGGCTGGGGCGGCGGATGGCAACGCTGCATCTGGCTTTTGACGTCACCCAGGTCAGCGCGCTGCTCTATTTAACCGGTGGCCTGCAGAACCCGTTCGCGATGATCATTATCGTACCGGTGACGATTTCCGCGACGATTCTGCCCCTGCGCTCCACGATGGCGCTGGGGGCGATGGCGATTGGCGCGGTGACGCTGCTGGCCTTTCTCTACAAGCCGCTGCCCTGGCCCGACGCGGTGGGGCTAACGCTGCCCAGACTCTATCTTGGCGGGGTATGGGTGGCGTTGGTGACGACGGTGCTCTTCGTTGGCGGTTACGCTTGGCGCGTGGCGGCAGAAGCGCGCAGCATGGCCAATGCCTTGACGGCGACCAAGATGGCCTTGGCGCGCGAGCAACGGCTTTCGGCGGTGGGCGGCGTTGCGGCGGCGGCGGCGCACGAGCTTGGCAGCCCGCTTTCCACCATTGCCGTGGTAACGAAGGAGTTACTGCGCGAGGTGCCGCTGGACAGCCCGATCCGCGACGATATCGAACTCTTACAAAGCGAAGCCAACCGCTGCCGCGAGATTCTGGCCGGGCTGACCGACGCGCCCGAGCGCAAATCCGAATCGCCGCTCGATCTCACGCCCGTTACTGTGCTGCTCACCGAACTGGCCGAGGCCGCTGAAACTTTGGCGACCGAGGTGGATATGCTCCCCAGCCCTGACTGCGAGGGGGATGAACCCACGCTGCCGCGCACGCCGGAACTCGTGCACGGTCTGACGAATTTCATCAATAACGCCACGCAATTTGCCCAAAGTCGCGTGGCGATTACCGTGCTGTGGGACGCGGAAGATCTGGCCATCTTGATCGAGGACGACGGGCCGGGCTTCCCCACGACGGTCCTCGATCGCCTGGGTGAGCCCTATATTTCCACCCGCGAGGGGGAGAGCGGCCACATGGGGCTAGGCGTGTTCATCGCCACCACACTGCTGTTCCACACGGGGGCGACGGTGGAGTTTGGCAATGGCGACCGCAGCGACCCCGAGGCGGGCGGCCTTGGCGGCGCGCGGGTCTTAATCGCGTGGGAGCGCGACCGGCTATCGGGCGATTTGGCTTGGGGCGGCAAAAGTTGGGGGGCTGCGCCCCTGCCGCCCCTCGGCACCCCACTTGCCGGATCGCGCGAGAGGGCGGCAGAATAGTCGGGATAGCATAAACTGCATCCGACTGAGGCGCCGCGCGCTCTGGTATGCAGAAAACGGTAAAGCAAATTCCCATAAGAGAATTAGGGTTATATAAGAAACGAAACGAGGAAACGCCCATGACCGACACCCCGCCCCCGGATCGTTCCCCCGATTTTCCAGACGGTGACTTGCCGCCGCTGAATGCCGATGCGCGCTCGCTGCTACTGGTGGACGATGATCTGCCTTTGCTGACGCGCTTGGCGCGGGCGATGGAGAAGCGCGGTTTTGAGGTTCGCACCGCGAGCACGGTGGCCGAGGGCATTCGCTTGGCGACGGAGGCCCCGCCCGATTATGCCGTTGTCGATCTGCGTCTGACCGACGGCAATGGTCTGGATGTGGTGGCCGCCCTTCGGGACGCGCGCGAGGATATGCGGATCGTCATGCTCACCGGCTACGGCAATATTGCAACGGCCGTGGCCGCGGTGAAGGCGGGGGCGGTCGATTATCTGCCCAAACCAGCGGATGCTGACGCTATTGAAGCCGCCCTAAGGGTCGGTGAGGGGACGTCGCTGCCACCGCCGCCAGAACTGCCGATGTCGGCGGAACGGGTACGGTGGGAGCATATTCAGCGCGTCTTTGAGCAGTGCGACCGCAATGTGTCGGAAACGGCGCGGCGTTTGCGGATGCACCGGCGCACCCTCCAGCGCATTCTTGCCAAACACGCGCCCCGGTCCTAACGCGCAATGCCCGAACTTCCTGAGGTCGAGACCGTTCGCCGGGGGTTGGAGCCGGTTTTGCTCGACGCGACCTTCACGCAGGTTTTCGTGCGCCGCCCCAATTTACGCCGCCCGTTCCCGGAACGGCTGGCCGAGCGTCTGACCGGACGGAAGGTCACGGCCTTGCGGCGGCGGGCGAAATATCTGCTGGTCGATCTGGAGGGCGGCGACGCGCTTCTGATCCACCTCGGCATGTCGGGCCGCATGGTGATTTCGCCCGCCCGCCCGAACGATCTTGATAAGCACGATCATTTCGTGATGGAGACCGACCGGGGGCCGGTTGTGCGCTTCAACGATGCGCGCCGCTTCGGGTCGGTCGATTGGATTGGGCCTGGGGAGGAGGCAGGGCATGCGCTGTTGCGCGATATTGGCCCGGAACCTTTGGGCGACGGGTTTTCGGCGGCCCAGTTTGGCGGTGCGCTGGCGGGGCGTTTCGCGCCGATCAAAGCCGTGCTGCTCGATCAGCGCCAAGTTGCCGGAATCGGTAATATTTACGCCTGCGAAGCCTTGCATATGGCAGCGATACATCCGGCCCGTGCGGCGGGTGACTTGACGAACGCGGAAACTTCGCGTCTCGTAGACGCCGTAAAAGCGGTTCTGGCGGCGGCGATTAAAGCGGGGGGCTCCACCTTGCGCGATCATCAGCAGCCCAATGGCGAGTTGGGCTATTTTCAACACCGGTTTCAGGTTTATGGTCGGGCCGACGAAGCCTGTCCGCGCTGCGGGGCGGGCGCGGTCATCGAACGGCTGGTCCAATCGGGCCGATCGAGCTTCTTTTGTGCGACGTGTCAAACTTAGAGAGTTTTTCCTATGCTGCGCCGTTCCCTGCTGCAATCCGTCGCCCTGCTTCCTCTGGCCTTCGCGAGTGGGGCTGTGGTCGCCCAGCGCCGCTACCTCGCCGGGATGGAAGATGTGCCGCTGGCCCCGGCCCTGGCGACCCCAGACGCGCCCTTCAGCTTCGATAGCCCGCAAGGGCGCATCGTCATCACCTATGCCAAGGGCGCGACCGATCGGGCGAGCGTGCTGGCTTTTTACGCCACGTCGCTACCGCAACTCGGCTGGCGGCGGGAGGAGGAAACCCTGTTCCGGCGCGACGGCGAAAGCCTGCGCCTCGAATTCGGCCCGCCCGCGCGCGACCTCACGGTACGCTTCACGCTGGCACCAGCTTTATAAAAAACATCTCAAGGGGGAAGATCAATGGCGTTCGAAACCATTCTTGCAGAAGCGCGCGGCCCGGTGGGCCTCATTACCCTCAACCGTCCGAAGGCGCTGAACGCGCTCTCGAAGCAACTCATCGCCGAACTGGCCGAAGCCCTCACCGGGTTCGAGAATGACGATGCAATTGGCTGCATCGTCATCACCGGCTCAGAGCGGGCGTTTGCTGCCGGGGCCGATATTAAGGAAATGAAGGATAAGAGCTTCGTTGAAGCCTTCTCCCAGAATTTCATCGGCCTGAACGATTGGGAGCGTGTGACCCTGTGCCGCAAGCCGGTGATCGCGGCGGTGGCGGGCTATGCCCTCGGCGGTGGCTGCGAGCTGGCGATGATGTGCGATTTTATCCTTGCGGGGGATAACGCGCGCTTTGGTCAGCCCGAAATCACCATCGGCACGATTCCGGGTTCGGGCGGCACGCAACGCCTCACCCGCTTCGTCGGCAAGTCCAAGGCGATGGAAATGTGCCTCACGGGCCGCCAGATGGACGCTGCAGAGGCCGAACGCGCTGGGCTGGTGTCGCGCATCATCCCGGTCGCCGATCTGCTGGAGGAGGCCCTGAAGGTCGCAACGCAAATCGCCACCCTCTCCCGGCCCGTCGTGCTGATGGCGAAGGAAGCTGTGAACCGCGCCTATGAAACTACCCTGGCCGAAGGCGTGAAGTTTGAACGCCGCCTGTTCCACAGCAGCTTTGCGCTGGAGGATCAGAAGGAAGGCATGAACGCTTTCGCCGAAAAACGCCCGCCAAGCTTCAAGCACCGCTAGGCCCGGCGGTCGCGGCGGGCTTTGTGACGGTTTTAGGTGAGACTGCCCTTGACTCCGCCCCGTGACCCCGGTACAAGCACGCCTCTGTTTTAGCCAGTAGAATGAGTTTGTAGAGCAATGGCTCACCATCTTTCCGCAAAGAAGCGTATTCGTCAGACCGAACGTCGCACGGCCGTTAACAAGGCCCGTGTGAGCCGGATTCGCACCTTCGTGAAGAAGGTCGAACTGGCCATTTCCGCCGGTGTCTATGCCGATGCACGCAGCGCCCTGCAAGCCGCTCAGCCCGAGCTGGATCGTGGCGTCAGCAAGGGCATCCTGCACCGCAATACGGTGGCCCGTAAAATGTCGCGCTTGTCGGCGCGCGTTAAGGCTCTGAACGCAGCCAGCTAAGTCTAACCGCTCTTTAGGGGGCAAGGTGTCGATGAAGCGATAGTGTAAACTGTTTCTTGAATCGACATTTTAGACAAATTACCAAAATGCCTGACTCGATTAATAGGTCGAGTCAGGCATTTTCTTTGTTGGCTTGCCGAATTTTATTCTGTTGCCTGAGAGGCATTCCAGGGAACAGATAATTTTCCCCGGACGACGACTGTGATTGATTCGCGACAGCGCCGGTTGTTGGCTGTGTTCGCGCTAAGATCACCTTGCCAAACCGCCCGAGTCACGCCTACAGTATTCCCAACGATCCGACGGCTGGTTTCAGGTGTAAACGTGAGAAGCCACAGGTTAGCGGCGTTATCAAGAACAATATGTCAGGATGCTGAGTATCCTGCTTCTATCGCGTGAAAGCGAAAACGTTAACCATGGATGCAAAAGTAACATTTCGTTGGTTATTATTGTTTGAGGGTGGGTAATGCCTCCGCCCTATGCTGGCGTTTAACATTATTTTGTAACACACCCTTCATTTTTAGGCATATCGATCCGCCCATGCCCCCATCCGCCGGACTTTCCCCTGCTTCTTTAGGCTCCGATGCGATCGGCGGGCTGCCGGTGGCAATGATTGAAAGCTGGCAGCGCGTTCGGACGCGGCTGGTATCGGAAGTGGGGGAGGCGGCTTTCAAAAGCTGGCTTGCCCCTTTGGCCCTGCAGGATGTGACCGATGGCGCGGTGCGCCTGTCGCTGCCGACGCGCTTTATGCGCGATTGGGTGGCAACCCATTATGTTGATCGCGTCCGCCGGCTGCTGACCGAAGAAATGCCCGGCTTACGCTCGGTCGATCTGGTCGTCGCCGCCAAACTCAAGCCGATTGCGCCGGGGGCACTGTTAGCAACTCCAGCGCTGGCCACGCCCATTCTGACCGCCCGCGATCCCCAGACCCCGGCGATTATCCGGCCTGCCCCGCGGGCTGAGGCGAGCGAGGTCGATCCACTCTCGCCCGATCAGGTCTCGGTGCCGCTCGATCCGCGCTTGACCTTTGAGACCTTCGTTGTCGGCAAACCGAACGAGTTGGCCTTTGCCGCCGCCCGCCGCGTTGCCGAAAGCGCCACCGTGTCGTTCAATCCGCTGTTCCTTTATGGTGGCGTTGGTCTCGGTAAGACCCATTTGATGAACGCGATTGCCTGGCATATCCGCCAGCGCGATCCGTCGCGCCGGGTGATTTATCTCTCGGCTGAAAAATTCATGTATCAGTTCATCCGGGCGCTGCGCTTCAAGGATACGGTGGCGTTCAAGGACCAGTTCCGTTCGGTCGACGTGCTGATGATCGACGACGTGCAGTTCATCAGCGGCAAGGATTCGACCCAGGAAGAATTCTTCCACACCTTCAATGCGCTGGTCGACCAGAACCGCCAGGTAATCGTTTCCGCCGATAAATCCCCGTCTGATCTGGAAGGGTTGGAAGAGCGCTTGCGCTCCCGACTCGGCTGGGGCTTAGTCGCCGATATTCATCCAACCACCTACGAGTTGCGCTTAGGCATTCTCGCCTCCAAAGCCGAGCAGCTTGGAACCCCCGTGCCCGAGAAGGTAATGGAGTTTCTGGCTCATAAAATCGCCTCGAACGTTCGCGAACTCGAAGGCGCGCTGAACCGCCTCGTCGCGCACGCCCAACTGGTGGGCCGATCGATTACGCTGGAAACCGCGCAGGAGGTTCTGCACGATCTGTTGCGCGCCCACGACCGCCGCGTGACGGTGGAAGAAATCCAAAAGCGCGTGGCCGAGCATTACAATATCCGCATTGCCGACATGTCGTCGGCTCGGCGCGCGCGGCAAGTCGCTCGCCCGCGCCAAATGGCCATGTATCTCAGCAAGGCGCTCACCTCGAAATCGCTCCCGGAAATCGGCCGCAAGTTCGGTGGCCGCGACCATACCACCGTGATGCACGCCGTTCGCAAAATCGACGAACTCATTGCGACCGACGCGAGCCTGGCCGAAGATCTCGAACTTCTGCGGCGCATGTTGGAATGCTAAAGATTAGGCTCCTCCGCTGAGTGCAAGAAGGGCTTGATCCCAGCCGTCAACCTCGCTAGGGTCTGCCGCGCTGACTGGTGGGACGTCGCCAAGCGGTAAGGCACCGGATTTTGATTCCGGCATCCGGAGGTTCGATCCCTCCCGTCCCAGCCAAGCTCTTCCCCGTTTCAATGATACCCTAGTCGAACTCCCCCGATGGATATGCCCCATAGGGCTGGGTTGCGCCGGGCTTCTGTTCTGCCGCCTCCCGTGGTAGAGAGGCCTATCTTGGATCGACGGAAGCTACGGGATGCGTTCCCTTCTTGCTGGTCTTAGCCGGGCCGATATCCGGTACGCCCCTTTCCCCCATATCATCGTGTCCGATGCGTTGGAGCCCAAGCTCTATGCGGCACTGGCGGAGGGTTTCCCGTCGCTGGAGCGCATGACGTGGCAGATGTCGCCCGATAGGGTGCCGAATAATCGGCGCTATGCTATGCCTGCCGCCTCGGTGATCGATGCCTCCGATCTGCCTGCGTGTTGGAGAGACTTCACCCGTTTGCACAGCGCACCCGAATTTTTGGCGGAGGTCGCGGACCTATTTCAGGATCATTGGCCGCCGAGCTTGATGGCGGCGCTCGGGGGGCAGTTCGCCGGGCATTCGATCAGCCGCTTGCAGAGGCCGAGCCTGCCGCCGATGGAAGAAGTGCTGATCGGTCAAGACGCGCGCCTTGAGGTCAATACCCCCGTGCGGGACGCGCCATCCTCCGTGCGCGGCCCCCATTTGGATACGCGCAATCGGCTTTATTCCGGCCTTTTTTATCTGCGTGCGCCGGAGGACGACAGTCTGGGTGGCGAATTAATCCTCTATCGTTGGCGGAACGGGCCGACGGCCGATCTTGCGGCCTTCGCCCAGCCGTTGGACGCGGTGGAGGAGGTGGTGCGCATTCCCTATCGCGCCAATCAATTCGTGCTGTTTCCGCAAAACATCCACGCCTTGCACGGGGTCGGCGTGCGCCACCCCACGTCCCACCTGCGCCGCTATGTTTTCATCACGGCGGAGTTAAACCGCGACTGGTTAACGGCAGAGGGGGCGGCATGAGGCTTTTGATCTATGGGATGCAGTCGAGCGGGGCCACCGCCTTCGCCCAGGTTTTGGCCCAGCGGCCGGGGTGTGTGGCGCTGGTCGATATTCCCAATAATTATGCTGCCCCGCGCGTTACCACGCCGCGGGATTTTGTCGCGAAGGCGGTCGTGACCACGGCCTATCCGCTCGCCGTCCATGTCGCGCGGTTTAGGCCCGATAAGACCATTTTACTGCTGCGCGATCCGCGCGGCAATTACGTGAGCCTTAGCACGAAGGATTATCGGCACCACGCGGGCTTGATGGACGAGAAATTCCAGCTTCTGGAGCAGATTTTTCAGAATCGCGCGGAGGTTGACGCGGTGATTCACTATGAAGATCTGGTGGCGCGCGATCCTGCGGTGATGACGGTATTGGCGGGGCTTGGCTGGCCGCTAGCCGAGGAATATTTTCACTTCCGCCGCTCTTACGACGATTTGCTCAGCAGCCTTTGGGCCGCCGAACCATCGTTGCAGGAAGAAATGGGCGTGGTGTTCGGCAATGCCCGTGGGGGCGAACTCACCGCGCGCTTTCGCGATAAACCCTGGGATACCGCGTTGGAGGCGCGGGTTGAAGCGCTCTGCCCAACGCTCTTGGCCCATTATCGCGCCCGGCCCGCGCCTTAATCCCGATCAATCCGCGCGGCAAAGCAGCCGTATTTTGCGTAATGGGCGTGCAGATAGGCAACATGAGGGTCCGCCAGCAGGCGAAGGATGGCCGCGTCCGCCTCGGCCCCCGCCACCAGATCGGCTTCCACAATCAAATGCGCGGCGTTATAGGCCCGTAAGGACAGTGTGCGGCGGCCCATGACATCGGGGACCTGATCGATAAACTCGGCGGCTTTCTGCGCCCCCTCCCGCACAAAAATGGCGTGCCGACCGTGGTAGGGCGTGTTTTCGGGCTGATAGGTATGGTTCAACAGCAGCAGGCTTTCGCCCGGGGCGGCGTCGCGCAGTTCAATCCGGTCTGGGTAGCCGGGGCTCACCTCGGCGATGCGACGCAGAACGCCCCGTTCAGCCAACGCTGCATCCGACAAGCCGTAGAGCGCAAGATAAGGTTCGGGCGACAGCCCCGCGATTCGAAAGCCCATGACAGTCTCCTAAGGTCATTTGAGGCCCTCACTGTGCGATTTATCGCAGGTATCCCGCTTTCCGGTTCTTGCGGTTTGGTTGAGGGGGGCGATCAGCCGCCGTGATCGCCCCCCCAGATGAAGCACAATGTTACCCCGTTTATGGCCGCTATCGGCCCGTTCGTAGGCATCGCGGATACGTGCGAGAGGGAAGCTTTCCCCCATGAGCGGCCGGTAACTTTTACCTGTGTAAAGATCGATCAACCGCGCAACCGCTTGAGGGGTTTCCTCAACAACGCCCGCACAAATCCGCCGGTTGCCCTTTCGCTGCGGCCTGAGCAGCGCGCCGAGCATTTGCCCAAGTGTTGCCGTGACGAGACCGAGCCGTCCGCCAGGGGCAAGCCGGTTCAGGGCATTGGGCAAGGTGCCCGGCACGTCCAGGATCACGTCGTATAGGTCAGATCCGGTATCGCGGCGGTAGTCGCGGGCGTCATCGGCCCCCAAGGTCCGCGCCAGGGTAAGATTATCGGCGCCGGTTAAGGCGGTGATATGGGCGCCGAGCGTCCGGGCTATCTGTACCGCTGCCGATCCGACAGCCCCGGTCGCGCCGACAATCAAAATCCGCTCGCCGGGTTGCAGTCGGCACTGATCCAGCAAGAAATCCGCTGCCGTTAAGCCGCCGAAGAAGAAGCCCGCCGCTTCGGTCGCCGAAATCTCTTGGGGACGGTGGCGGATAAGACCATCGGCCTTGACGACAACCAACTCGGCGTGGGCCCCGAGGCGCATGCCGTCGGTAATGCCAAAGACGGTATCGCCTTCGTTGAACGCGGTAACGCCCGCGTCCAGTGCCACGATCCGCCCCGCATATTCGCGACCCAAGATAGGCCGACGCGGTGCCGTAACGCCAAAGACGAGCCGGATGAAGGGGCCCATTCCGGTCGGTGCGCGCGCCGCCCGGATTCGAGCGTCCGCCGACGTCAAACCCGCCGCTTCCACCTGCACCAGCACGTCACCGGCACCGGGCGCGGGATCGGGCCAATCCTGAACGCTCACAACGGAAGGCGGGCCATAGCGCCGGTAGAGGGCAGCTTTCATGGGAATGTTTCTCTTGGGGCGGGGAGAGATTAAGAACCAATCAGCTTTCCCCCTCCAGAAAAGCGATCTTAGGCGAAGAGGCGTCGATAGCGTGAAATGCCGCTGCCGCCAATGGAAACGAAGACGATTTAAAAAATAACGATCTCGGGCTTCACGATCATCAGGTAAAAAATCCCGATCATGGCGAGAAAGGCGGGCCAGCCGAGCAGGAACCAAAGCCTTGCGAATTTGGCGTACCGGGTAGGCAGTGGCGTCGCCGTGGCGGCTGCTGTGGCTGCCATGGCTTGCATCTGGACTTGCAGCCAGACCACCGGCAACCAGCAGGCTCCTGTGAAAACATATAGGACGATTGCCAAGGCCAACCAGCCTTCGGTGAGCGCAAACCCGGCGTGCAGCGCGAGCCAAACCCCGGTAACGGGCTGGATAATGGCGGCGGGCGTCGTAAAAATCCAATCGGCGAGCACGACATTGCGATTTACGACTCGCATCGCCTCCAGATTGCGGCTACGCCCCGCCATCCAGCCTTGAAAGGCAGTGCCAAGGCCCGTGCCGAACAGCACAGTTGAACTCAGCACGTGAAGGAGTTTTACCAGCAGATAGCTATCCACGCTTGCTCTCCAGCGCCATCATCACCAGGGTTGCCGCCGCGACCGGCAGGTTTTTCGAAATCGCGCCCAGCGGGTGCAGCCATAACTCGGGCATAAACAGCGTGACCAGCCCAGTGTAGGCCGCCATTAGCCCGAGTTGCGCCGCGCCCACCCAAGGCACCCGCCAGCGCAAAAGCAGCAAGCCCCCCAAGAGCAAATCCAGCCCGCCGCCCCCCAAAATGAGCGCGCGGCTCGCCCCGTCCGGCAATCCAAGCGGCGCGACCAGGGCCAGACTGTCCGCAATCGGGAACAGTCCCAAGGAGACGATGCCGGTCCAAATCCACAGAAACGCCAAGGTCAGCCGGAGCAGGCGGGACAAGGCTCCATCGGTCAATCCTCGCGCCATCGTGTGCCCCCCCTTGGGGTTCTCGGTTCCCCTTAGAATGTTCTTTCTTCGTTTTGCAGAAATCACGGTTTCAGGCAAGACAAGTCGGCCCCGGCACCCTATCTAGGGGAAGGAAATTTCGCTGAGCGGAGGCAGACATGCGGTTGAGAGCGATCGGACTAATGGTTGCGGTGATTTTAGCGTCGGCGGGGGCTTCGGCCCAATCGGCGAAAGCCCCGCCGGGCGGAACCAATATTTCCGTAGTGGGCCTCGAAGATTCGCTCAGCAAGCTTCAGGGGATGAAAACCCGCAACGCCGCCCAAGCCGTGCTGTTCTTGCAGCTTATGAAGGGCGTGGGCAAAAAGGGCACCTCGGCGGATGGCCGCAGCCAATATGATTACCGCATCGACGTAACCGATACCGGCGGGGTGCTGGTCAATGGCATCGATATCGCGCCAATCCTGAATGCCGCCAACGGGGTGAAATAGCCCTCTTGATTCACGTTTGACGGGCGCTTATCTCGGGCTCGCCGTACCGCCATAAGAAGAAAGGACCGTGCCATGACTGTGGAAACTTTGAGCGAAACCGTCGCCGAAACTGGGGGTGAAACCCTCGCGTTTCAGGCCGAAGTCAGCCGGCTGCTCGATATCGTCGCCCATGCGCTCTATAGCGAACGCGAAGTGTTTCTGCGCGAGTTGATCTCGAACGCCGCCGACGCCTGCGACAAGCACCGCTATTTGGCGCTGACCGAGCCGGAAAAAGCCGGCCCGCAGCTCGACTATGCGGTGACGCTGGTGCCCGATGCCGAGGCGAAAACGCTGACCATCCGCGATACCGGCATCGGCATGGACCGCACCGATCTGGTGGAGAACCTCGGCACGATTGCGCGCTCCGGCACCGGCAAGTTTCTGGAAAAGCTGGAAGGCGACGCCAAGAAGGATTTCTCGCTGATTGGCCAGTTCGGCGTGGGCTTCTATTCGGCCTTCATGGTGGCCGATAAGGTGCGCGTGGTCAGCCGGAAGGTCGGGGCCGAGAAAGCCTTTTCCTGGGAGTCAGACGGGCGCGGCAGCTTTACCGTTGCGGAAGCGGAACAAGAGGATCGCGGCACCAGCATCACCCTGTTTTTGAAGGACGATGCCGCCGAGTTTTTCGACGAATGGCGCTTAAAGGCCATCGTGCGGCGCTATTCCGACCATATCGCCCTGCCGATCAAGCTGAAAGCCGCCGAGGGGGAGGAGACGATCAACGCCGCGTCCGCCCTGTGGACGCGCTCGAAAAACGACGTGACGGAAGAGCAAACCAAAGCCTTCTACGAAAGCCTGACCTACGATAGTACCGACCCGTTTGCGACCCTGCATATTAAGGCCGAAGGCGCGCTGGAATATTCGGCGCTGCTCTATCTGCCGGGCAAACGCCCGCCCGATCTCTTCACCGCCGACCGCCAAAGCCGGGTGAAGCTCTACGTGCGCCGGGTGTTCATCACCGACGAGTGCAAGGATTTGATGCCCACCTGGCTGCGCTTCGTTCAGGGCGTCGTCGATTCCGCCGATTTGCCGCTGAACGTCAGCCGCGAGATGCTGCAAAACAATCCGGTGGTGCGCAAAATCCGCTCCGGCCTTGTGAAGAAAATCATCTCTGAACTAGAGAAAAAAGCGAAGACGGAAGAGGGCCGTTCGGCTTACGAAACCTTCTGGGAAGCCTTCGGCCCCGTCCTCAAGGAAGGGCTGTATGAGGATTTCGAGAATCGCCAAGCCCTCTTGGGCCTTGCCCGCTTCCGCTCCTCCACCGAAAGCGGCTGGGTGAGCCTCGCCGAGTATGTGGGCCGGATGAAGCCGGGCCAAAAGGCGATCTATACCGCCTCTGGCGAAAGCGTGGAGACGATTGCTGCCAGCCCGCACCTGGAAGGCTTCCGCGCCAAGGGCGTCGAAGTGCTCTATCTCACCGATCCCATCGATGAATTTTGGTTGCCGATGATTGGCACTTTCGAAGAAAAACCGTTCCAATCGATCACGCGCGGCGCGGCCGACCTGGGTGAAATCACCGCCGAGGGCGAGGATAAACCCGCCGCCGCGCCGGAAACGACGCCCGATCTCGCCGCCCTGATCGAGCGGCTGAAATCGGTCTACGGCGATACCGTAAAAGACGTTCGGGTTTCACAACGGCTCACCGATAGTGCGGTTTGCCTCGTAGCTGATGCGGGCGATGTCGATCTTCACTTGGAAAAACTGCTGCGCGCCCATCAGCGCCTGGAGCAAGACGCCAAGCGCGTGCTGGAAATCAACCCCAGCCACCCGGTCATCACCAAACTGACCGCCACCCCCCAGGATGCCCCCCTGGACGATGCTGCCTGGTTGCTGCTCGACCAAGCCCATATCCTCGAAGGCTCCCCGGTCCGCGACCCGCGCGCCTTCGCCCGGCGGTTGGAAAGCGTGCTGGGGCGGTAGGGCTCGCTGACGCGATGCAGGAGGCGCTGCCTCCTGCACCTCCGGCCAAGGGGCTTGCCCCTTGGCGAACCGATTCGACATGAATGTCTGCAAAGGTGATTTTTTAAGGATTTGTAAAATGAGTAACGAGAAAGAAGATTTCTTCGATTTTGCAAAGAACGGAGGTTTACTTGAAGTCTTTGCGGTCGTTTCCGACTTTGTAACAGTTGTGCCAATTGCCTCCGCTATCATTAATAGCGCTAAGTATGGAATATATCTTAGGGAGAAGATTTTCTTAGAAAAATTCGTAAAATTACTTGAAAGACTACGTAGCGGTTTTAAGGACGAAGCTGACTCAAAGCGTTTTCAAGATTTTATTCAAAGCAATAAATCAAATGATAGGTTCAATACAAATATAGTAATTTTAATTGACAGAATGGACCGTATCGAGAAGTCTGATATTATTGCGAATATTTTGTTAGAGATGTCCAGGGGAAGTCTGACATATAAAGAGGGTATGAGATTAATGTCTATGGTGGATCGAGTCTATTTTGAGGATTTAGAGTATCTAAAGAAATTTAAGGATGGTGTTCAAAGAGAGAACTCGCTGATTGCTCAAAATTTAATGATTGCTGGGTTTCTATCTGATGGTGGTCTGGATGGTGGTGATTGGGATGATCCGCTCTCTTCTGGGACAATATACGTGATGAACATTTACGGAGAAAAGATGAAGGATCTAATATTGAAATAAAATTGTAAATGTAACAAGGCTCTGAACATCAATGCCTGGACGTGCTTTACATGATCCATAGCCCCTACCCCCTGACGGTTGAACCGCTTTCCGAGGCTGATGGCGGCGGCTATTTTGTCAGCTTCCCCGATCTTCCTGGCTGTCATGGCGATGGCGAAACGATTGAGGCCGCAATTGCCGATGGAATTGCCGCGCTCGAAGATTGTTTGTCCGTTTTGCGGTTGGAGGGGCGTCCAATCCCACCGCCATCCGGTCGGTCTGCGGCGTAACGATACGCCTTGTCTATATGACGTCATCGGCGTAAAATTGCTGTCATTGACAGCCTTGCGAGGACCCCGCCAATGGCCGTTTTGACTGTGCGCAATGTGCCCGACGAGGTTCACCGTGCCCTACGGATACGGGCGGCGGAGCATGGGCGCAGTACGGAAGCAGAGGTTCGCGCGATTCTGGCGAATGCCGTAACGCCGCCCCTGCGCATGGGGGATGCCCTGGCGGAGATCGCCCAGCGCGCCGGGCTCACCGATGCGGATGTCGCGGTGTTAGACCAAGTTCGGGACACGAAGCCCGCCGAACCGATGAAATTCTGATGTTTGTTTTGGATACCAATGTGGTTTCCGAAGCGATGAAACCCTCGGCCTACCCAGCGGTAACGGCTTGGCTGAATCGGCAGGCTGCGGAAACCCTATATCTCTCTGCCGTTACCCTGGCCGAACTTCTCTACGGTATCGCGGCCCTACCCGAGGGGCGGCGGAAGGCAGCGCTTTCCGGTACCTTGGACGGGTTCTTAGACCTCTTCGGCGACCGGGTTTTGCCCTTCGATACGGCTGCCGCGCGGGCCTATGCCCAACTTGCCGCCGCCGCCCGATCTGCCGGAAGGGGTTTCCCCACGCCGGACGGCTATATCGCGGCCATTGCGGTGGCTCGGGGTTTTACCGTCGCAACGCGCGACGTTGGCCCGTTTGAAGCCGCAGGAGTGCCGATCCTCAACCCGTGGCTTGAAGCCGAAGGACAGCCCTAAACCGAAAGCCCCTTCAACCGATACAGCACCTCCAGCGCCTCCCTGGGCGTCAGCGCGTCCGGGTCGGTCTCGGCCAGAGCGACTAGCGCCGGGTGAAGCGCGGGCGGCGCCTCCGAAACTTCTTCCGGTTCCGCAACGGGGCGCAGGGCGGCAAACAGCGGCAGATCGTCGGCGAGGCGGGAGAGGGCGGTGGAACTATCGCCCGATTCCAGCAGTTTCAGCACCTGTTCGGCGCGGCGCAGCACCGGTTTCGGCAGCCCGGCGAGTTTGGCGACGTGGATGCCGTAGGAGCGATCCGCCGCGCCGGGTTGGACCTCGTGGAGAAACACCACGTCGCCTTGCCATTCCTTCACGCGCATTGAGTGGCACGACAGCGCGGGCAGGCGGGCGCTCAGCTTGGTCAGCTCATGGTAATGGGTGGCGAACAGGCAGCGGCAGCGGCTGACCTCATGCAGATGCTCGACGGCGGCCCAGGCAATCGAGAGCCCGTCGAAAGTGGCGGTGCCGCGCCCGATCTCGTCGAGAATCACCAACGCGCGCGGCCCGGCTTGGTTCAGAATCGCGGCGGTTTCCACCATTTCAACCATGAAGGTGGAGCGCCCACGCGCCAGATCATCCGCCGCGCCGACGCGGGAGAAGAGCCGATCGACAATCCCCATCGTCGCAGCGCGGGCGGGAACGTAAGCGCCCACTTGCGCCAGCAGGCAAATCAGCGCGTTCTGCCGCAGAAAGGTGGATTTCCCGGCCATATTCGGGCCAGTGAGAAGCCAGAGACGGTTCGTTCCTAAATCGCAATCATTGGCGATAAAGCCGCTCGCCCCGCCGGGTAGCAGCGCTTCCACCACCGGATGACGGCCCCCCTGAATATCGAACTCGGTGCCCTCGGTCAGGGTCGGGCGGGTATAGCCCCGGTCGGCGGCAAGATCGGCCAGGGCCGCTTCCACATCCAGCACGGCGAGCGCGCGGGCGGTGGCCGCAATGGGCTCGGCGCGGGCCAGCACTTCGCCGACCAGATCCTCGAACAAGCGCTGTTCCAAGGCCAGCGCCGTATCGCCCGCCTTAGCGACCTTTGAATCGAGATCGGCCAGATCGACCGTGGTAAAGCGCGCCGCCCCTGCGAGCGTCTGCCGGTGAATGAAGGGTTCCGACAGTTTATCGGCCTGGGCGGCGGTCACTTCGACGAAATAGCCCAGCACATTATTATGCTTCACCTTGAGGCTATTCACACCCGTTTCGGAGGCGTAACGGGCTTGCAGCGCGGCAATATGGCGGCGGGCGTCGTCGCGCAAGGAGCGCTGGAAATCCAACTCCGGCGCATAGTCAGGTGCGATGAAGTCACCGTCACGCGCCAGCAACGGCAGATCGGGTTTTAGCGCCCGCTCCAGCCGGTCGATCAGGCCCGTATCGGGGCGCATATCCGTGCAGGCGGCGGAAAGTTCGGCGGGGAGCGGCTTGGATTGATCGGCCAACAGCCGTTCGCGCAGGGTTTCCGCCGCGCGTAAGCCATCGCGGATCGCGGCCAGATCGCGCGGCCCGCCCCGCCCGAGGGTGAGGCGGGTGAGGGGGCGTTCCAAATCGGGCGCGCGGTTCAACTCCTCGCGCAGTTTGGCCCGCACATCGCTATAGGTGTGGAAATAGGTGACGGCATCGAGCCGATCCGCAATCGCGCCCCGGTCGGTCAAGGGCGCAACCAGCCGGGCGTGCAGCAGCCGCGCCCCGCCGGGGGTAATCGTCCGGTCGATGGTGGCCAAAAGTGAACCTTTCCGCTCGCCGTTCTGCGTGCGAATCAATTCGAGCGAGCGGGCTGTGCTGGCGTCAATCGCCATGCTGGCCCCGGTTTCCAGCCGCGTCGGCGGGTCGAGCCGGGGCAGGCGGCCGCGCTGAGTGAGGTCGAGATAATCCACCAAGGCCCCGGCGGCGGCGATTTCCGCGAGGCTGAAGCGGCCAAAGCCTTCGAGCGTGCCGACCTCGAACAAAGCCTCCAGCCGCTTGCGGCCATTGCCCGCATCAAAACGCGGCCCTGGCAGCGGGGCTAAGCGGGTTTTCCACTCGCCGAACACTTCGAACAGCCGTTCGGCCTTCAGTAACCGTTCCGGCAGCAAAATTTCCGCCGGATCGAGCCGAAACAGCGCGGCGGCAGTGGCTTCCGCGAGCCCCGCTTTCCCGGTATCGCCCAACAGCCCGACCTGAAAACTACCGCTGGTCATATCGATGGCGGCCAGCGCCACCTGCCCGCCCGTGTCGCACAGCGCCGTGAGGAAATTCGCCCGGCGCGCGTCCAACAGCCCGTCTTCGGTAATCGTGCCCGGCGTGACCACGCGCACCACATCGCGCTTGACTGGGCTTTTCGGGCCGCGCTTTTTGGCTTCCGCCGGGTCTTCCATCTGCTCGCAGACCGCAACCCGAAACCCGGCGCGGATCAGGCGGGACAAATAGCCTTCGGCAGCATGCACGGGCACGCCGGCCATTGGGATATCATCGCCACCATGCTTGCCCCGTTTCGTGAGCGTAATATCGAGCGCCCGGGCGGCCTGCACCGCATCGTCAAAAAACATCTCATAGAAATCGCCCATGCGGTAAAACAGCAGGCAATCGGGATACTGCTGCTTCAAAGTAAGGTAATGCGCCATCATCGGCGTCGTGGCGGCATCGGGCGTGAGCGTCATTCAGTCACCGTTACTTGGTCAGGGGCTTTGCCCCTAACAACCCCAACCAAGGGGCTTGCCCCTTGGTGATCCCATTTTCCGAAAGAATGCCCTGTTATCCCGACAATAGGTCCCAGAGTCAAAGGACAGCCGGATTTTCAAGGGCCGCCTGGCCCTTGAACGGGGCGCCCGCGCGTTTGACGCGCAAAGCACGTCGGGAGGGGGACCCCGCCTGCTATCGCCCAATCCATGTCCCCGCCACCCACCAATCCGGGTGCGCGGTTTTGATGCGGGCGGCGGCTTCGGTGCGGGCGTCGCGGGTGGGGAAGAGGCCGAAGCAGGTGGCCCCGCTGCCCGAAAGGGCGGCGGCGCGGCAGTTGGGGGCGGCGCGCAGGGCTTTTAGCACGTCGGCGATGACGGGGGCGAGGGAAAGGGCCGGGCGGGTCAGATCGTTCCCGCCGCGCTGGACGAGATCGGCCAGATCATCGACGGTTTGAAGCGGTGGCAGCGCTAGCAGGGGTAGGGAAAATTCCCCCTCCCGCGCGGCGAAGGCGGCTTTGGTTTCAACCGGCACTCCGGGGTTCACCAGCACGGCGGCAATGCGGGGAAGCGGCACGGGATCGATGATGTCGCCGACCCCGGCCACGCGGGCGCTTTTCCCCAGCAAGCACATGGGCACATCGGCCCCGAGGCGCACGGCGATGTCGGCGAGCAGCAGCGTTTCGGGATCGAGCCCCCAGAGGCGCGGCAGCAGGCGCAGCGCGGCGGCGGCATCAGCCGAACCACCACCGATGCCGGATGCGATGGGTAAATGTTTTTCCAGCGTCAGCGCCGCCCCGAGATCAGGCCGCCCGATGGCAATGCGCAGCGCGTCGGCGGCGCGAAAAACAAGGTTTTGATCGGGCGGCGTTCCTCGCAGGGCACTCGCAAAGGGGCCGGTGACGGTCAGCGATAGGCTCTCGCCAGCGGCAGCGCTCAGCCGGTCGCCGATTTCAGCAAAACCCACCAGCGAATCCAACCGATGATAGCCATCAGCGCGCTGGCCTAGGACCCGCAGAGTGAGGTTGATCTTGGCGGGGGCGAGATCGGTGAGAGTATCGGGCATCACCATCGTCACGGCGTCGGCAGACCCTCTTTAAGCTTGCGTTCGGTCTGCTCGCGGTCTTTCGGCTCGGGGTTCAGCTTCAGCGAGCGTTCCCACTGGAAGCCCGCTTCGCGCTTGCGGCCCGTGCGCCAATAGGCGTCGCCTAAGTGATCGTTGATGGTGGGGTCGCCCGGTTTCAGTTCCACGGCGCGCTCCAGCCAGCGCACGGCGCGCGGCAGATCGCCCAAGCGATAGAAGGCCCAGCCGAGACTATCGACAATCGCGCCGTCGCGCGGGCGCAGCTCGACGGCCTTTTCCAGCATCTTGCGGCCCTGCTCCAGGTTCTTGCCTTGATCGACCCAAGTATAACCGAGGTAGTTGAGAATATAGGGTTGATCGGGTTCCAGGTTCAGCGCCCGTTGCAAATCTTCAATGGCGCGGTCGACTTGGCCGGAGCGCTCGAGCGCAATGGCGCGGTTGAACAGCAAGGAGGCGTGGCGGCGTTCGATTTTGGGGATGCGGCCAAAGGCGCTATCGTACAGAACGACGGCCTCGGCAAAGCGGCTGTGTTGGCGCAGCAGATCGCCCGCATAGCCCAAGGCATCGTCGCGTTCCGGGCGTTCGAGGGCCATTTGCTTTAAATCGGCGAGCGCGCCATCGGTATCGCCCAGCGCATCGCGGTTTCCGGCCACGCGCAGGCGCGCGACCCAGCGGAAGGGCGAGTCCGGCCCGATGCTCTGATAGGTTTTAATCGCGGCGGCTTCGCGGTTCTGGGTTTCCAGAATCTCCGCCAGCAGCATTTGCGCGGCGGGGAAATCGGGGCGCAAGGACAGCACGATACGTGTATAGATTAGCGCCGTTTCATTGCCCTGGCGTTCGCGCTGAATGAGGGTTGCCACGTCGAACAGCGCTTCAGCCAAGCCTTCCTTATCGGTTAGGGCCAAGCGTGGCGGCGGCGCTTTATCGGCGATGCGGCGGTAGGCGTTGGTTAGATAGAGCGTATCGGGATTGCGCGTCTGATAAACATCGTACAGCGCTTTGGCTTTTTCGGGGCGCTGGGTGTTTTCATAAAAGGCCCCTGCAAGCTCGACGATGCGCAGCGGCGGCGTTTCATCGGCTTTCAGCAGCGATTCGATCGCGGCTTCCAGCGCGGCCTTATCGCCCCGGCGGGCGGCAATGAGGGCCGTGTGATAGTCGAACAGCCCGGCCAGCGGTGAAATATCGGCGAGCGGCCGCAAGGATTGCTCGGCGGCCTCCCATTTATTTTGGGACGCAGCGATCCACGCGCCGACCACCGGGAGCAACAGATTATTGACACCCGAGCGGGGCAGGGCGGCGATGCGCTTTTCCGCATCTTGCCGATGCCCGCTGCCAACGTCTTCGAACGCGAGGACGATTTGCGCCAGCGGAAAGCTGGGGTCGCGGGCAGTCAGGCGGCGGGCGAGCTGCACCGCCTGTTCCATCCGCCCCTCGCCGGTGCTGAAGACGAAAGCGCGGCGCATCAGGTCGAGATTATCGGGATCGTCGGCCAGCGCTTGTGTGGAGAGATCGGCGGCGGCGGCGTAATCGCCTGCCGTGGCCGCGCTCGTGCTGGCAAGATAGGCCCCCAGCGGCGATTGAACTTGCACGATGGCGGGCTCGCTCGCCAGCGGCGGCGGCGCAGTGGGGCTAGATTGGGCGCAGGCGGACAAAGCCGGGCCGAGCAGCGCGAGCGCGAGCGCAGTGCGCCAGCGTAACGCTCCGCTCAGGGAAATCCGAAAGTGCATTCGTTGCCGCTCCCACGCCGTCAATCGTCCAGAGCCGCACCCATAGCATAGGCGGCGCGGCGCGTCTCGCGCTCACCTTGGCCGAAACCAGCCCTGCCGAAAAGGGGGCTTATCGCCTGATTCTCAACAGAAATTATGTACGGCCCGGTTTCGGGCGCTAAAACGCCCCCGGCGTCCCAAGATCGGCGGCGCGCAGATCGCCGACACGCACCCCCGCGCGGGTTTTAACCGGCACCGTGAGAATGTCGGCGAGGGCGATTTGCTGGACCTCGGTGAGCAAGCCGAGCGCGCGCAAAACTCCGCCCAGCGCGATTTCCGCCGCCCGTGCCGTGCCGTCCTCGATCTTCAGGGCGATGCCCCAGCCTTTTTCGCGCACAATCGCCGTGAACACACCTTCCGCGCCGATTTTGCAGACGATCTGCGCGCCCGCGACCGCCATCAAGCGCGTGGCAAAGCCAAGGGTGCCATCGACATAGAAGCCTTCGGTCGCCATCGCGTCCACGAGCTGCCGCACAGCCTCGGCCCGGCGGGCGGGCAGACGCGACGGGTCGGCGCATTTGGCCATGGAGAGGGCGAGCGATTTCAGCGGGGCCGCCATTGTGGGAATCCCGCAGCCATCCGCCCCCCAGGGGGCGGCGAAGAGATCAACCTCCAGCATCTCCGATAGGGTTTCGGTAATGCGGCGCTGGACCGGGTGATCGTAACCGATATAGCCCTTCAACGGTTCGCCCAGGTGCAGGGCGGTGGCAAGAAACCCCGTATGTTTGCCCGAACAATTATTATGGGCAGCGGTCGGGGTGGCCCCGCTGCGCGCAAGCGCAAGGGTGGCCGCCTCGTCGAACGGCCAATGTGTACCGCATTCAAGATCGGCATCGGAAAGCCCCATCCGGGCAAGCCAGGCTTGGACGGTTTCCACATGGCCAATTTCACCGCGGTGGGAGGCGCAGGCGAGCGCCAGTTCGGCCTTACTCACCTGGAAGCGATCGGCGGCCCCGCTTTCAATCAAGGGGAGCGCTTGAAGGATTTTGTTGGACGAGCGTGGATAGGTCAGCCGGGCGCTATCGCCCCATTCCGCCACAGTCCCACCCTCCGCATCGACCACCACGGCGCAGCCGCTATGGGCGCTTTCGACGATCCCGCCACGGGTTATTTCGGCCAGAATGGGGTGAGTTAAAGACGGCATCGGCGTTCCTGTAAGGGTGAGGAAGGAGGTTTGTTCACTGGAATAACGATAAAGAGCGGGCTTGAAAAGGCCTAGACACTAATTGGAAATAATTTGACTAGATAATTATATAATTTTTCATGAATCCCCGCATTCTAAGCGGGCATACAAGCTTATTTCGGCATGACATTTGGTTGCAAAATAGACTATCTAAAGAGGATGCTCACGGTCCGAAGATGACCGGGGCGGGCTTCAGTGTTGTTTACCGGGAGTATATAGGGTGAACTATCGCACATTAACGCTTGCATCGGTTTCGATGGTAGCGGCGCTTTTGGCTGGCACAGCGCAAGCCAAAACTTTGATTTTCTGCTCCGAAGGCAGCCCCGAGAATTTCAGCCCTGCGCGCGCAACGTCGGGGACGACGAGCACGGCAGCCGCTGAAACGATCTACAGCCGTCTGGTGGATTTCGAGCGCGGCACGACCAACCTGGCCAATAGCCTCGCTGAAAAATACGAAGTGTCGGCCGATGGTACGGTCTACACTTTCACGCTTCGCAAGGGCGTGAAGTTCCATACCACCTCCTTCTTTAAGCCGACGCGGACGATGAATGCCGACGATGTGGTGTTCTCGGTTGAGCGGCAGTTTAAGAAAGATCACCCGTACAACCCGATTGGCGGCGGCAAATACCAGTATTTCGACGATCTGGGCATGTCGGAAAATCTGGTAAAGATCGAAAAAGTTGACGATCTGACCGTTCGGATGACCATTAAAGAAGCGCTCTCGCCCTTCATCACCAATGTGGGCATGCCCTTTATGTCGGTCTATTCTAAGGAATATGCCGATCTGCTGCAAAAGCAGGGTAAAATGGAAGATATCGACCTGAAGCCGGTTGGCACGGGTCCGTTTATCTATGTCGATTACGTCAAGGATTCGACGATCCGTTACAAGACGAACCCCGATTATTTCGAAGGTAAGTCGAGCCTCGACGGCCTCGTTTTCGCGATTACGCCCGATAGCGCGCAGCGCGTGAATAAGTTGAAGGCAGGCGAGTGCAATGTTGCCGCCTACCCGAACCCGGCCGATATCGAGGCGCTGAAAAAAGAGCCGAGCCTGAAGGTTCTTCAGCAAGCTGGCCTTAACGTCGGCTATATCGCCTTCAATGTGCAAAAGAAGCCATTTGACGATAAGCGGGTTCGTCAGGCGCTGAACCTTGCCATCAACAAGAAGACCATTATCGATGCCGTCTATCCGGGCGGGATCGGTGAGGTTGCGAAGAACCCGCTGCCGCCGGTTATCGGCTGGGCCTATAATAATGATGTTAAGGACTATGCGTTCGACCCGGAAGCCGCGAAGAAGCTTCTGGCGGAAGCGGGCGTTCCGGCCGACACCGAAGTGGACCTGTGGGCCATGCCGGTTGCCCGCCCGTATAACCCGAACGCCAAGCGTATGGCTGAAATTGTTCAGGCCGATTGGGCCAAGGTTGGGATTAAGGCCAAAATCGTTTCCTTCGATTGGGCTGAATATCTGAACCGGACCCGTGAAGGCGAGCATCAGACGATGATGCTGGGCTGGACCGGTGATACTGGGGATCCCGATAACTTCCTTTACGAACTGCTGGGCTGCGGCTCCGCTAAGTCGGGCGGGAACCGCGCGCGCTGGTGTAACCAGCCGTTCGAAGATCTGATCCAGAAGGCGCGTAAAACGTCGGATCGGGCCGAACGCGGCAAGCTCTATAAAGAAGCTCAGGTGATCTTCAAAGACGAAGCCCCCTGGGTGACGGTTGCCCATGCGGTGCAAACCGTGCCGATGTCCAAGAACGTCGAAGGCTTTAAGGTCGATCCGCTGGGTCGCTTCAAGTTCTACGGCGTGAGCATGAAGTAGCCTTCACGGGCTAAATGACGGGAGGGCCGGACGCGCTTTTAAGGGCGTCCGGCCCTCTCATTATTCTAGAGCATCGCTCGTTACGGGCTATCGCCCCATAGCGGAATGTTTGCTCAATAAAAGACCTGGTTGGTCGCATTCTTTTCAAGCACACTCGCTTTAGAGTTTTGTGCGGGAATGCTCTAGGAACCGTTCATCCATGCTGTCCTTTATTCTCCGTCAGGTTCTCCTGACGATTCCCACCTTTATTGGTGTGACGTTGCTTGCCTTTGTGATGATCCGTATTGTTCCGGGCGACCCCGTGCAAATCATGTCGGGCGATCGTGGGCTATCGCCGCAAGTCTATGCCGAACGTATGGCAGCACTCGGCTTAGATCGGCCCGTGTGGGAACAATATGTCGACTACATCACCAAAATGGCGCACGGCGACCTTGGCCGGTCCATGTATACGAAGGAATCGGTACTGAGCGAGTTCCTGTCGCGTTTTCCCGCGACCTTGGAACTGGCGGCTGCGTCCATTCTCTTTGCGGTTATTGTCGGCCTTCCTTTGGGCATGATTGCGGCGGTGCGACGAAAATCGATGACCGATTATTCGGTCATGACGGTTGCGCTCGCGGGCTATTCGATGCCGGTGTTCTGGTGGGCGCTGATTTTGGTGCTGCTCTTCTCGATGACGCTCGGGTGGACACCCGTTTCGGGCCGCGTTGGCTTGATTTACTTCTTCCAGCCCGTGACCGGCTTCGTGCTGATCGATACGTTGATTTTGGGCGAGTACGACGCGTTTTGGTCAGCCTTGCGGCATTTGGCCTTACCCGCGATTGCCCTGGGTACGATTCCGATGGCGGTGATCGCGCGGATGACGCGCTCGGCCATGCTTGAAGTCTTGCAAGAAGATTATGTGCGCACGGCGCGCGCAAAAGGCTTATCACCCTTACGGGTCGTCGCCGTCCATGCGCTGCGCAACGCGCTGATTCCGGTTGTGACCGTTATTGGTTTGCAGGTCTCTACGCTGTTTTCCGGCGCGGTGCTGACCGAGACGATCTTTAGTTGGCCGGGCATTGGTAAATGGCTGATCGAAGCGCTGTCGCGCCGGGATTATCCCATTTTGCAAGGGGCGCTGATGCTGATTGCGACGACGACCATCCTCGTGAATCTGCTGATGACGCTGACCTACGGTATTATTAACCCGCGCATTCGCCATAAGCGCTAGGGAGGGGTGATGACCAGTCTTTCTGTCAATACAGCGCCGACTATTGCCCCGCCCGGGCCATTCCGGCTGTTCTGGCTTGAATTTTCCAGCAATCGCGGCGCTTTTGCCGGGCTTATCTTGATCGTCACGATGATTTTGCTGGCGGTTTTTGCCCCGTGGGTCGCCCCCCATAGCCCCATCGAACAATATCGCGATGCCTTGCTGGTGCCGCCCGTTTGGACGGATGAGGGCAGTTGGCGCTTTATTCTCGGCACCGATGATATTGGCCGCGATATTCTCTCGCGCATTCTTTTCGGCGCGCGCGTATCGCTGCTGATTGCCGTTGTCGTGGTGGCGGTCTCCATCGTCGTTGGGATTGCCTTGGGGCTGATCGCCGGGTTCTTTCGCGGGATTGTGGAAATCGCGCTGCTGCGTTTTATGGATATTTTACAATCCATGCCCACGCTGCTGCTGGCGCTTACCATTGTCGCCATTTTGGGGCCGGGGCTGAATAATGCCATGGTCGCCGTGTGTATTGTGCTGCTGCCGAGTTTCGTGCGCCTCACCCATGCGGCGGTTCTCTCGGAACTGACCAAGGATTATGTTCTGGCGGCGCGGATGATCGGCTCCTCCAAGTTTCGGCTTATGGTGCGCACGGTGTTGCCGAACTGCTTGGCCCCCCTGATCGTTCAGGCGAGCCTTAGCCTATCGACTGCGATTTTGGATACGGCGGCGCTCGGCTTCCTTGGGCAAGGCGCGCAACCGCCGACGCCGGAATGGGGAACCATGCTGTCCGATGCCACGCAGTATCTGCAACGCGCCTGGTGGGTGACATTGCCGGGCGTCGCCATTCTTCTGGCGGTGCTGGCCTTCAATCTGATCGGCGACGGTCTGCGCGATGCTCTCGATCCGAAGTTGAAACGCTCATGAGCCTGCTTGAAATCCGCAATCTCACGGTCGAATTTCCCACGTCGCGCGGTTTGTTCCGCGCGGTGGATGGGGTCGATCTTACCGTTCCTGAAGGCGAAGTGCTGGGCGTGGTCGGGGAATCCGGCTCCGGCAAATCGGTCTCGATGCTGGCGACGATGGGGCTTTTGCCCGATTACGCCATTATTCGCGCCGATAAGCTTAGCTTTGACGGGCGCGATCTTTTGTCCCTCAGTGCGGCCCAGCGGCGGGCGATTGTGGGCAAAGATATCGCCATGATCTTTCAGGAGCCGACGACCAGCCTGAACCCCTGCTTTACGGTCGAATATCAGATCGATGAAGCCTTGCGGGTTCACACCACGGCCAATAAGGCCCAGCGCCGGGATCGCATCTTCGAACTGCTCAATCAGGTCGGTATTCCCGATCCGGTCTCACGCCTCTCGTCCTATCCGCATCAGCTTTCGGGCGGGATGAACCAGCGCATCATGATTGCGATGGCGATTTCCTGCCGTCCGCGCCTGCTAATCGCCGATGAGCCGACCACCGCGCTCGACGTGACCATTCAAGCGCAGATCATGGATTTGCTCACCCGCCTTCAGCGTGAGCAGAAAATGACCATGGTGCTGATCACCCACGATATGGCGGTGGTGTCCGAAGCCGCGCACCGCATGCAGGTGATGTACGCGGGCCAAGTGGTGGAGCAAGCGCCGGTGGAACGCCTGTTCACCGCGCCGCGCCACCCCTATACGGCGGCGCTGCTCAATGCGCTCCCCGAACATGCCACGGCGGTGCTCGGCGGGGCGCGCAAGCGGTTGCCGACGATTGCGGGCGTGGTGCCGGGGATTGGCGACCGCCCGAAAGGCTGCCTGTTCAACCCGCGCTGCGGTTTTGTAAAAGATCGGTGCCGGTCGGAAGCGCCGCTCTTAAAGCCCGAAACCTTTGGTGGGGCCGTGCGTTGCCATACGCCCCTTGATGGCCAAGGCCAGCCCCACGACCGGCTAACCTCCGGGGAGACCGTGTAATGACCGATCTCATGAAAGCGGTGGACCTGCGCCGTCACTATGGCGTCAGCCGGGGGTTGTTCCAACCGAGCGCGATGGTGAAAGCCGTCGATGGCGTATCCTTTACCCTCAACGCCGGGCAAACCCTGGCGATTGTGGGGGAAAGCGGTTGCGGCAAATCTACCCTCGCGCGCTTGCTGGCGCTGTTCGAGGAGCCAACGGAGGGCGAGCTGTTCATCGACGGCAAGCCGGTAACGCAAGCCGATGCCGCCACGCGCAAGCGTTTGCGCCAAAGCGTGCAGATGGTCTTCCAGAACCCCTATGGGTCGCTCAACCCGCGCCATACGATTGGCCGCGCGCTCGAAGAGCCGTTGGCGATCAACCGGCCCGAGATGAGCGCCGCGGACCGGCGCGCCGCTGCCGAAGCCATGATGGCGAAGGTGGGTCTGCGGCCCGAGTTCTACGGACGCTATCCCCACATGTTCTCGGGCGGCCAGCGCCAGCGTATTGCCATTGCGCGCGCGCTGATGCTGAACCCGCGCATCGTGGTGGCCGACGAGCCCGTCTCGGCACTCGATGTGTCGATCCAGGCGCAGGTGCTGAACCTGTTGATGGATTTGCAGGACGAGTTCGACCTTGCCTATGTGTTCATCTCGCACGATCTCGGCGTCGTTCGGCACATCGCTTCCGACGTAATGGTGATGTATCTGGGCCGGCCTGTGGAATATGGGCCGGTGGAGCAGATTTTCGAAGATCCGCGCCACCCCTATACCCAGGCGCTGCTTGGCAGCCGTCCGCGCTTACGGGCGATTGGCGAGCCGCCGGAAAGCCGCCCGCGCCTGTCGGGGGAACTGCCCTCGCCGCTCAACCCGCCCTCCGGCTGCGCCTTCCATAAGCGTTGCCCCTTGGCCGAGGCGTCGTGCAGCCAAACCCGGCCCGAGCCGATTTTGGTCGGCAACCGGCTGGTTGCCTGCCCCATCGCGCTCCGCGACCGCGCGGCTTAGTCTGAAACCCCCGCCGTCACACGCGGGGGTTTTTTCTAGAAGGAAGCCTGCTATGCACGAGCGTCTTGTCACCGTCGCGGAAAGCGGCAATGGCCCCTACGGCCAGTTTATCACCGCAGGCCATCATGTTTTGAGCGCCGACGAGCCGGAAAGCGTCGGCGGCAAGGATACCGGGCCGGACCCCTACGAGTTGTTGCTGTCGGCCCTGGGGGCCTGCACGTCGATGACGCTGCGCATGTACGCCCAGCGCAAACAATTTCCCCTGGAAAAGATCGAAGTCCGTCTGCGCCATCTGGTGCGCGCCGATAGGGAAAACCGCGATAAGTTCGAGCGGATCATTACGCTGCACGGCCCGCTGACCGACGAGCAGCGCCAACGTTTGTTGGAGGTGGCCGACCGCTGCCCAGTGAGCGAAACCTTGAAGCACAGTTCGGAGATTGCGAATCTCCTCGCGCCAGCGCTGTAAGAATCTTTAGGCCAGCATCCCCATTTCCAACCACACTACCCGCCCGAAGCCTGCGACGAAATGCAGGCGCGGAGCGTTCAGCCGGTATAGGTGGAAATCGGTGAATTGATAATACATCTCCGCCTCGGGATGGGCGCCAAGATAGGCTTCCCGCAGCGCCTCTTTATCGGCGGGCTCCACAATGCCTTGCAGCGTTACCCGGCCAGCGGCCAGCGCGTCCGGGGCGGTGGCGACCGCTTCGGATTCCAGGAGCAGCGAGGCGCGCGGATCGGCAGCCAAGTTTTGCGCGTGCTGGGAGAGGGTGGAGAGCAGCAGCAGCGGCATGAGATCATCGCCGACGACGGTCGAGACCAGGGACGCGTAAGGATCGCGCGCCTCGCCCATCAGCGTCGCCAGCGCCCCGCGCCGGGCGGCGGTAAGGATGCTGCGGGCTTCTTTGGTCAAATCCATGGCGATGCTTCCTTTTTTTGCCGTAAACTCCTGCCATAGAGAGCGTAAGGTGACGCTGCTATTAGGAGAAGGGCAGAGAATGCCGCAGACCATTGCGTTAATCGACGACGATCAAAACATCCTCACCTCCGTTTCCATGTTGTTGGAGGCGGAAGGGTTCGAGGTGCGCACCTATCCCGATGGCGAAGCGGGCCTGCAAGGCATTCTCGGCAAACCGCCCGATCTGGCGGTGCTCGATATCAAAATGCCGCGCCTGAATGGGCTGGAAGTGCTGGAGCGTCTGCGTAAAACCAGCTCGCTCCCGGTGATCTTCCTCACCTCGAAGGATGACGATGAGGACGAGCTAACCGGCCTATCGTTGGGCGCGGATGATTATATCCGCAAACCCTTCAGCCAAACCCTCCTGCTCGCGCGCATTCGCGCCGTGCTGCGGCGGCGCGAGGCGGTGGCGGCGAACGAACCCGCCATGATGGTGCGCGGCAATCTTGCGCTGGATGAAAAGCGCCATCTTTGCACCTGGAAGGGGCTGCCGATTGACCTGACGGTCACGGAATTCCTGATTCTGAAGGCCCTCGCCCAGCGCCCCGGCCATGTAAAAAGCCGCGACCAGTTGCTCGATGCGGCCTATGGCGAAAGCGCTTTCGTCGATGACCGCACCATCGATAGCCACATCAAGCGGCTGCGTAAGAAGTTCAAAGTCACCGACGAAGATTTTTCCGAAATCGAAACCCTCTATGGCGTCGGCTACCGATTCTCCTCCTAGCGCATCGCCTCCCAAGGGGGGCGGTTCGCCGGATCATATCGCTCTGGTGGGCGAGCAGAAAGCCGCCGCCGGGGTTCGGGAGACCGTGAAAAAGAAGCGGCGGATTTCCACCCTTTCGGTGCGCATTCTCGCCGTCAATCTGCTGGCCCCGCTAATGCTCGGCGTGGGGTTGCTGTATCTCGACCGCTACCAGGAAGCCCTGGTACGGGCGGAAATCGAAGCGCTCACGATGCAGGCGGGGCTCATGTCCGGCGCGCTGGGGGAGGGGGCGACGGCCCTCACCACCTTAGAACAGTTGCGCATCGTCGAATCCGTAGCCCGGCCCATGGTGCGGCGCTTTGCCCTGCAAACCCGCGCCCGCGCGCAGGTGTTCGAGCGCGACGGAACCCCGCTGATCGATAGTCAATTGGTGCTGCACCCGAACGGCATGGTCAGCGTTGCACCGCTGCCGGGCGAGCCCGATGGGGTGGGGCCGTTGCTGTCGCGCGCCTATGATTGGATTTTCAATGCCCTGCCCCGGCGCGATAATTTTCCGCAGTATGATACGCGCCCGCTGCGCCGCGCCTCGGACTATCCCGAAGGGGCCAGCGCTATGTTGGGCGAACCGGCGGCGGCGGCCTATGTGAGCGATAATGGCCATTTTATCTTCACGATTGCCATGCCGATTCAGCGCTACCGCGAAGTGGTCGGCGTGCTGATGCTCTCGCGCTCTTCCAACGAAATCGATGAATCCCTGCGCCGCGTGCGCACCGATATTATGATTTTGGGCGGGCTTGTGCTGGTGGTGACGATCCTAATGTCGCTCTATCTGGCGGGGACGATTGCCCGCCCCGTCCGCCGGTTGGCTTTGGCGGCGGAACGGGTGCGCCAGGGGCGGGCGAACGCCGCTATTCCCGATTTCAGCAAGCGCCGCGATGAAATCGGCGATCTTTCGACCGCGCTGAAAGCCATGACCGAAACGCTGCACCAGCGGCTTCAGGCCATCGAACGGTTCGCGGCGGATGTGAGCCACGAGATCAAAAACCCGCTCTCCTCCTTGCGCTCGGCGGTCGATATGGTCGCGCGCATCGAGGATCCCGATAAGCGCGCTAAACTGATGAGTATCGTCCGCTCGGACGTGCTGCGCATCGACCGGCTGATTACCGATATTGCCGCCGCCTCCCGCGTCGATGCCGAAATGGCGCGCGCTGAACCGCAACCGCTGGATTTCGGGCGGTTGATGGGCGCGCTCGTCGGTGTGTATGAAGTGACCGATCCCGAAGGCGCAGTGCCGATTACGCTCACCGTCGCGCCGGGGGGCTTGCTGACGGTGTTAGGCGTCGAAGACCGGCTGGTGCAGGTATTCCGCAATCTCATCAACAATGCCCGCAGCTTCAGCCCGCCGGAGGGGTCCATTCGCCTCACTGTGCGACGCGACGGCGCGCGCGTGATTGCGGCGGTGGAAGACGATGGGCCAGGCATTCCGCCGGGCAAGGAGGAGGCGATTTTCCAGCGCTTCTATTCCGAACGCCCGAAAGCCGAAAACTTCGGCACCCATTCGGGCCTGGGCCTTTCCATCTCCCGCCAGATTATCGAAGCCCATGGCGGCACGCTAACGGCGAAGAACCGGCATCACTTCGATGGGCATGTGACCGGCGCGGCTTTTGTCGTGACGCTGCCGGTGGCAAAAGGTTTGCGCGTATAAGAGTGAGGTTCCTTGAGGAGGCTGACATGACCGAGTCCCATACCTCTCTTCCGCTCGACCCGCACGCCGAGGCGGCACCGCCCGCGCGGCGGGGGACCGAGGTGCAGCCGATTGATCTGTCGCCGGAAGGCCCCAGTATTCATGCGACCTGCATTGCGCTGCATGGGGTTGGTCTGCTGCTGCGCGGCCCCTCGGGCTTAGGAAAATCCGATTTGGCGTTGCGCCTTATCGATGGCGGCGCGACTTTGGTGGCCGATGATCGGACGTTGTTGAGCACGGCGCTCACGGCGGGCGGGCCGATTCTCGTGGCCTCGCCGCCGCCGGGGCTGGCGGGGCTTTTGGAAGTGCGCGGCCTTGGCCTCGTGCGCCTGCCCCATCAAAGCCTCTGCCCCGTCCATATGGTGGTCGATGTCTTGCCGCCCGACGATAAGCCGGAGCGCCTGCCCGATCCCGATACGGAGGTGTTTCTCGGGGTGACGCTGCCGCGCTGGTGCCTGAATGCGTTGGAGCCCTCCGCCCCGGCCAAAGTGCGCCTCGCCGTGCGGATTCTGACCGAGCGTAGCCCCAAGCTTCTGGCCCCGCCCGATCCGGTTCCGGCAGCGCCCGTATGACGAGCGCTTTTGCCCGCGCGCGGAATCGGCTATCGTCAGTAGCTGCGAGATTATTCTGGGCAGGCCGAGACCAAATGCGACCGATGGGGATACTGTGAGCCGAAGAGAATCACCGATCCTCGTGGTTTCGGGCATGTCGGGGGCCGGTAAATCCACCGCCCTGCGCGCGCTGGAAGATATTGGCTATGAGGCGGTTGATAATCTGCCGCTGCCGCTGCTGCCGATGGTGGCGCAACTCCATGATCGGATTGCCGAACCGCTCGCCATCGGTATCGATATTCGCACGCGCGGCTTTTCGGTCGATGAACTGTTGCTCGCGCTCGATCAGATCGAAACCGATACCGGCACGCGCCCGCAGCTTGTGTTCCTGGATTGCGACGATGATGCGCTGGTGCGGCGTTTCACCGAAACCCGCCGCCGTCACCCGCTCGCCGCCGACCGGCCCGCCGCCGATGGCATCGCGCTGGAGCGTGCCCTGATCGGCCCCTTGCGCCAGCGCGCCCAAGACGTGATCGACACCACGGTTCTGGCCCCCGGCGAGTTTCGGCGCTTAATGCAGGAATTGGTGCAGGTGAAGGACGGGCGTAGTTTACTGACCGTCACTGTGCTCTCTTTTTCGTTCCGCCAGGGCTTGCCGCGCGAGGCCGATTTGGTGTTCGACGTGCGGTTTCTGCGTAACCCTTATTATGATTTGGCTTTGCGCGCCTTCGATGGTCGTAATGTCGGCGTTGCCGCCTATATTCAGGAAGATCCCGACTTTGGGCCGTTTTTCGCCAATTTTAAGCAGCTTTTAACGCCGCTGCTGCCACGCTATCAGGAGGAAGGTAAGAGCTATCTTACGATTGCCTTCGGTTGCACCGGCGGCAAGCATCGGTCGGTGTTTTTGGCCGAACAAACGGCGGCTTGGCTCAATAGCCAGGGGTGGGGTGCGGGCATCCATCACCGCGAACTGAAAGATAACCGCCCGGCGCGCGCCCGCGTCGCCCAGGAAAAGGCGGGTGGGCTGTCGTGACGCTGATTGTCTTGACAGGCCCGTGCCGACAAACTTTTGTACAGGTCCGCTGCCGCCATGGGGGCACGAAGGGGTTTAGGTCACGGAATCCGGGCCTTCCTTCTTTTAAGCACGGGCTTCGCTCTAACGCCGGGGAAAGGCAAGCATGATCGGTCTGGTCCTCGTAACCCACGGACGCCTTGCAGCAGAATTTATTGCGGCGCTCGAACATGTCACAGGTCCGCAACGTAATTGCGTTGCGGTCTGTATCGGCCCCGAAGATGATATGGAGCGGCGGCGGCAGGATATTCTCGATTTCGTGGCCCAGGTTGATGAGGGCGATGGGGTGGTTGTGCTTACCGATATGTTCGGCGGCACCCCGTCTAACCTTGCGATCTCGATCATGGATAAGGCTCCGGTGGAGGTGATCGCCGGGGTGAACCTGCCGATGCTGATCAAGCTCGCCTCCTTGCGCGAAACCATCAAGCTTCCTGAAGCGGTGGCCAAAGCCCAGGAAGCGGGCCGGAAGTATATCGCGGTCGCCTCGCGGCTGCTGGCGGGTGAGGCTTAGGATATGAGTGTGGAGCACGATCATTCCGTTCACGTCCTCATCACCAATAAGCGGGGCTTGCACGCACGGGCTGCGGCGAAATTCGTCAAAACCGCCGAAATGTTCGACGCCGAGGTGCTGGTTTGTCATGCCGAAACCGAGCCGGGCGAAGAGGTGGAGCAGGTTTCGGGCCGCTCGATCATGGGGTTGATGATGCTGGCCGCCTCCCCCGGCACGCGCCTGACGCTCACCGCCTCGGGGGTCGAGGCCGACGCGGTGTTAGACGCGCTCGCGACCCTGGTGGCCGAGAAATTCCATGAAGAGTGAGTAAGATGAAAAGCGACCGGGCCGAGGACGTACCGCCGCTGGGCCGCGAGCGGGTTTTCCAGGGCCTCGGCGTCGCGCCGGGAATTGCCCTCGGCACCGCTTGGGTCTCCGACGATACGGCCCCGTCCACCCCGGAATATCTCATTGAGGCCGATGGGCTTGAAGCCGAGTCCCAGCGCCTCAAGGATGCGGTGGCGCTTGCGACCAAGCAGTTAAAGAAGCTCAAGGTCAAATCCCAATCCCTGCCCCCGGCAGCGGCGGAAGAATTGGGCTATTTGCTGGATGCGCGGCTGCAAATGCTGGCGGGCTCCCGCCTGATCCGCACGGCGGATAAGCTGATTGCCGAGTTGCGCCTGAATGCGGAAGCGGCGGTGCGCGCGACGATTGCCGAAATCAGCGACGGCTTCTCGCGCATGGGCGATGCCTATTTGGCCGCGCGCGGCGAAGACGTGCGCGAGGTGGGGGAGCGGCTGATTCGCTGCCTGATGGCAACGCCTTACGTGGCGCTCAAGCACCTACCCGAAGGCTGTATTCTAATTGCCGCCGACCTGACCCCGGCGGATACGGCGCTGCTCGACCCAAAGCTGGTGCTGGGGTTTGCCACCGAAACGGGGGGCAAGGAAAGCCATACGGCGATTATGGCGCGCTCGCTGGGGGTGCCCGCGATCCTCGGGATTGCCCATCTCGTTGAGGGGTTGAAGACCGGCGATCCCATCATTCTCGATGGGCATGCGGGCAAGCTGATCGTTCACCCGACGCCGGAAACGCGGGGGCGTTACGAGGCGGAGGGTGCGGCCCTGAAGCGGGAGCGCAAGCGCCTCTCCCGCCTGCGCGATGTGCCTGCGATTACGCTGGACGGCTTCACCATCGGCCTCAACGCCAATATCGAACTGCCGCGCGATCTTGAGGGCGCGCATCGGGTGGGCGCGGAAGGGGTCGGGCTCTTGCGCACCGAATTCCTTTACATGAACCGCGATCACGCGCCCGACGAAGACGAGCAGTACGAGTTTCTGCGCGAGGTCGTGGAAGGGATGGAGGGGAGCCCCGTCACCATCCGCACCATCGACATTGGCGGCGATAAGCTGGCTCCGGCGTTGCGCGAACAAATCGGCGAGCCCATCGAAGAAGCGCCGAACCCGGCCCTGGGCGTGCGCGGCGTGCGCCTGTCGCTCGCCCATCCGCGCCTGTTCGACACGCAGCTCGCCGCCATTCTGCGCGCAGCGGTGCATGGCCCGGTGCGGATTTTGCTGCCGATGATCTCCCATATCGGCGAGGTACATCAGGCCCGCGAAGCCTTGGAGCGGGTGCATAAGCGGCTGAAGCGCCGCAAGGTCAATGTGCCGGAAAAACTCCCGCCCTTGGGCGTGATGATCGAAGTACCGGGCGCGGCCCTGTCGGCGGACGGGCTCGCGGCGGTGTCGGACTTTTTCGCCATCGGCACCAATGATCTGACCATGTATACGCTCGCCATCGACCGGGGCGACGAGCGGGTGGCGGCGCTCTATGAGCCGCTGCATCCGGCGGTCTTGCGCCTTATTCAATTCACCGTGGAAGCCGGGCTGCGCTACCGGATTCCGGTGAGTATTTGCGGCGAAATCGCGGGTGATCCGCGCTTCGTGCCGCTGCTGCTGGGCATTGGCGTGCGCGAGCTTTCCATGTCCGCGCCGAAACTCCCCAGCGTCAAAGAGCGCATCCGGGCGCTTAGCCTGACCGAGGCCAGCCGCCGCGCCCGCACGATCATGGACCAGGCCGACGCCAAACGCATCGGCGAGCTGCTCGACGATTTCATCGCCAATCTTGGCGTCCATTCCATCTAAGCAAAAGAGTTCAAAAAAATGTTGGGGGAAGCGTCGGCGCTGATGGCGTCGCTGTGCTGGACGTTGGGGCCGTTGGTGGCAACGCCGGTGATTAAGGAAATCGGCTCGGTCGCCTTTAGTCGCAGCCGGATGGTGATTTTCGTGGTGCTGCTCGGTGCGGCGGCCAGCCTGTTCGCCGATTGGAGCCGCCTCACCTGGGATGCGAGCTTCTGGGCCGTGCTGTCGGGCCTTATCGGTCTGTCCTTGGGCGATGTGGCGCTGTTCCAATGCTATAAAATGATCGGCCCGCGCCTCGGCAGTCTTATTTACATGAGCGCCGCGCCCTTTACCGTTGTGCTGGGCTGGGCCGTCTTGGGCGAAGCGCTGCCGTTTCAGGCGCTGATCGGCGGGGCGCTCGCGCTTACCGGGATCGCGCTGGCCGTGGCGCGGAAGGAGAAGGAGGCGGCGAGCCTTGCCCCCGAACCCGGCGCGCTGACCGTGGGCATCCTGTTCGGCCTCTTGGGCGGGTTGGGCCAAGCGGGCGGCTCCTTGCTGCAAAAACCGGCGCTGATTGCCGGGATCGATCCGATTCTGGTGGCCTTCTTGCGCGCTTTGGGCTCGCTCGCGCTGTTTCTGCTCATCACCCGCCCCAGTGCTTTCCGCCAGCCGGGCCGCCTGTGGAAGCGTATCGCCCTGGCCGGATCGATTTCCGGCTGTGGGGTGTTTTTCGTCTCCTTTGCTATCGCTAACGTCGAAACCGGCCTTGCGGCGATTTTGAGCGCGCTGCCACCGATTCTGATGCTGCCGATTTTGCGGATTTTCTTCGGCGTGCGCCTCAGTTGGGTGTCCTGGGCGGCGACGGCGCTCGCACTGTTCGGTGTGGTGCTGATTTTGACGCGCTGATTTCCTTGCGCGGCAAAACACCGTAAACTGCGGCCATGCTTGAAATCACCCTGCTGCCCGCGCGCAGCGATAATTACATCTTCCTCGCGGTCGATTCCGCGACCGGCTTTCGCTTTGTCGTCGATCCCGCCGATGCCGAGCCGGTGTTGGACGCGCTGGCGGGCGAAAAACTCGATGCGATTCTGAACACGCACCATCACGGCGATCACGTCGGCGGCAATCTCGAATTGAAGGCGGCGACGGGGTGCACGATCATCGGCCCTGCGGCGGACCGCGACCGGATTCCGGGGATTGATCGGGCGGTGGCCGATGGCGAAACGGTAGCCCTCGGGGCCTCGACGGCTCTGGTGATGGATGTACCCGGCCATACGCGCGGCCATATCGCCTATTATTGCGCGGAGAGTGCTGCGCTGTTTTGCGGCGATACGATGTTCGCGCTTGGCTGTGGCCGGCTGTTCGAAGGCACGCCCGCGCAAATGTGGGACGCGCTGAAGCGCTTCCGCGCGCTGCCTGCCGACACGCGCGTCTATTGCGCCCATGAATATACGGAAAGCAACCTGCGCTTCGCCGAGCATCTCTTGCCCGGCGATCCGGCGCTTAGCGCCTATGGGGCGGAAATCCGGGCCAAGCGCGCGCAAGGGCTGCCGACGGTTCCGGCGCTCATCGGGCATGAGGCGGCGGCCAGCCCCTTCTTGCGCGCCGATGAAGCCGGGATGGCGGCGAAACTCGGCCTTGCAGCAAACGCGGAGCCGGTTGCGATTTTTGCGGAGATCCGAGGTCGCAAGGATCGATTTTAGGCGGTATCGTCGACCTCCAACGAATCGGAGGAATAAACGGTGCTCCAGCTACGCTTCTCCCACACCTCGCCTTATGCGCGCAAAGTGATGGTGATCGTCCATGAAACCGGTTTGTCGGACGAGGTGAGCGTCGTTTCGACCAATCCGCATCAGGAAGAGGCGCTGCGCGCGCAGAACCCGCTGTGCAAAGTGCCGACACTGGTGTTGGAAGACGGCAATTCGCTGTTCGATAGCCCGGTGATTGCCGAGTATCTGCTGGCGCTGGCGAGCAATTCCGATCTGCTGCCGCTCGGTGGCCCGGCGCGTTGGTCGGTGCTGCACCAGCAAGCCTTGGGCGATGGCATCTGCGACGCGGCGGTCGGTATCCGCATGGAAACCCTGCGGGCTGCGGGCGAGCAGTCGCCCGGTTTTATCAAACGCCAGGAAGCGGCCATTATCGCGGCGGTGGATTGGCTGGAAGGCCAAGCGCGGCAGTTGGAGCCGATTACGCTCGGAAGCCTCGCGATTGCCTGCGCGCTAGGCTATCTCGATTTTCGCTTGTCCCATCTGGACTGGCGCACCGGTCGTCCGCGTCTAGCGGCGTGGTACGCGGCGATCGAAACGCGGCCTTCGTTGCAAGCCACCCGCCCCGCGTAGGGCCAATATAACATATAACGAATGTTATTTGTTATATTAAACTTTACACGCGCCAGCGAGTGTGGTTCTGTGAAATCCAGATTTTTCAGAGGATTTCCCATGGGCTCTCTCGTTTCCCGCCTTAGCCGCCGCGCCGCCCTCATCGGCGTTACGGTTAGTCTCGCGTTTGCCGCGCTGCCTGCCGCTGCCCAGGTAAAGCTGCAAGTCGGCTATATTCCGGTGCTCGGCGTCTCGCAGCTTTTCGTGATGGAGGGTGAAGGCTGGGCGAAGGCGGCGGGGCTCGATCTGCAAATCACCCGCTTCGATAGTGGCCCGGCGATGATCCAGGCGCTCGCTTCCGGCAAGCTCGATATTCTCTACGCTGGCGTCAGCCCCTTCATCGTCGCCAAAGCCAATGGCATCGGCGTGACGGTGCTGGCGGCGACCGCGACGGAAGAGATTGCGCTGGTCGGGCGTGGGACCTTTGCCGACCTCGTGGCGAAAACCGGCTCTGCCGCTGCTGCCGTTCCGGTCTTCTTCAAGGAAACCGGCAAGAAGGTTAAAATCTCTACCCAACCGGCGGGCTCGGTGCCGGATACGGTCACGCGCTATTGGGCGCAGGAGGTGGGCAAGCTCGATCCGAACCAGATCGAGATTCTGCCGATGGGCATCGAAAAGACCCAACAAGCTTTGCTGGCCAAAGCCGTTGATGTGGCCGCAATCCGTGAGCCGGTCATCACAATCATCCGCGATATCGACCCGGAAGTGAAAATCGTCGGCCTCGGCGGCGAGATTTTCCCAGGGCAGCCCGGCTCGGTGCTGGCGGTGCGCGATGACGCGCGCAAGGCCAATCCAGAAGCGATTGATAAGCTGGTCGCCCTGCACGTCCGCGCCACGAAACTGTTGGCGTCGGACCCGAAGAAGGCCGCCCCGGCGGTGCATAAGTTCATCGGTGCGGGACTGACCGATCAGGGCACCATCGAACGCGCCCTGGCCTCGCCCTCGTCGAAGTTCGAAGCCAATCCCGACGTAGTCCGCGCGTCGGTCGAAAAAATGCAGACTTTCCAGGCGAAAATCGGCACGTTGCCGCAGACCGTTCCGCTCGACACCTTGTTCGACGTTGGCCCCTATAAGAAAGCCGTTGCCCAGTGACCGATACGGTGACCTCTGCCGTGCCCGCGATTCCCCTTGTTAAAGATCGAACCCAGCTTCACCGACTGATTCTCTCGCTCGTCGGGCTGGCGGTATTTTTAGGAATTTGGGAATCGCTGGCGCAAAGCGGGCTGCTCTCCCGCACGCTCGCACCGCCGCCGTCGATGATTCCAGCGGCGGCGATGCGCGAATGGGCGAGCGGCCACTGGTGGAATGCGGTTCAGGGCAGTTTCGGCCATTATGCGGCGGGGCTGCTGCTCGGCTCGGGCCTCGGCATCGCGCTGGGGATTTCCGCCGGGTTATCGCGGATGTTCGAAGCCTTGCAACTCGGCATCGTCCGGGTGCTGCGTCCGATTCCGGGGATTGCCTGGATTCCTTTCGCCGTCATCTGGTTCGGCATCACAGAAGCGGCGGCGACCTTCATCATCGCCATTGGTGTGTTCTGGATCAATTATTTTGCGGCATTTGCCGCCGTGCGCGGGGTTGATCCCGATTTGCTGGAAGTGGCCGATGCGTTTGGGCACCGCTCGCGGCTTGCGAAGCTGTTCAAGATCGTGCTGCCCGCCGCCGCCCCAGGGATTTTCAACGGTATCCGCATCGCCCTCGGCCAAGGCTGGATGGCGGTGGTTGCCGCCGAACTTTTTGGCATTCCCGGCATCGGCGCGCGGATGATGGAAGCCTCCTCCTTGCTCGCAACCTCCGTCGTCGTGCTCTATATGCTCACCATTGCCGGGCTTTATAGCCTTACCGATATTCTTTTTGGTCGCCTGACGGCGCTGGTGCTGCAATGGCAACGCTAACCCCGCCGATCATTGAGATTTCCGGCCTGCAATTGGCCTATCCCCAGGCCGATGGTGGGCGGACGGTGGTGCTGGAAAACCTCGATCTCACCCTCAATCGCGGCGATTTCGTCGCCATTGTCGGCGCGTCGGGGGTAGGGAAATCCACGCTGCTGCGCGTGCTGGCCGATCTCTCCAAACCCTCCGCCGGAACCGTCACCAGCCGCCTCGTGCCGCGCCCGAACAGCCGCCCCAGCGCGCTGGTGTTCCAAGAAGCCCGGCTGCTGCCGTGGCGGCGCATTTTGGGGAATGTGATGTTCGGCCTCGAAGGGCTGGGCCTGTCGAAAGCCGAACAACGCCAGCGCGCGGAAGCCGCCTTGGCCCTCGTCGGCCTATCGGAGTTTCTCAGCCGCTGGCCCTACCAGCTTTCTGGCGGTCAGCGCCAGCGCGTCGGCCTTGCCCGCGCTTTGGCGGTCGAACCCGATCTGCTGCTGTTAGACGAGCCCTTCGGCGCGCTCGACGCCATCACCCGCGCCCAGTTGCAAGACGAGGTTCTGCGCATCTGGAAAGCCAGCGGCACGACCATTCTGATGGTGACGCACGATATCGATGAAGCCGTCTACCTCGCTGACCGCGTGATTCTACTGGGCGGCAAACCCGCGCAAATCACCGCCAGTCACCCGATCCTCGACGTTCGTCCCCGCCAACGCGGCGCGGCACTGGCCATCGAGCGCGTCCGGAGCGATTTGGGCCGCGCGATGAGTGTAGAGGGCGAGGGCATCTAAGCGGGGATGCGAGGTTAGGGGCTGTCAGCCCCTAACAACCCCGACCCAAGGGCTCGGCCCTTGGGGAACCCACATAAAAACGGGCCTCAGTGGTTATCGCCGAGGCCCGTTTTATTTTTCCCATGAAAAAGGGATTCTCAAGGGGCAAGCCCCTTGAGCGGGGGCGTCGGGGGCCAGAGCCCCCGACCTTTCCCTTACACGATGCTCAACTGGACATCGATATTACCGCGCGTGGCGTTGGAGTAGGGGCACACTTGGTGGGCCTTCTCGACCAGTTCTTCGGCGACTTTCCGCTCGACGCCCGGCAGTTCGATAGCAAGGGCGACGGTGAGGCCGAAGCCGCCTTCGGAGCGCGGGCCGATGCCGACCGTGCTGGTGATGGCGGTGTCGGCGGGAACCTTCACGCCGGTCTGGCTGCCGACGAATTTCATTGCGCCGATGAAGCAGGCGGCGTAACCGGCGGCGAAAAGCTGTTCGGGATTATTGCCCTCGCCGCCCGCGCCGCCGAGTTCCTTCGGCGTGGTCAGCTTAACGTCGAGGCTGCCGTCGAGGGTGGCGGAGCGGCCATCGCGGCCCCCGGTGGCACGGGCGGAGGTTTTGTAGAGAACGTTGACGGACATGATGCGATCCTTTCAGGACGAGATGGTTTTGGGCGAGGGGTTAAAGCTTAGCGCAGGGCGGCTTTGAGGAAGCTTGCGGCTTGATCGAGCGCGGCGCGGGTGGCGGGGGTTGCGGAAAGGGCGTTCAGCATAACGAAGTCGTGAATGGTGGCATTATAGCGTGTCACCGTGGTGACGACCCCGGCTTCGATCAGCTTGCGGGCATAGGCTTCGCCTTCGTCACGCAGAACATCGTTTTCGGCAGTGATGACCAGGGCTTGCGGCTGCTTGGCGAGCTGCGCCTTGCTGGCGTTCAGCGGCGAGATTTTCGGGTCGGCCCGGTTCGCGCCTTGCGGCAGATAGGCGTTCCAGAACCATTCCATCGCCGGTTTTGTCAGCCACGGGCCATTGGCGAATTCCTTATACGAGCCGTTATCTAGGCTGGCATCGGTAACCGGGTAGAACAGCAGTTGGGCTTTAAGCGCCGGGCCGCCGCGTTCTTGCGCCAGTTGCGCCACCACCGCCGTCATATTGCCGCCGACGCTATCGCCGCCGATGGCGATGCGCTTCGGATCGAGCCCCAGTTTTGCGCCATGCTCGGCCACATATTTGGTGACGGCGTAATCCTGTTCAATGGCGGTCGGGTAGCGTGCTTCCGGCGAGCGGTCGTAATCGACGAAGACGACCGCGATCCCGGCCTTCACGACCAACTCACGCACGAGCCGGTCGTGGGTGAGCGTATCGCCCATTACCCAGCCGGCGCCGTGGAAGTAGACGAGGGCGGGCAGCGCGCCCTTGGCGGCGGTGGGGCGCAGGATACGGATACGGGTTTCCCCCGTGGGGCCGACCGGCACCTTACTATCCTTGACGCTCACGCCTTTCGGCAGTTCGGCACCGCTTTGCACCGTGCGCAGCAGGTTCCGCGCCGCGTCCGGCGTCAGCGTGTAAATCGGTGCGCCCCCGGAGGCGGCGACGGCATCGATAAATTTTTGCGTTCCGGGTTCGAGCACCGGGGATGCGGCCAGGACGGTGGCGCTAAGGGCGGTGGCTAAGGCGAGGCTTAAAGTGAAGGTCTTCATGATTGGCTCCAATTTCATCGTTGGCGATTAGATCGTGTGCGATTGTTATGCGCTCTTTAACAAACCTGTGTCAAGCGTGTACGATTAGGTCGTGCGATAATTTTTTTGGGGGAGGAGAATGCCATGTCCGACGAATGGCTCCATCTGGATAACCAGCTATGTTTTGCGGTCTATTCCACTAGCCACGCCTTCACGCGCGTCTATAAGCCGCTGCTGGATGCGCTCGGCCTCACCTACCCGCAATATCTCGTCATGATGATCCTATGGGAGCAGGACGGGCAGACCGTGGGGGCGGTGGGGGAGCGGCTGTTCTTGGAATCCTCGACATTGACGCCGCTGTTGAAGCGGCTGGAAGCGGCGGGCATCGTGGAACGCCGCCGGTCAGCGGACGATCAGCGGCAGGTTCGGCTGTATCTGACCGATGCGGGGCAGGCGTTGCAGGCGAAGGCGCAAACCGTGCCGCCGTGCATTCTGTCGGCAACCGGGCTTGAGGTGCCGGAGTTGGCGGCGCTGAAGGCGGAGATTATCCGGCTGCGGGCATCGCTGGCGGCGGCGTCTCAGGCGGCGGAAAGCTGAAACCGGCCCTATCTGTCAGTTTCAGGTGACTCCGGTTTTGCGGGACTGTGGCCCCTGCGCCGCAGGAAGAAGAGCGTTGCGTTTCCCTCGGGAATCCCAACAAAAATTTCACTTGCGTGGGGGGGCGTTTTGCCTCATACGCAATCCCAGACGCACTCGCACGTGCCTATGGCCCACTGGGAAGTAACCCCAGGGTTGGTTATGCAACGACGGACCCGCGTCCTTTTGGATCTTCTAGCAATCTTGCTGGTGCCGAAGGGAATAGTGGCCCATGACTAGTATACGCCTGATCTCCTGTAAGACGCTCACCGCCCGAAAATCGGCGGAGAGGACTCTTGCGGCTTGCGTTCAGCCTAGGCCCTAGAAGTGGGGGATAGGGCATATGAACCGCCCCGTCCCTGATCCTTTTCCTACCCTCGTTCCATCGCTGCCGCTGTTTTGACTGTCCTCGCTTGAGGGCAACCCAATCAGCTTCCCTTATTTTCCGGACCTCGGCTTAAACCGAGGCCGCGCGGAGCCCTGTCTCCGTTTACGTGTGGAGTTGTCGCCATGACTGCCAAGATCGAACGCTATCTCGCTGAAAACCAGCCGGAAACCCCGTGCCTCGTGGTCGATCTGGACGTGATCGCCGAGAATTACCGCACGATGAACCGCCTGCTGCCGCTGGCGCGCATCTTCTATGCCGTGAAGGCCAATCCGGAGCCGGCGGTGGTGACGATGCTGAACAGCCTCGGCTCTTCCTTCGATACCGCCAGCCGTGGCGAAATCGATCTGGTGCTCGGCCAGGGCGCCAGCCCGGACCGGGTTTCGTTCGGCAACACGATTAAGAAGCAGCGCGACATTGCTTACGCCTACGAAAAAGGCGTGCGCCTGTTCGCCTTCGATTCGGAAGCCGAACTGGAAAAGCTGGCCCAATCGGCCCCCGGCGCAAAAGTGTTCTGCCGTATCCTTATGGAATGCGGTGGGGCCGAATGGCCGCTGTCGCGTAAATTCGGCTGCGCGCCGGAGATGGCCGCCGACCTATTGGTGCGTGCCCGCGACATGGGCCTGGAGCCCTATGGCATTTCCTTCCACGTCGGCTCGCAGCAGACCGATATCAGCCAGTGGGATGTCGCCATCGGCCGGGCTGCTGCGATGTTCATGGCGATTGCCAAATCCAATATCGACCTCAAAATGGTCAATATCGGTGGCGGTTTCCCGGCGAAGTACCGCGCCAATATCCGCCCGGTGGAAGCCTATGCCGAAGGCGTGATGCAAGCGATGCGCAAGCATTTCGGCAATGCCATCCCGGAAATCATCATCGAACCGGGCCGCTCGATGGTCGGCGATGCTGGGATCATTCAGACCGAAGTCGTGCTGATTTCGAAGAAGGATTACGCCGAAGACAAGCGTTGGGTCTATCTCGACATCGGCAAGTTCGGTGGCCTCGCCGAAACGATGGACGAAGCAATTAAGTACGATATCACCACTCCCAGCGACGGCGGCGATACCGCGCCGGTTATCCTGGCCGGGCCGACCTGCGATAGCGCCGATATTCTGTACGAAAAGACCGAATATCACCTGCCGGTCGAACTCAAAGTCGGCGATAAGGTGAATATCCTTGCGACCGGCGCTTACACCACCTCCTATTCGGCGGTGAACTTCAACGGTTTTGCGCCGCTGCGGGCCGTGTGTATCTGATAGTCTAAGCGCTCTTTAGTAGGAACGGGGCTGCTTGTCGGCCCCGTTTTTTATTAACAAAGCATATCTTATTTCGCTTAGGTTAAAGGCGGGTATAGGGCCATGCTTCTTTGCCCTTGCGTCGTCTGGTGGGTTCCGTGTCTCGGCTTACCATGGGTTGTTGCTATATTTTGTCGTATTTCGGTACCTGCAATAGCCTCGATTGGTGCCGAGCCTCTATAATTCGCTGATGGAATCCCAATCTGCAGCCTTCTGATGGAACCGTGGTTGCTTGTCAGCCTGAACGATCACCTTAGAGCGTTGAGCGCGCACGACGTCGACTGATGGAAACGGCCCCACTGAAGTGGGTAACGACGGCCTTCGATTAGAAGTTGCAGAAGAAGGGCTATGTTCATGGTGGGCCAGATCAACGATGCCTCGCTGTTCCCAGCTCCAAACGGCGCAATACCGAGGACGAGCAGCAGGGGATCAAGGCGGCGCAAAAGGATACGAAGGCGCGCTGGAGACGCTCAAGATCGGCGGCAAACAACGCCTCCGGGAGGGATGATACGTCCCCCTCAATGCCGTTCCGGTGTTCCGCTATAAAACCCATATCGGTATTGGCCGACGGTTCGGCTTCATCCGCGCGGCTGCAGTGACGTCCGCCGTCTACGCCGATGGCCTGAGGCTGAACAACCACATCCACCACAAGAGGCTCAAAGGCAAGCTAGGGCCGCGCGCACCTGGACAGGCCAACGCCGTCAAATCCGCCGTAAGGGCCCAAGATCGAACACGTCTTCGCCCACCAAAGAAACGCTTCGGCCTCTTGCGGGTCAAGTCCAGGCACACCGGTATAGCGGCAGTCCGCCCCGAAAACCGGGAATACGCAAAAATGATGTAAAATAGCCGAAAAATGTACAGAGAACGCTCTCAAACCAGCGAGAGCGTTCCAAGAACTCGAGCAGAAGACTAAATCAAGCGGTTATTGTGGGTATCCAATTGATATGTCATTTACAGGAGCCTTAAATACTAACCGGTACAAAATATGGAAAGAACGGATTTGCCGATAATAGAAACCTCCCCAGAGGTACCGAAAAAACCTCAGAAAGAGACAATGATTTTGGCCATGGTTTAAGATCAGGTTGAATGATCAGAGTCATTACTTTTCTAGTTTTTCGTGTTGGATGTATTCCTTGATGTAAAATTTGAGTCGCATTAAATATTAAGATATCACCAGCCTTCGGTTCTGGTGATATAATATTTACGGATGGAAGAATTTTTTTTATATCTGTCGTTCTGCTCGCATGGTTTTCCGAATCGTATCCAGCTATCCTTATGTTTTGAGTATCTTGATAGTTTAAAAACTCGGTTCGCCCTCCCGTCTCTTCATAGCCATCCAAATACACCATAATGTGTAATTGTGATGCTGGTCCACCATCCGAGTGCCACCGAAAAGATGTAAGCGGTTCGGGGTCTGGAAAGGCTTCAGAGAACAAGACGTGATTTATTGAAAAATGAGATTCATAAAATGCTTCTATTTTTTTTGTTAGGGATAGAGTCAATACTTGAGAAATAATCCTTATTATTAAATTATTCTTCCCAGGGTCGGCAGAAAAATTCCGAACTGAGTAGGCGTTGTCAGTTTTGTTTTTTAAAATATTTAAAGTCTCATTATTCCTCTCAATATAAAATGGCTTAAAGCTTGTGGTCCAGGCAATTTTTAGCGCGCTAATATCTTTTTTCTTTAAAACATTAGGGATGTATTCAATGCCATTTTTCTTCAAATAATCTGGCTCTCCATCAACAACATAATTAAATTCCCGCTTGCAGGCAGAATAAAAGACATCCCAGATTTCTTTGCCCTCCCCATTGGAAATCATTTGAATTTCTTCAGCGGAAAACTGAATCGGTTTCCCATCTACCTGTATTGAGTATGACTGATACTGCGGTTCGGACATGATTGGATCCTCTTAAAGTTTAGTGTAACCTATCTTAATTAAGATAAAGAATTGTGCTAGGAAAAAATTCTCTCTTAGACGTATGTAGGATTTTAGGTCGCCAGCATATTCTCCAGGCCTCCGCCGTTGATATCCACGCGGATCAGAATGGCCTATTCGCCCACGGCTAGATTGGCATCGCAGGTGAAGCGTAATTGCGCGGATCGGCAAACTCATTGATGCGATGGTGCAAAATTTGGAGGCCTTCAAAGCATCACAATCTCGAAAGCTGTTTGTATAAACAATACTGTTGTGCTGGGTGCGCTCACGGATAGTTCTCATTAGAGTCCCTGATTTAGGCTCAGGCCGCCCAAAGACTGGCGCTTTTCTGCCCGCAACTTGCCTGTAATCATCTTTGCGACGACCGCCAAAATAGCTCTCATCTACTTCGACCTCGCCCGCCAAAATGGAGTTTGCTTGGCAAGGGTTTCGTAAATGACTTCTCGACATTTGTCGCAGAAGGGCGCCGCCGAGTTCCGGTTAACTCGGCCGCCTAGCCTCATCCATCTGATGAAATAGTCCTTCTCAGTTATCTATATCAGACCCTGAAATTATAATATCTCAATCATCAAATTCCTCTTCCTTATAGTATGGAAAAAATGGGTTCTCATCTATTAATGAGCGCCCACCTGGAAATGCCAGTATATTGTGATGAGATAGGGCTTCTTTCCAAGGGACCAGGCTTGATTGAAGAACAATTGTTAAAATTTTCCGACTTCTACTAGTTGGATGTATACCGCAGTGATAAACTTGGGTTGCGTTAAATATGAGTATATCACCAGCTTTTGGATTTGGCGAAATAACATTGGCGTCTGAATACATATTCTTGATTGATAGTTGACGATCTGCCATAGGTAAGAAACCTTGCCCGGTTTCTATTATTTTTTTGCTATCTTCATAATTAATAAATTCTGTTTTCCCACCTGTTATTTCCGCATCATCCAGATAAAGCATGATGTGCGTTTGGCTCACAGGGCCAAAATCACAATGCCAGCGAAAAGAGGTTATTGGATCAGGATCCGGGAATGTCTCGGAAAACATAATATGACTGATTGAAAAGAAAGATTCGAGATAATTTTCTAGTTTTTGCACAATTATTTCTGAGAATAGATTTCTGATAATTTCTTGTACGATTGCTAATGACCGTTCGTTTATTACGTAATTTCTTACAGAATATTCTTGAGAATTATTATCTTTAGCCAAAATATTATTTGTGCTGTTCCTTTCAAATATTATAGGTACAAAGAAATTTTCCCATTCTCTCTTGAGTTTCTCTATACTGTCTCTTGATATGACTGACTTTAAATGCTCGATCCCATTTTTTTTCAGTTCATTGTCGGTATTTCTGATGGGGAAGGGGTATTTTTTTTTACATAAATTCTGAAAAACAGACCAAACTCTAGATACATCCAAGGAATTTAAAGCTTCTATCTCATCTTGACTAAAATATATTGTTTCACCTCTCACCGAAACAACATAAGCTTTAGGCATAACTTTACCTCCTCTCAGAAAAAACAACCAGATATGTGATGATCTGGCTTAACTGAAAAAAAATCGCTCGTCTATGGCACGCTGCCACTGTTTTACAGAAAGGATAGGGCTTGGCTCATTTACCTTATTCGCTCTTAAGGGTTAACACCGCCTCCATTACCCCCGTATCATCGGCGCTGACGTGGAGGTGAAAGCCCAAATCTCGCGCCATAGTCAGCATCGGCTCGTTCTCGCGCAGAATAGTCCCGACGATTTTGCCGACTTTCCGCTCCTGCCCATAGCCGATGATCTGGTGCATCAGCGTATAGCCAAGGCCCCGGCCTTTGATGTCGGAGCGAATGAGAATGGCATATTCGCCCACCGTTAAATCGGCATCGCAGGAGAGGCGCACGGTGCCCCAGATCGGCCCCAAGCTGCCGTCGGGGTTCACCGGGCGGGCGACGAAGGCCATTTCGCGGTCATAGTCGATTTGCGTCAGCCGGGCGAGCATCGGGCGCGGGATCGATTTCAGCGGCGCGAAGAAGCGTAAGCGGACGTCTTCAGGATCGACCAACTCGATCATGCTGATGATATCGGGCGCATCCTCTGGCCGGATCGGGCGCAGTGACACCAGGGTGCCGTCGCGGATAACAACCTCGGTTTCAAGCTGATTGGGATAGGGCGGCACGGCAACCGGCGCGGCTTTGGCCGGGTTTTGCACGCGGATGCGCGCATCCAGTGCCACCACGCCCGCTTCATCGGCGAGCAATGGGTTGATGTCGAGTTCGCGCAAGTCCGGGTGATCGATGGCGAGTTGGGCGATTTGAATGAGCGCGCCGGCAATCGCGTCGCGGTCGGCGGGCGGGCGGGCACGAAAACCGGCAAGCTGGCGCGAAATCCGCGTGCGCTGCATGAGGTCATAAGCTAGCGGCATATTCAGCGGTGGCAGGGCGAGTGCTTTATCGTTGCGCACTTCGACCGCGACACCGCCATGACCGAAGAGCACGACGGGGCCGAAGGTCGGGTCGCTTGCGATGCCAATGATGAGTTCAAACGCGCCGGGGCGGCGGATCATTTCTTGAACGGTGAAACCGGCGATTTGGGCATCGGGCTTCACCTCCCGCACCCGGCGCAGCATGGCGACGGCGGCTTCTTTGGCGGAGGCAACCGACGGCAAATCGAGCGCGACGCCGCCCACGTCCGACTTATGGGTGATGTCGGGGGAGCGGATTTTGACCGCGAGCGGCAAGCTAAGCCCCTCGGCCGCCGTGAGAATCTCCTCCGGCGTCTCAACCGCGACCGTGCGCACCACCGGCACGCCATAGGCAGCCAGCACGCGCTTGGTTTCGGCCTCGTCCAACCATTCGCGCCCTTCGGCCCGAACGCTGGCGAGAATTTCAGTCACGACAGCGCGGTCGGGCGTGCCCGTATCCGGCGAGGCGGGCGGAAGCTGTTGCAACTGCGCCTGATTACGCCGGTACCGCGCCAGATGCATCAGCCCTTTGACCGCGTCGGTCGGGGTGAAAAAGCTGGGAAGATCGGCGGCGCGGAAGCGGTCCCGCGCGCCGCGCGCTTCAAGGTCCCCCATCCAGCAGGTTAGCACGGGCTTATCGCCCTGCTTCAAATGCCCGATGACGGCTTCGGCAGCCTCCACCGAGGAGGCCACTGCGGTCGGCGCGTTCAGCAGCAGAATCGCGTCCACGCCCGGATCGGCCAAAACCCCATCCAGCGCGGCGCAGTAACGCGCGCCCGGCGCGTCGCCGATGATATCGACGGGATTGGCGCGCGACCAAGTATGCGGCAAAACCGGATCGAGCCGGGCAATGGTTTCCGGCGCAAGCGTGGCGAGAACGCCCCCTTCGTCCAGCAGCGCGTCGGTTGCGAGTACGCCGATCCCGCCGCCATTGGTAATGATCGCAACGCGCTCGCCCTTCACCGGGGGAAGGCGCGCCAGGGTTTCGACGGCGGCGAAAAGATCACCGAGATCGGTGACGCGCAGCATCCCTGCCCGGCGGAAGGCGGCATCATACACGGCGTCCGACCCGGCCATCGCGCCGGTATGGGAGGCGGCGGCGGCGGCGGCGGCCTGGTGGCGTCCGGCTTTAATCACCACCACGGGCTTCAACCGCGAGAGGGCCCGGGCGGCGGACATGAATTTACGGGCGTGGGTGACACCCTCGATATAGAGCAGGACCGACTTGGTGCCGGGGTCGAGCGCCAGATAGTCCATCATGTCGCCGAAATCCACATCGGCGCTATCGCCCAAGGAAACCACATGGGAAAAACCGATCCCGCGCGCTGTCGCCCAATCCAGCAGCGCCGTTGCGACCGCGCCCGATTGGGTGACGCAGGCGATATCGCCCGGCAGCGCGGGTACATGGGCGAAGGAAGCGTTTACGCCGGAGCCGGGCACGAGAATCCCAAGGCAGTTGGGACCGATGATGCGCAGCAAATGCGGGCGGGCGGCGTCCAGCATTTCTTGCCGCAACGCCATTCCCGCATCATCCGATCCTTCGCCAAAGCCGGCGGTAATGACGACCGCGCCCCGGCATCCGCGCTCCCCTAACCGGCGGATGAGGCCCGGCACGGTGGCGGGCGGGGTGGCAATTACGGCGAGATCCGGCACGATCGGCAGCGCATCAATATCGGCATAGGCGAGCACGCCTTCCACCGAGGGATTCTTCGGATGCACCGGCAGAATCGGCCCCTGAAAACCCGCCCGAAACAGGTTATGGCCCAGGACCGCGCCCACGGATCGCTCTTTTTGGCTCGCGCCGATCAGCGCAATCGATTTCGGTTTGAAAAGAGCGTCGAGATTACGGACGGTCATGGCTATAAGAGTCTCTCATCAGTCTGCCCCGTGCGGGGTGGGGCGATACCGCACCTTAGCCCATTTAGGTTTCAGATCGGAAACCATGACGCAGTTCACATCGCCGCAGGCCCCCCTGCTGGAACAAGACACCCGCCCCCGCCCGCCCGTCGATGCGCGGGTGCTGGTTTATGTCGGGCTCGATCTGATGGGCGATGGGCTGATGAAGCTGCCTTTCGTGCGCGCGCTGCGGGCGGCTTTCCCGGACGGCGAGATTATCTGGCTCGCGGGCAAAGGCGCGAGCGCTTATAAAACTTCGCTCGCGCCGCTGGTGCAGGGGCTGATCACCGAAGTGATCGATAATGCCGATGTCGGCTCCCACTGGATGGAAATCCTCGGGCGGCCGCTGAAGGATCAAAGCTTCGATCTGGTCATTGATACCCAGTCGCGGATGCTCACCACGCTGGTGCTGAAACGCATCAAAACCCGCTTCTTTATCTCCGGCGCGGCGGATTTCAGCCTATCGACGATCAAGCCAGGAAAAGGCTATGAGCGGCCCGATGCGATGTGCGGGCGCTTGCTCGATCTGTTGCATCTCGCCATTGCCGAGCCGCCCGATCCGCTCGCCCCCTTACCGCTCGCCCCTGAAATCGCCGATCTGGCGGGCCGGTTACTGCCGCAAGGCTATCGCTACATCGCCTTCGCGCCGGGGGCGGGGGGCAAGGCGAAGATTTGGCCCTTGCAGAATTACGTCACCGTGGCGCGCAGCCTTGCCGCCAATGGTTATGTGCCGGTCTGGTTCTTGGGGCCGGAGGAGGCGACTTGGGTCGATGATATTGCTGCCAATGTGCCGGGCAGCCTGTTTCCGCTCCAGCATAGCGCCGCGCGTCCGCTGAAATATCGTGCCGATCTGACCATCGCGGCGGCGAGCTTTTGCGAGGTCGGCCTGTCGAACGATTGCGGCGGCGGGCATCTTCTGGCCGCCGCTGGCATTCCGCTGATCTCGCTGTTCGGCCCCACCGATCCGCGCAAATTCGCGCCGATGGCGGTCGATGGGCTCGTTATCCGTGCCCAGGATTTCGGCGGTGAGGCGATGGACAAAATCCCGCCCCAGGTGGTGCTTCAGGCGCTCTCGACGCTTCTGGCCTGACGGCGCATCAACACCAGCAGCAGGACGAGTCCCGGTATCGCCGTAAACGCGGTCGCCAAGAAAAACCATTCCCAGCTCATTTGCTCCGACAGCCAGCCGCCCCCGGAGGCGAGGAAGGTTCGGGCGGTGGCGGCGAAGGCCGAGAGCAACGCATAATGGGTGGCGCTATACTGGCGCTGCGACAGGCTTGAAATATAGGCGACAAAGGCGGCGGTGCCGATGCCGCCGGTTCCGTTTTCAACGAAAACCGTGACCGACAGAACCGCAATATCGGCCCCGACTTGCGCTTGCCAGATGAAGACGAAATTCGACAGGGCCTGCAAGATGCCGCCAATCAAAACCGCCCGCATGATCCCGGCTTGGCCGACGAGCCAGCCGCCGACGAACACGCCGAATAGCGTGGCAACGAGGCTCCAGACCTTTCCAACGGCAGCAATATCGCTCTTGGAAAAGCCGAGTGCGAGGTAGAAGGGGTTGGTCATCACCCCCGCGACCGCATCGCCGAGCTTATAGAGCACGACGAAGGCCAGAATGAGCAGCCACTGCGGTTGGGCGCGCATAAAGCTGGCGAAGGGCTCCAGAATCGTCGCCTTGATCCAGCCGACCGGCCCGGCGCCTTGCAGGACCAGCGGTTTTTCGGGCGGCGGCGGTTCGGGGATCAGCAGCGCCAACACGATGGCCACGCCGACGATGGCGGCCATCACGGAGTAAACCACGGTCCAGGAGAAAGCTTCGGCCAGAAACAAAGCCCCCGCGCCGGAAACCAGCATGCCCAACCGATAGCCGTAGACCGACATGGCACTGCCCGCGCCCTGCTGCTGCGGGCTGAGGCTTTCGATACGGTAGGCGTCGATCACAATATCTTGGCTAGCCGAAAAAAAGGCGATCAGCACAGCGCAGACGGCGATCTGCCCGGGAGCCTGCGCCGGATCGGTGACGGCAGCCGCGAGAATGGCAAGGATCAGGCCGAGTTGCGTCAGAATCATCCAGCCGCGCCGCCGCCCGAGCGCGGCCAGCAAAGGCGGCGGCACCGCGTCCATAATCGGGGCCCAGGCGAATTTCCAGATGTACGGCGTGCCCGCCAGCGCAAAAAGCCCGATGCTGGTTCGGCTCACCCCCGCTTCGGTGAGCCAAACGCTCAAAGTGGAGAAGGTCAGCGCCAGCGGCAGGCCCGAGGCGATGCCGAGCAGCAGCACGATGAAAACCGGCAGGCGGCCATAGGTTTCGAGAAACCGAGCGAGGGTGGCGGGCATCTTAGTCGGCTGCCTGTGCGGGGGGGACGGGGATAGGCGGCAGCGGCGGGGGCGGCGTTTGCAGAACAAGCTGCGTGGGACCCGGCAGGGTAATGCCGTTGCGATCAAAGGCTTCTTTGATGCCGCGCTTCAGCAGGCGCTCGACCGCCCATTGCTTGCCCGGCTGGGTTTTCACCCGCACCCGCAGCACGAGGGCGCCATTCTCCACCTTATCGAGCCCGAAGATTTCGAGGGGCTCCAGCACCGCTTCGGCATAGTCGGGCGTATCCGCGCGCAGCTTAGTATCGGCTTCGGTGAGCGTTGCGGCAGCAAGATCGAGATCGGTCTTATAATCGACCGTTACATCGACCACGGCGAAGCTGAAGGTTTTGGTCGAGTTTTGAATCGTGGTGACGGCACTAAAGGGGATCGTATGCACGGCCCCACGTAAATCGCGCAGGCGGATGGTGCGAATGGTGATCGCCTCGACCGTGCCCGATTTGCCCGCAACCTCAATCGAATCGCCGACCGCAATCGAATCCTCGATAAGGATGAACAGGCCGGTGATGAGATCCTTCACCAAGGTCTGCGAGCCGAAACCGACGGCAAGGCCGACCACCCCGGCCCCGGCTAGCAGCGGCGCGATGTTAATGCCGATTTCCGACAGCACGATGAGGCTGACCATGATGACCAGCACAACCAGCAGGGCATTGCGCAGCAGCGGCAGCAGCGTGCGCATGCGGGCGGAGGGTGTACGACGCTGGCCGTCCTGCTCGGTTTCCTGCAACAGCCGCTCAATCCAGGAGGAGAGGATTTCCCAGACCACGACGGCGATGACGAGGACGACCAGCACAATCGTAAGGCTGGAAAGCAGCTTGCGCCCGCTGCCCTCGATCAGCCAGCCAAGGCTATCGAGCCCCCAGATTTGCAGCAGCAGAACCACAATCAGCAGGTTCAAGCCGATGCTCAGCATGCTTTGAAGCACGGGCAAATAGCGGTTGGCGCGGGCTTCGAGCCCCGGAAAGCGCGTTGCGAGATCCGGGCTAATGGTGAAGCCGAGCGTGACCAGATGGCGTAAACCCTGCTTGATCCACCGGCTCGCCAGCAGCAACAGGACCGTGAGCCCGGTGGCGCGCAGCAAAAACAGAAAGCCGCCGGGAATTTCGAGCGTCCAAACACTATAGACCGCGACGATATAAACGATGGCGAGCACGTGCCAAACATCGGCCAAACGGTGCCGAAGGGCGGCGAGACCATCGCCCATCTGTTTCGACAGGCGCGAGCCATTACTCTCCCGCCGCAGCCATTGGCGCACAGCCTCGGTATTCTGAAGAATGAGAATAATCGCCATACCCGCCAGCGTGAGCCCGATCAAGCGTCCGACCAGGTCGGCCAGCGACTCGGGGAGGGCGAGCAGGCGCAGCGCGTCTAGCCCCAGCAGCCCATAGGCGGCGAGCGCCACCATCCGGCGGAGCCAGACATAGCAATAGGCGGCGGTTTCGTCGGTCAAGGTGACGAGGCGGAAGCGCGGATGCTCGGGCGCGAGGATCAGGCGGCCGAGCAGCAGCACCACGCGCACAATCAGATTGGCGTTAATCAGCAGCACAAGCACGAGGCGGGTCAGCCGGTCCGGCGCAATCAGCGAGAGGGTAATCTGGGCGGCGGCGGCAAAAGTCACCACGGGTAGCAGATCCAGCACGAACCGCCCCGCGAGCAGCAGCCAGCGCTCCACACGGCTTTCGCTGGGCCGGTCGGCGAGGGCTTGGCGGGGCCGGCGCAGAGCGCGGGTTAGGAGCCATTCGCTGACCAAGGCACAGAGCAGCAGAATCGCAACCTTGCCCGCAAGAATAGCCCAGCGCTGCTGGCGCGCCGGGTCGCGCCATTGGGCACTATCCGCCACCACATCGTCGGGGAGGGCTGCGAGCGTGCCCGCCGCTTCCGATACCGCCCCGCCGAGTTTCGCGAGCCCGTCGGAGAGATGCGTCACTCCGCGCCCGAAAATGCCGCTGAGGGTTTCGTCAATGCCGTCGGGGGGTGGCTTCTTTTGCGGGTTTGCCAGCAGGGTAAGCTGCTTGATGAGCGCTTCGCGCGCTTGGTCATTCTTCAGGGTTTCGATCAGGGCAGGCAGATCGGGCGGCGTCTCTTTCGGCGGATCGGCGGCCAGCGCACCGCCAAACCCGAGCCACAGGAGGGCTAAAACCGTTAGAATCCGCCGCATCCATCTCTCTCCCACGGGCCAAAACCGCTGACGCTGTTACCAGAAAACGACGGTTTTATGGCCGTTGATCAGCACGCGGTGTTCGGCATGGAACTGTACCGCGCGCGCCAAAACCATCGATTCGATATCGCGGCCAATGGCGACCATCTGGTCGCTGGTGATCGTGTGATCGACGCGCTCGACCGCCTGTTCGATGATCGGGCCTTCGTCGAGATCGGCAGTAACGTAATGGGCGGTGGCCCCGATCAGCTTGACGCCCCGGTCGAAGGCTTGCTGATAGGGTTTTGCGCCCTTAAAGCTCGGCAGGAACGAGTGGTGGATATTGATGCAGCGGCCCGCGAGCGCCCGGCAGAGTTCCGGCGAGAGCACCTGCATGTAGCGGGCGAGCACGACGAGATCGATCTGATACTCGTCGATCAAGCGCAGCAGTTCGGCTTCCTGCTCGGCTTTCGTCGGAGCCGCGCCCTTGGGGCCGACCGGCAAATGATGGTACGGCAGCCCGTGCCAGCGCGCCTGCTCCTCAAAATCCGTATGGTTGGAAATGATCGCCGGGATTTCGATGGGCAGAAGGTCTGAGCGCCAGCGGTAGAGAAGATCGTTCAGGCAGTGGCCGAAACGCGAGACCAGCGGCAACACGCGGCACTTGCGAGCCGGATCGTGCAGTTCCCAGGTCATTTGAAACCGCTCGGCGGTGGGGCGGAACCCGGCTTCAAGCTCGGCTTTCGTCAGGCCCTTGCCGACAGGATCGACCGTGGTGCGCATGAAGAATTGGCCCGTCGCCTCGTCTTCGAACTGGTAGGAGCGGCGGATGTTGAACCCGGCCAGCGCCAAAAAATTGCTCACGGCGGCGACAATGCCGATCGCATCCTTGCATTGCAGCGTGAGAATATAGGCACCGACCTTATTGCTATCGGCACGGTTCGGATAGGCGCTCATGCTGGGACTTTCAACAATAGAAATAGACGTATCCATAACGCAATTCAGTCCTTAGGTGCCGCTGCGACCGTAATCGTCGCTGAAGCGGACGATATCATCTTCGCCAGTGTAGGTGCCGCTTTGAACTTCGATGAACACCAAGGGAAGGGTGCCCGGATTGGCGACCCGATGCTTGGCTTCGAGCGGAATATACACGTGCTCGCCGGGGGTGAGGCGGAAGGTATCCTCGTTCACCGTCACATCGGCTTCGCCGACGACGATGGTCCAATGTTCGGCGCGGCGGTAGTGCATCTGCAACGACAAGCGCTGACCCGGGAGCACAATGATGCGCTTCACCTTATAGGTGGGTTCATCCAAGAGAACTTCGTACTGGCCCCAGGGGCGCTGGCCGATTTCCATAGAATCCTCGATGCTGCTGCAAGAGCTAAATCGCGCGCATCCTATCGGCACGGGGCACGAACGCCAACAAAAAGGCGGCATTGCTGCCGCCTTTGAGGAAACTCGTTCAGATTTTTTCGATTGAAGAAGGCTTAGGCAGCGTTCCGCTGGGCCGGGGCTGCCGGGCGCGGGGCTTCGACGGCGCGCGCCGGGGCGGCGGGAAGTTCGCCCGCTTCCGACAGTTTGCCGAGCAGGGCCGTAACCGCGCGCTCCAGGGCGGCAACATCGCTCGCGGGGAGCTTTGCCATCGCCTTGGCCAAAGGGTCCGGCCAGGAGCGCACGCGGTTCGCCAGCTTTTCGCCCGCTTCGGTGAGCGAGACGACCAGCGCGCGCCGATCCTGATCGGCCGCCCGCTTGGCAACAAAGCCTTTGCGCACCAGCGTGGCGACAGCATCGCTCACGGTGGCGGGGGTGACGACCAATTCGGCCGCAAGGCGGCTGATGGTCGGCGCGCTCTCGCACCCGGCGAGATGAGCCAGGATCGACGCTTGTAGCGCGGTCAGGCCAGCGGCGTTGGCGCGGCGGTTTTCGTTACCGCGCGAGACTGCGCCCAAGCGGGCGAGGGCATCGGAAAGCTGTTCGATCGAAGCGACCGTGGGCAGCTGCGTCGGAGATATCATTGATGTCATGGCGGGCGGATATAGTCGCATCTAGTAGGAGGGCTCAAGAGCTTTCGCACGCACACATGCCCTGCCATATGAACATTTGTGCTTTGCGTTGCAAAAAGGTGGCAGTGCTTGAGATTGAAAAAGCGCCGTCGCCCGGTTGCACCGGCAGTGTAACCGTAACGCCACCTTGCCCGGCGCGTGGCATGGCACTATGGTGCCCTCTCAGAATTTCCCTTTGTAAAGGTCGTAGGCCGTGGTTCGCCGTACTCTCCCCTTGGCCCTGATTGCTTTGAGCCTTGCCGCCTGCGGTTCCGACACGCGCCGGTCGCTTGGCCTGTCGAAGGCACCGCCCGACGAGTTTAGCGTCGTTGGGCGCGCGCCGCTCGAACTGCCGCCCGATTTCGGTTTGCGTCCGCCCGTCGCGGGCGCGGCCCGTCCCAACGAGCTTACGGCGCGCGATCAGGCGAAGGTTGCCGTTTTCGGCCCGACAACGGCTCAGCCCCAGCTTTTAGCCGGGCGCACGGCGGGCGAAGCATTTCTGTTGGATAAAGCAGGAGCCCCCCAGGCCAAGCCCGACATCCGCGCGACGGTGGAGCAGGAGAGCACCAAGCTTGCCCGTGAAGAGAGCAGTTTCGTTGATAAGCTGATCTTCTGGCGCAAGCCGGAGGAGCCGGGCGTTACGGTCGATCCGTCGGAAGAAGCCAAACGCCTCAAGGAAAATGCCGCGCTCGGCAAGCCCGTCACCGAGGGCGATACCCCCACGATGAAGCGGAAGCGCAAAGGGATTCTGGAAGGAATCATTTAGCGATTTTGCCCCTGTCGTTCGACCAAGACTCCTCGATCCCCCGTGGGTCGGGGATCTTTGCCGTTTTGGCGGGATGCAAAAATGTTGGGAAGAGTCTGTCACTCGCGTATCATGTTTGCGTGCTAGGCTGGTTAGGGAGCCGATGACCAAGAAACTTTTTATCCGCACCTATGGGTGCCAGATGAACGTGTACGATTCCGCCCGCATGGCCGACGTGCTGGGGCCGCTGGGCTATGCCGCTGTCGATACGCCCGAAGCGGCGGATATGGTCCTCATCAATACCTGCCACATCCGCGAGCATGCTTCCGCGAAAACCTTCTCCGAGCTTGGTCGCCTGAAGCAGATCAAGCAGCAGAAGGATGGCGAGTATATCATCGCCGTCGCGGGCTGCGTGGCGCAGGCGGAAGGCGAAGAGATTCTGGCGCGCGCGCCCTATGTGGATATCGTGCTGGGTCCGCAAACCTACCACCGCCTGCCGGAAATGGTGGCGCGGGCCGAACGCGGCGCGGCGCAAAAGAAGCTGCGCGCCGACATAGGCTTGAACAAGCCCGCCGCCCGTATCGCCGGGATGGGGATTCTCGATACCGATTTCCCCGTGGAAGCCAAATTCGATTTTCTGCCCGCCCCCAGCGATACCCAGGGCGTCACGGCGTTCCTGTCGATCCAAGAGGGCTGTGATAAGTTTTGCACCTTCTGCGTCGTGCCCTATACGCGCGGGGCGGAATATTCGCGGCCCGTTCAGCAGATTCTGACCGAAGCCGAGCAATTGGTGGCTTTGGGCGTGCGCGAACTCACGCTGCTCGGGCAGAATGTGAACGCCTATCATGGTGACGGGCCGGACGGCGACGCCTGGACCCTGGCGCAACTCGCCTACCGTTTGGCCGAGATTCCGGGGCTGGAGCGCATCCGCTACACGACCTCGCACCCGCGCGATATGGATGACGCGCTGATTGCCGCCCACGGCGACCTGCCGCAGCTCATGCCTTTCCTGCATTTGCCGGTGCAATCGGGGTCGGATACGATTTTGGCGGCGATGAACCGCCAGCATACCGCCGATCATTACCGCCGGATTATCGACAAGCTGCGCAAGGCCCGCCTCGATCTTTGCCTCTCAACCGATCTCATTGTGGGTTTCCCCGGCGAGAGCGATGCGGATTTTGCGGCGACCATGCAGTTGGTGCGCGATGTGACCTTCCCGGCAGCTTTCTCCTTCAAATATTCGGGCCGTCCCGGCACCCCCGCCGCCACGATGGCGGGCCAAGTGCCTGAGGACGTGAAAGACGCGCGGCTAGCCGAGCTAAACGCCCTGCTGCTGGAGCAACTCACAGGGTTCAACCGCAGCCTTGTTGGGCAAACGGTGCCGGTGCTGTTCGAAAAAGCCGGGCGGCATGCCGGGCAGATGGTGGGGCGCTCGCCCTATCTTCAGCCGGTGCATGTGTTGGGCGAGGCCGATTTGGTTGGGCGCGTGCGCCTAGTCGAAATCGAGCAAGACCATAGTTTCAGTCTGTCGGGCCGTCTTGTCGCCGGGCCGGTCCCCGATGTTTCTTCTCAGGCGATGAGGATGACTGCGTGAGTGATGCCCCGCTGAAAAACGCCGATAAGCCCTCCACCGATCCGCTTTACGTCTCGTTTGACGATAATTCCGTGTTGCAGCTTGTCTACGGCGAGCACGACCGGAATCTCGCGCGGATTGAACAATTGCTGGGGGTGGCGATTATTCCGCGGGGCAATCAAATCGCCATTACCGGCCCCTCGGCGGCGGCGCAAACCGCGCGCGAAGCTTTGGGCGCGCTGCATGGCCGCGCGCGCAAAGGCAAGCCGATCGATATGGGCGAGGTGGATGCGGCGGTTCGTATGGCCGAGCACGCCCGCGAATCCGGTGCGCCGCTGCCCGAAAAAGCCATTCGCACCCGCCGCCGCGTTATCGAGCCGCGCTCGCCGGGCCAAGCGGTTTACCTTCAATCGCTGCAAGATAACGAAGTAGTGTTCGGCCTCGGGCCAGCCGGGACGGGGAAAACCTATCTTGCCGTCGCCATGGCCGTGGGACTGCTGCTCGAAGGCCGCGTGTCCCGGCTCGTCCTTTCCCGCCCGGCGGTGGAAGCGGGCGAACGCTTGGGCTTTCTGCCCGGCGACATGAAGGAAAAGGTCGATCCGTACCTACGCCCGCTCTACGACGCGCTGCACGATATGATGCCGGGCGACCAAGTGGTGAAACGCTTGGAATCGGGTGAAATCGAAGTGGCCCCGCTCGCTTTCATGCGCGGGCGCACGCTAGCGAACTCCTTCATCATTCTCGATGAAGCGCAGAATACGACGGCAACGCAGATGAAGATGTTCCTGACCCGCATGGGCGAGGGCAGCCGCATGTGCATTACCGGCGATCTCTCGCAGATCGATTTGCCGCCGGGCACGCGCTCGGGCCTGCGCGATGCGCTGGAAACCTTGGAAGGCGTTCCGGGGATTGGTTTCGTGCGCTTCACCGATAGCGATATCGTCCGTCATCCGATGGTGACGAAAATCGTGCGCGCCTATAACGAAAAGGACCGCCGCTTGCTCTCTCCGTCCGATGGGGGCATGGGCCGATGATTTCGATTGAATCGGTCATCGAGGCGGGCGATTGGTCCGCCCTGCTCGGCGGCCTCAGCGATGCGCAAATCGAAACGCTTGCCGATAAAACCGTGCGGCATGCGCTTGCGACCGATCCGGCCTTTACCGCCTTTTTGGGCAATGCCGCAAACGATGGTCGGCTAACCCTGGCGCTGTTGTTTACCGATAACGCGGCGGTTCGAAAACTGAACCGCGAGTGGCGCGATCAGGATAAGCCGACCAATGTTCTCTCCTTCCCCGGCGATTGGCTGGAGTTGGAAGACGAGGATATTGCGGCGCTGGCGGAGGGGGACGATGTGCCGCCCGCCCATATCGGCGATATTGCGCTGGCGCTCGAAACCATTCGGGATGAAGCGGCGGAGCAAGGTAAAGAGCCGCGCGCCCATCTGCTGCATCTCATCTTGCACGGCACGTTGCATCTCCTCGGTCACGATCACGAGATCGAGGCCGAGGCCGAGGCGATGGAAGCGCTTGAAACCCGGTTGCTTGCCGATTTTGGCATCGCCGATCCCTATTCCTACCGACTTGAGGATGTTGACCCTTCCCATGAGCGAAAGCCCGTCTAGCCCTTCTAGTACGGGGCCGGAGCGACCGAGCGTCTCTCCGGCTCCTATCGCTAGCGAACCGTCCGGGGGGCTTCGGCCTGGGCGGCTTATCTCGCGCCTGCGCCTTCTGCTGGGCTTGCGCGGCGATCCTTCCGTTCGGGAAACGCTCGAAGAGCTGATCGAAGAACAGGCGGTGGCGACCGACGCGATGGCCCCGGATGAGCGGCTGATGCTGCGCAATATCCTGGGGCTGCGCGATGTCACTGTGGGCGACATTATGGTGCCGCGCGCCGATATGGTGGCGGTTGATTGCTCCAAACCTTTCGAAGATATCGTCGATTACATGGTCGAGGCGGCCCATTCGCGGGTGCCGGTCTATCGCACCAGCCTCGATGACGTTATCGGCATGCTGCACGTGAAAGACGTGTTCGCCGCCAGCCGCGATAAGGCGAAACCCTTGCCGCAGGTGGAAGAGTTGCTGCGCCCGGTACTGTTTGTGCCGCCGTCCATGCCCGCGCTCGATGCGCTGGTGCGGATGCGCACGGCCCGCACCCATATGGCGGTGGTCGTCGACGAATATGGCGGGATTGATGGGCTCTTGACCATCGAAGATCTGGTCGAAGAAATCGTCGGTGAAATCGAAGACGAGCACGACGAAGAAGAGGCGCCGGTCCAGGCCGCCGAAGACGATGGCTCGATCCGGTTCGACGCGCGCACGCCGCTAGTCGATCTGGAAGAGCGCTTCGGGCCGTTCCTCAGCGAGGATGAGCGCGAGGATATCGATACGCTGGGCGGGCTTGTCGCCACGCTCGCCGGGCGCATGCCGCCGGTCGGAACCCTGGTGGTGCACCCCTCCGGCTTCGAGTTCGAAGTGTTGGAAGCCGATCCGCGCCGGGTATCGCTCGTGCGCCTGCGCAATCCTCCGGCGCTGACCCCCGACGCGAGCCTATGATCTTGCGGCTTGATTGGCGGCGCGCGGGCCTTGCCTTCCTGTGCGGCGTCGTGGCGACGGGGGCTTTGCCCCCGTTTTCGCTGTGGCCGCTGATTTTTCCAGCTTTTAGCGGCTTTCTGTGGCTCTTGAGCCAAGTTGAGCGCCCCCGGCAAGGCCTCTGGCTCGGTTGGTGGTTCGGTTTTGGGCATTTCACAACGGGGCTCTATTGGATTTCCAATGCGCTGCTCGTGCCGCCCGCCGAATTTATCTGGATGGTGCCCTTCGCCTTGGTGGGGCTGCCGATCGTGCTGGCCTTCTACACGGGGGCGATTGCCTGGGGGGTGGTGCGGCTTGCGCCGCCGGAAGCAAAATTCCTGCGTTGGCTTGGCTTCGGTACCTTCTGGCTGCTGGCGGAATGGGGGCGGGCGCATATTCTCACCGGCTTTCCGTGGAATCTGATCGCCTCGATCTGGACCGAGACGCCTGCGCCCCTGCAAGCGGTGGCCTATCTTGGCCCCTACGGCGTTGGCGCGGCGACGGTGCTGATCGGCGCGGCCTTTATCTTCGGGTGGCGGCGGGGCGGGGCCGTGGCCTTGGTGGGACTCGCCCTGCTGTGGGGCGGCGGGGCGCTGCGCTTGCAGGCCGCACCGGGGCGCGATGCCGTGCAGCCGGGCGTATCCTTGCGGTTGGTGCAGCCCGCGATTCCGCAGAGCCTAAAGTGGGACCGCACTCACCTCCAAAGCAATTTCCAGAAATATCTGACGATGAGCCAGCCCGCGCCGGGCGAAACACCGAGCGCGATTATCTGGGGGGAGGCCGCCACCGGCTATCCGATTGAGGAGGTCGAACCCTGGCGCATGGCCATGGCAAAGCTCGCGCCGCCGGACGGGGTGATTATCACCGGCACCAACCGCTATTTGCGCAATAGCGATAATCAGGTGATCCAAGCCTGGAACGGTATGGTCGCTTTCGACGCCGAGGGCAGCCTGCGCGGCGCGTTCGACAAGTTCCATCTGGTGCCCTTTGGCGAATATGTACCGCTGAAGGGGCTCCTACCCCTTCAAATCATATCGCAAGGGGCCTCCGGCTATAGTCCTGGCCCCGGCCCGCGCACGCTGCGCTTGCCTGGCTTGCCGCCCGTGGCCCCCTTAATTTGCTATGAGGTCATCTTTCCAGGCGCTGTGGTTGATCGCGCCGACCGACCGGCATGGCTGTTGAACCTCACCAACGACGGCTGGTATGGGGTGAGCACCGGGCCTTATCAGCATCTGGCTGCGACAATTTTGCGCGCGGTAGAGGAAGGTTTGCCGCTTGTGCGAGTCGCTAATACCGGTGTGTCGGCTTTGATCGATGGTAACGGTCGTGTCTGGAACAGTCTGACTTTAAACCAAGAAATGGCTTTAACCGTTTCACTACCATTGCCCCTCGACCCGCCCCCTTTTGCCCGGTTCGGTGATCTCGTTACCCTGCTTACCGTGACTTTTCTGATACTAGCCCTCGCACTTCAACGCCTGCGCCCCAATTTATAGTAATTCATTAACCAGTACAGCGTAGGGTTGACGCCTACAACTGTAGGCGATACTGGTGAAGCAAGCTGTTATCGCCGTAAAAAAAGGATTGAGACCATGACCACCATTGTTGTGAAGCGTCGCCGGGGTAGCCGTGGTTCGCCCGACGGCAAACCGAACCCGATTGATATTCATGTCGGCAGCCGCGTTCGCCTGCGCCGCACGCTTCTCGGCATGAGCCAGGAAAAGCTGGGCGAGGCCATCGGCCTTACGTTCCAGCAGGTTCAAAAGTACGAGCGCGGGGCGAACCGCATCGGGGCGAGCCGCCTGTTCGAACTGTCGCGCGTGCTCGACGTGCCGGTCTCGTTTTTCTTTGACGATATGAACGCCGAAACCAGCGGTGGCCGCGTGCCGGGCATGTCGGAAGCGACACCGGATTTCGACAGCAAGGATCTCTCCAAGCGTGAAATACTGGAATTGGCCCGCGCGTTCGACCGGATTAAGGACGAAAAAGTCCGCAAAAGCGTGCTGGAACTGACCAAATCCCTGTCGCGGACGGTCAGCGAGGCCTCGTAATCGGGCTCTGCGGCACGGTAGCTCAAGAGCGCCTCCGATAAGACGGGGGCGCTCTTTGACTGTCTGATCTGATCTAACGGGGCTTGACGCTCCGCGTAGGACAAGACAGAAAGACCGACCGAACGCGCAGTTCTGGTTTAATTTACGGCAGTTTAAAGGGGAATCCGGTGGCCCGTCCGTCTGATTATCTGTTCACCAGCGAATCCGTTTCCGAAGGTCATCCGGATAAAGTCTGCGACCGCATTTCTGATACGATTGTCGATCTGTTTCTCGCCGCCGACCCCTATGCGCGCGTCGCGGTGGAAACCTTGGCGACGACCAATCACGTAACGCTTGCGGGCGAAGTGCGAGGGCCGGATAGCATCTCGCCGAAGGCCATCGAAGATGCGGCGCGTGATGCCATCCACAAGATCGGTTACGCGCAAAAGGGCTTCCACTGGCAGACCGCCAAAGTCGAAGTGCTGATCCACGCCCAGTCCGAAGATATTGCCGTGGGCGTTGACGCCGCCGGGAATAAGGACGAGGGCGCAGGCGATCAGGGCATTATGTTCGGCTTTGCCTGCACGGAAACCCCGGCGCTGATGCCTGCACCGCTCTTCTATTCGCACGCAATTCTGAAGGGCCTGGCGGAAGCCCGCCATAGTGGGGCTACCCACCACCTTGGGCCGGACGCGAAAAGCCAGGTCACGCTGCGCTATGTGGATGGTAAGCCGGTTGGTGCGACCTCGGTCGTTGTCTCAACGCAACATTCCGAAGGTGTCAACCAAGCGGAAGTGCGCGAAATCGTCCGTCCTTACGTCGAGAAGGTGCTTCCGGCGGGCTGGATGTGCGACGAGCCGCATTTCTACGTAAACCCCACGGGGCGCTTCGTGATCGGCGGGCCGGATGGCGATTGCGGCCTCACGGGTCGCAAGATCATCGTCGATACCTACGGCGGTGCGGCCCCCCATGGCGGCGGGGCGTTCTCGGGCAAAGATCCGACTAAAGTTGACCGATCGGCGGCCTATGCCGCGCGCTATCTGGCGAAGAATGTTGTGGCGGCGGGTTTGGCCGAGCGCTGCACCATTCAGCTTTCCTACGCCATCGGCGTGTCGCATCCGCTCTCGGTTTATGTGAATACCGATGGCACGGGTAACGTTGATGAGGCCCGCCTTGTCAAAGTGCTGCAGGAGTTGATGAACCTCAGCCCGCGCGGTATTCGGGAGCATCTTGGCCTCAATCGTCCGATCTACGCCCGCACGGCGGCCTATGGTCATTTCGGGCGCGAGCCAGAGGCTGATGGCGGCTTCTCGTGGGAAAAGACCGATCTGGTTTCGGCGCTGAAGTCGACGTTCGGCGCGTAAGGTGACGGGCGAGGTCAAACGCCGCGTCTATGGGCGGCGCTTCGGGCGGAAATTACGCGATAGCCAGAAAGAGCTTCTGGCCGAGGTGATGCCAAAGGTGCGCGTGCCGAGCCTAGAGCCGGGCGCGCGCCTCGACCCCGCCAGCTTGTTCGAAACGCCAAAGCGGGATTTCTGGCTGGAAATCGGCTTTGGCGGCGGCGAACATCTGGTGTGGCAGGCGGATCAAAACCCGGATGTCGGGCTGATCGGGGCGGAACCGTTCCTAAACGGCGTCGTCTCGGGCCTCGGGCATATTCACCGGGAGCAGGTGACGAACGTGCGGGTGTGGCCCGATGACGCCCGGCCGCTGATGGACGCGCTGCCCGATGGGTGTCTGGGCCGCGCCTTCATTCTGTTCCCCGATCCTTGGCCGAAGAAGCGGCACAATAGCCGCCGGTTCGTGCAGAAGGAAAATCTCGATAGTCTCGCCCGCCTGCTGCGCCCTGGCGCGGAATTGCGCATGGCCAGCGACGATCAAGATTATGTGGCGTGGATGCTCGCAGAGACGACCCCCCATCCGGCTTTTGCATGGCTCGCCGAGGGCCCAGACGATTGGCGTGAGCGACCGCGTGACTGGCCCGCAACACGCTATGAGGAAAAGGCGCGCGCGAAGGGAATTAACCCCAGTTTCCTAAGGTTTCGGCGGCGCGAGACGATTTAGCCCTTGCGGCGGGAGCGCAAAAGCGTAATATCCCGCCACTCCCATAGCGGATCGGTTGCAAAGCCGGACCGACGCAAAAAGGGTGGGCCTCTTGGCCCACTTTTTTGTTTTGGGGCTGGAGGGGGCAAGACAAACGGTTGAGTATGAACGACGAAGATGAAATCGGCCCGGTGCAAGCGGGCGTGGCCAGTAAGGTCGAGGCGCTGATCGAGCCCGCGATCGATGCTATGGGCTATGCGCTGGTTCGGGTGCAATATGCGGGCGGACAACGCCCCTTGCTGCAGATTATGGCCGAGCGCCAGGATGGCGTTCCCATGTCGGTGGATGATTGCGCCGAAATCAGCCGCGCCGCCTCAGCCATTCTCGATGTGGAAGATCCGATTTCGGAAGCCTATCACCTGGAAGTAAGCTCCCCCGGGATCGACCGTCCTTTGACGCGTAAGGCCGATTTCACGCGCTTTGCCGGGTTCGAAGTGCGGATTGACGCGGATCGACTGATCGAAGGGCGTAAGCGCTTTCGCGGGCGGCTGCTGGGAATTGCTGAAAATGGCATCGTGCGTATTCGCGACGGCGAGACCGATTTTCAAATTCCCTTCAATGCCATTGCCCGTGCCAAACTGATCCTAACGGACGATTTGATGAAGGCGAGCGCCGACGCGCTGAAGAATTAACCTAGCGTCGTTGCCGGTTCGGCCCGACCCCCGGCACGAGAGGATGCGACGCGACATTGACGGACGAATGGAACCAAGACCGTGTTAACCAGAGTTGAACTGCTGCAAGTCGCCGATACCGTCGCCCGGGAAAAGGGCATCGACCGCGAAGAAGTTCTGGTGGCGATGGAACAGGCCATTCAGAAGGCCGGACGGTCGAAATACGGGGTCGAGCACGATATTCGCGCTGAAATTGACCGCGCGAACGGCGAGATTCGCCTGCGTCGGTTCCGTGAAGTCGTTGAAACCGTCGATAATGAAGCTACGCAAATTAGCCTGATCGAAGCGCAGGATAGGAACCCGGATGCCGAAATCGGCGACTTCCTGACCGAACCGCTCCCCCCGATTGAATTCGGTCGTATCGCCGCGCAGACCGCCAAACAGGTGATCGTGCAGCGCGTCCGCGATGCCGAACGCGACCGTCAGTTCAAGGAATTCAAGGACCGCGTTGGCGAAATCATCAATGGTGTCGTCAAACGCGTCGAGTTCGGCAATGTGACGATTGACCTGGGCCGGGCCGAATCGATCCTGCGCCGCGACGAATTGTTGCCGCGCGAAACCTTCCGCCCCGGCGACCGTGTGCGCGCTTATATCTATGACGTGCGCCGCGAACAGCGCGGGCCGCAGATTTTCCTCTCGCGCACCCATCCACAGTTCATGGCGAAGCTTTTCAGCCAAGAAGTGCCGGAAGTTTATGACGGGATCATCGAAATCCGCGCGGTCGCGCGCGATCCGGGCAGCCGCGCCAAGATCGGTGTGCATTCCAATGATGCCAGCATCGACCCGGTCGGGGCTTGCGTCGGGATGCGCGGCAGCCGCGTGCAAGCGGTTGTCGGCGAGCTTCAGGGCGAAAAGATCGATATTATTCCCTGGTCGCCCGATCCTGCGACCTTCGTCGTCAACGCGCTGGCCCCGGCGGAAGTCGCCAAGGTCGTGCTGGACGAGGAAGCCCATCGTATTGATGTGATCGTTCCCGACGATCAACTGTCGCTGGCCATTGGTCGGCGCGGGCAGAATGTGCGCTTGGCGTCGCAGCTTACCGGCTGGGACATCGACATTATGACCGAAAAGCAGGATTCGGAGCGTCGTCAGGAAGATATCCGCGCCCGCTCGCAGCTTTTCATCGAAGCCCTGGACGTGGACGAACTCATCGCCCATCTCTTGGTCTCGGAAGGCTTTAGCACGCTCGAAGAAATCACCGGCGTCGCCACCGAGGAACTCGCGGCCATCGAAGGCTTCGACGACGATATCGCCACCGAACTGCAAGCCCGTGCCGCCGCCTATATCGAACAGCGCGACGTTGCTTTCGAAGAGCAGCGCAAGACGATGGGCGTGGCCGATGATGTGGCGGCCCTGCCGGGCATCACGCCCGGTCTGTTGGTGAAATTGGGTGAAAAGGGCCTCAAAACCCTGGATGACGTGGGTGATCTCGCGTCGGACGAACTGTTGGAAATCGCCGGGACCGACTCGGGCCTCGACGAAGCGCAAGCCAATGACATCATCATGGCCGCGCGCGCCCATTGGTTCACCGACGAAGAGGCGGGGGCTTAAGCTTAGTGCCGTCGCAGGAGCCGACATCGGCGGAAATTTTGGGTGCAGAAGCGGCAGATGCTGCCTATGCCGACGAGAATTTCCCGGAGACCGGCCCCACGCGGCGCTGCGTCGCTACCTTCGTGCTACGGCCTAAGGCCGAATTGGTGCGGTGCGTGGTGTCGCCGGATGGGGTGTTGGTGCCCGATCTTGAGACTAAACTTCCGGGCCGGGGGCTCTATATAACCCCCAGCCGGGAAGCGATAGGACAGGCGCTGAAGAAGCGCGCTTTTGCTAAGGCGGCTAAGCGTCCGGTACAGGTGCCGGACGATTGGGCCGACCGCTTGGCCCACTTGATTGCCGCCCGGTGCGGTAGTTTATTGGGCCTCGCGCGCCGAGCGGGGCAAGCGGTGATTGGGTACGATCAGGCGGAAGCCTGGGTTCGAGCCAATCGCGCCGCTTTGCTAATCCAGGCGTGTGATGGGGCTGCCGGTGGGCGGTCGAAACTCTCGTCCCTGTTTGCCGCCTTACGCGCGCAGCCAGGGCAGGCATCCCGGCCCGAGAATCCGGGACGGGAATGGTCTCTTCTTAACGCGACGCAGTTAGCGGCCCCGTTCGGAAGAGATCATCTGGTGCATGTGGCCATCTCCCCCGGGGGGCTGGCCCAGCGTCTGGATGAGGAATTTGCGCGGCTTTCTCAGTTGCGCGCGGATGGGTTTGAGCAGGAAGTCGCAAGAGCATGACGAACGAGAACGAGCAAAGCGGTAAGAAACCCCTCACGTTGAGCAGGGGTAAGCTCGAGCTCAAGAAGCCGGTCGAGACCCAACAGGTGCGCCAAAGTTTTTCGCACGGTCGGTCGAAGACGGTTCAGGTTGAGGTAAAAAAGAAGCGCGTGAGCACCGATGCTCCGGCGGATGCGGCTGCGCCTGTGGCGCCTGCCCCGGTGGTTGCTGCCCCAGCGCAACCCGTTGCGAGCCCGGTCGCGGCAGCCTTGTCGGCAACGCCGCCCGCGCCGCCGCCCTTGAAGCCGGTTGCCGCGCCCGTGGTCGCCGAGCCTGCGGCCCCTGTGGTGGAAACGCCCGTGCCTGTGGTCGAAGCACCCGTTGAGGTTGCTCCGGTCCAAGCGGCTCCGGCCCCGGTCCCCGTTGCACCTGCCCCGGCTCCGGTAGCAGCCCCCCCCGCTGTTGAGATTCCGGCCGTTCCCGTTAAGGCGGGTCCGGCAACCGGAACCGTTCCGCTGGGGACCGCCTCCCGCGCGCCGGTCGCAGGCGCCGCCGTTGCTCCGGCTCCGGCCGCACCCGTGGCGCAAGCCCCGCGCGTGGCAACGCCGTCGGCCGATAGTGCGCCGGATCGCATGGGCGGTCGCGGTGGCCGCGTCGTCACGCAACCGACGCGCGTCGCCCCGCCGCCGCAACAGCGGCCCGGGGGTGGCAATAACAATAATCAAGCCGCGTCCGGCGGTAATCGCCGCCCGCAGGCGCTGCGCACGCTGACCGAGGAAGAACGCGCCCATCGTTTGCGGGTCCTCCAAGAAGCGCAAAAGCGCGCCGAGGAAGACGCCAAACGGGCAGCGGAAGACGCGGCTCGCAAGGCGATTGAAGACGCAGCCCGCAAGATTCGCGAAGCCGAGGAAGCCGTTATCCGCGCAGCGGAAGACGAAATTCGCAAGAAGCGCGAAGCCGAAGAAGCCGTGGTTAAGGCCGAACAGGACGCCCGCCGCAAGGTGGAGCAGGAAGAGGCGGCCAAACGTGCTGCTGCTAATCCGGCGCCCGGCGGCGTAGTGCGCGAAAACGCCTCCAACCGCGTCGCGATTCCCACGGTGCTGCCCACGGGCCGCGTTGAGGAAGAAGATGATGCCGCAGGCCGCGCCCGTCGCGGCGGTGGTGGTGGCGGCGGCGGTGGTGGTGCCCCCGGCGGCGCGAAGCGCCCCGCAGCCCCGCCCCCGCGCCGGACCACGACCGATGATCGCCGCCGTGGCGGTAAGATCACCGTCAATCAGGCGCTCGATTCGGGCGACCAGAGCCGCATGCGCTCCATGGCCTCGATGCGTCGTGCCCGTGAAAAAGAACGTCTGCGGATGCTGCAGCGCCAACAAGATAAGGTGCTGCGCGAAGTGATTATTCCCGATGCGATTACGGTTCAGGAACTGGCGTCTCGTATGGCCGAACGCGGCGGCGAGGTGATCAAGGCCCTGATGCGCATGGGCGTGATGGCGACGATCAACCAAACCATCGACAGCGATACGGCGGAACTGATCGTGCAGGAATTCGGCCATACGCCGAAGCGCGCCTCGGACAGCGATGTTGAAATCGGTCTGCGCGGGGAGGCCGATCGCGACGAAGAATTGTTGGATCGCGGCCCGGTCGTCACCGTCATGGGTCACGTCGATCACGGCAAAACCTCGCTGCTTGATGCCTTGCGCTTTACCGATGTGGCCAGCCGCGAAGCTGGGGGGATTACCCAGCATATCGGCGCGTATCAGGTGAAGCTCGAAAGCGGTGCCAATATCACCTTCATCGATACGCCGGGTCACGAAGCCTTCACCGAAATGCGCGCACGCGGTGCCAATGTCACCGATATCGTCGTGCTGGTGGTGGCCGCGGATGACGGGATCATGCCGCAGACCGTTGAAGCCATTCGCCACGCCAAAGCGGCGGGCGTGCCCATCGTGGTGGCGATCAATAAGATCGATAAGCCCTCGGCCAATGTGGCCAAGGTGCATAACGAGCTGTTGCAACATGAACTCGTCGTGGAAGCTTTGGGCGGCGATGTGATTGCGATTGAAGTGTCGGCGAAAGCCCGCACCAATCTCGATAAGCTCGAAGAAGCCATTCTGCTCCAGGCCGAAATCCTGGAACTCAAGGCCAATCCGAACCGCCCGGCGGAAGGCATCATCGTGGAAGCCAAGCTCGATCGCGGTCGCGGTCCGGTGGCAACCTGCCTTATCCAGCGCGGTACGTTGCGCGTCGGCGATATTTTCGTCGCTGGGTCGGAATGGGGCCGCGTTCGCGCCCTGGTCAACGACAAGGGCGAACAGGTTAAGGAAGCCGGGCCGTCGGTTCCCGTCGAAGTGCTCGGTTTGCAGGGCACGCCGATGGCGGGCGATGAAATGGTCGTGGTCGATTCGGACGCCCGCGCCCGTGACGTTGTGCAGTATCGTCAACAACGCCGCCGCGATGCCGATGCCAAGCGCGGGGCGCGCGGTACGGTTGAACAGATGCTCTCGCAAATCGCCGCTGGCGAAGCGAAAGAACTGCCGATTGTCATTAAGTCGGACGTGCAGGGCTCGCTCGAAGCCATCATCGCCTCTATCGGTCGCCTGTCGACGCCGGAAGTGACGACACGCATCCTGTCGTCGGGTGTCGGCGCGATTTCGGAAAGCGATGTGACTTTGGCCCGCGCCTCGGGGGCGATGATTATCGCCTTTAACGTGCGCGCCAATGCCCAGGCCCGCGAATTGGCCCGCCGCGACAATGTCGAGATCCGCTACTATTCGATCATCTACAATGTGGTCGATGACGTTAAAGCGGCGCTCTCGGGCATGCTCGCACCGGAAATGCGCGAAAACTTCTTGGGTTACGCCGAAATCCGCGAAGTCTTCCAGCTTACCAAGTCGGGCAGTGTTGCGGGTTGCATGATTACCGAAGGTTTGGTGAAGCGCGGCAACAAGGTTCGCCTGCTGCGCGACAATGTGGTTATCCACGAAGGCACGCTGAAAACGCTCCGTCGCTTCAAGGACGAGGTGAAGGAAGTCAAGCAAGGCTTCGAATGCGGTATGGCGTTCGATAACTATAACGATCTGAAGATTGGCGACATGATCGAGTGCTTCGAAATCGTCGAAGAGGCTCGCTCGCTCTAGCCCGGTCAATAGTTCGGTTTTGATTAGGGGGGAGGCGCAAGCCTCCCCCTTTTTCGTTTGGTGGCGCGTTTAGCTAAAAATTAGCCAAGGCAAACTTGCTAAGGCGCGACTCGAAAGATTGAATGGATATCGGAAGCGGGTATGGCGTAAGTATTGCTTGACCGTCTGGTCAGGTTAGGCGTCCGGCACGGCCCGGAACCGCCCTATTCCTCGTACCAGATCAGGCAAGAGGAGCGGAGCGATGAAAATTGGTCAGAAGGTTGTGGGCGTCGTCATTTTTCTGTGCGTGCTGATCGGCGGCATGGTGGCGCTGGCGGTAGCCACGTTGAGCGATGCCACCCAGCGCTTTGAAGTGGTGGCGCAGGCGACCCAACAGGTTTATTCGGCGGGCCGGGCCACCGCCCACTTACTGTCCTTCGCCCGAACGGTGGAGTATATGCCGCTCGATCTGCCGAGCGGCGACCGGGCTGCCTTTGAAGCCGCCGCCACCGACGAGCTTGGGCGGCTACGCGAGCGATTGGATCAGTTGGAGCGCAACGCCGCCGATCCCGACGATAAAACCTCCGTGACCGAGTTCCGCGAGCGCCTCGATGGGTACGAGAAAGCCTATTTATCGATCATCACACTGACTAAAGACGGGGCAGCCGACGGTCGGGCGCAGGCACTTGAGGCGGTGATGGCGCAGCGGCGGGTGGTGGCAGCCTTGCGGCGCAAGCTGACCGAGATCGAAGATCGCAATAGCAAGATCGTGAATGCCGCGAAGACGGAGTTCCGCATTGCGGCCAGCGATTCCGATACGGCGCTGAAAGGGTTTGGCCTCGCCGGGATTGCGCTCGGGCTATTGGGATCGCTGCTCGTCGCCCGGCGCGGTATTACCGGCCCGCTCGCCCGCATTACCGATGCCATGGGGCGCGTGGCCGGGGGGGATCTGACCCTTGAAATTCCAGGGTTGAAGCGGCGGGACGAGTTGGGGCGGCTCGCCGACGCGCTCGATCGGTTCAAAGCGCAGGCCGAAACCAATGTGCGCTTGGAGGCCGAGCGCCGCGCGGCGGACGAGCGGGCGACCGAAGAAAAGCGCCTCGCTATGCTCGCCCTCGCCGAACAGTTCGAGCAAAGTATCGGCGCCTTGGTGCGGGAAACGCTGGAAGCCTCTGAAGGCTTGGGCGCGCGGGCACAGGCCCTGTCGCAAACGGCTGAAACGGCGGCGCGGCAAGCCTCGCAAGCCGCAACCGCCGCCGATCAAACGACCGGCAATGTTCAAACGGTTGCCTCGGCGACGGAGGAACTGAGCAGTTCGATTTCCGAAATCACTCGCCAAGCCAGCCAATCGGTTCTTCTTGCCGAAGAGGGAGTGCAGGCGGCAACCGCCACCAGCGCAACCATTGGCACTTTGGCGGAAACCACGGGCCGAATCGGCCATGTTGTTCGGTTGATTCAAGAAATTGCCGAACAGACCAATCTTCTTGCCCTCAATGCCACCATCGAAGCCGCGCGCGCGGGCGATGCGGGGCGGGGTTTTGCCGTGGTTGCGAGTGAGGTGAAAACGCTGGCCAGTCAAACCGCCCGGGCGACCAGCGAAATCCAGGCCCAAATCGCCGCAATCCAGTCTGAAACCGGCTCTGCCGTCGAGATGGTCACGCATATTTCCGATGTGATCCGGCGGATGAACGATCTCAGCACGACTGTTGCGGCCGCCGTCGGCCAGCAAGGCGCGGCAACCGGGGAAATTGCCCGCAACGTACAGGAAGCGGCGGCAGGAACCGATATCGTCACCGATAACGTCAACCGCATGCACGGCGCGGCCAATGATACCGGCACGGCTGCCCAAGCGGTGAGTTCTGCCGCCGATGGGCTGAGCCGAACCGCGTCGCATCTCGACCAAGCGGTCGCGGTGTTTTTATCGTCGATTCGCGCGGCATAAGCGCTTTTTTCGGCGGCAATCCCAGCGACGAAGATAAATATGTCTAACAAATTTGACCCATCTCCGGCATCGGGGAGGGGACTTTTTGTCTGTATGATTTCTGGAATTTCCTGAGAAGACACTGTGTATACTCTTGAGGGGCGACGCGCAGTTTATGTCGATGCGTGTGGGTAGGCGATTGAATTGATTGAGGTTTTAAAATATTGGGCCTGCCGGAGTGGGTGCGACAAAATGCGACTGCTAATGTATGGTTTATGTAAGAAAATTTGGAAAGCCGAAATTTTTAAAATCTAAATTGGATTAAATCTCTATAGAAAACTTTGAAATAAAAGTGAAAATTGTTATTTTTATAGTTAAGGGGATTCCGCGCGCGGGTGCTTCGCTGTCTTTATCTAAATTTAAAGTTTTTCGGTTCTATCTTGGCGCAGGGAGATCCTGTTTTAGAAAGGAAACGATCGATGAAGATTGGTCATAAAATATTCAGCCTGGTTATCGGTCTCAGCCTTTTGACGGGTGGCATGGTCGCGCTTTCGCGCTCGGCGCTTAACGAAGGTCGCGTTCGATTCGAGCAAGAGCTTGCCGCCGTCAATCAGTTGCACGCGGCAAACCGGGCAACGGCCAATCTTCTGTCTTTTGTGCGGGCGGTCGAATTCATGCCGCTCGATCTTCTGGTGCCGGATCGCCGGGCGGTGGAAGCGGCGGCGGCGGATGAGCTTAAGCGGTTGCGCGTGCGGCTGGAGCAGTTGCAGAAGGATGCCGTCGATCCGGCAGACCGGCGCAACGTCGCCGCGATCGTCGCGCGGTTGCAGCCTTATGAGAAAACCTATCTCGGCATTCAAGCGATGACGCAGGACGGCAATGCCAATGGCCGCTCGAAAGCCGAGGGCGAAGCCTTTGGACAAGTCGGTTTGATTGCAGCAATGCGCCAGGATTTGCGGGACATTGAAAACCGCAATTCGAAGATTGTTGAAGACCAGGCCAAGGGCTTCCTGATGCACGCCGATGCGGCGGATCGCAACGCTTTGATCTTCGGGGTTTCGGGCATCCTTCTCGGGCTTATCGGATCGGCCCTGGTGGCGCGGCGGGGAATCACCGGCCCGCTCAACCGAATTACTGCAGCGATGACACGGGTTGCGGCGGGCGATCTTGCGGGCAGCGTACCGGGGGCTGGGCGTCGGGACGAATTGGGGGCTCTTGCAAGCGCATTGGAGCAATTCAAGGGGCAAGCCGAGCAGAACCGCCAGCTTCAGGCTGACCAACGGCAGGCCGAGATTCGCGCGGGGCAAGAAAAACGCGCGGCGATGCTCAGTCTCGCCGAACAGTTCGAGCGGAGCGTGGGCGCGCTGATGCAGGAAACCGTGGCGGCCGCATCGGGCTTAGGGCGCGGGGCGACGGCATTGCACGCAACGGTTGAAAGCAGCATCCATCAGGCTCAAGCAGCATTTGCCGCCGCCGATCAAACCGCCGCCAATGTGCAAACGGTCGCGTCGGCCACGGAAGAATTGAGCAGTTCGATCAGCGAAATAACGCGCCAAACCAACCTTTCCGTGGCGATTGCGGCCGAAGGGGTTCAGGCGGCGGAGGCGACGACCAGCGCGATTGAGACCTTGCGGCAGACGACCGGGCAAATCGGCGATGTTGTTCGCCTGATTACCGATATCGCCGGGCAAACGAACCTGCTGGCGTTGAATGCCACAATTGAAGCCGCGCGGGCGGGCGAGGCCGGCAAGGGTTTTTCGGTCGTGGCGTCGGAAGTCAAAAACCTCGCCAGTCAAACCGCGCGGGCAACCGAGGAAATTCAGGCACAGATTACGGCTATCCAAAGCGGTACGGGCCTCGCCGTCGACCGTGTGATGCAGATTGCCAATATTATTCGGCGGATGAGCGAGCTGAGCACGACTGTCGCCGCTGCCGTTGGCCAGCAAGGCGCGGCGACGGGGGAGATTGCCCGCAATGTGCAGGAAGCGGCGGCAGGAACCGATATCGTCACCGATAACGTCCAGCGGATGCAGGGTGCGGCGAATGATACCGGTACGGCCGCCCAAGCGGTGAGCTCGGCGGCTGAAGGTCTGAACCGGACCGCCTCGCATCTCGATGAAGCGGTATCCTTGTTCCTGTCCTCAATTCGGGCGGCTTGATGGTTCGCGAGAATGCCGGTTTGCCATTTCTGACGTCAAACCGATCTTTTTCGGGTAAGTAGCCTCAGCCTTTATTCCGGCAGATAGAAATTATTTGGTTTTTATCTGCAATCGCACTTTGTTTAGTTGGCTGAAGACATGCGCCCGTATGTCGGGTTAGTCGCTAAGGTTCCGAAAAGATAGCCTCAACCGTACCGCAGCGGAGCTTAAGCAGGCGGTTAGCGCCTCTCTGGGCGAAGTGAGGGCAGCCTAAGGCGGCACGATCATCCGACGACGCTTCGGCTCTAAGAAACCCCGCTTCGGCGGGGTTTTTCGGTCATACGAGATTTTTTTATCGGGGTGCTAGCCGTGTCATACTTCTTGTGATACAGAAGCGTCATCACGTAGGAGGCTGACATGTCTATAACTTTTAACGAAACCTACTATATCCAGCAAAACCCGGATGTCTTACAGGCGATTTCGCAGCGGTTCGTCGTTAGTGGTCTCGATCACTTTCAGCGCTTTGGCGCGCGCGAGTTGCGGAATCCGAATGCGATTTTCGATTCCAAATATTACGCAGAAAACAATATCGATGTGCTGAATGCCGTGAATAAGGGCGTTTTCAGCAGCGTTTATGAACATTACGCGCTGATCGGTGTTTACGAAGCGCGCGTGCCGAACGCCAGCCTCGCAACCTTCAACGCGGAGGCCTATCTTGCCGCCAACCCCGATGTAGCGTCGGCGATTAATGCGGGCTTCTTCAAGAACGCCATTCAGCATTATGTGATGTACGGCGTCGATGAAGGCCGCGTGTCCAGCACGGCGGGCGGCGCATTCAACCTTACCGCCAGCACGGCGAACCTGAACAATACAAACTCGAATCTTGGCACCGATAAGTCGGGCACCAAGACCTATCTGTCGGCGAATAACGATACCATTGGCGGCGGCAGCTTCCTGTCGTCGGCGGTGATCATCTCCGACGGATCGACCAGCGATAACGATAGCCTGTCGGCCTTCGTAACGTCGAATATCGGCGCGCCGATTGTGCAGAATATCGAAACCATCACGCTGCAAAGCTTCGCCGGAACCATGTCGTTCGCCGCGATTTCCGGGGCGAAGTCGGTCACGATTTCGGGGACCAGCTTTACCGGCACGTCGATGCAAGGCGGCTCGCTCGATCCCACCGCGCTGCTGATTGCGGCCCCGACCTATACGCTGAATGGCGTGAACGGCGCGCAAGTCTTCACCCTGGTCAATGATAGCGCAGCCTCCAACGTGCTGTCGCTGAACCTCAACAATGTCACGACCGGCTCCAGCATCACCTACGGCAATGCCACGGGTCTGGAAGTTCTGGACCTCACCACGACCGGCGCGAACGCCACCCAGTTGGGCGCGATCAATACGATTGCCGCGACGGTGAATATCAAAGGCACGGGCTCGCTAACGCTGACCGACAGCGGCAATGCTGGGGTTGCGACCAAAATCGTCGCCAGCACCTACGGCGGTACCTTCTCCTACGTCGATGGCGGCGTCGCCCATTCGGTAACGGGCAGCGCGGGGGCGGATAGCTTCACGTTCGCGGGCGTCGGCGTGCTCACCTCGAGTGATACGATTGATGGCGGCGCGGGCGCGGATTCGATCATCAACAGCGGGTGGAGCTCCACCGCCGACCTCGACAATGTCACCAATGTCGAAACCCTGACGCTGACCGGCTCGAACCTTGCCTTCAATTATGTCGCCAAAGATTCGCTGGTGGCGGCGGGATCATCGCTCACCGTCAATGCCTCCGGCTCGACCGGCACGGCAACGCTGATTTGGAACGGCGGCGCTGAAAGCAACGGCGCTTTCAATGTTACCGGCACGGGCAATAATGATTCGCTCCTGGGCGGTATCGGCAATGATACGCTTACGGGCGGCGCCGGGGCCGATACGCTCGAAGGCGGGCTTGGCATTGATGTGCTCACGGTGGGGACGACGGGCGATGCCTTCATCGACCGGGTGAACCTTAACGGCATTACGCTCGAAACCAACCGCGATACCATCGCGGGCTTCACGGCGGGCGCAACCAATGCCGACGTGGTGGTCCTGTCCTCGCTGTTGACGACGGCGGCGACCGCTGGCGGGCTAAACCCGGTGTTTGGCGCGGACACCTCCGTTGCGGCGGCAGGCGGCGGGGCTTATTTGGTCGGTGCCGTAACCTCGGCGAACACCGATGTGATCGTGCTGCAGTCGGGCGCGGCGCTCACCAGCGGCGCGACGGGGGGCGATCTTACCCTGTCGGCGAATGGTTCGGAGTTGCTTAAGGCGCTGACCAACGGCACGGCCGCCGATACCTACACCCAGATCCAAGCGGCGGGCGCGGGCCAATCGGCCTATTTGCTCGGCTATCAGAACGGCAGTGCCTTCCTCTACCTCGCATCGGACGCTGCCGCTGCGGGCGGCAATAACGATGGCGCGTGGCAGGTGGCGGAAATCCATCTGATCGGCACGTTCAGCGGGATTACCGCGAATGCGCTGGTGGCGGGCAACTTCATTCTCGCCTAACGTCAATCGCTAAACCTGTCTCGGGGCCGTCTTTCTGCGAAAGTGGGAAGACGGCCTTGCTTTTTGGGGCGCGCTTAGGCCAAGCATGCGGGATGAGTGAGAGCCCCCGTCCTATCGCGGCCCCCTGGTGGCGGCCCGACCGTTTTGCGCGCAAACGCGCCTTTCTGCACCAACGCGCCGCAATGCTGCGGCAGACGCGCGATTATTTCCACGCGCGCGGTTTTCTGGAAGTCGACCCGCCCGCGCTGCAAGTCTCGCCGGGGTTGGAGCCGCATTTGCACGCGGTGGCAGCATATCTGCACCGGCCCGAGGGCACTGCGCTGCGGCGCTACCTGCACACCTCGCCCGAATTTACGATGAAAAAGCTGCTGGCGGCGGGGGAGCAGCAGATTTATGCGCTCGGCCATGTGTGGCGCGACCGCGAGGGCTCCGATACCCATTCGCCGGAATTCACCATGCTGGAATGGTACCGCGTTGGGGCCAATTACCGGGATTTGATGGCGGATTGCGAGGGTCTCATTCGGGCGGTGACGGGGGGCGAACCCTTACGCCGGGGCGATCTTGCGGTCTCGGTGACGGAGCCGTTCGAGCGGCTCACGGTCGTGGATGCATTTCAGAAATTCTGCGGGATTGATCTGCTCGCCAGTGCCCCCGATCCCAAGCAGCCCGGCAGTGACGCGGCGGCGGCGGTACGCCTCGCCCAAGAGGCGGAGCGCCTCGGTGTGCGCGTGGCCGAGGGCGACCGTTGGGACGATATTGTTTTTCGACTGATGTTCGACTTTATCGAGCCGCATTTGGGCCGGGATCGCCCGACTTTTCTGATCGATTACCCGATTTCGATGGCGGCCCTCGCCCGTCCGAAACCGGAAGACCCGCGCCTTGCCGAACGGTTCGAGCTTTATGCGGCGGGGGTCGAGCTTGCCAACGCCTTCGGCGAACTCACCGATGCCGAGGAACAACGCGCGCGCTTTGTGGCGGATATGGACGTGAAGCAGGCGCTTTACGGCGAGCGCTACCCGATTGACGAGGATTTTCTCGCGGCCCTCGCCCACGGTCTGCCCGCGTCTGCCGGGATCGCCCTGGGGTTCGACCGGCTGGTGCTATTGGCAACGGGGGCCGAGCGGCTTTCGGATGTTTTATGGGCGGAGGTTCAATGAACGCGCGCAACTCCTCCAACCGGCGGGCTCCCGCCAAACGCCCCGCGCCCAAAGGCAAGGACCGGCGCGGCGAGCGGGTGACGGTCGCCATCGACCGGCTTGGAGTGCAGGGCGACGGGCTGGCGCAGGCCGACGGCGTGCCTTTGTTCCTGCTCGGCGGCCTGCCGGGTGAAACCGTAACGGCGACCCTCACCGTAAGGCGTGGCGACGGCTGGGCCGGGCGCGTCGATACTGTGACGGCGGGGGAGAGCCCTGATCGGGTGCCATCGATCTGCACCCTTTTCGGGCGCTGCGGCGGCTGTAGCCTGCATCACCTTAGCGAAGCGGCGCAGGCGGACCTGAAAACCGACCGAATCCGCCGCGCGCTTCAGCGGCAAGCGTTCGATGCGGTGCCCCTGCGGCCCCTGCTGATGAGCCCTCCCGCTAGTCGTCGCCGCGCCAGCTTTGCCGCGCGCCGCACCGCGCAAGGGGTGATTCTGGGGTTCCATGAAGCGGCCTCCGCAACGATCTTGCCGCTCGACGCCTGCCCAATTCTGCGCCCCGCTTTGGTCGAAGCCCTTCCGGCAGTGCGGGCGGCGCTGGCGCTCCTTCTGCCCCCCGGCGGGATGGTCGATGTGGTGATGACCGAAACCGGCGCGGGGCTCGATCTCGTGCTGGTCGGGCTCGAGAAGCCCGATCTGGCCGGGCGCGAAGCCTTGGCTGAGGTTGCCGACCGGCTCGATCTGGCGCGCCTCGCCTGGTCCACGGATGCTACGAGCCCGGTCGAAATCCTCGCCGAACGCCGCGCGCCCTGGCTGATGCTCGACACGGCCCGCGCCATCCTGCCGCCGGGGGCTTTTCTGCAAGCAACCGCCGAAGGGGAGGCGGCGCTGATCGCCGGGGTGCGGGCCGCGCTCGACGGGGTGCCGCTGCGCGCGCTGATAATGGACCTTTTCGCCGGGCTTGGCACCTTTACCCTGCCGCTCGCCGCCGAAGGGCATCGGGTAACGGCGGTGGAAGGCTTGGCCGATCCGCTCACCGCGCTCGACCGGGCGGCGCGGCAGGCGCAGCTTCCCGTCACCACCCTGCAACGGGATTTAGAGCGCCGCCCGATGCTGGCGTCGGAGTTGGAGGGTTTTGCGGCGGTTGTTATCGATCCGCCGCGTGCCGGGGCCAAAGCCCAAAGCGCCGAACTCGCCGCCTCCCGCGTGCCGCTGATTGCCGCCGTTTCCTGCAATCCCGATACGTTTGCGCGTGATGCGGCCTTGCTGGTCGAGGGCGGCTATCGGCTCGATTGGGTGCAGCCCGTCGATCAATTCCGCTGGTCGCCCCATGTGGAGTTAGTGGCGCGGTTTAGTCGGCCCACGGGTTAAGCAGAAGACAGCCCGTGGGCTGGAAGTCGGCGGTGTTGCGGGTCACGACGGTCATTCCGTGAACGAGGGCGGTTGCGGCGATATGGGCGTCGCGGTCGGCGCGCGGATCGGGCACGTGTAGTCGGGCGCAGCGCAGGGCTGTGGATGCATCGACGGGAAGGATGCGGTCAGCAAACTCCGGCATCACGTGGCGGTCCATCCAGGTGCGCAGCCGCGCCCCTTGATCTGGATCGCGCCGCTGCACCCGCAGAATCCCAAGCTCGATTTCAAGAACGGTGATGGCCGAGAGATAAAGGCCTGCCGCGTCTATCCCCGACAACCAGGCGACAACCTTCGGGTCGGCCTTCCCGTCGCCCACTTTGCGCAGTTCCGAGAGGACATTGGTGTCGAGAATGAACATCAGGAAAAATCGGCGGGGCGGGGGTGCGCCCGCGACGGCGGGAAATCCAGCTCTATATCGGACAAACCCGGCATGGCGAGCGCCTCGATAATCGTGCGCTGCGTGCCGGTTATGCGTTGATACTCTTCAAAACTCAGCAGCACTTGGGTCGGCTTGCCCCGGTTGGTGATGAACACAGGCCCATGGCGCGTGGCTTTTTGCGCCTGATTGGCGTTCTGCTGGAAATCCCGGCTCGATACGGTGGTGATCGTCATGCTCGGTCTTTGCTCGAAGAGTATGTTTGTACGTTAGAACATTAAGCCGTTTTCGGCAATATGGGGCTCGACCATTAGGAAAACAGCCGCTTTACCCCCGCAACGGCGGCTTCCGCCCGCTGACGGCGCATTTCGGCGTCGGGGCGGGCGGCGGGGTCGCGGTGGAGGGCGGCGATTTGGCTGTCACCTATCAAGAGCCCATAGAAAGCCTGATACACGGGGCGCGGATCGGTGAAGGCAATCCCCCCGGCGTCGCGCCAGCGCGTCAAGACATCCAGAATTAGCGGGGCCGAGCGGTTACGCCCGTGCGCCAGCAGCAGCGCACTCCAGCGGCCCGATGGGTCAGACAGGGCGGCCCGGTTGAGCGCGAGGCCGGTTTCCGAGGTTAAGAGATCGAGAAGCCGCTCGCCGACGATTATCAACTGCGCTTCGGCATCGCCAGGGCCAAGGTCCGCCGTTAGCACATCGTTTAGGGCGGCGGCCTGCTGCTCGATCATCGCGGCGATCAGCGCCTCGCGGTCCTCAAACAGCGTGTAGAGCGTTTCCTTTGAGCATTTGGCGGCGCGGGCAAGGGTGGCCGTGGTGAGGGCGCGCAGCCCGTCGCGCCGCACCAAATCGACGGCGATTGCGAGAATTTGGCTGCGGCGGTTGGGATCGGTGGGGGGCATCGTTGGGGCTTTTCAGAATGCGTACTCTGCGGTACAAATGACGTGCGTACCATGCGGTACGCAATGCCGATCTCAAGGAGGCGATTATGAGTTCTGCGCGTCCAACCCCGTTTCTCTGGGGGCTCTCGCTTACCGCGCTGGTGCTAATGGGGGCGATAGCCGGGTTCTTTTATGCTTACGCCTGTTCGGTGATGGTCGGCCTTGCGGCGGTGGATGCGGGAACCGCGATGCGGGCGATGCAGGGGATTAACGCGACGGTGCGGAACCTATATTTCGCCCCGGCCTTCTTTGGCCCGCCCGTGGTCGCTTTCCTCACGGCTTGGGTGGCCTATCGCCAGGGGCGCGGTGCGGCTGCCCGCTGGTTTGCGGTGGCCGCCCTTTTGTATGGTCTTGGCGGTTTACTGCTCACGATCCGCGTGAATGTTCCGATGAATGTCGCGTTGGCCGCGCTTGCGGTGCCCAGTGATCCGGCCGAGGCGGCGCGGGCTTGGGTGGCCTATGCCGAGCCGTGGCGCTTTTGGAACCTGATGCGCACTCTGGCGAGTTTCGCGGCGCTGGCCTGTTGCGGGATCGGGATCAGCTTTTTGCAGAGCGCCCCGCGTGCTGAAGCCGCCTAAGGGCTGCGCATTCGGTTGCGGGCGGGGGCTTAGGTCAGTATGGTGCGGCCCAAGTATCTAGAGGCTGAGAGAATGACCGCGTTAGAATTGATCCGCAACTTTTCCATCATCGCGCATATCGATCACGGGAAATCCACCCTGGCGGATCGGCTGATCCAAGCGTGCGGGGGCCTTACCGACCGCGAGATGAAGGAACAGGTGCTCGATTCGATGGATATCGAGCGCGAGCGCGGCATTACGATTAAAGCCCAAACCGTGCGGCTTCAGTATAAGGCGGCGGATGGGATCACCTATACGCTGAACCTGATGGATACGCCCGGTCACGTCGATTTCGCTTATGAAGTCAGCCGGTCGCTGGCGGCCTGCGAAGGCTCGCTGTTGGTGGTCGATGCCAGCCAGGGCGTTGAAGCGCAAACGTTGGCGAACGTCTATCAGGCCCTCGACGCCCATCACGAAATCGTGCCGGTCTTAAATAAGATCGACCTGCCCGCCGCCGAGCCGGAGCGGATCAAAACCCAAATCGAAGACGTCATCGGTATCGATGCGTCCGAAGCCGTGATGATTTCGGCGAAAACCGGCCTCGGCATTGGCGATGTTTTGGAAGCGCTGGTAAAGCGCCTGCCGCCGCCCAAGGGCGATGCCTCGGCCCCGCTGCAAGCGCTGCTGGTCGATAGCTGGTACGACGCTTACTTGGGCGTCGTCATTCTCGTGCGCGTGCGCGAGGGCGTGCTGAAGACCGGCGCAAAGATTAAGCTTATGTCCACCGGCGCGCTGCATCAGGTGGACCGGGTGGGGGCCTTCACGCCGAAAGCCGTCACGATGGGCGAGTTGGGGCCGGGGGAAATCGGCTTCATTACCGCCGGCATTAAGGCCGTGGCCGATTGCGCGGTCGGCGATACGATCACCGAAGAAAAGCGCCCGGCAGCAGCGGCCTTGGCAGGGTTCAAGCCCTCCGTGCCGGTGGTCTTCTGCGGTCTCTTCCCGTCCGACGCCGCCGAGTTCGAGCATTTGCGCGAAAGCTTGCAGAAGCTGCGCTTGAACGACGCGAGCTTCCAGTTCGAAGCCGAAAGCTCGGCAGCGCTGGGCTTTGGCTTCCGCTGCGGCTTCTTGGGATTACTGCATCTCGAAATCATTCAGGAGCGGCTGGAGCGCGAGTTCAACCTCGATCTCGTCACCACGGCCCCCTCGGTTGTTTATAAGATCGTCCTCACCAATGGCGAGGAAATGGAGTTGCATAACCCCGCCGATATGCCGGACGTGGTGCGCATTGAAGAGATTCAGGAACCCTGGATCAAAGCGACGATTATGGTGCCTGACGAGCATTTAGGCGCGATTTTGGCGCTCTGCCAGGAACGGCGCGGCCTTCAGATCGACCTCACCTACGCGGGCAACCGCGCGATGGCCGTCTATCGCCTGCCGCTCAACGAAGTCGTGTTCGATTTCTATGACCGGTTAAAATCGGTTAGCCGGGGCTATGCCAGCTTCGATTATAGCCTGGATGGCTATGAAGTCGGCGATTTGGTGCTGCTGAACATTCTGGTGAATGCTGAACCGGTGGACGCGCTGGCCCTCATCGTTCACCGCAGCCAGGCCGACCGGCGCGGGCGGGCTTTGTGCGAAAAGCTCAAAGATCTTATTCCGCAGCAAATGTTCCAAATCGCCATTCAGGCCGCCATCGGCGGGCGAATTATCGCGCGCGAGACCGTGCGGGCGATGCGCAAAGACGTTCTGTCCAAATGCTACGGCGGCGATATTTCGCGCAAACGCAAACTGCTGGATAAGCAGAAGGAAGGCAAAAAGCGCATGCGGCAGTTCGGTAAGGTCGAAATTCCGCAGAGTGCCTTCCTTGCGGCGCTGAAAACCGGGCCGGATTAGGATGGGATTAGTTTTCTAAGAGTAGATTGTGTAGTTATATTAACAAGAGCCGAATGAAAATTCGGCTCTTGTTATTTTATTACTATCGGTCATTTTTGCATTATAATAAAGCTATCCTGAAGATAATGAAGTATAAAAAACTATAATTGTGATAGTTGTTTACATGCAATGCCGCCTTGTGAAACAAATATTAAGGAAAAATTATAATTTATGATGAATTTAAAGATGAATAAAAGATGCCTATTAGAGGGGCTTTTGGAGAATGTAGAAATTTTTTAGACAATATTAATGTATATAGTATATAAAATGTTGTGCGAATGTGAGTAATAAAGTTTCTTGAGGGATTGTTCCATGAAGCTGACTATATCCTGCCTGCTGTTGCCCTTGCTTGCCCTCGCCGGACCGCTTGCGGCGCAAGGGGTGGCACTCAACGGTTCAACCACGGTTATCAAGCTCGTTCTCGAAACCTCGAAAGCTAAAATCGAACAAGAGTCTGGGCAGAGCTTAACCGTCGTTGGCAATGGCTCCCAGCGGGGCGTGGCGGATCTTGCCGCCGGCAAAGCGGATATCGCTATGATTTCCACCGCTTTGACTGACATTTTGGCCGCGATGGGCCAAGCTGGCACGGCGCTATCTGCTGCCGATTATAAGGAGCATCCGCTCGCCCCAACGGAAATCGCCTTTGCGGTGCACCCCAGCAATCCGCTGGCTTCCCTAACCGTGGAGCAGATGGTTCAGGTTCTCAAGGGAACGGCGAAAAGCTGGGCAGATGTTGGTGGGGCTGGGGTTCCCGTTGTTGTAGTATCGGAGCAAAAGGGTGGCGGGATTCGCACGATTGTCGAAACCGAACTCTTGGCGAAGGCGGAACTGGGGGCAACCTTGCGCGAATTGCCAGGGGCGCTTCAGGTAGCAAAGGTTACTGCGCAGATTCCGGGAGCGTTGGGGCTGGTTTCTTTAAAAACACTCGACACCTCTGTGAAACCTCTAGTGATTCCTAAAAAGCTCGTGCAGAACCTATCCTTAGTAACCAAGGGCGAGCCTTCGCCAGCGGCCAAAGCGGTGATCACTGCCATGCAAAAAGCCGCGCAAGAGTAACGGGCTATGCTGCACTCCATCCGCGCCCGCCTTTACGCTTTAGTTTTTGTTTTTGCTCTGGCGCTGCTAGGAAATGCTCTCGGTGCTTATATCGGCATGGCCCAGATGGCCGATGCGGGCGAAATCATCTATACCGATGGTGTCGAAAACTCCCGCCGGGTCTCTAGCGCTCTCATCGCGTTCGAGCGGATTAACTCCGACGTGCGGGCTGTTCCTGCCGAACTGGATTTGCAAGCGCAAGAGAAGATCAAGAAGAACTATGATCAATCGCTTGCCGAGTTAAGGGCAATCATTGCTGCCGGGCGTGGCGAAGTGTGGCGGGGCTCGGACAGCCTGCTTCAGGCGGTCGATGCGTTTGACCGGAATGCTCAGGCCGTTTTCACCAAATCAGCTAACTTCCTTCAGCAAGAAGCCGTCGATATCATTGGTGGTGTTCTAAAGGAGTCCGCTATAGCGGCGGAGATTAGACTGGCAGAAATTGCTACCCGCTCGGTGGAATTTGCCAAACGCAGTTCGGACAATCTGATCGCGACCCGAGATCGGACCATACAAGCTATTCTGGCTATTTCAATTGTCTCGATCATTGTCACGTTTGGTTTTGGTGCGAAGATTATATCGGGAATCTTAAAACGTGTTATGACCATCTCTAATATTATTCATCTGCTCTCGAGGGGAGAGCTTTCGGTTGCAGTTGATAAAGGACGGCGTGATGAGTTTAGGGTTGTGGCGACGGCGATCGAGGTGTTGCGGGATGTATCAGTAGAGCATAAGCGCCTCGCCACGGAAACGGCGGCTAAAGCCGAACAGGATCGTGACGAGGCGGCGCGGTTACTTATGCTGTGCACCCAGTTCGATCAAGATGCTTCAAGCGCGCTTAAGACCGTACTGAAAGAAGCAACAGACCTGCGCGGCATCGCCAATGCGCTGGCGGAACTGGCGAAAGAAAGCCTAGGCGGGTCGGAAGTGTCGGCGACCGCGTCGGAAGAAACGGCGGCCACTGTGCAATCGGTCGCGGCCGCCTCGGAGGAACTGGTCGTCTCAATTGATGAGATTGTGCGGCAAGTCCAACTCTCCCGCAGCGTCGCGGTCAATGCGGTGCGCCTCTCCGAGAAGGTTGACCGCGATGTGATGTCGCTCACTGCGGCCGCAGGGCGGATTTCAAGTGTGATCAACGTTATCGCAACGATTGCCGATCAAACAAATCTTCTGGCGCTCAATGCCACGATTGAGGCGGCACGCGCGGGAGAGGCAGGGCGCGGCTTTGCTGTGGTAGCATCTGAGGTTAAAGCCCTTGCGAATCAAACTAGCCAGGCAACCAACGAAATCGGGCGCGAAGTCGCTTCGATTCAGGATGCGGTAAGAATGGCAGGTATTGCGCTCGCGGATATATCCAAAACGATCAGGTCGATCGATGAGGCAAGCTCAGCGGTTTCGGGTGCCGTAACGCAACAGTCTGCCGTGGTGGGCGAAATATCATCTATGGCAAGCAATGCTGCTGTATTGGCCAAGTCTAGCGCTGTTGGCGCTAACCAATCAAAGTATGGAGTCGGGTCTATTAATATAAAGTTGAGTGAAATCGTAGCCATGTCTAAAGATTTAACTCATCAAACAAGTATTATGGATGATAAGATTTCTCGGTTTATCGGAGATATTGGCCGGTAATTTAGTCCCCATTTGAAATGAAAGGCTCCGATCGGAGCCTTTCAAACGCAGCCTTATTTCTTCGTCCAAACTTCCGTGCCCTTCGTGCCAGCATCGCTGCGCCGCCACCATTGGCCTTTGACCGATCCATCAGGATTGATCTTCATAATCATAATGGAATTGCGTTGATCGACCACCGAGGCCACGGCGAAGATATCACCCGAGACTTGGCCGATACCGATGTAGTCGCCGCCATCCCATTTAACGAGATACGCGCCCGAGGGTTCTTGAGAAATCGTCAGCGAGCCTTCGTCGTAAACCGAGCCGTCTGTATTCGTGCCGTTGACCTTGTAGCTTCCAATCAACCCGGTTTGCGCAAGGGCTGCGGTGGTCATCGACAGAGCGAGCGCGCCGCTCAGCAGAAGTGTTTTCAGCATTATGGGCTCCAACGAAAAAGGGGACTCGGGATCGAGTCGACGGAACTATCGACTCGATGGTGTTAAAAATTGATTAAAGAAAATACCGCTCAACCGTTACATTAAAACGTGCCGGGCGGTGCCGCGCGAACCACCCGGTTGCGGCCGCTATTCTTGGCCTGATAGAGGGCGCGGTCGGCTGCGGCCAGGATCGCTTCGGGCTGCTGGTAGCCATAGCATTCGGCAACGCCAATGCTGACGGTCACGGTGAGGTGCTGATCGTCGTCCAGGGTGATTTTGGCGGCGGAGATGCTGCGGCGCATGCGTTCGGCCACCACATGGGCGTCTTCAATATTGGTTTCGGGCAGGAGGGCTGCGAACTCCTCCCCGCCCATGCGGCCCAAATGATCGGTGGAGCGTAGGCAGGATTTGCACACGGCGGAGAAATGCGACAGGGCAAGATCGCCCGTGCCGTGGCCGAAACGGTCGTTGATCGATTTGAAATGATCAAGGTCGATCATCAGCACGCAGAGCGGGGTTGCCGTGCGGGCGCGGCGGGCGAGTTCCTGATCGAACAGCTCCAGGAACCGGCGGCGGGTGAGCGCGCCGGTAAGCATGTCCAGCGTCGCCAAGCGGCGCAGTTCATCTTCCAAAATCTTGCGCTGTTCGATTTCGAGCGCGAGCATTTTATTTAGCGCTTGCAGGCGGTTATTGGCTTCTTGAAGCTGCACATGCTGTTCGCGCAGGTGCAGCATATTCTGCACGCGCGCGCGTAACTCGGTGCCGTCGACCGGCTTGCCGAGAAACTCGTTAATCCCGGCGCTTAAGGCCAAAGTGCGCACGGCGGCTTCGTTACGCGCCGTCGCCATAATAATCGGCACGGCGCTGCCATGGGGCAGGGCGCGGATGCGGCGCGCCAAGGCGATCCCGTCCATATCGGGCATCACGTAATCGGTAATAACGAGATCGGGCCGGTGCGTTTCAACCCAGGCGATGGCTTCGAGCGGATCGGTAAACAGTGTAACGGAGAGGTTCGGCGATTCGCCCAGGGCCGCTTTAAGCAGCAGGGTGCTGGGCCGCGCGTCATCTACGATCACGATCGAGAAAACGCGGCCACTCACGGCCTGCGGCTGTCCCTGCTCCATCAAGTCCTCCGACTTGCGCCCCGCGCTCATATCCTCCCCCTCCTCACCGAACATTCACGGCGGACCGAGGCCAATTTCGGCGGCTTTTTAGGCACCGCTTCAAGGTTGACTGTATTCGACGAGACTAACCAATCGCAGGCGGGCGCGAAAGGGTCTTTCCGAAACACTCCTGGAATTAACCCTGTCCGCTATTGCGTGCCGGCCTCGTCGGGCGGCGGCTTGCGCTTAAAGGCGGCCCCGCGCCCCGCGTCCATAAACACCCCATAGAGCGAGCGCAGCATATCCTCGGGGCGCTGGCGACCGTAGGGCAGATTGTCTTTTGCGTATTCGATAATCTCGTCCGAGGGTTTGCCGGGGACCAGCACATAGCCTTCCTGGGCCAGCATCCGCAGCACGGCTTCCGCCTGTTTGGTGTAATCCTCGAAGAAATAGCGCGTATCGGCCTGCCGAATGGCCGTGGCGATTTTCATGCGGAAATCGGGGCGTTTGGGGGCCATGGGCGCGCGTATCAGCTTTCCGGGGACATGTAGGTGGCCAGAGCCCGGCGATTTTCGTCCAGACTGAGGGGGTGATGCAAGGAAGGATGCGCCCGGTCGGCGCAATCCTTGCGCGGGCAGACGCGGCAGGACACGCCGATGGGGGTAATAAGCTGGGGATCGTCCAGATCTAGCCCATCGGCATAGACGACTTCCCGCGCGTACGTGACGGCGCAGCCGAGGCCAATCGCGTGTCGCCCGCCGCCGCGTGCATTATTCCCCCGCAAGGTCGAACGCCCAACGCCATCGACCGTGCGGGCGATGCAGAAGAAGCTGCCGCCTTCCGGCATACGGCTCACTTGGCGGCGCAGCAGGCCGGGGGTGGAGAAAGCGTCATAGACATTCCAGCGCGGGCAGGCCCCGCCGAAGCGCGCGATGGAAATGCCCGAGGCAGAAAAGCGCTTCGAGATATTCCCGGCCCCATCGACGCGCAAAAAATGGAAGGGCACGCCCTGATTGCCGGGTCGGCGTAGGCTGGTGAGCCGGTGGCACACCTGCTCGAAGCTGGTATCGAAGCGCCGCTCCAGGGTTTCGATATCGTGGCGCGTCTCGCGGGCGGCTGCGAGGAAGCGGTCATAGGGCATCAGCACGGCGGCGGCGAAGTAATTGCCGAGGGCGACGCGCGCCAGCGTATCGGCTTCTTGCGTGGTAAATTTCCCGCCCGAGACCAGCCGACTAAGGAGCGGGCCGTGCCCGACCAGTGCAATTTGATGCGCGAGTTGAAAGGTTCGGCTGGCGCGTGGCAAGAGTTCGGACAGAACCAGTTTGCGCGTGCGCGGATCATACTGGCGCAGCAACCCGCCCAGGCCTGCAGCGGGGGCGATCACCACATCAACGGCAAAGGCTTCGCTGAGGAATTTCACGAGGCCCGAATAAAGCGCCTCCGGGTTAAGTTCGGCGCGCTGCCACAGATCGTCGGCGGCAGTTTCCAATTCCTTGAAGTAGTTTTTGCGCTCTTGGACGAAATCCGTCACCTCTTCAGACGGCATGCCGACGGGCATCGCCACATCCGCATCTTCCCCCAAGCCGCTGCCCGGCGCGGCGGTGGCACTGCCGCCCGCGCGAAAGGCTTGATAGAGCGTGAGGACGGCCTTACCCAAGGCGGGGGCCGCACTCACCAATTCTTCCACGTCGGCAGTTTTCAACTCGTGCCCGTCAAATAGTGGATCGGCGAAGACCTCCATCAGGTCATTCGAGAGCCGGCCATCGTCGTCGGCGGTGAAATCGGTTATATCAACTCCGAAGCGCTGGGCCAGTTTCAGCAGCACCGGCACGGTCACGGCGCGCTGGTTATGCTCCAGCAGGTTCAGATAGCTCGCCGACAGGCCCAGCGCTTCCGCCATTTGGGCCTGGGTCAGCTTCTGCGATTGGCGCAGACGGCGGAGTTTTCCGCCAAGACGGGCGCTGTTTTGAGCCATGAAAATTCTTTACAACGAGACTGCTTGAAAAGTGTAAACAGGTGTGAATTTTCACCGCTTCTCGGAACTTTGCAAGTCCTTATTGCGCATGCGGGGAAATGGGGGCTTCATAGGGACATCAGCGGCGCACCGAAACGATCAGCCGCTCCCGATACCAAGGCCGGACCAACCGGCTGAGACCGGCGAAACAAGTTTTCGCCAACCTTGGAAAGCGGCGGGGGTTCTACCCCCGCCCCATAAATACCCCGCGGGGGTGGAAAGGCCGGATCAACCGGCCCCGCCCCTCAAAAAGAAGAAGAGTTGGGGGAGGAACGAGCGGCGCAGGTGGGCGGACCTGCGCCGTTTTCGTTTGTGCGATGAGGCGAATGGCGATTCTCCGATTAAACTATTTTTCATTTTTTATTAATTAAATCAAACTTGCTGAGGTTTTAAACTTAGGGCATTATTTTAGAAATCGGTCGAGTGCTGATTTTTTGTAAAAGTATCAAGTAATACTTTTGCAAATAAGGCGCTTGGTGATTGTTTGATTTGTTTTAGGGTCACTCTAAATCGGAAGGGGTTTGCCATGAAAACTGTCGCTTTGGTCTCGGTCGCGCTGCTGTCGGTTGTTGCCTCCACGGTTGCCGTTGCGCAAACCGCCGCTGACAAGAAGTGGGTGGCCCAGTGCCTCGTCGATAATAAGGATGCGAAGGTCGCCGCCAGCGTCGTTAACGCTTACTGCGTGTGCATGAACGACCAGATGAGCGAAAACGAAACCAAGAGCATCACCCAGTGGGAAAAAGAAAATCCCGCCGAGCGTAAGATGTGCGAAGCGAAGGCTGGCTGGTAATAAGCGCTTTCGGTCGATTGGAACGGGCCGCGCATTGCGGCCCGTTTTTATTTAGGCCGCTATTTCCGGGAACCGTTCTACCTTAATTTCGTCCGCATGCCGCATCGCCTGGGACAGATCGTAAGCGGCTTGAAGCCGATACCAAGTTTCAACCCCGCCCCCGAAGGCTTTATCCAGCCGAATGGCCATTTCCGGCGAAATACCCGCGTGGCCATTCATGAGATCGGAGAGTTGCTTGCGACTGACGCCGAGGTGTTTGGCGGTTTCCGATACGATCAGGCCCAGCGGCGCAAGGCAATCTTCCCGAACCGAGCGGCCGGGATGGGGTGGGTTTTTTAGGCTTATCGGGCCATTCCTTGGCTTTCAAACCCCGTCAACACCCCCGCCACATTCCGCCCGATTTCCGCGACCGCATAGCCGCCCTCCTGCACGAACACCGTCGGCAGCCCCAGGCCCGCAATGGCCGCGCCCATCAGCGGATAATGGGCTTCCTTCAGCTTAAACGCGCTGATCGGATCATGTTCGTAGGTATCGACGCCTAAGGAGACAACGAGAGCGTCCGACGCGAAGGCGCGAACCTTTGCGATGGCCTCGGTCAATGCTCCGTGCCAAGCGTCCCATTCCGTGCCGCGCGGCAGCGGGAAATTGTGATTAAAGCCGAGGCCCGCGCCCGCGCCGTGCTCGTTGGCATAGCCCCGGAAGAAGGGATATTCGCTCTCAGGCGTGCCGTGGATCGAGACGGTCAGCACGTCCCCCCGCTCCCAGAAAATATCCTGGGTACCATTGCCGTGGTGATAATCGACATCCAGCACCGCCACGCGCGCCCGGCCCTGGTCGCGCAAAAACTGGGCGGCAATCGCAGCATTATTGAGGAAGCAGTAACCGCCATAGGTGGCGTGCCCGGCGTGATGGCCCGGCGGACGACACAGGGCATAGGCGGCGGACGCGCCTTCCGCCACCAAAGCCGCCGCCGTTAGCGCCGAGTGCGCGCCCGCAAAGGCGGCCTCCCAGGTGCCCTCGACAATCGGCGTGCCTGCGTCATAGGCGTAATAGCCGAGCTTACCGTTGATGCCGGTGGGAATATGATCCTGGCGCATACTGCGGGCGGCAAACCCGCTGGGGAGCATGAACCCGTCTTTGCCCGCCGCTTTCCATTGGTCGAAGGCGGTTTGCAGGAAGGCGACGAAATCCGCATCATGCACCCGCAAAATCGGCGAGAGGCCAAAGTCGCGGGGGGCAATCACCGGTAAGCCCGCTGCTTGAACCGCCGCGAGAATATAATCGACCCGCACGGGCATTTCGAAACAGGGGACGAGTTCCCCCCGGTGCAACTCCATGCCGCCGTCATGGCGCGCGTGCAGGGGGGAATGGACGATCTGCATGCGGGGCCTCCCAACCTCGATTTTTGCGCGACTAGCCTGAGCCTAAGCCCGAAAACAGATCAAGACGTTTCTCAAATATATCTTAAACCATAAGCACTGCGGAATATCTTGCGTTAAGGTTTAAGCCGTCGCAGGCTGAAGGCGGGGTTCTTGCGGTCGGAGGTGATCCATGCGGCGGCTTTTGGTATTTCTGCTTTGCGCGGTTTGCTGTCCCCTGTCGGTCGCTCAGGCCCGGGTGGTCGATCTGGTGCTGGTCTTGGCGGTCGATATTTCTCGCTCGATTGACGAGGAGGAGTTTACCCTCCAGCGCGAAGGCTATGCCCAGGCGCTGTCTGATCCGAGCGTGATCAATGCCATTCGCTCCGGCCCGATGGGGGCGATTGCCGTCACCTATATGGAATGGTCGGGCGCGGATTTGCAGACCGTGATCATCCCGTGGACGGTGATCGATAGCGCCGCGCCTGCGCAAAAAATCGCCCAGATTCTGCGCACCGTGCCGCGCCCCTTCGGCGAGCGCACCGGCGTTGGGGCGGCGATCGGGGCTTCCATTGCCTTGATCGAAGCCGCCCCGCACGAAGGTTTGCGGCAGGTCATCGATATTTCCGGCGACGGGCGTAATAGTTCCGGCCCGCCGCCGTCGGTGTTCCGTGATCGGGCGGTGGAAAAAGGCATCATCATCAACGCGCTGCCGATTGTGAATGATAAGCCCACGTTTGGGCGCATCGAATTGGACTTGCCGGGATTCTTTCGCGACGAAGTGATTGGCGGGCCGGGGGCGTTCATGCAAGTTGCCGAAGGCTTCAAGAGCTTTTCGGCGGCGGTCAAAGCGAAACTGGTGCGCGAGATTGCCCAGCGTCCGCCTTCGCCCGCGCAGAAGCCCAACGAAACCCTGATTGGGGTAATACCGCTGGGTAAATAATTCCGGCTGAAATAGGGCGGTGATATTTGCTAGTGTCGCAAGGCTAGCAAAGGGACAGGACCAATGGCAGTCGGCAACTCCGCTCTCGGGCAAAAAGCATTGGCACAAAAAGCTGCGGGCTCCAAAGGGGAGCGCGCGCCGGAAGTGCAGAAGGTTGCTGGGTATAAGATCGAAGGCGATGTGCTCTCGGGCATCCGTCAGGCCGCCAAGAAGACAGGGGTGAATTTCTCCTATCTGATGGCCCAGGCCGCCCAGGAAAGCAGCTTTAATACCGATGCCAAGGCCTCCACCAGCACGGCGACGGGCCTTTATCAGTTCCTCGATTCCACCTGGATGCAGATGGTCAAGGAACATGGTGGTAAGCACGGGCTTGGGCAGTTTTCCAATGCGATCGAAGCGAACGGCAAGGGCGGTTACAGCGTTCGTGACCCCAAGCTGAAGCAAGAGATTCTCGACCTGCGTAAAGACGCCAAGATTGCCGCCGTTATCGGCGCGGAATTTGCGCTGGGCAATAAGGAAACCCTGGAGCGGAACCTCAATCGCTCGGTGGGCGGCGCAGAAATGTATCTTGCCCATTTCCTCGGGGCACAGGGCGCAACCAAATTTCTTGCCGCTGTCGACCGCAACGCCGATCTGCCCGCCGCAAAACTAATGCCCGATGCCGCCGCCTCCAATCGCGGTGTGTTCTACGATAAGGAAACGGGCCGCCCGCGTACCGTGGGTGAAGTTTTCCGCATGTTCAGCCGCTCCATCGAAAAGAAGGCCGAGAGCTTCGCTGCGCTTGAAGAGGGCGGGGCGGCGGCTGCAGGGCCGCGCGCCAATAAGCCTGCACCCAGCATGATGCAGGGGCCGCGCCAGGAATATGTGCGCTTCCTGCCGCAAGCCCCCTCGGCGGAGAGCGAGACGGTCGCAGCCCTGCCCACGGGCCTGTCGAACGCCACCTTCCTGACCATGCTGACCATGGCCGCGCTTGAAACTACCGAAGGCGTGGGCGATGCACTCACCGGCAAGGATAGCGACGGCGACGGTCGCGTGACAGCTGCCGACGCGCGCACCAAGCGCCAAAACGACGAGGCCGATATTGCTGCGAAGCTGGAACAAGGCTTGCGCGAAGCCCGCGCAGCAGAAGCCTCGCAGCGCCTGAAAACCGCAGGTCTTCTCTAGGCACATCTGCGGAACTGCCGCGAGAGCGGGCAGCCGATAACCGCCCCCAGCGCAGTAATAAGCGCCCAAAAGCGCCCCGTTGCTGCAATTCTCTCGACAGTCCGCTCAACTCTTGCTGATAATGCACCCCCGATGGCAGTGTTTCCGCTCTGTTTATCGGGGCTGAAATCAACAGGAACGACAAAGGGTGCGGCGCATGGAGTCCACACCGCTCCCCTCCGGGGCGACTGGAACAGCAGGAACGGCAGAACCGCCGCCTGATCGGCAAAGCATGGCAATTGCAGCGCTTCTCGATCAAATCGGACGGCGTGCCGATGCGGCGGCGTGGGCCACGGGATTGCATCCGGCGCAATGGTCGGCGTTACGCTATTTTTCGCGCGCGGGCGCGGAAGCGCGAACGGTTGCGGCGTTTGCAGCGTTTGTTGGTGCCTCGCTCGGCACCTCCTGGCAGACCGTGAAAGCCCTGATCGGCAAGGGGTTCGTCACCAGCAATAAAATGCCGGGGCGCGGAAAGGTGCTGCGGATCGACCTCACCCCGAAAGGTCGTCAACGCATCGCCGACGATCCTTTAGCCGAAATTGGCCGGGCGGTGGCGCTCCTCGATCCTACTTTGCGGATTACGCTGATCGAAGCCGCCGAAGGCGTGCTGCGGCGTTTGCCCGCGCGCGGGGTTGCTGCTGCCTCGGAAGAAGAGGCTTCCGCTGCAAGTGCGGCTGCGGGCGAGGGGGATCGGGTGCGCCCGGCGATCCATCCGGTGCCGCTGGCGAGCGAACCCGCTGCATCGGACGAAGCTTCGCATCAGGAAGGGGTGATTGGCTTCTATCCTCGGGTGAACCGCTCTACCCCGGTAGAATAGACCTGCGCTACAGGGTTAGTGGGGGGTAAGGGCCGCCAGCAGCTCTTCGGGCTCGAAGGGTTTGAAGACGACCGCATCGGCCCCCCGCGCTTCGGCGGCCGCCGTCGAAACTTCGAGTGGCATGCTCCGCGAGCCGCCGGAAACGACAACAAAGCGCGTATCGGGCCGGGCCGCGCGCCAGCGGGCGAGCAGTTGCAGACCATCGACCCCCGGCATCCAGAGATCCGTAACAACCACGTCGAAACGGTATTGCGGGTCGCGCAAGAAGGCTTCGGCTTGCTCGCCATTTTCGGCGCGTTCAATCCGATGCCCGGCATCCCCCAGGATCAGCGCAATCGCTTCCCGCACGGCGGCCACATCTTCAACAATCAGGATGGAAAGCGAAATGCCAGTCTCGGTCATGGGGCGGATGCCTAATCTTTAGTCCAGGTACAATCGCAGTCTAAGATGATTCTGCCGTATTGGGAAAGGCTAACCGGACTTACTATTCCCCACCACGTCAATTTACGCTGTGACATAGGGCAAAACCAACGTGAATCGGGTCCCGGCACCGGGGAAACTATCGCAGCGGATGGTGCCGCCCCAGCGCCGCACGATGCCATAGACGATGGAAAGGCCAAGGCCCGTGCCTTTGCCGAACTCCTTTGTCGTAAAAAACGGCTCGAATACCCGCGCGCGGACGGTTTCGGTCATGCCGGGGCCGGTATCGGCGATGCAGAGTTCCAGAGCATTGCCGTCTGGGTGGGTGGCGGTCGTCAGGGTCACGCCGCCCTGCCCCTCCATAGCCTCGAAGGCGTTCTTCAACAGGTTCGCCACGATCTGACCGAGTTCGCCTGGCCCTCCAAGAATGGGCCGATTACAACCGGGCGTATGGGAAACGGTGAGGCGAACCAGAGGGGCTTGCGTTGCGAGAATACGGATCTCCCGGTCGATCACCTCCACCGGGTCGGCGATGGTCGCAACGCCGCCGGGGCTGCGCGGGCGGGCAAATTCCAGCACCGTGCGCACGATGTCGCGGGCTTGGCGGGCGCTGGCCAGAATAGTCTGCATCGCCTCCCGGTCGCGGGCATTGTCGGCGCGATCGGCGGCGAGGCGGGAGTAGGTGAGGATGGGTTGCAGCAGATTATTGATCTCGTGGGCAACCCCGCCCGAAACCCGGCCCAAGGCTGCCAGATTGCGCTGCAATTCGCCCTCACGCCGCGCCTGCTCCGCGCCGGTTTCATCCCGGAACGTGCCCCGGAAACCGATGAGCCGGTCGCGCTCGTCGCGCACCGGTACGCCGTTCATTTCGATCAGCCGCCGCCCGAGCGGGCCGAGGTCGAACGGGATAGTCTCGCTGCGAAATGCGCGCCCGGTGGTCAGCGCGGCATCGATGGCGGTAACCATGGCATCGTCGCGCGCTTCGACCGGCACGTGATCGATCCAGCGGTCGCCGAGGCAGAGGCTGAAGGCGTGGCCGAGATCGTCGCCGCCTTCCACATGGCTCAGGCGACCGTCGGGCGTCATGTCCCAGAACACATCGTGGGCCGATTCGGCCAATTGGCGGTAGCGCAGATAGCTGCGTTCCAACTCCCGCTTCGCCCGCGCCCGCGCGGTGACATCATAGAGGCTGGAGAAAATAACCGTGCGGCCCTGCCATTGGATTGGGCGGGTATGCACATCAACAAAAATTTCCGCCCCTTGCCGGTTCAGCCCGCGCACCTCGGTGAGGGTGACGGCCTGGCCGCTTTCCAGAATACGACTCCAGATCACGAACGCGCGCACGAGGCGTTGAATGGGGATAAGATCGTCGAGCCAGCCGAGGGCAACGACCTCCTCCGGGGTTTCGAAGCCCAAGAGCCGGGCGAACCTGCGGTTGGCGTAGAGCGGCTCCAGCCGATCGTGAATCAAGATCGCCTGATTGCCGCCGTCGAGCAGGGTGGTGAATAGCTCCTGCTGGTCCTCGACGGACACGGGCAGGGCAGAGGCTGCGCTGGGCATGGGGGTTGGGATAAGCACTCAGACTCCCGATCTAACATCACGATCTTAGGCACGACTCTGTTTGACTTGCCGTGCCAAAAGCGCTAATAGCTCGCACCTTATCGAAGGGTTTTCCCCAGGGGAAGATCCTCGCCGGTCCGCGAGTGTCGCGCACCGGCGCTTTTTGTTTTGTGGGAACAGGTACGGCACACGCATGTTCGAAGGGCTCAGCAATCGGTTAGGAGAGGTTTTCGACCGCCTTAAAAAGCGCGGTGCCCTCTCGGAATCCGATGTTAACGAAGCCCTGCGCGAGGTGCGCATTGCGCTTCTCGAAGCCGATGTGGCGCTGCCGGTCGTTAAAGATTTCATCAATTCGGTCAAGGAACGTGCCGTTGGGGCGGAGGTGGTCAAATCGATCACCCCCGGTCAGATGGTCGTTAAGATCGTTCACGACCATCTCGTAGAATTGTTGGGCGGCACTGTCCAAACCCTGGATTTGGTCGCCGCCGCCCCCGTGGTTGTGATGATGGTCGGCCTGCAAGGCTCCGGCAAGACCACAAGCACGGCAAAAATCGCCAAACGCCTTGCCGAGCGCGACCGCAAGAAGGTGCTGATGGCCTCGCTCGACGTGGCCCGCCCGGCGGCGCAGGAGCAGTTGGCGGTGCTGGGGCGGCAGGTTTCGGTTGCGACGCTCCCGATTGTTGCCGGGCAACAGCCGGTCGAGATCGCCAAACGCGCGCTGGTTATGGCCAAAACCGAAGGCTATGACGTGCTTATGCTGGATACGGCGGGTCGCCTGTCCATCGATGACGCGCTGATGCTGGAAGTCGAAGCCGTGCGCGACGCGACGCAACCTGCGGAAACCCTGCTGGTGGCCGACGCCATGACCGGGCAGGACGCGGTGAATACCGCGCGCATCTTTAACGAGCGCGTTGGCCTGTCCGGGATCGTGCTAACCCGCATCGACGGCGACGCGCGCGGCGGGGCCGCGCTCGCCATGCGCTCTGTGACCGGCAAGCCGATTAAGCTGCTCGGCACCGGCGAAAAAATGGATGCGCTGGAAGATTTCCACCCGGACCGGATCGCCGGGCGCATCTTGGGCATGGGCGATGTCGTCAGCCTGGTCGAAAAGGCCGTGGCGACCATCGACCAGGAAGAGGCCGAAAAACTCGCCGCCAAGATGCAGAAGGGAACCTTCGATCTCGATGATTTCCTCTCGCAACTGCGCCAGCTCAAAAAAATGGGCGGCATGGGCGGCTTAATGGGCATGCTGCCGGGCATCGGCAAGATCAAAAAGCAAATGTCCGAAGCCAAGATCGACGATGGCATGCTGAAGCGCCAAGAGGCGATCATCCTTTCGATGACCAAGGCCGAACGGCGCGACCCGAAAGTGCTGAACGCCAAGCGCCGGGTGCGCATCGCCAATGGTTCCGGTACGAGCGTCGCCGAGGTGAACCGGCTGATGAAGCAGTTCGGCGATATGCAGAAGATGATGAAGCAGGTCCAAGCGATGGGCAAATCGGGCAAGCTTTCCCGCATGATGCCGCAGCTTCAGAATATGATGGGCAAAGGCGGTTTCCCGCGATGATGGACCATGTTTCCATCGGCGTGCGCGACTATGCCGCCGCCCGCGATTTTTACGATACGGTGTTGGCCGCCCTGGGCTTTGCGCCGCTCGTGGTCTTCAACGATTATAAGGTTGCGGGCTATGGCGCACCCGGCGCTCCCGCACCCTGTTTCTGGATTGGCGATAGCGACCATCCAGAAACGCAAGGGCGCGGAAAGCCGCTGGGCAGCGGCCCTGGCCAGCATTTCTGTTTTCGGGCACCCAGCCGGTCGGCGGTGGATTCATTCTACGGCTGCGCGCTGAAAAAGGGCGCGGTCGATAATGGTCCGCCGGGCCTGCGGCCGCACTATCACCCGAATTATTATGCCGCCTTTGTCATCGATACCGATGGCTGGCGCATTGAAGCGGTTTGCCACGATCCAGAAGAAGCCTGATCCCAGAAGAAACTGATCGTAGCATAACTTGAGTTTGACTTAGACCCTGTAAGGAAGTTGGTAAATGTCTCTAAAGATTCGTCTGACCCGTGGTGGTGCCAAGAAGCGTCCGTACTATCGCATCGTGATCGCCGAAGCGACCTCGCCGCGCGATGGCCGTTTCATCGAAAAGGTCGGCGCGTACAACCCGATGGTCGCCCAGGATCATCCGGATCGTCTGCACCTCGACCAAGAGCGCATTAAGCATTGGCTCTCGGTTGGCGCGCAGCCGACGGACCGCGTGGCCCGTTTCTTGGGCAAAGCCGGTCTGATCGCTGCCCCGGTCTACCGCGACACCCCGACGAAGTCGGCCCCGAAGAAGAAAGCGCAAGAACGCGCTAAGGCCGCCGCTGCTGCTGCCGAAAAGGCGGCTGCCGCTGCCGCTGCGGCTGAGTAGTTTCGACTAAGGCGCGCGGGGAATGGTGCAAGCGTCCAATCCGTCGAACCTTCTGTGCGTCGGCCAGTTCGCCGGGGCGCATGGGGTGCGCGGTTTGGTGCGGTTTCACAGCTATACCGGCGCGCCGAAAGACGTGCTGCGCTATCAGCCCTTGCGCGACGAGCAGGGCCAGGAATTTCGTCTCGCGCCGGGAGGGCAAGCGCCCAAAGGCAGCAAAGGCGATGTTCTGGTCGTGCGCGTCGCCGGGGTTGAGGATCGCAACGCGGCCCAAGCGCTGAACGGTCGTCGCCTCTACGTGGATCGGGCGGTTCTGCCCGACCTCGCAGATGACGATGATTTTTACCACGCCGATCTCATCGGCTGTCTGTGCGTTACCGAAGCGGGCGACCGTTTAGGCCAAGTGCGGGCAATCCATGATTTTGGCGCGGGGGACGTGCTGGAAGTGGTCAACGGTCCGAAAGGTGGGCTCTACCTGCCCTTCACCAAGGCGGTGGTGCCGGTGGTTTCGATCGCCGACCGCCGCCTGACCGTACGCCTGCCCGAGGAAGTAATGGGCGAGCCGGGACGCGGCGGGGACGATGAGACCGAAACGGATTCGGGCGAAGCGGCATGAGTGCTGCGGGGCCTTGGACCGCGACGGTTTTAACGCTGTTCCCCGAGATGTTTCCGGGCTCGCTTGGGCATTCTCTGGCGGGTAAGGCGCTCGCGGCGGAGCGGGTTCGGATTGAAACCATCCAGATCCGCGATTTCGCGACCGACCGGCACGCCAGCGTCGATGATTCGCCCTTCGGCGGCGGTGCAGGTTTGGTGATGCGGCCCGATGTGATCGATAGCGCCCTGCGCTCGGTGGTCATAGAGGGTGCAAATCGCCCGATCCTGTATCTGTCGCCGCGCGGGGCACCCTTAACGCAAGCGCGGGTGATCGCGTTGGCGGAAGGCCCGGGTCCGATCCTACTGTGTGGGCGCTATGAGGGCGTCGATCAGCGGGTTTTGGATGCCTGGGCGATGGAAGAGGTCAGCCTGGGGGACTATGTGTTGTCGGGCGGCGAGCCTGCGGCGCTGGTTCTTTTGGATGCCTGTATCCGGCTGCTTCCCGGCGTTATGGGCAATGAAGATACGACGGCGGAAGAAAGTTTTTCGCACGGGTTGCTTGAGTATCCGCACTATACCCGCCCCGCCGATTGGGCCGGGCGGGAGGTTCCCCCAGTGCTACTCTCAGGCAATCATGCGGAAATCGCGCGGTGGCGTCAGGCGCAAGCCGAGGCCATTACCCGCGCCCGCCGACCCGATCTGATGCGGGCCTTCGAGGCCCGTTCAGTCCCGGCCCGAAAGTAATTTTGGGCCGTCACGGTAAGGGGAGAAATCCCCGTGCCGCTCTCGATAAGCCCCGGCCGCACAGCCGATGGCTTCTCTCGATCCTCTAAGGAAGATGCAATGAACATCATTCAGACTCTTGAGCAAGAGCAGATTGCGAAGCTCACCGCCGAAAACCCCATCCCGGTCTTCGCTCCTGGCGATACCGTGAAGGTTAAGGTGAAGGTTATCGAAGGCACGCGCGAGCGTATCCAGGCCTATGAAGGCGTGGTGATCGCCCGTAAGAACTCCGGTATCAACTCCAACTTCACCGTGCGGAAGATTTCCTACGGCGAAGGCGTCGAGCGCGTGTTCCCGCTCTACTCGCCGCGTCTTGCGGGCATCGAAGTGGTGCGTCGCGGTGCCGTGCGCCGGGCGAAGCTCTACTACCTGCGGGATCGTCGCGGCAAGTCCGCCCGTATCGCCGAAAAGGTTGTGGCGCGTAAGCCGAAGGCCACGGTTGCGTAAGCAGCTCTTAGCTCATCCTTGGAAAACCCCGCCCTTCGCAAGAAGGGCGGGGTTTTTTCTGGGTTACGCGCGTTTTCCCAGAGACGATCTATCCCGATTAGAGGTCATCGAGCGCTACCTCTATGGCTTTATCCTCCTGGGCCAGCCGCTCCAGCAGAAGAGGCCTCATGGCTCTATCTTCCTTGAGTTTGGTCGCGGGCTGCGATGTGAGATTGTTCGGCTTTAGTGATTTTTTGCGCGTCTTGGTCATCATACCCCCCGAATCGTCGGCACAGGCCTTGCCGCCGCACCAATCTGCGCCCGCACCTTCTCCGCAAGCCCACGATAGAGCGCGGCGCTCTGGCTATCGGGGGCGCTGACGACCAAGGGGGTTCCGCCATCGGAAGCTTCGCGAATCGCGGGCTCCAGCGGGATTTCGGCGAGGAAGGGCACGCCGAGGGTATCGGCCTCCTTATGCGCACCGCCGTGGCTGAAAATATCGGCGCGGTGGCCGCAGTTCGGGCAGAGGAAATAGCTCATATTCTCGACAATGCCGAGAATGGGCACTTCCACCTTGCGGAACATGGCAATCCCGCGCCGCGCGTCCAGCAGGGCGATATCCTGTGGGGTGGAGACGATGACGGCCCCCGCCAGCGGCACGCGCTGGGCAATGGTCAGTTGCGCGTCGCCGGTGCCGGGGGGCATGTCGATGACCATCACGTCCAGCGGGCCCCAGGCAACATCGCGCATCAATTGTTCGAGCGCGCCCATCACCATCGGCCCGCGCCAGATCATGGCATTGTCTTCGGCCACGAGGAAGCCGATGGACATGACCGAAACCCCGTGGGCTTGGAGCGGGATCAGCTTCTTATCGGCGTTCAACTCGGGCCGGGCGGTAATGCCCATCATGCGCGGCGCGGAGGGGCCGAAGATATCGGCATCGAGCAGCCCAACCTTGAGACCCGATTGAGCGAGGGCAACGGCGAGATTGGCGGCGGTGGTCGATTTCCCCACGCCGCCCTTGCCGGAGGCGACCGCGACGACCGATGCGACGCTGGGGAGCAGCGACGGGCGGGCGTTGGTGCCCGGTTGGCGCGGGGCGGCGGCGGCACTGCGCTCAGCCGTGAGCACGGCGCTGACCGAACGCACACCCGGCACGGCGAGCACGGCGGCTTCGGCGGCTTTGCGCACCGGTTCCATCAGATTGGCTTCCTTCGGGTCGATGGCAATGCCGAAAACCACATTCCCCTCGCGCACCACGAGCCCCTCAATCCGCCCGGCTCCCAGCAACCCTTGGCTCGATTGCGGAAGCAGTACCCGGTCCAGCGCGGCCCGAATCGTATTTTCTAAGGGCAACGTAGCGGGAACATCGCCATTGGTGGGGGAGGTCATGCTTGTTTTCTCCTGTGAATCTTCACATATGCGTCGGGAAGATCTTGCATGGGTGATATACGGTGCGCGACCGTCGCTGAAAAGCGGGCGCGCAGCAGGAGGGAAGCGAAACGGATGTCTTGGAACAATAATTCCGGCGGACCTTGGGGCGGTGGCCCCGGTAAGGGCGACCCCAATAAGGGGGAGTCCGATAAAGGTCGCAAGGGCGAACCCAACTCGGGCGGCGATGACAATGAGCCGATCAACCCTTGGGGCGCGAATAACGGTGGCAATAATCCGGGCCGCGGGCCGGGCTCGCGCGGGCCGACACCGCCCTGGGGCAATAATGGGCCGGATTTCGAGCAGCTTCTGCGCAAGGGGCGGCAAATGGGCTCCATGCTCCCCGGCGGTTTTGGGTCGGCGCGCGGCATTGGGCTTGCGGTGCTGGCCGGGCTTGCCGTGTGGCTGGCGAGCGGCTTCTACCGCGTCGAGCCCGATCAGCAGGGGGTGGTTCTCACCTTTGGACGCTGGACCGACACCACGTCGCCGGGGTTGAACTGGCATTGGCCGAACCCGATTCAGACCGTCGAGCGCCCCTCGGTGACGCGCGATAATCTGCTGAGCGTTGGCAAACGCGCAGCGCTTGATCCGCGCACGGGCCGGGCGCTCAGCGAGTCGGGTGAAACCCTGATGCTGACCGGCGATGAAAATATCGTCGATATCGAATTCAATGTGCTGTGGCGCATTAAGGATGCGGGCGCGTATCTGTTTACCGCGCGCGAGCCGGAAAAGCTGATCCGCGTCGCCTCTGAAAGCGTGATGCGCCAGATCATCGCACAAACGCCGATCCAGCAGGCGCTGACCGAAGGGCGCGGCAAGGTTGAAGCCGATACGCAGGTTCTGCTGCAACAGTTGGTCGATAGCTACGGCATTGGGGTTGAAATCCGCCAGTTGCAGCTTGCCCTGGTCGATCCGCCGCAGCCGGTCGTCGATGCTTTCAACGAAGTCCAGCGCGCCCGCTCCGACCGCGAGCGCCTGCGCAATGAAGCCGAAGCCTACCGCAACGACATGATCCCGCGCGCGCGTGGCGATGCCGAGCGGCTGATTCAGGAAGCGCAAGCTTTTCGCGAAGAAGTGGTGAAGCGGGCCGAAGGGGATGCCAAGCGCTTCCTGTCGGTTTACGAGAGCTACAAGGTTTCGAAAGACGTCACCACCCAGCGCCTCTATTTGGAGACGATGGAAGAGGTGCTGAAGAATAATCAGAAAATCATCATCGACAGCAAATCCGGCGGCCAGGGTGTCCTGCCTTATCTGCCGCTGCCGGAAGTGAAGCGCCTCACCCCGCCTGTGGTCGATACGACGGGAGTTAAACCATGAACCAGCGCACTCTCATCATCGCGGCGGGCCTGCTGATTGTCGGCCTGTTCACGGTAACGCGCACTTTCTTTATCCTGCCCCAGTATCAGCAGGCGCTGGTCACGCAGTTCGGGAACCCCGTGCGCGTGGTGCGCGAACCGGGGCTTCAGGTGAAGATCCCCTTCATGCAGGACGTGCGCTTCTACGATAAGATGCTGCTGGAAGTGGACCCACCCACCCAGGAAGTGATTCTGGGCGACCAGAAGCGCATTACGGTCGATGCCTATTCGCGCTACCGCATTACCGATCCGCTGGCCTTCTATCAGAATGTCCGCGACGAAGCTGGGGCGCAGTCGCGCATATCTCAGTTCATCAATACCTCCATCCGGCGCGTGCTGGGGGCGGCGCAGATGAGCACGATTCTGTCGAACGGGCGCGAAGCCCTGATGGCGGAAATCCAAAAGGAAGTGGCGGAGCGCGCCACGGATTACGGCGTCGAAATCATCGACGTGCGCCTGCGCCGGGCCGATCTGCCCGATCAAACCAGCGCCGCCGTGTTCCAGCGCATGCGCTCGGAACGCGACCGCGAGGCGAAAGAACTGCGCGCCCAAGGCCAAGAAATCGCCCAGCAAATCCGCAGCCGCGCCGACCGCGACCGCACGGTGATTATCGCAACCGCCCAGTCGGAAGCGCAATCGACCCGAGGCGAGGGCGAAGCCAAAGCCGTGCAGGTCTATGCCGATGCCTTCGGGCAAGACCCGCAGTTCTTCGCCTTCTACCGCTCGATGCAAGCCTATCGGACGGCCCTCGGCCAGGGCGATTCGACGCTGGTTCTGTCCCCGGACAGCAGCTTCTTCCGCTTCTTCAACGCGCCGAATGCGGGGGTTTTGCCTGCTGCAAAGTAGCTGACCCTTCTGTGACTGTACGGGCCTGTTTCCTGATTGGAAGCAGGCCCGTTGCTTTTTGAGGATACCCCTGTTCACTCAAAACCTCTTCCACCCTTCCGTTTCGCGCAAAACCGCTCTAGCCTCTCCCACGACGAAAAATCCTTTCCAGGAGAAACGCGGTGTCGGAGTGTCGGGCAGTGTATCAGGGCGATGAGGCCTTGGCGGGGCTTCTGGCGAAGCAGGGCGGGCCGGATCTTAGCAGCGTGAAGGCGCTGGTGGCGGGGCTCGCTAGCGCCTCGGTGGATGTGTCCGATACCGAATGGCCGCGCCTTGTGGTTGATAATCCGTCCCCGGCGTTGGTCGCGCAGTTGGAGGCGCTGAAGGTCGACACCCGCGCGGGCCGTCCGCCCGCGATGCCGCTTGCCGAGCGGGTTCCCGCTTTGCGCGCGCTGATGGTGCAAACCGGCATCGATGGATTTCTGGTGCCGCGCGCCGATGAGCACCAGGGCGATTCCCTCGCCCCCCACGCTGAGCGCCTGCCGTGGTTGACCGGCTTTACCGGGTCCGCCGGGATTGCGGTTGTGCTCACCCAGCGCGCCGCGCTGTTCGTTGATGGCCGCTATACCGAACAGGCGCGCGACCAAACCGATACCGCCGTGTTCGAACAATGCCACCTCACCCAAACCCCGCCGAGCGAGTGGCTGCAAACTGCCGCGAAAGCCGGGCAGCGCATTGCTTTTGATCCCTGGCTGCATTCGCTCGATATGATCGAAAAGCTGGCCGATAGTTTGGCCGAGGCGGGCGTTACCCTGGTGCCGGTCGAGCCCAACCCTATCGATATGGTCTGGGGTGAGGCGCAACCGCCGGTGCCGCTGGGGCCGGTGCGCATTCACCCCGATGCCCGCGCGGGCCGGTCGTCTGCCGATAAACGCAGCGCGCTCGCCGCCGATTTGCAGAAGCAGAAAGTGGCGGCGACGGTGATGACGACGCCGGAAAGTATCGCCTGGTTGCTGAATATTCGCGGGGCCGATGTTCCGAATAAGCCGGTCGCGCAAAGCTTTGCCCTTGCCCACGCCGATGGCACCGTCGATTGGTTTATCGACGCGCGCAAACTGCTACCCGATGTGGCGGTGCATTTGGGCAACGCGGTGCGCGTGCGCGATCCGCTGGAATTTGTCGATGCTTTGCGGGGGTTTCACGGGCAGCGCGTGCTGCTGAATGCCGCCGCCTGCGCCTGGGGTATCGCCGAAACTCTGACCAAGACGGGCGCGACTGTGGTGCGCGGGGCCGATCCTGTCGCCATTCCCCGCGCCTGCAAAACCGATGCGGAGTTGGACGGCACCCGCGAAGCCCATCTGCGCGACGGGGCGGCGGTGATCCGCTTCCTCGCCTGGGTCAGCCAGGAAGCGCTGACGGGCACGCTCACCGAAATCGCTGCGGCTGACCGGCTGGAAGCCTTCCGCCGCGAAACAGGCGTGTTGCGCGGGCTCAGCTTCGGCTCGATCTCGGCGGCAGGCCCGAACGCCGCCTTGCCCCATTATCGCCCGACGCCTGAGGCGCAGCGGAAACTAACGCCGGGGGAAATCTATCTCATCGATAGCGGCGGCCAGTATGAGGATGGCACCACCGATATCACCCGAACCCTCGCTATCGGCACGCCGACGCCCGCGATGCGCCGTCATTATACGCTGGTGCTGAAGGGGCATATCGCTATCGCCACCCTGCGCTTCCCCACGGGCACGACCGGCGGGCATATCGATGCGATGGCGCGGCAGTTCCTCTGGGCCGATGGGCTGGATTACGATCACGGCACCGGCCACGGCGTCGGCTCCTACCTCTCGGTCCACGAGGGACCGCAGAGCATCTCGAAAGCCGGAACGGCGGCAGCGCTGATGCCGGGGATGATCCTGTCCAACGAGCCGGGCTATTACAAGCCGGGGGCCTATGGCATTCGCTGCGAAAACCTCGTGATCGTCCGGAAGATCGATCTGGCCGGGGCCGAGCGCGAGATTATGGGCTTCGAAACCCTCACCTTCGCCCCCTGGGATCGCAATTTGATCGATACCGACCTGCTGACCCCGGCGGAACGCGCTTGGATCGACAGTTACCATGCCGAAGTGCGGGGCCGGATGCTGCCGCGCGTCGATGCTGAAACGGCGGTTTGGCTGGAAGCGGCAACGGCGGCGCTTTAAGGGTTTAGAATGCTTGAACTTTTAACGCTGGACGGTTTGGCCCCGACCGTCCTGCTAGCCTTATTTTTTCTCGCTATGCTGGCCGGGTTTGTCGATTCGATTGCGGGCGGCGGCGGATTGCTGGTTATTCCAGTGCTGTTCGCGGTGGGACTCACGCCCGCCCAGGTGTTCGGAACCTCCAAGCTCGGCGCCTGTTTCGGCAGTTTTTCGGCCAGCATGACCTTCATCCGGCGCGGCGAAGTTCAGCTTCGCCCGATGCTGGGGATTATCGTTGCCACCTTTATCGGGTCGGTCCTAGGCGCGCTGACGCTTCAGGTGATCGACGCGGGGATCTTGCGCGATCTGATCCCCTTTCTGCTCATCGCCATTGCGCTTTATATGCTGCTGGCAAAAAATGCGGGGGCGTTTGAGACCCATCGGCGGCTCGGGGAGGTTGCTTTTGCCCTGATCTTCGGGATTGGCCTTGGGTTTTACGATGGGTTCTTTGGCCCTGGCACGGGCTCCTTCTGGGCGCTGGCTTACGTGACCTTGGCGGGCTACACGCTGCGCCGGGCGACGGGGCACGCCAAGATTGTGAATTTCACCAGCAATGTGGCGGCCTTCCTTGTGTTGGCTGCAGGCGGGCATGTGCTGTGGGGGCTTGGGGTGATCTTGGCGGCGGGGCAGTTCATCGGCGCGCGCTTCGGGGCGAAACTGGTGCTCTCGAAAGGTGCGAAGCTGGTGCGGCCGATGCTGGTCGTGATGTCGCTGGCGATCACGGCGCGGCTGTTGGCGCAAGACGCGGAGCATCCGTTGAGCCGCTTGGTCATTTCGATTTGGCAGAGCGTTGGGGGGAGCGTTTAGGCTCCCCCTTCGGCTTTATTTCACCAGATCGACGTAGCAGGCCGAAATCATATCCACGCCCAGGCGGCGGGCACGGGCGGGGGACCAGCCGTAGATCGGATCGGGCCGCAGCGCGTTATCTTTGAACGGCTGTTCCAGCGTGAGCGCTAGGCAATCGAGATTGCGCGTCGCCCAGTGCGAGAGTAGGCGCGGATTGTTCGGCCCGCCCAGGGTCGAGCTATGCTCGGTTTGAAAATCGCTGCTGGCAACCAGAAGCGCGCCTTCGAATCTGGCGCGGCGCTCCAGCAGCGGCGCGGGCATATCGGCGGGGATGAAATGAACGTAGGGCAGCGCTTCGTCGCCGTGCAGATCGAGCAGTTGCGACGCGCCCGTCGCCTCCAGGGCCGTGCGCACGGCGAGCACTTCCGGCGCATATTCCGGCGTGGCGCGGTCCCACTCGCGGTTGAGGTTCGCCCCCGCAAAATTGGTGCGCAGATTGCCCCGGCGCGAGCCATCGGGGTTGATATTGGGGACGATATGCACATCGACGGCGGCCAGCAGCGCGCGGGCGGCGCTATCGGTGGGATCAAGCAGGCGACCAAGGAAGCCTTCGAGAAAATAGCCGCTCATGGTTTCGCCCGGATGCTGGTGCGCGACCAGCCACAGCGGCGGACGCCCGCCCTTATTGGTCGGGTCTTTCACCACGAGCCGATGGATTGGCGCATTTTCGAGCGATAGTCCCAGAATATCGACCGAAACGCGCGGATCGCGCGCGGCGTGCCCGATAAACCGCTGGGTATCCTCGGCGGAATAGGGGGCGAAATAGGCATAGGCGGTTACATCGGTCGTCGGCGTGTGGCGGATGGTCAGGGTCGAGCCGTCGAAGCTCGTCTCCGTCCGCCGCCAATCCTCCCCATCCGCCGATACGCAGGCGCGATAGTCGGGCCAGCCTTTCGGGAAGGCGGCGGTATCGACACCGCGAATGTGCAAAACTTGCTCAACGCCGCGCGGCGCATGGACGCGAAAATAGAACCATTGCGCAAATTCCGAGGCATTATCGGGGCGCAGGCGCAGCTCGATCGCGCGCACATCGTCGGCAGAAACGACGGTAATCGCGCCGCCGTGAAAATTGGAATCGATCAGGGCCGAAATGGGGGCCATAGGGGTGCTCCTTAACTCAGGGGATTCACGCCGTCGCGGGGTCGACAAGTTCCAGCGTTGCGGGCTGATTGCGGGCAACGCGGACATAGGCCCGTTGGCGGAAGCTGCGGGCGAGGCGTTGGGGATCGAACCCCGCCTCTTCCAGAATAAAAGCCCCCTCTTCGGGCGGCCAATCGGTGCTATCGGGCAGGCCGACGTGGGGAAACCAGCGCACGCCGGAGGTGCCGAGCAGGCCCCAGAGTTGCTCTAGCAAGGCCGCATTTTCTTCCGGTTGCAGCAGCGGATACATCTCGGTCAGCGCCTCGCCCGATGCCGGTAAACCGGGGTTGAAGGCCGAGAGGAAAATCCCGGCCGTCGCATTCTGCTCAGTCAGAAATTTGCTAATCGAGGCGCTGACCTGCCCGATGCGCGCCTCGTACAGCACGCCGCGCGCGGCAAACATATAGCGCGTCGCGGTCCAGGCGGTCTGAAGCGGTTCGGGCAGCGGGGTGATCATCCGCTATGCCCCCGGCCGGTCGAGGGAGATCATCAACTCGGCCCATTCGCGCTTGCCAAGACCGCTGGTTTCCTGGGTCACGGCCTCGCCTGCCAGGAGGCGTTTCACCACGGCCAGCATGCCCGCCGAGAGCGACACGGCCCCCAGGCGATAGTCGGAGAAGGCCTCATAGCAGCCGGGAACCCAGGCTTTCACGCTTTCCAGCATCGCTTCCGCATAAACGCGGATTTCATATTGGGCGTGGGCATCGGCGCGCAAGGATAGGAAATGCAGCAGATTGTGCAGATCCGTCTTCCAATACCATTGGGTATAGGTATTCAGCGTTAGGTTCATGCGGGCAAGCTCGCGCGCGAGGCCGGGGCGATGCGGATCGTGATCCTCCGCCTCTTCCTCGTTCAGCATCCAGGCGTAATTGCGGTAGGTGCGCTCGGCATCGTCGCGCAGCAGATCAAGCACCAAGGCGGCTTGATCCGCCTCCAGCGTATCGCCGCGCCCCTGCCGGTTGACAGAGGATTGCACCGCCAGATCTTCCGGGCGGGGCAGGTAGAATTCCTTATCGAGGATCGAATAGCGCGCCGAAATCTCGTTTACATTGGCGGTGCGGTGGCGGATCCACTGACGGGCGACGAAGATCGGCAGTTTGACGTGATATTTGATTTCGCACATTTCGAACGGCGTCGAATGGCGGTGGCGCATCAGGTACTTAATCAGCGCCTTATCTTCCGAAACCTTGCGCGTCCCCCGGCCATAGGAAACGCGGGCGGCCTGCACCACGGCGGCATCGTCGCCCATATAATCGATCACGCGCACAAAGCCATGGTCCAGCACCGGCAGGGCGGTGAACAGCATCTCTTCGAGCGCGGGAACCGTGGCTCTACGGGTTTCGAAGCGGGCCGTGCGGGCGGTTTCAATCTCGGCCTGTTGGGCCTCGGACAGCGGCATATCAAACTACCTTTAGACTATAACGGCACGCGGGGCGCCTAAACACATGGGTGGCACGGTAGCGTGCGGAAAGAAGGGCTGCAAGGTCAGCCCGAGTGTACTAACGTTTCAATTCCTATTCATTCCGACACGAGGTGCCCCCAGTGTCTGCGTCTCCTTTAAAAGAACCCATCACCGTTTCCCTGAAAGCCGGGGAAACCTACTGGTGGTGCAAATGTGGCAAGAGTGCCAAGCAACCATTTTGTGACGGATCGCACGCCGGAACAGGGGTCGAGCCGTTACAATTTAAACCCACCGCCGATATGCCGGTGCGGTTCTGCGGCTGCAAGGCCACGAAAAAGCCGCCCTTCTGCGATGGGAGCCATCTGGATTTATAGGGCGACAGGTTAACGGGGTTCAGATTAGGGTCGGGCCTTGTTTTAGGCCCGACCTTAAGTTTTCCAATGAGTTTGCCCCGATGAGTTTACGCGACCCGCGCGCCCCCTTGCGCCGCCTGTACCGTTACGGCTTCCGCCATCGTCCGCAAATGCGTTGGGCGATTTTCTGTTCGATCATGAACAAGCTGTGCGATTTGGCCCCGGAAATCCTGATTGGGGCGGCGGTCGATGTGGTGGTGCGGCGCGATCAATCCTTCCTTGCTTCGCTGGGGTTTGTCGATCCGGTGTGGCAGGTCGGGCTGTTGGGCGTGTTGACCCTGCTGGTCTGGGGCGGCGAGTCGCTGTTTCAATATCTCTATCAACTGGCGTGGCGGCGGCTCGCGCAGACCATGCAGCACGAGTTGCGGTTGGATGCGTTTGCCCATGTGCAAAAGTTGGATATGGGGTTTTTCGAGGATCGGTCCACGGGGGCGCTGGTCTCGATCCTGAATGACGATATCAATCAGCTCGAACGGTTTCTGGATAATGGCGCGAACCAGATTCTGCAAATCACCACGGGCTGCCTGGGCGTCGGGATCGTCTTTTTCCTGCTTCAGCCAACGATTGCGCTGCTCTCGATGCTGCCGATGCCCGTCATCATTATCGGCAGCATTTGGTTCCAGGGCCGGGCCGAGCCGCTGTATGCCGAGGTGCGCGAGAAAGCTGGGCTAATTTCCGCCCGCCTCGCCAATAGCCTCACCGGTATCGCCACGATCAAAAGCTATACGGCGGAAACGCGCGAGGCCGAAGCGCTGGGGGCGGACAGCCAGAATTATCGCGCGGCAAACGGCGCGGCGATCAAACTTTCCTCTGCCTTCATTCCGGTTGTGCGCATGGCGGTGCTCTCCGGCTTTATGGTGACGCTTGTCTATGGCGGCTGGTTGGCGCTGGAGGATAAGCTCGCGGTCGGGGCCTATTCGGTGTTGATTTTCCTCTCCCAGCGCCTTTTATGGCCGCTGACGGAAATGGGCGCGACGGTCGATCTCTATCAGCGTGCGATGGCCTCCACCCGCCGCGTGCTGGATTTGCTCGACACAGAAGCCCCGGCGGACGATCACGGCATGCCGCTGGCGCTGGCCGACGTGAAGGGCGACGTGCGCTTCGATGCGGTTTCCTTCGCCTATGCCGGGCGCGACCGGGTGCTGGAGGCGGTTTCCGCCCATATTCCGGCGGGCACGGTCGCGGCCTTCATCGGCACCACAGGATCGGGCAAAAGCACGCTGGCAAAGCTGCTGATGCGCTTCTATGAGCCGAGCCAGGGGCAAGTGCTGCTCGACGGGCAGCCGATTTCGAGCCTGCGCATCCGCGATTTGCGCCGGGCCATCGGCTTCGTCAGCCAGGATGTGTTTCTGTTCGACGGCACCGTCGGCGAGAATATCGCCTATGGCGCGGTGGGGCGGGATGCTCAGCCGACGCAAGCGGATATCGAGCGCGCTGCCCGGCTCGCCGAAGCCCATGAGTTCATCCTCAGCCTGCCGCAGGGCTACGATACTCTGGTTGGTGAGCGCGGCCAGAAGCTCTCGGGCGGGCAACGCCAACGCCTCTCCCTCGCCCGCGCCATCCTAAAAGACGCGCCGATTCTGGTTCTCGACGAAGCCACCTCCGCCGTGGACAATGAGACGGAGGCCGCCATTCAGCGCAGCCTGGAGACCATCGCCGTGGGCCGGACCACCCTGGTGATTGCCCACCGGCTGACAACCATCCGCCACGCTGATCAGGTGTTTACGGTGGAAGACGGGCGGATTGTGGAAGTGAAAGGAAAAGCAGAATGGCACGGTTCGGCGGAAGGCTGATTGCAGGGGTTCTGGCGCTTGGGGTCTGGGGAAGCCCCGCTCTCGCGAAGGTGCCGAGCTATTTGCTGGCACTGGAAGGAAGTTGGTCAACCGCGTGCGATAAGCTTGGTCAAGAGGGCGTCGATCTCTATGAGTTCGGTCTGACCGATCAGGGTGTTTTTGCAATTTGTTTGGAGCTAACCGATATTTGCGATTGGTTTATTCGGTCCGAAATTAAAAAATACGCGGGTCGAAAGACGATCAAATATGTTTATACTGACATTTCCGGTCTTGATCGGGAGGTGAATTACATGCATTTGTATGACAATAATTCTATTTCTTTTAGTAAAAATCAATCTGTAGATAAAGAGAGACCTATTTTGTATCGATGTAGTGATGTGGATTTGGGGAAATATTTAAAATTACGTGGCTATTAATTGTTTGGAGATCTTTAAGAATTAGGACGGACCCGTTCCCCAAGGGCCGCGCCCTTGGGCGGGGGCGCGGGGGAAGCCCCCCGCATCGCGCGAGCGAAATCCCTCAGCCGCGCCGCATCCCCCACGCCAGCCCGAGCGCCTGCGCGCCGAGGCAGAGCCCGAGGCCCCAAATCTGCCCGTTGGTTCCGAGTCCGTTAACCAGCGCCCCCACGCCGGTTTGCACGAGGAAGGCGGCGGTGAAGGCCAGCAGGTTGATGGCGGTGTTCACGCGCCCGGCGAGATGGGCGGGTAGGGTTTGGGAGAGGTAGGCGTAGCACATCATGCTGGCGGTGCCGACGGCACCGAACAGGCCCCAGAGCAGGGCGGGGGGGAGCGGCAGGCGCAGCAGAAGGGCGAGTTGCACGAGGGTGAACAGGCTCATGCCGATCCGCCCCACGGTGAGCGGGCCGATGCCCTTGCGGCGCGCGGCTTCGGCGATGAGGCCGAGGGAGAAGAAGCCCCCGGCCATGCCGATGGCGGCGCTGGTCACGACATTGGCGGCGGCGAGCCGGTCAAGCCCTTGCACCTCGCGCACCCACGGGCCGATCCAGAGGGCTTGGTAGCCGAGATAGGCCCCTTGGCAGGCGGCAGCCATCGGCGCGATGCGCCAGAAGAGGGCAGAACCGTAAATCGCCTTAAACCCGGCCCAGAGGCTTTCTTGCGGCGGGGCCGTTTCGGTGGGCGGTGGCGGCGGGATCAGAACGGCAATGGCGAGGGCGGCGAGCAGCGTTAGGCCCGCAAGCCCCCAGAAGACACCGCGCCAATCGGTGATGTGCAGCGCCAGTTCCACCGGGGTGGCGGCCATCGTCGCCCCCAGCCCGCCCGCGACCATGTAGAGCGAGTTCCACAAGGGGAGCTTTTCGCGCGGGAACCACAGCACCAGCGCCTTGAATCCGGCCATCAGGCACCCCGATACGCCGAGGCCGATGAGGGCGCGGGCGAGAATCAGCGTCGGCACGGTCTGGGCGATGGCAAAGCCCGCAGCGCCGAGTGCGGCGAAAATCAGCAACGCCGCCTGCACTCGGCGCGGCCCGAACTTATCCAGCAGCAGCCCGAGCGGCACCTGGAACAGGGCGAAGGTGATGAAATAGGCCGAGGTCAGCAGCCCTAAATCGGCGGGCGACAGGGCAAGGTCGCGCGTCAGGTCCGGCGACAGTACGGCATTGACCGTGCGGTAGAGGTAGGAAAGGAAATAGCCCGCCGCAAAGGTTAGGAACACGCGCATCTGCACGGAGGTCATCATGCGCGGCAATCCTCGCGCTCAAGGGCAATCGCTAAGGCGTCGATCTCGGACGGCGCATAAACGGCAATGCCGTGGCGGCGCAGCAGCGCAACCGTGCGCCCCTGCCCAGGTACCCGTGCGCCGCTGAAGCTGCCGTCGTAAATAAAACTCGCGCCGCAGGAGGGGCTACCGTCGGTGAGCAGGGCAAAGCGGCAGGCTTCGCGCTGGGCGACGGTGAGGGCGATTTGCGCGCCGGTTTCGAAAATCTCGGTTACGTCCGCGCCGGTATCCTCAAAGATACGGCCATCCGAGGGACGAATTTCGGCAGGGGGGCGCGGGGTGGGCAGCCCAGCGGCAACCTCGGGGCAGATCGGCACGATCCGCCCCTGCTGCTGCCACAGGGTCAGCAGCCGATCTTCAAGATATTTGTCGGAGCCGTTATAGCGAACCTTCTGCCCGAGCAGGCAGGCCGACACCAAGAGGCGCGTGAGAGCCATAGCAACGGCCCCTCCCCAGGACCGTTAGAGGAAACAAGCGCCGCCTTTAATTTTTATTTGCGGCGGAACTGATCGAGGAACACCACCGAACCTTCTTTGGGCTCGCCCTCTTTGCCCTCTTCCTTCGCGCTTTCAGCATTTTCCGCCGGGGCCTCGCCCTCGGCCTTAGCATCGCTTTTGGCGACCGGCAGGCGCGTGGGGGCGACGGCGGGGACGGCGGGTTTTGCGGCCTTACCGCTCTTATCGTCGGCAGCTTCCTCGCCATCCAGCGCAGCGGTAGCCTGCTGGAACTGCAAGCCGAACTGCGCGGCAGGATCGGCAAAGGAGGTGATGGCGGCAAAGGGAATAATCAGCCGCTCGTGAACATCGTTGAAGCTCAGGGTAATGCTGAACTGTTCGGAAGTGACGTCCAGACCCCAGAACTGGTGCTGCACGACGATGGTCATTTCATCCGGGTAGCGTTCGCGCAGGTAATCGGCGATCTGCACGCCCTCAGCATGGGTGCGGAAGGAGATGAAGAAATGATGCGATCCCGGCAGGCCGGTGGCGGCCACCATGCGCAATGCCCGGCGGACCACTCCCCGCAATGCTTCTTCGATCATGCGGTCGTAGCGAAGCAGATTGATGGGCATGTTCTACGCCTCCTATTTCCAAAACCATGCGCGGGCACCACAGCGCGGCCCGTACCGCTCTTTATCATCACAGACCACAAAAGCCCGGCGGGGGGCAAGGGTCAAGAATGCTGATCTGAACCGAGGCTTTGGCAGGGATGATGGGGCTACTTACGGGGTTGAGTGGGGAGCTTCTGTTGCCCGGTGCCCCCCGAACCGCGCTTGCCTAATGGTTAGGCAGCGAGTGCTACACGATTGTCGTTGGCACTTCTGAGTTTAGCCCGATGACGGCGGAACCATACCGAGCGAAAACTGGGTCTTTATTACGCACGTCGATCCTATTTCGTCCCCAAACGCCGTCCCAAAAACGCGGGCCGGAAATGGTGGAGACGCCGGGTACCGCCCCCGGGTCCGTAACGTCTATTCCACGCAGCGTTTATCGCCATAGTCGATTGCTCGACGAGTTTTATATAGGCGCTCTCCGCAGGCTTGGGAAGAGGGAGGCTTGCATAAGGGGGCGGCCTCGCGCCACTCTGCGGGGCTGTTTTTGCCCGAGGTTCATCGCCCATGTCTCTGCCCCGCCCGCGCACGCTTGCCGAAATCGATACGCCCGCCGTGGTGATAGACCTTGATAAGGCCGTTGCGAATTTGGAGCGCGCCCAAGCCTTTGCCGATGCGCAGGGCTTTGCGCTGCGGCCCCATATCAAAACCCACAAGCTGCCGTTCTTCGCCCAAAAGCAAATCGCGCTGGGGGCGAAAGGGATCACCTGCCAAAAGCTCGGCGAAGCGGAGGTGATGGCGGATGCCGGGATTACCGATATTCTGCTGACCTATAACATCCTCGGCGCGGCAAAGCTGGCGCGGTTGAAAGCGCTGCACGGGCGTATCTCAATCGCCGTTACGGCGGATAATGCAACGGTAGTCGCCGGGCTTGCCGACGCCTTTACCGATCCCGCCCATCCGCTGCCCGTGCTGGTGGAATGCGATACTGGCGGCGGGCGGTGCGGCGTGCAGATGCCGCAGGAAGCCTTGCACCTTGCGCAGCAGATCGCCGCCGCGCCGGGTTTGCGCTTCGAGGGGCTGATGACCTTTCCCAAAGTGGGGAAAGCGGCGGAAAGTCAGGCGTGGTTGAGCGAAGCGGTGGCGCTGCTGGCCGCCAATGGCCTTTCCTGCCGAAAGATTTCCACCGGCGGCACGCCCGACTACCGTAAGGCGGGCGAGGTTCCCCTCGCCACCGAGTTCCGCCCCGGCACGTATATTTATCTCGACCGGGCACAGGTGGCGATGGGGGCGGGAACGCTCGATCAATGCGCCTTTACCGTTCTAACAACCGTGGTGAGCCGCCCAACGCCGACGCGGGCGATTCTCGATGCGGGTAGCAAGGCGCTTTCCTCCGATCTCTTCGGCCAGGAAGGCTATGGCGTGCTGTTCGACCGGCCCGAGTTACGCCTGACCGGGCTCAGCGAAGAACATGGCGTGCTCGATCTCTCGGCTTCCCCCGGCGCGGTGGCGGTGGGCGACCGGGTGCGCGTGCTGCCGAACCATGCTTGCGTCGTTACCAATCTCTTCGATGTCGTCTATCTCGTGTCGGGCAGCCAAGTGGTGGACGTGCTGCCCGTGGCCGCGCGCGGCAAGGTGGGTTAATTCGCGCGGTTTACGGCGGGGCGCTGCCCGTCTAAAACCCTCGCCAAAGCTGCCGCTCAGAAAGAAGGATCGCGTGATGTCCGAGTTCGAGTTTCATCCGATGTTCCCGCACGGAACCGATACGACCCCCTATCGCAAGCTGACCGACGCGGGTGTGTCGGTGCAAGAGGTTGCGGGCCGGAAGCTGCTCGTGGTGGATCGGGAGGCGATTGTGTCGCTGACGGCGGCGGCGTTTCACGAGATGTCGCATCTGCTGCGCCCCGGCCATCTGGCGCAGTTGAAGGCGATTCTGGACGATCCTGAGGCTTCGCCGAACGATAAGTTCGTCGCGCTCGATCTGCTGAAGAACGCCAATATCGCGGCGGGCGGTGTGCTGCCGATGTGCCAGGATACCGGCACCGCCATCGTCATGGGCAAGAAGGGCCAAAATGTTTTCACCGGTTTCAGCGATGAGGCGGCCCTGTCGGAAGGCATTCGCAAGACCTATCTGGAAACCAATCTGCGCTACAGCCAAACCGCGCCGCTGACCATGTATCAGGAGGTCAATACCGGCGATAATCTGCCCGCGCAGATCGACCTGTATGCGACCGAAGGCGACGCTTATAAGTTCCTCTTTATGGCCAAGGGCGGCGGGTCGGCGAATAAGACTTACCTCTATCAGCAAACCCGCGCCGTGCTGAACCCTACGGCGCTGCTGAAGTTTCTTGACGAGAAGATCCGTACCCTCGGCACGTCGGCCTGCCCGCCCTATCATCTTGCCATCGTCATCGGCGGCACCTCGGCGGAAATGTGCTTGAAGACGGTCAAGCTCGCGTCCGCCCGCTATCTCGACGATCTGCCGACCGAAGGCAATAAGTTCGGCCAAGCCTTCCGCGACCGGGAGTTGGAAGCGCAGGTGCTGGAACTGACCCGGCAAATGGGCATTGGTGCGCAGTTCGGCGGCAAATATTTCTGCCACGATATTCGCGTGATCCGCCTGCCGCGTCACGGTGCGTCCTGCCCCATCGGGCTTGGCGTCTCCTGTTCGGCGGATCGGCAGATTTTGGGCAAGATCACGGCGGATGGCGTGTTCCTGGAACAACTCGAAACCGACCCCGCGAAGTATCTGCCGGAAATCACCGACGCGCACGCGGCGGGGGACGTGGTTCAGATCGATCTGAACCAGCCGATGGCGGAGATCCGCAAGATTCTGTCGCAGTATCCGATCAAAACCCGCCTGTCGTTGACGGGGACCATCGTTGTGGCGCGCGACATCGCCCACGCCAAGCTGAAGGAACGGCTGGATGCGGGCCAGGGGCTGCCCGAGTATATCAAGGAAAAGGTGATCTATTACGCCGGCCCCGCCAAAACCCCGGAGGGCTTCGCCTCGGGCTCCTTCGGGCCGACGACTGCCGGGCGGATGGATTCCTACATCGAAACCTTCATGGCGGCGGGCGGCAGCTTCATTAGCCTCGCCAAGGGCAACCGTTCGAAAGCTGTGCGTGACGCCTGCCAGAAATACGGCGGCTTCTACCTCGGCTCCATCGGTGGCCCGGCGGCGCGTTTGGCGCAAGATTGCATCAAGAAGGTCGAGGTTCTGGAATATCCCGAGCTTGGTATGGAAGCGATTTGGCAAATCGACGTGGTTGATTTCCCGGCCTTCATCGTTACCGACGATAAGGGCAATGATTTCTTCGCCGGGATGACTGGGGCGGAGTAGGGCTTTAGCTTCCCATCAGAATCCGCCGTGCCGATCCCGTCCAGCTCAACCCGAGCGCGCGGGAGAGGGCGGCGGAACTGCCATAGCCAACGTCCCGCGTAATGCGCTTCAACGGCTCGCCCCGCGCTAGCCGCGAGCGGGCAAGGTTCAAGCGCCATTCGCGCAAGTAATCCCCAGGGGGCGTGCCGACGGTTTTTCGGAAGGTCTCAGCAAAGCTGCTGCGCGACATGCCCGCCACCTCGGCCATATGCTCCAAGGTCCAAGGATAGCCGGGGTCCTCGTGTAGCCGCGTCAAGAGCCGCCCGATGGCCGGATGGGCCAATCCTGCCAATACCCCCGCCTGGCTCGATCCCGTGGCAATCAGGTGGCGCAAAAGCTGAATCACGACGATCTCAGCGAGGCGATCAAGCACCGCTTGCTTGCCACAAGTGGGGGTATCCGCTTCCGCAAACAGCAGCGTAAGAACCGCCGTGAGCCCATCGGCCGGTGCGAGCGAAATGATCGTTAGACTTGGCAAGCTGGCTTCCAGAGGATTCCCTGGGCCGCCAAGATCGATTTCGGCGCACACAAGATCAATCGCCGGGGCGTGGGGGATCAGACGATGCGCTATTGGGCGCGGCAGAAAGACCATTGAAGGGGCGGTTAGCACGCGCGGCCCCTCGGCCCCCGCCTCAATCGACAGGCTTCCGGCGCGGAGCATATGCACATGCCCGCCGCGTTGAGGCGCGAAATCGACCGAATTGCATAATTGCCCGGCCTGAAAAATCCGCGCGCGCAGTTGAACCCGCGCAAAAATCGGGGCGAGACGGTCGAACTCACTCGGCGGACAGCTCACTTCCGGACTTTCTATCAATTTATCGGGACCATTTCGCACCAAGGGTACGGCAGAGTGATCTGCGTGTCGAGGCGGATGATCCGCTGAAGCCCCGAGTGTTCCAATGTCTCCGAGGAGTTTTGCTATGATGAATCGCCGATCCTTTGCCTTCCGTTCGGTCTTAGTCGCCGGATTGACGGCCCTCAGCCTGGTGGCCGTGACCCTGCCCAGCGTGAGCTATGCCTATGATGAAAGCTCCCCCTCGGCGCTGAATCTCGATAAGGATCACCTAATTCTGCGCGGCTATGATGCCGTGGCCTATCAGACTGAAGGGAAGGCCGTAAAAGGGGCTGCGGATTTTACCGCAAGCCATGAAGGGGCCACCTATCGCTTTGCGTCGGCGGCGAACCGCGATGCTTTTAAGGCCAATCCTGCAAAATACGCCCCGGCGTATGGTGGTTTCTGCGCTATGGGGACGGCGCTTGAAAAGAAGCTGGATGGCGACCCCGAATTGTTCAAAATCGTCGACGGCAAGCTCTATCTGAACGTCAATGCGGACGTGGTTAAAGTTTGGAATAAGGATATTCCGGGGAACATTGTGAAGGCCAATACCAATTGGCCGGTCATTAAAGACAAGACCCCGAAATCCTTGCAATAGTTCCCCGTCTCTTAAAGCGTGGCCTGTCTTTCCCTGTCGCAAAGTTGCGGCAGGGGGAGGCGTTGCGCGCGGAGTTTGCTGATATGAAGCGTCGTGATTTCAGTCTCGTTCTCGCGGGAATTCTTTCCACCGGGGCCTTGCTCGCGCCGACTGCGGGGGCCGCAGCCAGCGGAGGCAAAGAGAAATGCTACGGAATTTCGCTTGCGGGCGAAAATGATTGCGCGGCGGGTGCCGGAACGAGTTGCGCAGGAACCTCAAAAATCGACTATCAGGGCGATGCCTGGAAGCTTGTTCCAAAAGGAACCTGCGAGAGCGTTCACGTACCGACCGGAACGGGCTCCCTCGTGCCGATCAAGCGTAAGGCTTAACCCATGATCGAGCGTCTCAATGGACTGCGCGGGCCGTGGCTTCCCGCTGCGGCGCGCGTTTTTCCCGCCGCGATTTTTTGGCAGTCCGGACGAACCAAGATGGACGGATGGGCCGTTTCCGAGAATGCCGTATATCTGTTCGAGGAAGATTACGCACTCCCGCTGATCGACCCCACCCTTGCCGCGCAGGCTGCGGCCTATGCTGAGCATCTTTTTCCGATCCTTCTGGTGCTTGGGCTTCTTACGCGGCTGTCGGCGTTCGCGCTGCTGGGAATGACGGCGGTTATTCAGATTTTCGTCTATCCCGCCGCTTGGCCGACGCATGGCGTATGGGCGGTGAGCTTCCTTCTTCTAATCACCCATGGTCCGGGGCGCTGGTCGCTTGATGCGGAAATTAACCGCCGCTTTTCCCCCGGCTGGCGCGTGTAGGGGGAGGTTTTCACTTCCCCAGCCTTAAAAATTTGATAGGGTTGCGCGTCAAGGCTAGGCGAGGCGCGGATGGTTCGGCGGAATAACTTGGGGCTCGTCCTGCTTGCGGCGGGCCTCTGTTTCGGAGCGGATGGAGCGCGCGGCCAAGACCCGCGCCCAGTGGCGGGGCAGGTTAAAACCCTCACCGGATCGGCCACCCTCACGCGCGCGGGCGAAACAGCCCCCGTTGTTGCGGGAATGACGATTCTCTCGGGCGATCATTTGGCGACGGCAGCCGATGCCAGCTTGGGCTTAACCTTGCGCGACGACACCACGCTTTCCTTGGGGCCGAACGCGCGGCTCACTTTGGACAATTTCGTTTTCGATCCGGCGGCCGATAAGCTTGGCCTCGCCGCCCGGCTGCATCGCGGCACTTTTGCGGTCTTAACCGGGCAAATCGCGCGCCTCGCCCCCGACCGAACCAAGTTCACGACGCCTAGCGCCAATATCGGCATTCGCGGAACCAAGTTTGTCGTGAAGGTGGAAGACGATGAATAAGTCTCTGCTTTTCGCAGCGCTTTTGCTGCTTGCGGGCTGCGCGGGGCAAACCACCATCGCGCTTTTGCCGGAAGACGGCGGACGCGTCGGCAAAGTTGCAGTCGAGGCCGGTGGGGCGACCCAGCTTCTCGATGCGCCGCTGCAATCGACCCGGTTCGATACCAAAGGCGGTACCCCCACCGCGCCGACGGTTCTAACCGATGCCGCCATCCGCGAAACCTGGGGCACTGCGCTTGCTGCCCTGCCGACGACGCCGGTGAACTATATTCTCTATTTCGAAAGCGGTACGGCGACGTTGACGGCTGAATCAGCGGCGCTCATTCCGACCATTCTGGCGGAACTCGCTCTCAGGCCCTTCCCGCATTTGGAAGTCACCGGCCATGCCGATGCGACGGGCTCGGACGCGCTGAACCTAACCCTGTCGCGCGCGCGGGCGGAAGCGGTGGCGAAGCGCTTGGCCGAGGGAAACCTCAATCAAGCGAGCGTTGCCATCTCCTCCCACGGCAAGCGCAACCCCCTGATCCCCACCCCGGACGGCGTGGCCGAGCCGCGCAATCGGCGGGTAACGGTGACGCTGCAATAGGGGGCGCGTCTGGCGTTTTTCGGCTTCCTGTGCTTCACTAAGCCATGACCACGCTGACCCACACCCTGACCGTGACAATCGATAGCGACACCGCCGCCAAGCTTCAGGCGTCGGTCGATGCCGGAACTTATCCGAGCGTCACGGACGCCGCGCGGGCAGCACTGGAAACTTGGTACGATCCCATCCAAGCCAAGGAAGAAATCCGCCGCCTATGGCGCGAGGGGGTGGAGAGTGGTCCGGGGCGGCCTGCCGAGGACGTTTTTCGGGATTTAATGGCCCACTACTCCGATATTCCGTAATGCTTCCGTTGATTATTCTCGATCTTGCCGAGCGTGACCTGTTGGCTCTGCGGGCGTATTTGGAAGAAAATTATGGCAGAGCGACGGCCCGCACGGTGCTTCAGCGGCTTCTTGCCGTCTGCGGCCATTTGCAGAAATTGCCGCAACTTGGTCGTGCCCATAACGACATCGAGCCGGGCTTGCGCTTTTTCCCCTGCGATCAAACGGTGCTTCTGTATCGCATCGAACCCGACCGGATCGAAATTGTCCGGGTTCTCGATGGTCGTCAGGATTGGCTTCGCCTTTTGACGACGCCAACGCCCGACTAACCCCGAAACTTACCCCAGCCGTTCCGCCACAATCGGCCCGCGCGTCGGGGCCGTATTGCCCAGCGTCACCGCCGCCTGAACCATCACCGTTGCCCGCGCAGCTTGGGCGGCGTCGCGCACATGCAGGCGGGCGAGCGGTTGGCCGGGGCCGACCGAAGCGCCGAGGCCGACGATTTCGGTTAGCCCGACCAAGGGATCGACCGGATCGGCGGAGCGAGTGCGCCCGCCGCCGATAGCCACCACGGCAAGGCCAATCTCGCGCGTGTCGATCGCCGTGACAATCCCGGCGCGCGGGGCGGGGATATCGACGGTCAGCGCGGGAAGCGGCAGATATTGAGCCTGTTTTTCAAACAAATCGGCGGGGCCACCGAGGGCCACGACCATACGCGCGAAAATCTCGGCGGCGGCACCGGAGGCGAGCGCAGCTTCGGCCTTGGCTTCCGCGTCGGCCAAACTGTCCGCAAGCTGCGTTGCCAGCAGCATTTCGGCAGCAAGCGCAATGGTGACGGCGTGCAGGCGCGCTTCGCGGCGGGTGCCGCTGAGATAGTCGAGCGCTTCCACCACTTCCACGGCATTCCCGGCGGTGGTGCCGAGCACCTCACTCATATCGGTCAGCAGCGCCCGCGTTGGGCAGCCCGCGCCATTGGCCACGGTGACGATGCTTTGGGCCAACTCGCGCGAGCGGTCCAGCGCGCCCATGAAGGAGCCGGAGCCGAATTTCACATCCATCACCAGCGCATCGAGCCCGGCGGCGAGTTTTTTCGACAGGATCGAGGCGGTAATCAGCGGGATCGATTCGACCGTCGCCGTGACGTCGCGGATACCGTAGAGGCGCTTATCGGCGGGGGCCATCGCGCTGGTTTGGCCGATGATGGCGCAGCCGACCTCCTTCGTCACCTTGGCGAACAGCTCGGGTGAGGGGATGGCGTTGTAGCCGGGAATGCTCTCCAGCTTATCCAGCGTGCCGCCGGTATGGCCAAGGCCGCGCCCGGAGATCATCGGCACCGCAGCCCCGCAGGCCGCAACAATCGGCGCGAGCATCAGGCTAACCTTATCGCCAACGCCGCCCGTCGAATGTTTATCGACGATGGGCCGCCCGAGGTTTTGCGGTTTCCAATCCAGCACGGTGCCGCTGTCGCGCATGCCGCAGGTCAGCGCAATGCGCTCGTCCATGCTCATGCCCTGGAAGAACACCGCCATCGCAAAGGCCCCGACCTGCTCGTCGGCCATGCTGCCCGTCGTGATTCCTTGGACGATGAAGGCGATTTCCTCGGCGGTCAGGGCATTACCGTCGCGCTTTTTGCGAATCAATTCTTGCGGAAGAAAGGTCATGTCATCACTTTTCTTGATTGACGAACTGCGGAATTTCCGCACTCTTTTGTCATGCATACCGTTATCGAAACGCCAGCTTATCTGGCCTCCGCAAAGGAGGAAAGCGTCTCAGAGGTGGAGCGGCGGGCTATTGTGACCTTCATCGCCAACAACCCCGATACCGGGGTAATTATGCCGGGATCGGGCGGGGCTCGAAAACTTCGGTTTGCGGCGCGGGGCAGAGGGAAAAGCGGCGGTTATCGGGTTATCACCTTTTATGCAGGCGAGGATATTCCGGTGTTTCTGCTGGATATTTACAGCAAAGAGACGCAGGCAAACTTGTCGAAAGACGAGTTGAATGAACTGCGTGGCATCTTAACGGATCTGCCCAAAATTTGGCGTGCGACCAGGGCGCAAAGGAGATCGACATGAGCAAGGCGGGACCGAGAATTCTGCAAGGGGCGCGGGAAGCGCTCGCCTATGCGCAAGGCGACGCGGGAGCCGCAGACTATGGTGTTCATCCTCCCGAAACGGTCGACGTGCGCGCGATCCGTCAAAAGCTCGGTCTATCCCAAAAGGCTTTTTCAGCCCGGTATGGATTTTCCTTCGGCCGTATCCGCGATTGGGAACAGGGCCGCTCGACGATAGACACGCCGTCCCGTCTGCTGCTGAAAATCATCGAGACCGAACCGGACGCTGTGGAACGGGTGCTCGCCCTCCGGTAGAGGGCGGCATCTCAGTAAGAAGCGCGCGAGGGTTCCGCCGTGGGGGACGTATGCCCTAGGGTGCGCAGCAGATCATCGAGCAGGGACGAGGCCCCGAAGCGGAAGGTTTCGGGGGTGGCCCAGGTTGGCCCCATGATCTCGTCCGCGACGGCGAGATACGCCGCCGCATCGGCCCCTGTGCGCACGCCGCCGGAGGCTTTGAAGCCGACTTCCGGGTCCATATCATGGATCACGGAGAGCATGATGCGCGCCGCCTCCAGCGTCGCCCCCACGGGAGTTTTACCGGTGGAGGTTTTGAGGAAATCCGCGCCCGAGAGAATGGCGGCTTCCGAGGCCTCGCGGATGGCGGTCGGGTTCGCAAGCTCGCCCGTTTCCAGAATGACCTTTAAGATCACCCCGGTCGGGCACACCGCCCGCGCCGCCGCGACGATATCGCGCGCAAAGGTGCGCTTGCCCGATAGAAACGCCTGCCAGGGGAAGACCAAATCAATCTCATCCGCCCCGGCCACCAGCGCGGCCTTAATATCGGCCTCGATAGTTTTGCGCTCTTGGGTGCCTTCGGGGAAATTGACCACGGTGGCAAGCCCGATGCGCTGATCGAGCAACCCGTTGGCCAATGCCACGAAGGGCCCATGGATACAGATAGCGGCCACCGGCCCGGCGGGGGTCACGGCTTTATCGCACAGGGCGCGGATGGTCGCGTCCGTATCCGTATCGTTCAGCGAGGTCAGGTCCAGCAGGGCCAGCGCGCGCGCGGCGGTTTCCGTCAGGCTCATGTCCCGAAATCCTCCAGAAAGGCGATGACCAGCCGGGTCAGGTCTTTCCCGGCTTGTCCCGCCAAGGCCAGCGTGTGGGCATGGCTTAAGGCGGTATCGCTGAGACCTTCACCGAGGTTGGTGATGGCTGATACCCCAGCGACGGTTAAACCGCAATGGCGCGCGAGAATAACTTCCGGCACCGTGCTCATCCCAACCGCATCCGCGCCTAAGCGCTGGAAGGCTCTAATCTCGGCGGGGGTCTCGAAGCAGGGGCCGGTGACGGCAATGTAGGTGCCCTCTTGCAGCGGAATTCCGAGTTTTTCTGCGGTAGCGCGGATCTTGGCCCGAGTGGCGGCATCATAAGCATTGGCCATCGGCGGAAAGCGCGGGCCGATGGTCTCGTCGTTCGGGCCGATCAGCGGATTGCCGTTCATCAGATTGATGTGATCGGCCATCAGCATGAGCTTGCCCGGCTCCAGATCGAGCCGCAGCGAGCCCGCCGCATTGGTCACGATCAAAAGCTCGGCCCCCAGCCCCTTCATCGCCCGGATTGGCACCGCCATCCCCGCGAGCCCTTCGCCCTCATAGACGTGTTTACGGCCTTTGAACCCGGCAATGGCAACGCCGCCTAAGGTGCCCAGCACCAACTCGCCCGAATGCCCGGCGACGGTGGAGCGCGGGAAGCCGGGAATCTCGGCGTAAGGAATGACAATCGGGTTTTCGATCTGATCGGCCAGCCCGCCGAGGCCCGACCCCAGAATAATCGCAACACGCGGCGTAAAGCCAGGGGCTTTGGCGCGGATTGTCTCAATGGCGGCAGCAGGATCTAGGCTCATAGAATCGGCTCCTCGAACGGGTGGCGGCCCTCGCGGTCTTCGATCTCGACCACCCACAGGTCGGGATCTCTGCGGCGGGCACGGGAGATGGTTTCTTCGGCGTCGGCTTCTGGGATGGGGTCGGGGCCGGACGCGCGCAGCCACGCCTTATCCCCGTCCAGCGTGCGGGTTTGGGTCAATATAGTGCAGCCGGTCGCGCCCTGATTGATGACCACGAGCACTGCGCCCGCCTGCGGGTCGCCCTTATGGCGGACCATCATGGAGATGCCCCGGTCGTTCCAGCGCCTAATATGGGCGCGCAGCCAAAAATCGGTGGTTAGGCCACCGCTCATGCTGGGGGCGCGTCCGATAAATGGGCAGGGCCAAAAGCACGGGGGAGTAATTCGCCCAGGGTGACGACCTCGAAGGTCCCATCTTCAGCGGCAATCGCAATCGGCGTTTCCACGCTGCCGAACTCGAACAGCCGCTGGCGACACCCGCCGCAGGGCGTGCAGAGATCGGGGCCGGAGCCGATAACGGCGACCGCTTTCAACCGCCGTTCGCCGCCCGCGATCATCGTGCCAATCGCGCAGGTTTCGGCGCAGGCCCCTTGCGGATAGGCGGCGTTTTCCACATTCGCGCCGACGAAGATTTTCCCGCTGGGGGTCAGCAGCGCCGCGCCGACGTAATAGTTCGAATAGGGCGCATAGGCGCGGGCGCGAATGTCCATCGCAGCGGCAACCAGGGCTTTGAAGTCGATTGTGTCGGTCATCGGGATTTCACATAGGGCAGGCCGATGGCTTTCGGCGCGACGGCTTTCCCGACGAACCCGGCCAGCAGCAGGACGGTGAGAATATAGGGAACGGCTTGGATGAACTGCACCGAGACCTCGCCGATGAGCGGCAGCGGCACGCCTTGCAGGCGCACTTGCAGCGCGTCGGTAAAGGCGAAAAGCAGGCAGGCAAACAGCGTCGGCCACGGCTTCCACTTGCCGAAAATCAGAGCGGCCAGCGCGAGATAGCCTTTCCCGGCGGTCATATCCTGCAAAAACCCGCTCGATTGGGCGATGGAGAGATAGCCCCCCGCCATGCCGCAAAGCAGCCCATTGCAGGCGAGCGCCAAATAGCGGGTGCGCGCGACGCTGACCCCGGCGGTATCGAGCGCGTGGGGATTATCGCCCACCGCCCGCAGCCGCAGCCCAAAGCGGGTTTTATAGAGGATATAGGCCACCAGCGGCACGATCAGCGCGGTGAGATACACGGGCGCGGTATGGCCGGAAATCACGTCACTATAAAACTGGCCGAGGATCGGCACGTCTTTGACGGTTTCCGCTAAGGGCAGGTCGATAGGCCGAAACCGCCCTTCGGTCGGCAGCACCGGCGTGCGCCCGCCCTCGTGGAACCAGGCGGAAGCCAGCGTCGGCGTAATCCCGGCGGCGACAATGTTGATCGCCATGCCGGAAACCATCTGATTGCCGTTATGGGTGACGCAGGCGAAAGCATGGACCATCGAAAGGCCCCAGGCGGTCAACATCGCCGCGAGCAGCCCCACCCAGGGATCGGCGGCTATGAAGGCGACCGATCCGCCCGCAAAGGCCGCCGCCAGCATCTTGCCCTCAAGCCCGATATCGACAACGCCGGAACGTTCGGAAAACAGCCCCGCCAATCCGGCTAAAACCAGCGGCGTTGCCACGCGGAAGGTGGCGTCGAGCATGGAAACAAGCATATCCATTTCCGGCCTCCCTTAAGCGCTTTTTGGTTTGAAATAGGCTTCCAACGGTGCCCGGAACAGGTTTTCCAGCGCGCCGCAGAAGAGGATTACGAGCCCTTGGATGACAACGATCATCTCGCGGGTGATGGCCGGGATCTCGAAGGCCAGATCGGAGCCGCCCTGATAGAGCGCGCCGAACAGCAGCGCCGACAGCGCAATGCCGACCGGGTGGTTCCGGCCCATCAGCGCCACGGCAATACCGACATAGCCGACGCCGCCGGTCCAGTTCATCACCAGCCGATGCTGCACGCCCATCACCTCGTTGATGGCCGCGAGCCCCGCCAGCGCACCGGAAATCACCATTGCTATGATAATCAGGCGTGGCACCGGCATGCCCGCGTAAACGGCGGCGGTCTCATTGGTGCCGACCGTGCGCAGCTCATAGCCCCAGCGCGTGTGCCAGATGTAGAGGTAGACGAGAATCGCGGTGAGGATCGCCAGAAAGAACCCCAGGTTTAGCGGCATGCGCGGCAGGTCGAGCCCCAGAAAAGCCCCCATATCCTGAACCGTCGGTAGATGCGTCGAGGGCGGAAAAGCCGCCGACTGCGGCGCTTGCTGGCCATCGGCGCGGATCACGTCCACCAGCATCCAGGTCATGAAGGCGGTGGCGAGGAAGTTGAACATGATCGTCGTTACGACCACATGGCTGCCGCGCGCCGCCTGCAAATAGCCGGGGATAATCGCCCAGGCCGCGCCGCAGGTAATCGCGGCGATCATGGCCAGCGGAAGCACGGCCCACCAGGGCCAGCCGGGCAGTCCCAAACACACGAGGGCGACGCCGAGGCCCGCCACATAGGCTTGCCCCTCGCCGCCGATATTGAACAGCCCAGCATGGAAAGCAACGGCAACCGCCAATCCCGTGAACATAAAGTTCGTGGCGTAATGCAGCGTATAGCCAATCGCTTCCTGATAGCCGACCGCGCCATTGACGAGGATAACCAGCGCTTCGAACGGGTTTTCGCCAATCAGCGCAATCACCAACCCGGAGACGATCAAGGCCGCCGAGAGATTGAGAAAGGGCAGCAGCCCGAGATCGACCCAGCGCGGCAGGCTGGTGAGGCGGGCGGCGCTCATGCCGCGTCTCCCGCGCCGCGCGCACTCGATTCCCCGGCCATCATCAGCCCCAGGCGGCGCTCGTCGGCTTCGGCACGGGGAACGATGCCGGTGATCTTTCCGGAAGCCATCACAATAATACGATCCGCCAGCGACAAGATTTCATCCAATTCGACCGAGACCAGCAAAACGGCTTTACCCGCGTCGCGCAATTCCACAATGCGACGGTGAATAAATTCGATGGCCCCGATATCCACCCCCCGCGTCGGTTGGCCGATCAAAAGCAGGTCGGGGTCGCGGTGAATTTCCCGCGCCAGCACGATTTTTTGTTGATTGCCGCCGGAAAACAGCGAGGTGCGCAGCATCGGGTCGGGCGGGCGCACGTCGAATTCAGCCATGAAGCTTTCGGTGCGGGCGATCAGCTTCTTGCGGTCGAACAGCAGCCGGGAGATGCCCCGGTCGCCCTGCAACTCCGGATCGTGATGATAGCCGAGAATAGCGCTTTCATAGGCGGGGAAGGGCTTCACCAGCCCCATCGTCATGCGGTCTTCCGGCACATGGGCGATGCGTTGGCTGCGGCGGCGGGCGGCCTCGGTCCCCGATAGGGCGGGCAGCGGTTTGCCGTGATAGAGCAACTCGCCCGAGGTTTGGCCGCGAATGCCCGCCAGAATATCGAGCAACTCCGACTGACCGTTACCCGAAACCCCGGCGACGCCAACGATTTCGCCCGCGCGCACGGTGAAGTTCAAATCATGCAGCAGAGTTACGCCGCGCCGGTCCACTAGGCGAATATTCTTGCCTTCTAGCACCACCGGCCCCGGCGCGCGGTCGGCCTTGGCGATACTGAGGTTGACCTTGCGGCCCACCATCATTTCGGCAAGCTGGGATTTATCGGTTTCGGTCGTTTTCACCGTGCCTACCAATGCACCGCCGCGCATCACGGTAACGCTATCGGTCGCGTCCATAATTTCGCGCAGCTTGTGGGTGATGAGCAGGATGGTTTTGCCTTCGGCCTTCAGCGTGCGCAGAATCCGAAACAGATGGTCGGCCTCCTGGGGCGTCAGCACGCCGGTCGGCTCATCGAGAATGAGGATTTCCGCGCCCCGGTACAGGGCTTTCAGAATTTCCACGCGCTGCTGCAAGCCAACGGGCAAATCGCCAACCAGCGCATCGGGATCGACATCCAGCGCATAATCTTTGTTGAGGCGCAGCAACTCGGTGCGGGCGGCGGCCAGTGACGGGGCGAGGCGGAACCCCTGCTCAATGCCGAGAATCACATTTTCCAGCACGGTGAGCGTGTCCACAAGCATGAAATGCTGGTGGACCATGCCGATACCGAGGCGAATCGCGTCCTGGCTGGTGCGGATCGCTTGGTCGGTGCCATGTACGCGAATCTGGCCCGAATCGGCCTGATAGAAGCCGTAAACAATGCTCATCAGCGTGGATTTACCCGCGCCATTTTCGCCCACAATCCCGTGGATCGACCCGGCAGCGACGGTGAAAGACACGTCCCGATTGGCGTGGACGGCCCCGAAGCGCTTGTTAATTCCAATCAGGTCAAGCGCTGGAGGGCGGGTAGCAGGGTGGCTCATCGGCGGCAGAAAGTCCCCAAGGGCAGTCCGTCGCGGAACTGCGACGCTCTAAATTAGAGCATGTTTCGGACGGAATGCGACCAACTAACGCAGCAAACTCTAAAAAAACAGCGCCCGGATGACGCAGGCATCATCCGGGCGTGTTTTCAGTCGTTCAACAATCGACCAATCCGGCCTTAGCTGACCGGGCAGGAATTGTTGTTGGCGCGGTAATCGACCACTTTGATCTTCCCACCAATAATATCGGCGCGAATTTCTTTGATCTTCTTTTCCATATCGGCGGTAACAAGCTTGCGGTTATTATCGTCCAGCGCCCAATCCACCCCGTCTTCCTTCAGGCCGAGGGAAATGGTGCCGGCTTTCCAGGTGCCCTTCTTGGCATCGCTGAAGGTATTGTAGACGGCGTTATCGACGCGCTTCAGCATCGAGGTCAGCACGGTACCCGGCTGAACGTGATTCTGATTGCTATCGACGCCAACCGCGAGCTTGCCCTTATCTTTCGCGGCCTGCATCACACCGATACCGGTGCCGCCGGCTGCTGCGAACACAACGTCCACACCCCGGTCAAACTGCGAAATCGCGAGTTCCGAGCCTTTGGCCGGATCACGCCACGCCGACGGCGTCGTGCCGGTCATATTGGCGATATAATCGGCCTTAGGGTTGATGTACTTCGCGCCTTGCGCATAGCCGCAACCGAAAGCGCGGATCAGCGGAATATCCATCCCGCCAACGAAGCCGACCTTACCGGTCTTGGAGGCGAGGGCTGCCAGCGCGCCGACCAGGAACGAGCCTTCTTCTTCCTTGAAGATGATCGACTGAGCGTTAGGGGCATTCACCACCGAATCGATGATGACGAACTTCACGTTCGGATATTGCGGTGCAATCTTTTCAACGGCGGCTTGCTGGGCAAACCCGACCGAAACGATCACACCCACGCCGCGCTTGGCGAGGTTGCCCAGGGCCTGTTCGCGCTGGTTTTCGTTGGTGATTTCGAATTCGCGGTAAGCGATGCCGGTTTCTTTTTTAAACCGTTCCGCGCCGGTATAGGCAGCTTCATTGAAGCTCTTATCGAACTTACCGCCCATATCGAACACGATAGCGGGGGTAAAATCCTGAGCGAGCGCCGTTGCGCTCATCAGGCTTGCAATCATCCCGGCTGCATAAGCCGCAATCTTCATACGGGTCACGATCAAATCCCTCTCTCTCGAAGCCCTAAGCGAAGCCTGTCCGTCATTTTTTATATGGCACCAGCGAAGTGGGCCAATTGGTCAACTATGGCAAGACCGGGGGCGGGTTGCACGCGGATTCTTTGCGGAATCTTCAGCATTCGTATACAGACGAAAATGCGACGGTTATGAGGTCAAAGCCGCTGCAAACTGCCAGAAAGGGCTATTTCGTGTCGTCAATCCGCGCGCTCTTACTCGATATGGATGGAACCTTGGCGGCGACCGATCCGCTGCAAGCCGAAATTTTTGCCCAAGTGCTCGCCCCGCACGGGTTTAGTGTCGATCACAGCTTCTATGCAGAGCGGATTGCGGGCCAAACGAACCGGCGGATTTTCCAAAATTTATTCCCCGGTCTCAGCGACGATGAGGCCGATGCGATGAGCGACGCGAAGGAGGCGGCGTTCCGCGCGGCTCATCCGGCCTTGGAGCCGCTACCGGGATTGAAGGGGTTCATTGCGGCGGCTGTGGCGCACGGGCTCCATCTTGCGCTGGTCACGAATGCGCCTCGGGCTAACGCCGATCATGTGCTGGAAGCGCTCGGCCTGACCACTTATTTTGCCGAAATCGTTACAGTGGACGTTGTACCACGCGGCAAACCGTACCCCGATCCCTATCAAGAGGCGTTGCGCCGCTTTGGCCTCGCGCCCCATCAGGCGATTGCGTTCGAGGATAGCCCAACGGGTTTGCGGGCGGCACTTGCGGCAGGCGTTCCAACGGTTGGGCTCGCGACGACCCTTACCGTCGACGCGCTTAGAGACCTAGGTGCGCGCTGGGCGGTGCCCGATTATCTCAACCTCTCGCTCTCGGCCCTTCTGGCCGAGGCGGGATGAGGCTTTAATTTACGCTTCCGAAATCCAGCGGTAGCCGAAGCCCGGATAATTATGAATGGCGGTGAAGTGCTTATCGGCTTCTTTGAACTTCTGGCGGATGCGCTTCACCATCGCGCGCACATTGGCGCGATAGCCATCGGTGCCGGTGCCCGCAATAAAGCCGATGCCTTTTACCGTATCGTAAATATCGCGGTAGCTGGCGTCCTGTCCGGCCCGGTCGACCAGCAGTTGAACAACGCGGAACTCTGATAAGGTGAGATCAACCCGATGGCCGCGCCACTCGATGCGGGCGGCGGCACCATCAAGCCGCAATTGGCCGATCTGGCGTATAGTGGCCGTTTCTTGCGAGCGGCCCGACATAGCTCCCATCGCGCGTAAGGACTGCGCCACGGCTTCCCCATCGCTCCGAGTGCCCGGAACCAGCAGCATCGGCGTTTCCGGGCTTGCGGCCTGAAGATCAGCCAGATCCATTGAGGAAACCGACGCGCTGTCGATAATCATCAAGGCAAATTCCGAGGTTTGCGGGCTCTTTTGGCTGGTATCTTCAGCGCCGAGCAGGGGGGAAACCGTATAGCCCGCGTCGGTCAGGGCCGATGCCCAGGCTAGGCCCTGATCGGGCTCGTCGCACAGCATGGCAACGCGGGGGGAGACACCGCGATCGGTTCGCACGGTATCGGTCGCGTGGAGGGCGGTAGGGGTCTGGGGCATGTTTTTTTTCTCCTGCATTCCGACTCTCGGGCAAGAAAATATCGAGTCGAATTAATATAATCATAATCAGGGGGGCGGAGCAAGTCTTTCTGAAACCATCGCGTCACAACGTCGCTCTTTTCTTGCGAATAGCTAGATTATAAATGTATTTTATTGAAATATGCGCAAAACCCGACCTTGCCAACGACCCTTAGTGAGCTAACTTGCTTAAAAAGAATCGCAGTCGGTGAGGGAATGCTTCAGGTTGTATGGTTTAAGCGCGACCTGCGCGTGCATAATCATCGGCCCTTGTGTACGGCTACCGTGGCCGGGCCAGTGTTGCCGCTTTATATTCTCGAGCCTGATCTCTGGCAGCAACCCGACGTATCGGCCCGGCATTGGCGGGTGCTGAGGCCGTGCCTATTAACACTAGCAGCGGATCTCGCCGGGCTTGGCCAAGAGTTGATTGTTCAGACCGGGGGGGCGATCAGTGTACTCGCCAATCTCAGGGCGCGGCTTGGCCTGTTTGGTCTATGGAGCCACGAAGAAACCGGTTCGCTCTGGACCTATCGGCGTGACCAAGCGGTTTTGGCCTGGTGCCGGGCGGAGGGCATTGCGTGGCGTGAAATGTCGCAAACCGGCGTTGTGCGGCGTCTAAAATCGCGGAGCGGCTGGGCGACGCAGTGGGATCGGCGCATGGTGGAACCGTTGGTGCCGCCCCCGGCGGGTTTGCTTCCCCTGGCGTCGCGCGGATTTCACCTCACCTCAGAGCCGCTTCCCGAGCAAATGGGCACAGCGATTGGACCCGTCACCGGCGACGGCGAGCCGCCCGGCGATCGGGCGACGGGGCTTTATTTGTTGGAGAGCTTCGTTCAGCGCCGGGCGGCGCGCTACGTCAAAGGGCTATCGAGTCCGCTCACCGCCCCGCAAGCCTGCTCCCGTCTCAGCCCGGCCTTGGCGCTGGGGACGCTCTCGATGGCGGAGGTGGTCCAGCGCCTGCGATTGGCCCAACGTCAGGCGGGGGGCGGCGATAGATGGGCGGAGGCTCCGGGCTTCGCCCCGAACCGCGCGCTGAAGGGTGGGTTGAACGCTTGCCTGAGCCGCCTCGCCTGGCATTGTCATTTCATCCAAAAGCTTGAAGATCAGCCATCCATCGAAACCCACTGTCTGCATCCGGCCATGGAGGGGGTGCGCGGCACCGATCCCGCGCGGATCGAGGCTTGGGCGAAAGGCGAAACGGGCATTCCGTTCATCGATGCCTGCATGCGCGCCCTGGTGGCGACCGGTTGGATCAACTTCCGCATGCGCGCGATGCTCTGTTCCTTTGCCGCTTATCAGCTTTGGCAGGATTGGCGGGCCCCGGCGCGGCATCTGGCCCGCTGTTTTATCGATTACGAGCCCGGCATTCATTACCCGCAGGTGCAAATGCAGTCCGGCACCACGGGCATCAACACCCTGCGCATTTATAATCCGGTGAAACAAGGGCTCGATCACGACCCAGACGGCATGTTTCTGCGCAAATGGCTCCCCGAACTCGCGGATTTGCCCACCCCCTTGCTGCACGAGCCCTGGAAGGCGGAAACGCCACTGCTGCGGGCGGCGGGGGTGCGGCTCGACAGCACTTATCCGCGCCCGATTGTCGATAATACGGAGGCGGCCCGTTTCGCGCGGGAGACGCTGTGGCCATTGCGGCGCGAGCGCGCGTTTCGGCAGGCCGCAGCAGCCGTTGTCGAAAAACATGGCAGCCGCAAAGCATCGGCCCCGTCCGCGGGCGAAGCTGCGCGCCGCGCCGCCGTCGACAAGCGCCAAGGTACTTTGTTTGACGATTGATCTCGCAGCGTCAGCGCGCGGGGGCTTCGAAGGTCAGATAAGGGCCATGGGCGCTTTCACCGCGCCCGATGACGGTCCAGCCGTGGGCCGCGTAGAAGGCCTGGGCGGGGCGGTTCAGCGCGAGGCATTTTAGCGTCATCCGCCCCCGCGTGGTTCGAATGACATGGGCCAGGAGAGCACTCCCCACGCCGCGCCCTTGGGCTGCGGGGGTAATATAGAGCGAATGCAAAAAGGCGCTTTGCAGATAAACCGAGGCAAAGCCCAAAATTTCCTGGTCGGCGCTGGCGAGCCAGAGGAGTTCGCCCTGAGTATCCCGATAAAAATCGTCGGGTTGAAAGGTTTCGGCGGACAACCAATTAAAAGTGATGCGCCGAACCGTCAAATAAAGTTCTGCCAGCGTCGGAAAATCTCGCAATTCCGCCCTCCGGATTTTCAGGTCCAAGGGCGGTATGGCGGTCGCGGGTGAACGAAATTTTTCGTTCTGCGACAAAATTAAGCTACGAAGTTACGGGCGAACTCGTCAGCGATTTGCTTCGAAGCAAAGCTGAACTCATACGTCACCGATGCGGGCGAGACATCGACGCGGCTCATATATTGCGCGTTCCGAATTTCCAGCCACTCCCCGAGGGTCGTTTCGTCTGCGGTCGCTTCGGGAACACGTACCAAAAAAGGAAAGTCCGTCATGCTAGCCTCCAAGTCTATCGGCCCTCGGGTCGGTTTAGACTACCGACTCTCACTCATCTGGCATGGATGCTCCCACAGATCGATTACCGAACAGTAAACTCATTCAGAGAGAATTTAGTTAAATTAGGTAGTATTAATTCGGCGTCCAGCAAGTTTTGCGTGATTGGATGGGTTGGCCGGGTAAAAATTTCAGCCGTGGTTCCAAGTTCCACGCGCTGACCTTGGGCCATTACCAGCACGCGGTCGGCCACCGCCCTAACCGCGAGAAGGTTATGGGAAATGAACAGAATGGCAAGCTTATGGCGGGTGCGAAGCTCGCCTAAAAGCGCCAAAATCTGCGCCTGAACCGAAAGATCGAGCGCCGACGTGGGCTCGTCGGCGATGAGCAGGCGCGGGTTTGGCATCAGTGCGCGGGCAAGGGCGATGCGCTGACGCTGCCCGCCCGAAAATTCATGCGGGTAGCGGGTGGCAACCTCCGGCGACAGTCCAACGTCTTCGAGCATAGCGCGCATGCGCGCTATGCGTTGGTTGCGGGGGGATGCGTTGCGATACAGCGGCTCTTGCAGGCTCCAGCCGATGGTTCGGCGAGGATTGAGTGAACTGAACGGGTCTTGAAACACCATCTGCACCGGAACGCAGCCTTCCGGCATTGGGGCCCAGCGCAAATGCCCGGCACTGGGGCGGTCCAATCCGGCGATAAGGCGCGCGAGGGTAGATTTGCCGCAGCCGCTTTCCCCGACAATGGCGAGGCACTCGCCTTCGGCAATCGAAAAGGACATATCGGAAACGGCGGCGAACTGCGGGGCGGGAGCAAACAGACGCGGGCGCGGCAGAGAATAGCGGCGGCTCAAGCCCTCGATTTCCAGCAGCGGCGCGCTCATCCTAAGGCCTCGGCTTGCCAGCAGGCGACGGTCCGGGCACCTAGCGCGCGTAAGATTTGCGCATCAGTGCAGGGGAACTGCCGGAAGGCGCAGCGTGGGGCGAAACGGCAACCGGTTCCGCGTTCCTGCGGCGTGGGAAGGCTGCCAGGGATGGGCGTTAGGGTTTCGCCGAGGCCCGGCACGGCGGCGCGCAACCCCTTGAGGTAAGGATGGAGCGGTTGCATGAGCAGCTCCAGCGTCGGCCCCGTCTCCACCGCCTGCCCGGCATAGAGCACGAGCAGCCGTTGCGTTAGCCGCGCGACGACGCCGAGGTCATGGCTCACCAGCAACAGCCCCAGCCCGCGCGCCTCGGTGAGGTCGTGTAAGAGGGCAAGAATCTGGCGCTGAACGGTCACATCGAGGGCGGTGGTCGGCTCGTCGGCGATGAGCAGATCGGGATTGCCCGATAGTGCCACCGCCAACCCCACCCGCTGCCGCTGCCCGCCGGAAAGCGCGTGCGGGTATGAATCGATCCGCCGGGCAGGCTCGGGCACCTGCACCTGCGCCAACAGATCGAGCGTCGCTTGCCGCAAGGCCGCCCCGCGCAAGCCCTGGTGCAGGGCAATCCCCTCGCCGATCTGATCGCCAATGGTCAGCATCGGGTGCAGGGCGGTCATGGGTTCCTGAAACACCATGCCGATGCGCCGCCCGCGATAGGCGCGACGCGCCTCGGGCGCGAGGGGGAGAAGATCGGTCCCGTCGAAACGAATCGTCCCGCTGGCAATGGCCCCCGCCGGTAGAAGCCCGAGAATGGCGAGCGCCAGCAGCGTCTTGCCGGAGCCGCTTTCGCCAACCACGCCTAAGCGCTCGCCGCGCCGGAGGGTAAGGCTCACGTCTTCCAGAACCGGCACTGGGGTGCCGTCCTCGCCGAGGGGCAAGGTGACGCTGAGTCGCTCAAGGGCCAACATCAGCGCGCGCCCTTCGGGTCGAGCCAGTCGCGCAAGCCGTCGCCGAGCAGATTGAAGCCGAGCACCGCGAGCGCAATCGCCGTGCCCGGTAACAGCGCCAGATAGGGCGCGCGGGTGAGGTAGGTTTGCGCGTCGGCCAGCATCCGGCCCCAACTGGGGTTCGGCGGGGCAATCCCGACACCGAGGAAGGACAGGCCCGCTTCGGTGAGAATGGCGAGCGCCAGTTGGATTGTCGCCTGCACGATCAAAGCGCCCGCGATCATCGGCAGAACATGATCCCAGGCGATGCGAAAGCTGCCTTTGCCGGAGAGGCGGGCGGCGCGGATATAGTCCTGCGTTAGCACTGACAGCGCGGCGGCGCGCGTGACGCGGGCAAAAACGGGGATATTGAATAGGCCAATCGCTAGCACTGCCGTTCCTGCCCCGCCGCCGATGAGCGCGGCCAGCACAATTGCCGAGAGAATGGCGGGAAAGGCGAAAAGCAGATCGGCGAGGCGCAGCACCAGCGCTTCAATCCAGTCACGTTTCAGCGCCGCGAGCAGGCCGAGCGCCACGCCCGCGATAAGGCCAACCGCGACGGCGGCGAGCGCCACCGTGAGCGAATTCCATGCGCCGACCATCAGTTGCGCCGCAAGGTCGCGCCCCATCGCATCGGTCCCGAGCCCGCCCGCGCCGTTGAAGGGTTCCTGCAGTCGCAGGGGAATGCGCATGCGCAGGGGATCGGCGGGCAGCCAAACGCGCGACAGCAGGGCCAGGAGCACAGTCGATCCTGAGAGGGCGAGGCCGATGCGCAGGGAGAGGGTAGCGCGCACGGGTTACGCCCCCCGCCGCAAGCGCGGATCGAGCCCGAGATAGGCAAGATCGACGAGCAGGTTCACCAGAATGACGAAAGCCGCCAGCAGCATCGCCACGTCTTTGACCACGATCACGTCGCGCTGGTTCATCGCCTGATACAGCAACCGCCCGAGACCGGGCAGGGCAAAGATATTCTCAACCAGAATCGCGCCCGCGACGAGAAAGGAGAATTGCAGCCCAAGGATCGTCACGACCGGCACCAGGGCGGCGCGCAGGGCGTGGCGGATCAAAATGCGCGTCTCCGAGACCCCTTTCGCGCGGGCGGTGCGGATATAATCTTCGCCCATCACCTCCAGCACGGCAGCCCGCGTTACCCGCGCCAGAATGGCGGCTTGCGGCAGGGCGAGGGCGAGGGCGGGGAGAAACAGCGCGCGCAGGCCGGGCAGCAGGCCTTCTTTCCAACCGGGAAAGCTTCCCACCGGAAACAGCGGCCAAGTGAGCGAGAAGAGCAGGATCAGCAAAAGCCCGATCCAGAAATTCGGCACCGCCACGCCCAATTGCGCAAACAGCATCACGCCTGCATCGGCCATTTTCCCGTGCTTGGCGGCAGCCAGCGTGCCGAGCGGCAGGGCAAGGGCGGTGGAGATCAGAATCGCCAGCAGGGCCAGCGGCAGGGTGAGGCTCAGGCGTTCGGCAATCAGATCGGCCACCGGCACGCGGTAGGTATAGCTCAGGCCGAAATCGCCCTGGAGCATTCCGCCGACCCAGCCGAGATAGCGCGGCAGGGCCGGTTGATCCAGCCCCAACTCGGCGCGCACGGCGGCGAGCGTATCGGCACGCGCTTCCAGCCCCAACATCACGGCGGCAGGATCGCCCGGCAGAACCTCCAGCACCACGAACAGCAGAACCGACCCGAGAAACAGGGTAAAAGCGGCACTGCCGAGGCGCTGGAGGATGGGGCGAAGCATGCTCAGAGCAAGGCGTTATTGCCAGGCAACGTCAACCACATCATTCGCCGGGATCGGCTGATTCTCCCACAGGCCGGTCAGCTTGGCGTTCCATACGCCGAGTTTCGGCAGCAAGAACAGGAATAGCGCGGGCGCATCCTCCGCCAACCGCCGCTGCGCTTGGCCCAAGAGGGCGAGGCGTTGCGGCGTGTCGGTGGTGGTGGCCACATCGGCCATCAGCTTTTTCAATTCGGCGGACTGGTAGTTGAAGTAGTAGCTGTCGCGCGCATAAATCCCCAAATCGAGCGGCTCGGTATGGGCGACGATGGTCATATCGTAATCGGTGCGCTTAAAGACCTGATCGAGCCATTGGCCGGGGAACTCAATCGGCTCAAGCTTCAAGGTTACGCCCACATCCTGGAACATCGCCGCCAGCACTTCCGCCGAGCGGCGCGCGTAGGTCATTTGCGGCATGCGTAAGCTGGCGGTGAACCCGTTCGGATAGCCCGCCGCCGCAAGCCCGGCTTTCGCGGCTTTCACGTCATAGGGCAGCGCCCCGGTCAGATCGATATAACCCGGCTGGCTGGGGGAAAAATGGCTGCCGATGGGCTGGCCGATGCCATTATAGGCGGCGTCCACCAGGGCTTTCCGGTCCACGGCTTGGGTCAGCGCCCGGCGCACGCGCACATCGTCGAAGGGTTTGCGCGCATTATTGAAACCCGCCACCACTTCGCCTTCGGTATTGCCCGCAACCGCCTTGAAGCGCGCGTCTTTCTTAAACTCTTCGAAGAGCTCGGGCGCGCCGAGGTTCGGCATGGCGTCCACCTCGCCCGCTTTCAGGGCCGAAACCTGGGCTTGGGCGTCCGAAATAAAGCGGAAGGTGACTTTATCGAGCTTCACGCTGGCGGCATCGCGGAACGCCGGATTCTTTTCCAGCACAATGCGGTCGCCGCGCGTCCAAGACGCAAACTTGAAAGCGCCCGTGCCGATGGGGTTAGTCTTATTATTGGCGATGCTGCGCTCGCTCATAATCACCGCGTCACCCCAACCGAGGTTCCAGAGGAACAGGCCGGTCGGGCGCTTCAGAGTAATGACAGCGGTCAGCGGATCGGGGGTTGCGACTTCGGCAATCGGCTCGAAGAGTTGCTTTTGCGCATTGGTCGAATCGGGCGCGCGGGCGCGGTCGAGGCTGAATTTCACGTCCGCGCTGGTAAGCGGACTGCCGTCGTGAAACAGCACATTGCCCCGCAGTTTGAAACTATAGGTTAGCCCGTCCGCTGAGATCGTCCAGCTTTCGGCCAGCGCGGGCAGCACCGCGCCGGTCCGGTCGATGCGCGTCAGACCTTCGAAGACGTTCCGATAGGTAACTTCGCGGATCGCGGCGGCGGCGGCGCTGGTTGGATCAAGGTTCGGCGGCTCAATCGGCATGGCAAGCGTCAGCGTGCCAGCGCCACCCGCCTGGGCAAGAACCGTGGGGCTGACCAGAAGAGCCGCCAGAACCGAGGCGGCGCGCAGAAGGTGCGTGCGGGGCATAGATTCCCTCCCTTTAAACGTCTTTTTGTTGGAGACTTTTATAACCGGGAAACGCGCCGAGCGTCTCCGCTTCGTAAACGCCGCGCGCGACGGCGCGGGCAACGCAGTCGGCGGCGGCTTGGCCTAGGCGGGCCAATCGGTAGGGATCGACGCCCGAGCCGTCCCCCGTGGACAGCGTAAAGACGCTATCCCCATCAAACGGCGTATGGACCGGGCGAATGGCGCGCGCGAGCCCATCCTGCGCCATGATCGCCACCCGTTGGGCGTCGGCCTTGGTCAAGGGCGCGTCGGTGGCGACGACGGCGAGGGTGGTATTCGCACCCAGTTGCGGTAGGGCCGTATCGGTCCAGGCGGTGAGGCTGGCAATGGGGAGCGAGGGCGGAACCTGCCCGCCCAGTTCCGCCAATTGCTCGTAGGGCCAGGCCCAAAAGCTGGAGCTGCCGGGGTGCAGAACCGAGCCGACAGGGTTGGCGGCGACCAGCGCCCCCACCCAATCCGCGCCGACCCGGAGCGACGCGGTGCCGAGCCCGCCTTTCAGCCGCCCGGCTTTCGCGCCATAGCCCGCGCCCGCATTGCCTTGGGCGATATCGAGGCTCGCTTGCTCGCACGCGTGAATCGCCAGGGCGCGGTATGGCGGGGTTATCCAAGTTTTATCGCCGCCATTGAGCAGATCGAACAGAATTGCGGCGGGCACAATCGGCACGCGGGCGGTGCCGACGGGAAAGCCGATACCCCGCGCAGCGAGATACTCCATAACGCCGCTGGCTGCATCCAGCCCAAAGGCCGAGCCGCCCGCGAGGCAGATCGCATGCACGCGCTCGACCATTGCGGACGGGGCGAGTAAATCGGTTTCGCGCGTACCGGGGCCGCCGCCGCGAATATCACAGGCGGCAATCGCGGGTGCATCGGGCAGAACGACGGTCACGCCCGTCCAGGCGGTCTTATCTTCCGCTTGGCCGACGCGCAGGCCGGGGACATCGGTGATTGCATTGCGCGGGCCGGGTTGGCCGTCTCGCCAAGGGCTCATAGCGCGCGCTCCCGTCCCGCCCGTGAGGGCAACGGGGCGTTATGGCACTGCAGCACGGACCGGTCGAGGCGCTTGCTCATGCCCGACCCTAGGCGGTTGCGACGCAAAAGGTCAAGCGCCTGTGACATCGGGAGCGCGTCAGATTGTCGCAATTTTCGCATTGACAGAAAGAGGCTTTCAGCGCGGGATGCGGCGACTGATACTGTCGTGGGAATGGGTATGTCGGTTCATTTCTTGCGCGAGGCGGTGCTGGGCGAAGTCCATGCCCGCCCCTTCGTGCCGCTCACGCCGCCGCGCCGCGTGCTGCATTTCGCTTTTTTAACCGACTATGAGGCCGCTGCGGCCGATCGGCAGCGCTTGCTAACCCTTTGCACCTCGGCGGGGGCTTCGGCACCCTTGCCGGATGCGCGCCATCATCGCCTAACCCTGCCGCCCACGCTAGGGCCGGGGGCGTTGCGCTGGGAACAGCATTCGGAATTTACCACCTATACGCTGGATTTCCCCGACGAAAGCGGCGAGCTTTTCCCCAACTTTCCCGCCTGGGCGCGGTTCGAGGCGATTGTACCGCCGCCGGGGCCGCTGCTGGTTGCGGTTGATTTGCAGATTATCCCCGAGCAGCCGTTGCTGGATTTGAACCGTCTGTTCGATCCCGCGTCCTTGGCGGTTTCGGTAATGGATCGCGGTGCGGCTCTGGTGGCGACGGATTTTCGCGCCGATGGCCAGTTGCAGGCGGGCGGCGGTGTCGTGCGCATGCTGGTGCAAGATCGCGGTCTTACGCCGCCCCGCGCCGGGGCCTTGGTGCAGCGGCTCTTGGAGGTGGAAACCTATCGGCTGTTCGCCCTGCTCGGCCTGCCCGAATCCCAACGCATCGCCCCGGCGGTTCGCCGCATCGAGAGCGATTTGACCCGCATCGCCCGCTCGATGACCGAATCGCGCGATCTCGTGTCGGACAATGCCTTGCTGGATGAGTTGACGCTCCTGGCCGCCGAGCTTGAAGCCGAAGCCAATGCCGCCAGCTACCGTTTTAGCGCGAGCCGCGCCTATGACGGTATTATCCAGCAGCGGCTGACCGCTCTAGGCGATTTATCGGCGGGGGAGTATCCCACCATCGGCGCGTTCCTCGCCCGCAGGCTCGCGCCCGCGATGCGCACTTGTACGATGCTGGAAGATCGGCTGGAGACGCTGGCAACGAAGCTCTCGCGCTCGGCGCACCTCTTACGCACCCGTGTCGATGTCGCCATCGAACAGCAGAACCGCAGTTTGTTGGAGGCGATGAACCTGCGCGCGCGCCAGCAGTTCCGCCTGCAACAGACCGTCGAAGGTCTGTCGATTGCGGCGATTGCTTATTATGTGGTGTCGCTCGCGGCGTATATTTTCAAAGGAATGAAGGAGGCGGGGGTTCCGCTCGATCCCAGCATCGGCACGGCCCTGTCGGTGCCGCCCATCGTGATCGGTGTGGCGCTGCTTGTGCGCCGCATCCGCCGCCATCATGGTAAGGAGGAAGAGGGGGCGGGGTAGCCGCCCCCTCCTGCTATCTCTAGACGCCTAACTTGGAGCCGTTCTTTTCGAGGAAGGCTTGACCGCTTTCGTACCCGACCGCAAACAGGCGGTTGAGGTTGGAGCTGGACCAATCCAACGCCGCCGGTTGCAGCTTGGGCGGAATTTTGAAGTTCAGCACCAGCAGGTCCGACTTATCCTTATCGTGGTGCAGTTCGCGGAACAGCTTCAAATCGGCATGGCCGAGGGCGACCAGCGGCGTGATGATCTGTTGCCCGAACGCATCCCACAGGTTGCGCGGCTCGTGCAGCAGGCCGTCGATCCCAATCGCGTCGAACACGACGATGGTATCGAGATCGGGTTCGTTTTCCATCAGGCCTTTGAAGTTGAACGCATCGCGCGACGCGCCTTCAATGTACAGCTTCCCGTTCAGCTCATAAGGCGAATAGAAGAACGGGTAGGAAAGCGACGCCTGGAAATGGGCAAGATCGATTTGATCTTTCTTGAAGATCGCCATTTTATTATCGGTCAAGCAGTAGGCGTTCAGGTAAATATCGGCATCCAGCTTATGCAGGGCGTCGAAATCGACCATCTGCTTAATGAACTGGGCATGGGCGCAGAAACCTTCGCTGAACAGCGACAGGTTCGACGGCATCAGCGCCGCCCACCAGAATTGGACGTAGTCGGAGAGGAATTTTTCCGACGGCGTCATGCCAAGCTGGTTCACGATACGCGAATACCCAGGGATCATTGACAGCGCCGTGCGGTACAGCGACGCGGCCGGGCCGGGCTTGGTGAAGATCTTATAATTGATCGGGAACATGTTGTAGATCGCGTCGGAAACACCGAAGTTCACCGAGTTCCGCAGCGATTCTTCGCGCGTCATGTTCAACGGCGCGAGGTAGGAGAGGCCGACGACCCCGCCGCCGCCCGCCATCGAATAAACATCGAACTTAACGCCGGCTTCTTCAAACGCCAGCAGGGCGCCCGTCATCAGCGTATAGTCCGGGGCGCCGCCGCCCAAAACGAGAGCCTTTTTACCCACGTGAGCCTCCATATCCTAAAAAAACGGGTTTGGTGAAAAGTGGGGGAGAGGCGCAAGCGCCTCTCCCGGCAATAGCCCCTGGTTTAGAGCGGCATTACCATTTCGCGGTTGATGATCCGGTTGATGAACTGCGCGTCTTCAACCACCGCATAGTGCGTGCCTTCCCGCATCAGCACTTGCAGGCGCTGATTGGTGAACTTGCCCCAGGCGAGAATATCGTCGCGCGAGACATAGGGGTCGCCGCGCGAGACGAAGCAGGTGATCGGCACGTCCCAGGGTTTAGGATCGCCCTTCAGCTTATAGTTGCTCGTCATCTCGAACTCGGCCCGAACGGCAGGGAGCATCAGCTTGCGCAACTCGGGATCGGAGAGGAACTGATCGGTCGCCGCCATATCAAAGCGCCGGATGATATCGGCGAAGATTTCATCCGATTGATTGTAGGGCTTCAGATCACTCCGGTAGCCGGGCGTGCTCATCAGAACCTGCCCAAGTTCCTGCTCAAACGGCCCCACCTCGCCAACCCGATCCGGCGAGCGCGCGCCCGACGCGAAGAGATGCAGCGGTTTGAAGCGCGTTTCTTCAATCAGCGTCCGCGCCGTTTCATACATCGTCACCGCACCCAGGCAGTGCCCGAACATGGCAAACGGTAGGTCCAACAGGTCGATCATTTCATCGAGAACGCTATCGACGAACAGGTCGATATCATTCACCGGTTTTTCCGAAATGCGGCCCAAACGCCCCGGCGGTTCGACGGCGATCACCTCGATACCCGGATCGATCCAATTGGCCCACGGGCGGAAGACCGCCGACCCGCCGCCCGCGAAGGGGAAGCAGAACAGGCGCGCGCGCGGATTGGCGCGCTTGCCGACCGGGATCAGCCACTTCGGCCCTTCGACGAGCGCGGGGGCGGCAAGGGCGGCTTCGACGGTTTCCGAAATCAGATCCGCCACCAGCGTGGAGACCTCCGCCGGAACCGCCGTATCCGATACTGCCTCGGCTGCCGGTTGCTCCCGCGTTGCCGGGGGCAGGCCCACGCCCGCAAGATCGGGCCAAACCTCATCGACTAATTGATCGATGCTCGGGCCTTGGATCAGCTTTACGGCAGGCACGCGCACGGCCAAGGCCATTTCGATGCGGTTGATGAGCGTTACCGCCATCAGCGAGTCGAGCCCCAATTCCCGCAAGGGCTGACCGGGATCGATCAGGCGATTGACGCCCAGGGTGGCTTGAGCCTGCTGCGCCACATAGGTGACGATGGCAAAGCGGCGCTCGCGCGGATCGCTGGATTTTAGCTGCGCTTGCAGGGCTTCCACGGAAACGCCCGCGCCGCTCGCGGCACTCTCCGTCTTGGCTTCGCTCAACATGTCGGCGAAGAAAGTCGGCGGGGTTTGGAACTGCCGGATCAGCGTCGGCCAATCGGCGGAGAGCACGGCGGCGTGATTGAAGCCTGCGGCCACGACCACCGAAAGCGCGTCTTGGCCCTCGCTCGGCTTGGTGTAGATCAGCCCGCGCGCGCGCCAAATCGCCTCGCCCTTATCCCCTGCCAGCGTGGCAAGACCGCCTGCGGCCCACGGCCCCCAGTTGATCGCCAGCCCCGGCTTGCCCTGCTGCTGCCGGAAGGCGGCGAGCCCGTCGAGATAGGCATTCCCTGAGGTATAGTTCGCCTGGCCGCCCGCCCCAAACAGGCTGAGGATCGAGGAATAGACCACGAAATCATCCAAGCTCAGGTCTTCGGTAGCCTTATGCAGGAACCACGCCCCATCGAACTTAGGCGCAATGGCTTTGCGGAACTTCTCCCAGGAGAATTGCGCGATGGTGGCATCCTCCAACACGCCCGCGCTGTGGTAGATGCCCTTCAGCGGCAGAACATCGGCCTTCAGCTTCACCACCAGGGCTTTAACGCTGGCTTCCGAGCTTGTATCGAGCTTTTCCACCGAAATGCGCGACCCCAAGGCTTCCAACTCGGCCTTAATCTCGGCAGCGGTAGGGTCATCGGCCCCCCGGCGCGATGCCAGCACCAGATGCTTTATGCCGCGCTGAGTAATCAGCCATTTGGCGGTTTCAACGCCAATCGCACCCAAGCCGCCGGTAATCAGATAGGTGGCATCTTGCGTTACGGGAGCCCGCGGCGCGGGGGCTTTTGCCCGCACAAACCGCGCGCCATAGCGGCTGTTTGCCCGGAAGGCCACTTGCGCTTCCCGATCGCCCGCCAACAGGTGATTGGCCAGCGCTTGCGTTTCCGCCGGGTTGGTGCCGCCCGCCGCAAGATCGATCAGCCCGCCCCAGACTTGCGGATATTCCAGCGACACGGTGCGCCCGAAGCCCCAGAGCCCGGCTTGCGCCAGATCGAGCGTGGCTTTACTGCCGTCGCGAATATCAAGCCCATTGCGCGTGGTCAGCCAGAGCGTTGGCGCGGCCTTGAAGCTGTCGCGGCTATCGCCCAGCGCCTGGGTGAAATGCAGCGCATTCCCGATCACGGCGGCCTGTTGCGCCTCCAGATCGTGAGCGTCGCCCGCCCCAAACTGGGTATCGATGCCCCAGAGGTAGACGATACCAAGGCGCTTGTCGGCCCAGGTTTGGGCAAGTTCGGCCAGGACCGGCGCAAAGCTCTCCTTGCCGTCGACCTTCACCGCGCCCGCCGGTATCAGGGCTGATTTTTCGATCAGTTTGACCGGGTGATGGCGGGTTTCGAGTGATTTGGCCAGCGCGGCCCCAACGCCGCCTGCATCGGCGAGAATGAGCCAGGCATTCGGGGCCGGGACTTTATTTTTTGCCGTTGCGGGCAGCTTATCCCAGCGCACTTGATAGAGCCAATCAGCGGCTGCTTCCGCCGCTTTTGGCTGGAAGGCGCGGACCGCCAGCGGCTTTAGCGCCAAGCCCTCGAAGCGGGCGATGCGCGCGCCGCTCATATCGAACAGGTCGATATCGACCACCAAGGCTGCCGTTGCCGGATCGGCGCTGACATCCTGCAGACGCTTGCGCAGATGCACCCAAATATCGCGTTCACCCGGTTTTGCGATGCTGAACCGCTCGATCCCGGTCGGCAAATGCATCCCTTCCGGGGGTAGCGTCACTTTCGTGAAATCGCCGAAGGCATCGATGACGGCGGGATAGGTGTGCAGGGCGGCATCCAACAGCGCCGGATGCAGCGGATACTCCTCCGCCGCAACGCTATCGGGCAGCCGAACATGGGCGAGCGCTTCACCCAAGCCTTGCCAGAGCGACTGAATGCCCCGGAAAGCGGCCCCATAGTCGAGCCCCAGCGTGGCGAGGGCCGCATAATAGCGGTCCACCGGCACAGGTTTCGCGCGGCTGATCACGGCTTCGGGCACGAAGGTCGGGCCTTGGCCGCTATCGCCTGCCGGGCGCAGCGAGGCGGTAATATGGGTTTGCCACCGGCTTGCGTCGGCATCCTCGGCGCTGGCGATTTGGGCGTCGAAACTGCCCATATCGCCCGGCTTTAGAACCAGATGGGTAATCCGCGCCTCGGTTTCGCCCAGGAAGAGCGGTGCGCGATAGGAGAAATTTGCAATCGTGCGCGGCTTATCTCCCCCCAGCTTGGCCGCCGCCTGCAACAGGCCAACGAGCCCCGCCGTGGTCGGTAGAACCACGTGGGAATAGACCTTATGGTCTTTAATCCACGGCAGCGCCTTTTGGCTGTAGACGCTCTCGAACTGCGCTTCGGGGAGCGACGAGCGCAGCTTGACGCCAACGAGCCCTTGGCCCGATGCGGCAGGTTGCGCCGTTTGCGTGAGAGTGACCGACCCGTCGCGCTCGTTCCACAGCCGCTCGCCTTGGAACGGGTAGGTGGGCAGCGGCAGACGGCGGCGACTCCAGGGCGCGTCGAAGCCCTTCCAGTCGATCGTCTCGCCACGCCGGAACAAAGTGCCGATGGTTTCGAGCAGGTCGCGGCTGTCCACCCCATCCTTGGCCACCGTCGGCAAGAATGCCAAGCCGTCGCCGGAGACGCTGGATTGCGCCAGGGCCAACATGCTCTTACCCGGCCCGATTTCGAGGAAATCGGTTATGCCTTGGTCGGCCAACAGTTTCACCGCATCGGCAAAGCGCACGGCATCCATCGCGTGCGATACCCAATACTCGGCATCGGGCGCATCGGTCTTCACCGCGCCCGTGAGGGTCGAGACCCACAAAAGCTCAGGGGCTGAGGCTTGGGCCGCGCCGACGGCGGTACGGAAGTCGGCCATCGCGGCCTCCATCAACACCGAGTGGAAGGCGTGGGACACGGTCAATGGCCGGGCGGTAATGCCTTTCGGCTCAAAGAAGGCAATCACCGCGTCAACGGAGGTTTTCAGCCCCGAAACGACCGTATTGGCCGGACCATTGACGGCGGCAACGCCGATTTGCGGCAGATTCAATTCAGCCAAAGCCGCGCGCACGCTGGCTTCATCGCTGAAAACGGCGGCCATAGCCCCGCCCTCGGGCAGCGCCTGCATCAGTTTGCCGCGCGTGGCAATCAATTTCGCGGCGGCTTCCAGCGGATAGACCCCGGCGACAACGGCGAGGGCGAATTCGCCAACGCTGTGACCGGCCGCCGCCGTGGGGCGAATCCCCCAGCTTGCCAGCAAGGTCGCGAGCGAGACTTGCAGGGCAAAGGTGCCCGGCTGGGTATAGGCGGTTTGATTGATCAGCCCCGCGTCCGGCCCAGTCGGATCGGCGAAAACGGCGTCGGCCAATGGGCGGTCGAGCAGCCCCACCATCGCGGCGGCGCAACGGTCGAAGGTTTGTTTGAACAGCGGCTGGCTGGCGTAAAGCGCCTTACCCATACCCGCCCACTGCGCGCCCTGGCCGGTGAAGAGAAAGCCAAGCTTGCGCTTGCTTCCCAAACGCCGGTCGGCCGCTGTCGCAATTGTGGCCGTACGCAGCTTTTCAATCGCTTCATCGACCGACGCCGCCACCAGCGAATAGCGGTGACTGAAGCCAACCCGGCCTTGGGCGAGCGCGAAGGCCACATCGGGTAGAGGCTGGCTGGGATTTTCTTCTAGCCCTTCCGCCTGCCGCACCAAGGCTTCCTTCAGCGCAACTTCCGACTTGGCCGACAGGACCAGCAGGTGCGCCGGGCGCTCCGGCTGGGGTTGCGGGGCGCGGGCGCGGGTGGGGGCTTCTTCGAGAATAACCACGCCATTGGTGCCGCCAATACCGAGCGAGTTCACCAGCGCCCGGCGCGGTTTATCGGCTTTCGGCCAAGCCTTTAGCGCTTGATTGACATAAAACGGGCTGGTGGCGAAATTGATTTTCGGATTCAGCGTGCGAATATTGATTGTCGGCGGAATTTGCTCTTCATGGAGCGCGAGCGCCGTTTTGATCAGCGACACGATCCCGGCGGCTTGCTCCGGATGGCCGATATTCGGCTTCACCGACCCCACGGGGCAACTGCCAACCGGCACCGGCGTGTCTTTAAAGGCTTCGGTGAGCGCGGCAATTTCAATCGGGTCGCCCACGGCGGTGCCGGTGCCGTGGCACTCGGCGTAGCCAATCGTGTCGGGGCTGACATCGGCGGCTTTGAGCGCCTTACTCATGGCCTCAGCTTGGCCGGGCACCGACGAGCCGGAGTAGCTGGGCTTCGTGCCGCCATCATTATTGATCGCCGTGGCCTTGATCACGGCGTAGATCACATCGCCATCGGCAATCGCTTGATTAACCTCTTTCAGCAGCACCATGCCAACGGCGGACCCGAAGACCGTTCCGCGCGCGTCGGCATCGAAGGTGCGAACATGGCCATCGGGCGAATAAAGCCCGCCGCGAACCGACCGGTAGCCGGAAATCTCCGGCACGCGCACCGTGGCCCCGCCCGCAAGCGCCATAGTGCATTCACCCGTCTGGATGCTTTGGCAGGCAAGGTGAACGGCAATCAGCGAGGTCGAGCAGGCCGTTTGCACGTTCAGGCTGGGCCCGGTCAAATCAAACTTGAACGACAGGCGCGTTGAGGCGAAATCCTTATCGTTCCCGATGTGAACAAGGTTCGCCGTGCGTCCGCGCGATTCCGGATGGTCGTAGAGTTCGTTGACCATGTAGGAGCTAACGTTGCCGCCCGTGCCCAGAACAATGCCAACCGGGCCTAAGTGACGACCGGGGATATAGCCCGCGTCCTCAAACGCTTCCCAACCCACTTCCAGCAAAATTCGATGCTGCGGGTCCATCAGCCGCACTTCGCGCGGGGAATATTCGAAAAAAGCGGCATCGAACTTATCGATGCCGGGAATGCGGAAGGCAGTTTTTACGTAGTCGGGTTCGGCAATTTCAGCGGGGCTTATGCCGGCAGCAATCAGTTCCTCATCCGTAAAAACGGTGACGGATTCAACGCCGTCGCAGAGGTTACGCCAGAAATCGCGATAATTATTGGCCCCCGGCACTCGGCAGGACATGCCGATAATTGCAACTCCTTTTAAAGGATCTGCCGACGCTTTCGCTACAGGGGTTTTCGTCGTCTGAAGTTTTGCTTTGCTCATGGTCGCCCCGCTTCTGCGCTTACCAGTCTTTCCGTTGCTTCGACAGGAAAGGACTCATCCAAAACGGCCGAATCGGGGATTGGGCAAAGCCTCCCAGCGCGGAGAGCGATTGATTGGTCAGGTTTTGAACGCCTTGGAAGGCGCGATTTTCGCCGCTTGCAATGGTGCTTTCTACCCGACGCTCGAGACCTTGAATGGCATCATGGGCCGAGCGCATCACTTCATAGCCGCGATAGAGTGCATCCAGCCATTGTTCCATGGGCCAAGCGATAAGCTTGGCAGCAACGTCGGTAAACATTTCAGCCGGAACGCCGCCGGGCGGAAGCATCGTTCCCGAACCCTGCATGGTTTTGGCGAAGCTATTGAAATAATCGATCGGGTTTGCGACGGGGGGCAGCGCCGGGGCTGCCGGCGCGGTCGCCGATTTGCTGCTGTAGCGCCGGGCGGGGCGTTCGGGCTTTTCACCCTGGGGGGACGCGGTATTTGTATTTTCAGTCGTCATCTGGGCAACCCCTTATGCGCGTTTCAATAGAATCAAGCTGAAAGATTCTATTTTTCGGAAATATACCCATCTCCGATATCTGTTATGATGCCATAACTGTTGCCGCGCTGCATCAAAAATAAGAGAAAAATATAGCTTATTCGTTAACGTGCTACGATATAAGAGAGGAGGCAATTATAAGCGTAATATCTGTCATAAAAGTTTCCAAATAAAAATGCCCGCCTGGAAATAAATGGTAATCAAAGTTACTCAAAGTGTAATTGTGCCAATCAAATATTGAGTTTTGTGTATGGAGAGGGTCTTCAGATCCGAGGAAAGCTGTTATTGGAAAATTCAATAACTCATCATTTTTGTCTGTATATTTCCGCAATAGATTAATATCGTTTCGAAAAACCGGTAAAAACATCGAAATTAAATCTTTGTTTTCAATCAAATCAGATGAGGTACCCCCTATTAATTTTAGATAATGCTTAGCATCTGCGTCGGTATTTAATAAAATTGGATTAGAAATAGATGTTTTTCTAGGCGGGATATTGCCCGATACAAACAAATGCCGCGCAGTTTGACCATAATTTGTGCGGATTTGTTGCGCCGCAGCATGGGCTAGCCACGCGCCAAAGCTGTGGCCGAACAAAGCAAACGGGCGGTCGAGCAATGGTTCGGCCGCTTCGGCAAAGGCCGCTACCAAATCTTCCAAACGGGTCAGGGGCGGCTCTCCCAATCGGTTACCGTGTCCGGGTAGTTGGACCGGGTAGAACTCGACGTGCCCTCCGTTACCGCGCCAATCCCGAAAAAAACTGGCATTACCACCCGCATGAGCGAAGCAAAAAACACGTATTTCCGGGTCTTCATTCACGGGGGGAAAGGGAAACCAAGAACGATACATGGTAAGGAACACCTATATAATCAAATAAAAAAACAGAGGGCTGAGCCCTCTGTTTTAAGTCACACGCGTGTTTTATCAGTTTTCGTAATAGCCAACGACGAAGACTTTTTCGTCGAACTTCTTGGCAAAGGAGTTTTTCTTACCAAGCTTCTTCGTAGCGGGATTGCGCCACACATAGCTTGCCCAATCGCCATTCGCCCCTTTATTGGCGGCAGCAATAGCATCCTTAATAATGAAGCGGCCTTCGACATCCTTCAGATCTGGGATAGCCGGATTATTGATCATTTTCGGATCGTAATAAGCGAGGGCGATGCCTGTATTGGCATCGACCACCAGCACATACCATTCGCCATCCACCCATTCTTTATTGGTGGTGTCGCCGAAATCGGCAAAAGCCTTATCCTTGCCGACCGTTTGATAGTGCTTGATCGCCTTATTGACCATCGCTTCAGCCTGTTCGGCGGGGCTCGCCGCAAAAACCGGACCCGTGACAAGCACCATCAGCGCTAAGAAGGCCGCGGAGAGAAATTTCAACATCGGATGTCTCCACCAAGAAAAAAGAAGAAGCATTACGGCGGAAAGCCAATTGGCGAGGATCGCCTTTGGCCTTACGCCGCTTTCAAACGAGCCACCAAAGAATCGACACCCTGCTGCAAGGTGCGGCAAGCATCGCCTAGGCTGGCGGTCGACTCTTCAACAACCACAGCGGCGGACCCCACGGCTTCGGCCACATGCTTCACGCCCGTGATATCCCGGCTGACGGTTTGGGTGCCGATGGCGGCTTCCGAAACGCTGGCGCTGATATCGGAGGTGGCCGAGCCCTGCTCGCTCACCGCTTCGGCAATCACCATAAGAGCCTGCTCGACGCGGCCAATGGTGCCAACGATCAGGCGAATCGCGGTCGCCGCCTGATCGGTCGCGCCGCGCATGGAATTGATTTCCCCGGCAATTTCTTCGGTCGCTTGCGCGGTCTGTTGGGCGAGGCTCTTGACCTCGGTCGCCACCACGGCAAACCCTTTTCCGGCTTCCCCGGCGCGGGCGGCTTCGATAGTGGCATTCAGCGCCAACAGGTTGGTGCGTTCAGCGATATCGGTAATCAGGCGCAAGACTTCGCTGATCCGGCTCGAGGCTTGAACCAGATCCCCGACGACGCGATCTGTGCGCGAGGCTTCGGTCACGGCTTCCTGGGCGATTTGGCTCGATTCGCGCACCTTTACATTGATGCGCTCGATTTGGTCGGCAAGGCGGCTCGTGGCTCCGGCAACGGTCGACACGTTCGAGCTCGCCTGTTCAGACGCCGCCGCCACAAGAACCGATTGCTGGCTCGCTTCTTCGGCATTGCGGGCCAGGCTCATCGCTTGAGTGCGGATCGTTGTGAGCATTTCAGACATAGCAACGATGGCGTGACGGACCGATTGTTCGATGTCCTGTGCCAGCGTTCCCATGGTTTGCTTGCGAATCTGCTCGGCTTGATGGCGGTTGGCTTCTTGCTGGGCGGTGAGTTCGCGCACCCGCTCGGCATTCACCTTGAACACCTGCACGGCGGCGGCCATTGCGCCAATCTCGTCGCGCCGGTTGAGCGCGGGAATTTCGACCTGTAGATCGTCGTTGGCGAGGCGCGCCATAGCGTCCGTCATTTGCCGCACCGGCTGGGCAATCGACCGGCCGACGATCACGGCAATCAGCGCGAGCAGCAGCGTAGCCCCCCCGGAGATGATGAGATAGAGCGAGCGGGCGCGCTCACCGGCAGCGACCGCCTGCTCAATCGCCGCGTCGGCTTGGCGCCGGGCTTCCGCCTCAAACTCCGTAAGGTTGGTGATGATCGCTTCTGAACTGTTTTGCGCCGTAAACACCAAAGTCACGGACGACGCCACATCAAGCCGGACGGAACTGAGGACCGCGCTGCCCGCAGCTTCGTACTTTTGCAGTTTTTCGCTGAAACCCGACAAAAGCCCCTGTTCGGTTGGGTTCAAGCTGTAGCGCGTCGGCAACGCCCCCACGAGGGAACGTGTATTTGCAAGCTTGGACTTGAAATCATTCTCCACTTTAGAGAGAATTTTTTCGTCCGAGATTGCGGCGCTCCAGGCAACCATGCGAATGAGTTCGGCATGGGTCTGCTCAAAAGCGCGCGACAATTGCAGGGCTTCGGTCGCTTTGGCGCTCGAAACATGCGTGATTTGATCGAGAACGCGATTTTGATCAGAAATGGTGGAGATACCGACAAGCGCGAGCAACCCGAGGGCGATAAGAGCCACTCCGGGGATCACGAAAACTTTCCAGCGAATCGACAAGGAAATTTTACTAGCCACGCTCAGTCCTCTCTCAACCAAATGAGCGCATCAGCTCATAGCTTCCGCGCTGAGCCTGCACCCTAAATCGGCCAATCATACCCATACCTATAATATGCCTCGCGGAGAGGCATGTCCAATAATGATTCGCTCGTGGGCAGCAACGGGTAACTACGATCGTATGTTTCTGGGCCGTGACAAGGATAAGGGGAATATGTTGACGATTTTAATATCTTAATAATTTATAGAATAGAGCTATTTTTAAGGGAATTGACCAATTATCATATATTATCGCGTGCGTGCAAGGCTCTATAGAATAATTTAATTTTCAAAGAAAATGTAGCGATACTTCTCCGAAAAACATTCGAAGTGTGCCAGGGAGTATTTGGGAAATGTGTAAAAAAAAATTACAGTCACCATAGTTATTAACGGTGTGACTGAAGTTTTTAACCATCGTTAATGTGCGTATGAGGGGGGTAAACGATTTTCCCTTAGGAATGCAGGGCAGGTGGTTGTCACGGGCGCCCCTCCCCGATCGAGAGGGGGGCTGTCGGGCAGCCCGCGATATATCTCGGTCGGGTCGGTTAAGGCCGGGCGTCGCGAAGCTGGGTCAGAATCGCGTCGCCATATCGCTCTAATTTCGAGCGGCCGATACCAGGAATGCTGGCCAATTGCTCCAGGCGCGTTGGGCGCAAGCGGACGATATCGTAAAGCGTCGCATCGGTAAGGATAACGTAGGGCGGCAGCTTATGTTCGCGGGCGAGATCAAGCCGCCAACCGCGCAAGTGCTGGAATAAGTCGTTCTCGGCGGCGGAAAGATTGGGCGCTGCCCGGTCGCGCGGTGCCGGGCCGCCGCCCCCCGTGCGCGTCGGGGCGGCCATCGGGTCGCGGCGCAGGCGCAGGGGGTGACCGTCGATCAACACGGGCCGGGCGGCATCGGTCAGGCAGAGGCCGCCATAGGCTTCGGGATCGGATGTCACGAAGCCGATAGCCAGCAACTGCCGAAGCACCGACCGCCAGGCATCCTTACTGAGATCGCCGCCGACGCCGAAGACTTTTAGCCGGTCGTGCCCGTGTTCGGTCACCTTATCGGTGCGCTCGCCCCGCAATACCGTAATCAAATGCTCGGCGCCGAACCGTTGGCCGGTGCGATAGATGGCCGACATGGCTTTGCGCGCCGCCTCGGTCGCGTCCCAGGTTTCGACGGGGGCGTGACAAATATCGCAGTTGCCGCAGGGTTTGGGGAGATCCTCACCCAATTGACGCAAGAGGAAGGTTCGGCGGCACTCGGCGGTTTCGCAATAGGCCAGCATCGCATCGAGTTTGCCGCGCTCGCGCAGCTTATGATCCTCGGGCGCGGTGGAAGCGTCGAGCCGCCCGCGCTGCATCACGACATCTTGTAGCCCATAGGCCATCCAGGCGGTCGCGGGCAGCCCGTCGCGTCCGGCGCGGCCCGTTTCCTGATAATAGGCTTCGATGCTTTTTGGCAAATCGAGATGGGCGACAAAGCGCACATTCGGCTTATCGATGCCCATGCCGAAGGCGATGGTAGCCACCATCACCACACCCTCTTCGCGCAGGAAGCGGGTTTGATGGGCCTCGCGCACTTTGGAATCGAGCCCGGCGTGATAGGGCAGCGCACTCACGCCCTGTTCTTTCAGCCAAGTGGCGATTTCATCCACACGCTTGCGCGTGCTGCAATAAACGATGCCCGCGTCGCCCGCATGCTCATCCTGAATAAAGGCGAGCAACTGCCGCTTCGGGTCCTTCTTCCCGACCACTCGGTAAGTGATGTTCGGGCGGTCGAAGGACATAACGAAATGGCGCGCGGCTTCTAGCTTCAACTGCCGGATAATATCATCCCGCGTCGGCGGATCGGCGGTCGCGGTCAAGGCGATGCGCGGCACCCACGGCCAGCGCTCGTGCAGCAGCGTCAGCGCCCGATAATCGGGCCGGAAATCATGGCCCCATTGGGAAACGCAATGGGCCTCGTCGATGGCAAATAGCGCAAGGCGGGCATGGTCGGCGGCTTCCAAAAACGCGGGCGTTTGGATGCGTTCGGGGGCGATGTAAAGAAGATCGAGCGTGCCGTCGGCCAAGGACCGCAAAATCTCGCGCTGCTCGCCGGGCTCTTGGCCGGAATGCAGCCCCGCCGCCGCCACCCCGGCTTCGCGCAGCGCCGCGACCTGATCTTGAATAAGCGCAATCAGCGGCGAGACGACAATCGCGCACCCCTCGCGCACCAGCGCCGGAATTTGATAGCACAGCGACTTGCCGCCGCCGGTTGGCATCAGCACCAGCGCATCGCCGCCCGCGATCACATGATGGATAATCTCCGCCTGCGGCCCGCGAAACTGCCCATAGCCGAACACCGACTGAAGCACGCTCAGCGGTTTGGAGGTCAGATTGGGAAGGTCGGAGAGGGGAAGCGCCGTCATTGCGGGGGCACTATAGGCGGGGGCGGCGGGGATGTCATGGGGATTGTTCTGAACAGTAACTGATGTTATTTTTATTTCTCCTCTTGTAAATTATTATTTTATCTTGATTATCATTCTCCACTTTAAAAATAAAATCATCGATCTCGCAGGATGAGAAAAAAGTATATTTTTCCGTTTTTATGAGGAGTTTTATGGTTTTTGATATGTTTGATTTGTAAGAACTCCGCATGGATGGATAAATTTTATAAATTTCGTCGCTAAGTATAATTTGAACTTCTGCTCCGCCACCCTGGCTTAATACAAATAAATGACGGTTTACAATGTAAAAGAAATTTCCCGCCAAGAAGCTAACTAATAAAATATTTATTGATGATGAAATTGCCAATGACGCAATTATCTTCATAATGAAAAAGATATTTCTGGAGAAAAAAATAATGGATACGAGGTAATTTGTGAAAAACATAATTAGTGGAATAATTATTAAGAAAAAAGTATAAATTTCGACATGAATGTCTTTTGAAATAAATCGCGGAGTGCGGTTTTCTACCGTCGTCAAAATTATATTTTCTTGTCCTAATAGGATTACGTAAAATATAAGAATAATAAATGCGGAGTAAAAAACGGAAGATAAGAGTGCTATATTTATATAATCAAGCGCTCTTTTTCTACTATTTTTTGATCTGGTTCTAATTTTTTTATTAAGAATAGAAAATATAAATATTTTTACTTTTAAAAATCTTCTGCTACGTGCTTCTTTGTATATTAGTAAAAGTGACAAGATGGAAATTAAGATAATAAATATGTAACCAGTTATCGAATTTAATGTTAATGTCAGATTTATAGAGAAAATATTGAATGCTAAAAAACCATATAGTAATGAAATTTTAGTATAGGATCGCCCATATATTTTCTTTGATCCTATTAGACTATAAAGCATCGTCGGGATGGATGATATTATTATAAAATTAAATATTAATATAATGATATAGGAATTTGTGTTTATGTCTGAATCTGAAAATATATCTACAAATGGAATTCCATAATTCGTGGATATACTAAATGCAAAAATGGCCTTAATAATAATAAAGAAAATATTATAGCTAATAAATAATAATATTAATTTACCAATTATATTAAAAAACTCCAAGGCAGATAAGGTTTTCAGCAACCCTTTGATAGGAAAATTTTGTCTTATTTTTGATGTAATACTCATTTTCACATCCCCCCCACCCGGTCCGCCAGCGCCGCCGCCTGCGGTAAGAGCGGCAGCAGTTGCGAGAGCGGCGTCGGGTCGGCCTTAAACGGCCCCCAGCGGGTAACGGGGTTCGACAGGGGGGTGCCCGGCTTCAACGGGTAGCCCCAGAGGGCTTCGGCGAGCAGGCGTTGCCCCGTGTCCGAGGTGAGATAGGCCATCAACTTCACGGCGGCCTCGCGCCGTCCGGTGGCCTGGGTCGCGCCGATGGTGACGACGTCGACCGGCGTGCCGCGCCCCTCGCCAAGCGTCGGGAAACTCACGGAGAGTTTGTCGAGGGCCGGGCGCAGGGGATCATCCCCTTTATCCGATAACCGGGCGAGGGTGCGGCTGCCGATCAGCGCCACGTCGCATTTGCCATCGAGCAGGGCCTGGACTAGCGGGCGGTCTTCGGCGTCGGGCACGGGGGCGGCAGTTTCCGGGGTCAGGGTCACGGCATTGGCGGTCACGCCTTTCAGCCAGGTTTCGGCGGCAATCGGGTCGGGGATCATTTGCGTTGCGAGGAAGGAGCGGCTGGCGAGCCGCCCCAGCGGCGGCAGACACAGGCGGCCCTTGTAGGCGGGTTTCGCTAAATCATCGTAGCGCGTAAGGTCCGACGCTTTAACCTTCTCGGCCAACCCTACCGCGGCGCGCACGAAGCCGGTGACGGCAATCCAACGCCCGCCGGGGTCGCGGTAGGCGGCGGGAATGGCCTTATCAATATCGGGGACGGTCACGGGCACGAACAGCCCCGCTGTTGCCGCCCGCTCGGCGCGGGTGAGGCTGGGGAGCAGCGCCACATCGGCGGCGGTCGTCGCCCCTTCGCGCAACAGACGGCCCAGCAAAAGGTCCGCCTGATCCATCACCACCTGCACTTGAATGCCGCTGGCCTTGAGAAACTCGGCGAGCAGCGGCGCTAAGCGTTGCGGATCGAACGAGGTATACAGCGTTAGGCGCGGGGCTTCCTTGGCGGGCTCAGGCGCCGCTGCGGGCGGGTCGCCGGGAAGCGGAACCGGGGCCTGCGCCACGGCGGGGGGCTGCGGCGCAGGTATGATGGCCCCAGCCGTGCCAGAAACCCCCGTGCCGGAGACGGTCAGAAGGGTTCCAAGAAGCGCCGCCCGCCAGCCCATCAGGCCGCCTCAGCCGCCAAAACCCGGCGCGTCGCATAGAGGGCGACGGCGGCGGCGTTCGAGACGTTCAGCGACGCGAACTCGCCCGCTGTGGGCAGATGCCCCAAGGTATCGCAGGTCTCGCCGGTCAAGCGGCGCAGGCCCGGCCCTTCGGCTCCCAGCACCAGGGCGATGCGACCGGGGCGCAGAACGGCTTCGAGCGGTTTTTCGGCGATGCCTTCAAGGCCGATCACCCAAACATCGGCCTCCTGCAGTTGCCGGATGGTGCGCGACAGGTTGACGACGCGCACCACGGGGACGGCCTCCAGCGCGCCCGAGGCGGTTTTTGCCAGTGTGCCCGTGGCGCTCGCGGCGTTCCGGTCGGGCATAATCAGGGCTGTCACGCCAAACACGGCGCAGGAGCGCAGAATTGCGCCCACATTATGCGGGTCGGTCACTTGGTCGAGCAGCACGAACAGCGCATCGGGCGCGGCGGAGAATAGTACGTCCTCCAGCGCTAGTTCCGGTAGCGGATCGGCCAGCAGCGCGACGCCTTGGTGGACGGCACCCGCGGGCACGTGCCGGTCAATCTCGGTGCGGTCGACGATGGTGGGCGTAAGGCCAGTGCTCACCCAATCCTTTGCGGCTTCCGGCGTGAGGAGCAGTTGGCGGCAGGTCCGCTCGGGATTGGCCAGCGCTGCCCGGACGGCGTGATGCCCGAACAGCCAGTTTTGGCTCGATCCGCCCTCGGCGCGGCCCGATCCTCGACGACCGCGCGGCGCGTCGTCGCGGCGCAGGTCCTGGCCTTGGGCCTTGGCAGGCGACGGGGAATTAGGCCGGGGGCCTCGGGAAGCGTTGGCGCGCGGCGGACGAGATGGGGGCATGGGGCTGGGTCAAGTCACAAATAAGAGACAAAGAGGGGGCTAGTTTGCGCTGGCGCGGGCAGCGGGGCAAGGGATTAACGGCAGCGGCACTTGTCATAAAACCGCCCGAAACAGGACTCCGAATACTCATATTGATTGACAGGCAGGGGGGTAATCCAATAATCCCCTCTCCGTCGCGGCGGTTGGCAACAATCGTCCGGGAACCCTGGGAGGGGTGGCCGAGCGGTCAATGGCAGCAGACTGTAAATCTGCCGACGAATGTCTACGTTGGTTCAAATCCAACTCCCTCCACCAAGGTTCCTAGAAGTCCGGTTTGCTGGACTGCGGCACACCGCAAGCGGTCGTAACCGGTGGTCCAGAAGAGCGAAAGTTCATCGGGATCAACGATTGCGGACCGCTGCTGGCGTATGGAACCTAAGTTGTTTGGTCGCGGTCTGGCGGGTGTAGCTCAACGGTAGAGCCCCAGCCTTCCAAGCTGGTTGTGAGGGTTCGATTCCCTTCACCCGCTCCAGCGCCGCCCGAGACTTAACGATCCCGCGCTAGCTGTCGCCCCCCGTTGGACCCATTCGTGGTCGTTACCCCCTTGGTTTAGAGGAAGTCTCCAGTCCATGGCGAAGGCTAAATTTGAGCGGAACAAGCCGCATTGCAACATTGGCACGATTGGTCACGTTGACCATGGGAAGACCTCGCTGACGGCCGCGATCACGAAGATTTTGGCGGAATCGGGCGGGGCGACCTTCACGGCCTATGATCAGATCGACAAGGCTCCGGAAGAAAAGGCGCGCGGGATCACGATTTCGACGGCGCACGTCGAATATGAAACCAGCAACCGCCACTATGCGCACGTCGATTGCCCCGGCCACGCCGATTATGTGAAGAACATGATCACGGGCGCGGCGCAGATGGACGGTGCGATTCTGGTTGTGTCGGCCGCCGACGGCCCGATGCCGCAGACGCGCGAGCATATCCTCCTGGCCCGTCAGGTTGGCGTTCCGTCGCTGGTCGTGTTCCTCAACAAGTGCGACATGGTCGATGATCCCGATCTGCTCGAACTGGTTGAAATGGAAGTGCGCGAGCTTCTGTCGTCCTACCAGTTCCCCGGCGATGATATTCCGATTGTGAAGGGCTCGGCCCTCTGCGCCTTGGAAGATAAGCAGCCGGAACTGGGCCGCGACGCCATTCTGAAGCTGATGGCCGAAGTCGACGCTTATATTCCGCAGCCGGAACGCCCGGTTGATCGTCCGTTCCTGATGCCGATCGAAGACGTGTTCTCGATCTCGGGTCGCGGTACGGTGGTCACGGGTCGCGTCGAACGCGGCATCGTGAAGGTCGGTGAAGAAGTTGAAATCGTTGGTCTGAAGACCACGGTGAAGACGACGGTGACCGGCGTTGAAATGTTCCGCAAGCTGCTCGATAGCGGCCAGGCGGGCGACAACATCGGCGCGCTGCTGCGCGGCACGAAGCGTGAAGACGTGGAACGCGGTCAGGTTCTGGCGGCTCCCGGCTCGATCACGCCGCACACCAAGTTCAAGGCGGAAGCCTATATTCTGACGAAGGAAGAAGGCGGTCGTCACACGCCGTTCTTCACCAACTATCGTCCGCAGTTCTACTTCCGCACCACGGACGTGACCGGGACCGTCTCCTTGCCGGAAGGCACGGAAATGGTGATGCCGGGCGATAACGTGTCGATGGATGTGGAACTCATCCAGCCGATCGCGATGGACGAAGGCTTGCGCTTCGCTATCCGCGAAGGCGGCCGTACCGTTGGTGCAGGCGTCGTCGCATCGATCGTTGCGTAAGACTGCTTAAACGAGATGCCAGGGTCGCGCAGCGTCCCTGGCTTTTTCGTAACAAAAGCCTTGCAATGCGGGTTGGCCCTTGGTAAATCCAGCGGCCCATCTGGAGGAGCATAGCTCAACTGGTAGAGCACCGGTCTCCAAAACCGGGGGTTGGGGGTTCGATCCCCTCTGCTCCTGCCATTCTTCCAAAAAGAATGGTATCCGCCAGCAGGGCACATAGAGGACCGATTGAGGCGGTGGAACCCTTCCGCGCCTTATCCATTCGGACCGGAGATGTTGAGTAAGCGCATGGCGAAGACTAGCCCGGTTCAATTTTTCAAGGAAGTCCGGCTCGAAGCCCGCAAGGTGACGTGGCCGACCTGGAAAGAAACGTGGATCAGCACCGCAATGGTGTTCGTGATGGGGCTGCTTGCGGCCTTATTCTTCTTTCTGGTGGATCAGGGGCTGTCGTACGGCATTCGCCTGATTCTCGGTCTGGGAAAGTAGGGCTATGACGCAGCGCTGGTACGTGGTTCACGTCTATTCGGGTTTTGAAAAAAAGGTGGCCCAGGCCATCCGCGAGACCGCCGAGCAAAAAGGTATGGCCGATCTGATTGGCGATATCATGGTTCCGACTGAAGAAGTCGTTGAAGTCCGGCGCGGCGCAAAGGTGAATTCGGAGCGCAAGCTCATTCCCGGCTATGTGCTGGTGAAGATGGAGATGAACGACCAGACTTGGCACATCGTCACCTCGACGGCGAAAGTGACCGGGTTCCTGGGCGCTAAGGGCAAGCCGTCGCCGGTGAGCGATGCCGAAGCCGAGCGGCTGGCCCGCCAAGTGAAGGAAGGCACGAACCGTCCGCGTCCGTCTGTTCGCTTTGAAATCGGCGAACAGGTGCGGGTGGCGGATGGTCCGTTCGCGTCCTTCAATGGGATGGTGGAAGAGGTGGACGAAGAGCGCTCGCGCCTCAAGGTGGCGGTGTCGATCTTCGGGCGCTCGACCCCAGTGGAATTGGAATACAGCCAGGTCGAAAAAGTCTAAGACCAGGCTGGTGATGCGCGGGAGGCTCGCCATGGCCGCACCGCGCCCCTATCTCGTGTGAGAGGACCAAATGGCAAAAAAGATTGTTGGCTACATCAAGCTACAGGTGCCGGCGGGCAAAGCAAATCCGTCGCCGCCCATCGGTCCGGCGCTGGGTCAGCGCGGTCTGAACATTATGGAATTCTGCAAAGCGTTCAATGCGCAGACGCAGCAGCTTGAAGTCGGTATGCCGATTCCGGTGGTAATCACCGCCTACGGCGATCGCACCTTCACGTTCGTGATGAAGACCCCGCCCGTGACCTACTTCGTCAAGAAGGCCGCCGGGATCGACAAGGGCTCCCAGACCACCGGTAAGGGCGCCAAGGTCGGCAAAATCACCATGGATCAGATTCGCGAAATCGCCGCGAAGAAGATGCAGGACCTCAATGCCAATGACATTGACGCCGCTGCAACCATGATCGTCGGCTCGGCCCGGTCCATGGGCCTGGAAGTGGTGGAGTAACCGATGGCCCGCATTGGCAAGCGTCTGAAGAAGGCGTACGAGGGCGTTGATTCCGAAGCGATGGTATCGCTGGAACAAGCCGTAAGCATGATTAAAGGTCGGGCGACCGCAAAGTTCGATGAAACCATCGAAATTGCGATGAACCTGAACATCGATCCCCGCAAGGCCGACCAGGCGCTGCGCGGTGTTGTCTCGCTGCCGAACGGCACGGGCAAGACCTTGCGCGTCGGTGTCTTTGCGCGCGGTGCCAAGGCTGAAGAAGCCAAGGCCGCCGGGGCCGATGTTGTCGGTGCCGAAGACCTGATGGAAATCGTCCAAGGCGGCAAGATCGAGTTCGATCGCTGCATTGCGACCCCGGACATGATGGCGATTGTCGGTCGTCTCGGTAAGGTGCTCGGCCCGCGCGGCCTGATGCCGAACCCGAAGCTCGGCACCGTCACCACCGATGTGGCCGCCGCTGTGGCCGCCGCAAAGGGCGGTCAGGTTCAGTTCCGCGCCGAAAAGGCCGGGATTGTCCATGCCGGTGTTGGCAAGGCGAGCTTCTCCGAAGAAGCGCTGCTGGAAAATGTCAAAGCGTTCGTTGGCGCGATCAATCGCAACAAGCCGACCGGCGTGAAGGGCATTTACATTAAAAAAGTCAGCTTGAGCTCGACCATGGGTCCGGGCGTAAAGCTGGAAATCGGCACGCTGTCGGCCCTCTAGGCCGAGAGTAATCCGGTAAAAGTTCCCCGAAGCGCTTCGGCGCTTCGGTCGGACTGAAGGGTAGGGGGAAACTCCAAAACTTCGGTCCCCTGTCCAAGACCATTGGTGCCAAGGAGCCTCGCTCCAAAGCTTAATTTTCCAACGGTAGACGGGAAGTGAAACGAACCAAAGCCTTAGGGATGTTGGGGAAAGACTTCTCGCGGACAGGCGAACCTTGGATGACCTTCGGGTCATCATTGTGTGCCCTGGGGGTTTTTTTGAAATCCTTGGGTCGAATCGGGAAGGCAGATTGTCTGCCCTCCCTTGATGACGGAGACGAGACGTGGACCGTTCCGAGAAAAAGGAGCTGGTTTCGTCCTTGCACAATGCGTTGCTGAACGCCGGTTTGGTGGTCGTTACCCAACAAAAGGGTATGACGGTTGCCGAAACGACGAATCTGCGGCGCAAGATGCGGGCCGGACAGGCTTCCTTCAAAGTTGCGAAGAACAGGCTCGCTAAGCTCGCCCTCGTCGGCACGCCTTACGAAAACCTCAGCCATCTGCTGAAGGGTCCGACTGCGCTTGCGTATTCGACCGACCCGGTTGCAGCCGCCAAGGTGATCGTCGAGTTCGCCAAGACAAACGACAAGCTCACCGTTGTCGGCGGTGCCCTTCCGGGCACGGTGCTGAATACCGACGGTGTGAAGGCCCTGGCTACGCTGCCGTCGCTCGACGAGCTGCGCGGCAAGCTCATTGGTGTTCTGCAAGCCCCGGCCCAAAAGGTCGCTGCGGTTATTCAGGCACCGGTCAGCCAATTGGCCCGTGTTGTCAAGGCGTATGCCGACAAGGACGAAGCAGCGGCCTAATTGTCGCAAGCTTAACCTTTCCCAAACTTACCCTCCTAGGAGATAGACCATGGCTGATTTGGCCAAAATCGTTGACGATCTCTCGGCGCTGACCGTTCTGGAAGCCGCTGAACTTGCAAAGCTGCTCGAAGAAAAGTGGGGCGTCACCGCCGCCGCTCCGGTTGCCGTTGCTGCTGCCGGTCCGGCCGCTGCTGCTGCTCCGGTTGAAGAGCAAACCGAATTCAACGTGATCCTCGTCGATGCCGGCGAAAAGAAGATCAACGTGATTAAGGAAGTTCGCGCCATCACCGGCCTCGGCCTGAAGGAAGCGAAAGACCTGGTTGAAGGCGCACCGAAGCCCGTCAAGGAAGCCGTCTCGAAGGACGAAGCTGCCAAGATTAAGAAGGTGCTTGAAGAAGCCGGTGCTAAGGTCGAAGTAAAGTAAGTTTCTTGCGGCCTTAGGGCGGCAAGGTGCTAAGCTGTTCGGCTAGCTTTGGGGGTATGGCGGCGTTCGCGTGAGCGCCCCATATCTCCAACCGAGCAGCAGAGTGTGCGTACTGCAGAGCGGGCCTGCGGGGCGCCGGATAATCCGGGGCAGCAAGGGCCTGTTCCCGTTTGCGGAAGAATCGACGGCCACGCGAGGCCCGATTCCGGGCGCGGCGGCGGAACATAGACGATTGAGGGGCAGCAATGGCGAAGTCGTTCACGGGTCGGAAGCGGGTTCGGAAGAGCTTCGGGCGTATCCCGGAAGTGGCACAAATGCCGAATCTGATCGAGGTGCAAAAAAGCTCCTACGATCACTTCCTGCAAATGAACGTCGCGCCGGAACAGCGCGCCGCAGTTGGGCTCCAAGAAGTGTTCCGGTCGGTCTTCCCGATTAAGGACTTCTCCGAGCGCTCGCAGCTTGAGTTCGTGAAGTACGAACTGGAAGAGCCGAAATATGACGTTGAAGAGTGCCAACAGCGCGGCATTACCTTTGCTGCACCGCTGAAGGTTACGCTCCGTCTGGTCGTGTGGGATATCGACGAGGACACGGGTGCCCGCTCGATCCGCGACATTAAAGAACAAGAAGTCTACATGGGCGATATGCCCCTGATGACCAGCAACGGTACGTTTATCATTAACGGCACCGAGCGCGTGATTGTCAGCCAGATGCACCGGTCGCCGGGCGTGTTCTTCGATCACGATCGCGGCAAGACCCATTCGTCCGGGAAATACCTGTTTGCCGCGCGCGTTATTCCCTATCGCGGCTCGTGGCTCGATTTCGAGTTCGACGCCAAGGATATCGTCTACGTCCGCATCGACCGTCGCCGTAAGCTGCCGGCGACGACGCTGATGCTGGCGCTCGATTCGGCGATGACCGAAGAGCTGCGCGTGAAGCGCGCCGAAGATGGCGGCACTTTGGCCCCGTTCGAAGCGACGGGGATGCCCGCCGAAGAAATTCTGCAGCATTTCTACGAAACGCTCCCCTTCGAGCGCACGCCGGGCGGTTGGAAAATGCCGTTCCGTCCCGAGCAGTTCAAGGGCATGAAGCTGGCCTATGATTTGGTCGATGCGACGACGGGCGAAGTTCGCCTGCCCAAAGAAACCAAGATCACGCCGCGCCTTGCCAATAAGCTTGTCGCCGAAGGTCTCGAAGCCGTTATCGTGCCAACCGATGATCTGGTTGGCCGCTATGTGGCCGCCGATATCATCAATGAAGTGACGGGCGAAATTTACGTCGAAGCCGGGGAAGAGGTCAGCGAGCAGCTTCTCGAAACCCTGGCCGATGTGAACGTTAATGAACTGCCGACGCTGAATATCGATCATGTGAACGTGGGTCCCTACATCCGCAATACGCTGGCTGTGGACCGGAATAAGACCCGCGAAGATGCGCTGATTGATATCTACCGCGTCATGCGCCCCGGCGAGCCGCCGACCCTCGAGACGGCGGAAAAGCTGTTCGGCGATCTGTTCTTTGATTCGGAACGTTATGATCTGTCGGCGGTGGGCCGCGTGAAGATGAACGCGCGCTTGGGCCTGGATGTGCCGGATACCATGCGCGTGCTGCGCAAGCACGACGTGCTGGCCATCGTTAAGCTGCTCTGCGATCTGAAAGACGGTCGGGGCGAAATCGACGATATCGATCATCTCGGTAACCGCCGTGTTCGCTCGGTCGGCGAATTGATGGAAAATCAATATCGTCTCGGCCTGCTGCGCATGGAGCGCGCCATTCGCGAGCGCATGTCGTCGGTTGAAATCGATACGGTCATGCCGCACGATCTCATCAACGCCAAGCCGGCGGCGGCCGCGGTGCGTGAGTTCTTCGGCTCGTCGCAGCTCAGCCAGTTTATGGATCAGACCAACCCGCTTTCGGAAATCACCCATAAGCGCCGCCTGTCGGCGCTTGGGCCGGGCGGTTTGACGCGCGAACGCGCGGGCTTTGAAGTTCGCGACGTGCATCCGACCCATTATGGCCGTATCTGCCCGATTGAAACGCCGGAAGGCCCGAATATCGGCCTCATCAACTCGCTCGCCACCTATGCGCGGGTGAACCAATACGGGTTTATCGAAAGCCCCTATCGTAAGGTCAAGGACGGGATCGTCTCCAGCGATGTCGTGTATTTGTCCGCGATGGAAGAAGGCCGCTACACGATCGCCGAAGCCAATGCTGAACTCGATTCCGAGATGCGCTTCGTCAGCGAGTTGGTGCCGAGCCGTCAGGGCGGCGAGTATATTGTTGCCCGCCCGGTCGATATCGATCTCATCGACGTGTCGCCGAAACAGCTGGTGTCGGTTGCGGCCGCGCTCATTCCCTTCCTCGAAAACGACGATGCGAACCGTGCCCTCATGGGCTCGAACATGCAACGTCAGGCCGTGCCGCTGATCCGGGCGGAAGCGCCGCTGGTCGGCACCGGTATGGAAGCGACCGTGGCGCGCGACTCGGGCGTGGCAATTTCGGCAAAACGCGGCGGTGTGGTCGACCAGATCGACGCGACCCGTATCGTGATCCGCGTAACGGATGCGACCGACGCCTCGACCTCGGCGGTGGATATTTACAATCTGCTGAAGTTCCAGCGTTCCAACCAAAATACCTGCATTAATCAGCGTCCGCTGGTGAAGGTGGGCGATATTGTGGACGCGGGCGATATCATCGCCGATGGCCCCTCGACCGAACTTGGCGAACTCGCGCTGGGCCGCAACGTGCTCGTCGCGTTCATGCCCTGGAACGGTTACAACTTCGAAGATTCGATCCTGATCTCCGAGCGCATCGTGTCGGAAGACGTGTTTACGTCGATCCACATCGAAGAGTTCGAAGTGATGGCGCGCGATACTAAGCTTGGCCAGGAAGATATCACCCGTGATATCCCCAACGTCGGTGAAGAAGCGCTGAAGAACCTCGACGAAGCCGGGATTGTTTACATCGGTGCCGAAGTGAAGGCGGGCGATATTCTGGTGGGTAAGGTGACGCCGAAGGGCGAATCGCCGATGACGCCGGAAGAAAAACTGCTGCGCGCCATATTCGGGGAAAAAGCGTCGGACGTGCGCGACACCTCCCTGCGCGTGCCGCCGGGGGTTACGGGCACGATTGTTGAAGTCCGCGTCTTCTCCCGTCGCGGGGTTGATAAGGACGAGCGCGCGATTGCCATCGAACGTTTGGAAATCGAACGCCTCGCCAAGGATCGCGACGACGAACGCGCCATTCTGGAGCGCAGCTTCAATGGCCGTTTGAAGGAACTCTTGCTGGGTCAAACCATTGCGTCGGGTCCGCGCGGCGTAAAGGCTGGGGCGATTGTCGATACCGAAACGCTGGCAGGTCTCACGCCGGGTCAATGGCGTCAAATCGCCGTGTCGGACGATAAGGTGCTGGACGATCTCGAAGCCTTGAAGAAGCAGATGGACGCCTCCATCGATCGCCTCAACAAGCGTTTTGAAAATAAGGTCGAAAAGCTCCAGCGCGGCGACGAACTGCCGCCGGGCGTGATGAAGATGGTCAAAGTGTTCGTCGCGGTGAAGCGCAAGCTGCAGCCGGGCGACAAGATGGCCGGTCGTCACGGTAACAAGGGGGTTATCAGCCGCATTACGCCGATCGAAGATATGCCCTATCTCGAAGACGGCACGGCGGTCGATATCGTCCTGAACCCGCTGGGCGTGCCAAGCCGCATGAACGTTGGGCAGATTCTCGAAACCCATTTGGGTTGGGCGTCCGCTGGTTTGGGCCGTCAGATCAAAGATCTGATGGATACCTTCCGCCGCGAAGGCAAGCATGACACCGGCCCACTGCATGCCTACTTCAAGGATATCTATGGCGATAAGGTCTATGGCGAAGATATCGCCGACCTTAACGAAGGCGAGACTTTGGAACTGGCGCAGAATTTGACGCGCGGTATTCCTTTCGCCACCCCAGTTTTCGATGGGGCGCGGGAAGAAGACATTGTTCATATGCTGGAAAAAGCCGGTATCCATCGCTCGGGTCAGATGACCCTGGTCGATGGCCGGACTGGCGAGCCCTTCGACCGCTCCGTGACCGTCGGCTACATCTATATGTTGAAGCTGCATCACTTGGTCGACGACAAGATCCATGCGCGCTCCATCGGCCCGTACAGCCTTGTTACCCAGCAGCCGCTGGGCGGTAAGGCGCAGTTCGGTGGTCAGCGCTTCGGGGAAATGGAAGTGTGGGCGCTCGAAGCTTACGGCGCGGCCTATACGCTCCAGGAAATGCTCACCGTGAAGTCGGATGACGTGTCGGGCCGTACCAAAGTGTACGAAGCCATCGTGCGCGGTGACGATAACTTCGAGGCGGGTATCCCTGAATCCTTCAACGTGCTCGTGAAGGAACTGCGGTCGCTGTGCTTGAATGTGGAACTGGAAAACCGCGTTTAATCGCGCGGTTCTTTCAGCGTCTCGGACCTTAGAAGGACCAGAGCGTTTCTCGCTCACGCAAGTTCGCGTTAAACGCTCTGGTCTTTATTTTTAAAGCAAATACGTCGTCGCGGATGAGGTCATCCGCTCGGGATTTGCTCTAGTCTTCTAACAGGCTGGCCCGAGGGCTAGCAGGAGTAAGACATGAACGAGTTGATGAATCTCTTTGGTCAAGTGACCAGCCCGCAGAGCTTTGACGAGATTAAGATCTCGATCGCCAGCCCGGAGCGCATCCGGTCTTGGTCGTTCGGCGAAGTCAAAAAGCCTGAGACCATCAACTATCGTACCTTCAAGCCAGAACGGGACGGTTTGTTCTGCGCCCGCATTTTCGGCCCGATCAAGGATTACGAATGCTTGTGCGGTAAGTACAAGCGTATGAAATATCGCGGCATTATCTGCGAAAAATGCGGCGTTGAAGTCACGCTCGCCAAGGTTCGGCGCGAGCGCATGGGCCATATCGAACTGGCCTCGCCGGTGGCGCATATTTGGTTCTTGAAGTCGCTCCCCAGCCGTATCGGGCTGCTGCTCGATATGACGCTGAAAGATCTTGAGCGCGTTCTGTACTTCGAAAACTATGTCGTCATCGAGCCGGGTCTGACCCCGCTGAAGCTGAAGCAGCTTCTGTCGGAAGAAGATTACCTGAAGGCCCAGGATGATTACGGCGAAGAGAATTTCACGGCCAAGATCGGCGCAGAAGCGCTGCGCGACATGCTCGTGCAAATCGATCTGGAAGATGAAGTCGAAACGCTCAAAGTCGAGTTGCGCGAAACCGCCTCGGAAGCCCGCCGCAAGAAGCTGGTGAAGCGCCTGAAGCTGGTCGAAGCCTTCCACGCCTCGGGCTCGCGCCCGGAATGGATGATTCTGGAAGTCGTTCCGGTTATCCCGCCCGAACTGCGCCCGCTGGTGCCGCTCGATGGTGGCCGCTTTGCGACCTCCGATCTGAACGATCTCTACCGCCGCGTTATTAACCGCAACAACCGTTTGAAGCGGCTGATCGAGTTGAAGGCGCCGGACATCATCGTCCGCAACGAAAAGCGCATGCTGCAAGAAGCGGTCGATGCGCTGTTCGATAACGGTCGTCGCGGCCGCGTCATCACCGGGGCGAACAAGCGTCCGCTGAAGTCGCTGTCCGACATGCTGAAGGGTAAGCAGGGTCGCTTCCGTCAGAACTTGCTCGGGAAACGCGTCGATTATTCGGGCCGTTCGGTCATCGTCGTCGGCCCGGAGTTGAAGCTGCATCAGTGCGGCTTGCCGAAGAAGATGGCGCTCGAACTCTTCAAGCCCTTCATCTATGCCAAGCTCGAGCTTTACGGCCACGCGAGCACCATCAAGGCGGCCAAACGCATGGTCGAAAAAGAGCGCCCGGAAGTGTGGGATATCCTCGAAGAGGTGATCCGCGAGCATCCGGTGATGCTGAACCGCGCGCCGACGCTGCATCGCCTGGGCATTCAAGCCTTCGAGCCGACGCTGATCGAAGGCAAGGCCATCCAATTGCATCCGCTCGTTTGTACGGCGTTCAACGCCGACTTCGACGGGGATCAAATGGCCGTTCACGTGCCGCTCTCGCTGGAAGCCCAGCTTGAAGCGCGCGTGTTGATGATGTCGACCAACAACATCCTGTCGCCCGCGAACGGCAAGCCGATTATCGTGCCGAGCCAGGATATTGTTCTGGGTCTCTATTACCTCTCGATGGAAGATTTCCGCCGCCTGACGGACGAAATCGACATCAGCGGGCTGACCGACGCCGAGATCGACGCTGCCATTACCAATGGCAAGTTGATCCTGCGCGAAGGCGATACCTATTATCCGAAGCCCTTGGGCGCGGACCTTGCCGCAAAACGCAGCAAGCTCGTCGGTCTGCGCGTGCCTTACTACTCCAACATCTCGGAAATCGAAGCGGCCTTGCAGGAAAAGACCCTGCATCTGCACACGCCGGTTCGGGGCCGTTGGACGACCGTGGACGCGGCCGGCAAGCCGGTGCAACTCGACGTGCGCGCCACGGCGGGCCGTATGATTATGGCCGAAATTCTGCCGAAAAGCGTGCTGGTCAGCTTCGATCTGGTGAACCGTCAGCTCACCAAGAAAGAAGTTTCGTCGATCATCGATATCGTTTACCGCCATTGCGGTCAGAAAGAGACCGTGATTTTCGCCGACCGCATGATGGCGCTGGGCTTCGGTCACGCCTGCCGCTCGGGGATTTCCTTCGGTAAGGACGATATGATTATCCCCGAAGCCAAGGGCGGCTTGGTGGATGAAGCCCAAGAAAAGATCAAAGAATACGAACAACAGTATCTTGATGGTCTGATCACCCAGGGCGAAAAATACAATAAGGTTGTCGACGTCTGGTCGCAGTGCACCGAAAAGGTCGCTGATGCCATGATGAAGACCATGCAGGCCGTTCATGGGTCGGGCAAACTAAACTCGGTTTACATGATGGCCCACTCCGGGGCGCGTGGTTCGGCGGCGCAGATTAAGCAGCTCGCTGGGATGCGCGGCCTGATGGCGAAGCCGTCGGGTGAAATCATCGAAACCCCGATCATTTCGAACTTTAAAGAAGGCCTGACCGTGCTGGAGTACTTCAACTCCACCCACGGTGCGCGTAAGGGCTTGGCCGATACCGCGCTCAAAACCGCGAACTCCGGGTATCTTACCCGCCGTCTCGTCGACGTGGCGCAGGATTGCATCATCACCGAAGATGATTGCGGCACGCAGCAGGGCATCACCATCCGCGCCGTCGTGGACGGCGGTGAAGTGATCTCGCCGCTCGCCGAACGTATTCTAGGCCGCTGCCCGGTTGGCGACGTCATCCACCCGAAGACGGGCGAGATGATTTGCACGGCGGGTACGATCCTTGATGAAGACGCCGTGGAACGCATCGAACGGGCCGGGATCGACTCGATCCTCATCCGCTCGGTTCTGACCTGCGAAAGCCATGTTGGCGTGTGCGCCACCTGCTACGGGCGCGATCTTGCGCGCGGCACGCAGGTTAACCAGGGCGAAGCGGTGGGCGTTATCGCCGCGCAGTCCATCGGCGAGCCGGGCACGCAGCTTACCATGCGTACCTTCCACATCGGCGGCGCGGTGCAGCGCGGGGCCGAACAATCCTCGATCGAAGCCACCCACGATGGGACGATCAAGTTCATCAACCGCACGGTTGTGATCAACGGTCAGGGCTTCCCGATCGTCATGGGCCGCAACGTCGAGCTGATTTTGCAGGATGCGGAAGGGCGCGACCGTGCCCGCCATCGCCTGCCCTATGGCTCGAAGCTGATGTTCGACGAAAGCAAGCCGGTGGTTAAAGGCCAGCGCTTGGCCGAGTGGGACCCCTACACCCTGCCGATCATCGCCGAACAGGAGGGCGTGGCCCATTACGTCGACCTCGTCGATGGTCTGTCCATCCGCGAAGTCATGGATGAAGCAACCGGGATTTCGAACCGCGTCGTCACCGATTGGCGTCAGCAGACGCGCGGGGCGGATCTCAAGCCGCGCATCATGCTGCGCGACGAAAAGGGCGAGGCGATTAAGCTGCAAAACGGCCTCGAAGCCCGTTACTTCCTGCCCGTCGATGCCATTCTGTCCATCGAGAATGCGCAGCGGGTGAAGGCCGGGGACGTGGTGGCGCGTATCCCGCGCGAAAGCTCAAAGACCCGCGATATCACCGGGGGTCTGCCGCGCGTCGCCGAACTCTTCGAAGCGCGCAAGCCGAAAGACTATGCGATCATCTCGGAATCCGAGGGCCGTGTTGAATTCGGCCGCGACTACAAGACGAAGCGCCGCATTCTGGTGGTGCCGACTGAGGAAGGCCGCGAAGCCGTCGAATATATGATCCCCAAGGGCAAGCACATCAGCGTGCACGAAGGCGATTATGTGCAGAAGGGCGACCTTCTGATGGATGGCAACCCGGTTCCGCACGATATTCTGCGCGTGCTGGGTATCGAGGCCTTGGCAAACTATCTGACCAACGAAATCCAGGACGTGTATCGTCTGCAGGGCGTGAAGATCAACGATAAGCATATCGAAGTGATCGTCCGGCAGATGCTGCAAAAGATCGAAATCGACGAAGTGGGCGATAGCACCTACCTCGTCGGCGAACAGGTCGATAAGCTGGAATATGACGCCGAAAACCGGAAGCTGGTGAAGGAAGGCCTGCGCCCCGCGCACGGGCACCCGGTGCTGCAAGGCATCACCAAGGCGTCGCTCCAGACGAACTCGTTCATCTCGGCGGCGTCCTTCCAGGAAACCACGCGCGTGCTGACCGAAGCCGCCGTGTCGGGCAAAACCGATACGCTGAATGGTCTGAAGGAAAACGTCATCGTCGGTCGCCTCATCCCCGCCGGGACGGGCTCCATCGTGGCGGAATTCCGCCGCGTGGCCGCCGAGCGCGACAAGGTCGTCCTTGCCGCCGAAGCGCCGGGTGAGGCGTTGACGGACGAACGCGAAAGCGCATAACGGTTCGCCTAAACACGAAACCCCCGGTAGCGTCCGCTCCCGGGGGTTTTCTTTTTGGGGTGAAGAGGCTTGGTAACACTCGCGTAATGGGATAGGATTGCGGCTAACTTAACGGCTTGGTCTCGGTGTGATGACACTTCCTTCGCCTGTGGCCCCCGCGCTCAATTCCGATCCAAACGCTTTTCTGGCGGCCAAAATTGATGACCTACAACGCATGATTCTTTATTGCGCCCAATCGCAAAAATTCGAGTTGGGCAGCGATATCATTCAAAAATATGCTGCCCTGCGAACCCAGTTTAATGATCCGCAGCAGGCTGCGACGCCCGCCTTTTTGGCGGATGTGATCGGGCTGTACGATCAACTCGCGCGGCTGATCGCGCCGGTTACGCCAACCTCCATTGCCGTTGCCCATGATTTTGAGAGTGACGGGCTCCGCGATCCGGTGAGCCGTTTGATCCGCGTGCAAATCGGCATTCTTTTGGGCGCGCTGATCCTGGTAGTATTGAACCCGCTGCTGGCGAACTTGCAGCTCGACACTGGAAAAGTCGTGGTGGGCGGGTTCGAGCCCTGGGTTTGGCAGGATATTTTCCAAAGCCTGTTCTATTTTATGATTGGCGTTCTGGCCTCATCGATTTATTCGATGCGGCTACTGTATAGCCGGGTTCGGGAGCGAACGCTGTATATTACCGATGCCTATTATTACATCGTGCGAAATTTAATCGGCGGCGTTATGGCCTTTGCCTTCGTTAGCTATTTTCGCCCCTTTCTGGGGGATGAATCGGCGCTCCCCACCCTTTCCCAAGCCGCCATAGACCCCACCGATCCGGTCGCGGCGGGGGCGATTGCTTTTTTAACGGGGTATGGGGTCGAGGTGATTTACACGGCCCTGGATTCAATGGTCCTGCGGTTGCGCGATCTATTGGTGAGCCTGCCGAAACTGCCGGGTCTTCCCGCGTCGGTAAAAATATCGCTCCCCCAGGGGCCGGCCCCAGCCCCGAGCGACGACGGATTGGGCAAAGCGCCGCAAAACTAATCGCCGCCCCCTCCACCGTCGCCGCCCCCTTCGCCGCTGGAACTATCGCCGCCGCCTGCATCCCCGCCGTCGGCAAGAACCGACGCGAAGGTGAGGGTTATCCCCGCATCGCGAAAACCAAGATCCCGCGCCTCGCCAGGGGGGCTGAGCCCATAGGCGGGGACCCACCCCGCCGGATCGATGCGGGCGAAAATCCCCGTTTTCACCCCCGCCAGCACCTGCGCGCCGATCCACTGGGTCAGCGGAAACCAGCAGGGCAGGGCGCAGAGCGGGTAACGCAGCCAGGGCAGCAGGCGCGAGTCCGACTGAAAGAAGGGCGTTAACGCGCGGCTGGCCCATTGGTAGAAGCGCTGGTGCCCCTGCCGGGCTTTTCGGTAGCGGGTCAGCGCCTGTTCGAGCGTATGGGAGCCCTCGGCCAGCACCCGGCTGAGGACGAGGGCGTCGAGCAGGGCGAGGTTCGCGCCTTGGCCCAGTTGCGGGCTGGTGCAATGGGCGGCATCGCCGATGAACAGCAACCGACCCGCATCAGGCCGTGCCAGAACCACGTCACTATAGGAGGCGCGGGCAAGCTGATCATGGTCGGTAATCTGGGCCAGCAGCGGGTCGGTTTCCGGCCACAGGCGGCGCACCGCATCGCGCCAAACCGCCAGCGGGGTTTCGCGCCAGCGGGTGAAATCTTGCGTCGGCAGGCTCCAGAACAAGGCCCCGCGGAGCCCCGTGCCATCGGCGCGCGGGCCGACCGGCAAAACGCCGATCATATGGCGGGCGCGGGCGTAGCGCTGGTCGAGCCGGTCGGCGGCAAAACCGGTTCCGGTGAGATCGACCAAACCCCATAGCGCGCCGAAGGGGTAGGGCCGGTCGCGCAGGATGTCGCCGAACTGCGGGCGCAGGCGCGAGTTGGTGCCGCTGGCGTCAATCACCAGATCGAACGGGCCGAAGCGCTGGCGGCGCGCTACCACGGTGACGCCGGGGCCGTTGAGGTCGAGCCCCTCCAGGGTTAGGACCGGTGCATCGGTTTCGATCTGAACGCCATAGTCTTGCGCGGCTTGAAACAGGGTCTCAAATAACGCCGCGCGCGTCGTGCCGATGCCGAAGAGATGGGGCGCGAGCGCATCATAGCGCACGTTCAGCAGCGCCAATTTTCCGCCCACCGCGCGCCCGTAGAGATTAGAAATCCGGCTGCCTTGGGCGATGACGGGCCGGTCAAGCCCAAGCACGGAGAGCGCGGCAAGGCCAATGGGTTGCAACAGAAGGCCGGAGCCGAGCGGCTTCGGCTCCGCGAAGGCTTCAAGGAGCGTACCCGATGCCCGCTTTCCGCCAGAAAACACGCTGCGGCCAATCCGCCAACGCCCGCCCCAATCACCGCAATCGTGAGGGGGGCATAGGCGCGGTCGGGCATGGGATTAGCTCGCGTTAGTCTTCACAACCAGAAGACGGTGCGTGAGAACGCCCAAAACCACCAGCGTAAACATAATGATCGCCATCGGGCGGGCCGACGGATCGTGAAAAAGCCCGAGCACGAAGCCCGCGCCGGTGCCCACCACGAAGGGCAGCACGCCGCCGAGGGCCGACGCCGCGCCCGCCATCGTCGGAAAAGCGGCGAGCGCTCCCGCCGTTCCATTCGCGCCAACCATCCCTAGGGAGGCCAGCAAAATAAATAAGGGCACGGCAATCCCCGGAATACCGAACAGCCCGCCAAGCCCGGTGATGAGCAGCAGCACAGCCCCGAACAACATCAGCATCAGCCCGTAGCTCAGCATCCGGTCCGACCCGACGCGGGTGACAATGCGGCTATTGATCGCGGAGAGAAGCATCATCCCGACCACATTCACCCCAAAGAGATAGCCGAAGTTCTGCGGGCTCACCCCCATCACCGTGATGTAAACGTGCGGCGTGCCGGCAATATAGGTGAACATGGCGGCATAGACGAAGCCAAGGGTTAGGCTATAGCCGAGAAACCGGCGGGAATGGAGCAGGTCGCGGTAATGGTGCAGGGCGGTGAGGATCGATCCCCGGCTGCGGCGGGTGCGCGGCAGGGTCTCGGGGGCGAAGACGGACGCCACGATGAGGCAGAGAGTGCCGAATGCCGTCAGCGTCCAGAAAATCGCCCGCCAGTCGAAAAAGACAAGCAACTGCCCACCCGCGACCGGGGCAATCATTGGGGCCGCGCCCATCAGCAGCATGAGAATCGAGTACATTTTCGCCGATTCGTCGCGGCTATACAGGTCGCGCACCATCGCCCGCGCCATCACCGGCCCGGCGGACGCGCCGAGGCCCTGCAACAGCCGGGCGGCAACCAGCCAGGGGGCGGTGTCGGCGGTCGCGCACAGAATGCTGCCGATAATGTAGAGAAGGATACCGCCAATCAGCACCGGCCGTCGCCCGATGGAATCGGACAGCGGGCCGAACAGCAGTTGCGCTAGGCCAAAGCCGAGCAAAAACCCGCCGAGCGTCATTTGAATCAGCGCCGGATCGGCCTGCAATGCCGCCTCCAGCGCGGGTAGCGCCGGAAGATACATATCGATGGAAATCGCCCCGAACATCGACATCAGGCCAAGTACGGCGGCCAGAAGCGGAAAGGGCAAGGGCTTTGGTTCAGCCGCGATGGCGGCGGACGATTGGTTATCCATGCAACCAGTTAGCGGGGTTAAGCGCGGGGCGACAAGCGGTTTTCCGGCAAGGGGGGATTGCGGCCTCGAGCAAGTCTAGGCGCCCCGCCCCCCGCGCGCCGCATGCATTAGCGCCCGATCCACGAGATAATCCACATCCTCCGGCTTCGTCCCCCAATTGGTCACAAACCGCAGGTCTGACGATTCCGGCCCGCCCCAGCGGTAAAAGCCGATGCCTTCGGCTTCCAGCCCATCGGCGACGCCTTCGGGAACGGTGACGAAAACCTCATTGGCTTCGCGCGGATAAAGAAGGCGCGTTCCCGGCACCCGCAGCAGGCCCGAGACCATGCGCTCGGCCATCAGATTCGCCTGATTGGCCCAGGAGAGCCAGCGCCCGTCGGCAAGGCTGGCGGCGAGCTGGGCCGAGAGGAAGCGCATTTTTGAGAAGAGATGCCCGCCGCGCTTGCGGCGAAAGGCGGCTTCCGCCGCCAGGGCCGGGTCGAAAAACAGCACGGCTTCCGCCGCCATCGCGCCGTTTTTGGTGGCCCCGAAGGAGAGAACATCGACCCCGGCTTCCCAGGTGATTTCGGACGGGGCGGTCGCCAGGGTAGCGACGGCATTAGCGAAGCGCGCGCCATCCATATGCACCTTCAGCCCGTGGGCGTGGGCGATTTCGGTCAGCGTGCGGATTTCATCGGGCTGATACAGGGTGCCGCATTCGGTGGCTTGGCTGAGGGAGAGTGCCGCCGGTTGGGTTTTCTGCTGATTGCCCGGCGCGGTCGCGGCGAGCGTGCGGCCTAGGGCGTCCGGCGTGATCTTACCATGCTCGCCCTGGATATGGACCAGCTTCGCGCCATTGGTGAAGAACTCCGGCGCGCCGCATTCGCTTTCGGTGATATGGGCGTCGGCATGGCAATAGATTTCGCCCCAGGGCGGGCAGATGCAGGCGAGCGCCAGGGCATTGGCAGCGGTGCCGGTGGCGACCGCGATCATGTCCAGGTCGCATTCAAAGAGTTCGCGGAACCGGCGCAGGGCGAGGGCGGTCATATCATCCGCCCCATAGGGCATGGCGCTGGATTGATTGGCCACCGCAATCGCTTCCAGAATCTCCTGCGGAACCGGGGCGACGTTATCGGAGGCGAAGTTCAGCTTCATGGCGCGGCCCCTTCAACGGCAATGCGGCCCAGGGTTTTGCCGGTCGCGGGATCGACGGCGAGCAAAAGGGCTTCGCCCTTTGGGCCGCGCGTGTGCAAAATCACTCGGTCCTGCGTTCCGGCGACGCCCACGAGGCCGAAACCCTCCGGCAAGCTGATGCTGCTCTCCCAAGCCTGTTTATTCCCGGCCATGCGAGAGGCTAAGGTGGCGAATAGCACCACGACGCCCACGATGATGAGAATTCCCATTCCAATGACCAGAGCTTTCAACGCCGCCACTCTTATGTCCTCCGTACTGCCATGACATCCACCCCGATTCTCACCATCTCCGAAGAGTTGGCGGGCGAGCGGCTGGACCGTGCCTTGGCAAGCCTGTTGCCCGATCTGTCGCGCTCGCGCCTCAAGGCCCTCATCGAAGCGGGCCAGCTTGTGACGCTGGCGGAACTTCCCGACGAGGGCGAGGAGGACGGCCCTCTATCCGGGCAGACAGTAACGGAGCCCTCGGGCCGGGTCAAAGCAGGACAGATCTTCGCGCTGCGCTTACCGGAAGCTGAATCGGCCATTCCGCTGCCCCAGGATATTCCGCTGACGATTCTGTATGAAGACGCCAGCGTGATCGTCATCAATAAGCCCGCCGGAATGGTGGTTCACCCCGCGCCCGGCAACCCGGACGGCACCTTGGTCAACGCGCTGCTTTACCATTGCGGCGATAGCCTAACCGGCATCGGTGGGGTTGCGCGACCAGGGATCGTGCACCGCATCGACAAGGAAACCAGCGGTATTCTGGTGGTGGCGAAAACCGATACGGCCCACGCGCATCTTTCGGCGCAGTTTGCCGACCATTCGGTGGATCGCACCTACCGCGCCTTCGTGTGGGGCGGGCCGGTGCCGCTCGAAGACCGGATTGAGGGCGCGATTGGCCGCCACCCGACCGACCGCAAGCGCATGGCGATTACCGCCAAGGGCAAGCCCGCCGTGACCTATTACGAAACCCTGGCGCGCTACGGCGTGCCCGATGTGACGCTGGTCACACAATTGGCCTGTCGCCTCGAAACCGGACGCACCCACCAGATTCGCGTTCACCTTACCCAGCGTGGGCACCCGCTGCTTGGCGACCCGGTATATGGGCAACCGTCGAAGCAATCGCTTTCGTCCCTGCGCGGCGTACAAAAATCTTCGGCCCTAACGCGCTGGGATCAGATCGCGGCTTACGTAAAAGGTTGGGAGCGGCAGGCGTTGCACGCAGCGGCGCTGGGGTTCATTCACCCAGTGTCTGGCGAGCATCTGCTGTTCGAAACCCCCTTGCCGCCCGATCTGGCGGCGTTGGAAACATTTTTAGAACAGGCCCAAAATAGCACTTGAAACAGTGTTAAGTTGCGATATGCTCTGAACATCCGAGGGGTTAACCCGACATTATCTCGCCTTTTTTGGGAGATAGCGTCAGCGCACCGCAGAATTGGGTGCCGAACTCGGACCAGGAGCCTGCCCAGGGGGAGTCCCCCCAAACAAACGAACGCCACAGGAGGGTTCATAATGGCCGCGAGCTTGCCGATTATTGGAAGCGATGGAAATCTATCTCGGTATCTTTCGGAAATCCGAAAGTTCCCGATGCTGACGGTTGAGGATGAATTTTCCCTCGCCAAAAAATTCAAAGAGGAAGGCGATATCGAAGCTGCGCACAAGATGGTTACCAGCCATCTGCGCCTTGTCGCCAAAATCGCTATGGGCTATCGGGGCTACGGTTTGCCGGTCTCCGAGCTGATTTCTGAAGGCAATGTTGGCATGATGCAAGCGGTGAAGCGCTTCGATGCCGACAAGGGTTTCCGCCTTGCTACTTATGCTATGTGGTGGATTAGAGCCGCGATTCAAGAATATATCCTGCATAGCTGGAGCCTCGTGAAGATGGGGACCACGGCGGCGCAGAAGAAGCTGTTCTTCAATCTGCGGCGGCTGAAGGGCCAGATGCGCGCGATTGACGATGGCGATATGACGCCGGAGCAAGTGGCGAAAATCGCAACCGACCTCGCCGTGAGCGAAGACGATGTGGTGCAGATGAACCGCCGCCTCGGCGCGCCGGACCATAGCCTGAACGCGCCCTTGCGCATCGATGGCGATGGCGAGTGGCAGGATTGGTTGGTCGATGAAACCGAAAGCCAAGAAGCCGCCCTGGCCGAACACGATGAATCGAGCAAGCGCCGCGTGCTGCTAAATGATGCCTTGGCGCAACTCAACGAGCGCGAGCGCACGATCCTCGTCGCCCGCCGCCTGTCCGAAGAGCCGCAAACGCTGGAAGACCTGTCCCAGCGCTACAGCATCAGCCGGGAGCGCGTGCGTCAGATCGAAGTGCGTGCCTTCGAGAAGCTGCAAAAATCCATCCGCGAAGCTGCGACCGATAAGCGGCTTCTAACGGTCGCCTAAATCTGCCGCGCTTAGCCCGGTGGCTGTGTCAGCCGCCGGGAGAGCGCGTTTCCCGCAAACGCCGCCACCTCTAAAAGCTGCGCCCGCGTTGCCCCCGACGCGGCATCGATTGCCATGCCGCGACACAGCGCGGTCACGGTCCCGGCGAGGGTTTCCGGCACTACATCGGCGGGTAAATCCCCCTCGGCGGCGGCACGCTCTAGCCGGGCGGTGAGGGCTGTTCCCGCGACATTCCGCTGTTCCATTAAAGCGTCACGCAGGCTTTGGGCGGTTTCATCGTCGGGGAGATGGGTGCTCAGCAGTAGGCACCCCGGCGGGCGGCCCGGTTCGGTTTGCGCTTCCGCCGAGCCGCGCAACATGGCCCGGATAACCTCGGCGGCGGTTTTCTGCGCCAGCGCCCCCTCCAGAAAATCCAAATAGCGCGCCCCATAGCGTTCCATCACCCGCAGAAACACCCCCTCCTTATTGCCGAACGCGGCATAGAGGCTGGGGCGGTTGATGCCCATCGCGTCGGTCAGATCGGTCAGCGACGTGGCTTCATAGCCTTTTTCCCAAAAGACCGGCAAAGCCGCATCCAGAACGTGATCGGGATCGAAGCCGCGCGGACGACCGGGGGAGCAGGATTTGGGGGAGTTGAGGTTCGTCATATTATTTTACCGGTCAGTACAAAAAGAGCTTGCCAGTCGGTCGGGAGAGGCATATCTGTACCGTACAGTATAAAATACGGTTTCGCCAGTCCTTCGGCAAAACCCCTCTCGAAAGACCCCGTATCATGGCTCAGAAACTCTCCGGTAAAATTGCCCTCGTCACCGGCGGCTCGCGTGGGATTGGCGCGGCCTCGGCCAAAGCGCTGGCGGCGGACGGCGCGACGGTTGCCCTTAGCTATAATGCCTCCTCCGCTGCCGCCGATGCGGTTGTGGCCGAGATCATCGCGGCGGGCGGCAAGGCGGTCGCCTTCCAGGCCGATCAAGCCGACGCCGCCCAGGTAAAAGCCCTGGTCCAAAAGGTTCACGCCGAGTTCGGGCGGCTCGATATTCTGGTGAATAACGCCGGGGTTTTCGCGGGCGGCCCCGTCGATGCGCCGGACGCCGATATCGCCGCGCTCGACCGGCTGTGGGCGGTGAATGTTGTGGGCGTTGTGACGGCGATTCGCACGGCGGCCCCGCTGCTATCCGAGGGCGGCAGGATCATTAGCATCGGCTCCACGGTGAATGTCCGCGTGCCCTTCCCCGGTATTGCCGATTATACCGCCACCAAATCCGCCGTTCTTGGCTATTCGAAGGGCGCGGCCCATGATTTGGCCCCGCGCAATATTACGGTTAACGTAATTCAGCCTGGCCCGATTCGCACCCTCATGGCCCCTTCGGAAGGCCCTTTGGAGGAGCTACTGCGCGCGATTACGGTTTTCAAGCGCTTCGGCACGCCGGAGGAAGTGGCGGCGGGTGTGTTGTTCCTCGCGAGCCCCGAAGCCTCTTATATTACCGGCACAACGCTGGATATCGACGGCGGCGCGGCGGCGTAAGTCAGGCTAAAGCGCTCGTGCCGGGCGCTTAAAGCCCTAGAAGTCGCCGAACGACAGGTTCGAGCCCGCGCCCAACGGCGCGGGTATTTTCTGCGTCAAGATGAACGCCATCGACGGGCGTTGTTCGCGCAACCGTCCCCGCATCAAAGAACGCGCAGCCGAGTTCATCGGCCAGATCGGCATAGAGGGACGCCAGCTTCTGCGCCTCTGTTACCCCACCCAGAAATAACGGGCCAAACAGAGGGTTATTCGTCTCGCACAGCGGCGGGGGGGACACAATGAGAACCTCAGGGTCCTTATAGACCCGTCCCCAGTCATGAAAGCGGACAAGGCTAACCAGCTTCTTCATCCCCTGCCGCGCCCCGATGGCGGTCCCGTGGATGATGGGTTTCAGATCATTCGTGCCCAGCATCAGGATGACCAGATCGAGCGGACAATGGGTTTGAAGAAGGGTCGGCAATAGCCGGGCGCCATTCCGGTCGCAGTCCGCAAGATCATCGTCATAGGCCGTTGTCCGACCGCCAAGGCCTTCGGCGATCACCTCGACCAACGGTCCCAGCGCGGTTTGCAACACAGTCGGCCAGCGATCCTCAAAATCATGCCGCCCGCCGCTCACCGCGTCCGTCCCCCACGTCAGCGAATCCCCGTAGCAAAGAACCGTTTTTTTCATTGGTGTATCTTCCCCTGCTAAGGCTGATGAGTATGGGAGGAGTTTTGGCCCGCGCTACCCTTTTGGTTTACGCCCCGCCCGGCACGCCCTTCGTCGTCGAATACTCGAAATGCACCACTTCGCCGGGGTGAACGATGGCGTGGGCGGCATGGGCGGCGGAGGCGGCTTCGGCAAAGCCCGACAGGATGAGCTTCAGCTTGCCGGGATATGTCGCAATATCGCCAATCGCAAAAATGCCGGGGGCGGAGGTCGCGGCGGTGGCCTGGGTTACGGCGATCTGGTTGCGCTCCAGGTTCAGGCCCCAGTCGGCAATCGGCCCCAAGGTCATGGCGAGGCCGAAGAAGGGCAGCAGATGATCGGCCTCCAGCGTGCGGCGCTGCCCATCGAGGGTTTCGACCACCACGCCGGACAGCACGCCGTTGGTGCCCTCCAGCCCGGCCAATTGATAGGGAATGACCAGATCAATCGCGCCATCTTTGGCCAGTTGATCGAGGCGCGCGGCGCTTTCTGGCGCGGCGCGGAACTTGGGGCGGCGGTGGACCACCTGCACGCGCGCCGCAACCTCCGCCAAGGAAATCGCCCAATCGACCGCCGAATCGCCGCCGCCCGCGATCACTACTTTCTTGCCGCGAAAGGCTTCGCGCCGTTGCACGAAATAGTGAACGCCGCCGGTGGCCTCATAGGCCTCTAGCCCATCGAGCGGCGGACGGTTCGGGCCGAACGCACCGCAGCCTGCGGCGATCATCACCACCGGCGCTTCCAACTCGGTGCCCTTCGACGTCACCACGCGCCAGGCGCCGGTCTCGGTCCGGGTGAGGCTCATCACCTGTTCGCCGAAATGGAAGGTCGGCGAAAAGGGGGCCGCCTGCTGCATCAGATTATCGATGAGATCCGCGCCGGAAATAGCGGGATGGGCCGGAATATCGTAGATCGGCTTTTCGGGATAAAGCGCGGTGCATTGGCCGCCCGCCTCGGCCAAAGTATCGATCACATGGGCTTTCAGGCGCAGCATGCCGCATTCGAACACCGCAAACAGCCCCACGGGGCCCGCCCCAATAATCACCACGTCGGTCTGAACCGTCATAAGCCTTCTCACATTCTCGTCATACGCCATTTGGTCCGCAGAGTGGCGCGGCTCTTGCTGTGATGCAACCCCTCCCGGTTTGGGGATTTGCCGCACGGGGGTATTGCGGTTTGCGATCTTTGCGCCCTTAAACTTTTCGCGTAGGCTCAGAGCATCATGAAGATTACCGTTCAGTCCGCGACCTCCGTCACCACCCACGCCCAAAATCTTGCGGCCACCCAAAGCCTCGCGCAGGAATTGGCCGCGATTGCCGATAAGGGCGATGTTATCGCCCTGCGCGGCGATCTTGGCATGGGCAAAAGCGCCTTTGCGCGTGCCTTCATTCAGGCGCGCGCGGGCGTTCCGATTGAGGTGCCCAGCCCCACGTTTACCCTGGTGCAATCCTATGAATTGCCCTCGGGCCTGATTACTCATTTCGATCTCTACCGCCTGCGCGATGCCAGTGATGCCTATGAACTTGGGCTCGATGATGCGTTCGGCGGGATTATTCTGATCGAATGGCCCGAGCGGTTGGGCGATGGTTTGCCGCGCGACCCGCTGGTTATCAGCTTCGCCCCCGGCGCGTCGGCGGATGCGCGCACAATCACGCTGGAAGGCGGTGCCTCCTGGGCCGGGCGGCTTGAGTTTTTGAAGCTGAAGGTTTAACCGGCGGGCGGGGTAGCGTGGCGCTCTATACAATCCCCGCCGGAATTGGCTTTGCCGAGGCGCTCGTACGCGGACTGCTGCCCGAGGCGGACCGCGACCCGTTGGCCTTCGCTCGGCTGCGCCTGCTGCTCCCGTCGCGGCGCGCGTGCCGCACGATCCGCGATGCGTTTTTGCGGGAAGCGCAAGGCCGGGCGCTGGTCTTGCCGACGTTCAGCGCCTTGGGCGATATCGATGACGACGATTTGACCTTTAGCGATTCGATTGCCGTCGGTAGTCTTGCCGCCTCCTTGCCACCCGCGATTCCCGCTGTTCGGCGGCAAGCGATGCTGGCGCAATTGATCCGGGCGCGCGACCCCGGCCTGCCGCTCGACCGGGCGGCGGCGCTCGCGGCGGAACTGGCGCGGCTGATGAATCAGGCGCAGGCGGAGGGGTTGGGGTTCGACGGGCTTACGAACCTCGTGCCCGAAAGCCTCGCCCACCATTGGCAAATCACCCTCGATTTTCTGCGCATCGTGACCGAAACCTGGCCGCTGGTCTTGGCGGAGGAGCAGGCGCTGGACCCGATCGATCGGCGCGACACGCTCATTCGGTTGCAAGCGCAAGTTTGGGCCGAAACCCCGCCGCCGGGGCGCGTGATCGTGGCGGGCACCACGGGCAGTCAGAAGTCGGCGCGCGATTTGATCGCGGTCATCGCGCGACTGCCCCAAGGCGACGTGATCCTGCCGGGGCTCGATACCGATATGCCCGAGGCGGAATGGGGGCTGCTGCCGGAGCATCCAACCCATCCGCAGGCGGGGTTGCAGGATTTGCTGAGCGCGCTCGATCTGCCGCGCACGGCGGTGGCGATTTGGCCGGGGTGTATTGGGGCGGCGCAGACGGTGCCGGACCGGGCGCGGTTGTTGGCGCAGGCGCTGTCGGTTGCCGCGCCGGAAGATCATGCCGCCGAGCCGCTCGATCTTGATGCGGCGATTGCCGATGTCCGCCGCATCGACGCGGGCAGCCCGCAGGAGGAGGCGATGATGATCGCCGTCGCCCTGCGGCAAGCCCTCGAAACCCCGGAACGGACGGCGGCCCTGATTACCCCCGACCGCGACCTTGCCCGCCGCGTGGCCGCCGAACTCGCGCGCTACGGCGTGCGTTGCGACGATTCCGCCGGGCAACCGCTCAGCGGTTCGGTGCCCGGCGTGTTCCTGCGCCTGCTGGCCGAAGCCGCGCGCGATGCTTTCGCCCCGGCTCCCCTGTTGGCGCTGCTCAAGCATCCGCTGACGGGCCTCGGCCTGTCGCTCCCCGAGGCCCGGCGCGCGGCACAGCTTTTGGAGGAACGCGTTCTGCGCGGCCCCCGCCCGGAAGGTGGCCTTGCGGGCCTGCGCACGGCGACCGAAGCGGCCCTGGCGGAACTCTCTCCCGAGCGGTCGGCGCGCGATGCGTTGATCTTACGCCCCTATCTCGATCGGCTCGATGCTTGCCTGCGCCCTTGGGAAGCGGCGATGGCGACGGTTGCGGAAAATTTCCGCACGGCGATTCTAGCGCATCTCACGGCGGCGGAAGCCTTGTGTGCGACCGATACCCTGCCCGGCGAGGAGCGGCTGTGGGCGGGACCGGCGGGCGAGGCGGCGGCGGATTTCCTCTCGGATCTCGTCGAAAACGCCGGGGCGCTGGTGCTGGACGATCCGTCCGACTATCCCGCCTTGCTGATGAGTTTCATGGGGCCGGTCGCGGTGCGGCAGGTCTATGACCGGCACCCGCGTTTGGCGATTCTGGGGCCGCTCGAAGCGCGGCTTGCCCGCCCCGATCTGATGATCTTGGCGGGCCTCAACGAGGGGACTTGGCCCGCCGAACCGCCGGGCGATCCGTGGATGTCGCGCCCGATGCGCCAGCAGTTCGGCCTGCCCGCGCTGGAGCGGCGAATCGGCCTCTCGGCCCATGATTTCGTGCAAGCCGCGATGGCTCCCACGGTGATCTTCTCCCGCGCTGACCGGGTGGAGGGCACGCCGACGGTGCCGTCGCGCTGGCTGCAACGGCTCGATGTGCTGTTGGCGGGGCAAGGGCGGAAACTGGCAGGGTCGGCCCTGCCGCTCTGGGCGGCGGCGCTGGATCGGCCCGCGCGCTATGCCCCCCATCCTGCGCCGGAACCGTGCCCGCCGGTGCATTTGCGCCCGCGCAGCCTGTATGTCACCGATATCGAACTGTGGCGGCGCGACCCCTATGGCCTCTACGCCAAGCGAATCTTGGGGTTGAAGGCGCTCGACTCGCTCGATGCCGACCCTGGCGCGGCGGAGCGCGGGCAGGTGATCCATGAGGCGCTCGACCTCTTCGTCAAAGCCTATCCCGATGGGCTGCCCGTCGATGCCTTGCCCAAGCTGTTGCAGATCGGGCGGACGGCCTTCGGCAAACTCCTCGTCTCGCCCAGCTTGCACGCTTTCTGGTGGCCCCGGTTCGAGCGGGTGGCCGACTGGTTCGTCGCCGAAGAGCGCCGCCGCCGGGGAGGGATTGCCGCGATCCGCACCGAAGTCACTGGCGCGCTAACGGTGGAAGGCCCGGCGGGGCCCTTCACCATAAAGGCCAAGGCCGACCGAATCGAGCGCACCGCCGAGGGCGGCTACCGCATCATTGATTATAAAACCGGCACGCCGCCAACCGAAACAATCATTCAAGCGGGCTATGCCCCGCAGCTTCCGCTCGAAGCCCTGATTGCCGAGGTCGGGGGCTTTGCCGATCTTCCGGCACTGCCCGTTGAAGCCTTAGAGTTTTGGCATCTCTCGGGCGGCTCGACGCCGGGGAAAATCCAGGCGGTGAAGCAGGCGATGGCGAATTTGCTGCTGGAAACCCGTGGCGGCATTGCCTCGCTCATCGCCCATTATGATGACGCCGATACCCCCTATCCGGTCACACCGCGCGCCCAATTCGCGCCGCGCTTTTCCGACTATACCCATCTTGCCCGCGTGGCCGAGTGGAGCGGCGGCGGGGAGGGTGAGGAATGAGCGCCGGGACCGATCTCGAAAAACTGCGCCAAGATGTGCGCATAGCGGCGGGTGACAAGCAAACCCTGGCGACGATCCCGGATCGCTCGGTCTGGGTGGCGGCCTCGGCGGGGACGGGGAAAACCACCGTTCTCACGCGCCGGGTTCTGCGCTTGCTGCTGGCGGGCACCGCGCCCCATCGGATTCTCTGCATCACCTACACCAAGGCCGCTGCCGCTGAAATGCAGAAGCGGCTAATGGAACATTTGGGCGAATGGGCCTCAATGCCCCTGCCCAAGCTCGTTCAATCGCTCACGGCGCTGTCGGGCAATCGGCCTCCGGAGGAGCGCGAAATTCGCCGCGCGCGCCGCTTGTTCGGCATTGTGCTGGAATCGCCCGGCGGGCTGAAAATCCAAACCATTCATTCCTTCTGCCAGTCGGTGCTGGCGCGGTTCCCGCTCGAAGCCGGGTTGCCGCCGCATTTTCAGGCGATGGACGAGGCGAGCGCGGAAGAGCTGCTGCTCGACGCGCGCGAACATGTGCTGGGCGCGGCCCGGAGCGGCGATGGTTTGGCCGACCTTGGCGGCGCGCTTCAGATCATTGCCGACCGGCTGCACGAGGATAGTTTTCACCAACTGCTGAAAACCCTCGCCGCCGAGCGCGGCAAGTGGCTGCGGCTGCACACGCGCCTGGGCGGGATCGCGCCGATGATTGCGGCCCTGGCGAAGGCGCTGGCGGTCGATCCCTATGACACACCGGAGTCGCTGCATTTTTCAGCCCTAGAGGCAAGCTTGGCCCAGGCCGCGACGGTGCGCCGGGCCGCGAGCGCGCTGGCGGCGGGGACGGGTAAGACCGATAAGGCCGCCGCCGAGGTGTTGAACGCCTTCATCGCCGAGCCCACTGCGGCGCGGTTCGAAGCCTATCGCGGGGTGTTTCTGACGAAGGACGGCGGGCTGCGCAAAAGCTTCTGCACGAAATCAGTGGAAGCCGCCGCGCCCGATGTGGCCGATTGGCTGGCGGTGGAAGCCGAGCGGCTGCTGCGGTTTCAAAACAGTCTGCGTGCGGTGGAAATCTTCACCGGAACGGTAGCAGTGCTGCGCTTGGGCGAGGCGATTCTCGGCACCTATACCGATCTGAAACGCCAGCGCGCGTGGCTCGACTACGACGACCTTATTCTGCACACGGTCCAGCTTCTCCAGCGCGACGGCGGGGCCTCCTGGGTGCTGTTCAAGCTCGATGGCGGCCTCGATCATATTTTGATCGACGAGGCGCAAGATACCAACCCCGACCAATGGCATATCGTGCGGCTGCTGGCGCAGGAGTTTTTCGTTGGCCAAAGCCGGGCGGAGGGCCTGCGCACTTTGTTCGTCGTCGGGGACGCGAAACAATCGATTTATAGCTTCCAAGGGGCGGACCCGCGCGCCTTCCAGACGATGCGCACGGCCTTTGCCAACCTGCTGGCCCAGGTCGATCAGCATTTGTGGATCGAATCGCTCGACCATTCTTTCCGCTCCACAGCGGCGGTGCTGGGCTCGGTGGATGCCGTCTTCGCGCAAACCGAGGCGGCGGACGGGGTGGTGGAGCCCGATCAGCGCTTGCAGCACGCCGTGTCGCGGCTGGGGGAGGCGGGCTTAGTCGAACTTTGGCCCGTGCTGCCAAAACGCAAAAGCGAAGACCCGGATAGTTCCGACTGGCGCTTGCCGCTCACCCGCGAAGGCGCGAGCAATCCGCCCGCCGTGGTCGCGCGTGTTATCGCCCGGCGGATTCGCGCCTGGCTCGATCAGGGCGAAATGCTCACCGCGAAAGCCCGACCGGTGCGCGCGGGCGATATTCTCATTCTGGTGCGGCGGCGCGGCCAGTTCGTCGGCGAGTTGGTGCGCGCGCTAAAGCAGGAGGGGGTGCCGGTGGCGGGGGCGGATCGGTTGCGCCTCACTACCCATTTGGCCGTGATGGATCTGCTGGCGCTCGGGCGCTTCCTATTGCTGCCCGCCGACGATCTGTCGCTCGCCTGCCTGCTGAAATCGCCCTTGATCGGGCTGACGGAGGACGCGCTTTTCGTTGCGGCGGCGGACCGGGGGAATCAGTCGCTCTGGTCAGCCCTGCGGGCGCGGGCGGAGGATCACCCGGCCCTGGCGGCGGCGGAAGAGAAGATCAACCGCTGGCGCGCAAAAGTCGATTTCGCCCGGCCTTACGAGTTCTACGCCGATATTCTGAGCCGCGAGGGCGGGCGACGGGCGCTGGTCGAACGGTTGGGCGCGGAGGCGGCGGACCCGATTGACGAGTTTCTCAATCAGTCCCTTGCCTTCGAGCGCATGCATACGCCCAGTCTGCAAGGCTTCATCCATTGGCTCGATCTGTCGGACCAGGAGATTAAGCGCGACAGCGATACCGCCGGGCGCAACGAAGTGCGGATTATGACCGTTCACGGCGCAAAAGGGCTGCAAGCGCCGATCGTCTTCCTGCCCGATTGCGCGAGTGCGCCGAAATCGCGCCGTACCCTGTTTTGGCCGGAGGAAGCCCCCTGGGGGCCGGTCTGGTCGCCGCGCAAGGGCGGCGATGACTCTGTCACCGAGGCTTTGCGCGCGGCCCAGGCGGCGCAGGAGCAGGCGGAGTATCGGCGCTTGCTCTATGTGGCGCTCACCCGCGCCGAAGACCGGCTATACATCACCGGCTGGCTGGGGGCGAAGGAGGAGGAGGCCAAGGAGGGCACTTGGTACGCGCTCCTTCAAACCGTGCTGGAGCGGCAAGCCGTGCGCGGGGAGGCCGAAACCCTCGATCTCGATTTCACAGCCGATGGCGCGCCGGAATGGGGCGGCAAGGGCGTGCGGATTTCCTGCGACCAGACGTGGCCGGTCGCGCCGAAGGAGGATCTGAGATCCGACACGCCGCCCGACACCGACGTGCCGGCCTGGCTCTTCAACCCGCCGCCCGACGAGCCGACGCCGAGCAAGCCGCTCACCCCCTCGCGCTTGGCCGAAGAGCCGCCCGCGCGCTCGCCGCTGGTTGGGCAACGGACCGAGGGGCCGGAGGAAGGGGCGCGGGCGGCAGGGCTGAAACGCGGGCGGCTGGTGCATCGGCTGTTGCAGATGCTGCCCGATCTTGCGCGCGCGCGCTGGCAGCCGAGCGCTGCCGCCTATCTCGCCCGGCCCATCCATCAGCTTGCCGAACCCGAGCAGGCGGCGCTGTGGCGGGAGGCGGAAACCGTGCTGACCCATCCCGATCTCACCCCGCTGTTCGGCGCGGACGCGCGGGCCGAAGTGCCGCTGGTCGGGCGGGTGGGGGATGTCATCGTTTCAGGGCAAGTGGATCGGCTGTGGGTCGGGCCGGATGAGGTACTGCTCGCCGATTTCAAAACCAATCGCCCGCCGCCTGTGCGTGAAGCGGGCGTGTCGCGCGCCTATCGGCAGCAAATGGCGCTCTACCGTGCCGTGCTGCGCCAACTCTACCCCGGCAAACCCGTGCGCTGCTGGCTGATTTGGACCGATGGCGCGCGGATTATGCCGCTCTCCGAAGCGCTGCTGGACGATCCCGATTTGCTCAAACTAACCCTCAACCCAACTGTCACCGGGGACACGGCTGAACAGCGTTAAGTTTTCCGCATGTCTCAGGCATTGACGGGCGGGGGGAGGGCTCCCTAAGTTTCAACCTGTCAGGTCGGGGGTTCCCGGCGTTCAAAAAGGAAAAGATCATGGCGACCGTTCCCGTTACCGATGCCAGCTTTGAAGCGGATGTTCTTAATGCCCCCGGCCCCGTGTTGGTCGATTTCTGGGCGGAGTGGTGCGGCCCCTGTAAGGCGATTGGCCCCGCGCTCGAAGAAATCTCCACGGAGCTTGCGGGCCAAGTAACCATCGCCAAAGTGGATATCGACAATAATCCGGCCTCGCCTGCGAAATACGGCGTGCGCGGTATTCCCACCATGCTGCTGTTCAAGAACGGCCAAGTGGTGGCGCAGAAGGTTGGCGCGATGCCGAAATCGATGCTGCAAGCTTGGCTCACCAGCGCCCTCTAAACTGGCCCCTATAAACTGGGCTGCCGCCCGCCCCGGTTCGGGGAGCAAGCTCCCCGAACCGGTCTAGCCTTAACGGTGATTATCGCGGCAAAACTGGCGAACGACCTCAACGGCGCAATTTCAGACGGATAGGAGGGGCGGCCTATGTCTAAATCCAGTCTGTACGAACAAGATTTCTATGCCTGGGCCAATGAACAGGCCAATTTGCTTCGGACTGGGCAAGTGTCTGCCGCCGATATCGAGCATATTGCCGAGGAAATCGAAAGCATGGGCAAGACCGAGAAGCGCGAACTGGCAAACCGTCTCGCCGTCTTGCTCCTTCACCTGTTAAAATGGCAGTTCCAACCTGTGAGGCGAGGCGATTTTTGGGAAGCGACCGTTCGCGTGCAACGGCGTGACCTCACGGTTCTTTTGAAGGACAACCCCAGCCTCAAGGGTAAGGTGGCGGAGTCCGTCGAACAGGCTTATGGCAATGCCGTGATCCAGACTGCCGCAGAGACGGGCTTCCCGGAAATGACCTTTCCGGCTGAATGCCCCTGGTCTTTTGACCAGATCATGGATGCGGCTTTCTGGCCGGATCAACACTGAGTAAGGCGCGGCTCTAAGCCGGCATACGATGTGCGCCGGTGATCCGATAGGCGAGCACGCCGAGGCTTAGAACGGCAACCGGAACGAGGCTGATCCCCAGAACCCCGTCCCACCCCAACCCCACTTCGGCGGGACCGGCACTCAGCGAGGCTAGGGCCGACAGGCCGAAGACGCTGAACTCGGAGAGGGCTTGTAGACGGGCGCGGTCTTTGGGTGCGCTCGCGGATTGAGCGATCAGCGTTGACCCGCCGACGAACAGCATGTTCCACGCGACCCCACAGAGAACCAGCGCAGCGGTGAAATGGGCCAAACTCAGCCCGCTCAAACCCGCAACGGCGCTCAACACAAATAACCCCAGCCCCACAGTCACAATCGGCACCACGCCAAACCGGCTGATAAGTTTCCCCGTGAAAAACGCCGGGGCGAACATTCCCAGCAGATGCCCCTGAATGACCCCCGCCGACGCATCGACCGAAAAGCCGCAGGCGACAACGGCGAGCGGGGTTGCCGTCATCACAAACGTCATTGTTCCATAGGCAAGCGCCGTGCAGAGCAACCCCAAGAGGAAACCCGGTTGGGCAATCAGGTTCGCCAACGGTTGCCCGGTTTCTTGCGCAGCGCGCGCAACGGGCTGATGGGGTAGGGTTGCAAGCCCGGCAATCGCCAAAACACCCAAGCCCGCAATCGCGCCATAAGAGCCTGCGAAAGGAACAATCCCCCAGACATCACGTGAAAAACTGGCAATTTGTGGCCCGAGAAACGCGGCAACCAAGCCCCCAAGCATAACCCACGATAAGGCACGGGCTTTATCGGCGGCGTCCGGAACCGTATCGGTTGCGGCATAGCGGTAGTATTGGGAACTGGCTTGAAACAGCCCCAAGAAGGCATTCCCGATGCAAAACAGGATAAAATCGCGCTGATAAATCGCGGCGGCGGCTAAGATGCCGCTCAGAACCGCCCCAAACGCCCCGACGATAAAGATCGGCCGCCGCCCGAAACGCCCCATCAAGAGCGAAAGCGGCACGGTTGTGATGGCAGACGTGAGGATCAGCAGCGCGAAGGGCAGGGTTGCCAGGCTTGCGCGCGGGGCCAACTGGCTTCCCACGATCCCCGTCAAGGTTACGCCGATGGCAATGCTACAGGTGTAGAGGCATTGGGCGAACGCAAGAGTTAGCGCGGTTCGACGGGCGAGGGGCGATAGGGCGGACGGCACGGGAAACCTCGTCGGATGATCTTGAAGTGATCTCACCTTAGTCGATTGTCCTCTTGTCAGAAAGGACAGAGAAGCCGCATATTCTGCCAGACCCCTGAACCGAGGCCTGGCGATGCGCACAATCGTTCTGCTCACCTTCCCCCAGTGCCAAAGCCTTGATTGCTTGGGGCCGACCGAGGTTTTCGCTAAGGCCAATCTCCATTTCCGTCTCAAGCAAGGCGCAGTGGAGGAATTGCCGTATCGCATCCTTCACGGATCGGTTGCGGGCGGGGCGGTGCCGACCAGTTGCGGCCTTGCCTTCGGCCCGACGCTGCCGCTAGCGGACGTGCCCGACCAGATCGACACGCTCGTAATCGTTGGCGGCAATCCTGGGGTCGAGATGGCGTTAGCGGAAGGCATTCTTCCAGCGTGGGTGCGCCAGAAAGCCCCCTCCTGCCGCCGGGTTGCCAGTGTTTGCACGGGGGCGTTTCTGCTGGCGGAAACGGGGTTGATGGCAGGGCGGCGGATGACGACGCACTGGCATTCCTGCACTGAGCTCGCGGCGACCTACCCCAATATCCGCGTGGAGCCGGACGCGATTTATGTCAGCGCGCCGCCCTTCTATAGTTCGGCCGGAATTACCGCCGCCATCGATTTGGCGCTTGCCCTGGTGGAGGAGGATTTAGGCCAGGCAATTGCGCTCGCGGTGGCGCGGGAGTTGGTGCTGTACTTACGCCGTCCTGGGGGGCAGTCACAATTCTCCACCCTCCTGGCAACGCAAGCGCGGTCAGCCGAAAGAACCACCGACGGCAAGTTGGGCGATTTGCTGACCTGGATTGCCGCCCACCCGGCGGAAGATTTGCGGGTTCCGGCGCTGGCGGCGCGCGTTGGGCTGGCCGAGCGTAGTTTTATCCGCCATTTCACCGCGCGAACCGGGCAAACCCCGGCGCGTTACGTGGAGGGGGTGCGTTTGGAGCGGGCGCGGCTGTTGCTGGAAACCGGGTCTCAAGCACTGACGGAAATCGCGGCGGCGGCAGGGTTCGGCTCGACAGATTCCCTGACGCGCACTCTGCGGCGGGCGCTGGGCGTTACACCCGATCTCTATCGGGCGCGATTTGGGGGCGGGGCTCATGCCCCGGCAGCGGCGCGTCGGGCGCAATCGGAAGCCGCAGCGTAACGCGGGTCCCGTGATCGGGCTTACTGGTAAAGGCAACCGATCCGCCCATTGCTTGCAACAGCCGCCGCGATAGGGCGATACCAAGCCCGGTGCCGCGCTCGGAGGTGATCAAAGCGCTTTCGGGCCGCAAGAAGGGGTCGCCGAGTTTAGCCAGGGTCTCCGGCGGAATGCCAATGCCGGTATCGGCGATTGTAAGGTTCGCCCACTGCTCGTCTCCCCAGGTTTCCGCAACCTGCGCGGCAAGGCGAACCGAGCCTTCGGCGGGGGTAAATTTCACGGCATTCTCAAGTAAATGCACAAGGACTTGATTGAGGGCGGACGCATCGGCCTGAACCGTTAGAAGCGTTGGCAGCGTGAGTTTGATTTGAACGTGCCGCCGGTCGGCCAGCGGGCGAATCTGGCGCACTGCGCCCAGAATCGCCCCATCCAGGTCGAGTGCTTCGACGGTTAAGGGGCGCTCGCCCGCTTCGATTTGACCATAGTCCAGAATATCATCGACCAACTGCAACAGGCCGGTGCCGCCCTGATGAATAGCGCGGGCATAGTCGGCGATCCGGTCGGTCGGCGATTGCAGCAGAATCATTTCGCTAAAGCCCATAATGGCGTTCAGCGGCGTACGCAGTTCGTGGCTGAGGCTGGACAGAAACCGCGTGCGCGACAAATTATCTTGGCGGGTCTGCTGAATAATGCGGTGCAGATCGAGCGTATCGACCGCCATTTGCGCCAATTCCTTCAGCAAGCTCTGCTGCACATCAGTAAACTGACGGGGGCGCTGATCGATAACGCACAGGGTTCCGAGCCGAAAGCCCGTTTCAGAGATTAACGGTGCCCCCGCATAGAAGCGAATATGGGGGCTGTCGGTAACAAGCGGATTTGCGGCAAAGCGCGGATCGTCCAAAGCGTCTTCCACGATCATGACGTCATCGTCCAAGATGGCGTAGGCGCAAAAGGCGATTTGCCGGGGCGTTTCTTTGGTTGCAAGCCCGGCTTTGGCCTTAAACCATTGCCGGTCCGAATCGAGAAGGCTGACAAGAGCGATGGGGCAATCGAGCAGCCGTGTTGCTAATTGGACCAAATGGTCCAACCTGGGATCGTCCGGTGTATCGAGAGCGCAGAAGCTGTGAAGCTCCTCAAGGCGCGCGGCCTCGTTCGGCGGAACCGGAGGAAGTGAAGAAGGGATTGCCGTCATTGTCCGAAGTGTGCCATAGCGCCTAAGGCTTGACTATATCGGTGCTCGAAATTTTCAAGTCAACCCAATGGGGAGGTCGGATGGAGTCGCGACGACTAGCAGGAAATGACCCGGAGAAAGCCGGCGCTTTTTCCTTTCTCCGCCACCTGCCGCAGGAGTGGCGGGAACGCCGCGTGCTGGGCCTCGTCGAGGACCTCGGCCGCCAGATGGGGCGCGATCCGATGGCGGCCTTGGGTCGGCTGGATGCGCTGGCGCAAACCCTTCCCGATGATCCCAGCGCCCATGCGGGTTGGTCGATGAGCGTCTGCGCCTGGGTGGAGCGCTGGGCGAGTGCCGAGCCGATTATCGCCCGGCGTCTGCTGGACGATCTGGCCGATCATGCCGCGCGTCACCCCGGCGAAGGCGCGTTGAAAGCCCATTGGGCCGTCGCGATTCTGCATTTCGTGGCGGCGCGGGCGGGGGCCGACCCGGAAGGGTGCCGTGTGTTGCTGGCAACCTTGGAACCCCATTTGCTCGCACCCGGCGCACCGTTGGCGCTGCGGCGGCTGTGGGCGATGGCGGGGCAGCGCTGGATTATTGCGCTTTCGGGTTCTAACGGACAAGCTGCCCTTGCCGGGCTTGGCGCGGTGGCATCGCTTGCCCTGCGAATCGCCCCGGAGACCCCGGCGGATCTGTCCATCGTCTCGCTTTGGCTCGAAACCGTTATGGGCATGATGACGCCTGAAAATCTTCAGGAGGCTTGGGTACGGGGCGCGATTTTCCAACAGGCGCAGGCCCTCGAAGCGGCCTACTATCGGCATGGCACTATCGCGGCAGCCCTATCGGGGCTTCAGCTTATTCTCAGAGAGGACCCTCCTGCATGATCTATATCGGTGTCGATGGCGGGGGCAGCGGAACCCGGGTGCTCATCGAAGCCGAGGATGGGTCGCCGCTCAGCCAAGCGCGGGGGCCTGCCTCGGGCCTCAGTCAGGGCATTGGGCAGGCCTGGGAAGCGGTTGTGCAGACCGTCGCGGTGGCGCTGGAGCCCTTGGGGCTCGCGCCGGAAAGCCTGCGCGACGCGCGGGTCGTTCTGGGGCTCGCGGGGGTTAATCTGCTTGCCCAGCGGCATTTATTCGAAGCGCTTAATCCCTTGCTGGTACCGACGTGGATTTGCACGGATTCTTACACGACGCTGGTGGGCGCATTGGGCTTTGCGCCTGGCGTATCGGTTGCCGTTGGCACGGGTTCGGTCGCGGCGGCGCGGTCCGAGACGGGGGAATGGCGCGAGGTTGGCGGGTGGGGGTTTCCCAGTGGCGACGAGGGTAGCGGCGCTTGGCTTGGCCTGCTGCTCGTCAACCTCACCCAACGCGCAATCGACGGTCGTCGCCCGTGGGAGCCGTTGACCCGCCTGTGCTTCAGCCTGTGGGGCGGAACCTGGGAGCGGTTTTTTGCAACGGTGGGCACCGCAACCCCGGCGCTCTATGCCGAGATTGCGCCGCTTATTGTAGAAATGGCCGAGGCAGGGGACGAGCTTGCAATTCTGCTCATGCGCGAAGCCGGGCAGGAGATTGGCGCGTTGATTACGACCGCCGATCCCAGCGCGACGCTTCCGGTGGCCCTGGGCGGCAGTCTCGCCCCCGCCATCGGCGATTATTTACCGCCCGAGATTGTGCCCCGCGTGGTGCGACCGCTGGGAACGGCGGTTCAGGGGGCGGTTTTTCTGGCCCGGCAGCCAGAGCCGCCCCCGCCGCCCCTTAGTTTCGTTTAGGCAGGGCGAGGGCTGTCGCCAATGTTTCTAGGCGGCGGTTTCCTGGCGGACCTTACCAAGGAAGTGGCGCACCTCGTGCTTCAGGGTTTCGGCTTGCTCGGTCAGGCTTCCAACCGCCGCCAGAACCTCGCCCGCCATACTGCCCGTCTCGACCGCAGCGGTCGTAACGGTGATGGTAATGTCCGTCACATTCTGCGTGCTACTGGCGGCTTCCGTGACATTGCGCGCGATTTCTGAGGTGGCAGCCCCTTGCTCTTCTATCGCCACTTTCACGCCGAGATTGATTTCATTGATATGGCCGATGGTATTGGAAATGGAGGCGATAGCGGCAACCGCCTGCTGGGTCGCACTCTGAATCGCCCCGACTTGGTTTTGAATATCTTCCGTCGCGCGCGCGGTTTGACCCGCGAGGTTTTTCACTTCCCCGGCCACCACGGCGAAGCCCTTACCGGCTTCCCCCGCCCGTGCGGCTTCGATGGTGGCATTCAGGGCCAAAAGATTGGTTTGGGCGGCAATGTCCGAAATCAAGCTGACGACTTCGCCGATCCGCTGACCGGCTTCTGAGAGCGTACGAACGATCATGCCGGTTTGCTCCGCTTCCGATACCGCGGCACCGGCAAATTTGGCGGCGTCGGCGACCTGGCGATTGATCTCGCGGACCGAGGCATTCAGTTCCTCCGAGGCGGACGCCACGGTTTGCACATTGGCGGTGGCCTGCTCGGCGGCAACGGCCACCTCGTTGCTCTGCTCCGACGTGAGTAGCGCGTTGCTATTCACCGTTTCGGCATTCTGCTGCAATTGCGCTGCTGCCGAAACCACGGTAGCGATCACGCCGTCGATATTATTGCCGAAGTTAGCAATCGCGCCTTCGATCATCTGCTTACGGGCGATTTCCCGCTCGGTATGCTGCTTTTCCTGCTCTGCCAAGCGGTGGGCCGTTACGAGTTGGTTAGAATAATCCACCAAAGCCCGCGCCAGCGCGCCGATTTCGTCGCTGCGGTGGGTATCCTCCAACTGCAGAACTTTTGGATCATTCTGGAGCACGCCGAAAAGCTCGGTTAGGCGCGACACGCGGCGCATTTGCGAGCGCACGACCCAGGCGACGATAAGGCTCCCGGCGACGAGGGCGAGGCCCGCCCCAATCAAATTATCACGCAGAATGGCATTGCTCTCTTGCGTGACAAGCGACACGGGCATGCCGACGAACAAGATGCCAATCACTTGGCCCGCGCCATCCAGAATCGGCTCGTAAACGGCGATATGGGGTTTTCCCAAAATATCGACTGGGCCGTGATAGGTTTTTCTGTCGCGAAACACGCTGTCGTAGGCGGGCCCTTGTGCGAGCTTCGTTCCGATGGCGCGCGATCCATCGGGCTTTAGAACGGTCGTTGTGACACGCTCATCTTTTTGGAAGATGGTCGCAACGCCGCCCGTTACTTTGCTAACGCTATCGACCAAACTCACATCGAAGCCAACAGCAAGATCGTTCAGCATCAACTGACCATTGGCCATCGCGAAACGGCCGCCGCGCGCCTGGATAAGCTGCGTCATCACCCCCAGCCCACGATCAACGTTGACCTGCGCATCTTTGAGGAGCGCCGTATGGATAACGCGGTAGGAATTTAGTGTGATCGCTCCCGTGATGACGGCAACCAAAGCGATAAATGTGAGGATCAAGCGTTGTTGAACGCCTAAATTCTTCAACGAAAATAGACCAAACGCCATTGCCGAACCCTCCTTAGGGGAATGCCACCTAGTGTTCCCGGAACACGCATATTACATATAGGTTTTTACTGTTTTTTAGTAAAGATCGAGTTGATATTTTCAAGGCGCCCCTGCGCCATCTGCATGCCTATGGGCTGCTCATTAAAAAAGGCCAGAGCAAAGCCCTGGCCAAGATTTTTGAGGAGCGGCGCGGTTTGCGCTTTAGCCGTTCACGTCCACCGTCTCATCGAGCGCATAGCCCGCCGACCGCACGGTGCGGACGATATCGGTTTCGCCCTCGGCATTCAGAGCCTTACGCAAGCGCCGGATATGAACATCGACCGTGCGGGGTTCGACATAAACATCCGCCCCCCACACGGCATCCAGCAGTTGCTCGCGGCTGAAAACCCGGCCCGGATGCTCCATAAGATAGCGCAGCAGGCGGAATTCGGTCGGCCCTAGATGGATGTCGCGGTTGTTCCGGCGTACCCGGTGGGCGGCGAGGTCCAACATCACGTCAGCGAAAGTCAGGCTCTCGCCATCCACCGACGGGCGGGTACGGCGCAGAACGGCCTTTACCCGCGCGATCAGTTCCGAGACCGAAAACGGCTTGGTTACGTAATCGTCGGCCCCGCTATCGAGCCCGCGAATTTTATCGCCCTCTTCCCCTCGGGCCGTCAGCATGATGATCGGCGTCGCGCGCGCGTTCGGCAGGCGGCGCAGGCGGCGGCAGACTTCGATGCCCGAGAGCATCGGCAGCATCCAATCGAGCAGCACCAAATCCGGATTTTGCTCGGCAGCGATAATCAGGGCTTCTTCGCCGTCGGTGGCAATACAGACCCGAAAGCCCTCCCGCTCCAGATTATACCGGAGCAGGGTGGCAATCGCGGTTTCATCTTCGACGACCAGCACCAGAGGGGTTACTGGGGACATGCCCTCAATTTCCCTTACTGTCGGCAACGTAGGTTTCGCCCTTGTCGGTCATGGCCGTCAAGCTGGAGAGATCGCCCTTGGCGCGCTCTTCGTCCGGAACCTTACCGCGCACGATGTAGTAGATCGTTTCGGCAATGTTCGTCGCGTGATCACCGATGCGCTCCAGGTTCTTCGACATGAAGAGCACATGAGTGCAGGCGGTGATATTGCGCGGATCTTCCATCATATAGGTAAGCAACTCGCGGAAGATCGACGTGTAAAGCTCGTCCACTTCCGTATCGCGCTCGCGAATAGCTGCGGCCCGCTCGGCATTGCGTTCGGCGTAAGCGTCCAGCACATCGTTAACGATGCTCTGCACGATCTTGCCCATGCGCAGCACGCCCGACGCCGGTTTGACCGTCGGCGATACGTTCAACGCTAAGGTGCGTTTGGCGATATTGGCGGCGTAATCGCCAATCCGTTCCAGATCGGTCGCAATCCGCAACGAGGCAACGACGGTGCGCAGGTCCGACGCCATCGGTTGGCGTAGGGCCAGCATGCGCACGACCTGTTCGTCGATTTCGTGATGCAGCGCGTCTACCTTGGCGTCGGCGGTAACGACGGCGGAGGCGAGTTGACTGTCGCGGCGGCTCATCGCCTGCATCGATTGGGCAATCTGGGCTTCGACCAATCCGCCCATCTGCATGATCGACTTGTGCAGCGCGCGCAACTCTTCGTCGAAGGACGAAACGATATGTTCATTCGACATGGGGATTTCCTTCTACCCAGGGGGCGTTCGGCTCAGCCGAAGCGGCCGGTGATGTAACCCTGAGTGCGTTCGTCGTTCGGATTGGTGAAGATCTGCGCGGTATCGCCCACTTCCACCAAATCGCCCAAATGGAAGAACGCCGTGCGTTGCGACACGCGGGCGGCCTGCTGCATCGAGTGGGTCACGATCACGATGGTGTAATTCGTGCGCAACTCGTCGATCAGCTCTTCGATCTTGGCGGTGGCGATGGGATCGAGCGCCGAGCAAGGCTCGTCCATCAGAATGACTTCCGGGTCCACGGCAATGGCGCGGGCGATACACAGGCGCTGCTGCTGACCGCCGGAGAGGCCCGTTCCGCCTTCGTGCAGGCGATCCTTGACCTCTTTCCACAGGCCGGCGCGTTCCAGCGACTTTTGCACCACCGTGTCGGTTTCTTCACGGGTGCGCACAAGGCCGTGGATACGCGGGCCATAGGCGACATTGTCGTAGATCGACTTGGGGAAGGGGTTCGGCTTCTGGAACACCATGCCAACGCGGGCGCGCAACTGCACGACGTCGATGCTGGGATCGTAGATATCCTGCTGATCGAGCAAAATCTTGCCCGCCATCCGGCAGCCTTCGATCACATCGTTCATGCGGTTCAGCGTGCGCAGGAAGGTGGACTTGCCGCAGCCCGACGGGCCGATGAGGGCGGTCACTTCATGCTCGCGCACGTCCAGATTGATCTTATTGAGGGCGCGCTTTTCGCTGTAATAGACCTCGACTTCGGAGGCCTTCATCTTCACGCGCATACCGTGCCCGGTTTGGGCGGCGGCAGGGGTTTGAGTATCGGTCGCCAGCATGGAGATTACCACTTCCGTTCGAATTTTTTGCGCAGGATAATCGCAATCGCGTTCATCGCCAGCAGGAAGGCCAGCAGAACCATGATTGCGGCGGAGGTTTTTTCGACAAAGCCCCGCTCAGGACTATCGGCCCATAGGTAGATCTGCACCGGCAGAACGGTGGCCGCTTGCGTTGCCCCGCTCGGGATATCCACGATGAAAGCGACCATGCCGATCATCAGCAGCGGCGCAGTTTCGCCCAAGGCATGGGCCATGGAGAGGATCGTCCCGGTCAAAATGCCCGGCATCGCCAGCGGCAGCACGTGATGCGTTACCACCTGCACGCGGCTCGCCCCAAGCCCCAGGGCCGCCTGACGGATGGAGGGGGGCACGGCCCGTAAGGACGCACGCGAGGCGATGATGATGATTGGTAGGCTCATCAGCGCCAGCACGACACCCCCGACCACCGGTGCCGAACGCGGCAAACCGAAGACATTCAAGAACACCGCAAGACCCAAGAGACCGAAGACAATCGACGGCACCGCCGCGAGATTGTTGATGTTCACTTCAATCAAATCGGTCCAGCGGTTCTTCGGGGCGAACTCTTCCAAGTAAACCGCCGCCATTACCCCAAGTGGGAAGGCGATGGCGAGCGTAATCGCCAGCGTCAACAGCGAGCCGACAATCGCGCCGCCAACCCCAGCCAGTTCCGGCTGGCGGCTGTCGCCGCTGGTCAGGAACCACAGGTTGAAGCTGCGCTGGATTTTACCGTCGGCTTTAAGCGTTTCGAACCAGGCAATTTGTTGGGGGCTCAGGCGGGCTTCACCCCCCTTCGGCGTTTTTGCCGTATGGCCCTTGGCGTACATATCGTAATCCGACGCCACCGGGACGCGCACGGTGATCTTTTGACCGATCAGGGCAGGGTTCGCCATCACCTGATCCCGGATCGCATCACTCGCGCCGTTGGAGAGCAGCGAGTAGAGCGCGCGAAGCTCGTTCCGCTCTTTCAACTCCGGGAAATAGGTGCGCAGGCCAGCCCGGGCGATGCCCTGATAGTCGCCCGCCCGCAAATCGTCGCGATTGCCCTTTCCGGCGGGGTCCGCAAGCGCGGGGTCCACGGTGACGGTCAGGCTCATCGTTGTGGCCGTGAAGGCGGTGTAGCCTTGGCTGACAATGCTCGTCAGCAGGACCGCCAGCGCGACGATCGAGATAACAATTGCAGACAGCCCGTAAGCGCGGAATCGCCATTCGGAGGCATACCGTCGCTTCAAGCGCTTCTGAGCCTCGTCGGTGGCATGAACCCCGACGGTGGCGGCCCCTTGGGGGCGTTCGACGATATCAGTCATATTTTTCCCGATATTTGCGCACCACGGCCAGCGCGATAACGTTCAGGCATAGGGTGATGACGAACAGCACCAGCCCGAGGGCGAAAGCCGAAAGGGTTTTGGGGCTGTCGAATTCCTGATCGCCCACCAGAAGCGTGGCAATCTGCACCGTCACCGTCGTTACCGCCGCAAGCGGGTTGAAGGTAAGGTTGGCGGCAAGACCGGCGGCCATGGCCACGATCATCGTCTCGCCAATGGCGCGGCTAATGGCCAGCATCACGGCGGCAACGATCCCCGGCAGGGCCGCAGGAAGCACCACCTGCCGGATGGTTTCCGACTTGGTGGAGCCGAGCCCATAGGCCCCGTGGCGCAGGCTTTGCGGCACGGCGTGGATCACGTCGTCGGCCAGCGAGGAGACGAAGGGAACGATCATGATCCCCATCACCACGCCCGCGGCGAGCGCGCTTTCCGATGCTACATCCAGCCCCAGGGCCGTTCCGGCATCGCGCACGAAGGGAGCGACGGTGAGGGCGGCGAAGAAGCCGTACACCACGGTCGGGATCCCAGCGAGCACTTCCAGAACCGGCTTTGCCACCGAGCGCAGGCGCGGGCTGGCGTAATCGGCCATGTAAATTGCCGACAACAGCCCGACCGGCACCGCCACCAACATGGCGATCACCGTAATCAGCAACGAACCTGTGAACAGCGGCAGGAAGCCGAAGGCCCCGGACGAGCCAACCTGATCGGCTCTGATGGCCGTTTGCGGGCTCCATTGCAGACCGAAAAGGAAATCGAGCGCCGGATATTTGGTGAAGAAGCGCATCGATTCGAACAGCAGTGAGCCGACAATCCCTACCGTCGTTAGAACGGCAATGGTGGAAGCGATGAGCATAATGGTCATCGCAAACCGTTCGACCCGGTTGCGGGCGCGCATCTGCGGATTGATCCGCCAGAAGCCGACGGCAAAGCCCGCGACGCCAAGAATGGCACCGAGAATGCTAACAATCCACGCACCGGTTTCATGCAGCCCGTGGTAGTTGCGCACCGCATCGGCAATCGCAGGGTCAGGGGTGCGCGTACCCGCGTTCCCATAAGCGAAATTGCGAATATCGGCCATCACCAGCGTAAGTTGGTTGGAACTCATCGCGCGGTAATTTTCGGGCATGGCGCTTAACACCAGATGCTCGATAACGGTCGGCTCCAACACGCCCCACAGCAGCATTACAGCGGCGGCGGGGACGAGGCACCAGAGCGCCATGTAATAGCCATAATAGCTGGGTAGAGAATGCATGCTGGCACGGATGCGCGTGCCTTCCATCGCCAGAACGCGGCGTTGGCCAACAAAAAAGGCGAAGACGGCAAGCGCGGCAATCGCCAAAAAAACGAAAGACGGGGACATGGGGACCCCTCATGTAACCGAAAAAAGGAAAACGGATTTTTGTTTATTCGGGAAAGTCCCACCGGCGACCGGTGAATTTCGACCGAACACAGAGACGGGGGCCCGTTGCCGAGCCCCCACCCTGATTACATCGCCAGTTTGGCGAGGCCAACCGATGCTTCACGCACCTTGGCGCGGTCGGCATCCGGCAGCGGGATCAGGCCCTTATCGGCCAGATAACCGTCTTTGCCATAGGCCTTTTCCGAGACGAATTCGGTAACGAATTCTTTGATGCCCGGAATAACGCCGACGTGCGCGTTCTTCACGTAGAAGAAGATCGACCGCGACACCGGATATTTACCGGCAGAGATATTTTCGAAGGTCGAGTCGAAGCCTTCGATTTGGCTGCCCTGGACCTTGTCCTTATTCTGGTCAAGGAAGCTATAGCCGAAGATGCCCAGGGCTTCCGGCGAGGTGTTCAGCTTCTGAATGATCAGATTGTCGTTTTCACCGGCTTCGATGTACGCGCCATCTTCGCGGATCTTCGAGCAGGCTTGCGCCTTAATCTTCGCATCGGTGATTGCTTTGATTTCCGGGAAATCTTTGCAACCATAATCCATGACGAGTTCGATGAACGCATCGCGCGTGCCCGACGTCGGGGGCGGGCCGATGACTTCGATCTTCGTGTTCGGCAGGTTCGGGTTCACTTGAGCCCAGGTCTTATAGGGGTTCTCGGCGAGGCCACCGTTCAGCGGAACCTTCTCGGCGAGGGCAAGGTAGATGTCCTTGCGCGACAGGTTCATCTTGGCCGAACCGAGCTTGTCGGCGATCACGATGCCGTCGAAGCCGATCTTCACTTCCGTGATATCGGTCACGCCGTTCTTTTTGCAGCTTTCGAATTCCGACTTGGTCATCGGGCGCGACGCATTGGTCATGTCCGGATGGCCCGTGCCAACGCCGGCGCAGAACAGGCGCATACCGCCGCCCGTACCGGTCGATTCGACAACCGGAGTCTTGAACTTGCCCTGACGACCGAAGGCTTCCGCCACGGCGGTCGAGAACGGGAACACCGTGGAGGAACCGACGATGCGGATCTGATCCCGTGCCTGACCAAAAGCGGCCGCCGGAATCATCGCAGCGGCGAGGGCTGCCACTGCAAAAGTCTTCTTCATCATGCCATCAAGCCTTTCGTGCATACGTCGGCAAGGTGTCGGAGCACTCTCCGACCATCCCGCCGACCAATTGCGTCATCTCGTGCCGTCGGGCCTAAACCCCAGCTCAGAGACTGAGCGGACCGTAGCCACGGCGTGACTCTCTTTTATGACGAAAACATTGCGGATATATGACAATGAACCCTGGCAAAATTATCAGGCAAAATATTCGTAAAATGTCGCGACCTTCCAGGGCTGTTTCGGGCTTCACCCTTAGGATATTCAACCAATTGAAATCTAAGTGGAATTAATTTTTGCGCGGCGCCCGTCCCAACTTTGGGAAACGTCACCCGCGCTCAGCGGCGGGAAGATAGGCGTAAACGCAGGTGCCTTTTCCAACGTCGCTTTCGATTCGCAGGCTGCCGCGATGGCGGTTGATGATGTGTTTTACAATCGCAAGCCCCAGGCCGGTGCCGCCTTGGGATTTGGAGCGGGCGGGATCGACCCGGTAGAACCGTTCGGTCAAGCGGGGCAGATGGGCGCGGGGAATCCCCTCGCCATCGTCGCAAATGGCAATCGCGATGGTCCCAAAAGCGGGCGGCGGCATTGCTGCGGGGGCGCTGGGTTTGCGTTTCACCGTTACGGTAACAACGCCGCCTTCTTTCCCATATTTAAGCGCGTTGACGATGAGGTTTTGCGCAAGCTGAACCACCTCGTCCGCTGTGCCGATAACATTGGTATTGCTCTCGACCATTAATTTGATCTGGGAGCGGCGCTGATCGGCCTGGGGCCGCAATCCCGCGACAACGCGCTCCAGCAGCGGCGCGAGCGCGAGCGGGGTGGTTGGGTGCTCGTGTTCGTGCTGCTCGATGCGCGAGAGCGACAAAAGATCCTCCACCAGCCGCGCCATGCGTTGCGCTTCCCCCTGCATTATATCGAGGAACATCGCGTGTGCGGCAGGATCGTCCTTTGCCGGACCTTGTAAGGTTTCGATGAAGCCCAGCAGGGTGGTCAACGGCGTGCGGATTTCGTGGCTGGCATTCGCGACGAAATCGACGCGGGTTTGCTCTGCCCGGCGTAGGGCGGTGACATCGTGCAAGGTGAGTACGGCGCAGGTTCCGTCCGGCGCGACCGATTGTAGGCGCTGAACCGCTACGGTGAATTCACGCTCCACCGGCGGGGCGAGGCTGAGGGCGGCGGTGGTGCGCGCCTCCTTCTCGCTTAAAACCAGATTGACGGCGGCAACGATGGCCGGTTGACGGAACAAAAGCGTCGCGTCGCGCCCGATAACCGAGCCGAAGCTTTCCATCGCGGCCCGGTTTGCGCCTAAAATTCGCCCTTGTCGGTCAAGCGCGAACACCGGATCGGGCACGGCGTCCAGCACCCCATCGCGGGCTTGAACGAGGCGCATCATCTCGTCATTGCGGTCGCGCTTGGCGCGGTACAGCCGGGCGATGGCATAGCCGAGGTCGCGCAAGGCGGGGCTGCCGAGCCGGGCCGAGGTGGGCAGAGGGCGGTCGCCGCCAATCAATTCGTCGGCGAAATTGCGCAGATCATAAATCGCGCGGGCCTGACGGCGGGTGAGGAGCGCGTAATAGAGCAGCAGACCGGAGGCGGCGAGGGCGGCGACTTCGCGCGGAAGCCACCCCAGCCACGCGGCCGCCCCGGTCAAAGCCAGCGGCGGCAAGCACAGCAGAACAACCGACAAGAGAATACGGTTGAAAGGCAAAGGCGGATCGGGCAGCGGCATCGGCGCGTCATCGCCCGTCGCGCCGACCCCGCCGGGACGGGGCAGGGCGACGGCAGCCGGTGAATCCTCCGGCGGAGAGGCAGGCCGCGTTTCTGGCGATTCGTCCGTCATGCCTGCCCCATATGGTTCCGTTACGCCGCCGCCGTGGCAGCGGCCAAGGCCGCCATGGTAACGATATCGCCAACGGTGGCCCCCATCGGCACGATCTGAATCGGCTTATCAAGCCCCATCAGAATCGGCCCGACAACCGTGCCGCCGCCTAACTGACGGATCAGTTTGGCCGATATATTGGCGGCGGCCAGCGACGGCATGACCAGCACATTGGCGGGGCCCGACAGGCGGCAGAAGGGGTAGAGCTTCATCAACTCGGCATCCAACGCCACATCCGGCGACATTTCGCCGTCATACTCGAAGTAGGTTTTGCGCTGGTCGAGCAGCTTCACCGCCTCGCGGATCCGGTCGCCATTATTGGTCATCGGATTGCCGAAGTTGGAGTAGGAGAGCAGCGCCACGCGCGGCTCATGGCCCATGCTGCGGGCTTTGGCGGCGGTTTGAACGGCGATATCGGCCAGTTCTTCGGCGGTCGGCACGGGCGTTACATGGGTGTCGGCAATAAACAGCGTGTGGCTGCGCAGCAGCAGGAGCGTGAGGCCGTAAAGCCGTTCCTTAGCGTGCAGATCGACCGCGCGGCGCACCTCTTCCAAGCTTGTGGAGAAGGAACGGGTAACGCCCGTCACCATCGCGTCGGCATCGCCCAACGCAACCATACAAGCCCCGAACACGTTACGATCTTGGTTCACCATGCGCTGACAATCCCGGTACAGGTAGCCCTGTCGTTGCAGCCGATGATAGAGATAGTCCGTGTATTTCTTGTTATGGCGCGCAACCGAGGCGTTGACGATTTCAAGATCGTCCGCCCCGACGAGGCCCGCCGCGCGAATGGTTTCCTGAATACGGTGCTCGCGCCCAACCAGCACCGGCTGACCATAGCCTGCGGCGCGGAAACCAAGAGCGGCGCGGATGACGCGCTCCTCTTCCCCTTCGGCGAAGACCACCCGGCGCGGATTGGCGCGCACCCGGTCCAGAATCCCTTGCAGGCTGGCGGCGGTGGGGTCGAGACGGCTGGCGAGCGCACGGCCATAAGCCTTTTCATCGGCAATCGGCTTGCGCGCGACGCCGCTCTCCATTGCCGCGCGGGCGACGGCGGTCGGCACGGTGGCGATCAAGCGCGGATCGAAGGGCACGGGAATAATATATTCCGGCCCATAGCGCAGCTTGCGCCCGGCGTAGACGGCGGCCAGTTCTTCCGGCACCGGTTGGCGGGCGAGATCGGCAATTGCGTGGGCGGCGGCCACTTTCATTGCGTCGTTAATCGCGGTCGCCCGCACGTCCAACGCGCCCCGGAAGATATAAGGGAAGCCTAAGACGTTGTTCACCTGGTTCGGATAGTCCGAGCGGCCCGTGGCGACGATGGCGTCGGAGCGCACGTCCTTCACCTCTTCCGGGGTGATTTCGGGGTCTGGGTTGGCCATGGCAAAAATGATCGGTTTCGCCGCCATGCCCGCAACCATATCCGGCGTTACCGCGCCCTTAGCGGAGAGACCGAAGAAAACATCCGCCCCCTTCATAGCTTCTTCCAAGCTGCGCGCCTCGGTGGGGACGGCATGGGCCGATTTCCACTGATTCATGCCCTCGGTGCGGCCCTGGTAGATCGGCCCTTTGGTATCGCACAGAACGACATTCTCGTGCGGCACGCCCAAGAGCTTCACCAGTTCGACGCAGGCAATGGCGGCGGCACCCGCGCCATTCACCACCATCTTAATGTCTTTGAGCGACCGGCCGGTAATATCGAGCGCATTAATCAGCCCGGCGGCGGCGACGATGGCGGTGCCATGTTGATCGTCGTGAAATACCGGAATATCCATCAACTCGCGCAGGCGCTGTTCGATGATGAAACATTCCGGCGCTTTAATATCCTCAAGATTAATACCGCCGAAAGTCGGCCCCAGGTAGCGGACGGCATTGACGAACTCATCCACGTCGCGCGTATCCACCTCGATATCGATGCCGTCGATATCGGCGAAGCGCTTGAACAGAACGGCTTTGCCTTCCATCACCGGCTTTGACGCGAGCGCGCCGAGATCGCCCAGGCCGAGCACCGCTGTACCGTTGGAGATCACCGCTACAAGATTGCCTTTGGCGGTATAATCATAGGCGGTTTCCGGCGACTTGAAGATCTCAAGGCAGGGGGCGGCCACACCGGGCGAATAGGCCAGGCTCAAATCGCGCTGCGTCACCAAGGGCTTGGTCGGGGTGATTTCGATTTTTCCCGGCCGTCCGCTGGCGTGCATGGAGAGGGCTTCGGCGTCGGTGACTTTCTTTTGCTGCGGCGTCGTCATATCGCGCGTTTCTTCCCGGTTTTGAGGGGCCGCGTTAACGGCTGAGGCCCCTTTCAAATCATTGCATTTTTACCGAAATGTTCCTGTAAATTCAGGGGGATTCGGTTGGGTCGGATTCCCAGACTAGCACAATTTTAAAGGAAGAGACGATGCTTGCTGCGGCACCTCGCCGCATTTGCTGCCGTGCAGACGCCGCATAGCGGCATTTTCGCACGCTGAGCGGCTTTGACGCGCGTTGCCAAGCTTGCCCTTGCGCGCGAATCGCTGTAGCAAGCGGGTCGATGACGCGTCCGGGCTTCATGCCGCACCGGGGCAGGCGATTGTTTTGGTCGTGATGACTGAAACAATCCTCGTCTAGAAGGGGCTGAGGGCCGGGCTGCGCCGGAGCCCTTTTGTTTCTGAGCGAACGAGGATAAGCCCTATGGCACGGAAGAAGATCGCGCTGGTTGGTGCGGGCAATATTGGCGGCACCCTGGCTCTGCTGGCTGGTCTGAAGGAACTGGGGGATATTACCCTGTTCGACGTTGTGGATGGTGTGCCGCAGGGCAAGGCCCTCGATATTGCCGAAGCCGCGCCGGTCGAAGGCTTTGACGCCACCCTGTCGGGCGCGTCGGATTATGCCGCGATTGCGGGTTCCGATGTTATCATCGTTACCGCTGGCGTCGCCCGCAAGCCGGGCATGAGCCGCGACGATCTGATTGCGATTAACGCAGGTGTCATGGCCAAAGTCGGCGAAGGCATTAAAACCTATGCGCCCGATGCCTTCGTGATCTGCATTACCAACCCGCTCGATGCGATGGTGTGGGTGCTTCAGCAGAAGTCTGGCCTGCCGCCCCATAAGGTCGTCGGCATGGCAGGCGTGCTGGATAGCGCGCGCTTCCGCTTCTTCCTGGCCGAAGAATTCAATGTGTCGGTCGAAGATGTGACCGCCTTCGTGCTCGGCGGCCATGGCGATACGATGGTTCCGTCGGTGCGTTACTCCACCGTTGCCGGTATTCCGCTGCCGGATCTCATTAAAATGGGCTGGACCACGCAGGAAAAGCTGGACCAAATCGTTCAGCGCACGCGCGACGGCGGGGCCGAAATCGTCAACCTGCTGAAAACCGGCTCCGCCTTCTACGCCCCGGCCTCCTCGGCGATCCAGATGGCCGAAGCGTACCTCAAGGATAAGAAGCGCGTTCTGCCCGTCGCCGCCTATCTGACGGGTCAGTACGGCGTGAACGATCTTTACGTCGGCGTGCCGGTTGTTCTGGGTGCGGGCGGCGTTGAGCGTATCGTCGAGATCTCTCTGGATGAAACCGAAAAGGCAGGCTTTGCGAAGAGCTGCGATGCGGTGCGTAGTCTTGTGCAGATTTGTAAGGATCTCGACGCGAAAGCCGCCTCGTAAGCGTAATCCTGCTACGGATCGGCGTTTTGCCACACGTCAGCCCTGACAAAGCTGCATTTCATTGCTGCTGGGGCGGTGGTATGGTGCGCGCCGACCGTAGTTTACGCTGAATTATGTAATTTCGTGTCCATGGGCAGGGTCGTTACGCATGATCCTGTCTATGGCTCCCGCCCGAAACCCGGGCATTAGGACCCGCTGACGTGCTCAAGGGGTGAGGCGGCAGCGCACGGGAGGACCGATGAATATTCACGAGTATCAAGCCAAGCAGCTCTTGGCGAAATTCGGTGTCGCGGTGCCGCGCGGCGGGGTTGCTTATACCCCCGATGAAGCGGCGAAGGTCGCATCCGAACTGGGCGGCCCGGTTTATGTGGTAAAATCGCAAATTCATGCGGGCGGTCGCGGCGCAGGTCGTTTCCAGAACGATCCGAATGGCAAGGGCGGCGTCCGCGTCGTCAAGACCGTCGATGACGTGCGCGAAAATGCGGCTGCCATGCTGGGCCAGGTCCTCGTCACCAAGCAGACCGGCGAGCAGGGCAAAGAGGTGAAACGCCTCTATGTCGAAGAGGGCGCGGATATTAAGCGCGAACTCTATCTCGGTATGCTTGTTGACCGCGCGACCAGCCGGATTACCGTGATGGCCTCGACCGAAGGCGGCATGGAAATCGAAGAAGTCGCCCACGATCACCCCGAAAAGATCCTGAAGCTCGCCATCGATCCGGTGACGGGTCTGCAAGGCTTCCATGGTCGCCGCGTTGCTTTCGCCCTTGGGCTCGAAGGCAAGCAGGTCGGCGCCTGCGTGAAGTTCTTGACGGCGATGTACAAGGCATTCGTCGATCTCGATGCGTCGATCGTTGAAATTAACCCGCTGGTCGTGACCGGTGCGGGCGATATCATCGCCCTCGATGCCAAGATGAACTTCGACGATAACGCGCTCTTCCGTCATCAAGACGTCGAAGCCCTGCGCGACGAAGACGAAGAAGACCCCGCCGAAACCGAAGCCGCCAAGCATCAGCTTTCTTACGTGAAGCTCGATGGCAATATCGGCTGCATGGTGAACGGTGCCGGTCTCGCCATGGCCACCATGGACATTATCAAGCTGTACGGCGGCGAGCCGGCCAACTTCCTCGATGTTGGCGGTGGTGCAACGAAAGAGCGGGTGACGCAGGCGTTCAAGATCATCCTCGGCGATAAGAACGTCGAAGGTATTCTGGTGAATATCTTCGGCGGTATCATGCGCTGCGACGTGATCGCCGAAGGCGTGGTGGCTGCTGCCCGCGAAATCAGCCTGAACGTGCCCCTGGTGGTGCGCCTCGAAGGCACCAATGTAGAGTTAGGGAAGAAGATCCTCGCCGAATCCGGCCTGCCGATCCTTTCCGCCGATAATCTTGCCGATGCCGCCGCCAAGGTGGTGAAGGCTGTGAAGGAGGCCGCGTAATCATGGCTGTTCTGGTCAATAAGAATACGAAGGTCATCTGCCAGGGCTTTACCGGCGCGCAGGGGACTTTCCACTCGGAACAGGCGATTGCCTACGGCACTCAAATGGTCGGCGGCGTGACCCCTGGTAAGGGCGGCACGAAGCATCTCGACCTGCCGGTTTTCGATACGGTGGCCGATGCGGTGGCAAAGACCGGCGCGAATGCGTCGGTGATCTATGTGCCGCCGCCCTTCGCCGCTGATGCGATCCTCGAAGCCATCGATGCCGAAATCGAACTCGCCGTCTGCATCACCGAAGGCATTCCGGTTCAGGACATGATCCGCGTGAAGCGTGCCCTCTTGGGCTCCAAAACGCGCCTCATCGGCCCGAACTGCCCCGGCATCATCACGCCGGGCGAGTGCAAGATCGGCATTATGCCCGGTCACATTCACAAGCGCGGCAAAATCGGCATCGTCTCGCGCTCCGGCACGCTGACCTATGAAGCCGTGGCGCAAACCACGGCAACCGGCCTGGGGCAGACCACCTGCGTCGGCATCGGCGGTGATCCGGTCAATGGCACCAATTTCGTCGATACGCTGGAGCTGTTTGTGAAGGATCCTGAAACCGAAGGGATCATCATGATCGGTGAAATCGGCGGCGATGCGGAAGTGCGCGGCGTCGAGTTTCTCCAAGCCTCGGGCACGAAGAAGCCGGTCGTCGGCTTTATCGCTGGTCGCACGGCTCCGCCGGGCCGCCGCATGGGCCATGCCGGTGCGGTGATTTCCGGTGGCAATGATACGGCGGACTTTAAGGTCGATGCGATGAAGGCGGCGGGTATTGCCGTTGCCGAATCCCCGGCTGATCTCGGCAGCACCATGCTGTCGCTGATGAACGCCCGATAAACCTCTAACCCGAAGGCGGCGGGGCATCTGCCCCGCCGGTTGTTTATGGCACACGCCCTCGCTCAGAACTCCTTCCTCACCGGTGGCAATGCCACCTATATCGCCGAAGTTTTCGCGCAATATCTGATCGACCCCGCGTCGGTCGATCCAAGCTGGGCGGCGTTTTTCGCCGGGCTCGACGATGATGCGCGCGCCGTTTTAGGCGAGTTGAAGGGGGCCAGTTGGGCGCGGGCTCGGACCCGGATCGTCGGGGCGGAAGACCCCATCGCCGTGGTTCCGGCCAAGGGCGGCAAGGCCCCAGCCAAACCGGCTGCCGTTGCCAACGATGCGGTGCCGACGTTGGATAACGCCACCTTGCGCGCGGCGGCCCGCGATAGCATTCAGGCGATGATCCTGATCCGCACCTACCGGATTCGCGGCCATCTGGAAGCGACGCTCGATCCCTTGGGTCTGGAGCCGCCGAAGCATGTGGATGATCTGACCATCGAGCATCACGGCTTCACCAGCGCCGATCTCGACCGGCAAATCTATGTCGGCGGGCAACTTGGGTTCGAAGTTGCGACCTTGCGCGATATCGTGGCGCGCTGCCGGGCGGTCTATAGCCGCACCATCGGTGTTGAATATATGCATATTCAAGACCCGGAACAGCGCCTGTGGATTCAGCAGCGCATCGAGGGCGTGGCCGAAAACACCACCGATTTCACCCTGCGCGGCAAGCGCGCTATTTACGAGCGCCTGATTGCCGCCGAAGGGCTGGAACGCTTCCTCGATAAAAAATACACCGGCACGAAACGCTTCGGCCTTGAAGGCGGCGAAACCCTGGTTCCCGCCATCGAGCAGGTATTGAAGCGCGGCAGCCAGTTGGGCCTTGAAGAAGTCGTATTCGGCATGCCCCACCGTGGCCGCCTGAACATTCTGACCAATGTGATGCAGAAGCCGTTCAAGGCACTGTTCAGCGAGTTCCAAGGCAATTCCGCGAGCCCCGACGATGTGCAGGGCTCGGGCGACGTGAAGTACCACCTTGGCACGTCGGCGGACCGTGAGTTCGACGGGAAGATGGTCCATCTGTCGCTGACCGCGAACCCCTCGCACCTTGAAGCCGTCGATCCGGTGGTCGTTGGTAAAGTGCGCGCCAAGCAAGAGCAGCGCGGCGATACGGACCGTACCAAAGTGATGGCGATGCTGCTGCACGGCGATGCGGCGTTTGCGGGCCAAGGCCTTGTTGCCGAAACCCTGGCCCTGGCCGAATTACGCGGTTACCGCACCGGCGGTACCATTCATTTCATTGTGAACAATCAGATCGGCTTCACGACCGCGCCGTCCTATTCGCGCTTCACGCCCTATCCGTCGGATCTGGCGAAAGCCGTGCAGGCACCGATTTTCCACATCAATGGCGACGATCCCGAAGCGGTGGTTCATGCCTCGCGCATCGCGATTGAATTCCGCATGATGTTTAAGCGCGATGTGGTCATCGATATCGTCTGCTACCGCCGCCACGGCCATAACGAGGGCGACGAGCCGGCGTTCACCCAGCCGCTGATGTACCGGAAGATCGCGACCCACCCGACGACGCGGCAGATCTACGAAGATCGCCTCGTTGCCGAAGGGTCGATGACCAAGGCGGAGACGGAAGCGGAAGTGAACCGCTTCTTCGATTATCTGGAGCAGGAATTCGACGCCTCCAAGTCCTACAAGCCGAACAAGGCCGATTGGCTGGAAGGCAAGTGGACGGGCATGAAGACCGCCCCGAACGACGACCGGCGCGGCGCGACCGGCGTTGCAACGGACGTGCTGAAAGAGGTCGGTCTCGGTCTCACCAAATATCCCGAAGGCTTCAACGTTAACCGCAAGATCGTGCGGCAGTTGGAAGCCAAGCGGCAGGCGATTGAAACCGGCGACGGTATCGATTGGGCGACGGCGGAAGCTCTGGCCTTCGGCACCTTGCTGGTCGAAGGCGTGCCGGTGCGCCTATCGGGCCAGGATTCAGGGCGCGGTACGTTCAGCCAACGCCATTCCGTGTTGATCGATCAGGATACGGAAGCGCGTTACGAGCCGCTGAATAATATTCGCGGCGCAGGTAAGCAGTCGCTCTACGAAGTGATCGACAGCCCCCTGGCGGAAGCCTCGGTGCTCGGTTTCGACTATGGCTATAGCCTGGCCGAACCGCATGCGTTGGTTTTGTGGGAAGGCCAGTTTGGCGATTTCGTCAATGGCGCGCAGGTCATTATCGACCAGTTCATCTGCTCGGCAGAATCGAAGTGGCTGCGCATGTCCGGCCTCGTCATGCTTCTACCGCACGGCTATGAAGGCCAAGGGCCGGAACATAGCTCGGCCCGCCCCGAGCGGTTCTTGCAGCTTTGTGCTGAAGACAATATGCAGATTTGCAATCTCACCACCCCGGCCAATTACTTCCACGCCCTGCGCCGTCAGATCCGCCGCGACTTCCGTAAGCCGCTGATTATCATGACGCCGAAATCGCTGCTGCGCCTGAAGGCGTGCCAGTCGACCCTTGCCGATTTCGGGCCGGACTCCTCCTTCCACCGCGTTCTCGGCAACGAGGGCGAGCTGGTGGCGAACGAGGCCGTGAAGCGCGTCGTGATTTGCTCGGGCAAGGTCTATTACGATCTCGCCGCCGAGCGCGAAAAGCGCGGCCTGAAGGATGTGGCCATCGTGCGCCTGGAGCAGATTTATCCGTTCCCGGATGAAGCCCTGGGCGACGAGCTGGCGCTCTATCCGAATGCGGATATCGTGTGGTGCCAGGAGGAGCCGGAAAACCAAGGCGCGTGGTTCTTCGTTGATCGCCGCATTGAAGGTACGCTGACGCGGATCAATCATAAGACGCAGCGCCCGGTCTATGTTGGCCGCGTCGCGGCGGCAGCCCCGGCGACGGGCTTGCTGAAGCGTCACACTCTCGAGCAGGCAGGGCTGGTGAATACCGCCCTCACCGTCGGTTAAGCCCGTCACGAAACACAATTGGGTGCGGTCATCGGGCCGCACCTCTCGGTTCTAAGGTTCGAGGATAGAATGGCCATCGAAATCAAAGTCCCCACCCTGGGCGAATCGGTCTCGGAAGCAACGGTAGCCAAGTGGCTCAAAAAGGTCGGCGATTCGGTGAAGGCCGATGAAGCGCTGGTCGAGCTTGAAACCGATAAGGTGACGCTGGAAGTCAACGCCCCGGCAGCAGGCACGCTCACCGATATCGTCGCGGCGGAAGGTGTTACCGTTGGCGTCGCGGCCCTCCTTGGGATGATCGGCGGCGATGGCGCCGCCAAGCCCGCCGCAGCTCCGGCAGCAGCCCCCGCTCCTGCTCCCGTTGCCGCGCCGGCTGCGCCCGCCCCGGCAGCAGCCTCTGCCCATGCACCGCTGCCCGCAGCCGCCAAGCTGATCACCGAGAACAACCTCGCGGCCTCCGCAATCCCCGGTTCCGGCAAAGATGGCCGCGTGACTAAGGGCGATGTGATCGATGCGCTGGCCGCGAAAGTCGGCACGGCTCCCGTCGCCGCAGGTGCCGCCTCGGCTCCGGTCGCGTCCGGCCCGCGCGACGAGCGCGTGCGGATGACCCGCCTGCGCAAGCGTATCGCCGAACGTCTGAAGCAGGCGCAAAACACCGCCGCCATTCTGACCACCTTCAACGAGGTGGATATGACGGCAGCGATGGCGTTCCGCACTCAGTACAATGACGCTTTCGAAAAGAAGCACGGCGTAAAGCTCGGCTTCATGTCGATCTTCGTGAAAGCCTGTATCGCCGCGCTGAAAGAGCTTCCGGCAGTGAATGGCGAAATCGATGGCGATGACATCGTCTATAAGAACTATTACGACATCGGCGTTGCCGTGGGCACCGAACAGGGCCTGGTCGTGCCGGTGTTGCGCGATGCCGATGCGCTCGGGTTCGCCGATATCGAAAAGAAGATCGCCGAGCTTGGCAAGCGCGCCCGCGATGGCAAGCTGGCGCTCGAAGATCTGCAGGGCGGCACCTTCACCATCTCCAACGGCGGTGTTTATGGCTCGCTTCTGTCCACGCCGATCCTGAATACGCCGCAGTCCGGTATTCTTGGTATGCACAAGATCCAGAAGCGCCCGATGGTGATTTCGGACAAGGCGGGCGACCGCATCGAAATCCGCCCGATGATGTATCTGGCGCTGTCCTATGATCACCGCATTATCGATGGCCGCGAAGCCGTTACCTTCCTCGTGAAGGTGAAGGATCTCATCGAAGATCCGCGCCGCCTGCTGTTCGATATCTAAGCGTAATGATTAAAGAAAGCCCCCGCTGGAGCAATCCGGCGGGGGTTTTTGTTTAATCGCTGACCGCCAACCGTAATGCTCCCGCAACAACCATTGGGGCGAGCGGTAGAGCGGCGGCGAGCAAAGCCCCCAGAACCAATAGCGCCGGGTCAGCCCCCAGACCGGTTGCCGCGCCTTCGACCGCGCTGACGCCGAAGATCAGCACGGGCAGCACCAGCGGCAGCACGAGCAGCGGCACCAGCGCCCCGCCGCGCCGCGCGCCCAGCGTCACCGCCGCGCCGATGGCCCCGATCAGGCTCAGGCAGGGCGTGCCGAGCGCCATAGAGAGCAGAAGTGCGCCATAGGCTTCGGTCGGCAGATTGAGCATCACCCCGAGGAGCGGCGAAAGCAGCAGCAGCGGCAGGCCGGTGGTGAGCCAATGCACGGCGATTTTCGTGGCGGCAAGCAGCGCTAGGGGTTGGGGCGAAAGGGCGAGCAGTTCCAGCGTACCATCGACGTAATCCGCCTCGAACATCCGGTCGAGCGACAGCATGGCGGCGAGCAGGGCCGTGACCCAAACGATTCCGCTGGCAATGCGCCCCAGCAGCCCGGGTTCCGGCCCCACACCGAGCGGAAACAAGGTTGCGGCCAGCACAAAAAAGATCAGAACCGGCATCAAGTCCGACGCTTGGCGCAGGGCGAGGCGGAGTTCGTGGCGAAAATAAGCTCCCATCGCTGGACTGTAGGCGGTGGATGGGGGGCGGGACAAGGGCTTGCGCTCCGGCGTGCTTTCCGCTGATGTGGCGCGATGAGCCGCCGTTTGCCTCCCCTCAATGCCCTGAAAGCCTTCGAAGCCGCTGCCCGTACCGGCAGTTTTACGGCGGCGGCGGTCGAATTGGGGGTGAGCCAGGCGGCGGTGAGCCAATTGGTGAAAGGGCTGGAGGCGCGCCTTGGGGTAGCGCTGTTCGAGCGGCGCGGGAATATCCTCTCCCTCACCCAGCGCGGCGCGGCCTATGGACCCGTTTTAACCGATTCGTTTGATCGTATCGCTTTTGCAACGGAAAAATTGGCGACCCAACCGGAAGGCGTGCTGACCCTGGCGTGCGGGCCGACGGTGGCGATCCGCTGGCTGATCCCCCGCCTGCCCGAGTTTCACCGCCAGCACCCGAGCTACGAGGTGCGGCTCTCGACCTCGGTGATGGTGGAGGAGGCGGGGCCAGTCTCGTTGCTGGCCGAGGGGATCACGGCGGCGATCCGCCTAACCGACCAGACCGGGCTGCGGCCCGATGGGTTGATGGCGGAACCCTTGTTCACCGCCGATCTGTTCCCGGTGGCATCGCCCAGCGTTGCGGCCCGCCTGCGCCGCCCGACCGATCTAACCGGGGAAACGCTGCTCCACGTCCGCCATGCCGAAGACGAATGGCCGATTTGGCTGCGCGCGGCCGGGCTCGCGCCGAAAATGGGCACAGCGGGGGCGCTGTGGTTCGATTTCCATGCCTTTGCGCTGCAAGCGGCGCTGGATGGGCTTGGCATTGCCCTCGCCCGCCGCCCTTTCGTGGAACAGGATTTGGCGGCAGGACGCCTCGTTGCACCCTTCGATCTTACGGTACCTAAGGGGGCGGCTTGGTGCCTTATTTATCGTCCCGATTCCGAAATGATCCCGGCATTCGAAGCGTTTCGCGCGTGGCTGCGGTGACGTATGTATCAAGGGGATTCGGCCTTGGGGGGTGTTAGGGGCAAATCCCCTAACCCAATTCTCAGCCCAGCAATGCCGAGAGCATCCATGCGGCCTTTTCGTGTTCGGTCACGCGGCCCGTGGCCAGATCGGCGCTGGACTCATCGCCCGCTGCGTCGGCGGCTTTGATGACGGCATAGGCGGATTTGGCGGCGGTCAGATGATCGTCCCGCAGGGCGGTAATCATCTCGCGCGCAGGCGGGTGTCCGGCCGTGCTTTTGACGTTAGCGCGGTCGGTAAACTCGCCGAAGGACGCCGGGGCCGGGAAGCCGAGGGCGCGGATGCGCTCGGCCACCTCATCCACAGCATCGGACAGCGCTTCGTATTGATCCCCGAACAATTGGTGCAACTGCACGAAATCGGAGCCGACGACGTTCCAGTGATAGTTCTGGGTTTTGAGTGCCAAGATATAGCTATCGGCCAGCAGAACGCCGAGGGCGGTGGCGACATCTTGGTTTGAGTGTTTAGCCATAGTGCGTCTCCTTGATTAGAATGGTTCTAATATACCTGAGCAGCCCTAGGCTGTCGACGGGTTAAGGGTGGGGGGCGGGCCTGCATCTTCTGCAAGGTCGCTCAACTGCTGTTGCCACATGCGGGCATAACGCCCGTTGCGCGCCAAAAGTTCCGCGTGGCTGCCGCGCTCGGCAACTTGGCCTTTGTCGAGAACCAGGATTTCATCGGCACCGATCACCGTGGACAAGCGGTGGGCGATAATCAGGGTGGTGCGATTCTCCGAGACCTGATCGAGGCTCTCCTGAATTTGCTTTTCCGTCTTGGTATCGAGCGCGCTGGTGGCTTCGTCGAAAATCAGCAGGCGCGCGCGCTTCAAGATGACGCGGGCAATAGCCACGCGCTGCTTTTCACCGCCCGAGAGCTTCAAGCCGCGCTCGCCGACTTTGCTTTGGTAGCCATCGGGGAGCGATAGAATGAAATCGTGAATGCGGGCAAGGCGCGCGGCTTCTTCCACTTCCGCCGGGGTCGCCTCGGGCCTGCCGTAGAGGATGTTGTAGTAGATTGTATCGTTGAACAGCACGGTATCTTGCGGGACGATGCCGATTATCTTGCGCAAGGAGGCTTGCGAGACGGCGCGAATATCCTGGCCGTCGATGCGGATTGCGCCATCCGTTACGTCATAGAAACGATAGAGTAGGCGCGACAGGGTCGATTTCCCCGCGCCGGAGGAGCCAACCACGGCCAAGGTTTTCCCGGCTGGGATGGTGAAGCTGACCCCCTGCAGAATAGGGCGGCGGGCGTCGTAACCGAAATCAACCGCATCAAACTGCACGTCGCCGCCATTGACGACAAGCGCGGGCGCGCCTTCGGTATCGGCAACCTCGCGCTCGACCCGTAATAGGCTGAACATCTGTTCCATATCGGTCAGCGATTGCCGAATTTGGCGGTAGACGAAGCCCAAGAAGTTCAGCGGCATATACAGTTGAATGAGAAAGGTATTCACCAGCACCAAATCGCCCACGGTCATGCTGCCGTCGGCAACGCCTTGCGCGGTCATGCTCATTACCGCGATCAGCCCGATGGCGATGATCGTACCTTGGCCGACGTTAAGGGCCGAAAGACTGACTTGGCTGCGCACGGCGGCCTTCTCATAGGCCTGCAGGGCCTTATCGAAGCGGCTGGCCTCGTGCAGCTCATTGCCGAAATATTTGACCGTTTCATAGTTCAACAGGCTATCAACGGCTTTCGTCGTCGCTTCCGAGTCGCGGTCATTCATCTCGCGCCGATATTTCGTGCGCCATTCGGTGAGAACAATCGTGAAAACGATGTAGCCGATAATGGTGGCAAAGGTGATCGCGGCATATTCGATGGAATAAAGGTTCCAGAGAATGCCGCAGACCAGGGTGATTTCCAGCAGCGTCGGCAGCACGTTGAACAGCATGAACTGCAAGAGGAACTCGATCCCCTTGGTGCCGCGCTCGATGGCGCGCGACAGGCCGCCAGTTTGCCGGTCCAGGTGAAAGCGTAAAGAGAGCGCATGCAAATGCTTGAAGGTATCCAGCCCCACCCGGCGGATGGCGCGCTGGGCGACTTTGGCAAACACGGCATCGCGCAACTCGCCGAACGCCTGGCTGAGCACGCGCAGCACCCCATAGGCGATGATAATGCCGATGGGCGCGAGGATCAGGCCGTCCACGCCCTTCGCGCTCAAGGCATCGATGGCGTGCTTGAAGAGAATCGGCACGTAAACGCCCGAAATCTTCGAGAGACTGAGCAAGGCGAGCGCCAGCACAACGCGGGTTTTCAACTCGGTTTCGCCCTTTGGCCACAGGTGCGGGGCGAGCGTGCGCAGCGGCGATTCGCGGTCGGGCATAGGGGAGGCTTGAACGGAAGGGGCGGTCACGAGACTATCCTTGGTGAATGCACAGAGCGGCGCCGGGAATTGTCGATGGGCGAGGCTAAGGGGTTAACGCTGTGAAGGCAAGTGCCGCTTCGCGGACAACGCGGCTTCTCACGATCTTATCGCATCCGCTTGCGGCAATGCTGGCATGGGCCCTGCCACGCCGTTGCCTGCGCTGTGGCGCGCCGGTGGCAAGCCACGCGCCCGAGGCGGGGCTTTGCCCTGATTGTTGGCCACAGATAGGCTTTCTCACCCCGCCGTTCGGCACCCGCCCGCTCTGCCAATGCTGTGGTGTGCCGTTGGGCGGGCTGCAGAGCGGGTATTGCACCAGTTGCACCCGCCAGCGGCCACGCTTCGACCGCGCGCGGGCGGCCTTGCTCTACGACAGCATAAGTAAGCCGCTCGTGCTGCGCTTCAAGCAGGCCGACCGAACGGAAGGCGCGGCTGTCTTCGCCGCGTGGATGGTTCGTGCGGGCGGCGAGGTGTTGGAAGGCGCGGATCTCTTGATCCCGGTGCCACTGCATCGCGTGCGCTTGCTGCGCCGTCAGTTCAATCAAGCGGCGCTCTTGTCTCAGGCGATCGGGCGGCAAACGGGGATTCCGACCGCGCCGACCGCCCTGCAGCGCCTGCGGGCAACCGGCACCCAACGCCAGCGCAGTCGGAGCGAGCGGCGGCGCAATCTTAGCCAAGCGATTGCCGTCGCCCCCCGTTGGGCGGCGCGGCTTGCCGGTAAACATATCGTGGTGATCGATGACGTGCTGACCACTGGCGCAACCTTGGATGCCTGCAGCGCAAGCTTGCTGCGCGCCGGGGCCGCGTCGGTTCGGGCCCTCGTTTTGGCGCGGGTGCCCGCGCCTGACGATCCGGAACGGCAAACGGGGGCTCAGCCGACGGGCGACTGAGCCCCGGAGCCGCCTCTAAGAGGCGTTGCGGATATCGTTGATGAAGCCGAGCACGCGGGCGCGCAGCCCATCGACGTTCGTTGTAATCGCACCAGCCGACTGAAGCACGGTCGTTACCGCGCCATTGGTGCGGTCGGCCGACTGGGACACAGTAACGATATTCTGCGATACATCCTGCGCACCGCGCGCCACTTCCTGTACATTGCGGGCGATCTCCTCGGTCGCGGCTTTCTGCTCTTCGGCGGCGGCGGCGACGGTGGAGGCGATTTCGCTGATCTTGGCGATCAAGCCCGCAATACTGTCGATATCCGACACGGCGGCGCGGGTGGCTTCCTGAATGCTGCCGATTTGGGCGGCGATATCGTCGGTCGCTTTGGCGGTTTGATTGGCGAGGCTTTTTACTTCCGACGCCACGACCGAGAAGCCTTTCCCAGCGTCGCCCGCGCGGGCGGCTTCGATGGTGGCATTCAGCGCCAGCAGGTTGGTTTGCCCAGCGATATTGCTGATCAGACCAACAACAGTGCCGATTTTATCGGCGGCTTCCATAAGCTGCGCCACAGTCTCGGACGCTTTGCTGGCTTGGATTCGGGCCTGATCGGTCATCGAGGCCGAATAGGTGACCTGACGGGCGATTTCGAGCGAGGAACTGCTAAGTTCTTCCGTCGCGGTCGCCACGGTGCCAACGGTTTGCGTGGCTTGCTCGCTGGCGGTTGCCACCAGGGCCGAACGGCGCGTAGTTTCCTCGGCGGTGGTCGAGAGAATATCGGCGGTCGAGCGCATATCAACGACCGAGCGGGTAAGGGATTCCACCATTTGGCCGACCGTATTTTCAAGGTCGGTTGCCATGGCATTCATGCCCTCTTTACGCTGCGCTTCCGCGGCCATCCGCTCCGTGCGCCGTTCGGTAGAGATTCGATCCATTTCTAAGGCGTTATCTTTGAAGACCTGAACGGCGCGGGCGATATCGCCGATTTCATCGTGCCGGGTGGTGCTCGGCACATCGACCGTGCGATCACCACCAGCGAGCTTACCCATCGCTTGCGTTAGTTGGCGTAAGGGGCGGGCAATGGCACCGAAAGAGAAGAAGACCGCCAGGGCCAGGAGCGTTACGGTAATAATCGTTTGAATAATGGCAGTGGTAATCGCGTCTCTCTCGACCTCTTCTACCCGGCCAAGCCCGAAACCAACTTCGAGAACACCCAGTTTTTCGCGGTTGCCGCCGTCTTGGTAGATAACGTCGCGTTTTTCGATCAGGCCCGGCGTGACCCCGGCTTTCACGCTTTCCGCAACCATTTTACCATTGGCACCGATCACGCGTGCGTGGGCAAAATTGCGATCTTTGGCAATTGCCGCCAGAATAGACTTAATCTGGCCATCCGACAAATCCCAAAGCGGCCGCGCCAGGGCGTCGGACTGCATTTCGGTAATGCGCTGCAGCGCTTCCTCTAGATCTTTCATCACATTGGTTGTGACGCGAAAATAGCCATAAGTTGACGCTGCAATTTGAATCAGCAGTGCCAATACGGAAATGAGCATAATCACGCGTGTTTGTATGTTGATTTTCATTCGGCTCTTCGCTTTCTGCGCACACCCTAGCGCCATCTCGACACGTCACCCGCTGGCTAGGATAGACTGCAAAGGTAAAAAAATCACTACACGTCATACTGTTAGAACATAGGTTGACACTGTTCAGGCGTATTAATTCTCATGGTATGCATAGAATGTTATTCATATTATTCTTAAATTCTGAAAATCATGAGAATGAGTCCCATCTTATTTAAGAAAAAGAAGCTGATCAGTAATGCAATCAGCTTCTAAAGGAGATTCGTTCAGAATCTATAAGAATTCACTGCGCTACTTTCTTACTGCGGTACAGTCATAGTGAGGTAAGGTGCTTTAGGTTTTTCCGATGGGCCGACCAGTGCAGGGGTGGCGTTCTTGATCGGTTTTAGGCTTTTTAGATAGGTGACCAGTGCCGACGCATCGGCGTCGGTTAGTTTGCTATAGCTCATATAGGGCATGACCGGGGCGAGTTGACGGCCATCGGGACGAACGCCGGTGCGCACGGCCTTAATGATATCCGCTTCGCTCCAGGTTCCAATTCCGGTTTCGCGGTCCGGAGTTAGGTTTGACGGATAAAAGATACCGAGCCCAGGAATTTGAAAACCGACCTCGGACCCCGCCAACGGTCGCGCCATATCGGGCTTCCCAAAGAAAACCCCCGGCGTGTGGCACCCGGTGCAGTCCATGATCGACGCAAGGTAGGCGCCGCGCTGAACCTTGGCATCCGCCGCCTGCACAGCCGTCGCAAACATCGCAAAGGCACCTAGGAGGGCGTAGGGGAGAGTTGTGGGTAGTTTAAGCATATGGATGCATCTCCGATCGAATTGGGGGGAAACCCCCTAGCGTGTATCGGTCTCCGTTAAACCGAAGGAGGGATGCGCCGCTCTATGCCTCGACGCCGCCTCAGGCCGCTCGCAGAACCGACCCTTCTGCTGGGGATTTCGGTAAGACGAGGCATGATTGTAATTAGCATGTAGCGAGTCAATATTAAGATATTGCTAAAACTATAGAGACTGCGACGGATGGGTTAGTCGGCGGAAAAATTGGGTAAAGCACAGAGGTTGCTGATTAAGGAAGTAGGTATTGGGATGCTTGATTAGGGGAAGTGAAACGGCATGATCCGGTCGCTATCGGGGGCCCCCGACCAGATACGCTCGAAACTTTCGACGATCTGCTGGCCATAGTCGGCATAAGGAATTTCCAACGACCGCAGCCAGGGGGCGACCCAAGCGTTCAACGGCGTGCCGTCGATGCTGATCAGGGTGCAGTCGGCGGGAATCGCAACCCCTCGCTCCAGCGCCCGACGATGGACGCCGTAGGCGATTTGATCGCTGACGCACAAAATGGCGTCCGGCTGAGGGCCTGAGGAGAACATCCGCTCGGCACCATCATAGCCGATTTGGAGATGGGACAGCCCGTGCCCGGTCTCTTCCCGGACGGGAGCCAAACTTGCGCCGTGCTCCCTAAGGTGCGCAAGAAAGCCATCGACGCGCTCTCGGGCAGCCGAAAAAGCGTTATGGGGGTAGATAACGGCAGGGGCTTTACGGCCTTCGGCTAGGAAGCGCGCGGCGACAGCAGCCCCGGCGCGGCGATTATCGATCCCCACAAAGGTGCCCGAGCCGTTCGGCGCACGGCGGGCAACGAAGACCAGCGGCGCGCCCTGAGTGGACAGGTCGGCCAGACCGGGGCTCGGGACGGCGGCGACGAGGACGAAGCCCTTCACGAACTGCGCGCGCATCGCCTCTATATACTCATCCTGTAAATCGGCGCGATCATGGGTATCGCACAGGATCATTACATACCCGGCGCTCCTGAGCGCGGCTTCGGTGGACGAGGCGATGGTTGCCATTGAAGGATTATCGAGATTGGCGATCAGCATGGCCACCACGCGGCTTTCCCGCCGCCGCAAGGCGCGGCCAACGGGGTTGGGGCGGTAGCCGACGGCCTCAATGGCCTCCTGCACGCGCTTCACCGTCGCCGCCGACGCCCGCTTGGTTTCGCCATTGACGATGCGGGAGACGGTGGACACCGAAACCCCAGCCCGGGCGGCAACCGTAGCAAGCGAAATTTCGTCCGACATGGGCCTCTACACAATCCTTGAGACCCCTCCTTTGTTTCATCCAGGCAATCGATTGTCGAGGCGAAAAATGCGGGTTGACAGCCTTGGCAAACGTTTGCCAAATACTGGGGAGGCTGTAAAAAAACAGCTCGAAACTGGGGCTGCCCTCGTTCAGGATGGTGGCAGGCCTAAAATAGATAAGCTCCGCGTGCCACGCGGGCATCTTGGGAGGAAACCGAAAATGCGCGCTTTCAAACCGCTGTTGCTTGCCCTTTTTTCGACCACGGCCATCAGCCTTTCGGCCTATGCCCAGACGACCACGGTCCGCATGACCTGGTATTCCGACGGCAATGAAGGGGAGGTTATGGCTGACCTCCTGAAACGCTTCAAAGAAGCCAATAAAGACATTGATGTCATTCTCGACGAAGTGCCCTTCAAGGCGATTAACGAGAATTTGCCCGTGCAAGTCGCCTCCGGCCAAGGGCCTGATATCGCCCGTGTTGTCGATTTGGGCGGCATGTCGCGCTTCGCGCTCGATCTGCGCCCGTTGGTGAAAGATCCGGCCTATTGGGACAATAATTTCGGCCCGTTCCTCAACTGGATGCGCGTTCCCGGCGATAATTCCTCGATTCCGGGTCTGATGACGCAGCTGACCGTCACGGGTGCCTTTGTGAATAAGACGCTGTTCGACCAAGCGGGCGTGAAACTGCCAAAAGAAGGCGCAACTTGGGAAGATTGGGCCAAAGCGGCGCAAGAAGTGGCGAAGGTAACGAAAGCGCCGTTCCCGATTGCGATTGACCGGTCCGGCCACCGCTTCTATTCGATGGCCCTGTCGGAAGGCTCGCAGGTTTTCGGCGGCGATGGTTCTCCTGCCGTTATTGACGATGGTTTCAAGCGCGCGGCCCAGCGCGTTTTCGATTGGCACAAGTCCGGCGTTATGTCGAAGGAGCTTTGGGGCTCGGTTTCGGGTGCGGCCTATCGCGGGGCCAATGACGAGTTCAAAAATGCCCAGGTCGTCATGTATGTCTCGGGCTCGTGGCAGACCGGCCAGTTTGCCAAGACCATCGGCGATGCTTTCGATTGGGTCGCGGTTCCGAACCCCTGCGGGGCGGGAAGCTGCACCAGCATGCCGGGCGGCGCGGGCTTGATGGCGATGAAATCGACCAAAAACCCCCAAGCCGTCGCGCGGGTGATGGATTACCTCGCCAGCGAGCCGGTGATGAAGGAGTTTTATTCCCGCTCGCTGTTCGTGCCGGGGCATATCGGTTTGGCCGAAAAGGGCGTGCCCTATCCGAGCGCCAGCAAGCCCGCCGAAGCGGCCTTGAAGGTCTTCACGCAAAACGCCACGGCAACCACGCCAACGGCTTACCTCACCCAGGGCTATACCTATAACCGCATTATCTTCAACGCTGTGATCAGCCGTTTGGGCCAAGCGATTGCGGGGGAAACGACGCTCGACGCCGCTTATGAGCGGATTACGGCGGATGTGACCCAGCAAATCGCCGAACGCACCAAAAAGTAACCGCGCGGCAGGATCACGGACATGACGGTCGATCAGCACGGCGCACCGCGCCGAACGGTTACGGCTGCGCTGGGCGCGGTTTTCGGACCGCCCCTAGCCCTCGTAATGCGGGGCCTCGATATTCCGATGAAGGCGCTTCAGCGCCTCGTCGGGGTACGGCATATGCCGTATTTCTTTCTGGCCCCGAATTTTTTGCTGTTCGGCCTGTTCGTGTTCCTGCCGATTGCGATCAATATCGTCTACTCGGTCACGGGCGGGGCGGCGCTTTTCCCATCGGAGCGCCCTTACGTCGGGGCCGAGCAGTACGAATATCTATTCGACTGCAAATCCTACCTGGACCCCAATACGTGCCGGGAAGATCATTTCTGGCGCGGGGTGCGTAATACGATCATCTTTGTCTTCTTCCAAGTTGGCACGATGGTCTTGTTTTCGCTCATCACCGCGCTGGTTTTGAATAAGAAGATCTACGCACGCGGCTTTTTCCGGGCGGTCTATTTCTTTCCTGTTCTACTCTCCCCTGTCGTTGTCGCGCTCATCTGGAAATGGATTTTGCAGCGCGATGGGCTGTTGAACGCCGTCCTGACCGAGTTTGGCGGGGAGAAGGTGCTGTTCTTCATCGATCCCAGTTGGGCGATGTTTTGGGCCGTGTTTGTGTCGGTCTGGGCGCATATGGGCTTCTACACGCTCATTCTACTGGCGGGGCTACAGGCGATTCCGGCAGACCTTTATGAGGCGGCGGAAATGGATGCGACCCCCCGGTGGCGCACGCTGACCCGCATCACGCTGCCGCTCTTGTGGCCGAATATGATCGTGGTGATCGTGCTGGCCCTGATTAAGGGGGTGCAGACTTTCGATGAAGTCTTCGTGCTCACCGGCGGCGGGCCGGGCACGGCGACGCTGATGATCGTGCAATATATCTACGAAACCGCGTTTTCGAATCAGGTGCAGAACTTCGGCCTTGCTGCCGCTGCCTCTGTCGTCCTTGGGCTGGTGCTGTTCGCGCTGACGCTGCTCCAGCTTCTTCTCGCCCGGCGAAAGGAAGTTTGAGATGGCCACACTCACGCTTGGAAAGCTCGTAAAAGCCCGGCGCGGCGGGGCGGGGGCACCGCTGCATTGGACCGATCTCGCAGCCTATGCCTATCTCGCGCTTGGGGTGGTGCTGATGTTCGGGCCGGTGCTCTGGCTCGTGCTCTCCTCTTTCAAAACCCAAAGCGCGCTGTTGGAGTTTCCCCCCTCGTTGCTGCCGATGGCGCAGGTGGAAGTGATGGTTCCCGGCCACCCAAACCCGCTGCCGCTCTTTAGCGTGCCGCAAAGCGATGGGACGGTTAAGGAACTGGCTCAGGTTCGCCGCATTGGCATCGTCGCCCAAATGGTCGATCCGAAAAACCCGAGCGAAACGTTCCGCGTGCCGATCAACGCCCGCGAGCCGGTTCGGAAAGCCGCGCTGGCGCTGGAGAATTATACCGAGCCGCTGGAGCGCTTCGCCTTTATGCGCTTCCTCGGCAATTCGGTGTTCGTGACGGTTGTTGCGACCCTCATTACGCTGCTGACCAACTCCATGGCGGCCTATGCGCTGGCGGTTTACGACTTCCGGGGTAAGGGCGCGGCGATGTTGGCGGTTGTGGGCACCTTGATGATCCCGATTACCATCGTGCTGGTGCCGGTCTATTTGGTCATTACCGAGCTTGGTATGGTGAACTCGCTTTGGGCGGTGATCCTGCCCGGTGCCGCCACCCCGACCGGCGTGTTTCTGTTGCGGCAATACATGCTGACGCTACCGAAAGACCTGATCGAAGCCGCGCGGATGGATAAGGCCTCGGAGTGGCAGATTTACTGGCGCATCGTGCTGCCGCTCTCCATGCCCGCGTTGGCCGTGCTCGCGATTTTCTCGATCATGTGGCGCTGGAACGAGTTTCTCTGGCCGCTGGCGGTGCTGACCAAAACCGAAGTCTATACGCTGCAAATCGGTCTCAACGCCTTCCAGGGCGAGCTTCAGACCCAGTGGCATTACCTCTTGGCGATGACCGTTGTGACGCTTCTGCCCGTCGCCCTCGTCTTCGTCTTTCTGCAACGCTTCATCACCACGGGCATCGGCTCGACGGGGATGAAATAAGCGACCGGATGCTTTCCCATGGCTGATTTGAAGATTAAAGGCGCAACCAAAGCCTTCGGCGCGGTCAAAGTGCTGCACGGGATCGATCTCGACGTGAAGGACGGGGAGTTTGTCGTCTTCGTCGGCCCGTCCGGCTGCGGGAAATCGACCCTATTGCGCGTTATCGCCGGGCTCGAAACCGTCACTGATGGCGAAATTGAAATCGATGGCGCGCGGGTCACGCATCTACCGGCCTCCGACCGGGGCCTGGCAATGGTGTTTCAGTCCTACGCCCTGTATCCGCACATGAGCGTTGCCGAGAATATGGGCTTCGCGTTGCAAAACATGGGCTTGAAGAAGCCCGACATTGAAGCGCGCGTTAAGCGCGCCGCCGAAATGCTGCGCCTCACCGAGTATCTGCACCGTAAGCCGAAAGCGCTTTCCGGCGGCCAGCGCCAGCGCGTCGCCATTGGCCGGGCGATTGTGCGCGACCCCAAGATTTTTCTGTTCGACGAGCCTTTGTCCAACCTCGATGCCGAGTTGCGCGTTGCCACCCGCAAGGAACTGGCCGCGCTCCATGCCGATATCGGCGGCACGATGATCTATGTTACCCACGATCAGGTGGAGGCGATGACGCTGGCCGACCGCATCGTGGTGCTGCGCGCCGGGCGGATCGAACAGGTTGGCGCGCCGTTGGAACTTTATAATCATCCCGCCAATCTGTTCGTTGCGGGATTCATTGGCTCGCCGCGCATGAATTTGCTGCCCGCGACCGTTGAAGCGCGGAGCGGCACGCTGGGTCTTAGCCTCGGCGGGGCACACCTGCCGCTGCCGTTTGCGGCGCCGGCGCTCGCCCCCGGCGCCTCCGTAACCCTCGGCATTCGACCGGAGCATATTGCCATCGTCCCGCAGGAGGGAATGGTAACGCTTACGCTCGATCTGCTGGAGCAACTCGGCGGCGAAACCTTCTTCTACGCTTCGGCCCCCGGCCTGCCGCAGATCACGCTGCGCCAAGATGGCCAAGTGCGGTTGCAGCGCGGCGACAAAATCGCCGTGCGCTTCGATCCCCAGCACATTCACTTATTCACTGAAGACGGCACGGCGCTCGCCCGTCCCTGATCGATCTGGAGAGACCTATGAAAGCTCTGACGTACGGCCAGTATCGTGGCCGCGACGGTAATGCTGTGCTGTTCGACCTTGGCGCGGGTGGCAAACCCTTGGCGAGCTTGCGCGTGGCAATTCTCGAAGGCGATATCGGGCGCGTCACCTTGAAGCGGCCCGAGGGCTACCGGCTGGATCGGGGGTGGCAGATCGCCCCCGGCGGGTTGGAGCCCAGTTTCGAAGGCCGCGCCCGCGATGACGAAAGCGGTTTTGCCCATCCCGCCGCGACGGTTCAGGAAGGCGACGGGAAAGTAACGCTGTCGGCGGGCGGGCTGAGCGCCGAGATTCGTCTAGATCCGTTCGGCATCGACTGGCGGCGGGACGGCGAGGCGGAACCCTTCCTGCAAGATCGCCCGACGCAGGCCTATCTTCTGTCCCGCAAAACCCACGCGGCAACCCACGTCATGGCGCGGCGCGCCGACGAGCGCCACTATGGCTTAGGCGATAAGGCCGGACCGCTCGACCGCACTGGGCGCCGGTTTGCCATTGACGCCGTCGATCCTTGCGGTTTCGACGCCGAACTGTCTGACCCGCTTTATAAGATGCTGCCGTTCTTTATCGTCGATGGGCCGCGCGGCGCGCACGGGGTCTATTACGATAATCTCGCCAAGGCCCAGGTGGATTTCGGCTGCACCCTCGATAATTACCACGGGCTTTTCCGCTTCTATCAGGCCGAAGACGGCGACCTTGATTATTACGTGCTGGCCGGGCCGAGCGTGCCTGCCGTCACGCGGCGCTTCTCCTGGCTGACCGGCGGGCAGGCGTTTGCGCCGCGCTGGTCGCTGGGCTTTGCCATGACGACGATGACGATTGCCGACGCGCCGGATGCCGACGCGCGCATCTCGGCCTTCATCGATGAGTGCCGCCTGCATGGCATTCGCTGCGACAGTTTCCATTTCGGCTCCGGCTATACCTCGATCAATGGTCGCCGGTACGCCTTTAACTGGAACCGCGATAAATTCCCCGATCCGGCGGCCACGATGGTGCGCTTGAAGGCGGCGGGCATGCAGCCGGTCACGAATCTAAAGCCATGTCTGCTCGACGATCATCCGCGTTTGGGCGAAGCCAAAGCGGCGGGCGGTCTGGTGCTCGATTCCGAAACCGGCGAGCCTGCGATTGCGCAATTCTGGGACGGGCTCGGCTTCCATCTCGATTTTACCAGCCCCGGTGGGCGGGCCTGGTGGGCGAACGGCATTCGCACGGCGCTGCTCGACTATGGTGTCGCCTCGGTGTGGAACGACAATAACGAGTATGAGATTTGGGACGAGGACGCCGTATGCGCGGGCGATGGCCGCCCCTTCGCCCAAAGCCTCGCCCGCCCGGCGCAAGCGCTGCTGATGCACAAGCTCGCTTACGAAACCCAATTGGCCCATGCGCCGGAAAAGCGCCCCTATGTCATTACCCGCGCCGGGTGCGCGGGCGTGTCGCGCTACGGTCAAACCTGGTCGGGCGACAATGAGACGGCGTGGAAAACCCTGCGCTATAATCTTACTCAGGGGCTCAATATGAGCCTGTCGGGTTTCTATAATATTGGCCACGACGTTGGCGGCTTCCATGGTCCTGTGCCGACGCCGGAACTCTTCGCTCGCTTCGTCGAGTTCTGCTCGCTGTGGCCGCGTATGGTGATGAACTCCTGGAAGGAGAACGGCGTCGTCAATACCCCCTGGATGCACCCGGAGGTGCTGCCCCAGGTGCGCGACGCTATGAACGTTCGCAACCGGCTGATCCCCTATCTCTACACCCAGATGTGGCAGGCGGCGGCGCAAGACGTGCCTGCCGTGCGGCCTTTGTTCTGGGATTTCCCGGAGGATGCCGAGGCCAAGCGAATCGAAGATTCCTTCATGCTCGGCCCGGACCTGTTGGTTGCGCCGGTGCTGGAGCAAGGCGAGACGACACGGTCAGTCTATCTACCCGCTCATCCCGGCGGTTGGTACGATTGGCACGACGGCAGCCATTATGCGGGCGGTGCCCGCGTAACGGTGCCTGCGCCCTTAGGCCGGATGCCGATCTTCGCCCGTGCCGGGGCGATTGTACCCGTGGATGATGGCGCGGGTATCACCGTTACCGTGTTCGGCGGTATGGGGGCCAGCGGCGCGGGACAGGTCTATCTGGACGATGGCGAAACCATTGCGTGGCGCGAGCAGGGCGCGGTTCTAAGCTTCCATCTGACTTCGACCGGCAGCGAAACCCGCCTGACCGTGGAAAAGCCGGCGCATGTCGGCCCGATCACCGTCGTGCACATCGGCGGCGGCGGGCTGACCCTCGCATCGCCCGACCTCGTTTCGAAATAAAGCGCGCGGATGGGGGGCTTCGCTAATCGGTCGGGGGGCGGGCAGGGTATCGGCAGGTTTCCCGTCGGCGCCCTGCCGAAACCTGACAAAAAAAGAAGCGCAGGGGCTGCCCGCGCTTCAAGTTCTTGGGAACAGAAAGATAAAGCCTAAACGTTAGGCTAGTGCTCCGGCACGTAAACGATTGACGATGCCGGAGAAGTCGACGCCACCTTGCTCCGCGTCCACCATCGCGGCGTAAAGTCGGGTTGCCGCTGCCCCCAAGGGGGTCGTGGCACCCGCGCTCGCGGCGGCGTCTTGGGACAGGGTGAGGTCTTTCAGCATCAGCGCGGCGGCAAAGCCGGGCTGATAGTCGCGATTGGCCGGGCTTGTCGGTACCGGGCCAGGAACCGGGCAATAGGTGGTCAGCGACCAGCATTGACCGGATGAGGTGGACGATACGTCGAACAGCGCTTGCTGCGATAGGCCAAGCTTTTCGGCCAGCACGAAGGCTTCGCTGACGGCGATCATCGAAATACCAAGGATCATATTATTGCAAATCTTCGCCGCCTGACCGGCCCCGGCGTCGCCGCAATGGACGATCTTCGTACCCATGGCCGCCAGGATCGCCTCGGCCCGCGCGAAGGCGTCCGCGCTGCCGCCGACCATGAAGGTCAACGTGCCGGCCAAAGCCCCGCCGACACCGCCGGACACGGGCGCATCCAGCGCATCCGTCCCTTTAGCAGCGGCGAGCGCATGGGCCTTGCGGGCTGATTCCACGTCGATCGTGGAACTATCGATCAGCAAGGTTCCCGGTTCGACCGCGGCAATTATTCCCTGCGGCCCATCATAGACGCCGAGCACCTGCTTGCCGCTGGGGAGCATGGTCACGACGATTTCCGCCCCGGCCACCGCTTCCGCCGGGGAGGCCGCGATTGCGACCCCCGCCGCTTCTGCCGCCGCGAGCGCTGCCGACACCAGATCGAAACCCGTGACGCGGTGCCCCGCCTTCACAAGATTTGCCGCCATCGGCCCGCCCATATTGCCGAGCCCGATAAACCCAATGGTCGCCATAGTTTCCCTCCCGCGTTAGCCGAACTAGCTCATCGTCGGAATAACAAAGCTGGCACCGTCCTTGATGCCCGTCGGCCAACGGGAGGTAACAGTCTTCGTTTTGGTATAGAAACGAACGGCGTCGGGACCATGCTGATTGAGGTCGCCGAAACCGGAGCGTTTCCAGCCGCCGAAGGTGTAATAGGCCAGCGGCACGGGAATAGGCACATTCACGCCAACCATGCCGACATCGACGCGCGCCGCGAAATCGCGCGCCGCCCCGCCGTCGCGGGTAAAAATGGCAACGCCATTGCCATATTCATGATCGTTCGGGAGGGCGAGGGCTTCCTCATAAGTATTGGCCCGCACGACCGACAGGACGGGACCGAAGATTTCCTCTTTGTAAATCCGCATCTCAGGCGTGACATTGTCGAATAGACAGCCGCCCATATAGTAGCCGTCTTCGTAACCCTGCATCTTGAACCCGCGCCCATCGACGCGCAGCGCCGCGCCTTCGGTGACGCCGAGATCGACGTAGGATTTCACCTTTTCCAGATGCTCGCGCGTCACCAGCGGGCCAAAATCGGCGGCAGGATCGGTGGACGGGCCGATTTTAAGGGCTTCGACGCGGGGAATCAGCCGCTCCATCAGCGCATCCGCCGTGGTCTTGCCGACGGGCACCACGACTGAAATCGCCATGCAGCGCTCGCCCGCCGCGCCAAACCCGGCCCCGATGAGCGCGTCGGTCGCCTGATCCAAATCAGCGTCCGGCATAATCAGCGCATGATTCTTGGCTCCGCCGAAGCATTGCACGCGCTTACCCGCTGCGGTGCCGCGCGAGTAGATATATTCGGCAATGGGGGTCGAGCCAACGAAGCCCACGGCCTTAATATCGCGGTGATCGAGAATCGCATCGACCGCCACCTTATCGCCATGAACGACATTCAAAATGCCTTCTGGCAGACCGGCTTCCAGCATCAGTTCGGCCAAGCGTACCGGCACCGAGGGCGTGCGTTCGGACGGCTTCAGGATAAAGGCATTGCCACAGGCAATCGCCGGGCCGAACTTCCACATCGGAATCATGGCCGGAAAGTTGAAGGGGGTAATCCCCGCGACCACGCCAAGCGGTTGGCGCATCGAATAGATATCGATGCCCGGCCCGGCGCTTTCGGTAAACTCGCCTTTTTGCAAATGCGGAATGCCGCAGGAAAATTCGATAACTTCGAGGCCGCGTTGAATGTCGCCCTTGGCATCGACGATGGTCTTGCCGTGCTCCAGCGCCAGCAGCAGCGCCAATTCGTCATAGTCGCGCTGCACGAGATCGAGGAAACGCATCATGACCCGGGCGCGCTTTTGCGGATTCTGCACGGCCCAAGACCGTTGGGCGATCTTGGCATTCTCGACGGCGGCGGCGACTTCCGCCACACTGGCCAGCGGAACTTTGCTGCGCAAGGTGCCGGTCATCGGCTCGAAGGCGTCAGCAAAGCGGCCCGAGGTGCCGGAGAGCTTTTTCCCGCCGATGAGATGGTATAATTCTGTCGCCATGGTTCGTTTCCCCCAAATTTTGTTGCGCCCATGTCACTCCGTCGCCCCGGTGAAGGCGATGGGTAAATTTGCGCATCCTTTGTGCGGGAATACGCCGGGGGCAGCCCGATGAGCGGCTTCAACTGGAACGACCTGCGCTATTTCCTTGATGTTGCGCGCACGGGCAAACTCGTTGTCTCAGCTAAACGGCTGCGCGCGGACCATACAACCGTCAGCCGCCGCATCGCCGCACTGGAAGAAGCGCTGAACGTCACCCTGTTCGACCGCCGCCCGGACGGGTTCAGCCTTACGCCAGAAGGCGAGCGGCTGCGCACCGCTGCCGAGGAAATGGAACGGGCCGCGATTGCCGCGCAAGGGCTGGTGGGGGATGCCGACCGATCGATGAGCGGCACGGTGCGCATTGGCGCGCCGGATGGTTTCGGCAGCCAGTTCCTCGCGGCCCATATTGGGCGGCTGTGCGACCGCTTCCCGGATTTGGAGGTGCAGTTGGTGGCCACGCCGCGCGTCTTTAGTCTTTCCAGGCGCGAGGCCGATATTGCCATCAGCCTGTCCCGCCCAACGGAGGGGCGGCTCGTGGTGCGCAAGCTGACCGATTATCATCTGCGGCTCTATGCCTCCGCCGACTATCTTGCGGCGTGCGCACCGATCGAAACCCGCGCCGATCTGACGGGGCACCGCTTCATCGGGTATATCGACGATCTGATCTACACGCCGGAGCTCGATTATCTCGCCGCCGTCGGTAGCATCGCCCCGCACTTGAAAAGCAGCAATCTGATTGCGCAACTGACCGCCACCCTGGCCGGGGCCGGGCTGTGCATTCTGCCGCGCTTTATTGCCGACCGCGCCGCCCACCTCGTGCCGGTGCTGAGCCACGATGTGCGCATCACCCGCAGCTTCTGGCTGATCGTTCACGAAGATCTGCGCGCCCTCGCCCGGGTTGCCGCTACGGCGGATTTCATTGCGGAGACGGTTCTCCGACGCCAGGCCGAGTTTCTGCCCGACTGAGCGAGCCGCGCTCCCGGTTTTCAACCTATCGCGCTGATCGGCGCCCTCTCCGGGGCGCCATTTTTTTTGTTAACACTCCCGCTTGACGGCGGGGAAACAGAGGCGTACATCTAGAACTGCAATAAAAACCATTAAGTGAAATTTATTGCAGACACGGCCAAAGGCCGGTCCTAACAACACGGGAGGATACAATGGTAGCTTGGACTCGGGCGGCAGCCCTGCTTTCGGTCGCTCTTGGGGCGGCGGCGGTTTTTGCAACCGGCGGCGCAGCAGCCCAGAGCAAATTCGCCTGCAAACCCGGCGAATTCTATGTGATGAACGTCATGGTTTCCGGCCATCCCTATTGGGTTCCGGTGTTCGAAGGCTTTAAGCAGGCGGCAACGGCCATGGGCTGTAAGGCGGTGTTCTCCGGAACACCGGACTACGATATTACGAAGCAAATCGCCTCGTTCGAACAGGATCTGGTGAAATCGCCGAAGGGCATTCTGCTGCATCCGATGCAAGCTGATCCGTTCATTGAGCCGATCAATCGCGCCATTGGGGCGGGGGTTGCGGTCACGACCTTCGCCGCCGATTCGCCGAAATCCAAGCGCACGGGCTATATCACCTCCGACAATCTGGCCGAAGCCAAGTTTGCCGCCGAGGAAATCGTGAAGCAGGTGGGGAATGCCGCCGATTACGCGGTTCTCGAAAACCCCGGCCAGAGCAATCACGACCTGCGCGTGACCGCCCTTATCGCCTATATGGAAAAAAATTACCCCAAGATGAAACTGGTCGGCCGCCAAGCGACCAACCAAGACACCAGCGCCGCCTATAAGGCCGTCTCCTCCATGCTTCAAGCAAACCCGAAACTGGCGGCGCTATGGATCCCTGAAGCAGGCTCGGCGGAAGGCGCCGTGGCCGCTGTGCTGGAAGCTAAGAAGAAAGTTCTGATCGTTCACGCCGATATTACCCCGACGACGCTGGAACAGATCAAAGCTGGGAATATCCATATGTCGATCAACCCCAATCAGGGCATTCAGGGGTATATGGGCTTTATCAATACCTTCCTCGGCTCGCACCCCGAGTTGATCGATCCGTTCAACGATTACAAACTGTCGGGCTTCAACCCGATGCAGATCCCCTTCGTCGATAATGGTTTTGCGGTCATCACGAAGGCGAATGCAGAAGCCTTTGACCTGAACAAATATATGGCCAACCGTTGATCTGACGCACTGGAGGCCCGCATCATCGTCGGATGGACGCGGGCCTCATACGGGGAGACGGGGCCATGCCCGATCCAATCCTTGAAATCAAAAATCTGTCGAAAGCCTTCGGGCCGGTGCAGGCCCTGCGGGGGGTGAATTTCGAGCTGCGCCAGGGCGAAATCCATGCGCTGGCAGGCGAGAATGGGGCCGGAAAATCGACCCTGATGAATATCATCGACGGGATTCTCCAGCCTGACAGCGGTGAAATTCTGCTCGATGGCACGCCGGTTCGAATTGCATCTCCCAATGCCGCACAATCCCTAGGGATTGGCCTCGTTCACCAAGAAATTGCCCTCTGCCCCGATATTTCTGTCGCCGAGAATATCTTTATGGCGGCGACCAATCGTAGCCCTGACTTTCTGATGCGGTACGGCGAGCTTTACCGCCACGCAGCTCAGGTTTTGGGTGAATTGGGGCAAATCGACCCGCGCGCCAAAGTCGGCACGCTGTCGATCTCCCAGCAGCAGCTCGTCGAAATCGCCAAAGCGTTGACGCTCGACTGCCGCATTCTCATTCTGGATGAACCCACCGCCGCTCTCACCGAGCCGGAAGCCCAAGTGCTATTCCGCATTATGCACCGGCTGGCCGAGAAGGGCATAGCGATCATCTATATCTCGCACCGCATGGCCGAAATTTTCACCCATTGCGACCGGGTGACAGTGTTCCGCGACGGCTGCCATATTCGCACCCTGCCGATTGCTGAAACCACGCCGGAAGACCTTGTGAACAGCATGGTCGGGCGCGTGATGGAAAAGCTCTATCCCGAAAAGCAGACCGAGGCGGAACGCAGCGAAAATATTATCCTCAGCGTCCGCAACCTGACCGATAAACACCGGTTTCACGATGTTTCCTTCGATCTGCGCCAGGGCGAAATTCTGGGCTTTGCCGGTCTCATCGGCTCGGGCCGCAGCGAGATTGTGCGCGGGCTTTGCCGCCTGGAGGGGCGGGCGCGCGGCGAGGTTTGGCTCGGCGACCAGAAACTCGCCCTCCGCCATTACGCCGATAGTATCCGGGCTGGGATCGTCTATCTCTCCGAAGACCGGAAGGGGGACGGGGTTTTTCTCAACCTCCCCATCGCGGCCAATGTGTCGGCCCTGGATACACGGCGCGTCGCCAGCCGGGCCGGCATTATCGACGCGAGGAAGGAGAAGAGTTTGGCCGAAACCCTCGGCCTACGCCTCAACCTCAAGTGCGGCAGTGTCGCCGATCCCGTCTCCTCGTTAAGCGGCGGAAATCAGCAGAAGGTCGCGCTGGCAAAAATGCTGTCGATCGGCCCGAAGCTGATTTTTCTCGACGAGCCGACGCGCGGCGTCGATGTCGGCGCGAAAGCGGAAATTCACCGTACGCTGCGCCGCCTAGCGCGGGAGGGGGTTGGCATCATCGTCATCTCCTCAGAACTCCCCGAGTTGATCGGCATTAGCGACCGGGTGCTGGTGGTCCGCGAGGGACGGATCGCCGGTGAATTGAACGGCCCCGATATTACTGAAGAGCGGATCATGCAGCTTGCATCGATTAAAACGCCCTCGGCGGCCGAATAATGAAAAATAGGGAGGAACCCATGTCCATCAGCCAAACCAGCCGCGCCGCCGCGCCGCCCGACGCCCCGACCGGAAAACCCCTCTGGCGCAACCTGCTGCGCGCGCGGGAAACCGGGCTCATCATCATCATCACGGCTCTGTTCATCACGATGTCGCTGGCCTCGCCCTATTTTCTGACGGTGGCGAATATCCGCGCGATGGCGATGGCCTTTGCCGTGGAGAGCATCGTCGTCGTCGGAATGACCATTCTGCTGATTTCCGGCGGGATCGATCTTTCGGTCGGCTCGATCACGGCGCTCGCGATGGTGCTGGCGGGCTGGTTGTTTCTGAGCGGCCTCGATCCTTGGACCGCGTCGGCCCTTGCCGTTCTGGTCTGTATGGGAATCGGCGCGGCGATGGGGTTTTGCGTCACCCGCATCGGGCTGCATCACTTCATCGTCTCCCTGGCGGTCATGGTGATCGCCCGTGGTCTATGCCTGCTAATGACGGGTGGCCGGCCGCTCGGTCTTTACAGCTTGCCGCCGGAATTCAAATTCATCGGCCAAGGCAGTATCGGGCAAATTCCCGTTGTGATCGCCCTGTTTGCCGTGGTCGTGGTGGTGTTCGATTTCCTGCTGCGGCGCACCGTGATGTTCCGCAAGGTTTTCTACACCGGCAGCAATCCCAAGGCCGCCGCCTATTCGGGCATTCGCACCGACCGGGTGATTTTTGCGACGACGACGCTTTGCGCCACCTTGGCCGCCATCGCCGGGATCATCTCCATGGCGCGCTTCGGTTCGGCGCAACCGACCTTCGGCATCGGTATGGAATTGAACGTCATCGCCGCGGCCGTTATCGGCGGGGCCAGCCTGTCGGGGGGCTCCGGCACCATTCTTGGGGCGATTTTGGGGGCGGTTTTGCTCTCGGTCGTCTCCAGTTCGCTCGCCCTGCTCAATGTTTCGGTATATTGGCAGGACATTATTCGCGGGACCATTCTGCTGGCCGCCGTTGTCTTCGACCATTACTTGGTCAAGAAACGCAGCTAACCGCGCGAGAGAAGGAGAAGGGCGCTGCTATGGCCGATATGCGAGATGAATATGATGTTCTGCGCCAAACCTACACGGTGCTCATGCTGCATTTCATCGAAGGGATGAAACAGTCCGAGATCGCAAAACGTCTCAATCTCTCGACCTCTAAGGTCAATCGGCTCATTGCCAGCGGCCAAAAGGCGGGCATGGTGAAGATCACGATCGAAAGCCCGTTCCAGCGGTTGATGGATTTGGAGAAAGACCTAACCCGCGCGTTTCAGCTCAATCAGGCCATCGTCACCCCAACCGTTTCAGACAATCCCGAAACTACGTTGCAGCAGGTGGGGCGGGCCGCCGCCAATCATCTGCTGGAAACGCTGCACAGCGATGATGTCATCGCCATTACCGGCGGGCGGGCGATTAGCGCCTTGGTCGATAATCTCGCCCCCGAACAAGCCTATGACATCCGCGTCGTGCCGCTCACCGGCGGCGTTCAAGGGAAGTATTATACCGACGTGAACCATCTCGCGATGCAGTTTGCGGAAAAACTGGGTGGCGCAGTCTCGCTCGTCCACGCGCCGCTTTTTGCCGAAACCCAAGCCCAGCGCGATGTGTTGATGGCGATGGCCTCCATCCGCGATGTCTTCGATCTCGCGCGCCGGGCAAGCGTCGCGGTGGTCGGCGTCGGCGGGGTCGAAGCGTCGGGTTCCGGCTACTACGACTCGATCCCCGACGCGGACCAGCAGGGGTTCCGCGACCGTCACGTCGCCGGAGAGTTTATCGCGCATTTGATCCAGGCCGACGGCAGCCTTGCCGATGTGCCGCTAAACTCGCGCGTCGTTGCGCTTAATCCCGGCGATCTCGCGGCCTGCCCGCGCGTTATCGGCGTTGCCTCTGGTGCGCAGAAGATCGGCCCCCTTAGGGCGGCCCTCGCCGGACATTACCTTCACTCCCTGGTTGTCGATGAAACAACGGCTCAGGGCTTGCTCGATTTAGAAAGGTCTTAGCATGAACGCGGCAACGCTTACCCGCCCCATCGGCCAAAGCGGCATTTCCGCCTCCGCCGTCGGCCTCGGCACCTGGGCCATTGGCGGCTGGATGTGGGGAGGAACCGATGAAGCGCAATCCATCGCCGCGATTCAGGCCTCCATTGATGAAGGGGTGAGCCTGATCGATACGGCCCCGGCCTATGGCATGGGGGTTTCCGAGGAGATTGTCGGCAAAGCCATTCGCGGTCGCCGCGACAAAGTGGTGCTGGCAACGAAATGCGGGCTGGTCTGGCATACGCAGGCCGGGGGTTATTTCTTCAGCCAGAATGATTTGCCTGTGCATCGCTACCTGGGGCACGCATCGATTATCCACGAGGTCGAGCAAAGTCTGACGCGCCTCGGCACCGACTATATCGATCTTTACATCACCCATTGGCAAGACCCGACAACCCCCATCGCCGAGACAATGGCGACCCTGGAGGCGTTGAAGAAGCAAGGGAAAATCCGCGCCATCGGGGCCAGCAATGTGAGCCTTGAGGAGTTACGCGCCTATATCGGTGCCGGGCCGCTGGATGCCATCCAGGAAGAATTCTCAATGGTAAAACCCGATATAGGCGAAACGCTGGTGCCAATCGGCCAGGCGCATGGGGTTTCAACCCTCTCCTATTCCTCCCTCGCGCTTGGGCTGCTGTCGGGCAAAATCGGGCCGGACCGGCACTTCTCCGGCGATGACCTGCGCCGCGACAATCCACGCTTCTCGCAAGCCAATCGCAGCAAAGTTGCGGCCCTGATGGCCGATATCGCCTCCATCGCCGCCGCGCACGGGGCCTCGCTGGCGCAGATCGTCATTGCCTGGACGCTTCAGCAGCCGGGCATCACCTTTGCGCTCTGCGGTGCGCGCGATCCCGCCCAAGCGAAAGAGAATGCCGCCGCCGGGCGGATCCGGCTGAGCCTGGAGGAAATCGGTATCATCCGCGCCGCCGGAGCCCGGCATTTGGTCGGCCTCGACAGCTAACGCCTAATCCCACTCCTGTTGCTTAGGACGCCGGTCGTACAAGCCGGCGAAGGGTGATCCTATGTCTACACGCCGCGCTTTTCTTCTCGACCGGATCCGCCAGAACGGCGCGTTCGATGCCGTCGTTATCGGCGGCGGCATCAATGGAATCGGCACGTACCGCGAGCTTGCCTTGCAGGGGCTGCGGGTGCTGTTGGTCGAGCGGGGCGATTTTAGTTCCGGGTGCAGCGCCGCCCCCTCGCGCATGATTCACGGTGGCTTGCGCTATCTTGAAAACGGCGAAGTTGGCCTCGTGCGCGAATCCCTGGCGGAGCGCGATGGGCTTTTGGCGAATGCCCCGCATCTCGTGCATCCGCTGGCAACGACGATCCCGATTACCTCCACCTTTTCCGGGCTGTTCAATGCCGCCGCCGGGCTGGTTGGGGTGACGGGAAAACCGTCGAGCCGGGGGGCCTTGCCAATCAAACTCGGCCTCGCGCTCTATGATTTCATCGTGCGTCGTAACCGCCGCCTGCCAAAACATATCTTCCGGTCGGCAAAAGCCAGCCGCGCCCAGTGGCCGGAGTTAATGGCCGATCTGCGCTATTCCGCCACCTATTACGACGCGTGGATCAGCCACCCCGAGCGCCTAGCGCTGGAGCTTTTGGCCGATTGTCGCAACGATGCGCCGGACGCAATCGCCGTGAATTACGCCACGCTGGAGCCCCAGGGCGAGGGCTATGTGCTGACGGGTTTTGGTATTCCAACGGCCCTGCCGATCACCACGCGCGTCATCGTCAATGCCACCGGCGCGTGGTTGGACGAGACGCTGCGGAGCCTGAGCCGCGCGCCCGATGCCCCCATCGTTGCCGGAACGAAAGGCTCACACCTTATTCTCGACAATCCCCGCCTGAAGGACGCGCTGCGGGGCCATATGGTGTTTTTCGAGAATGACGATGGCCGCGTCTGCATTCTCTTCCCCTACCTCGGTAAAGTGCTGGCCGGATCGACCGATATTCGCGTTGAGCGGCCCGGACGGGTGCGCTGCGAGCCGGAGGAGCGGGATTACATCCTTTCCGCTGTGCGTCGGATCTTCCCGAATATCCCGCTGGATGCGGCGCAGATCGTCTTTAGCTACAGCGGTATTCGCCCGCTGCCGAAAAGTGACCATGCTTTTACCGGGCGCATTTCGCGCGGTCATTTTATCCAGCGCCTTGATGGCAAGGTTCCGCTGTTCTGCATGGTCGGCGGGAAATGGACCACCTTCCGCGGCTTCGCGGAACAAACCGCCGATGCGGTGCTGGACGAACTCAAGCACCCGCGCCGGGCCGATACCCGTCACCGCCCCATCGGCGGCGGTCTGGATTTCCCGGCCGATCCGGCCACGCTGGAAGCCGACCTGTGCCGTCGCTTCGTCATTGACCGTAAGCGAGCTGCCCATTTGGTGAGCACTTACGGTACCGCGAGCATTCCGCTCCTCACGTTCTGCCGGGCGCGCCCCGACGATACGCCCTTAGCCGCAGGGTTGCCTTGGACCCTAGCCGAAATTGTTTGGCTGATCGAAACGGAGGATGTCGTTCACCTCGCCGATATTGTGCTGCGGCGCACGACATTGGCCATTACCGGGGCGATTGACGGGGCGCTTCTCGACCGGCTTAGCGCCCTTGCGGCACGCTGCCTGGGCTGGTCCGCCGCCCGCACCGAGGCCGAAAAGGCCGACCTAATCGCCGAACTCGACCGCTTCCACGATGTTTCTGCCGCCCGACTGGCGGCCCGCACTCATGAAAGGACACACGCATGCGCTTAAGCCCAAAAGCCCGGATGAATCGGCTCTTCAACAAGGGTGGCTGCCTGGATGTCGCCATCGATCACGGCGTCTGCAACGAGCCAAGCTTTCTGGTCGGCCTTGAAGATATGGGCAAGGTTGTCGATACCCTCGTCGCCGCCCGGCCCGATGCAATCCAAATGACCTATGGTCAGGCCGATCTGCTCCAGGCCCGGCCCGAACGCGATAAGCCCGCGCTGGTAATGCGCATCGATATGGGCAATCCCTATAATGCCCAGCGGCATCGGGTCATGTGGTCGCAGCTTCAGAATTATGAGGATCCGATTATCGGCGCCCTGGAAATGGACGCCGCCTGCGTTGTCGTCAATCTCTTCATGCTGCCCGACGAGCCGGAGCTGTTCCGTCAATGCGTGGAGAACATCAGCCGCGTGCGCGCCGACTGCTTCCGCTACGGCATGCCTTTGATGATCGAACCGCTGGTGATGCTGCCGAACGATGTGCGCGGCGGCTATCAGGTCGATGGCGATGCGGAAAAGATTGTGCCGCTGGTCCGTCTCGCCGCCGAAATGGGGGCGGATATTATCAAGGCCGACCCGACGGCGAACGCGGAGGATTTCCACCGCGTGATTGAAGCGGCGCGCTGCCCGGTGCTGGTGCGCGGCGGCGGGAAGGAAGACCTGAAGACCGTTCTATCCAAATCGGCGGCACTCTTGGCCCAAGGCGCGCAAGGGCTGGTCTATGGCCGCAACATTTATCAGCATGCCAATCCGAAAGCCGTTGTTAGCGCGTTGATGGCCCTCATTCATGATCGGGTTAGCGGCGAAGCGGCGTGGGAAATCTATAATCATGGCTGAGGCACCCCGCTATCTCTTAGGCCTGGACGTCGGCAATACCGTCATCAAGGCCGTGCTCTTCGATCTGAGCGGACAGCAGATTGCCGCCGAGGCAATCGACGGCCAGTCGCTGCGCCCGAAACCCGGTCATGTGGAGCGCGACCTTGGGGAGCTCTGGGCCAATGGCCGCACGGTCATTCGGGCCGTGCTGGCGAAATCCGGCGTCCCCGCCTCAGCGATTGCCGCCATTGGCTGCGCCGGGCACGGAAACGGGCTTTATCTGCTCGACCGGGACCGTCAGCCGCTGCTGGGAATTCAATCCCTTGATGGGCGCGGAGCAAGCCTAGCCGCCGACCTCGACCAGGCGGCGGGCGATGCCCTCTATAACCGCTGCCTGCAACGTCCCTGGCCCGCCCAAACCCCCGTGCTGCTGGCCTGGGTGAAGCGCCACGCGCCGGAGATTTATGCGCGCGCGGGAACGCTGCTCTTTTGTAAAGATTACGTCAGTTTCCGGCTGACGGGCCAGTTGGTGAACGAAATTTCGGACGCCAGCGGGGCGGGTCTGCTGGACATGGGCGACCTGACCTATTCCGAAGAGCTGCTGGCGCTTTATGGTTTGGCTGATGCGGCGCGGCTGCTGCCGCCCTTGATTGAGCCCGCCGATATTCTCGGCACCGTTACTGCCGAAGCCGCTGCCGAAACCGGGCTTGCGGTGGGAACCCCCGTTATCGGTGGGTATTTCGACGTGGTGGCGAGCGCCATGGGTTCAGGCGTCATCCACTCCGGCGATGCCTCGATTATCACGGGCAGTTGGAGCATCAATCAGGTTTTCTGCGACCGGCCAGTCGCCGATCCGCGCATTTTTATGGTCTGCGCCTTTGCCCCGAATCGCTTCGTTACCATCGAATCGAGCGCCACCTCCGCCGCTAATCTCGAATGGTACGTGCGGGAATTTGTCGAACGCGGCGACCATGCGATACCGGCGTTCGACCATTGCAATCGGCTGGTTGGCGCAATTGCCCCGGCGGCGGATGACCCTTACTTCCATCCGTTCCTCTATGGCTCGCGCCAAGGGGCGGCTTTCCGCGCGGGATTCTACGGTATCGCCGGCTGGCACAGCGAAGGTCATCTGATCCGCGCGCTGTTCGAAGGCGTCGTGTTTGAACACCGGCGGCATTTGAGCGTGCTTCAAGCGGCTGGATTGACGGTCGGCGCCGCCGTTATGTCCGGGGGCGGGTCACGAAGCCCCCATTGGCCGCAGATCATGGCCGATGCCCTCGGCCTGCCGATTACGGTCGCCGCCTGCCGCGAAACCGGCGCACTGGGGGCCGCCATCGGCGCGGCCCTAGCGGTCGGCATTTACCCCGATTACGAGGCCGCCGTTGCCGCGATGAGTAGCGCGGCCCAAGCCTTCACGCCGAATGCAATCCTCCGCCCTCAGTATAACCGGCGCTACAGCACCTACCTTGAACTGATCGACGCGCTGCGTCCGTTCTGGGAAAAAACACCCTAGTTCATCATGCGTCACATGAGACGCACGGTACTTTGGGCGGCCACGGGTTTTAGTGGGGATGCTTTAACGGTTTCAAACGGCATCGGGTTGATGTGCGGGGGCTGCGGTTGATGGCCAGGATGCGGGGGTAGGGCGTCAGATCGAGCTTGAAACGCCGGGCGCTTTGCCCCTAGGGACAGGCGAGACATTAGCCAGTGTCGGGCTATTGCCGCAGCACAAGCGCCCGCGCTGCGCATCAAGGGCCAATAGTGCTTCCAGCGCGACAAAACCCGCCTCGATCCCTTCGGCGCGCCAGCGCAACATCGGGGCCTCGTTACAGCCCAGGATTTTGTGCGGATACTCCAGAAAGCGCTTAGCGTTGCTCGGGCGACTATCGCCACCGACAATGGTCGCCAGGGCGCGAACCTGTGCCCGCTTCACCGCCCCAACATTTCCGTCCGTCCGCAGACTGACTGGGCAATACGTGACGGGCTGGCCCTTCAGATTGAGGGCAATACCATTCGCCTTGTAGCTAAACGGTAGCTGCCAAATCAAAACAGCTTAGCCATTTCTGACTAAGCTGGTTTGATTTGTTTGGTGGAGCTAAGCGGGATCGAACCGCTGACCTCTACAATGCCATCGTAGTTCAGGGGTGTTTTCTTGGTGACACGCGGGTTTTCCCGAGTGCGCTACGCATTGATATCAAAGAATTTTCTGTTTACCCTCATTGTAGCGGTGACCCCCGATTTTACCCTGTTTTTCCCGCATCTGGTGACATGGTGGTGACACAGAATCGGGGAAAATATCATGTAGTGACAAGAGGCTAGGCGATGCCGAAGCTATCGAAACGCCTAATTGATGTGACACGGACGCAGGTTTTCGAGACGCGAACCGTGCTTTGGGATACTGACGTGAAGGGGTTTGGCTTCCTCTGCCTGCCCTCCGGCGCGGCCAGCTATATCTTCGATTACCGTAATGCCAACGGCCAAAAGCGCCGCGCCACCATCGGTAAACTTGGTGCGCTCACCCCCGATCAGGCCCGCGCCATCGCCGAAGGCTGGTCGGCCCTCGTCCGCGCAGGCGGCGATCCGCTGGCGGTGAAGCAGGGGGCGCGCGAGGCCTTCACCCTCAACGATCTCTTCGACCGCTACCTCGCCTCCGCCCGCTTCGCTGCCAAAGCCGACAGCGCCCGCCCGCTCGACATCGGCCGGATCGACCACCACCTGCGCCCCTTGCTTGGGTCCGTCTTCGCCGAAGCCCTGACGCTGGAGCAAATCCGCAAAGCCTTCGCCGCCATCCGCGACGGGCAAAGCCAGAAGCATCAGAAAAGCGACAAACCGCGCGGCTTCATCCGAGCCCGTGGCGGGGCAACCGCCGCTCGTGACTGCATTATCGTGCTGCGCACCTGCCTGAATTGGGCAGTGAGCGAGGGGCTGCTGAAAGAGCACCCGGCCAACGGCTTCAAGCTACCGCCACAAGCCCACCGCGAAGCCTTCCTAGACGACCCCGCCCATTATGTTCGCCTCTTCGCGGCCCTCGCCCAACTGGAAGAAGAACGCCGCATCCGCCCAGCGGTGGCCGACGCCTTCCGGATGATGGCCCTCACCGGCGCCCGCCCGGCGGAAATTACCCGCTGCCAGTGGAAACACATCGACCTGCGCGCCAGCGCCATCGTGCTGCCGCCCGACAAACACAAGGCAGGCAAGGCGACGGGCCGCAACCGCATCATCCCCCTCACCGAAGATGGACTCGCCATCGTCACCCGCCAGCCCCCCGGCACCCCCGACGACTACGTCTTCCGCCCCTCGAAAGGCGACGGCCCGCTTTCCTATGCCACCATCTGGCGCGAAAAGGTCCGCCCTGCGGCGGACCTTCCGGAGGGGATTGTTCCGTATTCGCTGAGACATTCGGTGGCGTCGTGGATGGCGCTGGACGGGGCTCAGGCCGCGCAACTGATGGGGGCGCTGGGGCACAGCCAGATGTCGACGACGCAAAAATATATCCACTTCGCCGGAGCGGCGCGGGCGGAGCTGGCGGAGAGGGCCGCGGCTCCGGCGACGGCGGGGTTGCGGGCGGTGGGGAAGGGGAGGTCCTGAAGCAGCAAGAAGAATCTGTTCGAATCATGGAGGTTCGTCACTTCACCGCCGATTGCCGCACAGTATTTTGGTGAACCAAGTGGGACCTCCCGCTGATAGCCCTCTACAGCACGATAAATGGGGGGCTCAAATGCCCGACCTAGTGCAGTAACTATCGCGAATTATATACAATCCCATCAACTGCAGTTGGATTGCTCTCAGTCCATGATGCTTATATTCGTCGTGGTCAGTCATCAATGGGCCTGCGGGTCAGCGTCTGAAATAGGGGCCGTTTGCAGATTGCGCTCTGATCGTCCGCTCCGCGACAAGAGCGGTCATTCAGCAGAGCCTAGGAGGCGGGCCACAAGGCTGATGGCGGCGAGGTCTCCGCTCCCGAAAGAGGCCGTGTGGTCATGATATGCCCGCTCACCTCCGAGCGAGCGCGGAATTGAGTTGACAGCACCTTCCAAGCACTCTCGAAAAGCGGCTGGTAATAAGGCATTATCGTATGCGCGGCTGAGCTCCGGCATCGGTCTCGCAGCTAAACCGCTTGATTTCGCCGCTGGAATAATGAGAATTTTGGTCTCGCCAATATTTATGAAAAACTTTATCGACAGGGAGAAATATAGATGACGTTTCGCTATATTGGCTCCAAAGCGCGGATTGTTGAGCTGATCTCGGAACAGATTGGCGCTCCGACGGGAAGCCGACGGTTTGTGGATCTTTTCTGCGGAACAGGGGCAGTATCAGAAGCGGCTGCCAAGCTCGGATGGGACGTGCATCTCAACGACCATCTGCACAGCGCCGTGACGATGGCAGCCGGGCGTTTGGTAACAAAATCACAAGCGGGCTTTTCCAGCCTCGGAGGTTATGGCGCAGCCGTTGACGCGTTGAATGCGCTGTCACCCCAACCCGGCTTCATCCACAGTGAGTACAGCCCCGCTTCTACCGCTCACGCTGGCCTTGAGCGCCGCTATTTCACGGAACAAAATGCCGCGCGGATCGATGCCATCCGCAACAGAATCGCAGTATGGGCCGCCGGAGGCGCGATCAATGAGGCGGAGAAGCTTCTTCTCCTCGCCGACCTGCTTAGCGCCACCAATCGCGTCGCGAATATCGCCGGCACCTATGGATGCTTCCTGTCCAAGTGGCAGAAGCAAGCAGGTGATCCGATCGAACTCCGCCCTCGTAAGCAGTTTGTGGGCGATGTGCGCGTCACTACCAGCGTCAGAAATGCGAAAGACTGCCCGGTGGATACGGACGACCTCGTCTATATCGACCCGCCCTACACCAAGCGGCAGTACGCTTCTTACTACCACATCTTGGAAACGATCACGCTGGGTGATGAGCCCATTGTCGAAGGAGTTGCTGGTCTGCGGCCCTGGCGTGAGAAAGCATCAGACTTCTGCTACCGAACTCGCGCCTTGGGAGCCTTTACCGAGCTCGTTGACCGGCTGGACGCACAACGCCTGCTCATCTCCTACAGTGATGATGCACATATCGACATCGAGGCTCTTTCCAGCGCTCTCCGGGGGTTCGGCTCAGTCGTCCCCATTCAGCTTATGGAGATTGGTAGATACCGACCGAACAGGACGGCCAGTGCCGCTGCTGCGTCGGTTAGTGAGTACCTGATCCAGTTGGATCGGAAGGTAATGAAGGCTGCCGCATGAGAGCGACAACAAGAGAAGCACAACTTCTGAGACCCGCTTCGCTCCTCGTCGACCAATTCGTCGCTCATCATCCACCCGCCCGAGGACAAGAAGCGCGCTTTCAACTTCTGGAGGCTGTGGCCAGTCGGCTTGGCGGATTTGACCTGGACACCTATCAGCAGGTGTTTCGGGTCCACCCTATCACCTCCGCGGAGCTAGTGCTGGCTACCGCCCGAGCTGTCGTCACCGCGATTGATAGCAGCAGCATTCCGCCGGCCCTCGCCGTGAGCGCACTGGCGCGCGAGGCTCTGGACGAGGCAAGGAGGAAACAATCGGGCGCGTACCACACCGATTTTCGACTAGCCCAACACCTGGCTGCAAGCGTGTCTGAACGCCTCAGGCAGGGAGCTAAGATCGTCGACCCAGCTTGCGGAGCGGGCATCCTGTTAACCGCCATCACCATGGCTGCGTGCGGTGCCGATCGGCAGTTCGCAAGTGAGTGGCTCGCAGAAAGCGTCTTTGCGGCGGACCTGTCTGAGAATGCACTACGTGGCACCCTGATTGCGCTCGCATGTCTGACAGATGATGTGCGTGCTCTCGCCAAAATGAGGGGCAAGTGGCGCGTTCAGGACAGCCTATTGGTCGGTCCAAGCGGATGGCGCCATGCCACCAAGAAAGGGTTCGATGTCGTCGTAGCGAACCCACCTTGGGAGAAGGTCAAAATCTCCCGGCACGAGTTCATCCGCGCCGAAGGTGGTACACGCCATTACGGAGCAGACTATGGCACGTTCGATACCCGGAAGTATGATGCCAAGCGGGCACAAGCAGATAGCTATGGTTCCCAGCTCGCAGCTTTATATCCGGCGCTGGGGTCTGGCGAGCCCGACCTCTATGTCGCGTTTTCAGAACTGTTGCTGCAACTCGCCAAGCCGGGCGGAGCCGTAGCGCTTCTGTTGCCCGCAGGGCTCATCCGATCCCAGGGCACCCAGCGCTTAAGAGAGGAGCTGCTAAGGCAATCAAGTGAGGTCTCGGTACAGGTCTTGGATAACCGCGCACGGTTCTTCGAGATAGATACGCGATTTAAATTTCTGCTGGTCGCTGCGATGAAACGTCTTAGTAACTCTCGACAGGAGCCGATTGCTCTTAGCGCCGCTCACGGCAAGCCGAACTCGGTGGCGGTCAGTGGGAATGTCCGCATAGGCCGCGCTGCCCTCAAGAAGTTGCGGCCAGATCTCTCGATCCCTGAGGTCCGTTCCGAATCTGAGTGGAAGCTGTTCTCGCGCATGACGGCGGCTGGACACGATTGGTCAGATTCCGCCTCGCGCTGGTATCCAGAATTTTCCCGCGAGGTCGACATGACACGCGAACGCCCCCTGTTTCTCAACAAGAAGCGCGCAGGAGCACTTCCGATTATCGAAGGTCGCATGGTCCACCAACACCGGTTCGGCGCGAAGACCTATGTCGGTGGTACAGGACGCAGCGCCCACTGGGCGATCAATCTTCCTGGCGCGAGCCGTGTCGCTCCCCAGTTCTACATCGACCCGAAGGCGCTTTCGTCCAAGGTTGTGAAGCGGGCCAATCGTCTCCGAGTGGGGTTCTGCGACATCACCGGGCAGACCAACGAGCGCTCCTGTTTGGCAGCTGTGGTCCCTCCTGGCGTCGTCTGCGGCAACAAGGTTCCGACCGTTACCTTCCCCAACGATCCTAGCGAAGATCGGATGTGGCTTTGGGTCGCGTTGGTGAACTCACTGCCATTCGATTGGATGATCCGCCGAGTCATCACGACGACCATCAATTACTTCCATCTGCTCAGTCTTCCTCTGCCTCCAATCGAACCTGACTCGCTGCCAGGCCGAAAGCTGACCGAGATTTCGCGGTGGCTGGCGACCTTGGATCAAGCGGGCTCGACGCGCGAGACTCACTGGCAAATAGCGGAGCTTCGCGCGAGGGCTGACCATCTCGTGCTCACAGCGTTCGGCCTCGACGCCAATGACCTGCATCTGCTTATGCAGGATTTTCCGCTTCTCGATCGCGCTCAGCCCGCTCTGGCTGGCGAGGAACGATCGACAATCACGCGAGACCTGATCCTTACTCACTCCCGCCAGAAAGCATTGGCTGTCCAAGCCAGGCAACGAGTCGAAGCTGCCGCTTCCGTTGGAGCTTTACCATATATGCCGGCGCAGATGGCCATGGCGGCCGATGGGCATAACGGAGACGAGATAGCGCATGGTTGACGTCCAAGCCCCGAGCGCCGTGTCCAGAATTGTCTTCAAGCAGCTGCTAGATGGCGATTGGAAGAAGTTCGAGGCGAAGTCGAACATCTCGCAAACCGGAGGCGGAGCTAGGGATATCCGTTTCGGGAACTGGCCGTCCATGCAACGGGCTCTAGGGAAGCTATTTCCTGGACGCACCAGTGATTGGCGCAAGCGAGGCGGTGTTCGACGAATGGTCGAGCTTTACGTTGGGAACCTTTGCTGGCTCGAAGACGGAAATCTCGTCACGAAGGAAGCCCTTATTGAGTCGCCAACGGATGTGAGAGCCAAGGAGGCGAGACTGGCTAAGGTCCCCAAGTATAATTGCTTCAAATTTGCTCTTCCCAAGGAAGGAGCTGGTCGCCTTATTGCTCTTCTGATTCAGCGTGAAGACGGATCGGTTTGGCCGCGTGTCGTCACCGAGCGCTCACTGGAGTATGATGATTGGGATTCACGAGTTTCCGATTTTCTATTGTCGGCCTTGAACGCGACGCGTAAAAAGGGCAATGCCGCCTATGGATTCATCGACTTCACCACTAGCGAGAAGTTTGTTCGATGAGTGCCTTTAGCCCCGAATGCCTAGAAGTTCTCAGCGCTCTCACCGAGCGGCGCAACGTCCTGATTTCCGGCCCGCCAGCGGCAGGCAAATCCCGGCTGCTGAACGAAGTCGCCAAAGCCTTTGAGGCGAAGTTCACCGGCCCAACACCGACGAAGGCTCCAGTGCTTGATCCGAGAGCAAGCGTACCGATCCCTGCGAAAGCGCCTGCTCCGGCACTTGATGCGGCCCTCCAGTCCGCGCTGCCGAGCCGTAAAGACCGGAAGGTCTTCCGAACGGTCTTTCACCAGAACTCAAAATATCGCGAGTTCCTCACCGGCTTGACCCCAAGCATCAAACAGGCGGGTGCCTTCGAGATCACGAAGGGCATTCTTTACCGCGCAAGCGAGCACGCCCGCTCAGCTAATGCCGCATCTCTTCTTATCATCGATGAGATCAATCGCGGACCCGCTGTTCAGGTCTTCGGTGGGGCCATCGTCGCGATCGAATCGGAAAAGCGTTTGGGGCCTGATGGCTCGCCACAGGAAGCCACGCAGTACTTTGAACTGCTCGATCCCACATCGGGTGCGATGGTGGAATACGCCTTCCCCCACCACCTCTACATCCTTGGTGCGATGAACCAGGCGGACGTCTCGGTCGAACCCCTCGACGTGGCGTTCCTCCGTCGCTGGGTTCCTTATGCCTTGCGGCCCAGTGAGCCGATTCTTCGGACCTATTTGGGTCTTCCTGCGAAACCGCAGGTGCTACCAGCAGCGCCCTCGACAGCGGGCGACGTGTATGAGGCGCTGGTGCAGGCGTGGGCCAAGATCAACGACAGTATCGCTCTTGGTCGTACACCGGAGTTCCAGATCGGGCATGGAGCCGTCATGACTCCGGCCGGCACCGCGCCGGCTTCACTTGATGACGCACTCGCACTCGCTGCCCGCAGCTGGAACATTGTTCGCGCGCACCTCGACGAAGTTTTCTTCGGGGACATGCGCGGCTTGGCCGTCGTCCTCAACGCTACCGGCCAAGTTGCAGGTCACCCGTATCTTTTGGAGGATGCATTCTTCGGCGATGAGCCCAAGCAGTCGTTGAAAGGTCCCGCGAGCGTCGTCCCTGCGAACGTATATGCGATCCTGTCCGCTGTAGCTGGCTGACATGGCAGTCGGCAGGTTCTGTCTGACAGAATATGACCCCCCGATCCCGCTGGTCGATCAGATCGTACAAACAACCGGCCTTGCGCCTGCGCGCATTACCAAATTGCTTCAACTCGTCGGGGATCGGGCCGCTCTCTCCTTGGGCTTCACCAATACGCCCCTTCAGGTTGCCGGGCAGCGCGCTCACGCGACTGACTTTGCCGGACTGTTGCGGGTGGCTCCTGCCATTGAGCTGGAAGTTGCGCCTAAGTTCCTCGGAAGTTCGGCGGCGGGGTGGCGCGAAGACTTCTTCTTCCTGGCGATGCTCTCCCGTCATGGCAGGCTGCTCAACAGCGACCGCCTGCGCGCGGTCAGTAGTGCCAACACCGACCTCGCGACCTTGGTTGCTCGTGCGCTCATTCAGATGTACTGGGACAACCATCGACGTCCCATGCGGACCTATCGCCGCCGTGTGGAAAACCATTTCGCGATCGAAGGTGAAGTCGACCCCCAGGATCTTCGCATGCCCATGGACGACGGGTTCGCCCAAACTGTGATCCGCTTCGACCGAACCAACCCTTACAACGCCGTGGTTAGCGCGGCATGTGCCCACCTTCATCCGGAAGTCCAGGATGCAGATGTTCGGGCGAACCTTGAACGCATCATGCAGAGCCTCGGAGCTCAGGCACCGCTCCGCAGTCTTCGGCCGAAACGTCTACCCAGCCGATCTCAAGCTTGGCAGTTAACCTATGAGCTTGCGCTGGACGTGCTTCGCGGTTTCGGAGTCACTTACGACACTGGTAAGGCCATTGCGCCGGGCTTTGTTCTTTCCACATGGCAAGTATGGGAAGACCTTGTCACAATCAGCTTGAGGGCCCACTTGGGCAGCGAGGCGGTGGTGGCACAGAAAGGCATCCAGCTTGGTCATCGGCAGTGGAAAGCCGAAGGCGACAGGTCCTCTCAACGCTCCTTGATGGTCACGCCGGACTTGAAGATCGACGGCTCAAAAGCTGGTTTCGGTGAGCTTCTAGTCGATGCCAAATACAAGGGGCGCTGGCATCAGGGGCGTCAGCGCATAGCTGAAGCCGACGTTTACGAGGCGATGGCCTTCGCTAAGGCCTCCAAGGCTACTCGAATCGTGCTCGTGTATCCCAAAACTGCTCGCGCCGCGCCGGCGCCGGTAGGCACAACCACCATATTCGAGCGGGTATACGTTGATGAGCTCACGATCTGGGGCATCGAAGCCGAAGTGCGTGGCATCGCTGGCAAAGCCGGGTTGAAGACATTCGCGGCGGGCCTCGTGGACGCCCTTGGAGCAATCACTAATTCTTGAACTCTCTGCGGTGTGAGGAAGGCGCTTGTTCCACCTTCACCTATCCTGGTTTCGCGTTTCATGCGAGGGACGCCGCCTCTGAGCTTGATACGAGGTTGGTATGGAAGTCCCCTTGAAGGTCCGAACCGCGTCTGCTTTGCACGGTGAGGTTTTAAGAGGCGGTCCGGGCCATCTAAGCCCGATCCTAGCGGTCGCGGTAGTCTTCGGGATTGGCACCGCGTGCGATGCCCGCAAGCTCCTCGCGACTCGGGATTGGGACGAGGAGAACCCCAATTTCCTTAGGAATGAAAGCGAACTCCTGCCCCGGCTGCCACTGCCGGTTGGCCAGTAGGGTTTTGGGCAGAGTGATCTGAAATTCGCTGGAAAGGGTTGTGGTTTCAGGCTTTGCCATGGCGGCTTCCTCTTGCGTTCGTGGAAAGAAGGTCAAGGGTGGTCCGATGTAAGCGCTATCCTGCTCACACCTTGGCAACATAGTTCCACGGGAGCAGGTCTTCGATCTGGCTCTGCTTATGGCCTTGGACGATGGCGGTGAGGGTTGTGTTCAGCCAAGCCTGCGGGTCGATACCGTTCATTTTGCAGGTTTCAATTAGCGAGGCGATGACGGCCCAGTTTTCGGCTCCGGTGTCATGGCCTGCGAAGAGGGCGTTTTTTCGGTTGAGGGCGATGGGGCGGATGGTGCGTTCGACGGCGTTGCTGTCGATCTCGACGCGGCCATCGGTTAAGAATCTGCCAAGGCCGTCGCGGTATTTGGCGATATAGGCCAGCGCCTCCCCAAGGGGTGATTTTGCCGAAGCGCGGGGGCGATGGTGCTGCAGCCACGCGTCGAGACGGGCGAGGATCGGGGCGGCGCGCTCCTGCCGGGCTGCCAGCCGGGCGGCGGGGTCGCAGCCGCGGATGTCGGCCTCGAGGGCATAAAGGGCGTGGATGAGGGTCAGGCCTTCCTCGGCAATCGGCGCGGGGCCGTTGCGGGTGATCTCGATCAGCTTGCGGCGGGCGTGGGCCCAGCAATAGGCCAACTGGATGCTGGGGCCCGTGCGGTCGGGCGCGATCAGGCGGTTATATCCGGCATAGCCGTCCACCTGCAGAATACCGCCGAAGCCGTGCAGGATGCAGTCGGCATGGTGCCCGCCCCGTCCCGAAGCATAGGTGAAGGCGACACCCGGCGGTGCCGTGCCGCCCCAGGCGCGGTCATCGCGGGCCAATGCCCAGAAGTATCCGGTCTTGGTTTTCCGAGCCCCCGGATCGAGGACTGGCGCGCGGGTTTCGTCCATGAACAGTTTTGTTGACCGTTTCAGATTGACCAGCAGGGCCTCGTACACCGGTCTGAGTTCAAAACCGGCCCGGCCCACCCAGTCGGCCAAGGTCGAGCGGTCGAGATCGATCCCCTGGCGGCTGTAAATCTGGGCTTGGCGATAGAGCGGAAGATGGTCGGCATATTTGCTGACCAGCACCTGCGCCACCATCGCTTCGGTCGGGAGGCCGCCGGGGATCAGCCGCGCTGGGGCAGGCGCCTGGGTGATACCGTCGGTGCAGGCGCGGCAGGCGTATTTGGGGCGGCGGGTCACGCGGACGCGAAGCTGGGCCGGGACGATGTCGAGACGTTCCGAGACGTCTTCCCCGATGCAATGAAGGCCGCCGCCACAGGCGCAGACGAGGTTTGCGGGCTCAATGACCTCTTCAAGGCGCGGTAGATGTTTCGGTAGCGCTCCGCGATTGGTGGCCCGTGCTTTAAGGGGGCGCTTCGCCGCCCGATCCTCGGCATCCTCTTCGGCGTGGAGTGTGGCGATGCCGCTCTCGATATCCTCTAGCGCGAGGTCGAACTGGTCTGGGTCCAGCCGCTCGGACTTCCGCCCGAAGAGCGCCTGTTTGAAGGCGGCAACCAAGGCTTCGAGGCGCAAGTTCCGGGCTTCGACGGCAAGGATCCGCGCCTTCAAGGCTTCGATATCGTCGGGCAGATCGGCAGCGGTTATCATAGGAAAATAATAACAAAAACAGCCGATTAGCTCACGCTAAATCCTGCCTGCAGCCCCCGGAAAATCAGGCCATCGCCTTCGGGGGGCGCAGGCTCACCGCGCGGACTTTCTGCCAATCGAGCCCGGCAAATAGGGCCTCGAACTGGGCCGGGTTCAGCGCCAGCGTGCCGCTCTGCAGCTTGGGCCAAACGAAGCGCTGCGCTTCCAACCGCTTATAGGTCAGCACCAAACCGCTGCCGTCCCAATAGAGCAGTTTCAACCGGTCGGCACGGCGCGACCGGAATATGAAGACTGTCCCGGTATAGGGATCGCGCTGCAGTTCGCTCTTGACCAGAGCCGTCAGTCCATCCAGCCCCTTGCGGAAATCGACCGGCTTCGCCGCGATCAAAATCCGCACCCGGTTCGACGGGAAGATCATGCACGCCGCCTTAGGGCCGCGACCAGCGCGGCAACCCGTTCCACGGATGCCGTGCTCTCGACCCGAACCGTAACGTCGCCCACGACAATCTCAATCGATGCCCCGCTTGCAGCGGGTTCCGGCGTATCCGGCGGCGGGGTCATCACCACCGGTACAAAAGCAGCCCCGCTTAAATCCGGCACCGCCAGCAAACCCCGCCGCGCCCGAGCCCGCCATTCCGAAATATGGTTCGGCTTCAACCCATACCGCGCGGCCACCTCCCGAACCAAAACCCCCGGAACCAGCGTCTCCGCAACAATCCGACCCTTCACCTCATCCGGCCAACGCCGATGACCCGACCTACCCCTTAAAACCTCACCCTGCAAAGCTGACTCAGTTTGGACCTCCAAAGGGACTCCCATACCAACCTCCCATCAAACTCAGAGGCAGCGTCCCTCGCATGAAACGAGAAAGCGGGATAGGTGGGGACAGGACAGCGCTTACGGTCCGATAGCAGAGTGGTTCATTTTTCCATGGTGAGATACGATGATTGATCATGGTTTATTGGGCCGCCATCTCGCGATGATTGCCGAGGTTTTGGTTCCCTTCGCTGAGGCTATCGAGAGCGTTGGGCTGTTCGGTTCCCGGGCGACTGGTACGCAGAAGCCAGGATCGGACATCAATCTGGTGCTCTACGGCCCGCTGACCGAGCCGATGGTCGACCGGCTCTGGACGCGCTTTTTGGAGAGTCTCCTGCCTTTTCCGGTCGATGTCGTCGCCTATTCCCTTATTACTGAGCCTGCCCTGAAAAAGCAGATCGACGCTGTGATGCGGCCGCTCATGGTACGGGAGGATTTAATCCGCCGGAGGCCGAAATGCTATTAGCAGCTCGCACCGGGTCAGTGATCCTTGGTGATACCTGCATCCGTCAAGGCTGCCAATCGGCGCGGCAGATCGCTGCGGCTATGCAGGAAATCGACGATGATCACCTGCTCGGGATAGTCGACGAAGACGACGAAATGCTGTCCCGCCCGGGCAAAACGCAGATGCTCAGGAAGCGTCGGATCAATTCGGATCAATAAGGTGGCGGCAGTCTTGCGTAACGGCCGTGCCAGCAGCGATTTCCGCGCAGTGGGCGATCCGATCGTCGGCATAGGCAGTGGCCTGCCGCGATCCGGAGGTTTCCTGTGTCCAGCGCGCGATCTCGGTTAGTGAGACTTCTGCCTGCCAGGTGAGGCGCCAGGGTTTGGGCATCAGTCTTCAGAGCGGGCGGCCGCGAATGCCCGGCGGATCGCTTCTTCGCCGCTCCCCTCGGCCAGATCTCCGCGGCGGGCTTGGTCGATGCCCGCCGTCAAGCGGCTCCGGAGATTTTGGAATTCGGCTTCCTCGCGTTCCAGCAGGCGGAGCCCGGCTCGCAGCGCTTCAGACGCATTCTGGTAGCGCCCCGACGTGACCAACTGGTCGACCAGGGCTGATTGGCTATCAGTGAGAACGACGTTTTGAGTGACTATCACTTACCTCCTTAGCATTCATTGGCAATATATGCCGATGGCTTCTGAATGATATGCCAATGGCTTCTGAATGTCGAATCGCGGCGCTTGCTTTTTGGGAAAAAATGAAAGGCGTATCCCGCGTCCTTTCGGCGTTGACCTCGTACTTTCGCGGAGGCGGTTCGAGTCTTCCGTGGGCGATGGCCTGCTGGCGGACAAGCAGACTAGATGGGCGCAGCCTTATCCGTTATCATCCTGCTCGGCCGTTATCTCACCTCCGCCAAATTCACTGCGAAATCCAATGCCGCGCGCCAGATCGACACTGGTCACATCGCGCATCACCTGAACCGCTGCTCGGAAAGGGATCGGTCTAGGCGCTAACCCAGGAACATATCCGCAGAACCTTCAACGCCATCCGTGACGGCCAGACCCAAAAGGAAACGTCGAGCGTCAAGCCCCGCGGCTTCATCCGCGTACGCGGCGGGGCCACGGCGGCTCGTGACTGCATCATCGTCCTGCACACTGCACTCAATTGGGCTGTTAGCGAAGGGCTGATCCAAGATCACCCAGCGAGCAGCTTCAAACTGCCCGGAGGCAATACCCGCCAGGCCTTTCTGGAAGATCACGAGCAATACACCCGCCTCTTCGCCGCCCGCGAGATCACCCGTTGTCAATGGCAGCACGTTAACTTGAAAACGGGCGTCATCACCCAGCCGCCGTCCCGGCACAAAACCGGCAAGGCCACGGACCGCAACCGCACCATCACGCTACCACCGGTCGCCGTAGAGATCGTCGGCCGCCAGCCGCCTGGCCTGCTGTAGCCCTGCTGGAGGATCTGGTGCCTTGCAGTCTGCGCCACTCGGTGGCTTCGCACCTTGCCCTGGTTGGGGCGCAGGCCGCGCAGTTGATGGCGGCACTGGGGCATTCGCAACTCTCGACGTCGCAGCGATACAACCATATCGCCGAGATAGTTCGGACGGAATTGGCGGAGCGGGCGGCGTTGCCAGCGGTGGTGGGGATGAAGGCGGCGCGGAAGGCTGGGGGGAAGTGAGTGAGCAAAGGATTATCGGAGGTTCGGATCCGCGCGGCACGCCAGGTTCTCGCTATTCTGCGCTGCAAGCACACCTTAGCTGTCAAAGATATTCCAAACCATTATCCTTCCGCTCAACCTTCCTTGATGCAGTCGTACGCTTTCGTATGAGGGACGAGTTTAGCGTAAGGTCGACGTTCGCACGCTGCGTGTGGTCGCAAAGGGATATGTTTTTCCATCGCTAACTACTCATACCCCTGTTGCTAAAACGGTATGTCGTCATCGAGAGAAAAACGCTTCTCCTTGACCGATGCAGAATCGGGTGGTGACGCTGGCGAACGCTCCAGATGCTTGGTGATAAGGAAATTCTGGAAGGCGGCGGCAATTTGGATGGCGAGATCTCCATAGGCAGGCGGGATGGTCACAACGCCCTTGCTGACGTGCTCCCCTTCTTGTTACCAGTCAGGCGGAGAGTCTCGCTTCATTGTGCGTTTGGGTTGAGGGGGTGACATTCTGTCTGGGGGCATGCCCCCAGACAGAATGTTTTGCGACTTCGGCGGGC